>Ga0056908_1000006_pt1 | contig 380116 bp, 361 predicted proteins | sample EBPBio142010_DNA_FD_55020 | JGI IMG/M metagenome (GOLD analysis project Ga0056908, IMG submission 55020) | Wastewater treatment Type I Accumulibacter community from EBPR Bioreactor in Madison, WI, USA - Reactor 1_10/4/2010_ DNA | ecosystem: Engineered > Bioreactor > EBPR > Anaerobic-Aerobic >...
GAAGACGTCGTGAACGCCGTCGCGCACCGTTCGCCCCAAGTCAGCGATCTCGGATGCCGTCGCCCCGCCCCGGTTCGTCACCGCGAGAGTGTGCTTGGTCGACAGCGCCGCGGGCCCGGGCATCCCGAAACCCTTGGTGAACCCCGCCCGCTCGATGAGCCAGGCGGCGCTGGTCTTCACCTGTCCGCCGGCATCCGGGTAGCGCGGCGGGGAGACATCGGCACCGAGGTGCTCGTGCACGCGCTCCTCCAGCGCCTCGAACTGCGCCGGACTCAGGAGCGGGTTGGTGAAGAACGAGCCGCAGCTCCACGTGTCGTGGTCACCGGCATCCAGCACCATGCCGCGACGCCGCCGCTGCGCCAGCACCGCCTCACGCGCCTCGGCGAGCGGCACCCGGTCACCCACGGCGACGCCGAGCTGGGTCGCGAGATCGGCGTAGCGAACGGGCTGTGACAGCGTCCCCGGGATGAGCTGGAACATCACGTCGATGACGACGTAGCGGTCGGTCCCCTTGAACAGCGAGTGCCGGTAGCTGAACCGGCAGTCCAGCGACATCATCGTCCGCACCCGTCCTTCGAGGCGGTCCCACACGCGGACCCGGGCGATGGTCTGGGCGACCTCCTGCCCGTAGGCCCCGACGTTCTGCACGGGCGTGGCACCACACGACCCGGGGATGCCGGACAGCGCCTCGATCCCGGACCACCCCTCGTCGACGGCCCGGGCCACGACGTCGTCCCACGGCTCCCCCGCCGCGACCGTGACGTTGGCTCCGCCGCACTGGTCGAGCGAGTCCACGACGACACCGCGGGTCTCGACCTTGACCACGGTGCCGGCGAACCCGGCATCCGCGACGACGAGGTTGGAGCCGCCACCGAGCACGAGCAGCGGTTCGTCGGCGTCGTCCACCTCACGCACGGCGTCGACGAGCTCGTCAGGCGTCTCGACGACGACCATCCGGGCAGCAGGACCGCCGACCCGCATCGTCGTGTGGGCGGCGATCGGTTCGTCGTGCAGCAGGCGCATCAGTCGAGCCGGACGACCGCGATGCAGCGGCCCAGCACCTTGTCACCGCCACACGTCGTCGTGACGTCGACGGTGACCCGCCCGGTGTCGGGGTCGACGGCCTTGACCAGGCCCTGCACCACGATCTCGTTGCCGTCGACGGGCACCTCGACGGGGCGGGTGAACCGGGTGCCGAACTCGACGACCCGGCCGGCATCCCCGGCCCAGTCCGCGACGACGGTGCCGGAGGCCCCCATCGTCCACATGCCGTGGGCGATGACGTCGGGCAGCCCGACCGAGCGGGCGAACTCCTCGTCCTGGTGGATGGGGTTCTGGTCCAGCGACGCGTTGGCGTAGGCGACGAGGGTCTCGCGGGCCACGGGCACGGTCACCGGGCCGATGACGTCGCCGACGGCGACCTCGGACAGCGGGCGAACAGGCATGCTCACTCCTCCCCGCCGCGAACGACGATCGTGGACGTGGAGGTCGCGACGGCATCCCCGGCGGTCGTCGCGAGCTCGGTGCGGGTGGTGACCATCGAGTGGCCGCCGGCGGAGCGCACGGCATCCACCGTCGTGACGCCGACGAGCTCGTCCCCGGCCGTGATGGGTCGGTGGTGGACGAACCGCTGCTCGCCGTGCACGACCCGGCTGAAGTCGATCGCCGCCTCGGGGGCGGTGATGTAGGCGCGCTCGCTCTGCTGGGAGAAGCGCACGGCCATCGTCGGTGGCGCGATGACGTCGCCGTACCCGGCGGCCTGCGCCGCGGCGGCATCGGTGTGCACCGGGTCGGTGGACCCGACGGCTGCGGCGAACGCCGCGATGAGTGCCGCGTCGACGGCATACGGACCACTGGGCGGGTAGGTGCGCCCGGCGAAATCTGGGTTCACGGCCATGGCGACCACTCTAGGCCCGGCGTCGCAGCCGGGCGCGAGCCGACGCAGCCACGCGCACGTTCGCTGGCAGAAATGTCGGGAAGAACGCCGAGAGGCCGCCAGCACCAGGTGGTGCAGGCGGCCTCTCGTGGCGGAACCGCTGAGGTCAGCGGGTCTCGCGGTGGGTCGTGTGGTGCTTGCAGCGCGGGCAGAACTTCGCCAGGTCGAGACGCTCGGGGTCGTTCCGGCGGTTCTTCTTGGTGATGTAGTTGCGCTCCTTGCACTCCGTGCACGCCAGGGTGATCTTGGGGCGGACGTCGGTGGCCTTGGCCATGGGGGCAACCTGCTCTCGGGAAAGTGATTCGATCGTCGGGCGTCGCGCGGAGGCACGATTGCACGCGCGACACCAGCACAACAGGGTACGCGGCTTCGGGCATTCCCCGAAATCGCGGCCTTGGTAGCGGGAGCGGGGCTCGATCCCGCGACCTCACGATTATGAGTCGTGCGCTCTAACCAGCTGAGCTACCCCGCCAGGGGTTCGATCCGCAGCCAGCCACGAGGGCAGGCCCCGGCCGGACCGGAGCCCCCTGTCGGAATCGAACCGACGACCTTTTCCTTACCATGGAAACGCTCTGCCGACTGAGCTAAGGGGGCGTGCGCTACCTGCGGTAGACCGCTGGGCGCCACGGAGACAGTACACGCTCAGGATCGGTCCAGTGAAATCCGCGCCTCGATCAGGGACGGGCCGTACCAGGTGATGAGCCGGCCAGACACCAGTCGGGTCGGCAGTCGCTCGAACACCTCCGGCCCGTCAGCGGCCGTGAACACGTACGGCTCGTCCGGCAGGAGCACGAGGTCCGCCAGCGCAGGATCGTCGATGACCTCCGGTTCGAGCCCCGGATAGCGGCCGGTCACCCCGGCCGTCACGACCTCGAAACCAGAGCGCGCCAACAGGTCTGCCGTGAAAGTCGGCCGCCCGATGACCATCCACGGATCACGCCAGATCGGCACGACGACCCGGGCGCTCGGGGCGGGCACCGGGCCACTCCAGGCCCGGTCCGCCTCCGCCAGCCAGGCGGGGTCCTCCCTCAGCCCGAGGACCTCGCGCAGCAGGCGCCGCATCGAGGTGATCGACGCGGGAACCGTCTCGATGTCGGTGACCCAGACGGGGATGCCGCGCTCACGCAACCGGCGCACGTCCAGTTCGCGGTTCTCCTCCTTGTTGGCCACGACGAGGTCGGGCTGCAGGGCGGCGATGGCCGCGAGATCCGGGTTCTTCGTGCCCCGCACCCGCCCGACCCCGCGGGCGTCGAGGTCAGCGGGATGGTTGCACCAGTCGGTGGCACCGACGAGCCGGTCGGGCACCGTCACCGCGAGGGCCTCGGTCAGTGACGGCACGAGGGAGACGATGCGGTCGACGCGATCGGGCAGGGCGATGTCCTGACGGAGATCGTCACGCAGGGTGCGCCTCAGGCGCAGGTGACGACCCGGCATCCGACCCTCGCGACCCGGCATCCGTGACGTGCGCGTCAGCGCGGGGCCATCCGCAGCGCGCCGTCCATGCGGATCGTCTCGCCGTTGAGGTAGTCGTGGTCGACGATGGCGAGCGCCAGCTTGGCGTACTCCTCGGGACGCGCCAGGCGTTGCGGGAAGGGCACCCCGGCGGCCAACCCCGCCCGGATCTCGTCGGACACGGTCGCGAGCATCGGGGTCTCGACGATGCCGGGGGCGATGGTGACGACCCGGATGCCGTACTGGGCGAGGTCACGAGCGGCCGGCAGCGTGAGCCCGACGATGCCACCCTTGGACGAGCTGTAGGCGGCCTGGCCGACCTGACCGTCGAAGGCGGCGATGCTCGCGGTGTTGATGACGACACCGCGCTGCCCGTCGGCGTCGGGCTCGGTCTGGGCGATGGCCTCGGCAGCCAGCGCCATGACGGTGAACGAGCCGACGAGGTTGATCTCGACGACCTTGCGGAACAGGGCGAGGTCGTGCACGCCCTTGCGCCCGAGGATGCGGGTTGACGGGCCGATGCCGGCGCAGTTGACGACGATGCGCAGCGGCTTCGCCGGATCATCGGATGCCGTGGCCACAGCCGCGCGGACCTCCTGCTCGGACGTCACGTCGGTGGGCACGTACTGCACCCCCTCAACCGCCGGGCCCGACTCGCACGCCGCGGGCAGGTCGAGGGCGATGACGCGGGACCCGGCGGCGGCGAGGGCGGCCGCAGTGGCGGCTCCGAGCCCTGATGCTCCTCCGGTCACGATGGCGGTGGTGTTCGCGGTCAGCATGGCCGCCATCCTGCCAGTCGGTGGCGCCCCCTACGGTGGTTCCATGTCACAACGCATCGGTGGGCACGTCGACAGCAGCGACCCCGTCGCGGAGGCACTCGCCCGTGGGGCGACCCTCTCGCAGATCTTCCTCGGCGACCCGCAGAGCTACAAGGGCCCGGTCGTGGCGTACGCCGGGGGTGCCCCTGCCCTCAAGGCTGCGGCCGAGGATGCCGGGGTCGACCTGTACGTCCACGCGCCCTACCCGATCAACGTCGCGTCGACGAACAACCGGGTGCGGATCCCGGGCCGCAAGCTCCTCCAGCAGCACCTGCACGCCGCCGCCGAGATCGGCGCAAAGGGGGTCGTCGTGCACGGCGGCCACCTCGGCAAGGACGAGGACGCTGCGGTCGGGTTCGACAACTGGCGCAAGTGCGTCGACGGCCTCGACCTGCCGGTGCCGCTGCTCATCGAGAACACCGCGGGCGGGGACAACGCCATGGCACGCCGGCTCGAGGCGATCGCCCGTCTGTGGGATGCCATCGGCGCGGCATCCGGCGGTGACCAGGTCGGCTTCTGCCTCGACACCTGCCACGCCCACGCCGGCGGCAACGACCTCGGTGACGTCGTCGAGCGGGTGCTGGCCATCACCGGGCGCATCGACCTCGTGCACGCCAACGACTCGCGCGACACCTTCGACTCCGGCGCCGACCGGCACGCCAACTTCGGGTCTGGGCTCATCGATGCTGGTGACCTCGCCGACGTCGTGCGAGCCGCTGGCGCACCGGTGGTCTGCGAGACCCCCGGTGGGGTCGAGGGGCAGGCTGCTGACATCGCCTGGCTGCGCGAACGCCTGGGCTGACGGGCCCGTCGGACTGGGCTGACGGGCCGTCGGCTACCTCAGGAACTGACGGTAGGCCGGGTTGTCGGTCTCGTCCCAGGAGCGGTAGCCCAGGGTCTCGCGGAAGGTGTCGAAGGCCGCGCGGTCGCTGGGCGGCACCTGCATCCCGACGAGCACCCGCCCGACGTCCGAGCCGTGGCCGCGGTAGTGGAACAGCGAGATGTTCCACCCCGGCGCCATCGCCGCGAGGAAACGCACCAGGGCACCTGGTCGCTCGGGGAACTCGTAGCGGTGCAGCACCTCGTCGTCGGCCAGGGTGGTGCGCCCCCCGACCAGGTGGCGCAGGTGCAGCTTGGCGAGCTCGTCGTCGGTCAGGTCGAGCGCCGGCAGCCCGGCATCCTCGAAGCCCTGCGCGAGGCGGCGGGCCTCGTCGCGGCCGCGGACCTGGAGCCCGACGAAGACGTGCGCGGTGTCGCTGTCGGCGATCCGGTAGTTGAACTCGGTGACCTCGCGCCCGGGCCCGATGACGTCGAGCAGCTTGCGGAAGCTCCCCCGCTGCTCGGGGATGGTCACCGCGAACACGGCCTCACGCTGCTCACCGATCTCGGCCCGCTCGGCGACGAAGCGCAGGCGGTCGAAGTCCATGTTGGCTCCGCAGGCCACGGCGACGTAGGTGCCGCCGGCCGAGCCGGGGCGGGCGGCGTACTCTTTCAGCCCGGCGACGGCGAGGGCCCCAGCGGGTTCGAGGATGGCGCGAGTGTCGGTGAAGACGTCCTTGATCGCCGCGCACACGGCATCCGTGTCGACGCGGATCATCTCGTCGACGAACGCGCTGGCGACCCGGAAGGTCTCCTCCCCCACCAGACGCACCGCGGTGCCGTCGGAGAACAGCCCGACGTGCTCGAGCTCGACCCGGTACCCGGCCTCGAGCGATCGGGCCATGGCGTCGGAGTCGTCGGTCTGCACCCCGATGACCTTGACGTCCGGGCGCAGCGCCTTGACGTAGGCCGCGATCCCGGAGATGAGCCCGCCACCGCCCACGGCGACGAACACGGCATCCAAGGGGCCGGTGACCTGTCGCAGGATCTCCATGCCGATGGTGCCCTGCCCGGCGATGACGTCGGGGTCGTCGAACGGGTGCACCATCGTCAGGCCGCGCTCGTGGGCGAGGGCCGCGGCGTGCGCCCCGGCGTCGGAGTAGGAGTCGCCGTGCAGGACGACCTCGACGCCGGCGGCGCACACGGCATCCACCTTGAGCTGGGGTGTCGTGGTCGGCATGACGATGACGGCGTGGCAGCCGAGCACGGATGCCGCGCGCGCGACCCCCTGCGCGTGGTTGCCGGCGGACGCCGCGATGACCCCGGCGGCGCGGGCCTGCGGGCTGAGCTGAGCCATCGTGTTGTACGCGCCGCGGATCTTGAACGAGAACACCGACTGGAGGTCCTCGCGCTTGAGCAGCACCGTGCTGCCGAGGCGGGCGCTGAGGCCCGGCGCGGCATCCAGGGGGGTCTCGTCGACGACGTCGTAGACGCGCGACGTGAGGATCCGCTTGAGGTAGGCCGTGGCATCGGCGTCGGTCAGGGGTCGGGTGTGCGGCACGGCGCAAGGGTAGCCGCGGCGGGTCAGGAGGGCGGATGCCGTTCGCCGCGCCCCCTCAGCCGGCGAGGTGGGCCCAGCGCTGTTCCAGAGCCGACCATGGCCCGACCTCGGCCACCCGGCCGTCGACGAGCACGACGACCCGGTCGGCCTGGGCGAGCGCGGCCCGCTTCGACGTGGCCCCGATGACCGTGGTGCCGCGGGCGCGCAGGGCGGACCACAGGTCGATCTCGGTGGTGGCGTCCAGGGCGCTCGACACGTCATCGGCCAGCAGCACCTCGGCCTCGGTGGCCAGTGCCCGGGCCAGGGCCAGCCGCTGGACCTGGCCCCCTGACAACCGCACGCCGCGGTGACCGACGAGCGCGTCGTGCCCCCCGGCATCCTCGACGTCGTCGCGCAGCCGGGCGTCGGCGATGGCCCGGTCGAGGGCGCGGCCGTGACCGAGCACGACGTTGTCGGCGAACGAGCCGGACAACACCCTCGGCACCTGCGAGACGTACGACACCTGGCCCGGCCGCAGGAAGACCTGCGCGTCGTGGACCTCGACCCCGTTCCACGTGATCGAGCCGGTGTGGTGGATCAGGCCGGCGAGGCCGCGCAACAGGCTCGACTTGCCCGACCCGACCTGCCCGAGGAGCAGCACGAGTTCACCGGCGCGGACCGTGAGGTCGACCCCCTCGACGCCGCGGGTGCCGTCGTCGTGGATGGCACCGACATCGCGCAGCTCGAGCTCGCGCAGCGGGACGTGCTGCGGGGTGGGCGCAGCGGGTGCGGTGCCCTCGACGAGGTCGATGCCGGGCGGGAGGGCGACGAGGTCGACACCCCCGGCGAGGGCGCTCGTCGCCTTCTGCCAGGACCGGGTTCCCGGCGCCTCGGTGACGACGGCTCCGGCGACCCGGCCGAACCAGTCGAACCCGTTGACGGCACCCGAGACGAGGATCGCGGTGGCCAGGCTCCAGCGCCCGGAGGCGAAGGCCGCCCAGGCAGCGACCACCCCGATCTGCACCATGATCACCGGCACGCCGTCGAGGATGGCCTGCACCCGGTGCTCGAACACGGCCGCGTCGACCCGGCCGCTGTCGACCCGGCGCAGGTGGCTGCGGGCTGCGGGGGTGGCCGAGGCCAGCTTGATGGTCCGCGCGGATTCGAGGACGGACACCAGGGAGCGGCCGAAGGTGGCCCGGGCCGCGGAGGATTCGGTGGCCGAACGCCCCGCGATGGGCCGCCCGACGGCCGAGGCGAGGGCCGAACCGACGAGCACCCCGAGCAGCACACCTCCGGCCAGTGCACTGCCGCCGAGGATCGCGGTGACGGCGACGACGGCGAGCCCGTTGAGGAAGTCGACCCAGCGGTCGGCGTAGAGGACGTAGCGGTCGGCATCCATCGCGCGGGCCACGACCTCACCGGGCGGCGTGCTCTCGAGCCGGTGCTGTCGCGTCTGCCCGATCAGGATCGACATGCGCACCCTCAGCAGCACCTCGACCCACCAGCGCGGGTAGCGCCGAATGGCCGCGGTCATGAGCAGCGGTGACGCGACGATGAACAGGGTCGCCAGGGCGAGGAGCACGACGGTACGGGTGTCCCAGCCTGCGCCGTCGGCCAGGTGCTCGACGACCAGGCCCCAGACGAGGCCGGTGGCGGCACCAAAGGCGCCACCGAGCGCGGAGACGAGGAACAGCACCGCGGGCCAGACGCCCCATCGGGGGCGCACGAGCAGGGCGGTGACCACGCCTCGCGCCAACGACGGGCCGTGACCCGGGTCGGGCGCCTCGGGCGGCGGGCCGGTGCGGCGGGCGCCACCGACGATGGCGTCGGGCGCGTCCGAGGCCTCGGGGGCGTCGAGCGCGACGTCGCCGCCGGGATGCCGTGACGCGCCACCCTGCGCGGCGGTCCCCTTGAGTACCGGGTCGGCGCCTACCTCGGTGGCGGCCTCGGTGCCTGCCGCGGTGAGCAACCGGCGGAACGGGCCGTCGGTGGTGGCGAGCACGGAGCGCGGACCCTGCTGGACGACCCGGCCGTGGTCGAGCACCGCCACGAGGTCGGCTCGGGCCGTCGTGGTGAGCCGGTGCGCCACGAGGATGCCGGTGCGGCCGGTGAGCAGGCGGTCGGAGGCCATCACGACGAGGCTCTCGGTCACCGGGTCCATCCGGGCGGTGGCCTCGTCGAGCACGACGACGGCGACGTCGCGCACGAGGAGCCGGGCAAAGGCGACGAGCTGCTCCTCGCCCGCCGAGAGCGGGGTGCCCCCGGGGCCGAGCGTGGTGTCGAGGCCGTCGGGCAGGCCGTCGACCCAGTCGTCGAGGCCGAGTTCGGTGACGGCGGCGCGCACCGTCGAGGTGGGCACGTCGGCGAAGAGGGCGATGTTCTCGGCGAGGGTCCCGGCGAGGATGTCGGTGCGCTGGGTGACGACGCCGACGGCAGAACGCAGTGCGTGGACGTCGAGGTCGCACACGTCGACGCCACCGAGGAAGACCGACCCCAGGGGCGGGTCGGTGGCGCGCGACAGCAGCGCGGCCAACGTGGACTTGCCCGACCCGGATCGCCCGACGAGGGCGCACGTCCGGCCGGCGGGGATGTCGAGGCTGACGCCGCCCAGGGCGAAGTCCCCCTCGGCGTAGGAGAAGTGCAGGTCCCGGAACTCGACCCCGACGTTCCCGGCAGGAACAGGCCGACCGCCCTCGGGCTCAGGTGGCGACTCGAGCAGCTGCCGCAGGCGCGTGATGGCCCCGATGCCGGTCTGCAGCTCGGGCAGGTGGCGGGCCATCTGGTCGATCTGCCCGACGAACGTGCTCGTGACGAGGAACAGGGTGACCAGGCGGGCCACCGACAGGTCGTCGCTGATGACCAGTGCCACCCCTGCGATGCTCGTGCCCGCGAGCAACGAGTAGAGCAGGAGGCCGGTGCGCCGGGTGGCGCGGGCCTGCAGCGCCAGCAGCTCGTCGAACCGGCGGTGCACGGTTGCCGACAGGGTGCTGAGGCGCTGCACGACGTGGGCCTGGCCCAGGCTGGTGCGCAGGTCGTCTCGGGCGGAGACCCCCTCCTCGAGGGCTGCGGCATGGTCGGTCCAGGCGGCCTCTTCGACGACGGTCCGCTCCGCGATGGCCGGGAGCAGCCTGCGGATGATGGCGAACGCGGCCGCCCCAGCGACCGGGAAGAGGATCCAGGCCGGCCACCAGGTCAGACCAGCGACGATCCACATGGGGACGGCGGAGAACACGGTGCGCAGGGCGTCCCACACCTGGCGGCGCAGCATCGAGCCCACGGCGTGGGTGTCGTCATCGACCCGGTCGAGCACCTCCCCCACCGCCTGCTCACCGAGCGCCGACAGCGGTTGGTGAAGCGCGGCATCCACGAGATCCTCGCGCAGGCGACCCTCCGCGCGGTCGACCACCGAGGCCCACAGCGTGCGGCCCGCAGTGTCGAGGACGGCGGCACCGACGACGCACAGCGCCAGGAGACCGACGAGCCTGGTGGACGGGTTGGCCGCGAGCAGCCCGGCCACGACGGTGCCCAGAGTGCGTCCGATCGCCCCGATCGCGGATGCCGTGAGCGCCACGCCCGTGGTCCATGCGCGCAGGCGCGCGAGACCCACCTGTCTGCTGGCCGCGCGGGTCGGTGATGCGGGCTGGGCGACGGGTGTGCGGGTGTTCGTGGTGGCGGTGGACATCGTCAGCAACCTACGTCGCCGCCCTGACACGCCACGAACGGTTTTCCTCGCGGCCGGGGCGCGGAGCGCGAGGTGTCAGGCGATGAGCTCGGCTGGTCGGATGGTCACGGGGAACGGCAGGGTCGCCGACCAGCTCTGCTCACCGACGACGTGGGCAACCTCCACGTAGTGGCCTTCTCGCAGGTCCCACGCGGTGAGTGATGGCTGGAGCGGGTCGACGATCCAGAACGAGGGGCAACCGGCTCGCTCGAACCTCGGGAGCTTGAGGTTGCGGTCGACCATCCGGGTGCTCGGTGAGGCGACCTCGATGGCCAGCAGCGGGACGCCATCGAGGGTGGCACCGGTCGCCTGCGACCGACGCACGACGAGGAGATCCGGCTCGAGGACGGTGTCTGCGGCCAGCGTGACGTCGAGGGGTGCGAAGAACACCTCGAGCTCAGCGGGGCAGTTCGCCAGCAGAAGCTGCGCGAGCCGCATCACCATCCGTTGGTGAGGCACCCCCGGTGACGGCGTCACGACGAGGGCACCATCGAGCAGCTCGTGCCGGCTGCCGTCCGGCGGCAGGGAGTCACGCTCCTCACGGGTCCACACGCGGTCGTCGAGGACGAAGGTCATGGCGTCCATGGTGCTCCTCCCCCTTCATGAGCACCACCCTGCCCACCGTGGCAGGGAAAGACCCGGCGACGAGGTCGCCCTGAGGACGAGCGCGCGGTTGTGTCGTGGCTGTGGACAACGAGGGGTACGGGGACGTGCGACAGCCCTTCAGCTGCAGGCGTACGCCTGGAAGTCAGCCACCGACCCCGTGGTGTACACCTCTCGGTCAGGGTTCTCTTCGAATCCGGAACAGCGCACAGCGGCACGAACAGCCGCGCCACCCTCGCGATGCCGGTGCCCGTCGCCTGGCTCTTCGTGGTCATGGTTGACCTCCCCTCCACGCAAACCGACCGGCACCGCGACGACGTCCTCCAATCCCACGAGTGTGTCACCCAAGCTCACCCCGTCGGTCGACCATTTCTCCAGCCGCTTGATCCGCACGTCCCGCACGGTCCTCCGTCAGTACCAGCGGGCCGAACTCGTCAGTCGAGAGGAGGGGGTCGTGTCCAGGGCCCTTGCCCGATGAAAGGAATCCCTTGCGGCGGGCAAGGACTCTGGGCGAGGTACCTACCGGGGCTCCGCTGGCTACGGGCCGACGCGCGCCGGTCACACGTTGCGGCGGTACTGGCCTCCGACCTCGAAGAACGCCTCGGTGACCTGCTGCAGCGAACACACGCGAGCGGCATCCATGAGCACGGCGAAGACGTTCTCGCCCGACACCGCGGACGCCTTGAGCCGGGCCAACGCGACCTCCGCCTCGGTGCGGTGCGACTCCCGGAACGACGTCACCCGGGCCAGCTGACCCTCCTTCTCCGCCTCCGACGCGCGGGCGAGCACGACCTCGCGAGGTGCCTCACCGGTGTCCGGGGCGATGAAGGTGTTGACGCCGATGATCGGCAGCGACCCGTCGTGCTTGCGGTGCTCGTAGAGCATCGACTCGTCCTGGATGCGCCCGCGCTGGTACCCGGTCTCCATGGCGCCGAGCACGCCTCCGCGCTCGGAGATGCGGTCGAACTCGGCGAGCACGGCCGCCTCGACGAGGTCGGTCAGCTCGTCGACGACGAACGAGCCCTGCAACGGGTTCTCGTTGACGGCCAGGCCCCACTCGCGGTTGATGATCATCTGGATCGCGAGCGCCCGGCGCACCGACTCCTCGCTCGGAGTGGTCACCGCCTCGTCGAAGGCGTTGGTGTGCAGGCTGTTCGCGTTGTCGTAGATGGCCGTCAGCGCCTGGAGCGTGGTGCGGATGTCGTTGAAGTCCATCTCCTGGGCGTGCAGGCTCCGACCCGAGGTCTGCACGTGGTACTTCAGCTTCTGGCTGCGCTCGTTGGCGCCGTACTTCTCCTTCATCGCGATCGCCCAGATGCGGCGGGCGACGCGGCCGATGACGGTGTACTCGGGGTCCATCCCGTTGGAGAAGAAGAACGACAGGTTCGGCGCGAAGTCGTCGATCGCCATGCCGCGCGCCAGGTAGGCCTCGACGTAGGTGAACCCGTTCGCGAGGGTGAACGCGAGCTGGCTGATGGGGTTCGCCCCTGCCTCGGCGATGTGGTACCCGCTGATCGACACCGAGTAGAAGTTGCGCACCTCGTGGGCGATGAACCACTCCTGGATGTCGGCCATCATCCGCAGCGAGAACTCCGTGGAGAACAGGCAGGTGTTCTGGCCCTGGTCCTCCTTGAGGATGTCGGCCTGGACCGTGCCGCGCACCGTGGCCAGGGCACGAGCACGGATGCCGTCCGCCTCCTGCGCGCTCGGCTCCCGTCCGTTCTCGGTGGCCCACGCCTCGACCGCACGGTCCATGACGGTGTTGAGGAAGAACGCGAGGATCGTCGGGGCCGGGCCGTTGATCGTCATCGAGACGCTCGTGGTCGGTGACGTGAGGTCGAACCCGGCATACAGCTCGCGCATGTCGTCCAGGGTCGCGACCGAGACGCCCGAGGTGCCGACCTTGCCGTAGATGTCGGGGCGCCGGTCGGGGTCGCGGCCGTAGAGGGTGACCGAGTCGAACGCGGTGGACAGGCGGGTCGCGGGCTGCCCCTGCGAGAGCAGCTTGAAGCGGGCGTTGGTGCGGAAGGGGTCGCCCTCGCCGGCGAACATGCGGGCCGGGTCCTCGTTGTCCCGCTTGAACGGGAAGACCCCGGCGGTGAACGGGAAGTACCCGGGCAGGTTCTCGCGGCGCAGGAAGCTGACGAGGTCCCCGTCGTCGGAGTAGCGCGGCAGGGACACCCGACGGATGTGGTTGCCGGACAGCGATTCCTTGACCAGTGCGGTGCGGATCTCGCGGTCGCGGATCGTCACGACCTGCTCGTCGCCCGAGTAGGCCTCGACGACCGAGCTCCACCCCGCGAGCTGGCGCGCCACCGACAGCGGCAGGTCGTCCTGGGCGCCGGAGAGCAGCGCATCGACGCCCGAGCGGTCGGCCCCGGCCCGGGCGAGGGCAGCCCCGACCTCGGTGAGGCGCTGCACGCGGCGGGCGGCCTCGGCGAACCGCTGGGTGTCCTCGTGGAACTGGCGCACGGTCTCGGCGATCTCGGCGAGGTAGCGCACCCGCTGCGGCGGCACGACCTGGCGCAGCACCGAGGAGTGCCGCACCGACACCGCCGGCAGCGCACCCTCGGCGACCTCGAGCCCGTGGGCCGTGAGCTGGTCGCGCAGCTCCTGGTAGAGCGCGGTGACGCCGTCGTCGTTGAACGTCGCGGCCGAGGTGCCGAACACCGGCATGTCCTCGGGCTTCTTGCCGAACGCCTCCCGGTTGCGCACCATCTGGCGGCCGACGTCGCGCAGCGCGTCCATCGCCCCGCGGCGCTCGAACTTGTTGATCGCGACGACGTCGGCGAAGTCGAGCATGTCGATCTTCTCGAGCTGGCTGGCGGCACCGAACTCGGGCGTCATGACGTACAGGTTGACGTCCGCGAAGGAGGTGATCGCGGCATCCCCCTGCCCGATGCCGGGGGTCTCGACGATGACGAGGTCGAAGCCGGCGGCCTTGAGGATCGTCAGCACGTCGCCGAGCGCCTCGGGCACCTCGCGGCCACCGCGGGTGGCGAGCGAGCGGAAGTAGACCCGGTCACCGTCGAGGGAGTTCATCCGGATGCGGTCACCGAGCAAGGCTCCCCCACCGCGGCGGCGGGTCGGGTCGATGGCGACGCACGCGATGCGCAGCTTGTCCTGCTGGTCCACGCGCAGGCGGCGCAGGAGCTCGTCGGTGAGGCTCGACTTGCCCGACCCGCCCGTGCCGGTGATGCCGAGGACCGGGGTCCGGCGGCCGGATGCCGCCCGCTCGAGTTCGGTGCGCATCTCACCGGTGAGGTGGCCGGTCTCCGCGGCGGTGATGGCCCGGGCCACGGCGGCCCGCTCGCCGGTGAGGACGGCGGGCACCGACGGGGGCGACACGGCATCCAGATCGACGTCGCACGCGGCGATGACCTGGTTGACCATGCCGGGCAGACCGAGGCGCTGGCCGTCCTGCGGGCTGAAGATCGTCACCCCGGCGGCACGCAGGCGCTCGATCTCCTCGGGGACGATGACGCCGCCACCACCGCCGACGACCTGCACGTGGCCGGCGCCGGCCTCGGCGAGGAGCTGGACGAGGTACTCGAAGTACTCGACGTGCCCGCCCTGGTAGGAGCTGACCGCGACCCCCTGCACGTCCTCCTCGACCGCCGCGTCGACGACCTCCTGGACGCTGCGGTTGTGCCCGAGGTGGATGACCTCGGCGCCCTGGCTCTGCATGATCCGCCGCATGATGTTGATCGAGGCGTCGTGGCCGTCGAACAGGGCGGATGCCGTGACGATCCGGACCGGGTTCACCGGCACGTGGAGCCCGGGCTTCGGGCTGGTGGGCTGCGTTGCCATGGGGGTCCCTTCGGGTTGCCTCCCGAGATACTAGGACGTCCTAGTACCTACTCGGAAGTCACCGGCGCTGGGCCCAGCCTGCCACTGCGTCCGGCAGCTTGGCCCGTGGAGCAACCAACCTGCCGGACGCAAGGTCAGCGGTGCTGGCCCGCGAGCCAGGTGATCGCCTCGGCGTAGCCCTGCACCCCACGGCCGATGACGTGGTGGTCGCACACGGCGGCGAGGTAGCTGTGGTGGCGGAAGGCCTCGCGGGCGTGGATGTCGCTGATGTGCACCTCGACCGTGGGCACCCGGCACGCCGAGAGGGCATCGCGCAGGGCGACCGAGGTGTGTGTGTAGCCGGCGGCGTTGATGACGATCCCCGCGATTCCGGCGCGCCCCTCCTGCACCCAGTCGATGAGCACGCCCTCGTGGTTGCTCTGGCGGAAGTCGAGCACCAGACCGGATGCCGTCGCCGCCTGCTGGCACAGCACCTCGACGTCCGCGAGCGTGGCGGAGCCGTAGACCTCGGGCTCGCGCTCACCGAGCAGGTTGAGGTTCGGGCCGTTGAGCACGAGCACGGTGCGGAGATCCATGACGGCGAGTATGCCGCGGGTCAGGGAAGGAGAGCCGCGCAGAGGTCGCCACGATCCCCGGATGCCGTGGGGTCGAGAACCTGCGGCGGCGCACCCAGGGTGGCCACGGCATCCGCGGCTCGTGCCCGACCGAGGTTCCAGGCGAGCAGGTCGTCGCCGACGCCGAGGTCAGGCCCACCGATGGAGTAGGGGCTGGACAGGATGCAGTGGGCCGCGTCACTGGGCAGCCGCTCGACGATGACCGGGGTGGCGTCGGCGCTCAACCTCGCCAGGTAGGCGGTGTCGAGCTCACGCCCGGCCTCGAAGCGGTCGATGTTGTGCGAGGCCACGAACGCGTCGGGGTTCAGGCCGACGAAGACGAGCACGAACACGGCCGCCGATCCGAGCACGGCCCGCGGCACCCACGCGCCGCTCAGCCGCACGCCGGCGACGAGCAACATCACGATGACCAGCCCGAGCCACAGCTCGAAGCCGTCGACGAAGACCCGCAGCACCGTGTAGCCGTAGGCCTCCTGGTAGAGCGACATCCGATAGAGGGCGCTGGCGACGACGGCCAGGGTGAGCAGGCAGAGCGCGCCGAGGAGGACCCGGAGCAGCAACCGGTCGCGTGAGCTCGCGAGCGGTGCGACACGCATCGCCAGGCCGACGACGACGACCGTGAGGAACGTCGCCACCGTGAGCTGACCGAAGCCCTGGTGGACGTACTCCGCGTAGGTCAGGCCCGTGGTGGCCCGCAGGTGCTCGACCCCGCCGAACATCGCCGTGGCCTGGGCGATCAGGAAGCCGGCGAACAGGGCGACGACGACGCCGACCGGCACGGCCCACTCCCACGCGTGGCGGGCGCGCGGTGTCGCCGGCAGGGCGGCATCCGCGATGTTCGGCGGGTTCAGCGCGAGGTAGGTGCCGGTCAGTGCCACCCCGGAGACGAGGGCGAGGACGAACGTGCGGGCGATGATCGTGTCCCAGCGCAGGTCGGGCACGAGGACCTGGGCCCAGGCACCGAACACGGCGTCACCGGAGGCGAACAGCCCACCGAACAGGGCCAGTGCGATGAGGGAGAACCCGAGGGTGCGCAGCACCGGCCACAGGGTGGAGGCCCTGCCGGTCGCCGACATGGTGCGGGCGAGCAGGGGCAGACCACGCAGCGCCGATGCCGGCCAGGCGATCACGCTGAGCGGAACCGCGAGCAGGGTGCGGGCCCGGCTCACGCCAGCCGCGGCGACGATGACGGCGACGAAGACACTGAGCGCGATGACCCCACCGGCATCGCGCAGCAGGGTGACCGAGGCCAGCACAGCCGCGGTGACGGCGCACAGCAGCGTCCACGGGTGGGCGCGGAACCGGGCCACCCGCCACATGAGGCCACCGGTGGCGAGCATGGTCAGGGCCACGGCCAGGCCGACGTTGCGCTCGGGCCAGGTCAGCGCCGCCCAGGCGCCGATGGCGATGGCGGCGAGGACCGGCAGGGTCTGCGGGGGCAGCGGCCGCTCGGGCCAGAGGTTGCCGAGCGGGCCGGGGCCGCCCGGGCCCTTCGGGGCGTAGGGGTTCACCGGGACGTGGACCACCTGGCCGGGGGTGGCCTGCGGGGACGCGGCTGCGGCGGCGGTCGGGGCGGCGTCCCCCGGGTGACCTGTTGGTCGATCTGGGGTCAGCGTGCTCATGGTGCGCTCCTGGGTCAGGTGGGTGGGTCGGTCAGTGGGGGGCGTGAGGGGCAGCTGGGCTCGCAGCAGCGCGCCGGTCTGCCCCGGCTCAGGCGCGAGCGCGCTGATGGTGCCGCCGTGCAGGTCGCACACCCAGCGGGCGATGGCCAGGCCGAGGCCGGTGCCGCCGCCGGAGTCGTCGCCGGAGCCGAAGCGGTCGAAGACCCGCTCGAGCCGGTCGGCCGGGATGCCGGGGCCATCGTCACGCACGTCGAGGCACCACGTGGAGTCATCGACCAGTCGCGCGGTGACGACGACCTCGCCGTCGGCCGGGCTGTGGCGCACGGCGTTGTCGAGCAGGTTCGCGACGAGCTGGGCCAGGCGCGCCCGGTCGGCCGTCACCGTGAGGTCCGCCGGCAGCACGTCGTGACGCACGCGTCCGGGGCGAGCGCCCACGCGAGCCTCGTCCACGGCATCCGAGAGAAGGTCCGCGACCCTGACCTGCGTGAGGTTCAGAGAGGTGACCCCGGCGTCGATGCGCGAGAGGTCGAGCAGGTCCGCGACGAGGGTGCTGAGGCGCTCGGACTGCTGCAGCGCGCCGCGCAGGGCCCGGTCGTCCGGGGTGACGACCCCGTCGACGAGGTTCTCGAGCAGGGCCCGCTGGGCAGTGAGGGGGGTGCGCAGCTCGTGCGACACCGTGGCCACGAGCTGGCGGCGCTGGGTGTCGGCGGAGGCCAGATCCGCGGCCATGGCGTTGAAGGCCCGCGCCAGCTCCCCGACCTCGTCGGAGGAGGATGCCGTGACGCGCTGTCCGTAGTCGCCTCCCGCCATGCGCCCCGCGGCCGACGTCATCTCGCGCAGCGGTGAGGTCATGCCGCGCGCGAGCCACTGGGTGACCGCGAGGGCGGCGACCACGGTGACGGGGACGCTGATCCACCACGGCACCTGACCGGCATCCGCCACCCGCTCGACGACGACGGCCACGACGATGCTGACGGCGACGAGCAGGCCGAGCTTGACCTTGAGCGAGGTGATGCCGTCGAGCGGGCGGGCGGTGTTCACGGGGTGGCCTCGAGGGCGTACCCGACGCCGTGCACGGTGCGCACGCGGTCGGCGCCGATCTTGGCGCGCAGGGCCTTGACGTGGCTGTCGAGGGTGCGGGTGCCCGAGGCGTCGGCCCAGCCCCAGACCTCGCGCATCAGGGCGTCGCGGGAGCGGACCACCCCGGGTTCGGCGGCCAGGGCGCACAGCAGGTCGAACTCCAGCGGGGTCAGGTGCACCTCGGCGTCTCCGGCGGTGACGCGCCGGGTGGCGACGTCGATGCGCAGGCCCTGCACGTCGAGGTGGGCCGGGCGGCTGGCTGCGAGCTCGGCGGCCCGCTCGACACGGCGCAGCAGGGTGCGCACCCGGGCGACGACCTCGCGCATCGAGAACGGCTTGGTCACGTAGTCGTCGGCGCCGACCCCGAGACCGACGAGCAGGTCGGTCTCGTCGGTGCGGGCGGTGAGCATGAGCACCGGCACCGGGCGGATGGCCTGGATGCGGCGACACACCTCGAGGCCGTCGAACCCGGGCAGCATGACGTCGAGGACGACGAGGTCTTGGCTGGTGGTGGTGAACGCGTCGACGGCGCCGGGGCCGTCGAAGGCCTGCGTGACGTGGAAGCCCTCGGCGCGCAGCCGGTCGGTGACGGCCTGGTTGATGACCGGCTCGTCCTCGACGACGAGCACGTGGGATGCCGCCGCGCTGGTGTTGGCGCTGGCGCTCGCTCCCGCCGTCGCGGCTGCTGCGGTGGCCGAGGCGGTCGCTGCGGCTGATGGTCCGCTCGGCGGAGTGGTGGGGCCCTGGGTCATGCTCCCGAGCGTAGGCAGGTACGGCTGGAGCACGCGGGGGCGACGTGTGGAGATCGTGTGAAGGTGCCACCCCGCCCCGACTTCGTGCGACTTCCGTGCGGCACCTGAGCGGATCAGGGCCCACAAGCGCACCGAAGTCGCACGAAGTCGGGAAGGCAGTGGCCCTCAGCAGCGCCGGGGGGCCAAGTGCGCGACCAGCCGCGCGTCTGGCACCCCACCCGGCATTGGGTGACGATCAGGCGCCCCTCACCCGGGCTCCCCCGCGAATGTGGGTGAAGATCGTTGCCCAGGCGACGATCTTCACCCACATTCGCCGGAGGGAGTGGCTGTCCGGAGGGAGGAGTGCGGGCGGAGCCGGCGCTGACAGGAAAGGTCAGGAGCGGCGGCGGGCGATGAGCCAGCCGATGAGCACGCCGATCAGGCCCACCACGGCGTGCGGGGCGTAGGTCTTCAGCAGCACCGGCAGCACGGTCGCGCCGAGGTCGATCGAGTCGTCCACCTCCGGCACCGACGTCAACCGCGGGGTGGAGCGGCCCGCCGGCCGGGACGCAGCCGGGGCCAGCCCCGAGGTGGAGCCGACGGATGCCGCGGCACCGGTTGCCGTGCCTCCGCTCTGGGCGACCGCACCGCCTGCAGATGCCGCGCCACCGCCGGATGCGTCACTACCGGATGCCGTGCCACCACCCGCGCTGCCCGCCTCACCGGCGGCCGCGCTGGGAGCCGACGGCCCGGCATCCGGCTGAGGCACGGTCTCGGGCGCGGGCTCGTCCTCCACGGCGAACTGCTGCTCGATGCACGCGACGAACTGGCCGAGCAGCTTGTCGGAGACGTCCTGCATCACCCCGCGCCCGAACTGCGCCGGCTTGCCGGTGACCGACAGGTCGGTCGTGACGTCGACCCGGGTGCCCTCACCCGAGGGCGCGAGCTGGATCGTCACGGTGGCGCCGGCCGTGCCGTTGCCCCGCTTGTCCTTGCCCTTGGCCTCGATGACGGCCCGGTACGCCTGGTCGTCACGCTCGAGGAACGTGCCGGCACCGGCGTACTGGAGCGCGATGGGGCCGAGCTTGACCTTCACCGTGCCGGCGAAACCGTCGTCGCTGGCGTCGGTGACGACCGCGCCGGGGAAGCAGCTGCCGACCCGGTGCAGGTCCATGAAGGTCGCCCAGGTGGTGCCGATCGGGGCGGGGACGGTGAAGTCGTGCGTCAGTTCCATGCGGTGACTCAGCCTCCGAGCGCGGTGAGCACGGCGCGACGGGTGAGCACCCGCGCGAGGTGCCGCCGGTAGTCGGCATCACCGTTCAAGTCGCTCGGCGGGTTCGTTCCGTCGGCGACGGTGTCGCAGGCGTCACCGAGGTCCGCGGCCGACCGGCCCACGAGGGCGGCCTCGACCGAGGGCGCCCGCAACGGGGTCGAGCCCATGTTGGTCAGGCCGACCCGGGCCTCGGCGATCGAGCCGCCCTCGACGCGCAGGGCCACCGCGATGCCGACGATCGACCACTGATGGGACACGCGCACGAACTTCTCGTAGTGCGACCCCCAACCGGTGTGCTTGGGGATGCGGATGGCCGTGAGCAACTCACCCTCACCGACGGCGGTCTCGAACAGGTCGAGGAAGAACTCGCTGACCGGCACCGTGCGCTCACCGTCCACGCCGCGGATGACGAGCTCGGCGTCGAGCGCGAGCACGGGGGCACCGACGTCTCCCGCGGGGTCGGCGTGCACCAGGGCACCGCCGACGGTGCCGCGGCGCCGGATCTGCGGGTCGGCGACCTCCTCGACGGCCTGCACGAGCAGCGCCGCGTGGGTGCGCAGGAGCGGGCTCGCGATGACGTCGGCATACGTCGTCATCGCGCCGATGACGACGTGGTCGCCGTCCTCGCGGATGCCGCGCAGCTCGTCGATGCGTCCGAGGTCGACGATCTGCTCGGGCGCGTTGAGGCGCATGCGCAGGATCGGCAGGAGCGACTGCCCACCGCCGAGGACCTTGGCCTCGTCGCCTGCCTCGGCCAGCGCGGCCAGGGCCTCGTCGATCGTCGTGGGGGCGGCGTAGTCGAATGCTGCGGGGATCACTGGCCTGCTCCGTCCGTCGCGCCTGCTGCTGGATCGTGGTTGGGTGCGCCGTCGGCGAAGTGCGGCTGAGCCTCGTCGGCCGCTCCGCCACCCGACGACCCGGCCGACCGGATGGCCTTCCACACCCGCTGGGGCGTACACGGCATCTCGATGTCGGCGACGCCGAGGTGACGCACGGCATCCACGACGGCGTTGACGACCGCGGGCGTCGAGGCGATGGTGCCGGCCTCGCCGACCCCCTTGGTGCCGAGGGTGTTCGTCGTCGACGGCGAGGTGGTGTACTCGCTGACGTAGTTGATCGTGTCGGCCGCGGTCGGGAGCGTGTAGTCGACGAACGAGCCGGACACCAAGGTGCCCTGGTCGTCGTACTCGGCGCCCTCGAACAGCGCCTGCGCGATGCCCTGGACCAACCCGCCGTGGATCTGTCCCTCGACGATCAGCGGGTTGACGATGGTGCCGATGTCGTCGACGCACACGTAGGAGCGCATCGTCGTGGCACCGGTCTCGGTGTCGACCTCCATGGCGCACAGGTGAGTGCCGTGCGGGAAGGAGAAGTCGATCGGGTCGTAGGTGGCGTCGGCGTCGAGGCTGGGCTCGACCCCGTCGGGCAGGTTGTGCGCCGCGAAGGTCGCGAGCGCCACGTCGGTGATGCCGATGCCCTTGTCGGTGCCGCGCACCGTGAACCGACCACCCGCGAACTCGAGGTCGTCGACGCTGGCCTCGAGCAGATGGGCCGCGATGGGGCGGGCCCTCTCGATGACCTTGTCGGCGGCCCGCACGATGGCCTCACCGCCGACGACGAGCGAGCGCGACCCGTAGGTGTCCATGCCCTTGGGCGCGATCTGGGTGTCGCCGTGCAGCACCTCGACGTTCTCGAAGGGGATGCCGAGCCGGTCGGCGACGATCTGGCTCCACGCCGTCTCGTGGCCCTGGCCGTGCGGGGTGGCCCCTGAGACGACCTCGACGGTGCCGGTGGCGAGCATCCGGATGCTGGCGCTCTCCCAGCCGCCGGCGCCGTAGCTGAGCGAGCCGAGCACCCGCGAGGGCGCCAGGCCGCACATCTCGGTGAACGTCGAGACGCCGATGCCGAGCTGCACGGGGTCGCCGGACTCGCGACGGGCCTTCTGCTCGGCGCGCAGCTCGTCGTAGCCGAAGAGCTCGAGCGCCTTGGCGGTGGCGGCCTCGTAGTTGCCCGAGTCGTAGGTCATGCCCGCGACCGTGGTGAACGGGAACTCGTCGTGGGTGATCCAGTTCTTCTCGCGGATGGCGATCGGGTCGACCCCGACCTCGACGGCGAGCTCGTCCATGAGCCGCTCGATGGCGTAGGTGGCCTCGGGCCGCCCGGCGCCGCGGTAGGCGTCGACCCAGGTCTTGTTCGTCAGCACCGTCTGGCAGTTGAACTGGTAGGCCGGGAACTTGTAGATGGCGTTGAACATCCACGCGCCGAGCACCGGCACCCCGCCGCCGACGATGGCGACGTAGGCACCGAGGTCGGCGAGCAGCTCGACCTTGAGCCCGGTGACGGTGCCGTCCTTCTCGGCCGAGAGGGTGAGCTTCTGCCACTGGTCGCGGCCGTGGTGCGCCGAGACCATCGTCTCGGAGCGGGTCTCGGTGAACTTGCACGGCTTGCCGAGCTTGCGCGCGACGGCGAGCGTCGCGAACTCCTCGGGGGTGGTCTGCAGCTTGCCGCCGAAACCACCGCCGACGTCGGGAGCGATGACGCGCACCTTGGACTCGGGGATGCCGGTCGTCGCGGCGATCGCGAAGCGCAGGATGTGCGGCACCTGGGTCGCCGACCACACGATGATCTGGTCGCCGGTGGGGTCGACGACGGTGGAGCGGGGCTCCATGAAGGCGGGCACGAGGCGCTGCTGGCGGTACTCGCGCTCGATGACGATGCCGTCGACGCGGGCCTTGGCGATCGCCTCGTCGACGTCGCCGCCGGTGCCCTGCTCGGCGGAGTCGAGCTTCCAGAAGGCCGACTTGTTCGTCCCGAGGGAGGGGTGCGCGAGCACGGTGTCGGCAGCGGCCTCCTTGAGGTCGAGCACGGCCGGCAGCTCACCCCACTCGACGTCGACGAGCTCGACGGCGTCACGAGCGGCCGCGGCCGAGCGGGCTGCGACGACGGCGACGATCTCACCGGCGCAGGCGACCCGCTCGACGGCCACCGGCAGGTGGGTCGGGGTGACCTGGTCGGGGGCGATCGGCCAGGCGTTGATGTTCACGCCCTGGCTGTCGGCGAGGTCGGCGCCGGTGAACACGGCGATGACCCCGGGGCTGGCGGCGGCGGCACTGGTGTCGATGCCGTCGATCGTCGCGTGGGCGAAGGGGCTGCGCACCATCGCCAGGTGCAGCATCCCGGGCAGCTGGATGTTGTCGGTCCACTTCGTGCGACCGGTGATGAGGCGCGCGTCCTCCTTGCGCTTGCGGGCGGTGCCGACCTCGGATGCCGGGCGGTCGTCGACGGCGGTCATCAGGCCTCACTCCCCTGGCTGGCTGCTGCGGCCGCGGGCTCGTTCATGCTGCTCGCGCAGGCCGCCACCGCCTTGACGATGTTGTGGTAGCCGGTGCAGCGACACAGGTTGCCCTCGAGGCCGACGCGGATCTGCTCCTCGGTCGGGTTCGGCGTCTCGGTGAGCACGTCGATGGCCTGCATGATCATGCCCGGGGTGCAGTACCCGCACTGGAGGGCGTGGTTCTCGTGGAACGCCTGCTGCATGGGGTGCAGCTCACCGTGGGGGGCGATGCCCTCGATGGTCGTCACCTCGTGCCCGTCGGCCTGCACGGCCAGGACGTTGCACGACTTCACGCTGCGGCCGTCGAGGTGCACGGTGCACGCGCCGCAGTTGCTCGTGTCGCACCCGACGACGGTGCCCACTTTTCCCACCACTTCTCGCAGGTAGTGGACGAGCAGGGTGCGCGGTTCGACATCGTCGGAGCACTGGACTCCATCGACGGTGACGTTGATCCGAGTCATCGTTGACTCTCCTTCGGCAGGCGATCGTGACGTGTTCGTGATCCTCACCTGAAGTGACCCCCACCACAAGGGCTTCGACGAGATCCGTACCAATTGGTGCTGCAGACCGTCAAAGGTGGTGGTGAATCGACCCCCCGATGTCCTGAAGCCGTTGGCCGCCGCCACCCCACTGGAGCGCCACGATCTCGGCAGCGATCGACACGGCCGTCTCCTCCGGGGTACGTGCCCCCAGGTCGAGTCCGATCGGTGAGCTGAGCCGCGCCAGCTCAGCATCGGTCACCCCCGCCTCGCGCAGCCGGGCCAGCCGGTCCTCGTGGGTGCGCCGCGACCCCATGGCCCCGACGTAGGCGACCTCGGGCAGCCGCAACGCCACCTCGAGTACCGGCACGTCGAACTTCGGGTCGTGGGTGAGCACGCAGATCACCGTGCGTTGGTCGATCCGCCCCGCGGCGACCTCGGCAGCCAGATACCGGTGCGGCCAGTCGACGACCACCTCGTCGGCGGCAGGGAAGCGTGATGCCGTCGCGAACACCGGCCGCGCGTCGCAGACCGTCACCCGGTACCCGAGGAACGCCCCCACGTGCGCCACGGCCGCGGCGAAGTCGATCGCCCCGAACACGAGCATCCGCGGACGCGGCGCGTACGACGCGACGAACACCCGCATGCCCTCACCGCGGCGCTCACCGTCGGGTCCGTACGTCAGCGTCTCGGTGCGCCCCGCCGCGAGCAGCCCCCGCACGTCATCGGTGACGGCCGCGTCGGCCCGCTCGCTGCCCAGCGACCCGGCGACGACCGCGGATGCCGTGCCACCGGCATCCGAACCAACCTCACCTTCGTGCCCCTCACCCGCCACCTCGCCAGCGGCACCCTCCGGGCGCACGACGAGGCGGCGGCCCACGAAGGCAGGGTCCGGGTGGTCGATGACGGTCGCGACGGCCACCGGGCGGCCGGCCTCGACGTCGGCGGCGACGGAGCCGAGCTCGGGAAAGGTCTCCTGCGACACCGTCTCCACGAACACGTCGAGGATGCCGCCGCACGTCAACCCGACGGAGAACGCGTCGTCGTCGCTGACCCCGTAGCGCTGGAGGACAGGGGTTCCCGAAGCCATGACCTCCTGGCTGAGCTCGTAGACCGCGCCCTCGACGCATCCGCCGGACACCGACCCCACGGCCTCGCCACCGGGGCCGACGAGCATCGACGCACCCGCCGGGCGTGGTGCGGAGCGGAAGGTCGCGACGACGGTGCCGACGCCCACGGCATCCCCGGCGTGCCACCACGCCATCAGCTCGTTCAGCACGTCACGCACGCGCCACCACCTCCGTCAACTCCTGGAACGCCGCCATCGAGTGCCCCGCGACGAAGTCGTCGACATGGGGCAGGACCGCCATGATGCCGCCCTGCACCGGCTCGTACCCGGCCCGCCCCCGGTGCGGGTTGACCCAGACGACCCGGTGCGCCACCGCCCGCAGCCGGCGCACCTGCTCCCCGAGGGCCTCGGGCTGGTCGCGCTCCCACCCATCGCTGAAGACGACGACGACCGCGCCGCGTGCCATGCCGCGCCGCCCCCACCGGTCGAGGAAGACCTTGACCCCCTCGGCCAGGCGGGTACCGCCCGACCAGTCGGGGATGGCCCGGCCGGCCGCGACGATCGCCCGGTCGGGGTCACGCTGGTGCAGCGGGCGGGTGACGTGGGTGAGCCGGGTGCCGAGGGTGAAGACCTCGGTGGGCACGCCCGCCGCGCAGTAGGTGTGCGCGAGGCGGATGAGGGCGTCGGCGTAGGCACTCATCGAGCCCGACACGTCGATGAGCAGCACGACGCGCCGGGGCCGGTCGGCGCGGCGGCGCCAGTTGACCTCGCCGGGCTCGCCCATGCGGCGCAGGATGGAGCGCAGCGTGCGGCGGGCATCGACCTGGCCGCGGCGGGCCCTGGTGTGCCGGTGGGCGCGGCGCCGGGGGGCGCGAGGGCGCAGGGCGGCGAACATCCGCACGAGCTCCTCGCGGTCCCGGCGGTCGAGCGTGGCGACGTCGCGGTGGCGCAGGATCTCGGTCGAACTGGCCCGGGCGGCGACGGTGTCCGGGTCGTCCTGGGCTGCGTTGGACGCGTCGGCCGTGTCGTTCAGCCCGGCCTGGCTGGTCACCTGCTGCAGCGGCGGCCGGTTCTTCATGCCCGCACGCTGCCCGCTGAACCACGCGTGGAAGACGAGGTCGTAGCGCTCGAGGTCGGCCGGTGACCCGCACAGGGTCGCCCGCCCTGCGTGGTAGACGCCGACCTGGTCCTCGAGCCCCAGCGCGGCCACGGCCTCGAGGAAGGTTCGCTCGCGGTCGGCCGTCACCGCGACCCCGGCAGCTCGAAGCGCCCGGGCGAAGCCGAGCAGGATCTCCTCCGGCGGGCGGGTGGGCGCCGCGGACGGTGCGGCGTCATGCGCGTCGGTGCGGACGGCATCCGAACCCGGGCGGACGGCATCCGACGTCATGTCGTGAGCATGATGTCGAGGGCGCGGCGAACGCGTTCGGCATCCTCGCGGTACTTCACGGCAACGCCCAGGGTCGCGGCCGCCGTCGCGGTGTCGAGCTCGCGGGTACCGAGTTCGTTCAGGGCGCGGGCCCAGTCGAGGGTCTCGGCGACGCCGGGGGGCTTCAGCAGCTCGCGATCGGTGCGGATGCCGTGGACGAGTCGCACGACCTGGTCGGCGAGCGCCTCGGGCACCTCGGGGGCGCGGCTGCGCACGATCGCGAGCTCACGCTCGATACCGGGGTGCTCGAGCCAGTGGTAGAGGCAGCGGCGCTTGAGGGCGTCGTGCAGCTCGCGGGTGCGGTTGGAGGTGAGGATGACGACCGGCGGGACGGATGCCGTGACCGTGCCGAGCTCGGGGATGGTCACCTGCCACGTCGAGAGCACCTCGAGCAGGAACGCCTCGAACTCGTCGTCGGCCCGGTCGATCTCGTCGATGAGCAGCACCGCCGGGGACTCGCGCAGGGCTCGCAGGACCGGGCGGGCGAGCAGGAAGCGCTCGTCGAACAGCCCTTCCTCGACGTCACGGACGTCTCTGGGGGCGTCCTCGACGGCTTCGATCGCGCGCACGTGGAGGATCTGGCGGGGGAAGTCCCAGTCGTAGAGGGCCTGCGTGGCGTCGATGCCCTCGTAGCACTGGAGGCGGATGAGGGGCAGGCCCATGGCGTCTGCCAGGGCCTCGGCCAGGGCGGTCTTGCCGGTGCCGGGCTCACCCTCCATGAGCAGCGGCCGGCCCAGGCGCAGCGCCAGCCAGGTGACCGTGGCCAGGGCCTCGTCGCTGAGGTAGCCGGTTGCCGCGAGCGCGCCGTCGAGGTCGGCTGCCGAGTCGAACGTCGTGCGGGGGTCCATGGCGTCAGCATCCCTGACGCGCCGCCCGATCGGAAGCACTCCCCTCCCCGACGGATGCCGTGTGGTCGGCTTGCGCTGCCGCAGGGCAGGTGGTCAGAGCAGGTGAGCCACAGCGGCGAGCAGTTCGCCGACGGCCAGTGCCCCGACGAGGGCCGCGACGACGGCGGGCAGGCGGCCGTCGGCGAGCACCGAGAAACCGGGCTCGCCGGGGTGGGCTCGGGCCAGCCGGCGGGTGCGCAGAGCCGCGATGATGACCCAGCCCGCGAGGGCAGCAGCCAGCGCTGTGGGGACGACGACGGCCGGGCCGAGGGCGTCGAGGGTGAGGCGGCCGATCGTCAGGGCTCCGATGAGCAGCGCCAGCCCGGTGCGGCGCCACGCCAGGGTGGTGCGCTCCTGCGGGGCAGCCGGATCACCCACGGGCCGGCTCACCACCCGGAGCCCACCACCACTGGGACAGCTCTGACTTGTTGGTCAGATCCGTCTCAGGCACCGGTCACGCTCGTGATGCCGAGGACTACGGCAGTGACCGCCACGGCCACGAGCACGACGACCATCGCCGGGTTCGACGGCAGTGACTTGCCCTGGCGCATCGCCCGCTCGGTCCCTGCCCACCCGCGCCAGGCGGCGAAGGCGGTGAGCAGGGCGGCGAGGGCCAGCCCGGCAGCGAGGGCGCGCTGGACGGCATCCGGCATGGGGAGCGGGAGGGCATCGACGGCCGCGGCTCCGGCGACGAGCGCCAGCGCCGTGCGGATCCAGGCGAGGAAGGTGCGCTCGTTCGCCAGCGAGAAGCGGGGATCGGGGTCGCTGCCGTGGTCGTAGACGCTGCCGGGCCAGCGGTGCTCTGGTGCGCTCACGGTGCCATCATGTCGCGCCCCTGGTCGGGGTCCGGTGAGTTCGGCTCGCAGAAGTTCGTGCTGCACGCACAGGCTCAGCTCGTGCGCGGCAGCTCACCACCTGCCCACTCACTGCTGCGTGCGATCTGAAGAGCTGGGTTCCCTGCCGTGGTTCGGGCGACCCGTCAGATCAGCGACGGTGTCGACGTCGCGGCCGCTGGCGAGGTCGCCGCACTCGACGAGGTCGTGCTCGGTGGTGCGCAGGTGGTCGCGGGCGCCGCGGTCACCTCGGGCGGTGGTGCGCACGGCTTCCCAGTGATCACGCCCGATGGCGACCGGGTGGCCGGGCACGCCGCCGTATGCCGCCCGCACCAGGGCCGCTGCCCCCTGCGGTTGCGCGGCGGCGAGGACCCGGGCCATGACCTCGGCCGTGACGTCGGGCAGGTCGACGAGGGTCACGAGGGCGATGTCGGCTGCCACCTCCTGGGGTGCCACCGAGCTGAGGTCTGCGAGCCCGGCACGCAGCGATGCGCCCATGCCCTCGGCCCAGTCGGGCACGGTGACGACGTCGACGCGAAGGTGCGCCACGGCATCCGACGCCTGCGACGCCCCGGCACCCAGGACGACGACGACCCGGTCGCAGCCGGCCTGCCACAGGCGCTCGACGGCCGTCTCGATGAGGGTCGGGCCCGTTGGGGTCAGGCGCAGCAGGGCCTTGGGTCCGCCCATCCGGCGGCCGGCCCCAGCGGCGAGCAGCAGCCCCACGGTGGTCACCCGCCCCACCCTCTCCGACTTCGTGCGACTTGGGTACCGGTTTGGGCCGATTTGTGGCCCAGAGCCGCACTCAAGTCGCACGAAGTCGGGAAAGGGGGTCAGGTGGCGGTGGCCTCGATGGCGGCGATGATCCGCGGGCGGATCTCCGAGGCCGAGATGACCGCGTCGACCGACCCGACCTGCACGGCCCGGTGGATGTCGTGCACCCGGTCGAACTCCGACGCCACTTGCCCGAGCTTCTCGGCGCGCACGGCGGTGCGCACCGCGATCAGCTCGGTCGCGAGCGCCGCCCGTTCGGCCCCGCTCGCGGCCGCGACCCGTGCCTCGAGGTCGGCGACCCGCGGGTCGGATGCCGTGCGCTTGTCGACGTCGCGCGCGAAGACCACCGCTGCGGCCGGGGCCCCGCCGATGACCGACGCGAACGAGCCCTCGACGGCGAGCACGGTCATCCGCGGGTTCAGCGCCTTGGAGAAGACGACGAACGCACCACCGTGGTAGCGCGACACCACGACGAAGACGATCGGGCCGTCGAAGTTGACGACCGCCCGGCCGATCTCGGCGCCGTACTCGAGCTGCAGGGCGCGCATCGAGTCGGGTGAGCCGTCGAAACCCGACAGGTTGGCCAGCACGACGAGGGGCCGGTTGCCGCTCGCCGCGTTGATCGCCCGGGCCGCCTTCTTCGACGAGCGCGGGAAGAGCGTGCCAGCGGTGTAGACGTCCGGCCCGTCGGTCGGCGGCACCCCGCGCCGGGCCACCGTCTTGGACTCGATCCCGAGCAGCAGCACGGGGATGCCGCCGATGCGGGCGTCGAGCACCACCGCGGTCTCGGCGTCGGCCATCCCGGCCCAGCGCTCGAGGGTGCCGTGGTCCTGGTCCGCGACCGCCTTCATCAGGGTGCGGATGTCGAACGGCTTCTTGCGGTCGGGGTTGGTCGCCGACGAGAAGATGTCACCGACGGTCGTGAAGTCGCTGCCCGCGAGGGTGTGCGGGTGCGTCGTGACGTCACGGTCGTGCGGGTCGTTCGTCGGGGCCCGGCGCGGGCCGCTCTCACCCGGCGCGACCCAGGTGTTCTCGTAGTGCGCGAGCAGGATGCCGTAGGCGTCGACGAGGTCCTTGGCCCAGTACTGCGCCTGGCCGTTGGGGCCCATGACGCGGTCGTAGCCGCCGATGCCGAAGTTGTCCTCGGCCGAGACGCCACCGGAGAAGTCGAGCGACTGCTTGCCGGTGAGGACCATCGCCGAGTCGGGCGTCATGACGAGGATGCCCTTGGTGTGCATGAGCATCGTCGCCTCGGCGTTCCAGTACGGCTGCGCCCCGACGTTGATGCCGGCGACGACGACGTTGATCTCGTGCCCGGCCTGGGTGAACTCGATGATCCGCTTGAGCGCCTTCGCGACCCAGTCCATGTTCTCGGTGCCCGAGTCCATGGAGATGCGGGCACCGGCGGACAGGGCGAACCACTCGACCGGCAGGCCCCACTCCTCCGCGAGGTCCAGGGCCGCGATGACCCGGGCGCACTCCGGCTCGGCCACCGCGCCGAGGGCCCGCAGCGGGTCGCCGCAGAGCAGCACCCGACTGACACCCTCGGGGTGCAGGGGGGTCGGGGTCGTGACGAGGCCGCAGATGATTCCCGCGGTGTTCTCGCCGTAGGGCCGCTCGACGGGCACGAGCCGACCGCTCTCGTCGAGGTCGAGCTCCTGCACCGACCCACCGGAGCCGGCCACCATCGAGACGAGCTCGTAGGGGTAGACCAAGCCGCGGCGCCGGGCCCGCACGACCTTCTCGGCGTACTCGTCCAGCGGTGCGACCCGCGTGGTCGGGGGCTGGTCGACGGTGAAGGTCACCCCGGACCCCGGCTGGTACGCGAAGCGGGCGCAGATCGGCACGGTGGTGCCGTCCTCGGCGGGGATCGCCCCCTCGACGCGCACCTCTTCGATGCCCGCGCCAGCGGTCATTGGCGCGACCTTGTCCTGAAGGGCCGTCAACTGGTCGAGGTCGGCCTCGACGGGCGGCCAGACGTGCAGCCACACGTGGTTGGTGTCCAGCCGCGCCCCGGCGCCCAGGGTGGCCCGGGCCCGGCGGATCGCCTCGAGGCAGTTGGCGAGCGCCCGCTCGATGTGCGGCAGGCCGGTGACCTTGCCGTCGGCGTCGCGCACGACGACGAGCTGGCGCACCTGGGCCAGGGCCACGAGCCGCTGGTCCTGCGGGTTGCCCGTCGCGACCGCGTGCAGGAGCAGGACGTCCTCGGGGGCGTCGAGGCGGGTGAGGTCGAAGTCGCGCAGCCGCCACAGGTTGAGTCGACGACCCACCATGGGGTGCACGTCACGCACCGGCCGGTCCTCGACCATCGACCCATCCGGCTGCGGCCGGAACGTGAAGTAGCCGACCTCGCGCTCGTCGTCGGGGACCACGCCCACGGCGACGCGCCGCACCTGGGCCGCGAACGGCATCCGGGCGATCTTCTCCGCCAGGGCCGCCGAGGCGGCCTCCTTGTCGGCGGGCAGGTCGCCCCAGTGGACGTAGAGATCGACGACACCCTGGTGGCCGACCGGGCGCTGGGCGACCAGGCCACTCAGCAGCGTCGACAGCGGGCTACCGTCGGTGAGCTCATCGACGGTGCCGGTCGTCGTGATGAGGTGCGAGACGCGGTTGTCGAGAACGTAGTTCGCGCTGGCGACGCCGCGACCGTCGATGGTCTCCTCGCGCAGGTCGACGAGGTCGTACTCGCGGTAGTGCCGCTTGACGAGGACGGCGAGCATCGGCTCACGAGCCTGGATGCCGGTGCGCAGCCGCTCGGCGAGGAACCGCACGATCCGCTCGGGGATCGCGGCGAGCGTGTCGATGCGGGCGGTGCGCTCGGGCCCGTCCGGGAGGGCGTCGATCTCGGCGAGCTCGTCGCCGACGGAGCCGAGCACGGATGCCCGGTCGGCGTCGACGAGGGGCTGGTCGAACCAGCGGAAGCGCACACTGCGGGCGAGGTCGCCGACGATCGGGAACCGCAGCTGGGTGGCGCTCACGAGGCGGTCGAGCAGCTCGCGGGCGGCGACGTCGGCGGGCGGCTCGGGTGCCGGCTCACCCAGCCAGCGCTGCAGGATCGCGGTGGCCATCGCGACCTCGGGAGCCGAGCGCTGCTGGGCCAGGAACACCCGGAACACCGCACCCTCGAGGGCGTCGGCGGCGGCCGCGTCACCGGCGTCGGCACGCGAGGCGGAGGTGACCCCGTAGTGGCTGAGCACCCGCTCGAGGCGACCGACGAAGTCGGCAGGCAGTGCGCCACGCTCGGGATCCAGCGTCTGCAGGTAGGTGTGGAAGTGCTCGCGCGGGCTGTGCACCCGGTTCTCCAGGTGCGCCTCCTCCCCGACGGGTCGGTTGCGGCTCAGCTCGGCGAAGTCGGCGAAGACCCCGAGCAGGGCGACCTCGTCGTTGATCGGCGATGCGCCCGACGCCTCGATCTCGTCGCGGGCCTCGAGGTAGCCGGTGAGCGTGCGCTGCTCCTGGCTGGGGTCGAGGTCGTAGCCCAGGAGCATGGCCGCGAGGTCGGCGCGGCCCCGGGCAGCCCGCTCGGTGGGCTCGCGGTCGGCGACCTCGTCGGGCAGGTCGAGGTCGGGGGCGTCGACGTCGGCGGCTGCCCCCGCGTCTGCGGGGTCACCCGTCGGCTCGAGCCGCACCAGGGCGGCGCCGGTCTCGACCTGGCTGCCCGCGGCGACGAGCAGCTCCTTTACCCGGCCCGCGAACGGCGCCGGCAGCACGGTCTCCATCTTCATCGACTCGAGGACGAGCACCGGGGCACCCGCGGCCACCTCGTCGCCGACGGCGACCGGGGTGGCGACGACCAGAGCCGGTGCGGGAGAACGCATCACGCCACCCTCGTCACGGCTGACCCGGTGGGTGACCCCGTCGACCTCGACGAGCTGCACCGCACCGTGGGCGGCGGTGACGAGTCGGTGGGAACGGCCGCCCACGACGATCCGGCTCGCGTAGGGGCCGCCGCGCTCGAAGTCGGCGTCGACGGTGACGGTGTGTCCGGTGGGGTCGGTCACCGCGACCCGGAACCGGGCAGGCCCGGTGCGGAAGACGGTGACCTTGTAGGCGGTGCCGCGCAGCTTGAGGTCGACGGCGCGCCCGACATCGTGCTGCACCTGGGGGCGCCCGCCGCGCGAGGTGTGCAGCAGTCGGGTGCGCTCGACCGACTCGGCCTCCTCGTAGGCCTCGATGCCGGCGACCACGAGCGCCACACCCGAGTGCTCGCTCGCGACCAGCCGACCCTGCGAGCGGACGCGGTCGATCCACCCGGTGTCGGCCGAGCCGTCGATGACCTCGGGCTGGTCGAGCAGGTCGAGGATGAACGACTTGTTCGTCGCCCCACCCTCGATGACGACGGTCGTCTCGCGCATGGCACGACGCAGCCGGGCCAGCGCCTCGTCACGGTCACGACCGTGGGCGATGATCTTCGCGATCATCGAGTCGAAGTCTGCGGGGATCGAATCGCCCTCGGCCACACCGGTGTCGACCCGGATGCCGGGGCCTGCGGGCAGTTCGAGGTGGGCGATGCGCCCCGGTGCCGGGGCGAAGTCGCGGTCGGGGTCCTCGGCGTTGAGCCGGGCCTCGACGGCGTGCCCGACCTCGCTCGGCCGCTCACCCTCGAGGCGGCCGCCCGACGCCACGTGGATCTGGAGCCGCACGAGGTCGGTGCTCGTCACGACCTCGGTGATCGGGTGCTCGACCTGCAGGCGGGTGTTGACCTCGAGGAACGCGAAGAAGCGCTCACCCGGGTGGTAGAGGAACTCCACCGTGCCAGCCCCCGCGTAGTCCACGGCGATCGCGAGCCGCTCCGCGGCATCCTTGAGTTCGCGCATCTGCTCGGCGTCGAGCACGGGTGAGGCGGACTCCTCGATCACCTTCTGGTTGCGGCGCTGCACCGAGCAGTCGCGCACCCCGATCGCCCACGCCGTGCCCTGGCCGTCGGCGATGACCTGCACCTCGACGTGGCGTGCGCCGGTGACGAGCTTCTCCAGGAACACCACTCCCGAGCCGAAGGCCCGCTGCGCCTCGTCGCGGGTGCGCTCGTAGGCGTCGGCGAGATCGGCGTCGGTCGCGACCATGCGGATGCCGCGGCCCCCACCGCCCGCGGTCGCCTTGAGCATGAGCGGGTAGCCGATCCGGCCGGCCGCGGCGATGGCGTCCTCGAGGGTGTCGACCCCGCCGCGACTCCACGGAGCGACCGGGACCCCGACCTCCTCCGCGATCAGCTTGGAGCCGATCTTGTCGCCGAGGCGGCGCATCGCCTCCGGGCTCGGGCCGATGAACGTCACCCCGGCACGGGCGCAGACCTCGGCAAAGGCCGGGTCCTCGGCGACGAAGCCCCAGCCCACCCAGGCCGCGTCTGCACCGGTCTCGCGCAGCGCCCGCTCCAGCATCTCGTGGTTGAGGTAGGGACGCTCGGATGCCGGGCCGAGGTCGTAGGACGCGTCGGCCTCGCGCACGAACATCGCCGACCGCTCGGCGGTGGTGTGCAGGGCCACCGTCTCGATGCGGTGGCCGTCCGGGCCGGACTGCGCGTTGAGGTCGCGTACCGCGTGGATGAGCCGCATCGCGGCCTCTCCGCGGTTGACGATGGCGATCCGCTGGAACATCGGTGGTCCTCCCGGGGGTCCGGTGTGCGCGTCGTCTCGGCGGGGCTGTCCCGCTGTTCGTCCGAGCCTGTCACTTGTGCGCCGTGACGCGCGAGTAATGAGCAGAGTGCGCGCGTCTGGCTGCGATCGGGCTCGCCCGTCGGCTGCGCGTGACCTTCACACCGGGAGGTTCATCTCAGCACCGGAAACGAAGGGGTGCCAAGGTGAATGATGTGGCATCGGGCTGGAAATTTGAGCCGTATCGTGGCCGGATGCGCATCGCTGCCGTTGCCGCCGCGCTCGTGGCACTTTTCGCCCCCGTGGTGCGCCTCGTGGAACAGGTGAGTAAGTGCGGGCCCGGTGAGCCGTTCACCAGGCCGACGACGTGCACCCGGGTCGCGACCGAGCCGGGCCGCGAGGGTCTGGCGCTGCAGTACTGGCTGTACTACCCGTTCAACGACGTCAACAACAAGCACGAGAGCGACTGGGAGATGATCCAGCTCGACTTCGCGGCGTCTGACGCCGCGAGCGCGCTCGAGCAGGACCCGACCTGCCTCGGGTACGGCCATCACGAGGGTGTGGAAGTCGCCGAGTGGAGCTCGGTCAAGCTCGAGCGCCTACCTGCTGAGGTCACCCTGTCGTGAAGACCCCGAACCCGAACCCGCAGCCGTCCACCGACCGACCCTCCGACACCGGCCCCACCGCCGAGACCGCCGCGCCCAGCACCGCTGCCGCCCGGACCGCTGCCCGGCTGGCCCCGCTCGTCGCCTGGGCCGACCGCAACCCCGTCCCGGGCACCACCTTGCGCATCGTGCGCCAGCTGCTCGCGGTGGACGTGCGCGACCGCGTCTTCGGCATGGCGGGGCAGTCGTTCCTGGCCGTCATCCCGCTGCTCATCATCAGCTCGAGCTGGCTCTCGCAGAGCGACGGGCGGGCACTCGCCACGGCCCTCAACACCCGGCTGGGGCTCACGGGCGTCACCGCCGACACCGTGACGCTGTTGTTCTCGAGACCGGAGGGCAGCGCGGAGGTCAGCACGGCATCCGGTCTCAGCCTGGCGCTGTTGTTCTTCTCGGTGAACAGCTTCACCCGCACCCTGCGCCGCAGCATGGAAGGGCCCTGGGAGCTGCCGAAGGTCGGGTGGAAGGGCCAGCTGAGCGGCCTGCTCGGCGTGGTGCTGCTCATCGTGATGCAGGTGACCCTGGCGGTGATCGCGGTGGAGTGGGTCAGCACGTCGGCCGCTCAAGGGTTCCTCGAAGGGCTGGTCCGCACGGTGGTGGCGACCGCGTTCTGGATCGCGATCGGGCGGGCCCTGACCCACGGGCGCCTGTCGGTCGCACGGCTGTGGCCGGGCGCGCTCGTCGGCGGTGTCGGCAGCACCGCCATCGCCATCTGGACGGTCACCGTGCTGCCCGGCATCTTCGAACGGGATGGCGCGCGCTACGGCGTCATCGGCGTGGCCCTCGCACTCGTCACCTGGCTGCTGGCCTTCAGTGGCCTCATCGTCCTGGTGGGCGTGGCCGGCGCCCAGATCGCCCGGGCCGCCGGGTGGTTCACGCCGCGTGAGGACCCGCTCGTGCAGCCACTGTTCGAGCAACCCGACCCGCAGGCCTGATCCTCCCAGCCGCTGACCTGACTGCTCAGGAAGCGGTGGTGGGGGTGAGTCGGCGCCGGGCCGCGACGTAGGCCGCAGCGGCGAGTGCGATGACGAGCAGGAGCCCGACGACGGTCGCGTTGCGGACGAGGGTGGTCGTCAGGGTGGCCACGATGACCCGGGCCGCATCGGCCGCCAACGGGTCTGCGATGTCGGAGGTCGCTGAGCCCACGGCTGCGCGCACACCGACCGTGACGGCGACCAGGGCCAGGAAGCCGGACCCGGCAAACCACAGGGCTGACACGGCGGCGTCGCGCAACAGCCACGCTCCGGCGGCGAGCAGCACGACGACGAGCAGCGGCCCGAGCCACACCATGACCTTGAGCAGGTGGTAGTAGCCCTGCCACTTCTCGAGCTGGTCGACGGTGGCGATCGGCACGGTGGCCTCCAGCTGCGGGAGGCGGTCGACGAAGGTGTACCCGGAGTTCACGAGCTCGGCCCGCACCGCTCCGGCGATCGTGGCCAGACTGATGCTCACCGTGGTGCCCTCGGTGATGACGGTGCCCTGCGGCTCATCCCCCTCGAGGGTCGCCACCAGCTCGGCATGGGCCTCGTCGAGCGCGGTGTCGAACGCCGACTGGAACTCCGGCGACGTGACGATCTTGTCGGCGACGTTCTGCACCCGTGCCTCGACGGCACCGCCGAGCGAGGCCGCGACGTCACGCAGCAGGCCCTTGACGAGTTCTGGCGCCGCCAGCTCGTCGATGGCCTCCCCCACCCTCGGTGCCACCCGGTCATCGATCACGGCACCCGTCACCTGGTCGGCGAGCTGCGTGGAGACCAACGCCTGCACCTCGGGCTGCGAGGCCACCGGCCCGACCCGGGACACGAACGACTCGGTGTCGGTCACCGTGCGGGCCGTCCAGGTGGCGACCACGGCCACGGGCACGAGCAACCCAGCGAGGACGAGCAGGGTGATGGCGAGGATGCGGCGGGAACGAGAGCCCATGGCGCGATCTTCTCAGTCGGTGCGGATTTCGTCCGGCGGATGGGAAACCTCGGCCGCGAAGGGGGGTGCCAGGCCCGCGAGAGGCGGGGGGACGGCATCCACGTCGCCGTTCTCACTGCCTTCTCCCCCGGCATCGCGCTGCGTGGCGCGTGGCGCGACGAGTTCGGCGACGAGCTCCTCGGTCTGAGGGCTCAGCTCGTAGCGGCGCTGGTAGATCTCGAGCATCGCCATGACGGTGGCGGCGACGGGCACCCCGAGCAGCGCACCCGACAGCCCGAACAGCTGGGCACCGAGCAGGGCCGAGCCGAACGACACGGCCGGATGGAGGTTGACCGCGCGCGAGGAGATGCGCGGCTCGATGGCGAGGTTCTCGACCTGCTGGTACCCGATGCCCCACGCGAGCACCCAGACCCCCACCATCGGGTCGCCCGACGTCAGCCCGACGAGCACCGGGAGCGCGATGGCGATGTAGGTGCCGATGTTGGGTACGAACTGGGCGACCAGGCCGGTCCACAGGGCGAGGGGCAACCAGTACGGCAGGCCGATGAGGGCGAACACGACGCCGCTGAGCACGGCATTGATCGACGCGAGCACGATGCGCGCGGCGATGTAGCCACCGACCTTGATGCCGGTGAGGTCCCAGGCCGTGAGGAACGGGACCTGCATGCTCGGGCGCAGGCGGCGAGCGACCCAGCCCCGCAGTGTGGGCATCCCCGCGGACATGTAGAACGTGAAGAACACGAGGATGAAGACGCCGAAGAAGCCGGAGAGCACCTTCGCGACGAGGCCGAGCACCCCGAACGCCAGATCGTCGGCGTACGCCGTGAGGTCGGTGGGGCTCAGGCCGATCTCGTCGAGGATCGTCTCGAACGTGAACGTCGACCCGGACACCCTGTTGAACCAGCGCAGGGTGTCCTCGGCCATCCCCGGGAGTGCGGTGATGAAGCTCGTGAGCTGCTCGACGAACAGGGTGCCGAACAGGCCGAGGAAGACCACGAGGGAGATGCCGGCCAGCAGCATGACGAGGCCGGTGGCCAGACCGCGGTGCATCCTCTTCGCGAGCCGCGAGACCACCGGCTCCATGGCCAGCGCCGCGAACCACGCCATGATCACGTAGTAGAACGTCGAGGCGCCCCGCCAGAGCAGGAAGACCAGGGCGGCGGCCAGCGCCAGGACCCCGACGACGAGCCAGACCCGGCGCGCGAGGGATGGTGCGGGGGCGGCCGTGACGGCCTCACTGTCCATGGCGCTCAATCTATGTCGTGCCCACTGGCCGCGTGCCGACTGCGGAGGCCTGTGGACAGCGCCGTGGCTGGAGTGCAAGAACGTCGGTTCGGGGGCGGTGTGCCGGGCCATTTCGGCACTGGTGGCAGGTGAAGGATTCGAAAATTCCCCCAGCACAGGGGACAAGGCCATCGGTGAGATCTCCTTCGGTGAGTGCTTGGCCGTACACACCAAGAATCTCGCCGATGGCCCTACTCACGTCAGAGCCACACCGCTACCCCGAAACCCCACCACTCCACGGGACTCCTACCCCAGTTGTTCGACTTGGCGGATGAGACATGGCCAACGATCTGGCACGTATCTGGCACGCGAGGTAAGTGAAAGGCCCCCTGGCACTACGTTTCCGCAGGTCAAGGGGCCTTTCGCACTGGTGGCAGGTGAAGGATTCGAACCTTCGAAGCTTTCGCGACGGATTTACAGTCCGCTCCCATTGGCCGCTCGGGCAACCTGCCGTGGTGCGCATGGAAGGATAGCAAGCCGCAACCCGGCACACCGAATCGACTCCAGGAGGACCCGTGGCGGACAGCTCGTTCGACATCGTCAGCAAGTTCGACAAGCAGGAGGTCGCCAACGCCGTGAACACCGCGGCCAAGGAGATCTCGAACCGCTACGACTTCAAGGGCGTGGGGGCCACCGTCGAGCTGGCCGGTGAGGTCATCAAGATCGAGGCGAACAGCGAGGAGCGCTGCAAGGCCGTCCTCGACGTCGTCGAGACCTGGCTCATCAAGCGTGGCGTCTCGCTCAAGCACCTCGACATCCCCGAGGCCGGCCCGCGCCTGTCGGGCAAGGAGTACAAGCTCGACGTGCCCCTGAAGGAGGGCATCACCTCCGAGAACGCGAAGAAGATCACGAAGATCATCCGCGACGAGGGGCCCAAGAGCGTGAAGACCCAGATCCAGGGTGACGAGGTCCGCGTCACGAGCAAGTCGCGCGATGACCTCCAGGAGGTGCAGCGCCTGCTCAAGGCCGCCGACCTCGACATCGCGCTGAACTTCACCAACCGCCGCTGAGCCGGCGCCCCCATCGGGGGCCGACGCGAGACCGGATGCCGTCCGCCCACCTCGGGCGGACGGCATCCGGTCTCGTTGGGCCGGGTCCGAGCAGAGCTCCTGACGACCTGAAGTTCCCCGTCATCACTGGGACGACGGGGAACTCCAGGCTTGGCGGGCATATATCCGCGCCATGAGGGAACTTCTCCGCCATCACCGGGATGACGGAGAAGTGCCGCGCGCCCCCCAGCCGCCGGAGGCAGCCAGACCAGCCGGGCGCCACCCGGGCAGCCAGCCGGGGCTCAGTCGAAGCGTCGGCGACTGGCCAGTGCCTCGCGCAGCTCGTGGTTCGCGTCGACCAGCGCGCGCCGCACACCAGGCGTCAGGTCAGCCCGGGCCAGCATGGCCGCCGACGCCTCGAGCGTGCCGTCCTCGACCAGCGAGGTCGGGTGCATGGCGCTGACCACCCGGGACACGGCGTCATCGCCCATCCGCCCCGACAACCCGACGAGCAGGTCACCGACCTGCGCGACGTACGGACGCACCAACGCGGCATCCGGTGCCGTCCAGAACCCTCCGGCGATGGCGAGCGCCGCGTAGTTCGACAGGTCGGCATCATCCCGAAGGCGCCCCCACGCCCACTCCTTGGCCTGCGCGGTCGGCCGCACGGCGCGCACGCCGAGGGCTGCCAACGATCCGGCCAGCGACCGGTCGGCTGCCTCGGCGGCCGCGATCTCGTCGTCGCCGAGCACACCGAAGGTCGCGAGCCGGCGCAGCACCGACCAGCGGAAGTCGTCGTCGCCGACAAGCACCTCGGGGATGCCGTCGCCCGCCGCCCAGCGTCGCAGCCGGTCCTCGTCGACGCCGGTTCGCGCCCAGACTCGTGCAGCCAGCACGGCCAGCGCATCCCCCGACGCCCCCGCAACGGACGCCGACCGCTCGAGGAGGGCATCGGCGGCATCCGCGACCCGGGCACGTGCTCCTTCCTGCTCTCCCGGGGGCAGGAAGAGCGGCACGACCTGGTTCGTCATGAGCAGCGAGACCCGCGAGAGCACGGCCGCCGAGTCCTCCCGCGGCCAGGCCGCGACGAACACCGAGAGCACGGTGCGTGGGTCGACCTCGCCGCGGGCCACCGACCCGAGCAGCGAGACCCACAGCACCGAGCGGGCGGAGGCGTCCGGCACGTCGGCGAGGTTGCCGGGCAGCCCGTCGATCGTGGCGGCGTCGAGCGCGACCTCGGCCCACGTGAGGTCCGAGGCGTTGGGCACGATGAGCGCCCCGGCCGGCACGTCGGCCAGGCCCGGCACAGGGGTTCGCTCACCGTCGACGACGAGCTCGACCCGCGCGACCTCGCGGCCACCCACGAACGCGGCGACGTCGAGCGTGTGCGCCCGGTCGGCGGGGTGCGCCTCGGGCGCGACCCGGGTGAGCGCGTCACCCTCGAGGCCGATGCGGTCGGCACCCGCGGTCTGCAGCCAGGCAGCGCTCCACGCGGTGAGCGATCGCCCGGCCGCGCCCTCGATGGCGACGATGAACTCCGCGAGCTCGCCGTTGCCGAACGCGTGCGAGCGCAGGTACTCCCCCACTCCCGCGACGAACGCGTCGTCACCGATGTGCGCGATCAGCTGGCGCAGCACCGAGGCCCCCTTGGCGTAGGAGATGCCGTCGAAGTTGCCCAGGGCCGACAGTGCGTCCGGAGCGGGCGACCCCGCCACGGGGTGGGTGCTGGGAGCCCGCTCGGCGGCATACCCCCACAGCTTGCGCATGACGCCGAACTCCACCCAGGGCTCGTCGAACCCGCCGACGGCGGAGGTCACCCGGTAGGCCATGTACTCGGCGAACGACTCGTTGAGCCACAGGTCGTCCCACCAGCGCATCGTCACGAGGTCGCCGAACCACATGTGGGCCATCTCGTGGGCGATGGTGTTGCTGCGCTGGAACACCTGGTCGGGGGTGGCGGCGCCACGGAAGATCATCTGGTCGCGGAAGGTCACGCACCCCGGGTTCTCCATCGCGCCCGCGTTGAACTCCGGCACGAACACCTGGTGGTACTCCCCGAACGGGTACCGGATGCCGAAGAGCCGGTGGTACTCGTCGAAGCAGGCTGCCGTGACGTCGATCATCTGCTGGGCCTGGTCGCGCAGGTGCGGTTCGAGCGAGCGTCGGGCGTGGATGCCGAGGGGGATGCCGTCGTGCTCGGCCCGCACGGACGCCCACGGCCCGGCGCAGACCGTGACGAAGTACGACGCGAGCGGTTGGGTGGTCGCCAAGGCGGTGCGACCGGGGGCGAGCAGGGTGGCGGCACCGTTGCCGAGGACGGTCCACGCGGTCGGTGCGGTGACCGTGAGCGTGTACGGCGCCTTGAGGTCCGGCTGGTCGAAGCAGGCGAACACCGTCGGCGCCGCGTCGAGGAAGAGGTGGCCGTAGACGTAGTCCTCGCCGTCGGCGGGGTCGGTGCTGCGGTGCAGCCCCTGGCCGTCATGGCTGTAGGCCATCGTCGCGTCGACCTCGAGGACGTTGGTCTGCGCCAGGCCGGTGAGCGCGAGCCGGCCGTCGGTGACGGATGCCGGGTCGACGTCGGTTCCGTTGAGGGAGAGCGCGTGCACCTCGTGGGCGCGCAGGTCGACGAAGGTCTCGGCGCCGGGTTCGCGGCAGGTGAACCGGATGGTCGTGCGGGAACCGAAGTGCTGCGGCCCCCGGTCGAGGTCGAGATCGACCTCCATGGAGTCGACGGCGATGCGGGCGGCGCGGGTGAGCGCCTCTGACCTGGTGAGCGACGGCATCCCCCCACCCAACCAGACGACGACGGCATCCACCCGCCTCCACCCCGGCGGTGAGTGCGGAAGTGGTGGCCCTGGCGACCACTTCCGCACTCACCGCCGAACGGGGGTTGCGGATAGTTAGTTAGTACAGTTTACTAACCCTTATGACCCCGACACCCCGCCGCGTCAGCACCTCGTCCGCGGTGCTCCCCGCCGACGGTCGCCGACAGAACCTCTCGCTCGTGCTCCAGACCCTGCGGCGCCTCGGCCCGACGAGTCGCGCACAGCTGGCACGCGAGGTGGGCGTCACCAAGGTGACGATGTCGGCGCTGGTCGCCGACCTCGTCGACGAAGGGCGCGTCCTGGACGTCGGAACGGCCGAGCAGGCCGGCCCGGGCAAGCGCGCGACGCTGGTCGACCTCGACCGCGCCCGGCTGCTCACCCTCGCCGTCGACCTCTCCGTCCCGGCTCGCCTGCAGGCAGCCGTCCTCGACATCACGGGCACGGTGGTGGTGCGCCAGGAGCGCGCCGCCGCCGTCGACCCCGCCCAGGGTCGCGGTGTCGACCCCGAGGTCGTCCTCGACCTGGTCCGCGACACGATGGCTCGCTCACCCCACCCGGTGCTCGGCATCGGCATCGGCACCCCCGGCCTCGTCGACCGCGAGGGCACCGTGCGCACCGCCCCCAACCTCGGCTGGACCAACGTCCCCCTGCGCGACCTCGTCGCCGACGCCACCGGGCTGCCCGTGCTCGTCACCAACGACTCGGATGCCGCGACGCAGGCCGAGCTGAGCGCCTCACCTGCCAGCCGGGACATGGTGCTCGTCCACGTCGGTCGCGGTGTCGGCTGCGGCATCGTCACCGGCGGCCGCCGGGTCACCGGCGCCCACCACGCCGCCGGGGAGATCGGCCACGTCACGGTCGGCACCGACGGCGGCGAGGACTGCCCCTGCGGCAAGCGCGGCTGCCTCGAGACCTGGCTGTCCATCCCCCGCCTGCGTGCCGCCGTCGACGCCCCGGGCGGCCCGGACGGTGCAGTCATCGACGCCGGCGGCGAACGCCTCGGGGTCGCCCTGGCCCCCCTGGTCGCCGCCCTCGACCTGTCCGAGGTCGTGCTCGCCGGCCCACAGGACCTGCTCGACCCGGTGCTGCCGGTGCTGCGCCGAACCCTCGCGGAGCGCCTGCTCGCCGACCCCGAGGCCCCCTTGACCGTCCGACTCGCCGGCTCCCCGCAGGACATCGTGCTGCGCGGTGCTGCCGCCCTCGTCCTCTGGGACCAGCTCGGCGTCGTCTGACACCCCTGACCCACCGAAACCCCAACCCACCCAAACCCCAACCCCCCAGCGACAACCCACCCCCACCCGCACCCCGGTGCACCGCGGGGCCACCGGCCCCACACCCCGAAAGGACACCCGACATGAATCGGCGTCTTCCCCTGGTCGTGCTCACCAGCGCGGCCCTCGTGCTCACCGCCTGCTCCAGCGGTGAGAGCGCGACCCCTGCTGCCACGAGCACGGCCGACAACGCCGACAAGACGGTGACCCTGTGGCTCGCCGGTGGCGACACCCCGGACGAGCTGCGGACCTACCTCACGGACACGTTCAAGGCCAACACCGGCGCGACCCTGAAGATCGAGGAGCAGTCGTGGGGTGACCTCGTCACCAAGCTGACGACCGCCCTGCCGGATGCCGCGAACACCCCGGACGTCGTCGAGCTGGGCAACACCCAGAGCCCCACGTTCACCAACGTCGGCGCCTTCCTCGACATCTCCGACCAGTACGACGCCCTCGGTGGCGACAAGCTGCTCCAGTCCTTCGTCGACGCCGGGTCGGTCGACGGCAAGAAGTACGCGCTGCCCTACTACTTCGGCTCGCGGTACATGTTCATGCGCAAGGACGTGTGGAAGGAAGCCGGCGTCGCCCAGCCGACGACGCTCGACGAGTTCAACGCGGCCGTCACGAAGATCGCGCAGGACAACCCGCGCGACATCAAGGACTTCTCCGGCTTCTTCATCGGCGGCCAGGACTGGCGCAACGGCATCTCCTGGATCTTCGCCAACGGCGGAGACCTCGCGAAGAAGGAGAACGGCGAGTGGGTCTCCACCCTCTCCGACCCCAACAGCCTGAAGGGCCTGGCCCAGCTCCAGCAGATCCAGAAGACCGCGAGCAACGCCCCGGCCGATGCCAAGGACCAGTCGCCGTGGCTGTACATCAACGACACCGACACGATCACCGACGACACCGGTGCCGCAGCCGGCAGCACCTCGCTGGCCGCCGCGACGATCATGGCGCCGGGCTGGGCCCACTGGTCGATCGGTGACCTCGTGAAGAAGGACGGCAAGGACGTCCGTGAGTGGAACCCCGAGAAGTTCGGGACCTTCGTCCTGCCCGGAACCGACGGCCAGCCGGCACCGGTGTTCGCCGGTGGCTCGAACATCGCCATCTCCGCGAAGTCGCAGAACCCCGAGCTGTCCAAGGAGCTGCTGAAGATCATCTTCTCGGCGGACTACCAGAACAAGCTCGGCGGCGCGGGCCTGGGCCCGGCCAACTCCGACTACGTCTCCTCCCTCGGCGACGACGAGTTCGCGAAGGCCCTCATCGCCTCCGCGTCCAACTCCAAGCTCACGCCGGCCGCCCCGGGCTGGGCCGCGGTCGAGGCCTCGATGGTCCTCGAGGAGTTCTTCGGCAAGATCGAGGGCGCCAGCGACCTGGCCGCCCTCGCCACGGAGTACGACGCCAAGATCACCCCGATGCTCAACGGCAAGTGATCGACCTCCCCGGCGGCCGGCTGCGCACCCCGCGCCCGGCCGCCGGGGACCCCACCCCCCTGACCCCGCCGGGGGTCTGCCCACACCCCACGCTCCGTGGGTAGCCCCAGCCCTGAGGACCACACCATGACCACCGGGACGACGACGGCCCCGACGACGCAGCGGACGGCGCCGGAAGGGCATCCGAACCGCAAGCGCAGCTCTCGACTGCCCCTCCTGCTCATCATCCCCACGCTCGTGCTGCTCACCGCCGCTCTGGGGTACCCCATCGGGTGGCAGGTGCTCACGAGCTTCCGCGAGTACGGGCTCATGCAGCAGTTCGGCGCCCCGGCCCCGTTCGTCGGCCTGGACAACTACGTCGCGCTCGTCACCGACCCCTACCTGTGGACCGTCGTCGGACGCTCCGTGCTCTTCTGCGTCGTCACCGCGGCCGTGACCGTCGCCATCGGCGGCGCGATGGCAGTGCTGATGAACGCCCTCCAGCCCTGGGCCCGGATCACCCTCCAGGTCGCCCTGCTCGTCGCCTGGGCCATGCCCGTCGTCGCGGCGATGACCGTGTGGATCTGGATCGTCGACTGGCGCCGCGGCCTGCTCAACTGGGCGCTGGTCCGCCTCGGCATGGACGGCGCGCAGGGCCACAACTGGCTCGCCGAACCGTGGTCGTTCTTCGTCGTCGCCTGCGTCATCGTCGTGTGGATGAGCGTGCCGTTCGTGGCCCTGAGCATCTACGCCGGGCTGACCCAGGTGAGCACCGAGGTGCTCGAGGCGGCCGCGCTCGACGGCGCCAACGGCATCCAGCGGTTGCGGTTCATCATCGTCCCGCTCATCGCCCCCGTGCTCTCCATCGTCATGCTGCTCCAGCTCATCTGGGACCTGCGCGTCTTCACCCAGATCAAGCTGCTCCAGGACGCCGGCGGTGTCGCCAACGAGACAAACCTGCTCGGCACCTACGTCTACCAGCTCGGCACCGGCAAGGGTGACTTCGGCACCGCGAGTGCCGTCAGCATCCTCATCCTCGCGCTCACGATCGCCCTGTCCTGGTACTACGTGCGCTCCCTCATGAAGGAGGAGTCGTGAACCCCCGCTCCCCACTCGCCCGCACCGGACTCAGCGTGCTGGCGCTGGCCCTCGCGGCCGTCTGGGCGTTCCCCGTGTACTGGATGCTCAACTCGGCGTTCCTGCCCAACGTCGTCCTCCAGTCGACCAACCCCACGTTCCTGCCGTTCGGGGGCTCGTTCGACAACCTGCGCGTGGTCGTCACCGACCCGGCCTTCCTCAGCGCCCTCGGCATCTCGCTCGTCGTCACCCTGACCACCGTCGTCGCGGCCCTGTTCGTGGCCTTCCTCGGGGCGCTGGCGATCAGCCGCTTCCGGTTCCGGGGGCGTGCGTCGTTCGTGCTCGCGCTGCTGCTCATCCAGATGCTGCCGGCCGAGGGGCTGTTCATCGCCCAGTACAAGATGATGTCCGAGCTCGGCATGCTCAACCGGGCCATCGGCCTGGCCGTGCTCTACACGGCGGCGGTCGTGCCCTTCACGATCTGGATGCTGCGCGGTTTCGTCGCCGGGGTCCCCGCCGACCTCGAGGAGGCGGCGATGGTCGACGGGCTCTCGCGCACCCAGGCGTTCCTGCGGATCACCTTCCCGCTGCTCGCCCCCGGACTGGTCGCCTCGGGTGTCTACGCCTTCCTCCAGGCCTGGAACGAGTTCACCGTGGCGCTGGTCATCATGACCGAGGAGCAGTCCCGGACCCTGCCGCTGTGGCTGCGCGGCTTCGTGCAGGCCAGCGCCAGCCGTGAGACGGACTGGGGCCAGGTGATGGCGGCGTCGACACTGGTCGCCGTGCCGGTCATCATCTTCTTCCTCATCGTCCAGGGGCGCATGAGCAGCGGGCTCGTCGGCGGGGCGGTGAAGGGGTGAGCCCTGCCAGCCCTGCTACCCCTGCGACCCTGGCCGCGGACGTCGCGGCCACCCTCCAGCCCGGCTTCGTCGGCACGAGCGTGCCCGACTGGCTCGTGGCAGCCCACGCCGGTGGCCTGGCCTCGGTCTGCCTCTACGGCGACAACATCTCCCCCGACGGCGGGCTGGCGCCGGTGTGCACCGATGCGACCCGCCGCCTGCCCGGCATCCTGCTCGCGACCGACGAGGAGGGCGGCGACGTCACCCGGGTGCACTACCCGGCCGGCTCGACCGCGGTCGGCAACGCGGTGCTGGGCCGGCTCGACGACCCCGCCACCACGCGTCGGGTCGCCGCCGGCATCGCCGCCGAGCTCGCCGACCTCGGCATCGGGCTCGACCTCGCGCCCAGCGTCGACGTGAACTCCTCACCCGACAACCCGGTCATCGGGGTGCGCAGCTTCGGCGCCGACCCGGCGCGCGTGTCCCGGCACGGCGCCGCCTGGGTCGACGGGGTGCAGTCGCGCGGGGTCGCGGCCTGCGCCAAGCACTTCCCCGGCCACGGCGACACCGCCACCGACTCCCACCACGACCTGCCACGCATCGACGCGCCGCTCACGGTGCTGCACGAGCGCGAGCTCGCGCCGTTCCGCGCCGCCGTCGACGCCGGGGTGGCGACGATCATGACGTCGCACATCATCGTCGACGCCCTCGACCCGAACCGCCCGGCGACGTTCTCCCCGACCGTGCTCTCGGTGCTGCGCGACGACCTCGGCTTCGCGGGCGTCATCGTCAGCGACGCCCTCGACATGGCCGGGGCCAGCGCGGAGACCGGCATCCCGGAGGCCGCCGTGCGCGCCCTGCTCGCCGGGGTCGACCTGCTGTGCCTGGGGTCGGCCACGAGCGAGGAGCGCTACTCCGCCGTGCACGCCGCGATCGTCGCCGCCGTCGAGTGCGGGCGCCTGCCGCGCGAGCGGGTTGCGCAGGCGGCCGGTCGGGTCCGCGACCTCGCCGCCGCCACGGCGGCCCACCTCACGGCATCCGACGCTGGTGCTCTTCCCCCCGCGACCACGGCGGCGGATGCCGGTGACGCGGCTGTTCGTGGCGCGTCACCGGTGCTCGCGGACGACGTCGTCACCCGCGCCTTCCGCCTCTCGGATGCCGCCCGCTCCTGGATCGCGAACCCCTCACCCGCCGCCGTCGTCCAGGTCGGGTCGGTGGCGAACCTCGCCGTCGGCGACGTCTCCTGGGGGCCGGCCGGCCTCGGCGCCACCGTCGCCGAGCCGGAGGTCGCCGACGGGGCAAAGGTGGCCGTCGTCGGGCGAGCGATGGCACCGGAGCACCCCGCCCACGCGGTGGCCCAGCGGTTGCGTGCCGCCGGACACGACGTCGTGCTCGTCGAGTGCGGCTGGCCGCGCGGCGGCGCCGACGTCGAGACCTTCGGCGGGTCCCCGGCCGTGGCTCGGGCGCTGCTCGCCGTGCTGCGGGGCGAGGTGAGCGTCCCGTGAGGCTCGGCATCGACATCGGCGGCACCAAGACCGCCGCCCTCGTGCTCGACGACGCCGGCGACGTGCTGGCCCACGTCGCGGCCCCCTCCGGCCGCGGCGACTCGACGCTCTCCACGGCGGTCGACGTCGCCAACCACGTGGTCACCCTCGTCGGAGGATGGGACGCCATCGACCACGTCGGGGCCTGCATGCCCGGGCTCGTCGACCCGGAATCAGGCTGGGCCCGGCACGCGGTGAACCTCGACGTGGTCGCCCTCGACCTCGCGGGCGGCATCGAGGCGGCGACCGGGCGTCGACCGAGCGTCGACAACGACGTCAAGGCTGCTGCCCTCGGGGCGCACCACACCGTGCGCCCGGACGTCGTCGAGGGGGCCACCGCCTACCTCAACGCCGGCACCGGGCTGGCCGCCGCGATCGTCCGCGGTGGCCGCGTCGTGCGGGGGGTCGGGGGCGCGGCCGGTGAGATCGGGCACCTGCCCGTCGGCACCGGCATCCCGTGTTCCTGCGGTCAGCAGGGCTGCCTCGAGACGATCGCCTCAGGCAGTGCCCTGCAGCGGATGTGGTCGCGACCGCCCGGGGAGCTGTTCCCTGCCGCGGCGGCGGGCGACGAACGGGCTCAGGAGGTCGTCGCCACGCTGGCGCACGGCATCGCCCTGGCCGTCCAGGTGCTCGTCGTCACCGGTGCCGAGCTCGTCGTCATCGGCGGTGGACTGACCCGCGACCGGGCCCGGCTGGAGGCTGCCATCGCGGCCGACGTCACCGCGCGGTCGCAGACCTCACCGTTCCTCCAGCGCCTGGACCTGCTGCCCCGGATCCAGGTGCTCGACGACGTGCCGGTCGCGGCGATCGGGGCGGCCCTGCTCCCCGGCGGCTGACACCCGGCGCTGAACCTCCGCCGCGCAGAACCCTCGCCGCTGAACCCCATCGCCAGGAACGCAGCACTTCGGATCGAACGCAGCAATTACCGGACGCGATCCGAAGTTCTGCGTCACCCCCGAAGTTCTGCGTCACCCCGAGAGAGATTCACCCTCACATGAGGTCAGGGGGTGGTGGCAGGCCCAGCCGTGAGACGAGCCTCGCGACCAGCGCCTCCACGTCCCTGCGAGCAAGCAGCGTGACGTTGGTGCCCTTCATCGACGACACCGGGCGATCGATGTCAGCCCGCACCTTGACCCCCTGTCGAACCCGCACCCCCGGGCAGGCCGCGTCGAACCAGTAGTAGACCTCGGCCACCTTGACCGGCGAATGGGGCCACCACGCTCGCCAGGTGTCGCCGGCGACGATGTGCAAGAGGCGGCTCAGCTCATCCAGATAGGCCTTGGGGACACCGTTCCCCGGACCGCCGCCGACGATGAGGATCTCGTGCGGCTGTTCCGGCGCGCTGGCGCCTCGCCCCTCTGCCACCACCTGCCAGGGCTCGGTGCCGGTGCCGAACTCCTGCTCCACGGCGGCACGGCCGATGTCCAGCGCCTCCCCCAGATCCCAACCCCTCGCGCTCGCCAGCCGGGTCAGCCCAGTCGCGATCACAGCCGCCACGAGGTGCGCCACCTCCGTCGCCGACCGGGCGGCCCACCCGTGCGGCAGATCGGCCGTGATGATCTCCGCACCGTCTGGCGGATCGCACCAGACGAGCACGCGCACCGTGTCGTCACCGTGACGAGCCGCAGGGTGGAGGGCTACACCCACCGTCGATGCCGGGGCCGTCAGGCCGAGGTCTCGCAACGCGACCCGGAAGTGAGCGGCAACGGCATCCACGACGACGCGAACCGGCGAGTCAAGATCAGTCGGGCCCCCACCTGACGACGTCATGTCATGAACCTCCAGGTGACGCAGTCGAGGCACGAGAAGACGGCCGATCAGGGGTTGATGCGGTGGCCGTACGCCATCTGCTCGAGCCGGGCGATGCGCTCGGCCATCGGCGGGTGGGTCGCGGTGAGGCGCGAGATGTCCTGCGCCCGGAACGGGTTCGCGATCATCATGTGGCTGGCGTTGACCAGGTCCTGGGTCGGGGCCAGCGGCGCGCGGGCCACGCCGAGCTCGAGCTTGCGCAGCGCCGACGCGAGCGCCAGCGGGTCGCCGGTGAGCTCGGCGCCGTCCTGGTCGGCGTCGTACTCACGGGTGCGCGAGATCGCCAGCTGGACGACCATGGCCGCGAACGGAGCGAGGATGGCGAGCGCGAGACCCGCGATGGGGTTGCGGTTCTCGTTGTCCGAGCCGCCACCACCGAAGATCATCCCCCACGACAGGAACTGGGCGACCGTGGAGATGACACCGGCGATCGCCGCGGCCACCGAGCTCGTGAGGATGTCGCGGTTGTACACGTGCATGAGCTCGTGCCCGAGCACCCCGCGCAGCTCACGCTCGTCGAGCAGCCCGAGGATGCCCTGGGTGCAGCACACCGCCGCGTTCTCGGGGTTGCGGCCGGTGGCGAAGGCGTTGGGCGCCTGCGTCGGCGAGATGTAGAGGCGGGGCATCGGCTTGCCGGCCTTGGTCGACAGCTCGCGCACGATCCGGTACATCTGAGGGGCCTCGGCCTCGCTGACCGGTTGGGCGTGCATCGCCTTGATGGCGAGCTTGTCGGAGTTCCAGTACCCGTAGAACGTCGTCGCCACGCCGATGAACGCGAAGACGAGGAGGAAGACGCTGCTGCCGGTCATCTGCGCGACCACCCAGCCGATGCCGAGCAGGATCGCCCACATGCCGCCGAACAGCGCGGCGGTCTTCAGTCCGTTGTGGTGCCTGTGCATGTTTCCTCCAACGCAGCGAGCAGGCCGGTTCGTTCCGTCATGACACCAGAGCGAGCAGCAGTCCCGGGAGGGCGCTGAGCAGGACGAGCAGCACTGTTCCTGCCACGAGGACCACCCTCGCCCCACCACCGGATGCCGGGGTGCTCACCTCGTGCGTCGCGGCGCCCGGCTCGCTCTCCTCACCGGCATCCCCGCGTGCGCCCGCGTCGCCGATCAGCACCGCGAACCAGCGCAGGTAGACGGCGATGCCGAGCACCACGGCGACGACCGCCACCAACGCCAGCGGCCACAGCCCCTGCTCCACGGCCGGGCGCAGCGCGACGACCTTGGCCACGAGGCCGATGACGCCCGGGGGCAGCCCGGCGAGCACGAGCAGCGCGAACGCGAGCGCACCCCCGGTGAGCCGGTCACGCCGCAGCAGCCCACGCATCCGTGACAGCGGCCCCGCCCCCACGGCCGCGACGGCGGCGAATGCCACGACGGTGGCCACGGCATACGTCAGCACGTACACGGCGGCGGCGTGCAGCCCGGCATCTGTCAGCGCCGCGACTGGCAGCACGACCCACCCCGCCTGCGCGACGGTGGACCACGCGAGCAGGCGGGTCACGTCGTCCTGGCGCAGGGCCATGACGTTGCCGAGCAGCATGGATGCCGCGGCGAGCGCGCCGATCACGATGCTCACCTGCCGCAGGTCCCCGGGCACCCCGACGAAGGCCTGCACGACGACGAGGAGGGCTGCCGCAGCGGAGACCTTCGAGGCAGCGGCGAGCGCGGTGGCGGTGCCGAGGTCGGCGGTGGAGTATGCCTGCGGGGTCCAGGCGTGGAACGGTACGAGCGAGAGCTTGAACCCGAGCCCGGCGAGCAGCACCACCGCCGCGAGCACGAGCACGGCACGTCGGTGCGGGTCCGCCCAGGCGAGCGCCACGGTGTCGGTGCCGAACGCGGCATCCCCCGTGGCGGTCATCCACAGCGCCACCCCGAGGACGAGCAGGGCGAACGACGTCACCGACGTCACGAGCAGCGTGAGCGCGCCGTGGGCGGCGGAGCGGGTGCCGCGAAGCGCCACGAGCGCGACCAGGGGGATGGTGGCGAGCTCGAGCGTGACCAGCCAGGTGCCGAGGTCGCGCGACGCCGCGACGCCGGCGCCGCCCGTCGCGGCGGCGAGCAGCAGGGCCGTCGTCACCGTCGTGTCGCGCGGGCCGCCGTCGCGGTCGTGCAGCAGGGCGAGCGCCGCGGCCGTCGCTGCCAGGATGCCGGCCTGCAGCATGCCGGTCATCGGGTTCGCGGTCCACAGGCAGGCTCCCTCGGGCGCCGGCAGGCACAGCGTGCGGACCGCACCGTCCGCGGCCTGCACCGCCGAGATCAGGGCACCGACGGCACCGACGACGAGCACGGTCAGGCCCAGGCCCACCTGCCAGTCGCGGCGCCCCGGGAGCAGCGCGTCGCCGAGCAGCACGAGCACGACCCCGATGGCGGGCAGCAGCGCCGGGGCGAGCGCAACGGCATCGATGCTGACGAGTGAGGCGGTGCTGATGGCGGCGGTCATGGCCACGTCCCGATCAGCTGGCTGACGGCATCGGCCGTGCGGTCGAGCACGATCCCCGGGAAGACGCCGAGGAGGATGACGGATGCCGCGAGCACCCCGAGGATGCCGAGTTCGGTTCCGTCGGCGTCGGGGGTCACCCGCTCCCCCTCCTGGAGGGCGTCACCGACCCAGACGGTGCGGGCCACCCGAAGCGCATAGGCGGCAGCGAGCGCAGCGCCCACGGCCGCGAGGACCGCGCAGACGATGAACAGCGCACGGGGGCGACCGTCGGCCGGCGACCACGCGGCATACACGGCGAAGAACTCACCCCAGAACCCGGCCAGACCGGGCAGGCCCAGGCTCGCGGCGAGGCCGAGCACGAGCAGGAAGCCCAGCCGCGGCGACGACTCCCGAAGAGCCGGTCGCGCCACCGTGAGGTCGACGCCGCCCCACCGTGCCTTGAGGCCGCCGACGAGGAAGAACAGCAGGGCCGAGATGACGCCGTGGGCGATGTTCGCGAACAGGGCCGCCTGCAGACCGGTCTCGGAGCCGGCCGCGAGTGCCAGCACGACGAATCCCATGTGCGCGACGGAGGAGTAGGCGATGAGGCGCTTGAGGTCGCGCTCGACGAGGCAGATCAGACCACCCCAGATGATCCCGACGACACCGAGGACCGCGAGCACCGGGGCGAGCCGGGCGAACCCGTCGGGCACGGTGGCCACGGGGAGGCGGACCAGGCCGTAGGTACCCATCTTCAGCAGCACGGCGGCCAGCAGCACCGACCCGGCGGTGGGGGCGGTGGTGTGCGCCGACGGCAGCCAGGTGTGCAGGGGGAAGACGGGCACCTTGACGGCGAGCCCGGCGACGAGCAGGCCTGCGACGAGCAGCTGGCGATCCGCGGTGAGCGCCCGGCTCGCACCGTCGGCCAGGGCCCACAGGTCGGAGGTGCCGGCCGAGGTGACGAGCGTGAGGATGCCGACGAGCATCAGGGTGGAGCCGACGGCCGTGTAGAGCACGAACCGGTAGCCCGCCTCGGTGCGGGCACCAGCGTCGTGCGGGTCGCCGTACCGGCTGATGAGCACCCACATCGGCACGAGGACGAGTTCGAAGGCGACGAAGAACAGCACGGCATCGCGGGCGGTGAACGTCGCGAGGGCCCCGGCCTCGACGAGCAGCAGGCACCCGAGGAACGCCGCCGGGCTGCCCCCGGCCGGCAGGTCGACCCAGGCGTGGGCGGCCACGAGCACCCCGATGGCGGCGGTGAGGAGAACGAGCGGGACGGCGATGCCGTCGACCCCGAACGTCCAGCGCACCCCCAGATCGGGCAACCAGGCGCGGTCGACGCTTGACCCGGCAGCGCTGACGACGACCGCCAGCCCCAGCGTGAGCACTGCGGCCACTGCCGTGACGAGCCGGGCCACGGCCACCGACACGTCGCGGCCCGCGGTCACGAGCCACAACCCGACGGCGGCGGGCAGGGCGAGGAGCAGACTGATCATGAGGCGAGCACCCCCACCAGCGCGAGCACGACCACGGCCCCGAGGACGAGCCCGATGGCCGAACTCGGCCGCTCCCCGTGGTGGGCCCTGGCCCCGGCCCACCCCGCGGCCCGGGTGGCGACGGCCGTGCCGCGCACGTAGAGGTCGACGACCTCGGTGTCGAGGAACGCGACGACGCGGGCGAGCGCGAGGACCGGCGTGACGGCGACGGCGCGGTAGAGCGCGTCGGCGCCCAGCCCGGCATCCGCGTGGGGAACCAGGCGGGCCGCGAGCACCTGCGCCGGGTCCTTGTCGAGGCCGCCACGCAGGGCCGCAGCGACACCGACGGCGATGATGAGCAGGGTGATCGCGATCCAGGCGAGCGAGGCCGACCCGACGTCGAAGGCATCGGTGAACAGGACGAGGCCGCCGATCGCGCTGAGCACGACGAGGCCACCGAGCACCACCTGGACGACGGGTGGCACCGCAGCCGCTCCAGCCTGCTCCACCGCCGGACCCCCCTCGTCGCCGCTGCGGACGTGTGCGGTGAGCAGGAGGTAGGCACGGGTGCAGTAGGCGGCGGTGACGGCCACCGTGAGCAGCAGGGCGACGAGGACGACCAGACCCGGCCCGGGTTCGACGGCACCGTGCCACGCCGCGGCGATGACGTGCTCCTTGGACAGGCCACCGACGACGACGGGTACTCCGGCGAGCGACAACAGCCCGAAGAGGAAAGAGACCCGCAGGATCGGGATCGCGGTGGCGCTGCCGCGCAGGGTGGTGGCCGCCGTGCCGCCCGCGATGACCGACGCCCACCCGATCGCGAGGAAGAGCAGCGCCTTGAAGATGGCGTGCGCCCACAGGTGGAACAGCCCGGCATCCGGCCCCTCGGCCAGCGGCGCGACGGCCAGGGCCGAGAGCATGACTCCCACCTGGCTGACCGTCGACCACGCGAGCAGGCGTTTGAGGTCACTCTGGGCGGAGGCGAGCACCGCGGCGAGCACCATCGTCACGGCGACCGAGATGCCGAGCACCCAGCGGGCCGGCTGGCTGAGGACGAGGACCGGGAAGAGCCCGGCGAGCACCACGGTGCCGGCCGCCACCATCGTCGCCGCGTGGATGAGCGCACTGGCGGGGGTCGGGCCCTCCATGGCATCGGCGAGCCAGTCCTGGAAGGGCACCTGCGCCGACTTGCCGAGCACGCCGATGACGATGAGCGTCATGGCGACGGCGCGCGCGGCGCCATCGGCGCCCTCGCCGGACCAGGCGTCGACGACGCCGGTCAGGCTGGTCGTGCCGGCTCCGGCGGCGAGGCCGACCATGCCGAGGACGAACCCGATGTCGGCGACGCGGGTGACCAGGAAGGCCTTGTGAGCAGCCCGGCGCGCGCTGTGTCGACGCGACCAGTGCCCGATGAGCAGGTAGGAGCACCAGCCCATGACCTCCCACCCGAGCACCGTCAGCACGAGGTCGCCGGAGAACACGACGAGGAGCATGGCCGCGGTGAACAGCGACACGGTGGCGGCGAACCGGGCGTAGCGGTCGTCGGTGCGCAGGTAGACCGCCGAGTAGGCCTGCACGCACAGTGCGACGAGCGCGACGACGGCCGCGACGGCCAGGCGGGTCGAGTCGCTCAGCAGACTCAGCGGCACGCTCAGCTCACCGGCGGCAACCCCCGGGCCGGCCGCCTCGACGGGCTCGGCACCCGAGACCCAGGCCAGGACGACGAGCACGAGGGATGCCGCGCTCGCACCCACGGCGAGCCCCTTGGCCAGCCGTTGGTCGCGAAGGTCCTGACCGGTGAACAGCCCGATCAGCGACGCGAGGGCGGGCAGCGCCACCACCGGCCACGGGTTCACGGGGCCTCCCCGCTCGGCTCGTCGAGGTCGATGCGCTCACGCTGCCGGAACGCCGCGAGGATGACCGCGAGGGCGACGACGACCTCGGCCGCCGCGATGGTGATGACGAACAGCGGCAGGATGCTGCCCGCCGCCCACCGGTCGGCCGCGGCTGCCTGGGTCGTGACGAGCAGGACGAGCGAGCCGCTGAGCACCAGCTCGACCCCGACGAGCACGAGCACGGCGTTGCGGCGCACGGCGATGCCGAAGACGCCGAGCCCGACAAGGGCGCTGGCGAGCAGGTAGGGCCCGGCGAGGTGGATCACGACGCCCGTCCCTCACGCGGGATGCGCGAGACGGCCAGGGCCGCGGCGAGCGCGATGAGCAGCAGCACGGACAGCAGTTCGAAGGGCCAGACCCACGTGCCGAAGAGCTGCCCGGCGACCTGGGTGCTCGTGACGTCGGCCCGCTCGACCGGCTCGGTGGCCAGGGGCAGCAGCACCGAGCCGAGCAGCACCGCGACGGCGCCGCCGAGCAGCGCGGCCCCGGCGGTGCGCGCCGGGCCGACGCGGTGGGCGAGGTCGGGTCCGATCGGCGCCCGCGTGAGCATCAGCGCGAAGAGCACGAGCACGACGACGGCGCCCACGTAGACCAGCACGAGCACCAGGGCGACGAGCTCTGCCCCGAGGACGAGCAGCGACCCGGCGACGCCGAGCAGGGCCACGACCAGCCAGAGGGCCGCGTGCACGACGTGGCGGGTGGTGACGGCGAACAGGCCACCGATGACGGCGAGGAGGGCTGTCGCGGCGAACGCCGTGTCCAGGGCCGTCACGGGGAGGCCTCGCCGGCATCCGGCGGAGACGGCGCAGCGGGGCTCGACCCACCGGCATCCGGGCGCGGTGAACCCGCCGCGCGCGGACGCACGGTGCGCGGCATCCGGGGCCCGCTCCCCCCGGCGCCACCGGCGGGACCGGCGCCGCGCGCCGGGCGGTTGGCCGCCGCGATCTCCGCCGGCTCGGCCGCCTTCTCGTCCAGGGCCGGCGGCGGCGGCACGCTCGCCATCCACCCGCCGAGGCGGTCCTTCTCGTGGAGCAGGTCGAGCAGGTCGACCTCGGCGTACTCGAACTGGGGGCTCCAGTGCAGCGCGTCGAACGGGCAGACCTCGATGCAGATGCCGCAGTACATGCACAGCGAGAAGTCGATGGCGAACCGGTCGAGGACGTTGCGCTGCCGGTCGCGCCCGCCCTCGGTCGTCGCGGGGATGGTCTCCTTGTGCGAGTCGATGTAGATGCACCAGTCGGGGCACTCGCGCGCACAGAGCATGCACGAGGTGCAGTTCTCCTCGAGCAGCGCGATGACGCCGCGACTGCGCGGGGGCAGCTCGGGGGCGACGTCGGGGTACTCGGCGGTGTGCGTCGGACGCAGGGCGGTGCGGGCCGTCGTGATCAGACCCTTGAGGATGCCGGGCAGCGGGCTCACCAGCCCATCACCACCCCGGCGCCGGTCAGCAGCAGCTGAGCGAGCGCGATCGGGACGAGCCAGAGCCACGCGAGGCGCTGGAGCTGGTCCTCGCGCAGTCGCGGCCAGGCGACCCGCACCCAGATGACGAGCACGGCCACACCGAATCCCTTCAGCAGGGTCCACAGCCACCCGAGGGTGTCCTCGAACGGCCCGTGCCAGCCGCCGAGCCACAACACGGCGAACAGCAGGGACATGACGACGATGCCGGCGTACTCGGCGAGCAGGAAGAACGCGAACCGCAACCCGGTGTACTCGGTCCAGGCACCCATGACGAGCTCGGCGTCGGCGACCGGCATGTCGAAGGGTGGGCGCTGCAGCTCGGCACACGCCGCGACGAGGAAGACCAACCCGCCCGGCAGCTGCCACAGCAGCCACCACGGCGACCAGGCCTGCGTGAGTGCCATGAGCGAGAGCGACCCGCCGGCCATGGCGATCGACGCGAGCGCGAGCACGATCGGCAGCTCGTAGGAGACGAGCTGCGCGGCGGCGCGCAGACCCCCGAGCAGTGCGTACTTGTTGGCGCTCGCCCACCCGGCCATGAGGGTGCCGAGCGCACCGACCGACGTGGCGGCGAGCACGAGCACGAGCGACCCTGGCACGTCGACTGCAGCAACCCCGGGATGGATCGGGATGGTCGCCATCGCGAGCAGGTACGGGATGAGCGCGACGGCCGGGGCCAGTCGGAACACCCACCGGTCGGCGGCGCGCGGGGTGATGTCCTCCTTCTGGACGAACTTCACCCCGTCGGCGACGAGCTGGGCCCACCCGTGGAAGCCGCCGGCGTACATCGGCCCGAGCCGCCCCTGCATGTGGGCCATGACCTTGTGCTCGGCCTGCCCGACGAGCAGCGGCAGCACGAGGAACGCGGCGAGCACGGATGCCGCGCGCAGGGTCGCCTCGAGCAAGCTCACCGCGGACCCCACTCGGGCGGCGGCACCCCTGGCGCCTGGACGCGGCGGCGGCTCGGCGACTTGGCGGAGTCGTGCCCCTCGCCCGGTTCCTTGCCGCCGGGCCAGGGCTTGCTGGCCCGGGCGGCGAGCTGGAAGGACTTGCGCAACGGCATGCCCTCGAAACCGTCGGGCAGCAGCAGCGGACGCAGGCCCTCACCACTGCCGTCGTCGAACCCGGTGAACTCGATGCCGAACATCTCGTGGGTCTCGCGCTCGTGCCAGGCGGCACCGGCGAAGAGGTCGGTGGCCGAGTCGATGGGCTCGCCGTCGGCGACCCGGGCCACGACGAGGATGCCGGGAAGCGCGCCGGGGGTGCGCACGTCGAGCAGGTGGGCGGTGACGTCGAAGCCCGGTGCGGCCTCGTCGTACGTACGGTCGACGGCGCTCAGCCAGTCGAAGAAGGTGAAGCCCTCGTCGCGGGCTGCGGCCAGGGCGTCACGCCACTGCCCGGCCTGAACCACCCGCGTCTGATCAGCCACGTCGGCAGCCTAGCGAGGCGCGTCAGCGCCCGGCTGGTTCGGCGGTGGGCAGAACGAGCTGCGCCGCGACGACGGCGATGCCCGCGATGCCGACGACCCATCCCCAGGCCGACCACCCGGCATCCACGAGGCCGTAGGCCGTGGCCAGGCACAACAGAGCGGCAACGCCGACCCGCGCCCCCGGCTGCAGCCGGAACCTGCCCTTGGGCGCCATGAACAACCCCCACAGGATGAGCACCGCCGCGACCGCGACCACCGCTGCCACCCAGCCGACCAGCCCGCCACCGACCGCGTGGTGGGCGATCGCCCCGGCGCCGCCGAAGAGCGCCAGTTCGACGACGAAGGCCACGACGGCGAGCGCGAGCAGGCTCGGGGTCGAGAACAGCTCGGGACCGTGGCCGGGAGTCGGCCGGGCGGCTCGGCCCTCGCTGCTCATGGCTTGGTCACGAGGCCGCGGGTGACCTCGCCCGCCTCGGCGGTGCGGTGCCCGGCGAACCGCGGGGCCACTGACGCACGGCCGGGCTGGCGGGCTGCGATGGCGGCCCCACTCACCCGCTCGTCGGCGATCTTCTCCTGGAGCCGGATGATGCCCTGGAGCAGCGCCTCGGGTCGGGGCGGGCACCCGGGTACGTACACGTCGACCGGGATGAGCTGGTCGACACCCTTGGTGACGGAGTACGAGTCCCAGTACGGGCCACCGGAGTTCGAACACGCCCCGAACGAGATGACGTACTTCGGCTCGGGCATCTGGTCATAGAGCCGGCGGATGGCGGGGGCCATCTTGTCGGTGACCGTGCCCGAGACGACCATGAGGTCGGCCTGGCGCGGGCCCGGTGCGAAGGGGATGACGCCGAGGCGGATGAAGTCGTGCCGGCCCATCGACGTGGCGATGAACTCGATGGCGCAGCACGCCAGGCCGAAGTTGAAGACCCACAGCGAGTATCGGCGCCCCCAGTTGAGGACGACCCGGATCGGCTTCGGGGCGTGCTCGGCGAGCGGACCGACGCGCGGCATGGGCAGGTCGACGCTCATGGGGAGAGCGTATGCCGCTTCAGACCCACCGCAGCAGTCCTCGCCGACCGGCGTGCAGCAGCCCGACGAGGATGACTCCGACGAAGACCACAACCTCGGCCAGGGAGGCGACACCGAGCTCGGGGTCGCGCAGCACCAGGGCCCACGGGAAGAGGTACACGGCATCCACGGCGAAGATGACGTAGAGGAACGCGAAGGCGATGTAGCGGATCTGGCTCTGCGCCCAGCCCGTGCCGACGGGGTCGACGCCGCTCTCGTAGGTGCGCAGCCCGGCCTCGGTGACGGCCCGGGGCGCAAGCAGTCGGCGGGCGACCATCGCGGCGGTGACGAGCAGCACGCCGGCGAGCACCACTGCCGCTGCTGCCGCGTAGCCCTCCATGGGCACCGAGCCTAGTGCGCCTCGGCCGCGGTGAGCGAGCCTCGCCCGCCCGTACCTGCACCGACCAATAGGTCACTCGGGGGACGCCAGCCGCCGCCCCCCCCACCCGGCATCCGTACCTCCACCGACCAATAGGTCACTCGGGGTACGCGGGCCGACACCTCGTGGACAGCGGTGAGGCTACCCTCATCGCGACGTACCATGGAGAACGCTGCGCCCGCGGCAGAACCGGCGGCACAGCACGTGAGTTTCCGTCGCCGACTTGACCACAGGGTGCCCCGTGAGCAGCAAGACCGTCCAGACGCTCGACCGCGTCGTCATCCGCTTCGCCGGGGACTCCGGCGACGGCATGCAGCTGACCGGTGACCGGTTCACCAGCGACACCGCTGCCCTGGGCAACGACCTGTCGACGCTGCCCAACTTCCCGGCCGAGATCCGCGCCCCCCAGGGCACGCTGCCCGGCGTCTCCAGCTTCCAGCTGCACTTCGCCGACCACGACGTGCTCACCCCCGGTGACGCCCCCGACGTACTCGTCGCGATGAACCCGGCCGCCCTCAAGGCCAACCTCGGCGACCTGCCCCGCGGGGCGACGATCATCGTCAACACCGACGAGTTCACCAAGCGCAACCTCGCCAAGGTCGGCTACAGCGACAACCCCGTCGACGACGGCACCCTCGACTCCTTCCACGTGCACGCGGTGGCCCTCACGAGCATCACCGTGGAGGCCCTGGCCGAGTTCCCGACGCTCACCCGCAAGGAGAAGGAGCGCGCGAAGAACATGTTCGCGCTCGGCCTGCTCTCGTGGATGTACACCCGGCCGACGACCGGCACCGAGGCCTTCCTCAAGAGCAAGTTCGGCGCCCGCCCCGAGATCCTCGCGGCGAACCTCGCCGCTCTCACCGCCGGCTGGAACTACGGCGAGACCACCGAGGACTTCGCCTCCTCCTTCATCGTCCCCGCCGCGACGATGCCGGCCGGCACCTACCGCAACATCACCGGCAACACCGCCCTCTCCCTGGGCCTGGTCGCCGCTGCGCACCGCGCCGGCATCCCCCTGGTGCTCGGCTCCTACCCCATCACCCCGGCATCCGACATCCTCCACGCGCTCGCTGCGCTGAAGCGCCACGGCGTCACGACGATGCAGGCCGAGGACGAGATCGCCGGCATCGGCATCGCCCTCGGGGCCAGCTTCGGTGGCGCCATCGGTGTCACGACGACGTCGGGGCCGGGGGTGGCGCTGAAGTCCGAGGCGATCGGCCTGGCCGTCTCCCTCGAGCTGCCGCTCATCATCGTCGACGTCCAGCGTGGTGGCCCGTCCACCGGACTGCCGACCAAGACCGAGCAGGCCGACCTGCTGCAGGCGATGTTCGGCCGCAACGGCGAGTCCCCGGTGCCGATCGTCGCGCCGAAGACCCCGGCCGACTGCTTCACCGCCGCGATGGATGCCGTTCGCATCGCGACGACGTACCGCACCCCCGTGTTCCTGCTGTCCGACGGCTACCTCGCCAACGGCTCCGAGCCGTGGTCGGTCCCGTCGGTCGACTCCCTGCCCGACCTCACCGTCGAGTTCGCGAGCGAACCCAACGGGGTCGACCCCAAGGGCGAGCCCACGTTCCACCCGTTCCTGCGCGACGAGCAGACGCTGGCCCGGCCGTGGGCCGTGCCCGGCACTGCGGGTCTGGAGCACCGGATCGGCGGCATCGAGAAGGCCGACGTCACCGGCAACATCTCCTACGACCCCGACAACCACGACCTGATGACCCGGCTGCGCCAGGCCAAGGTCGACGGCATCACCGTGCCCGATCTCGTCGTCGACGACCCGAGCGGCCAGGCTCGCGTGCTCGTGCTCGGCTGGGGATCGACCTTCGGCCCGATCGCGGCCGCGACCCGGGTCGTCCGCAACGCCGGGCACCCCGTTGCGCAGGCCCACCTGACGCACCTCAACCCCTTCCCTGCAAACCTCGGCGAGGTGCTGAAGTCGTACGACCGGGTCATCGTCCCCGAGATGAACCTCGGCCAGCTCTCGATGCTGCTGCGCGCGAAGTACCTCGTCGACATCCGCTCGCACACCTCGGTGCGTGGGCTTCCGTTCTCCACCGTCGAACTCGCCGACGTCATCTCCACCACCCTCGAGGAGCTCTCGTGAGCACCACCACCGATTTGGGGATGCCGGTCAGCGGCCTTCGTTCGGTCCCTTACCTCCCGGACGACGCTGACAAGCAGACCAAGCGCGACTTCACCTCCGACCAGGAGGTGCGTTGGTGCCCCGGGTGCGGTGACTACGTCATCCTCGCCGCGGTGCAGTCCTTCCTGCCCGAACTGGGCCTGAAGCGCGAGAACATCGTGTTCGTCTCCGGCATCGGCTGCTCGAGCCGCTTCCCGTACTACCTCGACACCTACGGCATGCACTCGATCCACGGGCGTGCCCCGGCGATCGCCACCGGCCTGGCCACGAGCCGTGCGGACCTGTCGGTGTGGGTCGTCACCGGCGACGGCGACGCCCTGTCGATCGGCGGCAACCACCTCATCCACGCACTGCGCCGCAACGTCAACATGACGATCCTGCTGTTCAACAACCAGATCTACGGCCTGACCAAGGGGCAGTACTCCCCCACGTCGAAGGTCGGTCAGGTCACCAAGTCCAGCCCGGTCGGGTCGGTCGACAGCCCGTTCAACCCCGTGTCGCTGGCGCTCGGCGCCGAGGCGACGTTCGTCGCGCGGGCGATGGAGTCCGACCGCGCCGAGCTCACCACCATCCTCAAGGCGGCCGCCGAGCACCGGGGCACCGCCCTGGTCGAGATCTACCAGAACTGCCCGATCTTCAACGACGGCGCCTTCGAGGTGCTCAAGGACCGCACCCAGCAGGAGGCGCGCATCGTGCGGCTGCGCGCCGGCGAGGCCGTCACCGTCGGCGCCGAGGGTGAGCGCAAGGTGCTCGTCCGGCAGGGCTCGGGCGTCATGAAGTTCATCGCCGAGGCAGAGGCCGCGTCCGGCGAGAAGGGTGCCGTCGTCGTCCACGACCCGGCGCTCGACGACCCGTCGCAGGCCTTCCAGCTCTCCCGGCTGGACTCCCCCGAGATGACGCACGTGCCCATGGGCATCTTCCGCCAGGTCGACCGGCCCACCTACGACGACCTCGTGCGTGCCCAGGTCGACGCCGCGGTCAGCACCGCGGGGGGCCCCGCCACGGACGCCGACCTCACCGACCTGCTGCTCGGACGCGACACCTGGACCGTGGGGTGACCCCGCCTCCGTCGGGCGCGGCCCCGACGGGAGGTGGGGAGGCCGAGCTACGGCGTGGCACGGCATACGCCTTCCTCGCCTACGGCATCTGGGGGATGTTCCCCCTGTACTTCGCGGCCCTCGAACCCTCCGGAGCCTGGGAGATCCTGGCCCACCGCATCCTGTGGACGTTGGCCGTCGTCGCCCTCGTGCTGCTCGTGCGGCGCGACCTCGCGTGGATCCGGCCGTTCCTGTCACGACCTCGTCTCGTCGCCGGCATCACGCTGGCGGCCCTGCTCATCGCCGGGAACTGGGTCGTCTACGTGCTCGCCGTGCTCACCGGTCGCACGTACGAGGCTGCCCTCGGCTACTTCCTCAACCCCATCGTCACCGTCGGCCTCGGCGTGCTCGTGCTCGGCGAACGGCTCAGGCGCCTGCAGTGGGCGGCGGTGGCCGTGGGCGCGGTGGCGGCGGTCTACCTCACGGTGGCCGGCGGGGTGCTGCCGTGGATCAGCCTCAGCCTGGCGTTCTCGTTCGGTCTCTACGGGCTGGTGAAGAAGCGGGTCGGCGCGAGCCTCGAGGCGCTGCACTCGTTGGCCGCGGAGACCGCGGTGCTCGCACCGGTGGCCGTCGGCGTCATCGTCGTGCTGTCGCTGCAGGGTGCGACGACCTTCGCCGGGCACGGCGTCGCGCACACGACGCTGCTCGTGCTCGCCGGGGTGGTCACGGCCGTGCCGCTGCTGCTGTTCGCCGCGGCTGCCCGGCGGATCCCCCTGGTCACCGTCGGCCTCATCCAGTTCATCACCCCGATGCTCCAGCTGCTCGTCGGGGTGACCCTGCTCGGTGAGCACGTGAGCGGCCGCCTGTGGTTCGGCTTCGGGATCGTCTGGGTGGCACTGGCGCTGCTGACCTTCGACTCGCTGCGTGCGGCCCGGGCAGCGCGCGCGGGGCGTCGCGAGCCGCCGGTCGAACCCTGCCCCTGACGCCCTCGTCCGACGCAGGGTCCGGCTACGTCACGGGTCGCGGCGGCGGTGGCGCAGGATGGCGTCGAGCTCGTCGATCGCGGCCTGCTGCTGGGCCATGAGGACGCGCAGCTGCTCGATCCGGGCGCGGGTGCTGTCGGCATCCTCGACCAGTGGCGCCTTGGGCGCGAGGAAGCGGTTGGCGAGGTAGCCGGTGAAGGTGCCGAAGATGCCGACCCCGATGAGGATGACGATGGACCCGAGCGCGCGCCCGCCCGTGGTGACGGGGTACTCGTCGCCGTAACCGACGGTCGAGATCGTCACGAGGACGTACCAGAGGGCATCCGGGGCCGAGGTGATCGTGGCGTCGGGGGCATCCTGTTCCAGGGCGAGAACCCACAGGCTCCCGAACTGCAGGACGAGGATGCCGAGCAGCAACAGGCTGAGCAGCGCGCTGCCCGCACGGTTGCGCAGCAGGCTGCCGCGAAGCCGGGCTGCACCGTGTTCGCGAAGCAGCATCGTCACCCGCACGAGGCGGAACAGCCGGAAGACCTTGACCACGGCCAGCGGCAGGCTCGACAGCAGGTCGGCCCACCCGAAGTGGCGGAACAGGTACTCGCTCCTGGACGGCGCGGTGACGAGCCGGTAGACGAAGTCGGCGAACAGGACCACGCTGATGAGGGCATTCATCACGAGCAGCACGGTGTCGAGCGAGAGGTCCTCGACGACGTAGAGCAGCACGACGTTGACGATCGACAGCAGCGAGACCGCCCCGATGAACAGCTCGTAGCCGGGGTCCTTCAGCTCCACCGACCGGTGTCCCGCGTGGCTCATGTCATCGCCCTTTCCGCCTGGTCGCGTCACCAGCGGTTGTGGACGTCCTCGGCCCAGCCGAGCACGCCGTCGACACTGACCGGCTCCCCCGCATCATCGCGCATCCAGCCGCTCCAGTGGCCGAAACACTGGTTGGCTCGCTGGGCGAGAATGCCCAGATTCGTCGCGGAGGAGTGGTTCCAGAACGGCGTGAACGTCAGGTCGGCCAGGTCACCTCGCACCCGCCACGAGGCGAGCCAGTCGCGGGTGTCGTAGCGCCAGGACAGCTCCTCGCTGATCTTGTGCACCCGGCCGTCGACGACGAGCGCGTTCTCGGTCGAGCCGGTGCCGTCGGTCCAGCGTCCCCCGACCTGAACCCCGATGACCCGGCCGTCGACGAGACCCGACCCGGCACCCCAGTTCCAGTGAACGGCATACGGCCAACGACCCCGGCCGTGGTCGAGCACCGCCCACGAGTCACCGTCGGCGACGGTGTGTTCCACCCCGTCGACCCACAGACGGCCCCGCGCCGGGCGCGCGACGTCCTTGACCGTGTACTGGAACCGCCGTGCCGACCACGGCACGACGACTCCCATGGCCTCGTGGCCTTCGGGGCGCTGCGCAAGGACGTCGAGCCGCACCCGCGGCCCGTCAACGGTCAGTCGGGTGCCGCCGGATGCCGCCTCGATGGCGATCGTCAGCCCCCCTGCTGATGCTCGCGCCGGGTCGTCGCCGAGCCGCGCCGGCAGGCTGGCTCCACGCGCCAGCGGGTCGATGACGTCGTGGCTGACCGTCTCCCCGGAGCGGCGGTCGTGCACCCACACGGCATACACGCCTGCGTAGTCCAGCGACGAGACGGTGACGCCGATGAGGTGGGTCGGGGTCGTGACCGCCCAGTACTCCCACCGCTTGGCGCGGCCCCACCCTCGACGGCCTCGGCCGATCCGGCTCGTGTCGTGGAGCGGATGCCGGGTCCACCCGACCGCGTCCGGGTTCAGGGTGCCGTCGGGCCGGCAGAGCTCGACCTCGGCCGTGATCTCACGTTCGGTGACCCGCATGGTGGCTCAGTCCCCGAGGAGGTGGCGGACGTGGGCGTTGGTGAAGCGCCGACCGGGGTCGAGGCGCTCGCGGACCGCTCGGAAGTCGTCGAGCCGTGGGTACAGCTCGCGCAGCCGGTCGGCACCGAGGGTGTGAACCTTGCCCCAGTGCGGCCGCCCGGCGTGCTCGGCCACGATCGCCTCGAAGGCCTCGAACAGCGGCCGCGGGTCCATCCGGTGGTACTGGTGCACGGCCACGTAGGCGTTGTCCCGTTCATGCGCCGTCGACAACCACACGTCGTCGGCCCCGATGAACCGCACCTCCACCGGGAACGGAACGGGGGCGCGGGTGCGGTCGAACCACGCCCGCAGTTCCGCCAGCACCGCCTCGAGCGCGTGGCGCGGCACACCGTACTCGCTCTCGACGAAGCGCACCTCCCGCGAGGAACAGAACACCTTCCAGGAGTCGTCGGCGAACTCGCGCGCCCCGAGCACGCGCGCCGTCGCCCGGTTGATCACCGGCACGGATGCCGGGAGCGCGGCGGCCCCGCGGTTGATCACCTCGAAGACCCGGTTCGCGAGGAGGTCGTCGTCGAGCCGTGCCCGCCACGGGGCGAGCGGCGGTGGGCCCTGCTGCGCGCCGACGACGTCGTTGCGCTTGACCAGCACGCGGTCGGTGTGGGGGAACCAGTGCAGGTCGAGGTGGTCGTGGGTGTCTGCCTCGGCCTGGAGCCGGGGCAACAGGTCGCTGAGCGCCTCGCTCGACTCCTTGGCGTGCAGCCGGTACGCGGGTACACACGCGAGCTCGACCTCGGTGACGACGCCGAGGGCGCCCAGCCCGACGGCCGCCGCCGCGAAGACATCCGGCTGGACGTCGCGCGAGCACTCCAGCGTGCTCCCGTCCGCCAGCACGAGGGTCAGCCCCGTCACGGCGGCCGCGATCCCCTGTCGGCGGGTGCCCGTGCCGTGGGTTCCGGTGGCGATGGCCCCGGAGATGGTCTGGCGATCGACGTCGCCGAGGTTCGGCAGGGCCAGCCCGAGCCGCTGGAGCGCCGGGTTGAGCACGTGCAACGGTGTTCCGGCCAGCACCCTGACCCGGTTGCGCTCCCGGTCGACGCCGATCACCCCGCTCAGGCCGTCGACGTGCAGCAGCATCCCGTCGGTCGCGACCAGCGGGGTGAAGGAGTGCCCGGACCCGGCCACGCGCACACCGAGCCCGGCACGCGCGGCGGCGCGAACGGCATCCGCGACCCCGTCGGCGCTGGTGGCGTGCCGAACCTGCACTGGGGACGCCACGACGTTGCCGCCCCAGTTGCGCCAGCTGGTCATCCGAAGTTCCTTCCTTCGCCGCGGTAGGACGGCACGCTGTCGACCAGCTGACCGGCGCTCACGAGGTGCACGGTGTCGAACCGTTCGAGGAGCTCGCCGGCCTTGGCCCCACGAAGCCAGACGCGGTCACCGATGGCCAGGTCGCCGACGCCCTCCCCGTGCAGCGGCGTCTGCACCTCGCCGGCAGCCTCGGTGCGCACCAGCTTCACGCCGCGGCGCACCGGTGAGGGGACCCGCGCCCAGCCCGGCTCTCCGCTGGCGACGTACCCCCCACCGAAGGCCGTGGCGAAGCCCGGCGCCGGACGCCGCACCACGGGCAGGGCGAAGGCCATCGCCGGTCGCGGGGAGAAGTCGTCGTAGGCGTCGAAGAGCGTGGGCGCGTACAGGCCGGACCCGGCGGCCAGCTCGGTGACGACCGGGTCGCCCGCGAAGCGGTGCAGGCTGCCCGTCCCCCCGGCGTTGACGAACCGCACGTCGGTCTCGGCCCGCAGTGCCTCGACGACGGCGCGGCGCCGGTCGGCGATCTCCGGGACCGAGCGGCGCTTCAGGGCGCGAAGGTGCGGCCCGGCATCCGGCAGCCCGGCGACCTGCGCGTCGTAGGTCATGACGCCCCGCACGTCGAGCCCCACCCCGAGGGCTGCTCGCACCACGGCGAGGGCCTGCGCGGGCGTACGGGTCGGCGAGCGCCGCACGCCGAGGTGCACCGGGCCGACACGAAGCGAGGCGTCGACGTCGAGCGCCACGCCGAGGCCACGGGCGGCGGCACCCAGGTTGTCGCGCAGCCAGCGGACGTGCTCGACGGAGTCGATGGTGATCGTCACCTCGGAACGCAGCCGGTCGTCAGCAGCGACCGCCCGCAAGGCTTCGACGTCGACGCTCGGGTAGGCGACGAACACGTCGCGGGCCCCGGCGGTGACGAGCCAGACCGCCTCGGGCACGGCATACGCCATGACGCCGGCGAACCCCGGGCGGGCGAGCACCCGGTCGAGCAGGGCACGGCATCGCAGTGACTTCGAGGCGACCCTGATCGGCAGGCCGCCGGCACGACGCACGAGGTCGTCGGCGTTGGCGTCGAACGCGTCGAGGTCGACGGCGACGAGCGGTGACGGCAGCCCTGCCGTCGCCGATTCCCACGGGTTCACGCCCCGACCCTACTGAACCCCGACCTCGGGCCCGTCGGCTGTTGGGGCACCACCGCGCCGGACACTCCCCGCTGGACATCCCGCACCCGACATCGTCCCGACATCCCGCCCCGGACACACCCCGCCGGCCTCGTTCGCCCGGTGGCAGACTGCGTCGGTGACCGAGGACGTCGAGACCTACGTGGGGGACCCGCCCCGCACGCGCTGGCACCGCGCATGGGCTGTGGCTGGCGTGACGCTCGCGGCCCTCGTCGCAGCCGCCGCGTTCCGGTCCTCGACCGGGGTGCTCCTCGAACCCATCGAGCGGGAGTTCGGCTGGTCGCGGGCCACGACGTCCGGCGCGGTCAGCCTCAACCTCGTGCTCTACGGCATCAGTGCACCCTTCGCCGCCGCCGCGATGGAGCGGTGGGGGGTGCGGCGAACGGTGACCACGGCGCTGGTCGTCGTCGGGGTGGCGAGCGGGCTCACGACGGTGATGACCGCGCCGTGGCAGCTCTGGGTGCTCTGGGGCGTGTTCATCGGGGTCGGCACCGGAGCCATGGCGCTCGTGTTCGGTGCGATCGTCGCGAACCGCTGGTTCCACACGCAGCGCGGACTGGTCACCGGCGTGTTCTCGGCGGCCAGTGCGACCGGCCAGCTGATCTTCCTGCCTGTCATCGCGCGCACCGCGACGGATGCCGGGTGGCGGGCCGCCGCCCTCATCGTCAGCGCGCTCGCCCTCCTCACCGGGGTGCTCGTCGTGGCCTTCCTGCGCGACCGACCCAGCGACGTCGGGGTGCTGCCCTACGGGCTGCCACCGGGGGCAGTGGTCAACGCGCCACAGGCACCGACCGCCTCACCCGCGGTCGTCGCCGTTCGGGTGCTGCGGTTCGCCAGCCGCACCTGGGTGTTCTGGGCACTGGCCCTGACGTTCTGGATCTGTGGCTGGTCGACCAACGGCATTATCCAGACCCACTTCATCCCCGCGGCCCATGACCACGGGATGCCGTCCACCACGGCAGCCGGGTTGCTCGCCCTCGTCGGGGTGTTCGACATCGCCGGCACGATCGCGTCGGGGTGGCTCACCGACCGGGTCGACCCTCGGTGGCTGCTCGCCGGCTACTACTTCGGGCGCGCGCTGTCCCTGGTGGCGCTGGATGCCGTGCTGGCCCCCGGCATCGTCCCCGGCATGTGGGTGTTCATCGTCTTCTACGGCCTGGACTGGGTGGCCACCGTGCCACCGACCGTGGCCCTGTGCCGAACCCACTTCGGTCTCGAACGCTCGGGGGTCGTGTTCGGGTGGGTGTTCGCGTCCCACATGATCGGGGCCGGGGTGGGAGCCAGCGTCGCAGGGCTGGTGCGCACCGACCAGGGCGACTACCACTGGGCGTGGCTGATCGCGGCGGCGATGTGCTTCGCCGCGGTGGCCCTGTCCCTGTCGATCCCCCGGCATCCCCGCATCGACCAATAGGTCACTCCAGGTACGCAAGCCACAGACACCCGTCCCGACTGGCCCCGTTGGCTCCGACTTCGTGCGACCTACCTACGCTTTCGGGCCTGTTTTGGCCTGGGCAACGGTTATCAAGTCGCACGAAGTCGGGTGAGGGCCGCCGCCCCCCTGCCCGCCAGGGTCAGCCGACGCGGGTCACGACTCCGGTCGCCAGGGCGTTCAGGGCGTCCTTGGCGTCGCTGTCCGGGAGGGCGGTCAACACGTCCTGCGCGCGACGGGCCACGGCATACGTGTGCTCACGAGCCAGGTCCACCGCCGGGTGGGCTCGCAGCAGGGTCAGCGCCTCGGCAAGCCGGTCGTCATCCGAGAGGTCCCCGGTCAACAGCGCCTGGAGTCGGGCATCGGCAGGATCGGTCGAGGCGAGGACGTGCAGCACCGGCAGGGTGCGCTTGCCCTCACGGAGGTCGGTGCCGGGGGTCTTGCCCGTCTCGTCGGCGTCGGACTCGATGTCGATGAGGTCGTCCGCCAGCTGGAACGCCACCCCGAGGCGTTCGCCGAACTCACGCATCGTCTCGATGGTCTGCTCGTCGCCACCGGAGAACATCGCCCCGTACCGCGCAGCGGTGGCGATCAGCACACCCGTCTTGTCGGCCAGCACCCCGAGGTAGTACTCCACCGGGTCGGTGCCCGCGGGGCACGGCCGGTCGTCGCGGATCTGCCCCGAGCACAACCGGATGAACGTCTGCGCCTGGATCTTCACGGCATCCGGGCCGAGGTCGGCGACGATGTCGGAGGCCGTTCCGAACAGCAGGTCACCGACGAGGATCGCCGTGGAGTTGCCATAGGCCGCGTTGGCGCTCGGCGCCCCCCGACGCACGTCGGCCTCGTCCATGACGTCGTCGTGGTACAACGACGCGAGGTGCGTCAGTTCGACGCCGGCGGCTGCCGCGACGACCTGCTCGTTGATGCCGTGGGTGAGCTCGGCCGTGAGCAGGGTCAGCAGGGGACGGAAGCGTTTGCCCCCGGCCGCCGTGAGGTGTGCTCCGGCCTCGGCGATGAACGGGTCGTCGTGGTCGACGCGCTCCTCGATGAGCGCGTTGACCGCGGCGAGCCCCGCCCCGAGGCGCTCACGCAGGTCGGCAGTCGCCCCCGGCAGGTCGAGCACCGAGGGGGTGCCGCGCTGGGCAGGGGTGGCCGCCACGGGCGTCACAGGAGGAACTCGGAGGCCGAGCTCGCGATGTCGAGGAGGAAGCCGGGCACGATGCCGAGCACGGCCGTGACGAGGACACCGACGGTGATGCCGATCGTCGACGGGATCGACGGCGTGAGCGCGACGACCTCGTCGCCCTCCTCGGTGGAGGCCTCGGTGAAGTACATCAGGACGATCAACCGGACGTAGACGAAGGCCGTGACCGCCGAGGCCAGCACGGCGATGACGACGAGGACGACACCTCCGGTGCCCGCCTCCACGGCCGGCGCGAACGCCGCGAACTTGGCGGTGAAGCCCGAGGTCAGCGGGATACCGGCGAACGCGAGCAGCAGGAACGAGAACGCCCCGGCCACGACCGGGTGACGCCGGCCCAGGCCGGCCCACTGCGAGAGGTGCGAGGCCTCGGACCCACCCTGACGGACCATGGCGATGATGCCGAACGCCGCCACCGTCGCGAAACCGTAGGCGACGAGGTAGAACATCACCCCGCCGATGGCCGCCTGCGAGAACGCCAGGACACCGACGAGGATGAACCCCGCGTGGGCGATCGAGGAGTAGGCGAGCAGTCGCTTGACGTCGGTCTGGGTGACCGAGAGCACCGCGCCGACGACCATCGTGATCGCGGCGATCGCCCAGAGCCCGTCCGACCAGTCCCAACGGCTCGCGCTGACACCCACGTACGTCACCCGCAGGATCACCCCGAACGCGGCGAGCTTGGTGCAGGCCGCCATGAAGCCGGTGATCGGGGTCGGCGCACCCTGGTAGACGTCGGGGGTCCACGAGTGGAACGGCACGGCGCCGACCTTGAACAACAGGCCGATGAGCACGAGCACGACCCCGGGCACCAGGAGACCGTCGAAGTCACTGGACGTCGTGGAGATCGCGGCGGCGATGACCCGCAGGTCGGAGGACCCGGCGAAGCCGTAGAGCAGCGCCGCACCGAAGAGGAAGAACGCGCTCGAGAAGGCGCCGAGCAGGAAGTACTTGAGCGCGGCCTCCTGCGAGAGCAGACGGCGGCGGCGCGCCAGTCCGGTGAGGACGTAGAGCGGCAGCGAGAGCACCTCGAGTCCGACGAACATCGTGATGAGGTCGTTGGCGGTGAGGAAGACCATCATCCCGAGCACCGCGAACAGCGTGAGCGGGAAGACCTCGGAGGTGGCGTACCCCGCCCGTGTGGCGACGTCCTCCTGGGACGAGCCGGGCGTCGAGGCACCCATGGGGGTGAACGCGTCCGAGCCGACTCCGCCGAAGCGCTCGGCCATGATGAGCACGCTGAGCGCGGCCATCAGCAGCAGGGCACCGATGAGGAAGACCGACACCCCGTCGACCACGACGGACCCACCGAGGGTCACCGTGAGGTTGTTGCGTGACCACACCACGAGAGCCACGAAGGCCGCGACGAGGGTGAGGACCGCGAGGCCGACCTGGATGCCGTGGCGGCTGCGTCGCGGAGCGAAGGCCTCCACGACGACACCGATGAGGGCACCCGCGACGACGATGAGCATCGGGGCGACGGCGGCGTAGTCGATGTCGACGGCCGAGAACTCGGGGTTCACTTCTCACTCCCGGAGGCATTGGCGGGGGCCGGATCCGAGACGCCGACGATCTGCAGCGTCCGGTCCACGGCCGGGTTGACCAGGTCCAGCACCGGCTTCGGGAAGAAGCCGAGGAAGAGGAACGAGGCGATGATCGGCGCGACGACGACCTTCTCCCGCCAGGACAGGTCCGGTGGGGCCTCGCCCTCGGCGAAGGTCGGCTTCGGGCCGGTCATGACGCGCTGGTACATGAGCAGGATGTACAGGGCCGCGAGGACGATGCCCACGGCGGCGATCACGGCCGCCCACGGGTAGCGCATGAACGTGCCCTGCAGGACGAGGAACTCGGAGACGAACGACGACAGGCCGGGCAGGGCCAGGCTGGACAGACCGACGACGAGGAACGTGCCGGCGAGCACGGGGGTGACCCGCTGCCAGCCGCCGTAGTCGGGGATCCGCTTGCTGCCGCGGCGGGCCACGAGGAACCCGGCGATCAGGAACAACCCGGCCGTGGAGAAGCCGTGGTTGACCATGTACAGCGTCGAGCCGGCGCCGCCGACACTCGTCAGGGCGAAGATGCCCAGGACGATGAAGCCGAAGTGGCTGATCGAGGTGAACGCGATGAGCCGCATCATGTCGGTCTGCCCGATGGCGAGCAGCGCACCGTAGATCACCGAGATGACCGCGAGGGTGATGACGACCGGGGTCGCCCACTGCGAGGCCTCCGGGAACAGCTGGAGGCAGAAGCGGATCATGCCGTAGGTGCCGACCTTGTCGAGCACGCCGACGAGCAGCACCGCGGTTGCGGGGCGTGCCTCGGTGGCGGCGTCGGGCAGCCACGTGTGGACCGGCCACATCGGGGCCTTGACGGCGAAGGCGATGAAGAAGCCGACGAACATCCAGCGCAGTGCCTCCGGGGAGGCATCAAGGTTGCCGGTGAGGTTCTCGATGAGGAAGCCGTCTGATCCACCCGGGCCCGCGAAGTACACGGCGATGACCGAGACGAGCATGATGAGCCCGCCCGCGAGGGAGAACAGCAGGAACTTCACCGCGGCATACTGACGCCGCGGTCCACCGAAGAGCCCGATGAGGAAGTACACCGGGATCAGCATCGCCTCGAAGAAGACGTAGAACAGGAACACGTCGGTGGCCGCGAACACGCCGACCATGAACGCCTCGAGGACGAGCATGAGGGCGAAGTACCGCTTCTCGCGCGAGTAGCCCTCGTCGCTGACGTCGTTCCACGCGGCGAGCAGGCAGATCGGCGTGAGGATGGCCGCCATGACGATGAGCGACAGGGCGATGCCGTCGACGCCCACCGCGTAGGAGACACCGAACTGGGGAATCCAGGGGTGGACCTCGGCAAGCTGGAACTGCTCGGTGGCGCCGGTGTCGAAGCGGGCCCACGCCATCAGCGCGAGGACCAGGGTCACCAGCGAGGCACCGAGGGCGATCGGCTTGGCGAGCCTGGCCGAGTCACCGGGCAGCGCGGCCACGATGATCGCGCCGAGCAGCGGCACGACCATCATCATGGTCAGCAGGGGCAGGGAGCTCACTGGATCACCCACAGGATGCCGAGGATGGCGACGACGCCGGAGAGCATCGTCAAGGCGTATGACCGGGCGTACCCGTTCTGCAGTCGTCGCAGTCTCGAGGAGAAGCCTCCGACCAACGCGGCGAGACCGCCGACAGCGCCGTCGAGGCCCCTTGCGTCAGCGAAGACCAGTCCGCGGGTGAGGTGGATGCCGGGGCGCATGAACAGTCCTTCGTTGACGGCGTCCTGGTAGAGGTCCTGGCGAGCAGCCCGCGTGAGCACCGAGCCGCGGGGGGCGACCTCGGGCACGACGTCCTTGGCGTAGCGAACCCAGGCGAGGTAGGCACCGGCCGCGACGAGCGCCAGGGTCAGCGCCATGATCACGGGGACGGGCAGCACCGGGTGCTCCTCGCCGTGCTCACCGACGACCGGCTCGAGCCAGTGGGTGAAGACCCCGGTCGGGCCGAGGGCCAGGCCGAGGAAGGCCGAACCGACGGCGAGCACGATCATCGGGATGGTCATGGTGCGGGGCGACTCGTGCGGGTGCACGTCGTCGGCCCAGCGGCGCTCGCCGTGGAAGGTCATGAAGAACAGGCGGGACATGTAGAACGCGGTGACGCCGGCGCCGATCATGGCGGCACCACCGAGCACCCACGGCTGCCAGCCCTCGCCGACGAACGCGGCCTCGATGACCTTGTCCTTGGACCAGAAACCCGAGAACGGGGGGACACCGAGGATGGCCAGCCAGCCCAGCGCGAAGGTCGCCCAGGTGATCTTCATGACCGTGGACAGCCCACCGAAGCGGCGCATGTTCACCTCGTCGTTCATCCCGTGCATCACCGAGCCTGCTCCGAGGAACATGCCGGCCTTGAAGAAGCCGTGGGTGAGCAGGTGGAAGATCGCGAAGGCGTACCCGACGGGGCCGAGACCGGCCGCGAGCATCATGTAGCCGATCTGGCTCATCGTCGAGGCGGCCAGGGCCTTCTTGATGTCGTCCTTGGCGCAGCCGACGATCGCCCCGAACACCAGGGTGATCGCACCGACGAGTGCAACGGCCAGGCGGGCATCGGGAGTGGCGTCGTAGATGACGTTGGAGCGCACGACGAGGTAGACACCGGCGGTGACCATCGTCGCCGCGTGGATCAGTGCGGAGACCGGCGTGGGGCCGGCCATCGCGTCGCCGAGCCAGCTCTGCAGCGGGAACTGGGCGGACTTGCCGCAGGCACCGACGAGCAGCAGCAGGCCGATCGCGGTGATGGCCCCCTGGTTGGCGGTGGCGACCCCCTCGTTGACCGTGGCGTAGTCGACCCCACCGAAGGTCACGAACATGACCATGATGGCGATCGACAGGCCGAGGTCACCGACGCGGTTGACGAAGAAGGCCTTGTTCGCGGCACTCGCGTACGCCGGGTTCCAGTTCCAGAAGCCGATGAGCAGGTAGGACGCGAGACCGACGCCCTCCCAGCCGACGAACAGCAGGAGGTAGGAGTCCGCGAGCACCAGCAGGAGCATCGAGGCGATGAACAGGTTGAGGTACGCGAAGAAGCGCCGCTTGTCGGGGTCGTGCTCCATGTACCCGATCGAGTACACGTGGATCAGCGACCCGACGAACGTGATGAGCATGACGAAGGTCAGCGACAGCGGGTCGGCGAGCAGCCCGAGGTCGAGCTGGAAGGACCCGGCGGGAACCCAGTTCCACAGCGTCAGGTGCTGCGCCCGCTCCTCGGTGGGCAGGCCGATGAGGTGCAGGATGCTGGCGACGCCGACGAGGAAGGATCCCCAGGACATGGCGGTCGCGAGCAGCGGACCGAACTTGTCCGTTCGACGCCCGCCGAGCAGCAGCACGGCCGCACCGAGCAGGGGCAGGGCGATGAGCAGCCACACGAACGCGGATGCGCCGCTCGCGTCGACTGGGGCCAGCCCGCTGCCCTCGGTGATGAGTGAGGTCACTGGTGCTCCTTACAGCTTCAGCAGGTTGGCGTCGTCGACCGAGGCCGAGCGGCGGGAGCGGAAGATGGCCATGATGATGGCCAATCCGACGACGACTTCGGCTGCCGCGACGACCATGACGAACAGGGCGATGACCTGACCGTCGAGGTTGCCGTTCATCCGGGCAAAGGTCACGAAGGCGAGGTTCGCGGAGTTGAGCATGAGCTCGACCCCCATGAAGACGATGATCGCGTTGCGCCTGGTGAGCACCACGGCCGCACCGATGACGAACAGGATCGTCGCGAGGTAGATGTAGTTGACGGGGTTCATCGCTCCTCCCCCTTGGCGATCTCGGCGTCTCGTTCGGCCTCGGCCTCGATGAACGGCGTCGGCGACTGGTTCTGGTCGCGGGCGGTGAGCACGCGGGAGACGGAGAGCTCGGACGGGGTGCCGTCAGGCAGCAGGGCCGGGGTGTCGACCGCGTTGTGGCGGGCGTAGACACCGGGAACCGGCAGGCCGGCGAGGTGCTCACCGGAGCGGAAGCGACGGGTGCTCCACTCGCGCTGGTTCGGCGCCCGACCGAGCCGCTCGCGGTGGGCCAGCACCATGGCACCCAGGGCCGCGGTGATGAGCAGCGCACTCGTCATCTCGAAGACCCAGACGTAGCGGCCGAAGATCAGCTGCGCCATCCCGGTGACGTTGCCGACCTCGCCGTTGATCGCACCGACGCCGACCGGGTCGCGGAAGGCGACCCGCCCGATGGCAGCGGCGAGGATGCCGCCGAGGCCCAGGCAGAGGACCGCGGTCACCCAGCGCTGGCCGGGCAGGGTCTCCACGAGGCTGTCGGAGGAGTCGACGCCGACGAGCATGATGACGAAGAGGAACAGCATCATGACGGCGCCGGTGTAGACGAAGATCTGGATGACACCGAGGAAGTCGGCACCCTGGGCGATGTAGAAGATGCCGAGGATGATCATCGTCAGGGCCATGCCGAGCGCCGCGTGGACGGCCTTCTTGGCAAAGACCAGACCGAGGGAGCCCAGGACCGCGAGGGGTCCGAGCACCCAGAAGAGCACCTGCTCACCGGTGCCGGTCACGAGGTCACCTCCGCGTCGGTGGGGTGGGCGTGCTCGGCGACGTATGCACGCTGCGCGTCCGTGGCTGCCGACACCTTCCCGAGGTAGTAGTCGCGCTCCTCCATGCCCGGCGCCATGGGGAACGGCGGGGTGAGCATGCCCTGCTGCACCGGGGCCAGCAGCTGGTCCTTGGTGAAGATCAGGTCGGCCCGGTTGTTGTCGGCGAGCTCGTACTCGTTGGTCATCGTCAGCGCGCGCGTCGGGCAGGCCTCGATGCACAGGCCGCAGAAGATGCACCGCAGGTAGTTGATCTGGTAGACGCGGCCGTAGCGCTCCCCGGGGCTGAACCGGCCGGAACCACCCTCGGAGTCGTCGTTGCCGGCCCCTTCGACGAGGATCGCGTCAGCGGGGCAGGCCCAGGCGCACAGCTCGCAGCCGACACACTTCTCGAGACCGTCAGGATGCCGGTTGAGCTGGTGGCGTCCGTGGAACCGAGGTTGGGTGGGGCGCTTCTCCTCGGGGTACTCCTCGGTGATGACCTTGCGGAACATCGTCGAGAAGGTCACCCCGAATCCGCCCACGGGGGCGAACAGGTCGGAGAAGAAGCCGGACTTCTTCTTCTGTTCGTCAGCCACGAACGGCCTCCTTGGTCTCACTGTCCGCAGTCAGGGCCGGGGCGGCGAGCGAGGGCTCAACCAGGCGCTGGCCGGGCAGGGGTGGCACGGGATGTCCACCCGCGTACGGGTCGACCTCGTCGGGGATGGGCGGGTGGGCGGCGGCTTCCTTGGCCTCGGCACGGATGTCCCACAGCCAGACACCCACGAGGGCGACCACGGCGATGAGCCCGATCAGGCCCAGGGTCACCACGGGGAAGGAACGGTTGGCGAAGTCCACGGTGCCCAGCGAGTCGAACCACCCGTTGCGCCCGGCCCGGAACACCGAGATGAGCACCACCCAGGTGAGGGTCGCGGGGATGAGGAACTTCCAGCCGAAGCGCATGAACTGGTCGTAGCGCACGCGCGGCAGCGAGCCGCGCAGCCAGACGAAGAAGAACATGAACACCCACAGCTTGGCGGTGAACCACAGCAGACCCCACCAGCCCTGGTTGAACATGCCGTCGTTGATTGCCGCGATGCCGGGAGGGGCGGCGGGGCCACCGAGGAACATCGTCGTGGCCAGCGCGGCGACGGTGAACATGTTGATGTACTCACCGAGGAAGAACATCGCGAAGCGCATGGAGCCGTACTCGGTGTGGAACCCACCGGTGAGCTCGCCCTCACCCTCGGCGAGGTCGAAGGGCAGACGGTTGGTCTCGCCGACCATGGTGATGGTGAAGACGAAGAAGCTGAAGAACAGCGGGAGGGCGAACCACAGGTCTGACTGGGCAGAGACGATCTGCGAGGTCGACATCGACCCGGCGTGCATGAACACGGCCACGAGCGAGAGGCCCATGGCGATCTCGTAGGAGATCATCTGCGCGGTCGCGCGCAGGCCACCCATGAGGGGGTAGGTCGAGCCGGACGACCAGCCCGCGAGCACGACACCGTAGATGCCGACGCCCGCGACGGCGAGCACGAGCAGCACGGCGACGGGGGTGTCGGTGAGCTGCAGCGGGGTCTGGTGCCCGAACAGCGACACCTCACCGGCCAGCGGCATGATCGAGAACGAGACGAAGCACATCGTCGCCGTGATGATCGGCGCCAGGGTGAAGACGAAGACGTCAGCGGCCTTGGGGCGCACGTCCTCCTTGAGCATGGCCTTCATGCCGTCGGCCAGCGTCTGGAGCAGGCCGAAGGGGCCGTTGCGGTTCGGGCCGGGACGCTGCTGCATCCGGCCGATGACCCGGCGCTCGAACCAGATGACGAGCAGCGTCGACAGCAGGAGGTAGACGAAGATCATCAACCCCTTGACGACCGACAGCCAGAACGGCGTGTCGCTGAAGTCGGCCTTCGGGTTGTCGACGCTCGCGGTAGCCAGCGAGGCCACCGAGACCAGCTCGGGCAGGGCGGTCAGCGTGCTCACGCGAGGGCCTCCTTCGTGACGGACACCAGGGCTCCGGGGGCACCCTCGAGGGCGCCGCGCAGGTCACACCCGGCACTGTTCGTCGGGAGCCAGACGACGTGGTCGGCCATCTCCGAGACGAGAACCGGTGCGGTGACGCTCTGGTCGCCGGCCCGGACCGTGAGGTGGTCGCCGTCGACCACCCCGAGGTCAGCGGCCGTGGCAACCGACACCCGGGCACGTGGTGCGGGTGCGGTCCCGGCGAGGAACGGTTCACCGTCCTGCAGCGAGCCGGCGTCGAGCAGGTGCCGCCAGGTGGCGAGCACCAGGGTGCCGGGCTCGACGACGGGCACGGCACCCGCAGGCACGGTCGGCGCAGCGGCGCGTGCGCCGTCCCACGCCGCGAGCGAGGACATCTCCGTGCGGACCTCGCGCAGGGTGCGCGTGCCGAGGAAGTCACCCATCTCGTCAGCCAGCATGTCCAGGACGCGGTAGTCGCTGTCGAAGCCGGTCTCGATCGCCATCTCGAACTCGCGGGCGCGACCCTCCCAGTCCACGAAGGTCCCGCCCTTCTCCGCGTGCGCCGCGACGGGCAGCACGACGTCGGCGACGGCGGTGACGGCCGAGGGCCGCAGGTCGAGGGAGACGACGAACGCGCGCTCCAGCGCGGCGGAGGCGACGGCATCCCCGATGTCCGCGGGGTCGACACCACCGACGACGAGGGCGTTGAGTTCACCGGACGCTGCCGCGGCGAGGATCGCCGCCGTGTCACGGCCGGCGACCTCGGGCAGGGACTGCACGCCCCACGCGGTCGCTACCGCGGCGCGGGCGGCGGCGTCGGATGCCGGGCGGCCGCCGGGCAGCAGGGTGGGCAGCGCGCCGGCCTCGAGCGCACCGCGCTCACCGGCCCGACGAGGCACCCACGCCACCCGGGCACCGGTGGTCTCCGCCAGTTCCGCGACGGCACTGAGCGCACCGGGCACCGAGGCGAGCCGCTCGCCGACGAGGATGACCGCGTTCTCACGCAGCGAGGCAGAGGCCGCCGTGACGACGTCGGAGCCGGAACCGGCCGCCAGCGCGGCCAGCACCTCGGGCTCGGTGCCGGGAGCGGTCGGGATCAACGTGCCCCCGACCTTGGCCAGGCCCCGTGTCGCGACGGGCGACACGGCGTAGACGGTGGTGCCGCTCTTGCGGAAGGCCTTGCGCAGCCGCAGGAAGACCATGGGGCTCTCGTCCTCGGGCTCGAGGCCGACGAGCACCACGGTGCTGGCCGCCTCGAGGTCCGCGTAGGTCACGGAGCCACCCTCGGGCGACGTCGCCACGACGTGCGAGGCGAGGAAGTCGGCCTCCTCGGCCGAGTGCGGACGGGCGCGGAAGTCGACGTCGTTCGTTCCGAGCACGGTGCGGGCGAACTTGCCGTAGGCGTAGGCGTCCTCGGTGCTGACGCGCCCACCGACGAGCACGCCGGATGCCGTGGCGCCACGCAGGCCCGCAGCGGCGGCGGCCAGCGCATCGCGCCACGAGACGACCTTGAGCTCTCCATCGCTGCCGCGCACCATCGGGAACTCGATGCGGTCACCGACGCCGGTGTAGGCGAACGCCCAGCGGCCCTTGTCGCAGTTCCACTCCTCGTTCACGGCCGGGTCGTTGCTGGCCATCCGGCGCAGGACCGTGCCGCGGCGGTGGTCGGTGCGCTGGGCGCACCCACTGGCGCAGTGCTCGCAGACGCTGGGCGTCGAGACGAGGTCGAACGGGCGGGAGCGGAAGCGGTAGGCGGCACCGGTGAGGGCCCCCACGGGGCAGATCTGCACCGTGTTGCCGGAGAAGTAGCTCTCGAAGGGCTGCTCCTCGTAGATGCCGACCTGCTGGAGGGCGCCGCGCTCGACGAGCGCGATGAACGGGTCACCGGCGATCTGGTCGGAGAAGCGGGTGCAGCGTGCGCACAGGACGCAGCGCTCGCGGTCGAGCAGCACCTGCGAGGAGATGTTGATCGGCTTGGGGTAGGTGCGCTTGATGTCCTCGAAGCGCGAGGTGGCGCGACCGTTGCTCATCGCCTGGTTCTGCAGGGGGCACTCGCCGCCCTTGTCGCACACCGGGCAGTCGAGCGGGTGGTTGATCAGCAGGAACTCCATGATCCCCTGCTGGGCCTTGTCGGCACCCTCGGACGTGTACTGCGTCTTGACGACCATGCCGGGGGCGACGGTCATCGTGCAGGACGCCTGCGGCTTCATCCGGCCGGGAGGGCCCTGCATCTGGGTCGGCTCGCCGGGCGTGCCGTCGGGGCCGGGCCGACCCGGCATCCACACCTCGACGAGGCACTGCCGGCACGCGCCGACCGGGTCCAGGCCCGGGTGGTCGCAGAACCGCGGGATCTCGATGCCGGCCTGCTCGGCCGCGCGGATGATGAGCGTCCCCTTCGGCACCGAGACCTCACGGTCGTCGATGGTCAGCGTCACCTGGTCGGCTGCGGGCGGGGCCGCCGCGGGTGCAGCGGGTGCACCGGCTGCCGGAGGCGCGGTCTTGGGCGTGGTGGTCATGCGTTCACGCGGTCCTTTGCGTCCTTGGCGAACAGGGTCGACGCCTTCGGGTCGAACGGGCAGCCACCGTGGGTGAGGTGCGCGATGTACTCGTCGCGGAAGTACTGGATGGAGCTCATCACCGGGCTCGTCGCGCCGTCGGCGAGGGCGCAGAAGCTGCGGCCGAGGATGTTGTCGCAGAGGTCCAGCAGCTTGTCGATGTCCTCCTCGGTGCCCTCACCGCGCTCGAGCCGTCCGGTGATCTGCTTGAGCCACCAGGTGCCCTCGCGGCACGGGGTGCACTTGCCGCACGACTCGTGCTTGTAGAACTCGGTCCACCGGTCGACCGCGCGCACGACGCACACGGTCTCGTCGAAGATCTGCAGGGCCCGGGTGCCGAGCATCGAGCCCGCGGCCCCGACGGACTCGAAGTCCAGCGGCACGTCGAGGTGCTCGGCGGTGAACAGCGGCGTCGAGCTGCCGCCGGGGGTCCAGAACTTCAGGGCCTTGTCGGGGTCGCGCATGCCGCCGGCCATGTCGATCAGCTCGCGCAGCGTGATGCCGAGGGGCGCCTCGTACTGGCCGGGGGTCTTGACGTGCCCGGACAGGCTGAAGATCCCGAAGCCGGTGGACTTCTCGGTGCCCATCCCGGTGAACCAGTCGACGCCCTCGAGGATGATGCCGGGCACCGAGGCGATGGACTCGACGTTGTTGACCGAGGTCGGGCGGGCGTACAGGCCCGCAGCACCCGGGAACGGCGGCTTGCTGCGGGGCTGGCCGCGCCGGCCCTCGAGGCTGTCCAGGAGGGCGGTCTCCTCGCCGCAGATGTAGGCGCCCGCGCCGGCGTGCACGGTGATGTCGAGGTTGACCCCCGTGCCGTGGACGTTCTTGCCGAGGTGTCCGGCCGCGTAGGCCTCCTCCACCGCGCGCAGCAGGCGGCGGTAGACGTGCACGACCTCGCCGCGCAGGTAGATGAAGGCGTGCTCGCACCCGATGGCGAACGAGCTGATCGCGACACCCTCGATGAGGACGTGCGGGTTGGCCATCATGAGCGGGATGTCCTTGCACGTGCCCGGCTCGGACTCGTCGGCGTTGACCACGAGGTAGCGCGGACCGCCGTCCGGGGGTGCCATGAACGACCACTTCATTCCGGTCGGGAAGCCGGCGCCGCCGCGGCCGCGCAGCGAGGAGTCCTTGACGGCGGCGATGATCGCGGCCGGCTCCATCGCGAGCGCCTTGTCCAGCGCCTTGTACCCGTTGTGGCGGGTGTACGTCTCCAGCGACCAGGACTTCGGGTCGTCCCAGAACGCACTGAGGATCGGGGTGAGCGTGGTGGCCATCACGAACCCTTCTTCTTCGGGGCGGAGGTCTTGCGCGGTGCCTTCTCGGACCCGGTGGTGCGGGCCTTGGTGTCGTCCTCGGCGGGAGCCTGCTCCGCCGGGTCGCGGGTCGCGGCCGGCTCGACCTTGGCGGTGGCCGCCTCGTCGCTCGCGGGCGTGACCTCGGTGTTGCCGGGCTCGGCCGCGGCAGCCGGGGCAGGCGCCTCGGATGCCGCCGGCTCGGGTGCCGCTGGTGCGGCGGCCGTGGCCGACGCACCTTCGGGTGCGGTCCAACCCTGTTCGTGCGCGAGCTTCAGTCCGGCGAGCGACGCCGGACCAGCGCCGACCCCTTCGTCGGCCAGCCCGTCGTGGAAGCCCGCCAGCACGCGACTGACCTGCTTGAACGTGCACAGGGACGTCGGCCCGCGGGTGGGCGCGACGGGCTTGCCGGCGGTGAGGTCGTCGACCAGGGCGATGGTGGACTCGGGCGTCTGGTTGTCGAAGAACTCCCAGTTCGCCATGACGACCGGGGCGTAGTCGCAGGCCGCGTTGCACTCGACGCGCTCGAGCGTGATCTTGCCGTCCGCGGTGGTCTCGTCGTGGCCGACGCCGAGGTGACCCGACACGGCATCCCAGATCTCGTCGCCGCCCATGACCGCGCACAGGGTGTTGGTGCAGACGCCGACGGTGTACTCGCCGTTGGGGTGGCGCTTGTACTGCGTGTAGAACGTCGCGACGCCGGAGACCTCGGCGGTCGTGAGGTCGAGCAGTTCGGCGCACAGGTCGATGCCGCGACCGGTCACGTAGCCGTCGACGGACTGCACGAGGTGCAGCAGCGGCAGCAGCGCCGACCGCTTCTGCGGGTAGCGGGCGATGACCTCGGCGGCGTCGGCGCGGAACTGCGCCTCGACGTCGGCAGGGTACGGCGCCTTGGAGTCCTCACTGACCGTGAGGTGACCGGATGCGGTCTGGAGGCCGAATTCGTGAGCCATCAGCGGTCGACACCTCCCATGACGGGGTCGATGGAGGCCACCGCGACGATGACGTCGGCGACCTGGGCGCCTTCGCACATCGCGGCCACGGCCTGCAGGTTGTTGAAGCTCGGGTCGCGGAAGTGCGCCCGGTAGGGCCGGGTGCCGCCGTCGGAGACGGTGTGGCAGCCGAGCTCGCCCTTGGGCGACTCCACCGCGGCGTACGCCTGACCCGGGGGGACCCGGAAGCCCTCGGTGACGAGCTTGAAGTGGTGGATGAGCGACTCCATGGACGTGCCCATGATCTCGCGGATGTGGTCGAGGCTGTTGCCCTGACCGTCGCCACCGATGGCCAGCTGGGCCGGCCACGCGATCTTCTTGTCCTGCACCATGACGGGCTGGCCCTCGGTGCGCTGGAGCCGGTCGAGGGCCTGCTCGACGATCTTCAGCGACTGGTACATCTCGTCGATGCGGATGCGGATGCGGTCGTAGGCGTCGCAGCCCGTGCGGGTGACGACGTCGAAGTCGTAGGTCTCGTACCCGCAGTACGGGTCGGACTTGCGCAGGTCGTGCGGCAGGCCGGTCGAGCGCAGCACCGGACCGGTGACGCCGAGCGCCACGCAGCCGGTGAGGTCGAGGTAGCCGATGCCGACGGTGCGGCCCTTGAGCAGCGGGTTCTCGTTGATCAGCAGCTCGATCTCGTGCAGGCCCTGGCGCAGCTCGCCGACGACCTCACGGACCATGTCGACCGCGCCGTGCGGCAGATCCTGGGCGACGCCGCCGGGGCGGATGTACGCGTTGTTCATCCGCAGACCGGTGACGGCCTCGAAGACCCGCAGGATCCGCTCGCGCTCGCGGAACCCGACGGTCATGACCGTCGTGGCGCCGAGCTCCATGCCGCCGGTGCCGAGGGCGACGAGGTGGGAGTTGATCCGGGTGAGCTCCATCATGAGCACGCGGATGATGTTGGCGCGCTCGGGGATCTGGTCGGTGATGCCCAGCAGCTTCTCGATGGACAGGCAGTACGCCGTCTCCTGGAACATCGGCGTGAGGTAGTCCATGCGGGTGCAGAACGTGACGCCCTGCACCCAGGTGCGGAACTCCATGTTCTTCTCGATGCCGGTGTGCAGGTAGCCGATGCCGGCGCGGGCCTCGGTGACCGTCTCGCCGTCGAGCTCGAGGATGAGGCGGAGCACGCCGTGCGTCGACGGGTGCTGCGGGCCCATGTTGACGACGATCCGCTCCTCGTGGAGCGCGGTCGCCTCGTCGACGAGGTCGTTCCAGTCACCGCCGGAGACGTTGAAGACCGGTGCGCCGTCGAGCCCTTCGTCGACGGAGGCCCCGTAGGCGTCGCTGAACGACTCGTGGGTGCCCTGGTCCTCGAAGACCTCGGTGTCGTGGTCGTGGGTCGTCATCAGTTGAACGCCCTCCGCTGGTCCGGCGGCGGTACGACGCCGCCCTTGTACTCGACGGGGATGCCGCCGAGCGGGTAGTCCTTGCGCTGGGGGTGGCCCGGCCAGTCATCCGGCATGAGGATGCGGGTCAGGGCCGGGTGCCCGTCGAAGATGATGCCGAACATGTCCCAGGTCTCGCGCTCGTGCCAGTCGTTGCCCGGGTAGACCGAGATGATCGACGGGATGTGCGGGTCGCTGTCGGGAGCGGCGACCTCGAGGCGGACGCGGCGGCTGCCGTTGGTGATCGAGAGCAGCGGGTAGACCGCGTGCAGTTCGCGGCCCGTCTCGTTCGGGTAGTGCACCCCGGAGACGCCCATGCACATCTCGAAACGCAGCTGCGGGGTGTCGCGCATCGCGCGGGCGACGGCGAGCAGGTGCTCGCGGGCGACGAAGAAGGTCAGCTCGCCGCGGTCGACGACGACCCGCTCGATGGCCTCGTGGTAGCCGGGGCCGTCGCCGGTCGTGAGCGCGGTACCGAGCTGGTCGGCCACCTCGTCGAACCACGAGCCGTAGGGCCGCGGGCTCGCGCCGGGCAGCAGGGTCGGGGTCACGAGGCCGCCGTAGCCGGAGGTGTCGTGACCCTTGGTCGCGCCGAACATGCCGTGGCGCTCGCCGACCTTGACGGGCTCGCGAGCCTCGTCGGAGATGTCCTGCCAGGTGGCGATGTTCGCGGTGTGGGCCTGCGTGGCCTCGTCGAGGGTGCCCTCGACCTCTCCGGAGTTCTGCTCGGGGCTCATGCGAGGAGGTTCTTCCCGCTCGGAGCCGCGAGGTGGGCCAGGTGGTCGTGGGTCGGGGCCATCAGCGAGGTCGGGGTTGCAGCGAGGGCTGCGGCCTCGGCTGCCCGGGCCGCGGCGATGCGGTTGACGCCGAGCTTGCTGCCCTGGATCTGGGCGTGCAGCTCGATGATCGCGTTCAGGAGCATCTCGGGGCGGGGCGGACACCCCGGCAGGTAGATGTCGACCGGGATGATGTGGTCGACACCCTGGACGATCGCGTAGTTGTTGAACATCCCGCCCGAACTGGCGCACACACCCATGGAGATGACCCACTTGGGGTTGGGCATCTGGTCGTAGACCTGCCGCACGACGGGCGCCATCTTCTGCGAGACCCGTCCGGCGACGATCATCAGGTCGGCCTGGCGGGGGGTGGCGGAGAACCGCTCCATGCCGAACCGGGCGATGTCGTAGTCAGGGGTGCCGACGGCCATCATCTCGATGGCGCAGCAGGCCAGACCGAACGTCGCCGGCCAGATCGAGGCCTTGCGCATGTAGCCGACGACGTTCTCGAGCGTGGTCAGCACGAAGCCGGCGGGCAGCTTCTCCTCGAGTCCCATCAGCCCTCCTTGGGGTGAGCGGTCGGTGAGGTGGGGTGCACGAACAGGGGTGCGGACGGCATCCGGGCGGTGGTCATCAGTCCCACTCCAACCCGCCGCGCTTCCACACGTAGGCGTAGGCGACGAAGACGGTGAGGATGAACAGCACCATCTCGACGAGCGCGAACAGGCCGAGGGAGTCGAAGGCGACGGCGAAGGGGTACAGGAAGATCGACTCGATGTCGAAGATGATGAAGAGCATCGCCGTGAGGAAGTACTTGACCGGGACGCGGCCACCACCGGCGGCGCGGGGCGTGGGCTGGATGCCGCACTCGTAGGCCTCCAGCTTGGCGCGGTTGTAGCGCTTGGGGCCGACGACGAGGCTGGTGCCCACGGAGAGCGCGGCGAAGCCGAAGCCCAGCGCGAGCAGGATGAAAATCGGTGCGTAGGGGTTGCTCATCGAGGTGACAACTCCCCTTTCGGTGCTCAGGTACATCGGGCTGGCACGGCCGAACAACAGACAGCGTCCCGGCCATCCTAGGGGGAGTGACCTACGCCTCACCCGGCGACGCTCGACAGTCGGTCCGGACGCACGCCGTGAACGCGTTTCCGGACCGGCGTGCGAACGCCGTGAGGGTGCTTGTGAATCTCTTCACGATCGGCGGCAGTCTAGGACGGCCGCGCGGCGACCTTTTACTTAGGCGGCCCTAACTCTTGACGTCGAGGTGCGGTCGCGGTCAGCCGGTCGGCTTGGTGGCCCGGTGGAGGGCGACGATGCCGCCAGAAAGGTTGCGCCACTGGACCTCGCCCCAGCCGGCCCCGGACACCCGCTGGGCCAGGCCGCGCTGCGCCGGCCAGGCCTGGATGGACTCTGCGAGGTAGACGTAGGACTCGGGGTTGCTGCTGACCTTGCGCGCCACCGCCGGGAGCGAGCGCATGAGGTAGTTCGAGTACACCGTGCGGAATGCCTTGTTCGTCGGCTGGCTGAACTCGCAGATGACGAGGCGACCACCCGGCTTGGTGACGCGCAGGAACTCGCGCAGCGCGGCATCCGGATCGGCGACGTTGCGCAGACCGAAGCTCATCGTCACGACGTCGAAGGACTCGTCGGCGAAGGGCAGGTGCATCGCGTCGGCCGCGGTGAAGCCGAGGTCCGAACGGCGCTGGTGGCCCACGCGCAGCATCCCCAGCGAGAAGTCGGCGGGCACGACGTCGACACCGGAGTCGGCGAACGGCTCGCTGCTCGTGCCCGTGCCCGCGGCGATGTCGAGCACGACCTGCCCGGGCACGGCCTCACAGGCCGCGACGACCGCGCGGCGCCAGAGGCGGTCCTGGCCCAGCGAGAGCACGTCGTTGGTCACGTCGTACTTGCTCGCGACGTCATCGAACATCGCGGCGACGTCGCGGGGGTCCTTGTCGAGGGAGGCGCGGCTCATGCGCGCCATCCTCCCACCCGTGCACCCGCGTCCCCACATCGACCAATAGGTCACCGCAGGTACACCCCACCCACGCCCCCGCGTCCCCACATCGACCAATAGGTCACCGCAGGTACACCCCACCCGCGGCGTGCACCCGCACCGGGGACGTATCCTGCTGCGCGATGACCTCGCTGCCCGCGGGTGACCGACCGAGCGACCCCGTCGCCTCCGCCGCGCCCCTCGTCTCGCGCACCGTGCCCCTGCCCCTCGAGCTCGGCACGGCGCTGCTCGCACTGCTGCCCGCCCGCGGCGCTCGCGACCTGTGCTCGTGGGTGCGACGCGGCGACGGTGTGATCGGGTGGGGTCGCGCGGCCAGCCACACGGCATCCGGCCCGGATCGGATGGCCGAACTCGACCACTGGTGGTCCGCCCTCATGGCGCACGCCGTCGTCCGCGACGAGGTGCGGCGCCCGGGCACGGGTCCGATCGCGTTCGGCTCCATCTCGTATGCCGCGTCCTCGCCCATCGGAGCGACGCTCGTCGTCCCCGAGGTCGTCGTCGGCGTCCGCGGCGGAGTCGCCTGGCTGACGACCGTCGCGCTGGATGCCACCCCTGCCGTCCCGGGTGCTGTCGAGGTGATCCGTCAACCGGCCCCTCAAAGCCCGACCGACGTCGCCTTCGCCGACGGCTCGCTCTCCCCCGCCGACTGGGCCGGCGCCGTCGCGGATGCCGTGCAGCGCATCACCGACGGTGACCTCGACAAGGTGGTGCTCGCCCGCGACCTCGAGGTGTCCACCACCGGAGAGCTCGACGTGCGCTGGCTGCTGCACCGCCTCGCAGAGCGCTACGACACCACGTGGGTGTTCGCGGTCGACGGCCTCGTCGGGGCCACACCTGAGCTGCTCGTCCGCCGCGAGAAGGGGCTGGTCACCTCCCGTGTGCTCGCGGGAACGATCCGCCGCACCGGCGACGACGACCACGACCTGGCGCTCGCGGCATCCCTGGCCCGCTCGAGCAAGGACCTCGAGGAGCACGAGTACGCCGTCCGCTCGGTGGCCGACGCCCTCGCACCGCACTGTTCGTCGATGAACGTGCCCGAGGTGCCGTTCGTGCTGCACCTGTCCAATGTCATGCACCTGGCCACCGACGTCGCCGGGGTCCTCGTCGACGACGCATCGGCGCTGGCGCTCGCAGCCTCACTGCACCCCTCGGCCGCCGTGTGCGGCACCCCCACCCCCGTCGCGGATGCCGTCATCGCCGAACTCGAGCACATGGACCGCGGCCGCTACGCCGGGCCCGTGGGGTGGATCGACGCGTCCGGCGACGGCGAGTTCGGGATCGCCCTTCGGTGCGGGGAGGTCTCGGCGACCGATCCTTCCCGGATGCGGCTCTTCGCCGGGTGCGGCATCGTCGCCGGGTCGGTGCCTGATGACGAGGTCGCGGAGTCGTCGGCCAAGCTCGTACCGATGCGCGACGCGCTCACGGCATCCGGGCCCGCCTGCCCTTCCCCGAACGTGGGTGACGATCGTCGGCTGGACGACGATCTTCACCCACGTTCGCGGGATGGCTCGCGAGGTGAAGCGCCGGGCCGGGTCAGCTGAACGGCGGGCGTGCGTCGACCGCCACGGAACGCCGGCCGGCCCAGCGCCACACCCGGGCGGAGCGGTCGCGGTCCTCCTCGGTGATGAGATTGCCCATCCAGCGCAGCGCGAGCGTCATGAGCCAGTCGCTGCGCATCCCGACCGGGCCGAGCGCGCTGAGGATCTTCGGCGTCGTGAACACCCCGGCGAGCCGGCGCGCGATCGAGAAGGCCTCGCCGTAGTTCTCCTGGAGCAGCGCCGGCCAGACCACCGACAGGTCGTCGTCGAGGTGGTCGACGAGCAACCGGCCGGTCTCGAGGCCGTAGTCGATGCCTTCGCCGTTGAGCGGGTTGATGCACGCGGCGGCATCGCCGATGAGGGCCCAGTTCGCCCCGGCGACATTGCTCACGGCACCGCCCATGGGCAGCAGGGCGCTCGTGGGCATCCGCTGCTCACCGGTGAGCGCGAAGTCGTCCCGGCGCAGGTCGGTGTAGTGCTTCATCAGCGGCTTGATCGCCACGTCGGCGGGGCGCTTGGTCGTCGCGAGGGTGCCGACGCCGACGTTCACCTGGCCACCGCCGAGCGGGAAGATCCAGCCGTACCCGGGCAGGGTCTCGCCGGTCTCGGATCGCAGCTCGAGGTGGCTGCTGATCCACGGGTCGTCGGCGCGGGCCGAGTCGACGTAGCAGCGACCCGCCACGGCATACACGGTGTCCTGGTGCCACTGCCGCCCGAGCACCTTGCCCAGCCCGGACCGCACGCCATCGGCGACGACGAGGCGCTCGCACTCGATCTCGAAGGTCTCTGCGCCCTTGGTGAAGGTGACCGCGCGAACGCGCCCACCCTCGACCCGCGCGTCGACGGCCTTGGCCCCCTGGACCCCGGTGGCGCCCGAATCCAGCGCCTGCGTGCGGATGCGGTCGTCGAGCTCGGCGCGCGGCACGGCCGACCCGTGGTCGGGCAGTGAACCGCCGGGCCAGCGCAGGTGCAGCGTCTGCCCGAAGCCGTGGGCGCGCAGGCCCTGGTTGACGGTGTGCTCACGCACCCACTGCCCCAGGCCGAGGCGGTCGAGCTCGGCGACGGCGCGCGGGGTCAGCCCGTCGCCGCAGGTCTTGTCGCGGGGGAAGACGGCCGCGTCGGCCAGCACGACGTCGCGGCCGGCACGCGCAGCCCACGCTGCCGCCGACGATCCGGCCGGCCCGGCCCCCACGACGAGGACATCTGTGCGCTGTGGGGTCTGTGACACCCCGCCATTGTCGCAAGGTGAGGGCGCGCGCCCGAAATCGCCCCCCGGCATCCCTAGACCACCCCGACCTTGTGCGACTTGTGTGCGGCTTCGGCGCTCACCGGGTGCAGAACCGCACCGAAGTCGCACGCAGTCGGTTCAGGGGGTGAGTGCCGCCGCCGCGAGGGTGCGCAGGTCGGTGTGCGCCGCCCGGTGCGTGGCGCGGTCGACCCGCACTTCGACGACCCGGATGCCGTGGTGCGGCTGGGCGACCGCGTCCGTCAGATCCGCGCTGGTCGCCACCACCTCGTGCCGGATGCCGTGCGCCTGGCACAGTGCCCCCAGATCGGTTGCGGTCGGGGTGCCGAAGACGCGCTCGAAGTCGGCGGCCCGCTCGGGCGCCCCTGGTTCGAGGGTCGTGAAGATGCCGCCGCCGTCATCGTTGACGACGACGAGCGTGAGGTCGGGCACCTGCTCCCCCGGCCCGATGAGCAGCCCGTTGGTGTCGTGGAGTAAGGTCAGGTCGCCCACCAGCGCGACGGTCGGGACCAGGTCGCGGGCCAGGGCGACACCAACCGCTGTGGAGACCACCCCGTCGATGCCGGCGAGCCCGCGGTTGGCGAGCACCTCGTCGGTGATCGAGCCCGCGATGGCCAGGTCGAGGTCGCGCACCGGGTTGCTCGGGCCGAGCACGAGCACGCCGTCACCGGGGAGGCCGTCGACGACGGCGCTGGCGACCGCGAGGCCGCTCGGCCACGGGAACGGCTGCGCAGCAACGGCATCCGCGAGTCGTGCGGCGGCACTGCGCCACTGTTGCGCCCAGCCGTGGTCGTCATCGGGAGTGGTCGGGCCCCCCAGGCGCAGGGCGGCCGGCGGGTGCACGGCTGCGGCGACGTGGGACGGGTCGGGCCACTGGCTGCCCTCGGTGACGACCTCGACGACCAGGCCGGGCCGGCGCAGCAGTGCCCCGACGGCACGGGAGAGGGTCACCCGCCCGACGACGACGACCCGCTCGGGGGCGTGCGCGTCGAGCCAGTCGGTGACGGTGAGCAGGAGGGGGCCGTGGGGCAGCGCCTCGGCCCGCAGGGCGGCGGTGCCGAACGGCTCGGCGACGATCGGGTGGCCGCGTTCGGTGGCCCAGGCTGCGGCGCGCTCCCCGAGGGCGGGGTCTCGGGTGTCGCCGACGACGACGAGGGTGCGCGCGACCTCCTCCAGCGGGGTGACGGGGTGTGACGGATGTGACCAGTTGGTCACTTCCGTCACGCCTGTGCGGACCCAGGGGGCGCGGTCCGCCCGGCCGTCGAGGTTGTCGGGCCAGTCGGCCGTCGGGTCTGGGGTCGGCTCGTTGGTCTGGCCGCTGGCGGAGCCGCCGACGGCCTCATCAACCAGGTCCGGGGTCACGTCGGGGGCCAGGTCGGGAACCAGCGGCTCGCGCAACGCGACGTTGAGGTGCACCGGCCCGGGCTCCCCGCCGATGTGACCCGCTGCCGCCGCGAGCGCCCGGCACACCGTGCTGCGCCAGAACGGCCCGAGCCCGGGGCGTTCGACAGGGGCCGGCAGGTCGGCGGACCAGCGGGTGGAGCCGCCGAAGATCCCGGGCTGGGCCGTGGTCTGGTTGGCCCCGATCCCGCGCAGTTCGTGGGGTCGGTCGGCGGACACGACGACGAGCGGGACGCCTGCGTGGTGCGCCTCGAGCACCGCAGGGTGCAGATTGGCGACGGCGGTGCCGGATGTGGTGACGATCGCGACCGGCATCCGCGATCCGCGGGCCAGACCGAGCGCGAGGAACCCGGCGCTGCGCTCGTCGACCCGCACGTGCAGCCGCAGGTGACCGGCGCGCTCGGCCGCCACGAGCGCGTAGGCCAATGGCGCTGACCGCGACCCGGGGCACAGGACCACCTCGCGCACCCCACCACGGACGAGCTCGTCGACCACGACGGTCGACAGGGCCTGGGACGGGTTCACGGGCGTGAGTCTGCCACTGGGCGAGCCGCCCGCAGCCGGGTCACCCAGATGGCGGTGGGCGCAGCGGAGGTCATGGTGGCATCGTGGCACCTGCTCGCTCGATGACGTGGTCGTGAACCGAGCGCACCTGACGGCCGAGGACGTCGCCAGCACCGACCTGCCAGACGTCGAGGCCGGGCACTGCGCCCCGAGGTGCACCTTCGGCAGCCCGGACGGTCTGCACGTAGGTGGACAGGCGGTGCCGGTCAGGGTCCAGTGGCGCGCCCCGTCCGTCGCCCGGCGCCACGATGGTCGTCCACGACTGACCGCCCGGGTTGGGGGTGAGGTCGAGCCCGGGCACCGGGTCATCGGCGTGCTCGATCGAGAGCACCTTCACCGTCGGCGGCACCGGGAAGAGGGCAACCGGCGCACCACTGGTGACGACGTGGGTGACCCGGTTGCCGGTCCGAAACGCCGGGTCGCTGGCCAGCGCCGCAGCGAGGATGCCCCCCTGCGAGTGCCCGACGAGCATCACGGGATCCTGCGGTGAGGACCGCCCCGACCCGGCTCGCGAACGGGCCAGTGCCGCGGACACCCCGGCCGCCGCGATCGTCACGTCACCGGTGAGTGCGCGCACGTCGGTGGTGAGGTCGAAGGGGTTGGCCCCCGGCCGCGGTGACCACTCCTGGGTGCCGGGAATGATGGCGACCCACGCCGAACCGCCGTCACCTCGGGTCGTCTCCAGAACCCGCACCCGCCCCCCGTCGAGGCCCTCGCCCGCAGCAACGAGGTCGGCCACCCCGAGCACCCGACCAGTCACGCCGCCATGAGCCACCAAGGGGCCGGTGAGCGTCGACGGCACGGCCCGCACGATCGGGTCGCTGCCGTTCACCGGACCGTCGACGAACCACCCGACCCGACCAGCGACGTCAGCGCCCGCGGCAACCGCTGAGAGCACCCCGGCGACGCCCCGCTCGACCTCGACGTACATCCGAGCCGCGGACCTCAGCGCAGCCGCCAGCCCGTCGAGCTCGAGGGCATCACCCCACAGGCCTACCGGCCCGATGAGGGCCAGTGCCCGACCCTCAAGGACCAACCACCGGGCGACCAGCACGGCCTCACCCGGTGATCGCACCCGCGGGGGCCCCACCCCGGCCACGACGGCGGCGAGCCGCCCGGCATCCTCACGAAGCTCGTCCGCGATGGCGAGCACCCGTTGGGCCGCCGCGGTGAGCGTCTCGGAGCGGACATCGACCCTCACGATGCCAGCCCCGACCCGAGGTCACGAGCCGCAGACTCGGCCGCGAAGAGCCCTGCCAGTTCGTGACATGCCTGCGCGACGAACAGCAACTCGGCCTCGGTAGCCGCCAGCCCGGCCACCCGCCGCTCGACCGCCCCCCGATAGGTCTGGGCGGCCCCGCCCTGCCACCAGACGAGGGCAAACCTCGAGACGGCCGCCCGACGCTCCCGCAACCGATCGGCCGCTGCACCGGCCTCCCGCGACAGCCGCAGCAACTCCTCCACCGGGTCCTTGCCCACGCGATCCCCCTCGCCATCCCCGGGCGCGACCGCCGTCCGGTCGCGCCCCCTGAAGCCACCTTCACCCGCGCGACCCAGCCAGACGAATCGCGAGCGCCCACCTGTGGACGACCGGGCTCCGCGCGCAAGCCTGTGGACGACCACGCCTACGCTGACGCCATGCCGCACCACGATCTCGTCATCATCGGCAGCGGCTCGGGGAACTCGCTGCTGACCCCCGAGCTCGACGGCCTCGACGTCGCCATCGTCGAGGGCGGCACCTTCGGGGGGACGTGCCTGAACGTCGGCTGCATCCCGACCAAGATGCTCGTCCTCCCCGCCGACCGCATCGTGGATGCCGCGGGCGCCGCCCGCCTCGGCGTCACCTTCGCCCAGCCCACGGTGGACTGGCCCGGCATCCGCGACCGGATCTTCGGGCGACTCGATGCGATCTCCGCGGGTGGTCGCGCCTACCGTGACCTGCAGGCGCACACGACCGTGTACGCGGCGCACGCCCGGTTCACCGGCCCGCGCCAGCTCGCGTTGTCGACGGGTGAGGTGCTGACGGCGGACCGGGTCGTCGTCGCCGCTGGTGCGCACGCCGTCGGCCTGCCCGTCGAGGGGCTGCGCAGCCCTGACCCCGCCCGGGGCCTGCACACCTCGGACACGGTCATGCGGCTGGATGCCCTGCCCCCGCGGATGGTCGTCATCGGCGGCGGGTTCGTCGCCTGCGAGCTCGCGCACGTGTTCTCGTCGCTGGGGGTCCAGGTCACCCAGGTGCAGCGCGGGCCCAGCCTGCTGCGGCACCACGAGCCCGCCATCGCGCAGCGGTACACGCAGGTCGCGGCGCACCACTACGACGTGCGGCTGTCCGCCACCCCGACCTCGGCGCACCGCACCGACGGCGTCTGGCGCATCCACCTCGACACCGCGTCCGGCCCCGCCCACGTCGAGGCCGAGGTCGTCCTGCTCGCCGTCGGTCGCCGCCCCAGCACCGACGGTCTCGACCCGGCGGCTGGTGGGTTGGAGGTGCACGCCGACGGTCGCCTCGTCGTCGACGCACAGCTGCGCACCACCGCGGATGCCGTGTGGGCGCTCGGCGACGTCTGCTCGCCCCACCAGCTCAAGCACGTCGCCAACCACGAGGCGCGGATCGTCGCGCACAACCTCGCAGTCGACCTCGGACGACGTGCGGGACCAGTTCAGCGCACGGATGACCGGCCGGTACCGCACGCGGTGTTCGGCCACCCGCAGGTCGCGGCGTTCGGCCCGACCTCGGCCGACCTCGATGCCGCTGGCACGACGTATGTCAGCGCGACGCAGGCGTTCGGCGACACCGCCTACGGGTGGGCGCTCGAGGACACCACCGGCCTCCTCACCATCCACGCCAGCCCCGAAGGCCGCATCCTCTCTGCCCACGCGGTCGGTCCGCACTCCTCCACGCTCATCCAGCCGCTCATCCAGGCGGCGAGCTTCGGCCAGCACGCCCACGAGGTCGCCCGCGGCCAGTACTGGATCCACCCGGCCCTGGCCGAGGTCGTCGAGAACGCCCTGCTCGGCCTGCCCCTGGGGTGAACCGGGAAGGGGCCCGTCGTGGGACCGCTCAGGTGGGGATGAGGGTGTTGGCGAAGATCTGCCACGCGAGGACGGACTTCGCGACGAGGCTGAGGATGACGTACTGCCACTCACCGAACAGGTAGTCGCGCCAGCGCCCGACCTGGCGGTACTGGAGCCACTGGTTGAGCGCGAAGGTGTTGAACAGCACGAACAGGCTGATGAGGATGCCCCAGACGAACCCCGGGGGGGCCTGGCCGTCGAGCACAGCGATCGAGGCCCACAGGTACGCCCCGATCGCCAGCCACGGGCCGATGCCGGCGACGCAGCCGAACCAGAACGGTGTCCACCAGGCCCGCTCGCCCCGGGCCGGCGACTGGTCGCGACCGTGCATCAGGCCGTTGTTGGAGACCTCCATGAGCCACCCGAAGAGGATCATCGCGATGTTGGCGAACGCGATGCCGATCAGTGCCGCGAGGTCGGTGATGCCGGTGACGAGCCCGATGAGGACGATCATCAGCGTCGACGACAGGGAGTACTCCACCCAACGGAAGCGGTTGCGCCCTCGCTCGAGCTCGCCGACGTAGCGCGGGAAGCCCCACGGGGAGGCGATGACGAAGTGGAAGAACGCCGAGAGGAACAGGAAGCTCGCCGTCGCCCAGGCGAGGGGGACGTCGAGCACGCCCGAGAGCGTCCCGGCCTCGAGAGGTGTCCCGGGTGGGCCGCCGAGGGAGAAGACCGACACGGGCAGGGTGAAGTCCGTGCTCAGCGCCACCATGGCCGCACCGGACACCAGGTGGAGCAGGCCCATGCCCACGTTGAAGCGCCGGAGCGACCGGGCGCGCTCGGGAGGGACGGCGACGGAGGGAGTCGAGATCTCCAGCGGGAAGGTGCTCATGACCTCTCTTCCCCCGCGGGAGGTCCCGTGGATGCACCCGGGGTCAGCCGCCTGAGGTGGGGCTGCGGTCGGTGAGGCAGTAGGCCCGCCCGACGGGGTCGCGCAGCACCGTCCAGAAGTCCCTGACCGACACGACCTGGGCTCCGGCCTCCACGTGCCGCGCTTGGGTGGCGTAGCGATCGACGCAGGCGAGGTCGACATGGGCGCGCACCGGACCGTCGACCTCTCCGAGCCGTTGGAAGAGCAGGCGAAGCGGGATGCCCTCAGGTCGCTCGAACCTGCACCGAGTCCCCCTGCCAGGTCGTGAGGCAGAACACGAGCCCGCCCGGTGAACGCATGATGACCACGATCTCCGGATCGCCGAGCGTGCCGATTTCACGCGCACCCAACCGGGTGGCCTCGTCTGCGGCCGCGCGCACGTCGTCGACGGCGAGGTCGAGGTGGATGCCGCCCACCCCGTCCCCGACCGCCCGGACCTTCACCCAGGGGTCGCCGTCGGTGGGCACCAGGGTCGCGAACTCGCCGTGCTCGCCGCGCGGGGCCGACACCGACCACCCGGTGACCAGCGCCCAGTAGGCCCACGAGCGGTCGGCGAGCGGGCGTGGGGTGTCGAGGAAGGCCCACGTCCAGCGCACGTCGATCACGGCATGCCCCCGCCCTGCGGAGCAGCGGCCAGCACGGCGTGGCAGGCGGCGACCCGGTCGGCCCACCAGGTGACCCGCTCCGGTGGCGCAGCCCACCGGTCGAGCAGTGCCTCGCCGACGTCCACCCGCCCGGCCGTGAGTGACCCGTGGTCCGGCACGAGTGGGCTGGGTGTGACGTCTCCGGCGAGCAGGGCCACCGTGCCCAACCCGCAGGCGTGCTCGAGCGAGGGCAGCGCGGCGGCGAGCGCCACCCCGAAGGAGATGCCGACGCTGGTGTCCAACGCCGACGACACGACCGCCGGAAGGCCGCACTCCTGCACGATCGCCAGCGCCGAGCGCACACCCCCGAGTGGCGCGACCTTGACGACGATGAGGTCGGCAGCCTCGAGGTCACGGACTCGCAGCGGGTCCTCGGCCTTGCGGATCGACTCGTCGGCGGCGATCGGCACGTCGACACCGGCGCGCGCCAAGGCGATGCGCAGGTCACGCAACTCCTCGACGGTGGCGCACGGCTGTTCCACGTACTCGAGGTCGTATCGGGCCAGGGCGCCCAAGGCGGCCACGGCCTCGTCGACGCTCCACCCGCCGTTGGCGTCGATCCGCACCCGGCCCGCGGCGCCCATGGCGGCACGCACCTCGGCCACCCGCGCGACGTCGTCGGCCAGGCTCTGCCCGCGCTCGACGACCTTGACCTTGGCCGTCGTGCACCCGGGGAAGCGCGCGAGCACGCCGGCGACCGCCCCGGGCGCGACCGCTGGGACGGTCGCGTTGACCGAAACGGTCGTGCGGACGGCATCCGGCCAGGGGTGGTGGGCGCTCTCGATGGCGCAGGCGAGCCAGCGCGAGGCCTCGGCAGGCCCGTACTCGAGGAACGGCCCGAACTCACCCCACCCGTGCGGCCCGCGGATGAGCGCGACCTCGCGAGTGGTCACGCCACGAAAGCGCACCCGCATGGGGATGGCGACCACGCGCATCCCCGCCAGCAGGTCCGGAAGCGGTGGCAACGTCATGCTTCCCACCGTAAGCCGTGGCCGCGCGGCCGATCAGCCCGCCACCGGGGTTCGGGCTCGCAGCTGGAGCGCGATGTCCCGGAAGGTGATGAGCCGCTGGCGGAAGCGACCGAGCAGCAGGTCGGGGCTGCCGAGTGGGATGACGTTCGGGCGCAGACCGCCGTAGAGCCAGTCTGCCTGGCCGTAGCTCGTCCCCACACCCGTCAGGGCGTGCGCGAAGGCTGCCCCTCGTTGACCGGGCGAGGTGAGCAGACCGGCGAGGTCCTGGATGACGCTCGCCCGCAGTGGCCGGTTCTGCCCCACGAGGTCGTTGCCCTTGGCCGCGGCCCACACGACGGCTCCAGCAGCGATGTCATCACGGTCGCTGCGCAGCAGACCGGGTGCCGCAGCCACAGCACGGACGAGCAGCCGGCGGGCCGCGGTCAGGCCCTCATCGCCCATCGCGAGCGACACCCACGGGTCGAACCTCCCGGCGATGGCCTCGACCCGTGTGTGCAGGTGCCGCGGCACACCCGACAGGTCGAGCGGCTCGTCCGGCAGCGGTGTGGACTCGAGTGCCAACAGCGCCTCCTCTCCCCCCACGATCGTCGCCAACCACGCCAACTGGCGCTCGTGCGGCGGCGGGGGCGGCGGCGCAGGAGGTGGTTCATGGCTGATGGGTCGCTGGTACAGCCCTCGCTGTTCGAGGTCGAGCACCGCGCACTCGTACCCGCTGCCCGCCACCGGGTGGCACGTGACGTCGATGACCTGTGAGCCCACCAGCACCACGTTGGTCAAGGTCCCGAGGTCGGACCCACGCGGCTCGTCGTCGTACCGCGAAAGGCCGTACTCGTCGTACCGCCCGGTGTGCTCGTCGAATGGCTCGTCACCAATACCTCGAAACCCCAGGTCGCCGGGCCTGCGGCCCCACTCATCGCCACCCCGGCGCGAGCCGAACCTCACCACGTTGTCGTTCGTCATGACTCCCCCGTTCCGCGCCCCCTGGCGCGCTCTTGACCTGATCGTGGCACGAGGGGCCGACATCGCCGATGGAGTTGTCCACAGGCCGCCGGGGCGCGGTCGTCTCGACGTCCCGGGCGACCCTGCTCACCTTCGACCGGAGGTTTCGCCGCTTCCGCGGCCTCGATGTGAGCATCCTGGGTGGGTAGCCTCACCGGGCGCGGCTAGCCTTGCCGCCGTGAGCGCGATCCCCGGAGTGAGCCAGACGTTCGACCCCGCTGCCTGGGCGGAGGTGCCCGGTTTCGAGGACCTCACCGACGTCACCTACCACCGCGCCGTCGACCTGGGGTGTGTGCGCATCGCGTTCGACCGCCCCGAGGTGCTCAACGCCTTCCGCCCGCACACCGTCGACGAGCTCTACCGGGTGCTCGACCACGCGCGGAGAACCGCCGACGTCGGGGTCGTCCTGCTCTCGGGCAACGGGCCCGGCCCTGACGGCACCGGCAGCGCCGGCAAGTGGGCGTTCTGCACCGGTGGCGACCAGCGCATCCGCGGCCGCTCGGGCTACCAGTACGCCGACGGCACCACCGCCGACACCGTCGACGAGCGTCGGGTCAAGGCCGAGGGCGGTCGACTGCACATCCTCGAGGTGCAGCGCCTCATCCGCACCATGCCCAAGGTCGTCATCGCGCTGGTCAACGGGTGGGCTGCCGGCGGCGGACACAGCCTGCACGTCGTCTGCGACCTCACCATCGCCTCGCGTGAGCACGCCCGCTTCAAGCAGACGGATGCCGACGTCGGCAGTTTCGATGGCGGCTACGGCAGTGCGTACCTCGCCAAGATGGTCGGGCAGAAGTTCGCCCGCGAGATCTTCTTCCTCGGGCGCACGTACTCGGCGGACGACATGCACCGCATGGGCGCGGTGAACATCGTCGCCGACCACGCCGAGCTCGAGGCCGAGGCACTTGAGGTCGCCCGGGAGATCATGGGCAAGAGCCCGCAGGCGCAGCGCATGCTGAAGTTCGCGTTCAACCTGCTCGACGACGGGCTCATGGGCCAGCAGGTCTTCGCCGGCGAGGCGACCCGCCTGGCCTACATGACCGACGAGGCCGTCGAGGGGCGCGACCAGTTCCTCGAGAAGCGCGACCCCGACTGGTCCCCCTTCCCCTGGTACTTCTAGGCACGTCCTGCCACTCGACGAGGCGAGCCATCCCACGGCCCTGCCGTGACCACGGGTCGTCAGCGCAACACCCCATAGACCACCCACGACGCCACCCCGCCGATGACGGCACCGAGCACGAGCTGCCCCACCGAGTGCCGCCCATCCCGCCAGCGCGCCCACCCGATCGGCACGAGCAGCAGCGCCAGCACAGCACCGACCCCGGGCTGCTCGACTAGCACCACGGCCACCGCCCCCGACGCCACGGCCAGGTGCATCGACGCCTTGGTCACCAGCGTCACGACCAACATCGCCACCAGTCCGGCCGCCATCGCCACGACGAGCACGACGACCTCCCGCGGCGCACCGGCCACGGCCAACACACCCAGAGCGACCGCCACACACACCAGCGCCATGACGAACAGCCACGGCCGCTGCGAGCGCCGCACCACCTGCCGGTCGTCCACCCGCCCGGCCCGCAGCGCGCGGAACAGGATGCCGTAGGGCACGCCCACGACGAGAACGAGCGTCAGCGCCCACCACCCGAATGCCTCGACCGCGCTGCCCGAGTGCCGCAGGGCGACGTACGCCATGACCGCGAGCACCACGTTCGCCGGGGTGAACACGCCCGCCACCACGCGGGCGAGCATCGACGGATGCCGTGCCGCGGCATCCAGCCTCGCGAGGTCGTCCGCGTCCCCCGTCACTGCCGTGGGCCTCAGCGGTGGGCGTCCAGCCACGCGATCACGTCGTCGGTGACCTCGTCGCGGTTGGTCTCGTTGAAGATCTCGTGCCGCGCACCCTCGTACAGGCGCACCGTCACATCCGTCAGGCCGGCGTCGCGGTAGCGCTGCCCGAGCAGCTCCACGAGCTGACCGCCACCCGCGAGCGGGTCATCGACACCGGATGCGATGAGCACGGGCAGGCCCGGGCGGATCGCCGCGAGCGCCGAGGGGTCGGCGAGCGTCCCGGCGGCCCCGAAGAGCGCCGGGACCGTCGCCTCCGGAAGGTCGAAACCACACAGCGGATCCGCGACGTACGCGTCCACCTCGGCCTCGTCGCGCGATAGCCATTCGTAGCCGGTGCGCTGCTCGTAGCCGACGTTGAACGCCTCGAGGCCAGCCGGGGCATCGGGGTCCTGCGCACCGGCCGCCATGGCGGCGCCCAGCTCGGCGAGAGCCGTCGAGCCCGAGAGCACGACCCCGCAGTACTGGTCGGAATCGGTGAGGAGCACCGACTGGGCAGCGAACGACCCCATCGAGTGCGCGACGAGGAACAGCGGCAGCCCGGGGTGCGCTGCGGCCAGGCTGGCGCCGTGGGCGGCGACGTCAGCGACGAGCGCCTCGAACCCGGCATCCCCGAAGTCACCCGGCACCCCGGAGATCGACTTCCCGTGGCCACGGTGGTCGGTGGCGTGGACGACGAAGCCCGCCGCGGTGAGCGCCTGCGCGAGGCGGTCGTAGCGACCTGCGTGCTCGGCGAGCCCGTGGGCCACCTGGACGACCCCGACGGGCGCCTGCACGGCATCCCAGGTGTAGGTGGCGAGTGCGGTGCCGTCGACGGGGGACGCGAACGTGCCGAGGGAGAAGGTCATGCCAGCGATTGTGGCAGGGCCGGCCGCAGCACGGCGAGGACACGACGGCCCACGATCACTGCGAGGGGTCGAGGTCCCGGTAGGGGTCGGTCACGACTCGCAGTCGCCCCATGATCGAGCGCAGCCGGTCCATGTCGCGTGCTCCGAGGTGTGCCTGCCACTCGGCCTCGACCTCCGCGACCGCCCGGGCTGCGCACTCCCGGGCCACCCGGCCGCGGTCGGCGATCCGAACGAGCCTGGCCCGCGCATCGCTGGGGTCCGGCACCCGCTCGACGTACCCGGCATCCGCGAGCCGGTCGACGAGGAAGCCGGCCGTCTGCTTGGTGACCTGGGCCATCTCCGCGAGGTCGGTCAGGCGGGTCCCCCCGTGCCCGATCCTCGCGAACACCCTCCCCTGCGCGAGGGTCACGTCGTCGAATCCGGCGAGGCGCAGGGCGGCGAGCACGCGCTCCTCCATCGCGCGATGGGCCACGAACATGAGCACCCCGACATTGGGGTCCGACAAAACCCGTCACCTCCGACGTGATGCGATCGATACCGGGCGGTAGGACGACAACCGAGGATGCGGTGCCTTGCCATCCGAATGTTCGTCAGACTATCGTACCAATATGGTTCGATAGTCTGACGGTATCGGAGACGAGCGCATGACCACCATCAGCAAGGACGAGAGCTGGCAGGTGATCGACGCAGTGCGCACCGAGGTCGCCGACCTGATCGACACCCTCACCCCCGACCAACGCCTGCAGCAGTCACTGTGCGGCGCCTGGACCATTCGTGACGTGGGCGCCCACCTGTCGATGGCCGCGCTCGCGTCGACCACGTTCGCCCTCAAGAACGCTGTGCGGCAGGGTTTTCGATTCGACGCGATCATCCGCGAAAGTACCCTGGCCTGGTCTCGCGGCCTGTCGGATGCCGAGGTGAGTGGCAGGCTGCGCACGATCGTCGGCAACCGCACGCTGGCACCGACGACGATGTGGCGCGACCCCCTGCTCGATGCCTTGGTGCACGCAGAGGACATCGCTCGCCCGCTCGGAAAGAGAGTGACCCCTCACCCCGAGGCAGCGGCAACCGCCACCGACTGGGCCTGGGAGCGCACCTTCGGATTCCCGTTCTTCCCCGCACGCCGGTTGCGCGGTCTGCGCCTCGTCGCCACGGACACCGACTGGGCCCGCGGTTCAGGGCAAGAGGTCCACGGACCAGTCACCTCCCTGCTGCTCCTGTCGACCGGGCGCCGGACGAGCTACGACGACCTCACCGGCCCCGGCGCCGACAGCGCCCGAGCCCTGGCAGGACGGTGACCCCCGCGTGGCCTCTCGCGTGACCTCTCGCTGACCCGGTGGCCGAGCGCCGCGCTCAGCGGCCTACCCTCGACAGGTGAGCCGCAGACGGTCGCCGGGGTGGGTCCCCAACCAGCACGGGGCCTGGGCGATGCTCGCCACCCCGCTCGCGGTCGGCATCCTCGCCAGCAGCCCGCAGTGGGTCCACCTGCCCCTGACCGCCTTCTGGTTCCTGGGCTACTTCGCGTTCTTCGCCGCCGGGCTGTGGCTCAAGGCGCCGCCCCGTCGGCGCGTGGCACTCGTGGGTCCCCTGCGCACGTATGCCGCGGCGTCCGCGGCGATGGGAGCCCTCACCCTCGCGCTCGACCCCACGCTGCTGCGGTGGGCCCCGCTGTTCGTCGCACCGCTGGCCGTCGGTCTCGTGGCCAGCGCCCGACGTGACGAGCGCAGCCTGTGGAGTGGACTCGCGACGAGCATCGGCTCCTGCCTCATGGTGCTCGCCGCGTACGACGCCGGCGGCGGCACCGACTGGGTGCGGGCGTGGCTGCTGACCGGCATCCTCGCCGCGTACTTCGCCGGCACGGTGCTCTACGTCAAGACGATGATCCGCGAACGGGGCGACGAACGCTTCCACTGGCTCTCGGCCCTGGCGCACGGCTCGGCGACCGTTGCGATGACGTGGGTGAGCCCGTGGCTGGTGCTCGTGTTCGCACTGCTGACGATCCGCGCGGCGGTCCTGCCCGCGTTCCGGGGCTCACCGAAGGCCGTCGGCATCGGCGAGATCATCGCGACCGTCGCGGTCGCCGTGACCGCCCTGCTCGTCACCTAGTCCGCACTGGCCGCGGCCCGGACCGGCCTCAGCCACTCCCGCCGAGGTCGACCGCATAGGCCTCGAACGTCAGGTCCGACCCGCGTTGCCGGTGCCGCACGAGTTGCTCGAGCAACCGGGTCGCTGCCTCCCGGTGGGCGACCACGGCGTCCGCGCCACGAACCCCGTCATCTCGCTCGGCGAGCAACCGCTCGACCTCGGCCAGCAGGGCTGCATGCTCGGCCAGCTGCTCCTCGACCTGGTGGTTCAGGCGCGGAGCAGCCGTGCGGATGTCGTCGTAGAACCCCCCGGCGGCCTCGGTGAGCTCGACGTGGTCGCGCAGGTCGTGGGCCAGCTCGGTCAGCGCGGCCCGCACCCGCCCCCGCCACGTCGGACCGAGCCCGGCCGGCAGGTCGAGCGCCCCTTGGAGGGCCACCATCGACTCACCGAGCTCGGCCCGTTGCTCCTGCACCGCTCGCAGGTACGCGGCATACGCTTCGTCCACGGTCCACCTCCTGGGCCCGATGGTCCAGACCCCATCATCCACCGGCGGCCCACGATTGGCGAGGGGAGCAGCGATGACCGGCCACCACCACGACGGCGCACCCGCCGTCGAAGCACTCGCAGTGCCGGCCGGGCCCACCATCCTCGACCTGCTACCCCGGCTCGCCGAGGCCCTGTCCGGCGACCGGCCGGTGATGCCACACGCCGCCTCCGGCCCCGTCCCACCCGTCCCCGGCCACGACCCGGCCTCGCTCCCCGACGGGCTCGCGGTCGTCGTCGGCACCTCGGGCTCCACGGGCACCCCCAAGCGGGCCCTGCTCACCGCCGACGCGCTGCGTGCCAGCGCCCGCGCCACCCACGCCACCCTCGGCGGCCCCGGCCAGTGGCTGCTCGCCATCCCGGCCCACCACATCGCCGGCCTCCAGGTGCTGGTGCGGTCGCTGGATGCCGGGACGCCGCCCCTCGCGATGGACCTCGCCGACGGGTTCCGCCCCGCGGCGTTCATCGCAGCCACCCAGGGGTTCATCGCCGGTGCCCGCCGGTACACCAGCCTCGTCCCGACCCAGGTGATCCGCCTGCTCGACCACCCCGGAGGCGGCGACGCCCTGCGCACGTTCGACGCCGTGCTCGTCGGTGGCGCCGCGATGCCGCCCCGGCTGCGCGCGAGAGCCGAGCGGGCCCGGGTGCACCTCGTCGCGACCTACGGCATGAGCGAGACCGCGGGCGGGTGCGTCTACGACGGTCGGGCCCTGCCCCGCACCGAGGTCGAGCTGGACGAGGAGGCTCGTATCCTGCTCGGCGGCCCGACGATCGCCCACGGCTACCTCGGCCTCCCCGCCCTCACGCGAGAGACGTTCGGAACCGACGAGGACGGCATCCGGTGGTTCCGTACCGACGACGTCGGCCACGTCGACGACGACGGCACCCTGCACGTCGACGGCCGCGTCGACGACCTCATCACCACCGGTGGCCTCAAGGTCGCCCCGCGGTTGGTGGAGGAGGCGATCCTCGAGCACGTGCCCGGCATCCGGGAGGTCGTCGTCGTCGGCAGCCCCGACCACGAGTGGGGGGCCTGCGTGTGCGCTCTCGTGGTGCTCGTCCCGGATGCCGTCCACGACGTCACCGCCGCCGACCTGCGAGCCCACCTGCGCGGCATCCTGCCCGACCACGCCCTGCCACGACGGGCCCTGACCTCACCCTCGATCCCGATCCGAGGCCCCGGCAAGCCCGACCGCCGTGCGGTGGAGGCCCTGTTCACCGTGGGATGATGGGGCAGTGCTGCGTTACCTGCCTGTCATCCTCAGCCTCGCGCTGACGGTCTACTGCGTGGTCGACGCCATCCAGACCCAGGACGGCGCCGCGCGCAACCTGCCCAAGATCGTCTGGCTGCTCCTCATCCTGCTCTTCCCGATCGTCGGTCCGGCCGCCTGGCTCATCGCCGGACGCCCCCGCAAGGGTCCGCGCGGCCTGCCTCAACAGCGCCGCCCCCGCGGCCCGGACGACGACCCCGACTTCCTCAAGGACCTCTGAACACCCTCATGGCATCCCTGAACCAGTGGGTGGCTGGTGCCCGCCCGCGCACCCTGCCTGCCGCCATCGCCCCCGTCATCCTCGGAACCGCTGCCGCCCACCTGCTCGGGCGCGGCGACCTGGCGCTGGCGATCCTCGCCCTCCTCGTCGCCCTCTCGCTGCAGGTCGGGGTGAACTACGCGAACGACTACTCCGACGGCATCCGCGGCACCGACGAGGCCCGGGTCGGCCCGGTGCGCCTCGTGGGCCAGCGTCTGGCGGCCCCGGCAAACGTCAAGGCGGCGGCGATGCTGAGCTTCGGCGCCGCGGCCATGGCAGGCCTGGCCCTCGTCGGCCTCAGCGAGGCGTGGATCATGCTGCCGCTCGGTGCCCTCTCGGTGCTCGCGGCCTGGCGCTACACCGGCGGCGACAACCCCTACGGCTACCGCGGCCTGGGTGAGGTCTACGTCTTCGTCTTCTTCGGTCTGATGGCCACGCTCGGCACGCTCTACACGCAGGCGGATGCCGTGTCCTGGTTCGGGCTGATCGGCGCCATCGGGGTCGGTGCCCTGGCGTCGGCGATCCTCGTCGCCAACAACCTGCGCGACATCCCGACCGACATCGAGCACGGCAAGCGCACGCTCGCGGTGCGACTCGGCGACGCGCGAACCCGCGCTCTCTACGTCGCGCTGTTCGCGGCATCCGTCGTCGCGGTGCTCGGCATGGCGTGGTTCGAGCCCTGGGCGCTGCTCGGCCTGCTCGCCGCGCCGCTCGGGTGGACCGCCATGCGCACCGTACGGGCCGGCACCACGGGGCGCGAGCTGATCCCGGTGCTCGCCGCCACGGGGCTCTACGAGGTGGCGTATGCCGTCCTCATCGCCCTCGGTGTCGTCATCGGCGTCGCGATCGCCACCTGACCCTCACCACCTGCTGCGAGGTCAGCCCGGTCAGCGGAAGGTGTCGTCCCCACGCGCGACCTCGGCGTCCTCGGCGTCCTCATCGGTCGAGCCGGCCCCGGCAGCCGCCTGCTTGGCCTGCTTGGCCTCCATGCGCTGCTCGATCTTCTGGGCGAGCTGCGCCGAGTAGTCCTCCCGGAAGCGGCGCAGGCCGAAGTACGAGATGACGGCTGAGAGCAGGGCCGCACCGGCGACGAGCAGGAGCATGTTCTCCTGGCCGCGCAGCCCGAGCAGCCAGAGCGCGGACAGCACGCCGAAGAAGACGAGCAGGCGCAGGACGGTGTACCGAAGCACGTCAGATCACAACCCGGAGTAGGAGTGCTGGCCGACGAAGAACACGTTGACCACGGCGAAGTTGATGATGATGCAGCCGTACCCGGCCAGCGCGATCCACACGGCGTTCTGGCGCTTCCACCCGGTCGTCGCGCGGGCGTGCAGGTACGCGGCGTAGACGACCCAGATGACGAAGCTCCAGACCTCCTTGGGGTCCCAGTTCCAGTACGAACCCCAGGCCTGACGGGCCCAGATCGCTCCGGCGATGACAGTGAACGTCCACAGCGGGAAGGCCACGATGTGCACGGCGTAGGTCAACCGCTCCAGCGCGCGCGCGTCGGGCAGGCGGTCCATGAAGCTGCGCGTGCCCCTCGGGTCGGACTGCAGCCTGTCCTGCACGAGGTAGAGGATGCCGAGCGAGAACCCGATGGTGAACACCGCCACCGACAGGGTCGCGACCGCGACGTGGATGGCCAGCCACACCGAGCGCAGCGACGGCATGAGCTCGGACGCGTCGGTGTACCAGACGGTGATGGCCAGCCCGAGGTTGAGCAGCACGGGGGTGACGACGAACAGGCCGAGCCAGCGCAGGTCCCGCCGGAACGCCCACGCGCAGTACGACACCAGCACGAACATCGCCCCGACGATCGCGAACTCGTACATGTTGCCCAGCGGCCACCGGTGCACCTCGAGCGCCCGCAGCACCACACCGGCCACGACGAGCACGGTGGCGAGCAGGGTGAGCATCCACCCGATGCCGGCCGCCTTGCGGGCTGCCAGTGGCTCGCTCTCGCGCCCACGGTCCGACGTCGTACCGGATGCCGTCCGCCCACCTCCCGCTGTCGGCGCACCATCACGGGGGGCGGCATGCGACGCGACGGCGCGACCGTCGGCCCCGACGAGCTCGCGGGCCCCGTCACGGCTCTCGACGGCATCCGTGCCGGTCTCGTCACCACGGGTGGGGGCGAGGCGCGCGAGGTACACGGCGTAGGCGAGCATCGCGAGGGTGAGCACCACCATCGCGGAGTAGATGGCCGTGTTCGACAGCTGGGCGAGGTCCTGGTCGGTCATCGACGTCCTTCGAGTGCGGTCAGGAGATGCTCGATCTCGGCGGGCATCCCGTCGTCGTCGTCCTTGGCGAGGCCGCCGACGGCAACCAGCGTACGACTGTGTCCCTCACCCGGCCCAACCCGCACGAACACCCTTCGACGGCGGATGACCAGGGAGGCCACGAGTCCGGCGAGGCTGGCGAGCGCGGCGACGAGGGTGAGGCTCTTGCCGGGGTCGGTGCGGATCGACAGGCCGGCGAAGCGCTCGACCTCGTCGAAGGTGATCGACCCACGACCCTCCGGCAGCTCGAAGGTCTGCCCCGGCCGCAGCAGGATGCGCAGCTGGTCGTTGCCATCGGCCGCAGGGATGGCCTTCATCGCCTCGGTGTCGAGCGAGTAGACCGACTGCGGGCGGCCACTGGGGAAGAGGTCGCCCTCGAACGCCGTGAGCGCCAGCTGGGGGTCGAGGGCGTCGGGGAAGATCGACCGGGGGCCCTGGTCGTCGATGATGCCGGTCGGCAGGAAGAACCCCGCGAAGCCCAGCTGCTTCGGCGTCGCCCCGGGCACCTTGACGGCACCGACGGAGGTGTAGAAGTTGTCCTGCGGCAGGAACGGCGTGGCGTCGCTGTAGATGATCGTGCCCTCGCCGTCGCGCACGGTGATCTTCGGGGCGTAGCCGTTGCCGAGGAGGAACACCGTGCCGTTGCCGGTCTCCAGGGGGTGGTTCACCCGGATCGACCGCTGCTCGCTCGTTCCCTGGGCATCGGTGAACGTCGTCGTCGCCTCGAAGTCGCGCGGTGCCCCGAACTGCCCCTGGCCCTGGGCGTCGGTCTCGAACTCCACCCGCATCGCATCGAGGCGAAGGGTGAACGGCTCGAGGGCGTTGACGTCGACCCAGGGCCCCGGGCTGAAGGTGTCGTAGCGGGACAACGTGTTGGCGAAGGTCTTGCCGACGGGCAGGATCACGTCACCCTTCCAGCCCAACAGGTGACCCCAGGCGACCCCGATGAGCACGCCGATGAGCGCGATGTGGAAGAGCAGGTTGCCGGCCTCGCGCAGGTACCCCTTCTCCGCCGAGAGGGTCTCGCCGTCGTGGGAGTGCACGCGGTAGCGGCGGCTGCGCAGCGCTGAACGAAGCGCCTCACGGACCTCCTCGGGGTCCCCGTCTACCTCGACCTCGTCGTGGGCGGCGAGGCGGTTGAGTCGGCGAGGAGCCTTCGGCGGGGCCGAGCGCACCTGGTGCCAGAGGATCTTCGTGCGGGGCAGGACACAGCCGATGAGGGAGATGAACAGCAGGATGTAGATGGCTGCGAACCACGGCGAGGAGTAGACCTCGAAGAACCCGAGCCGGTCGAGCACCGGGCCGATGCTGGGGTGGTCGGCGATGTACTGCGCGGTGCGGGCCGGGTCGATCGAGCGCTGCGGGAAGGTCGACCCCGGGATCGCGCCGATGGCGAGCAGCAGGAGCAGGAACAGCGCGGTGCGCATGCTCGTCAGCTGGCGCCACATCCAGCGCAGCCAGCCGATCGGGCCGAGCCGCGGCTGGGCGATGTCGCCGCGGGGGCGCGTGCCGGTGCCGGTGCTCACAGCGACACCTGGAATCGGTCAACGAGCTCGATCTTGAGCCACGTGTTGAGGTCTTCCCAGACCCCCGTGACCATGAGCAGTCCGACGAGCACGAGCATCACTCCCCCGACGACCTGGATGGTGCGCTGGTGCCGCCGCAGCCACCCCGAGGCACGACCTGCCCGGTCCAGCCCCGCAGCGATGAGGATGAACGGCAGCCCGAGGCCCAGCCCGTATGCCGTGGCGAGGGTGACGCTGCGCGCCACCTGCGGGTCGGCGGTCGCGCTGGCCATGACGAGCACCGCGGCCAGGGTCGGGCCCGTGCACGGAGCCCAGCCGAGGGCGAAGACGGCCCCGAGCAACGGCGCCCCGGCCAGCCCTGCCGCGGGCCGCCACGCGATCTTGGCCTCGCGCTGACCGCCCACCCCGAGGAAGACCAGCCCCATGACGATGACGACGATTCCGCCGAGGCGCATGAGGAGCACCCGGTGCTCGATGAGCGCCCGGCCCGCCGAGGTCACGAAGATCGCGCCGAGCACGAAGACGAGGGTGAAGCCCAGCACGAAGAGCAGCGCCCCGGTGACCATGCGGCTGCGTGAGCGCTGCGCCAGCGGTTCACCGGTCAGGCCGGTGACGTAGCCGAGGAAGCCCGGAACGAGGGGCAGGACGCACGGGCTGGCGAACGACACCAACCCGGCGAGCACCGCCACGGCCATCGCCAGCGGCAGCGCCCCCGACGTCACGGTCTCGCCGGTCACGATGGTGAGGCGGTCGGGCTCGACTCGGCAACGGCATCCTCGACCAGTGCCCGCAACGTGCTGGCCGACACGGGGCCGTTGACGCGCGCGGCGATCCGACCCTCCCGGTCGAGCACGAGCGTGGTCGGCACGGTCGGGGCCTTGCCCTGGAGCGCGAGGATCGCCACCCCGGACTCGTCGGACAGGCTGGGGTAGGTGATCCCGGCCCTCTTCTCGAAGGCTGCACCCCTGGCGGGGTCCTCCCGGAAGTTGATGCCCATGAACTGCACCGGGGCATCCTGCGCCTCGAGCTCCGACCAGACCTTCTGCAGATCGGGGGCCTCGGCGACGCAGGGCGCGCACCACGAACCCCAGACGTTGAGGACGAGCACCTCGCCCCTCGCGGAGTCGCTCGACCAGTCGGCGCCGTCGAGCAGCTGGCCGGAGAGCCTGACCGGTTCGGCCCGGTCTGCCGCCGGGATCGTCTCGACGGCACCGTCACCGGAGACGTAGCCCTTCTGGTCGCCGGCCTTGGCCTGTTCGGCCACCGAGTTCGGGTCGCTCGTGCACGCAGCCGTGCCGAGCAGCAGGGTGGCCGCGGCCACCCACCCGGCCCACCGGACGAGGGGTCTGCCGCTCATGCGCCCGCCCCGGGCTGGGCCTGACCGAGCAGGGATGCGGACGGCTCGCTGTAGGAGAGCGACAGCAGCTCGTCGCCGAGGAACGTCAGCGAGGTGAGCGACGCCAGGGAGCACTCGCGCTTGGCCGGGTTGTGCCACAGCGGGCGGCCCTCGGTGGCGAGGCGGATCATCCAGATCGGTGCCTGGTGGCTGACGATGACCGCTTCGTGCCCGCGTGCCGCAGCCCGGGCGTCGATGATCGCCAGGCGCATCCGCTCGACGATCTCGACGTAGGGCTCACCCCATGAGGGCCGTAACGGGTTGAGGAACTTCGGGTACAGGCGCGGGTGCTTGAGCAGACCCGCTCCCCCGGCGACCGGCAGGCCCTCGAAGGCGTTGTCCGCCTCGATGACCCGGTCGTCGATGGTGATCTCCAGCTCGTGGCCCTGCGCGATCGGGGCCGCGGTCTCCCGCGCCCGCTCGAGCGGGCTGGACACGACGTGGGTGATGTCGTGGTCGCCGAGGTGCTCGGCCGCCAGCTCGGCCATGTGCCGCCCCAGCTCGGACAGGTGGTAGCCGGGCAACCGCCCGTAGAGCACCCGGCCGGGGTTGTGGACCTCACCGTGCCGCAGGAGGTGGACGACCGTGCGCTGCGGCTCGTCACCGGTGGGCCCGGCCCCGCCGGGGCCGCCAGGTGCACGGGGAAAGGTCGACATACCGCCGATTGTCGCAAACCCGGCTGGGTGCCCCTGCACCCGACCGGCGACGCGGGTCCGCCGCGCCGCCGGCCGGGTTCGACGAGGGTCAGCCGCGCCCGGTGTCGGCCGCGGCCGCAGCGGCCCCCGGCAGCGCTGCCAGCACCCGCTCGACGGCTGCGTCGTCGTGCGCCCCGGAGACGAACCACGACTCGAAGGCGCTCGGCGGCAGGTACACCCCGGCATCCAGCATGGCGTGGAAGAAGCGGCCGAAGGCCGCGGCGTCCTGCTGGCGCGCGTCGTCGTAGGTGCGCACCGCCCCCTCGCGGAAGAAGACGGAGAACATCGAGCCTGCCCACTGGACGCGGTGGGGCACCCCGGCCGCGCTCAGGGCATCGGATGCCGCGGCGGCGATCGCGCTCGACACCTCACGCAGGCGGGCGTAGAGCGCGTCGTCGCAGGCGCGCAGCGTGGCCAGCCCGGCCGCCGTGGCGACGGGGTTCCCGGAGAGGGTGCCCGCCTGGTAGACCGGCCCGTCGGGGGCGAGCAGGGCCATGACGTCGGCCCGGCCGCCGAACGCTGCCGCGGGAAAGCCCCCACCCATGACCTTGCCGAACGTCATCAGGTCGGGCGCCAGGTCGAGCCCTTCGTGACCCCACCAGCCGGCGCGACTGACGCGGAACCCGGTCATCACCTCGTCCGACACCAACAGCGCGCCGTGCTCGGCCGTCACCCGGCGCAGGGCCTGCGTGAACCCCGGGTCCGGGGGGACGACGCCCATGTTGCCGGCCGCGGCCTCGGTGACGAGGCAGGCGATCTCGCTGCCCCGGGCGGCGAAGACGGCCTCGAGCGCGTCGACGTCGTTGTAGGGCAGGACGAGGGTCTCGGCGGCCATCTCGGCGGGCACCCCGGCCGAGTCCGGCAGCGCGAACGTGGCCAGCCCCGAGCCGGCGCTGACCAGCAGCGAGTCGACGTGGCCGTGGTAGTGCCCGGCGAACTTCACGACCAGGCTGCGGCCCGTGAAGCCGCGGGCGAGGCGGATGGCGCTCATGGTCGCCTCGGTTCCGCTGGAGACCAGGCGCACCTGCTGCACGGGGGCGACGCGGGCGACGATCTCCTCGGCGAGCAGCACCTCGTTCTCCGAGGGGGTGCCGAAGCTGAACCCGCGAGCGGCGGCCGAGCGGACGGCATCCAGCACGGCGGGGTGCGCGTGACCGAGGATCATCGGCCCCCAGCTGCACACGAGGTCCACGTACTCGCGGCCGTCGACGTCGGTGAGGTACGGGCCGCGCCCGCTCCCCATGAACCGGGGGGTGCCACCGACCGCGCGGAAGGCGCGCACCGGGGAGTTGACCCCGCCGGGGGTGACGGCGCGGGCGCGCTCGAGGAGGGCGGCGGATGCCGGGGCGTCGCTCGCGGTGGACGCGCTGGTCGCGGTGCGGCTGGCGTGGGGTGTCGGGTCAGGGCTCACCCCACCATTGTCCGACACCCCTGGTTGCTCGGCCTCGGCCAGGGTCGGGCGAGGTCTCGGACCGACGGGTCAGGCGATGGTGACGGCGCCGCGCATGGTCGGGTCGGCGGCGTAGGCGTCGCGCACGATCTGCATCGTGGCACCCAGGGTGGCGAACTGCTCGGCAGTCAGCACGTCGATGAGATGGCGCCGGACGCTCGCGATGTGGACGACGGCGAAGGAGTCGAGAGCGACCCGCCCGCCCTCGGTGAGGCGCAGCAGCACCCCACGGCCGTCGTCGGGGGCCGGCGTTCGGCGCACCCAGCCGCGACGCTCGAGCCGGGCGGCCGTGTGGGTCACGCGGCTGCGGGACTGCACGATGAGGGACGCCAGCGTCGACATCCGCATCTGCGCGTCGGGTGCCTCGGAGAGCATCGACATCAGCTCGTACTCGGGCAGGCTGATCCCGACGTCCTGGAGGTCACGCTCGAACGCCACCGTGAGCTCACGAGAGGCGCGCAAGTAGGCGCGCCAGGCGATCTGCTCCTCGTGGCTGAGCCACCGGACCCCAGGCTCGCCGTCAACACCACCCGTGTCGTCGGCTGACGTCACTCCTGTCATCACTGACCCACTCATCGCGCCTCCCCGGTTCACCGAACTCGCCCATCGTGGCACGGGACTGCAGATACCCGTGGGTGCTCCGATCCATGTGGCCATCTGCACAGACGTCCCTCCTGAGAACGACCTGAGATGCACGTCCATCACAGCGTCTCACATGGCGAGACACGGGAATGGATGCCGCGGCCGTTTTGGTTGAAGGGACAACTAGCGAGTGCTAGGCCACGACAAAGGAGACTTCATGAGCAACGCGCGCACCACCCTGGACGGCCTCACCCCCGGCACCTGGAGCATCGACCCCACCCACGCCGAGGTGGGTTTCATCGCCCGCCACCTCATGGTGGCCAAGGTCCGCGGCAAGTTCACCGAGTTCGCCGGCACCGTCGAGGTGGCCGAGCAGCTCGCTGACAGCGTCGCGACCGTGACCATCAAGACGGCATCCGTCGACACGGGCACCGCCGACCGCGACGCCCACCTGCGCAGCGCCGACTTCTTCGACTCCGAGACCTACCCGGAGATGACCTTCGTCAGCACCTCGTTCGATGGTTCCACCCTCGTCGGGGACCTGACGATCAAGGGCGTCACCAAGGCCGTCACCCTCGACGTCGAGTTCAACGGTGTCGCGACCGACCCGTGGGGCAACGACAAGGCCGGCTTCGAGGCCAAGGGCGAGCTCAACCGCACCGACTGGGGCCTGACCTGGAACGCGGCCCTCGAGAAGGGTGGCGTGCTCGTCTCCGAGAAGATCACGCTCGTCATCGACGTGGAGCTCGGCAAGCAGGCCTGAGCCACACCCGACTCATGGCGAACGGCCCACCTCGGACGAGGTGGGCCGTTCGCCATGAGTCGCCCGTGATGCTGCGTCTAGGGTGAGCCCATGGCTGACGCAGCGCGCACCACCTACCTGCTCGTCGACGGCGAGAACATCGACGCCACGTTGGGCACCTCGATCCTCGGCCGCCGACCGCGCCCGGAGGAGCGTCCCCGGTGGGAGCGGCTGCTGCAGTTCGCGCGCGACCAGTGGGACCAGCCTGCTCAGGGCCTGTTCTTCCTCGCGGCCAACTCCGAGCTGCCCATGACGTTCGTCCAGGCCCTGCTCGCCATCGGCTACCGGCCCATCCCGCTCTCGGGCGCACCGGGGCAGAAGGTCGTCGACATCGCCATCCAGCGCACGCTGACCGAGCTGCGCACGCGCGAGGCCGACGTCGTCCTCGTCAGCAACGACGGTGACTTCGTCGAGGAGGTCGGCGAGCTGCTCGACGGGCGCCGCGTGGGCCTCGTCGGATTCGTGGAGTTCCGCAACCACGCGTTCAACCAGCTCGTCGAGCTCGGGCTGGAGACCTTCGACCTCGAGTACGACGTCATGGCCTTCAACGAGCGGCTCCCGCGCGTGCGGGTCATCGCCATCGACGAGTTCGACCCGGCCCAGTTCCTCTGACCGGCCCTGCCGGGGTCAGTGGGAGACGACCGGGGTGCCGATGGGGGCGAAGTCGTAGACCCACTTCGCGACCCCGACCGGCAGGTTGACGCAGCCGTGTGACGCGGAGTAGCCGAACGATGACCGCCAAGGCGCTCCGTGCAGGGCGAAGCCCTCGTGGAAGAACGAGCTCCACGGCACGTTGGGCGTCTCGTAGCGCGTGCCATCCGCGTTGTTGCCGCGCATCGTCATCAGCTCGCGCTTGTAGTAGACCTTGAACGTGCCGCGCACGGTCGGCTTCTCGGCCTGCCCATCGACCATGGCGATCGGGCCGTAGACGGCCTTCGCCCCGATGTAGGCCGTCATGGTGTGCCGGCTGAGGTTGACGTCGATCCACTTCTCGCCCGGGGCCGCGGGGTACGCGAGGCGCTCGGCGCCGTCCGCGATGGTCCGCTCCTTCCACGTGGCCTTGGTGGTCTTGTAGTCGAAGGTGCCCTCGTAGGCCTTGCCCCCGGACAGGGCGGCCACCGCAGCCGTGGCGAGCGCATCGGCGTTGGAGACCTCCTTGCCGTCGCGAGCCCTGGTCACCACGGTCTTGACGTCACCGGACTGGGTCACGTTGCGCAGACCCGCGCGTGGCTCGACCCTGGCCTCCTTGGCCAGCTTGGCCGCCCACGCCTTGACCTTGTCGGCCTTGATCGTCGGCTCACCCAGCGCCCCGTCGGTGACCGGGATGCTGATCCACGAGACCTTGCGCGCCACGGACGCCTTGTGCGTGTCCTCACCGTCGGAGACCGCCACGGGGGTCTTGGCCAGCGCATTGGCCTTGTCCGCCACGGCCTGCGCCTCATCGGTGGTCACGTCGGGCACGGCCTCGGTGAACTCGACGACGGTACTCGCCGAGGTGAGGTCACGCGCCGCCGCTCCCACGGCATCCTGGAAGGTGCTCTCGACGACGGTCTTGCCGGCCACGGCCGGGACGACGACGAACGACTTCTTGTCCTTGGCGAGCTTCACCGTGGCGTCGACGCCGATGCCACCGGAGTCCTTGACCAGGTCGGCGATGACCACGTCGGTCGCAGCGGGGTCGGTGGTCACGACGGCGTCGACCTCGCGGCTGGACATCAGGGACGTGGCGTACGTCGACCAGGTGCGGTTGGCGAAGACGGCGTCGACCGTCGCGTCGACGTCGACCGCGTAGCCCAGGTCGGCCAGGGATGCCGGGCGGGTCGCCTCGCCGGCCTCCAGCGTCACCTCGACGTCGTCGGCGCGCTCACGCACCGCGGCCGCCACCTCATCGCGCGAGAGCCCGGCCACGGACCGGCCCGCCACCGTGCTGCCCGGGAGGGCGCGGTCCTGGAAGTGGGCGGCATACGCCGTGCCTGCACCCCCGAGCACCACCGCGAGCCCCGCCACGCCGCCGAGCAGCACCTTCTTACGCCTGGTCATGCTCGTTTCGCTCCGCATCTGCATCCCGCCGGCGCACGAAATGCGCTTATCACACCACCATGATGGTGCACGAACCCGGGTTCGCCCAATCCGCCGATCGGTCGACGCACGGCGCGCGACCACGGCGCCTGCGTCACAGGCGGGCAGCAGCCTCGAGGGCGTAGTAGGTCAGCACGATCTGCGCACCGGCCCGTCGGATGCCCGTGAGCGACTCCAGCATGACGCGCTCGCGATCGATCCAACCCCGTTCGGCAGCCGCCTCGATCTGCGAGTACTCCCCCGAGATCTGGTACGCGGCAACCGGAACCGGCGACATCGCGGCGGCAGCGGCGATGATGTCGAGGTGCGGGCCGGCCGGCTTGACCATGACGATGTCGGCGCCTTCGGCGATGTCCAGCTCGAGCTCACGCACGGCCTCGGTCGCGTTGGCCGGGTCCTGCTGGTAGGCCCCCCGGTCACCGACGAGCGAGGACTGCACGGCCTCGCGGAACGGCCCGTAGAGCCCGGAGGTGTACTTCGCGGCGTACGCCAGGAGCACGGTGTCGGTGTGCCCCGCGGCATCCAGCGCCGCGCGCACGTGCGCCACCTGGCCGTCCATCATCCCCGAGAGCCCGAGGACGTGGGCCCCGGTCGCCGCCTGCGCCAGCGCCATCGCGGCGTACCGCTCGAGGGTGGCGTCGTTGTCGACGGCCCCGTCCGGAGCGAGCACTCCGCAGTGGCCGTGGTCGGTGAACTCGTCCAGGCACAGGTCGGCCATGACGACGAGGTCGTCACCGACCGCCTCGACCAACCGGGCGAGAGCGACGTTGAGGATGCCGTCGGGGTCGTCCGCGCCGGACCCTCGCGCGTCCTTGGTGGTCGGGACCCCGAACACCATGATCCCGCCGAGCCCGGCCTGCACGCAGCGGCGGGCCTCCTCGACGAGGGAGTCGAGCGTGTGCTGGACGACACCGGGCATGGCCGAGATCGGCACCGGCTCCTCGATGCCCTCGCGCACGAAGACGGGGAGCACCAGGTCGGCCGGGTGCAGTCGGGTCTGCGCCACCAGGCGCCGGATCGCGGGGGTGCGCCGCAACCGGCGTGGCCTGCTCTGCGGGAAACCCATCACGTGCCGCGGCGGCGCGAACCCGGACGACGCTGGCTCGGGCGCAGGACGACCTCACCGGCCTCCTGGGCCGCCAGGGCCAGCGAGCGGCCGTGATCGGCCAGGGCGTCGACGAGCGCGTCGGCGTTGGCGACCGGGGCGAGCACGTCGACCCGCAGGCCGAGCTCTTCCGCGGTCTTGGCCGTGGCCGGGCCGATGCAGGCGATGACCGTCGTCGGGTGCGGCTTGCCCGCGATGCCGACGAGGTTGCGCACGGTCGAGCTCGACGTGAACAGCACGGCGTCGAAGGAGCCGTTCTTGATGGCGTCGCGCACCGAGGCCGGCGGCGGGGCCGCGCGCACCGTGCGGTAGGCCGTGACGTCGTCGACCTCCCACCCGATGTCCTGCAGGCCCGCGACGAGCGTCTCGGTCGCGATGTCGGCACGCGGCAGGAACACCCGGGCGATCGGGTCGAGGTCGGGGTCGAAGGCGGGCCAGACCTCGAGCAGGCCGAGCGCCGACTGCTCACCGGTCGGCACGAGGTCGGGGGTGATCCCCCAGTCGCGCAGGGCCTGCGCGGTGACGCCCCCGACGGCTGCGACGCGCAGCCCCGCGAACGACCGCGCGTCGAGCCCGAACTCGTCGAACTTCTCACGGATCGCCCGCACGGCGTTGACGGACGTGAAGCCCACCCACTCGTAGCGCCCGGTGACCATGCCCTTGACGGCGCGCTCCAGCTGCTGCGGCGTGCGCGGGGGCTCCACCGAGATCGTCGGCACGACCTTGGCCTGCGCCCCGTGGCGCTGGAGGCGGGCCAACGTCGAGGCCGACTGCTCCTTCGTGCGCGGTACGAGCACCTCCCACCCGAACAGCGGCTTGCTCTCGAACCACGACAACGTCTCGCGCATGGTGACAGTGGACCCCACGACGGCCAGCACGGGGAAGCGCCCGTCGGCCATCGTCGCGCCGGCCGAGGACAGCGTCGTCGTCACGGTGCGCTGGTCGGTGCTCGTGCCGCGCTCGGTGACGGCCACGGGAGTCGCACCGTCGCGACCGGCGGCGATGAGGGCGTCGAAGGTCTGTGCGGCCTTGTCGGGCGCCCCGATGACGACGACGGTGACCTTGGGGTCGAGCGCGCCCGTGAGGTCGACCCCGCGAGCCCCGGCGACGAGGACGTGCACCCCGGTGGAACTGGCCGACGTCAGCGGCACCCCGGCGTACGAGGGAACGGCGGTGACCGAGCTGACGCCCGGAACCACCTCGAAGGACACCCCTGCCTTCACGCAGGCGGCGGCCTCCTCGGCGAGCCCGTTGAAGACCGCGGGGTCACCGTCCATGAGGCGCACGACGAGGCCGCCCGGGTGCGCCTTCGCGGCCCGCACGACGAGCTTGGCGCGCGACGCGTGGGTGAGGTTCTCACCGTGGTCGCCATGGCCGGCATCCACGACGGAGATGCCGGGTGCGCACCACCGCTCGACGACGTCGTGCCGCGCCACCTGGTCGATGACGACGGCATCCGCGGTGGCGAGCAGCTCGCTGGCGCGCACGGTGAGCAGCCCGGGGTCGCCGGGTCCGGCGCCGACGAAGGCCACCTGGGCCGGCGTGCGGGGGGTGGAAGGGGAGGTCGATCGCGTGGGGCTCACAAGGCACGCTCCGTGGCGGGGTGGTCGGTCGTTGGGGAGTGGTCGGTCGTGGCAGGGGCGGACATCAGCTCGGCTGCGCCGTCCTCGAGCAGCAGGCGCGCGAGGCGCCTGCCGAGGTCTGCGGGGGTGGCCGGGTCACCGACGAGCGAGCGGCGCAGGTCAGCCGTCCCGTCGGGCGTCGTGACGACGGCTCGCAGCGAGAGCTCGGGGCCGTCGAACCCTTCGACGACCTCGGCGAGCGCCCCGACGGGGGCGGAGCACCCGGCCTCGAGCTCGGCGAGCAACGCCCGCTCGGCGGTGGTGCAGGCGCGGGTGTCGTGGTCGTCGAGCACGGCGACGAGGGATGCCGTGTGCGCGTCGTCCCCGCGGACCTCCACCGCGAGCGCCCCCTGGCCGGGGGCCGGGAGCATCTGGATCGGGTCGAGCAGCTCGCTGACGGCGTCGATCCGTCCGAGGCGACGCAGGCCTGCGGCGGCGAGCACGACGGCGTCGAGGTGTCCCTCGGTGACCTGCCGCATCCGGGTGTCGACGTTGCCGCGCAGTCCGGTGACGACGAGGCCGAAGCCCAGGGCCTCGAGCTGGGCACGGCGGCGGGGGGAGCCCGTGCCCACGGTCGAGCCCGCAGGCAGCTCACCGAGCGTGAGCCCGCCCCGGGCGACGAGGGCGTCGCGGGGGTCCTCGCGCACCGGGATCGCGGCGACGAGCGTGTCCGGGTCGGGTGTCGTGGGCAGGTCCTTCAGCGAGTGCACGGCCAGGTCGACCCGCCCGTCGACCAGGGCGGCGCGCAGGGCGGAGACGAAGACGCCGGTGCCGCCGAGCTGGGCCAGCGGGGTGGTCTGGTCGCGATCGCCCTCGGTGCTGACCTCGACGAGCTCGACCTCGTGGCCGAGCGCACGCAGCTGGTCGGCCACCCACGACGACTGGGTCGTCGCGAGGGCGGATCGGCGGGTTCCGAGGCGGAGCATGCTCAGTCCTCCTCGGGCAGGGTCGGGGGTGCGGACACCAGGGAGACGTCGCGGGGGTCGAGGTCGAACAGCTCGTTGAGCGCCCGCGCGTAGCTGCCGCCCTGGCCGTCCTGGGCGAGTTCCTTCACGCGCACCGTCGGGGTGTGGAGCAGCTTGTCGACGACACGCTCGACGGCCCGGCGGACCTCGGCCCGCTCTGCGTCGCTCAGGCCGGGTGTGCGTCGCTCGAGGCGGTGAAGCTCCTCCTCGACGAGCGCGCCGGCGTGGCTGCGCAGCGCGGTCACGGTCGGCGCGACGGCCTCGGCCGATCGGGCCATGAGGTACGCCGCGACCTCTGCCGTCACGAGGTCACCCGCCTGCGCGACCTGGGGTGCCGACCCGGCATCCGAGAGGTCCTCGCCGAGCTCGGCGAGGCCGACCCGGGTCGTGGCGGGCAGGTCGGCGACGGCGAGGTCGATGTCGTGCGGCAGCGCGAGGTCGATGTAGACCTGCGGGCGTCCGCTGCGGGCAGCGACCGCACGACGGACGTCGTCGGCGGTGATGACCTGCCCCGGAGCGCCGGTGGAGGAGATGACGACATCGGCCTCGACGAGGGCAGCACCGAGGTCCGCGAGGTGGCGCGAGGTGCCGCCCACCCGATCGGCCACCGTGCGCGCCCGGTCGTGGTTGCGGTTCGCCACGACGACGGTGCGGGCCCCCGAACGGGCCACGGTCGCCGCCGCGAGGGCGCCCATGCCGCCGGCGCCGACGACGAGCACGGACAGGTCGCCGATCGGTCCGAGGGCGGCCTGCGCCCGGGCCAGCCCGGCCTGCACGAGCGAGCCGCTCACGAGGTCGATGCCGGTCTCGGTGTGCACGCGCTTCGCGACCCGCAGGGCCTGCTGGAGCACGGTGTTCAGGGCTGGGCCGACGTGACCGTGACGCTGGGCGCGAGCGAGCGAGCGGCGCACCTGGCCGAGGATCTGGGCCTCACCGACGGCCATCGAGTCCAGGCCCGAGGCGACGTTGAACACGTGGGCGATAGCGCGGTCCTCGTAGTGCACGAACAGGTGCGGTTGCAGATCGGCCCGGTCGACCGAACAGGTGTCGGCCAGCGCCGCCGTGATGTCGGCCAGGGCGCCGTGGAAGGTCAGGCACTCGGCGTAGACCTCGGTGCGGTTGCACGTGGACACGACGACGGCTTCGGTGACGTGCTCCGAGCGCAGCACCGCCTGCTCGAGGGCGGTGCGGGCGTCGGGGTCCAGGGCGACCGACTCCAGGAGTGACAGGGGTGCACCGTGGTGCGACAACCCGAGGACGACCAGGCTCATCAGGCCACCACCTCGGAGGTCGTGGCGGCCGCGGCCGCGGCGACCCGCTGACCGTGGAAGGCGAGGATCTGCAGCTCCGTGGACAGGTCGACGTTGCGCACGACGACCCCGTCGGGGACGGCGAGCACGGCAGGGGCGAAGTTCAGCACCGAGCGGACCCCCGCCGCGACGAGGCGGTCACACGCGTCCTGGGCCCCTGACGACGGCGTGGCGATGACGCCGATCGCGAGGCCCTCGTCGGCGACGAGACCCGGCAGGTCGGACATGGGGCGCACCGGCCGCCCGGCGACGTCCTCGCCCAGCAGCCGACGGTCACCGTCGAGCAGTGCGACGACCTCGAACCCGCGCTCCTCGAACCCGCGGTAGGCGGCGAGCGCCCGACCGAGGTTGCCCATGCCGACGATCGCAACCGGCCACTCGCGGGTCAGGCCCAGTGCGGCGGTGATCTCGGCGGCCAGGCGCTCGACGTCGTAGCCGACCCCGCGCACCCCGTAGGAGCCGAGGTGCGACAGGTCCTTGCGCAGCATCGCCGAGCTCACCCCGGCGGCGTTCGCGAGCTCCTCGGAGCTCACCGAGATCACGCCGTGGCCCGCGAGGGTCGTGAGCGCCCGCAGGTACCCCGGGAGTCGGGCCACCGAGGCCTCCGGGATGCCCCGGCGGGTGGTCGCTGCGTCGGACACCGTCGCTCACCGACTCCTTTCGCGGGCCCGCACGGCCGGATCGGAGCGGGCGGGCGCACGCGTTCAGCGGCCCGGCCAGCGGGTGAGACCGTCAGCGTACGGTCTTGTGAACGCCTGCACAAAGTCGTCCGAGGACCCCGTGACCCTGCTCACTCCCCCGTGTGCTAAAAGCTTCGACAGCAGTCCGGATGCCGTCAGCGCACCGCGGGCGGCGCGGCCAGGGCCGCTCGCAGACGGGTCTCGTCGACCCGCCAGTAGTCGTGCTGACGACCGTCGACCAGGGTCACCGGAATCTGCTCGGCCCACGCGTCACGCAACTGCGGGTCGTCATCGATGGAGTGCTCCTGCCACCCGACCCCGAGATCGGCACTCACCCGCTCGATGGTCTCGCGGGCCGTGTCGCACAGGTGGCACCCCGGCCGGCCGATCAGGGTGACCCGCACGGGAAGCGGCTGCGCGGCGTCCATCAGAACGCGCTGTCGGTGAGAACGCGGGTGTCCATCAGAAGAAGACCGAACGCCGCTGCATGAGCAGGGTGTACAGGGTCTGCTGGATCGTCTCGCGCACCTGGTCGGTGAGGTCGAAGACGAGCATCGGGTCGTCGGCGGCGCCGGGGCCCTGGCTGTCGGTGGGGATGGGGGCACCGAACTCGATGATCCACTTGCTCGGCAGCGGGATCAGACCGAGCGGGCCGAACAGCGGGAACGTCGGCGTGATGGGCGCGTAGGGCAGCCCGAACAGGCGGGCCACCGTGCCCATGTTGCCGATGATCGGGGCGATCTCCTCGGCACCCACGACCGAGCACGGGATGATCGGTACCTGCGCGGCCAGCGCGGCAGCCACGAAACCTCCGCGACCGAACCGCTGGAGCTTGTAGCGCTCGCTGAACGGCTTGCCGACACCCTTGAAGCCCTCGGGGAATACCCCGACGAGCTCGCCCTGGGCGAAGAGGCGATCGGCGTCGGAGTTGGTGGCCAGCGTGGAGCCCGACCGGCGCGCGACGGTGCCGAGGAACGGTGTCTGGAAGACGAGGTCGGCGCCCAGCGCCCGCATCGCCCGCCGCTGGGGGTGCTCGTCGTGGATGGCGAGCTGCACCATGAGCGAGTCGATGGCGATGGTCCCGGAGTGGTTGGACACGACGAGCGCACCACCGGTGGCCGGGATGTTCTCGATGCCGCGGACCTCGACGCGGAACCAGTGCCGGTAGATCGGTCGCAGCATCGGGTAGAAGACGTTCTCGGTGAAGTCGGCGTCGTAGCCGAAGTCATCGACGTCGTAGTCGCCGTCGATCCGGCGGCGGATGTAGGCCAGCACCTGCGCCACGCGACGCTCGATGTCCTCGGGCGAGATGCCCGCGGCCTGCGCCCCGAACCGCAGCAGGCCGACTGCCGCGGACAGGGCGTCCCCGACGTCGGGCAGCGGCAGCCCGGTGCGCTCCGGCGCCTCGATCACCGTCGGGTCCAGCGGCGGCTCGGCGATGCGCAGGTGCGGCCTCGCGGCGTCGCGGCGAGCCTTCTCGCGAGGGTCCAGCCGAACCCGGGGTGCCCGGGGCGCCTCTGCCACCGGGACGGGCGCGGACCTGGCGTGCCGCTCGCCGGCCTGGCGTGAGGCCCGGCGGGAGGGAGCCGAGCGCACCTTGGGTGCCGGGCGGTGCGGGCGGCGAGCGGCCTGCTCGCCGGTCCCCGAATCGACCGATTGGTCACTCGGGGTACGCGCCACCTTCTTCGCGGCTGGCTTCTTCGGGGTCGTCTTCTTCGGGGTCGCCTGCTTGGCGGCTGGCTTCTTCGTCGCCGACGCGACGGCATCCGCGGTGTCGCCGGCGGCCACGACGGGCTCGGCTCCGATCAGCGGGGTGGAGCGGCGCCTGGCCCGCTCCCCCGAGGCCCGGGCCGCGCCTGCGGCGAGGGCTCCCTGTCGCGCTGCCATCAACGTCCCCTTCCTGCGCCGAGAAGGCCGAGAACGACCTGACTCGCCGTGCCTGCGACCCCGCTCACGGCATCCCCGACGATGGCGGCGGCGGGCACCGCGGGGCCGACGGTGCGGGCAAAGTCCTCGAACGCCTCACGGGAGGTGTAGCGCGGGGTGAAGCCGAGGACGGAGCGCATCCTGCGCGTGTCCATGCCGCGACCGAACGCGAGGAAGGACATCTGGTCCGGCGAGAAGTCGGCCAGGCCGAGCCGCTTGGCGACACCTCCGACGACACCGGCAGCCTGAAGCGGCATCGGCACCACCGGGCGTCCGACGATCGCAGCTGCCTGGAGCACCGTCAGCACGCCGTCGCCCGCGATGTTGACGATGCCGGAGGCCTCGCCGGTGGTGGCGCGCACGAGCGCGTCGATGGCGTCGTCCTCGTGGACGAACTGCATGCGGGCGTCGTACCCGAGGGGCACCGGGACGACCGGCAGGTTGAAGTAGTCGGTGATCGACGTGCGAATGCGCGGACCGACGATGTTGGCGAAGCGCAACGTGAGGATCTCGGTGTCCGGACGGCGGCGGGCGAACCCGCGCACGTACCCCTCGACCTCGATGGAGTCCTTGCCGAACCCGCCCGAGGGCGACCGCTTGGCGCCCATGTCCTCGGTGAACATCGCCGGGTCACGGGGCGTGGAGCCGTAGACAGCCGCAGACGACTTCACCACGAGACGCCGCACCGTCGTCGACTTCTGGCACGCCGCGAGCAGCTGCATCGTGCCGATGACGTTGATCTCCTTCTGCGGGGTGCGGCCCCCGACGAAGGTGGGCGTCGCGATGACGTTCATGTGCACGACGGTGTCGACCCCGGCCGACTCGATGACCCGGGCGATCATCGGGTTGCGGATGTCGGCGCGCACGAACTCGACGCCGCTGATGTCGTGCGCGGGCGGGATGACGTCGACGCCGACCACCCGGTCCACGCTCGGGTCAGCGCTGAGGCGACGCGCGAGGAGTCCTCCGAGGTAGCGGGAGACCCCGGTCACGAGCACCACTGACGCCATGCCCTGCTCCTTCACCTGATTTCGACAGCCCCGACCCTAATCGACCCGTCGGCGCACCGACAGGGCAGGTCCACCCGGACACGACAAAGGCCCCCGGGGTGCGGGGACCTTTGAAGTGCAGAGGTGACTCTTACGTCACTTCTTGTTGCGGCGCTGGTGGCGCGTCTTGCGAAGCAGCTTGCGGTGCTTCTTCTTCGCCATCCGCTTGCGCCGCTTCTTGATGACTGAACCCATTGCGATGTCCTCGTCGTTAAGCGTCTGATGCGGCTGCCCACCCTACCGGCAGGCGGTCACGCGGCCCAAACCGTGGCCACGGCGCTCGTTCGGCAGCGCCCGTCGGGCACACCCGTGACCAGTCCCGAACAGCCGTGAGGGGCGGCCCGCACGTCGGGCCGCCCCCCACCGGTGTGGTTCGTCGGGGTCGGTCACGCCGTGTCGACGAACGAGGTGCGCAGGTACGCATGCACCTCGTCCTCGGGGACACGGAAGGACCGCCCGACGCGGATGGCCGGCAACTCCCCGGCGTGGACCATGCGGTACACCGTCATCTTGGACACCCGCATGATTGCGGCGACCTCGGCGACGGTGAGGAACCGCACCTCCGCGAGCTGACGCTCCGTCGACATCGTGACCTCATTCTCCTGCACGACCACAGCGCCAGGACGCCCCGGCAGTCTCCCTGTCGTCGTGCAAGCGCAACCATAGGGGCAGGTGTGACCACTGGGGAAGTGGAACGTCGAAGTTGGGCGCCAATGTCCAGTCGACACGCCGTGGCGGATGCCGTGAGTCCGCTCCCAGCGGCATCCGCCACTCGCTTCACATCGGGGCTGGCGCCGCAGCCCTCCCGTCGAGAGGAGGCAACACGCAGTGGCGAGGCGCACGGCATCCGCGTGTTGCCTCCTGTCGACCCAGCGGTCAGTCGAACCAGGGATCCAGCCCGTGGTGGCTGAACACCGCCTGACGGGTTGCCATGATGGCCCGGTCGATCGGGCTCTCGGGGTTGTGGCCCATGCTCCACGGCTGCACCCAGATGGGCAGGCTCTCCTCGGGCAGGTCACCCATCCGGGTGGGAGCCGAGCGACCCATGGTCGCCTCGACGTGGTCGAGCCACTCCTGCGGCACGCGAGCCTGGGCGGGGACGGGGACGTGGGCGGCGATGGCGGTCAGGTGGGTCCATGACCGCGGGACGACGTCGACGAGCTCGTAGCCACCGCCGCCGAGAGCCACCCAGCGCCCGTCGGCCGCCTCGTGCGCGAGGTCGTGCAACGTCTCGTGGGCCCGACGCTGGGCGTCCATGGTGATCGTCAGGTGCGCCAGCGGGTCGTGCATGTGGGTGTCGCACCCGTGCTGGGTGACGAGCACGTCGGGGTCGAAGGCCCGCACGAGCGGCGGGACGACGGACTCGATGGAACGCAACCACGCGGCATCCCCCGTGCCGGGCGGCAACGCGACGTTTGCGGCACTCCCCCGGGCCGACGGGCCGCCGATGTCCGAGGGCCACCCGGTTCCCGGGAAGAGGTGCTGGCCGTTCTCGTGCACCGAGATGGTCAGCACCCGCGGGTCGTTCCAGAAGATCTTCTCGACGCCGTCGCCGTGGTGGACGTCGATGTCGACGTAGGCGACGCGCTGCGCCCCGTTGTCGAGCAGCCACTGGATGCCGACGGCGATGTCGTTGTAGATGCAGAAGCCGGACGCGTGGGTGCGCATCGCGTGGTGCATGCCGCCGCAGAAGTTGACCCCGTGGTCGGTCTCGCCGGTCAGCACCTGACGGCAGAGGTCGAGGGTGCCCTGGGCGATGCGGGCCGATGCCTCGTGCATCCCGGGGAAGGCGGGGTCGTCCTCGGTGCCGAGCCCTCGGTGGACGTCAGCAGCCATCGGGTCGGCCGAGGCTGCCCGGACCGCGGCGATGTAGTGGGGGTCGTGCACGGTGGCCAGCACCTCGTCGGTGGCGGCCTGCGGGCTCAGCAGGTCGACGTGGTCCAGCACCCCCAGGGCGCGCGCGAGCCGGGTCGTGAGGTCGAGACGCACCGGGGCCATGGGGTGCGAGGGGCCGAAGTTGTACGCCGTGAACTCGTCATCCCAGACGACGCTCGTGCGATGGGCCATGGTGGCAACCTACTCCCGCAGAAGTCCCGTGGCAGGCTGGGACCCCTCACGTTCCACTTTTGCAGGAGGGCACCACCGATGGCTCGAGGCAGCGGCACCGAGAACGACGTCCTCGTCATCGGCCTGGGCCGGTTCGGCGCAGCGGCGGCCCTCGAGCTGCGCCGCCTGGGCCACAAGGTCACCGCCATCGAGAAGGACGGCTTCCTCGCCGAGAAGTTCCTCGGCCGGATCAGCCACGTGATCCACGGCGACGCGAGCGACGTCGCCGTCATCCGCGACGCCAAGGCCGGTCGGTTCCCCATCGCCGTCGTGGCGATCGGCTCCTCGGTCGAGGCCTCGGTGCTGGCAGCCGCCAACCTCGTCGACGCCGGGGTGGCCGACATCTGGGGCAAGGCCCTCTCACCCGAGCACGCCCGGATCCTCGACCGGATCGGTGTGCACCACATCGTGCGACCCGAGGCCGACACCGGCCGCCGGGTGGCCCACCTCATGGGCGGGCGGATGCAGGACTACATCGAGTTCGACGACGGGTTCGCCATCGTCAAGATGCGGCCCCCGAGCGAGACGGTCGGCTTCACGCTCGAGCAAAGCGCCATCCGCAGCAAGTACGGGGTGACCGTCGTGGGCGTCAAGGCACCAGGCCAGGACTTCACCTACGCCGTGCCGTCGACGAAGGTCTCGGCGCACGACGTGCTGATCGTCAGTGGGCCGACGACGCTCATCGAACGCCTGGCTGCCCGCCCCTGACCTCAACTTTCCCGCCCGGTGCCAGAACCTTCACCTTCGCAAGGGAACGGTTCCCTTGCGAACCTGAACCTTGTGGGGTGAAGGTGGCGAACCGGGCGGGCTGAACCGTCAGAACTGGGCGATGCCGCCGCGGTCGCCGGAGAGCGGCAGGGTCATCGCCAGCTCTTCCTCACCGTCATCGGACGACACGACCCGCATCGGCCGGCGCTCGGCCGTCGGGCGGAACCCGAAACCACTGGCGAAGGCCACGGCGCGCCCGTTGTCGGTGCCGACCCAGTAGTGAAGCTGGCGCTTGCCCTTCTCGGCAGCAGTCTGCGCACCGGCCCGCACGAGGGCCGTGGCCACCCCGGTCCCCCGCCTCTCGGGTGCCACCCAGAGCCCGAACAGCTGCGCCGTCTCCGGCTGGTCGTCATCGGCGGGGCCGACGCTGGCGATGCCCACGGGCTCGCCGTCGACCTCCGCGAGCAGGCGGGTCGAGCGCTCCATGCGGGCGCGCCAGAACTCCTCCGGTTCGGCGGATTCAGCCTCGTGAGAAGCGACGAAGGCGTCGGGCGACTCCTGGAGCGCGGTGAGGCGCACGGAGCGGTATCGCTCCCAGTCGTCGGCCCCCAGCGGGCGCACGGTGATCTCACTCATGCCCGCCACTCTCCCACGGCCCCCCACGCGGGCGGCAACTCGGGCAGGTGAACTCTCAGGATCGCGCGGTCAGGTCGAGGACCATCTGCTCCTCGGTCACGGCGGGGTCCCAGGGCATCGAGTTGACCTCCCCGGTGGGCCGGAAACCGATGCGGGAGTAGAAGGCCCACGCCCTGACGTTCTCGTGGGCGACGTCGAGGACGACGCGGCGCACCCCGGCATCCGAGGCCGCGTGCAGGGCTGTTCGCACGAGCCGTTCCGCGACGTCCGTCCCTCGGACAACGCTGGCCACCCACATGCCGACGAGGGTGCTCTCGTCCTCCGGCTGGCCCTCACCGCGCCACAGCCCGACGGTGCCCACGGGGCGGGCGCCGTCGAAGGCCAGCCAGGTCCGGGGGCCGGTCTCGAGGAAGGCCGCCCAGTCGTCGTCGGTGCGGGCCCTCGCTTGCTCGTAGGTGCTCCAGAACGCCCGCGGGCTGTCGATGAGCGCCGCGATGCGCACGTCGCGGTAGGTCGGCAGCAGCGCAGCCGTCACCTGGTCGATGCGGATGCCGTGCGCACCCGTCGGCGAGCCGACCTCACCGCCCGCGGTGGGTTGGGTCGGCGGGGTGGGTGCGTCCACGGCGTCACTCCCCAGCGAGCTCGGCCGACCGCCGGGCAGCGGCCTCCATGGCCGTGATGAAGGCCGCGCGCACCTTGTGGTCATCGAGCGTGCGCAGGGCGGCCGCGGTGGTGCCACCGGGCGAGGTGACCTGCTCGCGCAGCACGGTGGGGTGCTGGCCGGTCTCCTTGATCATCGTCGCTGCACCGAACAGGGTCTGCACGACCAGTTCGGTGGCGGTGGTGCGCGGCATCCCCAGCACCACCCCGGCCTCGATCATCGCCTCGACGACGTAGAAGATGTAGGCGGGGCCGCTGCCGGAGATGGCCGTGACGGCATCCTGGAGCTTCTCCGGGACCTCGACGACCCGGCCCGTCGCGGCGAGCAGCGCCTGGGCCTCGGCCAGGTGCGCGGTGTCGCAGTGGGCGCCTGCGCTGACCGCAGCCATCCCCTGGTCGACGAGCGCGGGGGTGTTCGGCATGACCCGCACCACAGGGCGACCCTGCGGCAGGCGCGACTCGAGGTAGGACGTCGTGATGCCGGCGGCCAGGCTGACGACGAGGTTGCCCTCGGCGACGTGGTCGTGGATCTCCGCGAGCAGGGCGCCCATGTCCTGGGGCTTGACGACGAGCAGCAGGGTGTCGGCCAGGGCGGCCGCCTCGGCGTTGTCGAGCACCCGCACGCCGTACTTGTCGGTGAGCTCGGCCGCGCGGTCGGCCCGGCGCTCGGTGATGACCAGCCCGTCAACCGGGTGCCCTGAGCGCAGCAGGCCGGACAGCAGGGTCTCGCCCATGACACCTGCACCGAAGATCGCAACCGTTCCCATGGCAGGTGAGTATGCCCGGTGGCGGGGACAGCGCTCGGCGAGTGTCGGCAGGCGGGTGCGCCACGGCATCCCATCGCGACTTCTTGCACTCCAGCCACCTGAGCCAGGTGGCTGGAGCGCAAGAAGTCGCTCAGCCGTTGGTGGCGAGCGAGCGCAGGAAGAACTGGACGTTCGCCGGGCGCTCGGCCATGCGGCGCACCAGGTAGCCGTACCAGTCCTCGCCGAACGGCACGTAGACACGCATCTGGTGCCCGCGGTCGGCGATCCGCTTCTGTTCGTTCATCCGGATGCCGAGCAGCATCTGGAACTCGTAGCTGTCGGGGGCGCGACCGTGGTGGCCGGCGAGCGCCGCGGCGATGTCGATGAGCCTCGGGTCGTGGCTCGCGACCATCGGGTAGCCGTCACCGGCCATGAGCACCTTGAGGCACCGCACGTAGGACAGGTCGACGTCGTCACCGTCCTGGAAGGCCACGGATGCCGGCTCCTTGTACGCCCCCTTGCACAGCCGCACCCGGCTGCCCGCCGTCGCGAGGTCGCGGCAGTCGGCCTCGGTGCGGTGCAGGTAGGACTGCAGGACCGCACCGACCCACGGGAAGTCCTCGCGCAGGGCGTGCAGCGTGGCAAGGGTGCGGTCGGTCGTCGTGTGGTCCTCCATGTCGAGGGTGACCGTCGTGCCCGCGGCCTGCGCGGCCTCGCAGATCGCCCGGGCGTTCTCCAGGGCGATGGCGTCGCCGTCGGCCGGCAGCGCCTGCCCGATGGCGCTGAGCTTCACGCTGACCTCGGCGGCCCCGTATGCCGTGAGGTCGGCTTCGGCGAGCAGGTCGAGCAGGTGCACGTAGGTGTCGCGGGTGGTGGCCGCCTGCACGGAGTCGGTGGTGTCCTCGCCGAGGTAGTCGATGGTCGCCAGCCGGTTCGTGGTGCGCAACTCACTGGCGACGGTCACGGCATCCGGCACGCTCTCGCCCGCGACGTAGCGGGCGACGACCGCGCGACTGACCGGAGCCGTCACCACCGCCTTGCGCACGAGATCGGACTCGGAGATCTGGAGCATCGCTCCGCGGAGCAGGTCGCTGGGGTCCACGACGTCAGGCTAGCGCCGCCGAGCCCGCCCTGGGGGATGGGTCAGGGGGTGCGGCGGCGCAGCGTCAGGCTCCCCAGCACGAGGGCCAGGGCGATCCAGCCGGTCACGACGGCCAGGCTCGGCAGCACGTCGGCGAGCGGATCGGCCAGCACCGTGACGTCCTTCATCGCGTCGACGGCGTAGGACAGCGGCAACACGTCGGAGATCCATCCGAGCACCGAGGGCAGCTGGTCACGCGGCAGCAGCAGCCCGCACAGCAGGAACTGGGGCAGCACGAAGGCCGGCATGAACTGCACGGCCTGGAACTCGGTGCGCGCGAACCCGCTCGCGAGCAGGCCCAGCGCCGTGCCGAGCAGGGCGTTGAGCAGCGCGATGACGACGAGCAGCCAGATCGGCCCCGCGATGTCCAGCCCGCACACCCAGACCGCGAACCCCGTGGCCACCAGCGCCTGCACGACGGCGACGGCCCCGAAGGCCAAGGCATACCCGAGCATGAGGTCACCCTTGGCCAGGGGCGTGGTGAGCAGCCGTTCCAGGGTGCCGGAGGTGCGCTCGCGCAGGGTGGCGATGCTCGTGACGACGAACATGACGACGAACGGGAAGACCCCGAGCAGCGCCGGCCCGATCCGGTTGAAGACCTCCCCGGGCGCGTCGACGTACATCCACGCGAGCAGCCCGAGCAGCACGCACGGGACGACGAGCATGAGGGCCAACGTGCGGTGGTCGCGGCGCAGCTGGCGCAGTATTCGGGATGCCGTCGCGAGCGTGATGTGGGCGTTCACGCCGCGTCCTCGGGCTGGGTCGCATCGGCTGCGCCGGCCGCGCCGGCCGCGTGGTCGGCATCCGCCGCGTCGATGAGGGCGAGGAAGGCCGCCTCGGCGTCGGGAGCCCCCGTGCGTTCGAGCAACTCGGGCAACGTGCTGTCGCTGAGCACCCGCCCCTCGCGCAGCAGGACCAGGCGGTCACAGCGCACCGCCTCGTCCATGACGTGGCTCGACACGAAGAGGGTGCGACCCTCGTCGGCCAACCGATGGAAGATCGCCCACAGCTCGCGCCGCAGCACCGGGTCGAGCCCGACCGTCGGCTCGTCGAGGACCAACACCTCGGGGTCGCCGACGAGGGTGCAGGCCAGGCTCACCCGAGCCTGCTGGCCCCCGCTGAGGTTGTCGACGGGGGCGGTGGCGTGACTGGTGAGGTCGACGGCCGAGATGGCGCGGTCCACGGCATCCGCGGGGGCGCCCAGGACGGCCCGGAAGTAGTCGACGTTCTCGCGCACCGACAGGTCGCCGTAGACGCTGGGCGACTGCGTCACGTAGCCGACGCGGTGGCGCAGCGCGGGAGACCCGGCATCCTCACCGAGCACGACGACGCGACCACCGGCCACCACCTGCACCCCGACGACGGCCCGCATCAACGTGGACTTGCCGCCACCGCTCGGCCCGAGCAGCCCGACGACCTGCCCGCGCGGCACCCGCAGGCTGAGGTCGGGCAGGACGTCCCGCGACCCCCGCAGCACGCGCAGGTGCTCGACGACGATCGCATCACCGTCCGTGTTATTCATCACCTGATGAATTCTGCACCTCCCCGGCCGTCAGGACAAGCGGGGTGCGATCCACCTCGCGGACCGTCAGGTGGCGAGATGGAGGCGCGCGAACGCCAACGACTCGGCGAGGTCCAGCTCACGCTGGGCCGCAGACGCCCGCCGCGTGCCCACCTCGACGACGACGTGGCCGCCGAACCCCGAGTCCACCAACAGCTCCAGCACCTCACCGCACGGCTGCGTCCCCCGCCCGGGCACCAGGTGCTCGTCGCGCGGCGACCCCACCCCGTCGGCGAGGTGAAGGTGCGCCAACCTGGGGCCGAGATCGTGAACCATCCCTACGGCATCCGAGCCCGCCGTCGCCGTGTGCGAGAGGTCGAGGGTCACGTGGTCGTACGGCTGCGGCACCGGGTCCCAGTGCGGCAGGTACGCCTCGACCTCGCGCGAGCGCGGCCCCCGCCACGGGTACATGTTCTCGACGGCGAGCCGCATGCCGGTGTCGTGCTCGCGCAGCGCCACCCCGTCGATGAACCCCGCGGCGTACTCCCGCTGCCACCGGAACGGCGGGTGCAGCACCACCGTGTCGGCGCCCACCTCGGCGGCCAGCTCGATCGAGCGGTCGATCTTCACCCAGGGGTCGTTGCCCCAGACCCGTTGCGTCACGAGCAGCGTCGGGGCGTGGATCGACAGGATCCGGATGCCGTGGAGCTCGGCGAGCGCTCGCAGCGCGCCGGCCTCGCGGGTGAGCGGATCGGTCCAGACCATGACCTCGACGCCGTCGTAGCCGAGCCGCGCAGCGAGCTCGAAGGCGGCGGCGCACCCCTCGGGGTAGACCGACGACGTGGACAGGCCGATCGTGGGCCCCGACACCGCCACGGGTCGGGCCCCGGTGCGCGCTCCACGTCCGCGGGTCGCCACGGCTCAGCTCAGCCTGTCCAGGTGGCGCAGGATGATGCCCTCACGCAACGCCCACGGGCAGATCTCGAGCTCGTCGAGGCCGAGCAGGTCCATGGCGGCCTCGGCGACGATGGCCCCGGCCAGCAGCTGGTGTGCGCGGGATGCGGAGACGCCCGGCTGGTCGGCGCGCTCGGCAGCCGTCATGGCGGCGATCTCGGGCACCTTCTCGGTCAGCAGTGCGCGGGGCAGCACGCGGGCGGCGTACATCCCCTCGCTGCTGGCAGCGGCGCCGCAGATCCGCGCCAGCGAGCGCATCGTCTTCGACGTGCCGACGGCGTGGTCCGGGGCGCCGGCCTTGGCGAGCGGGCGCAACTCGGCCGCGATCGAGGCGCGCACCAGCCGCCGCGCCTCGCGCACGGCATCCGCGCTGGGCGGGTCGCCGGGCAGCAGATCCCGCGTCACCCGGCCAGCGCCCAGGGGCAGCGACACCGCGACGTCGGGGTCCTCGTCCATGCCCATCGCGAGCTCGAGCGAGCCGCCGCCGATGTCGGCCACGAGCAGGGTGCCGGCCGACCAACCGAACCAGCGGCGTGCGGCGAGGAACGTCAGGCGGGCCTCGTCGGCCCCGCTGAGCACGTCGAGCACGACGCCCGTGCGCTCCTTGACCTCGAGCAGCACCTCGTGGCCGTTGGGCGCCTCCCGGATGGCGCTCGTGACGAAGCCGCTGAGGTTCTCGACGCCCTGGTGCTCGGCGACCTCCAGGCACTCCTGGACGAACGCGGCCAAGCGGTCACGTCCCTCTGGGGCGATGTGGCCGTCGTCGGTGACGTGCTCGGACAGGCGCAGGACGATCTTGTGCTTCGACGCCGGCAGGGGCTGGGCTCCGGGGTGCGCGTCGACCACGAGCAGGTGGACCGTGTTCGATCCGACGTCGATGACCCCGAGGCGCATGGGCCAAACGTAGTCGCTGTCCGGCGGGCGGCCCATAGGGTGGTCGCGTGCCCGAGATGCCGCTGGACTTCGCCCGCACCTGGGCCGAGCTGCCCGACCCCGCGAACCCCGAACAGCGCTTCCGGGTCGACCTCACCTGGCTGACCTCGAGCTGGACGTGCATCTACGGCTCGGGCTGCAAGGGCATCTACGCCGATCGCCCCGACGACGGGTGCTGCACGCTGGGCGCGCACTTCACCGACGACGAGGACTTCGAGCGGGTGCGGGCGGTCGTCGCCGAGCTCGGCGAGGACGAGTGGCAGTACCACCCCGGCCGCGGCAAGCGGGGCGACAAGGACCCGTCGCGCCGCTCGGCCTGGACCGAGCTCGAGGCCGCGCCGGAGGGGGCAGAGGCGGCTGAGGGGACTGAGGGGTCCGTCGGGTCGGGCACGTCGGATGCCGCCCGCAAGACCAAGGTGGTCGACGGCGCCTGCATCATGCTCAACCGCCCCGGCTTTCCCGCCGGCGCCGGCTGCGCGCTGCACCAGCACGCGGTGCTGACCGGCCGACCGCCGCACGAGGCAAAGCCCGATGTCTGCTGGCAGCTGCCGATCCGCCGGTCGTACCGCACCGTCGAGCGCCCCGACGACACCTCCTACCTCGAGGTGACGATCGCCGAGTACGACCGTCGCGGGTGGGGGCCGGGGGGCCACGACCTCGACTGGTACTGCTCGTCGAACACCGAGGCCCACGTCGGCGCCGAGCCCGTGTACCGCAGCAACCGGGCCGAGCTCACGGCCCTCATGGGTGAGGCCGCCTACGCCGCCCTGGTGCTGCGCTGCGAGGCCCACCTCGACACGGTCAAGCGGGCCCGTTCGGCGGGGGCTCGGCAGCTGATCCCGCTGCTCGTGCACCCGGCCACGGTGGAGGCCGGCACGGTGGGTGGGCGCCGCACCAGGGTGCCCCGGCGCAGGCCGACGACAGCTGCCGCCCGAACGGCCAAGGCCGCCTCGACCACGAAGGCCGGCTCGGCCACCAGAGCGACGTCAACCACGAAGGCCAGTGCGCCCTCGAAGGCCAGTGCGAGCACCAAGGCGACCAAGTCCGTCAAGGCAGCCAAGGTCGTGCAAGCACCGCCTGCCTCTGCGGCACCGGTGGCGAAGGGCTCTGCCAAGACCTCGGGCAAGCCTGCTGCCAAGGCCTCGAGCAAGACGTCCCCGAAGTCGTGATCCGCAGCCCCAACATCTGGGACTCCCCCGACGTCTACGAGGTCGAGAACCTCGCGTCCGACCGAGCCGGGCTCATCGACCTGGCTCTCGACGCGATCCATCCCCTGGATGGTTCAGTGCTGCTCGACGTCGGTTGCGGAGCCGGCTTCCACCTCCCCCGTTTCGCCGCCCGCGGAGCCCGGGCCGTCGGGCTCGAGCCGCACCTGCCGCTCGTGGAGCGGGCGCGCGCCCGACTCGCCTCCGCAGCGGACGGTGGGCCAACGGCATCCGTCATCGCTGGTGACGCCGAGCGGATGCCGTTGCGAGACAGCAGCGTTGACGTCGCCCACGCGCGCTGGGCCTACTTCTTCGGCGCGGGCTGCGAGCCGGGCCTCAGCGAACTCGCCAGGGTGCTGCGCCCGGGCGGGACGGCGTTCATCGTGGACAACGACGTCACCCGGTCGACGTTCGGCGCGTGGTTCAGCCGTGCGTACCCGGGCTACGACCCGGCCGGGGTGCAGCGGTTCTGGGACCGGCAGGGGTTCACCACCGACCACCTCACGATCGAGTGGACCTTCGACACCCGCGAGGACCTCGACGCCGTCGCTCGCATCGAGCTCCCACCGGCGGTGGCGGGCGCCGTGCTGGCCACCCACGACGCACTGACCGTCGACTACGCCGTGGCCCTGCGCTGGAAGCGCTTCTGAGCCGACCCGCACCCGACCGGGCCACCGACCCCGACCGGCGGCCACCACGAGTCGAGTGAGCGCAACATGCCGTGCGGGAAATCCGCGAGCGGCGTGTTGCGCTCACTCGACCTGTGCGCCGGCACGCAGTCGGATGCCGGTCGCGGCGCCTTGCGGTGGCAGACTCGCCTTGTCGGGCGCGAGCCGCCCACCCAGACCTGTTCCACCCCGCGCACTGTGGTGCGCAGCCATCGATCCCCCAGCCGGAAGGCCCCCCGTGACGCGTCACCACCCCACGATCTCCATCTCCCCCGCAGCGCAGGCCACCCGATGAGCCGCCGCTCACCGCGCCGCAAGAGCAGCGGGTCGCTGCCCCAGCTGCCGCCGAACGGCCTGCGCGTCGTCCCCCTGGGCGGCCTGGGTGAGATCGGCCGCAACATGACCGTCTTCGAGCACCAGGGTCGCCTGCTCATCGTCGACTGCGGCGTGCTCTTCCCCGACGAGAACCAGCCCGGGGTCGACGTCATCCTCCCCGACTTCACCTGGATCAGGGACCGGCTCGACAAGGTCGACGCCATCGTCCTCACGCACGGTCACGAGGACCACATCGGCGGCGTGCCCTACCTGCTGCGCGAGCGCCCGGACATCCCCGTCGTCGGCTCCCGCCTGACCCTGGCGCTGCTCGAGGCCAAGCTCACCGAGCACAAGATCACCCCCCGCTCGGTCGTCGTCACCGAGGGTGACCGCCGCCCGATGGGGCCGTTCGACCTCGAGTTCATCGCGGTCAACCACTCCATCCCCGACGGCCTCGCGGTGGCCATCCGCACCGCTGCCGGCCTGGTGCTGCACACCGGCGACTTCAAGATGGACCAGTTCCCCCTCGACGGCCGGGTCACCGACCTGCGCGCCTTCGCCCGCCTCGGCGAGGAGGGTGTCGACCTGTTCCTCGTCGACTCCACCAACGCCGAGGTCCCCGGCTTCATGATCTCCGAGGGCGAGCTGGCCCCGGCCATCGACACCGCGTTCCGCAACACCAAGGGCCGGGTCATCGTCTCGAGCTTCGCGAGCCACGTGCACCGCATCCAGCAGGTGCTCGACACCGCCCACAGCCACGGCCGCAAGGTCGCGTTCGTCGGCCGCTCGATGGTGCGCAACATGGGCATCGCCCGCGAGCTGGGCTACCTGAACATCCCCGACGGGCTCGTCGTCAAGGACCTCAAGGCCTTGGACCGGCTGCGCCCCGACCAGCAGTGCATCGTCGCCACCGGTTCGCAGGGTGAGCCGATGGCCGCGCTCGCCCGCATGGCCAACCGCGACCACCCGGTGAGCATCGCCGCCAATGACACCGTGCTCATGGCCTCCTCGCTCATCCCGGGCAACGAGAACGCCATCTACCGGGTCATCAACGAGCTGACCCGGTGGGGCGCCAACGTCGTGCACAAGGGCAATGCCAAGGTGCACGTGTCCGGGCACGCCAGCGCCGGCGAGCTCGCGTACTGCTACAACATCCTCAAGCCCACCAACGTGCTGCCCGTGCACGGCGAGTGGCGTCACCTGCAGGCCAACGCCGAGATCGCCATCCGCACCGGGGCCGAGAAGGACCGCGTCCTCATCGCCCAGGACGGCAGCGTCATCGACCTCGTCGACGGCCGCGCGAAGATCACCGGCACGGTGCCTGCGGGCCTGGTCTACGTCGACTCGATGACGGTCGGCGGAGCCACCGAGGAGACGCTGCACGTGCGGCGCACCCTCGCCGAGGAGGGGGTCGTCACGGTGGTCTGCATCGCCGACCCAGACACCGGCAAGCTCACCGAGGACCCGGACTACCTGGCGCACGGCTTCCCGCCGGACCTGGTCGACTTCTCGGGTGCGACCCCGGCCATCCAGAACGCCCTGACCAAGGCAGCCAACGACAACATCGAGGACCTCGAGCAGATCGAGGACCTCGTGCGCCGGGCCGTGTCGAACTGGGCGCACCGCACCCACCGGCGCAGCCCGCTCGTCATCCCGGTCATCGTCGACGCCTGACCGTCGCCCCCCAACCTCCGACTTCGTGCGATTTCGGTGCGCAGATTGGCATCAACCCGGCCCTTCACCGCACCCAAGTCGCACGAAGTCGGGTTTCAGGCGGGGCAGGGGCTAGCTCGGGTCGGGGTCGAGGTCGAGGGCGATGTCCAGGATCGGCGAGGAGTGCGTCAGCGCCCCCACCGACAGGTAGTCCACGCCGGTCGCCGCGTACGCCGCAGCCACCTCCAGGGTCAGCCCGCCCGTGGCCTCGACCTCGACGTACTCGCCCGTGGCGCGCACGGCATCCACGGTCGTGCGCAGCAGGTCGGTCGACATGTTGTCGCACAGCAGGAACCGCGCCCCGGCAGCAACGGCCTCCAGCGCCTCAGCCGTCGTCGTCACCTCGACCTGGATGTCGACGTGGGGAAACGCAGCCCGGATGCTGTCGTACGCGGCCGTCAGCCCACCGGCGGCGAGCTTGTGGTTGTCCTTGATCATCGCGACGTCGTAGAGCCCCATGCGCTTGTTCGTGCCGCCGCCACAGCGCACGGCGTACTTCTCCAGCGCCCGGATGCCGGGGGTCGTCTTGCGCGTGTCGAGCACCATCGCGCCCGACCCGGCCAAGGCATCCGCCCACCGACGGGTGTGCGTGGCCACCCCGGACGTGCGCGAGAGCACGTTGAGGATCGTGCGTTCGGAGATCAGCGTCGTGCGGGTCGACCCACGAAGGGTGGCGAGGTGGTCACCGCGCACCACGGCATCCCCGTCGGTGACGTGCAGGTCGACCCAGACGACCCCGGTACCCAGGCGGGCGTCGACCGCCTCGACGACGAGCGCGACGACGGGCAGCCCAGCGACGACGCCGTCAGCACGGGCGACGAGGTGCGAGACCGACTCCTGCTCCTCCGGGATGGTTGCGACGGTGGTGACGTCGGTGCCGTCGCCGAGGTCTTCGTCCAGCGCCCGCTCGACGAGCAGGCGGGCGTCGTCGAGGGGGAACACGTGCTCGCTCATCGGGGGTCTCCTGCGGGGCGTTCGGTGATGACGACCTGACCGTCGGCCCGGCGCGTCGCGGTGAGGTGGGTCAGCCAGCGGGCGTCGTCGCGCTCGGGGAAGTCAGAGCGCACGTGCCCGCCGCGGGTCTCCTCGCGCAGGTGCGCGACGCGCGAGAGCACCTGTCCGAGGTGCAGCAGGTTGGTCGTCTCCCAGGTGAGCGGCCCCGGTTCGGCCTCCGTGGTCGGCTGTGCCGCGAGTGCCGCGAGTGCGGCTTGGGCACCCGCGGTCGACTGACCCGAGCGCACCGGCCCCGAGCCCAGCGTCATGACGCGCTGCACCTCGATGCGCCGCGAGGCGTCGAGCACGGCATCCTCACCGGGTATCGAGCCGACCTCACGCTGCGGCAGGTCGCCGGAGCTGAACCGGGCCGCGATGTCGTCGGCGATGCGGTGGGCGAAGACCAGGCCCTCGAGCAGGGAGTTGGAGGCGAGCCGGTTGGCGCCGTGCACTCCGGTGCACGAGCACTCGCCGCAGGCGTAGAGCCCGTCGAGCGACGTGCGCCCGAGCAGGTCGGTCTCGACGCCACCCGAGGCGTAGTGCTGCGCCGGCGCCACGGGCAGCAGGTCGACGGCGGGGTCGAACCCGAGCTCACGGCAGCGGGCGACGATCGACGGGAACCGCTGCTCCAGGAACGAACCGCCGAGGTGTCGCGCGTCCAGCCAGACGTGGTCGACCCCTTGGTCGCGCATGACGTCGAGGATGGCGCGCGCGACCACGTCACGCGGCGCGAGGTCCTCGAGGGGATGCCGTCCGGCCATGATCCGGGCCCCGTCACCGTCGACGAGGAACGCGCCTTCCCCGCGCACGGCCTCGGAGATGAGCGGCTGCTGCCCTGTCGACCCCTCGCCGAGGAACAGCACCGTGGGGTGGAACTGGACGAACTCGAGGTCGGTCACCCGGGCCCCGGCGCGCAGGGCGGCGGCCATCCCGTCGCCGGTCGCGACCGGGGGGTTGGTCGTCGAGGCGTAGATCTGCCCGAGGCCTCCGGTGGCGAGCACGACGGCCCGGCCCGCGGCCGCGCCGACCCCGTCGACCTGGCCCTCGCCGATGACGTGCAGCGTCACCCCACACACGGCGCCGTCGGCGGCGGTGAGCAGGTCCACGACGAGGGCGTGCTCGATGACCTCGATGCCCGGGTCGTCGAGCACCCGGTGCAGGGCGGCGATGAGCGCCCGGGAGATCTCGGCACCGGTGGCGTCGCCCCCGGCGTGGGCGATGCGGTCGCGGTGGTGGCCACCCTCGCGGGTCAGCTTGATCTCACCGCCGGCGTCACGGTCGAACTCGGCCCCCAGGGCGACGAGTTCGTGCACCCGTTCGGGGCCCTCGGTGACCAGGGCCCGAACCGCCTCGACGTCGCACAGGCCGACCCCGGCGACCAACGTGTCGTCGAGGTGCTCCTGCGCGGTGTCGTCGGGGTCGAGCACGGCGGCGATCCCCCCTTGGGCCCACTGGGTCGAGCCCGCGGAGAGCACCGTCTTGGTCACGAGCAGCACCCGGTCGACCTGCTCGCGCAGCCGCAGGGCGCACGTCAGGCCGGCGATGCCGGAGCCGACCACGATGACGTCGGCGGACGTGGTCCACCCCGGTGCGGGGGCGGTGAGGCGACGGGGCAGCGTGAGGGGGGCGGACGGCATCCGGAATGCCTTTCAGACGTCCGCGCGGGCGTGCGGGACGTCGGAGAAGACGTCGAGTGCGCCCCCGCCCGGCCCGACGAGCACGGGGGTGTTGTCGATGAGGCGGGTGGTTCCGACGCGGGCGGCGACGGCGAGCAGGGCCTCGCCCCGGTACCACTCGGGCACGTCGGCGAGCGTGTGCGGGTGCACGAGCACGAGGTAGGAGACGAGGGCCAGCGGCTCCTCGACGAGCACCTCGCGGGCGGCGCGACGGATGGCGGAGGGGCCGAAGGAGGCCACCTCGGCACCCGCGCGCAGGGCGCCGCTCAGGCAGAGCGCGACCTCCCGGTCGGACTCGGTGAGGTACATGTTGCGGCTGCTCATCGCGAGGCCGTCGGCTTCGCGGACGGTCGGCACCGAGACGACGTCGACGGGGAAGTCGAGGTCACGCACCATGCGACGGATGAGGAGCAGCTGCTGGGCGTCCTTCTGGCCGAAGTAGGCGCTGCGGGCCGCGGTGATGTGCAGGAGCTTGCCGACGACGGTGAGCACGCCGTCGAAGTGACCGGGGCGCGATGCCCCTTCGAGCACCTCGCCGAGCGGGCCGGCGGCGACGCGCACGCCGGGGTCGCCATCGGGGTAGACGACGTCGGGGGTCGGGGCGAAGACGACGTCGACCCCGGCCGCGCGGCAGATCTCCATGTCGGCGTCGAAGGTGCGCGGGTAGCGCGAGAGGTCTTCCTTCGGGCCGAACTGAAGGGGGTTGAGGAAGATCGTCACGACGACGTGGTCATGGCGCTGGCGGGCGGCCTGGATGAGGCGGGCGTGACCGTCGTGCAGGGCGCCCATCGTCATGACGACGGCGACGTCACGGCTCGACAACGCCTCGCGTGCGGCCTTGAACTCCTCGCGGGTGTGGGCGACGACGGGGGCTGCGCTCTGCTGGTCACTCACGGCTGGGTCCTGTCGGCGAGGGTTTCGAGGAGTGGTTCGGCGGATGCCGGGCGCAACCGTCCGCTGTCGAGCGCACGCAGCGCTGTTGCTCGCGCCATCGCCACGTACGTCCTCCGGATCTCGGGCGAGAGCCGGTCGAGCTCACGCAGGTGGTCCTCCACCGTACCGACGTCCCCCCGGGCGACGGGCCCGGTCAGGGCGGCATCCCCCAGGCGCAGGGCGTTGTCGAGAGCGGCGCGCATGAGTGGCCCGAGGACACGTTGCGGGTCCTCGACCCCGGCGCTGGCGAGGATCTGCATCGCCTCGCTCGTCAGGGTGACCAGGTGGTTCGCGCCGTGTGCCAGGGCCAGGTGGTAGGCGGTGCGGTCGGTCTCGGCGATCCAGACGGGTTCGCCGCCCATCTCGAGCACGAGGGCCTCGGCCATCGGGCGCAGCGCGTCGTCGGCGGTGACCCCGAAGGCGCAGTCGACGAGACGGTCGAGGTCCATCGCGGTTCCGGTGAAGGTCATCGCCGGGTGCAGGGCCAGCGGCAGCACGTGCTGGGCGCGGGCCGGGTCGAGGATGCCGACCCCGTGGCGGCCGCTGGTGTGCACGACGATCTGCCCGGCCTGCCACACGCCCGTGGCGGCCAGACCGGCGACGAGGTGACCGAGGGCGTCGTCTGGCACGGCGAGCAGGACGAGCTCGGCGCCGGCGACCACTGCTGCGACGTCCTTGACGGGCACACCGGGCAGCAGTTCTGCTGCGCGGGCTCGGCTGGCCTCGGAGACGGCGTAGGTGCCGGTGACCCGGTGGCCCGCTCTGGCGAGGGCTGCCCCCAACACGGAGCCGACTCGGCCCGCACCGACGACACCGACGGTGAGGCGGGCGGGGTGCTCGATGCCGTCCACGATCGAGCACGCTACCGGTCCGCCTCGCTCGTTTCCCGGGTTGGGTGCTCAAATGGGCGTTCGCGCAGGGGCTGGGTGCGCCGCTGGACGTGCAAAGACGCCAACGCTAGCTTTCGCACCCGCGCCAGTACTGGGTTTCCTGTGCGGCGCGCCCTCGTTTGCACGTCCGGCGGCGCGGGCCAGTCATGAACGGTGCTAGCGAGGGCCGGCGTGCGGCGAGGTACCGTGCGGGCGTGATGGTCCCGTGGCGGCAGGCGTGGCACGACGCGCTCTACGGAGAGTCCGGGTTCTACCGTCACACCGAGGGGCCGGCGGGTCACTTCACGACGTCGACGCACGGGCCGCTCGGGGTCGTCCTCGCCGAGGCCATCGGCCGGCTCGCCGACCGTGAGGGCTGCATGCACGTCGTCGACCTCGGCTGTGGCCGTGGCGAACTGCTCACGCACCTGCACACCGCACGACCGGACCTGGCGCTGACAGGGGTCGACGTCGTGGGGCGACCGAACGGCATCCCGGATGCCGTGGCGTGGCTTCGCTCGCCGGGCGGCGGTTCGCTTCCGGAGGGGTTGCGGGGTCTGGTCGACGTGCTCGTCGTGGCCCACGAGTGGCTCGATGTCGTGCCCTGCACCGTTGCGCAGGTGGTGGCGCCGGGGCGGCTCGCGGTCGTGCTCGTCGACCCGGTGACGGGTGAGGAGGGGCTCGGCGGCCCGCTCGCGGCCGACGACCTCGCGTGGTGTGCGCGGCACTGGCCGGTGGACGACCTCCCCGTCGGCGCACGGGTCGAGGTCGGGTCGACCCGGGATGCCGCGTGGAGCGACCTGGTCTCGCGGGTTCGCCGCGGCACGCTGCTCGCCGTCGACTACGGGCACGGCCGGGGAGAGCGGCCCGGGGAGGGCACGCTGACCGGCTACCGGGCGGGCGATCAGGTGGCCCCGGTGCCCGACGGGTCGTGTGACGTCACGGCACACGTCGCGGTCGACTCCCTCGACCACGACGAGCTGACCACCCAGCGCGAGGCCCTGCGCGCGCTCGGGGTCACCGCCGCGTTGCCCGAGCACGGCCTGGCCCGCACCGACCCGGTGGGCTACGTCGCCGCCCTGTCGAGGTCGAGCGCGGCTGCGGCGCTGATGGACCCGAACGGGCTCGGTGCGTTCCGCTGGGTGCTGCGCCGTTGCCCACCGGCGGGCGCACGCCCCAGTACGGCAGACTGACGAAGGTGACCTCCGAGACCACGCCCGCGACCGGCATCCCCGGCCCGACCCGCCCCCTCGAGGTCGGGATGGGTGCGGGCGCCCTCGCAACAGCGGACATGGTGCTCAACATCGGGCCCCAGCACCCGGCGACCCACGGCGTGCTGCGGCTGCGCGTGGTGCTCGACGGCGAGCGCATCGTCTCGGCCGAGCCGATCATCGGCTACATGCACCGCGGCGCCGAGAAGCTGTTCGAGGTGCGCGACTACCGCCAGATCACCGTGCTCGCGAACCGGCACGACTGGCTCTCGGCGTTCTCGAACGAATTGGGCGTGGTGCTCGGCGTCGAGGCGATGCTCGGCATGGAGGTGCCCGAGCGGGCAGTGTGGCTGCGCACCCTGCTCGCCGAGCTCAACCGGGTGCTCTCGCACCTGATGTTCCTCGGCTCCTACCCGCTCGAGCTCGGCGCGATCACCCCGGTCTTCTACGCCTTCCGCGAGCGCGAGGAGCTCCAGGCCGTCATGGAGGAGGCCTCCGGCGGGCGCATGCACTACATGTTCAACCGGGTCGGGGGGCTCAAGGAGGACGTGCCTGCCGGGTGGCTCGGGCGGGTGTCGGATGCCGTGGCCGCCGTGCGTCGTCGGCTGCCGGATCTCGAGTCGCTCATCGTCGGAAACGAGATCCTCGAGGCCAGGACGCGGGGCGTGGGGGTGCTCGACGTGGGGACCTGCACCGCCTACGGCGTCTCGGGGCCGATCGCCCGCGCCAGTGGGCTCGACGTCGACCTGCGGCGCGACGCCCCCTACCTGGCCTACGGCGAACTGTTCGCACCCGGCGGGCCGGGGCGGGTCGTGACGCGCACGGCCGGCGACTGCCTGGCCCGCTTGGAGGTGCTGCTCGAGCAGGTGCACGTGAGCCTCGATCTCGCGGAGGCCTGCATCGACACCTTGCGGTCGCTGCCGGCCGGGCCGGTCAACCAGCGCCTGCCCAAGGTGCTCAAGGTGCCCGAGGGCGAGCGCTACACCGCCACCGAGAACCCGTTGGGGTTCAACGGGTACTACCTGGTGTCGCGCGGGGAGAAGACGCCGTGGCGGCTGAAGCTGCGCTCGGCATCGTTCAACAACGTGCAGGTGCTCTCGCAGGTGCTGCCCGGGTGCCTGGTCGCCGACATGGTCGCCGTGCTGGGCTCGATGTTCTTCGTCGTCGGGGACGTCGACAAGTAGCCCTGCGAGTGATGGGCGGGCCCGCCAACCGGCAAAGGTTGCTCGCAGCGGGGTGAGCCACGCTCAGGCCCTCGGCCAGCGGTGGCATGTGCCGGTTCGTGGGATCGCCCCTGATGCTGGTGTCCCCGCGGAACGGGGTTGGCACCGGCTACGGGGCCTCAGACCCCGCTCCCGTAGCCATCAGGCCGCAACGGAGGCTCGTGGTCAGGCGGGACGGGTGAGGCCTGGGGCGGGTTGACCGTCAGGTCCTCGTCAGGGTCCTGCTCGGCAGGAGGCTGCTTCTTCTCGTTCTTGCTCATGGCCCATCCTCTCGGCTCCCACCCCCAAGCGACAGGGGTTCGTGCCGGAAAGGTGGCGATGCATCTCTAGGGCGCGGAGTGGGCCGCGGGCGTGGAGTCTCCCTCACCGGCATCCGGCGGGTCGATGCGGCACCAGCGTTGGGCGACCACACCGGCGCCCGCCAGGGCCAGAGCAGCCACCACCAGCGCCGAGAGCGGCAGCAGCCGACCCCGGTTGGCCACCAGCGACAGGTCTGTCGCGACGACGACGATCTGGCTGAGGTACCAGCCGGCCGCGGCCGCCCCGGTCAGCGCGGCCGCCTGCGCGAGCACGACGACGCGCGCCGCGCGCAGCGGGTCGAGCGTGCCCTTGGCCTCGCCCTCGAGGTAGCGCCGTACCGGTCGAGCCAGCCACAGCACGATCCCGCCCATCGCGACGAGCAGCACCCCGGCCAGCAGCGACGGGCGGGGCACCAAGGACCCGCCACGCGTCAGCAGCGAGAACATCAGGACACCGATCACACCCGTCACCGCGGCGACCAGCGCCAGGGTCTGCAACCGGATCTCCTTGTGGGCCCTCACGACTCGTCCTCGGCCAGCCGCACGCCGTGGGTGTCGACGGCGCCGACGAGGTCGGCCACCGCCACCACGTCGCCGCCTCGGCGCAGCACTGCCGCCGGGTCGACCGCCAGCCACGGCACGAGCACGAACGCCCGCTCGTGGGCCCGGGGGTGCGGCAGGGTCAGGTGCGGACGCTCGCTGACGACGTCGGTGCCGGATGCCGGGTCGCCGTACTGCACGAGGTCGAGGTCGAGGGTGCGCGCCCCCCACCGCACCTCGCGCGTGCGGTCGAAACCCGCCTCGACAGCGTGCAGCGCGCGCAGCAACGACGCCGGCGAGAGCGTCGTGCGCGCGACGAGCACGGCGTTGGCGTAGTCGGGCTGGCCGGGCGGACCACCGACCGGCGTGGTGTCGTACGTCGGCGACACCCGGATGCCGGTCAGCCGCACGTCGATCTCGAGGTCGGCAACGGCTGCGGTCAGGGTGTCGGCGGGTGAGTCCTCGCCACGCACGAGGTTGGCTCCCAGCGCGATGACGACAGGCACCGGATGCCGTTGGCGCGTCACCGAGACCGTCACGTCGCCGAACGGCACACCGACCGGCGCCTGCGGCTTGTGCACCGTCACGGTCACCTCGTCGACGGCGCTGTGCGACAGCGCATCTCCGGCGATGACCTCGGCCAGGCGCTCGATGAGGTCGAAGGGCTCACCCTCGATGCGAGCCAGCGCCGCAGCGCCGATCTCGCCGTAGTTGACGGTGTCGACGAGGTCGTCACTGGCCCCGGCCGCGGCGAGGTCGACGGTCAGCGCGACGTCGACGACGAACTCCTGCCCCTCGCGGCGCTCGTGCTCGAAGACCCCGTGGAACCCGCGGCCCCGCACCCCGCTGAGCACGATGCGGTCACTCATGAGCGCCTCGCAGTGCGTCGACGACGTCGAGGGTGTCGATGGTGCTGACGACGTCGTGCACCCGCACCGCCCACACGCCGAGCCGGGCCACGTGCGCCGTGGTCACGGCCGTGGCGACGTCGCGATCGAGAGGGGGGCGGACGGCATCCGGGGTGCGCCCGACGTGCCCGAGGAAGGTCTTGCGGGACGTGCCGACGAGCAGTCGGTGCCCGAGCGCCATGACCTCGTCGAGCCGGCGCAGCAGCTCCCAGTTGTGCTCGGCCTTCTTGGCGAAGCCGAAGCCCGGGTCGAGGACGATGTTCTCGGCGGCGACTCCGGCACCGGTCAGGGCCTCGACGCGCGCCATCAGCTCACGCGAGACGTCGGCCACGACGTCGTCGTAGACGGCGAACGACTGCATGACCGTGCTGTGGGCTCGCCAGTGCATCGCGATGAACGGCACGCCGCGCTCGGCGACCAGCGCGCCCATCTCGGGGTCGGCCAGGCCACCACTGACGTCGTTGACGACGACCGCTCCGGCGTCCAGCGCCGCCGCGGCGACCTCGGCACGCATCGTGTCGACCGACACCGGCGCGACCTCCCGCAGAGCCTCGATGACCGGCAGCACCCGGCGCAGCTCCTCGGCAGCGCTCGGTCGCTGCGCACCGGGGCGGGTCGACTCACCCCCCACGTCGAGCAGGTCGGCACCGGCGGCCACGAGGTCGCGGCCGTGCGCCACGGCATCCTGCGGGGTGAACCAGGCCCCACCGTCACTGAACGAATCGGGGGTCACGTTGACCACGCCCATGACGAGGGGGCGGCCGCCGCGAGCCTCGGGCAACGTCGACGCCGACAGCGTCACGAGCGGGTCACCACGTCAGCGCTTGCCGCCGAGCAGCAGCGACATCGCCTCGGCGCGGGTGGCCGGATCGCGCAGCTGGCCACGCACGGCGGAGGTGATGGTGCGCGACCCCGGCTTCTGCACGCCACGCATCGACATGCACAGGTGCTCGGCCTCGATGACCACGATGACCCCCTGGGCCCCGAGGTGGGTCACGAGGGCGTCGGCGACCTGGGTGGTGATCTGCTCCTGCACCTGCGGGCGGCGGGCGAAGACCTCGACGAGGCGGCCGAGCTTGCTCAGCCCGGTGACCTTGCCGTCCTCGGCCGGGATGTAGCCGATGTGCGCGACCCCGTGGAAGGGCAGCAGGTGGTGCTCGCACGTCGAGTACATCGGGATGTCGCGCACGATGATGAGTTCTTCGTGGTCGATCGAGAAGGTCGTCGACAGCACGTCGGCCGGGTCCTGGTTGAGGCCGGCATAGAGCTCGCGGGCGGCACGAGCCACCCGGCCCGGGGTCTCGCGCAGGCCCTCGCGGTCGGGGTCCTCCCCGATGGCGAACAGCAGCTCGCGCACCGCGGCCTCGGCCCTGGCGAGGTCGACCCCGGGAGGGCCGACGCCGCTCGCGTCAGCGCCGACCTCAGGAGTCGACACGGCCACCGTCCGGCACCTGGATGATCTGGGTCGGCGGGGTGTCCTCGACCTGCGTCGGCGCGCCGGCGCGGGCTGCCGCGTCGATGTCGGCCTCGGTGCCCGGGTCGCCGGGGTTCACCGAGGCACCCGCAGGAGCACCGGAGCCGTTGCTGCGACCGTTGAGGGCAGCCTGCTCGGCCGGGGTGAGCACCGGCGGGCGGTCCGAGAGCGTGCGGTGCTCGCTGGAGAGCCACAGGTCGCGCACCGGACGCTTGCGCACGTCCTTGAAGATCTCGGCGAGCTCGGCCGCGTTGAGCGTCTCCTTGTCGAGCAGGTCGAGCACGAGGCGGTCCAAGATGTCGCGGTTGTCGTTGACGGCGTGCCAGGCCTCGTCGTGCGCGTCGTCGACGAGCCGGCGGACCTCTTCGTCGACGACGGCGGCAACCTGCTCGGAGTAGTCACGCTGGTGGCCCATGTCGCGGCCGAGGAACACCTCGCCCTGGCTCTGACCGAGCTTGATCGCACCGACCCGCTCGCTCATGCCGTACTCGGTGACCATCTTGCGGGCCATGCCCGTCGCCTTCTCGATGTCGTTCGCGGCCCCGGTCGTCGGGTCGTGGAAGATGATCTCCTCCGCGACGCGGCCACCGAGGGCGTAGGCGAGCTGGTCGAGGATCTCGTTGCGGGTGGTGGAGTACTTGTCGTCGGTCGGCATCACCATCGTGTAGCCGAGGGCCCGCCCGCGAGGCAGGATCGTCACCTTGGTGACCGGCGAGGTGTGGTTCATCGCCGCGGCCACCAGGGCGTGACCGCCCTCGTGGTAGGCCGTGATCTTGCGCTCCTTGGCCGACATGATGCGCGTGCGCTTCTGCGGGCCGGCGATGACGCGGTCGATGGCCTCGTCGAGCACCTCGTCGTCGATGAGCTTCTTGTCACCGCGAGCGGTGAGCAGCGCGGCCTCGTTGAGCACGTTGGCCAGGTCGGCACCGGTGAAGCCGGGCGTGCGGCGGGCGACGGCGAGCAGGTCGACGCCGGAGGCCATCGGCTTGCCCTGCGAGTGCACCTCGAGGATGCGGTGACGACCGATCATGTCGGGTGCCTCGACGGCGATCTGCCGGTCGAAACGGCCGGGGCGCAGCAGGGCGGGGTCGAGGATGTCGGGGCGGTTGGTCGCGGCCATGAGGATGACGTTGGTCTTGACGTCGAACCCGTCCATCTCGACGAGCAGCTGGTTGAGGGTCTGCTCACGCTCGTCGTGCCCACCACCGAGGCCTGCGCCACGGTGACGGCCCACGGCATCGATCTCGTCGACGAACACGATCGCCGGGGCGTTGGCCTTGGCCTGCTCGAACAGGTCACGCACGCGGGAGGCACCCACACCGACGAACATCTCGACGAAGTCGGAACCGGAGATGGAGTAGAACGGGACGCCGGCCTCGCCGGCCACCGCGCGGGCCAGCAGGGTCTTGCCCGTGCCGGGAGGGCCGTAGAGCAGCACGCCCTTGGGGATCTTGGCGCCGACGGCGAGGAACTTGGCCGGCTCGGCGAGGAACTCCTTGATCTCGTGGAGCTCCTCGACGGCCTCGTCGGCACCTGCGACGTCGGCGAAGGTGACCTTGGGGGTGTCCTTGGTCGCGAGCTTGGCCTTGGACTTGCCGAACTGCATCACCCGCGAGCCGCCACCCTGGGCCTGGCTCATGAGGAACCAGAACAGGCCGACGAGGAGCAGGACGGGGAAGAAGCTGATGAAGATCGTCCAGAACGCGCTGGTGCTCTCGACCTTGTCGTTGTACCCGTTCGGCAGGTTGGTGCGCAGGGAGTCCACGAGCTGCTCGGCGCGGGCGTCGACGAACTCGGCGCGCACCTTGGTGGCCCCGCTGACGTTGTTCGCCTCGTCGCTGAAGGTCTGGCCGTCGCGCAGGTCCAGGGTGAGGACGTTCTCCGTCGTCATCTGGGCCTTGTCGACCTTCTTGTCGACGATGAGCTTCTCGGCCTGGGCCGTGGTGATCGTCGTGTAGCCGCCGTCGCCGTCGAAGGAGAACACCGTCAGCATCACCACGACGACGGCCAGCACCCAGAACAACGGGGCCTTGAAGATGCGCTTGAAGTCCATGTGGGTGCGGAGCTCGCGCTCCGGTCCTCCTGCTCGTGGGTCTTTCGGCCGCCCGGCGCCCAGGCCGGGCAGGGACGGGTACACGCTAGCAACGCGCCCCGTTCCCCCCGTGTTCCGACCGCGGCGAGCAACGGCATCCGACATGGAGGCGCGGGCGTACCTGCGGTGACCTATTGGTCGATTCCGGTACGGCGCGGGCGTACCTGCGGTGACCTATTGGTCGATTCCGGTACGGCGCGCGGTCAGCTGTAGACGTGCGGGGCGAGGGTCCCGACGCAGCGCAACCCCCGGTAGGCGTCGGCGAAGTCCAGTCCGTAGCCGACGACGAACTCGTTGGGGATGTCGAACCCGACCCACTTGACGTCGACGTCGACCTTGGCGGCCTCCGGCTTGCGCAGCAGGGTGCAGATCTCGACCGAGGCCGGGTTGCGCGACTCGAGGTTGGCCTTGATCCACGACAGCGTGAGGCCGGAGTCGATGATGTCCTCGACGATCAGCACGTGGCGACCGGTGATGTCGGTGTCGAGGTCCTTGAGGATGCGCACCACCCCGCTGCTCTTGGTGCCGGACCCGTAGGAGGACACCGCCATCCAGTCCACCGGTGCCGTCATGGGCAGGGCACGCATGAGGTCTGCCATCACCATGACCGCCCCCTTGAGCACCCCGACGAGCAGCAGGTCCTTGCCGTCGTACTCGCGCGCGATCATCGCGGCCAGTTCGTCGAGCTTGGCGTGGATCTCCTCCTCGGTGATGAGGACCTTCTCGAGATCGGCTCCCATGTGGGCAGCGTCCACTGCAGCTCCTGGTGTGGTGGGGCGGGTGACGTCGTTGACCTACTCAACCAGAGCCGAGGGGGCGATGGACACCCGACTGCCGGATCGCCTCACCAGAAGAGCCCCCGGCGCGTGGACCGGACCCTGGCCGCGCCACGCCGTCAGCAGGGCGTCACAGGCCTCGACGTGACGGGTCGAGACCTGGCTTGCTGGGGCGCCCGCGGCCGTCAGCAGGCGCCTCCACACCCTCGAGCGCACGGCGGCCGGGATGCCGTGCAGCGCCTCGACGGGCCACGGCCCCCCACCCAGCGCGCTCACGGCGGCGTCGGCTGCGGCATCGAGGTGGTCGGCATCAGTGCGAAGGTGGGATGCCGTTCGCGCCAGTGCCGCGGCGACCCCCGGCCCGAGGTCGCGTTCGAGATCGGCCACCGCCCGCCGAGCCCGCACGCGCGCGAAGGCGGGGTCCTCGTTCATCGGGTCGTCCCACCAGGTCAGGCCCTGCGCCGCGGCCGAGGCCCGGCACTGGTCACGGGTGATGCTCAGCAGGGGACGGCGGAAGCGGCCGCGCGCGGGCGGCATCCCCGCCAGGGATCGGGCACCGGATCCGCGCACCAGGCCCAGGAGCACCTGCTCGGCCTGGTCGTCGAGGGTGTGCCCGAGCAGCACGAGGGCGGCGCCGTGCCGGTCGGCGGCCTCCTCCAGCGCGCGGTAGCGGGCTGCCCGGGCGGCCGCCTCGACACCCGCACCGTCGGTGGTGACCTCGACGCGGATCATCTCGACCGGGCCCAGCCCCAAGGTGATCAGGGTCGCCGCGGCCCGGGCTGCGACCTCGGCGGAGGCTGGCTGCAGGCCGTGGTCGACCACCACCGCCCCCGCGCGGATCCCCGCCGCTGGCCCCTCGAACGCCGTCGCCGCAGCCAGCGCCAGGGAGTCCGCACCACCGCTGCACGCGACGAGCACGAGAGGGGGAGCAACGGCATCCGCCGCCGTCCCAGCGGGGGGCCCGGTGCCCGAGGCCGGGGACGAGGACAGCTCAGCGAGGGTGCGACGGACGGCGACCCGAATCGCCGCAGTCGCGGCGTCCGGCTTGCCCCACGGTCGACTCACGACCCCATCCTCCCGACCCAGCGGGTCAGCCGTGGACGCGACGGACCCAGGCCTGCGGGTCCTCGATCTCGCGGGCGAGCGGCAGGGTCTCCGGTGAGGTCCAGATCGCGTTGAACCCGTCCACCCCGACGGACTTCTGCACCCCGCGCACGAACACCGCACCGTCGCGGTACTGACGCAGCTTGGCCTCGAGGCCGAGCAGGCGCCGCAGCATCCGGTCCGGGGCCCCGGCACCCTTGCGCTTCTCGCTGAACTTCGCCCGGATGTGCGCGACGGTCGGGATGTGGGCCGGGCCGACGTCGTCCATGACCACGTCGGCGTGCCCCTCGAGCAGGGACATGACGGCGGTGAGGTCGGCCATCTTCTCGCGCTGCTCGGGTGTCGTGAACAGCCCGGTGAGACCGGTGCTGCCCTCGCGGAAGACCTCGGGCAGGCGCTGGGTCAACAGTTCAGTCAGCTCACCGAGGCGCTCGGAGTCGGGCGCGAGGTCGACGGCCAGCTCCCGAGCCTGCGCGATGAGGTGCTCGCGCAGCCAGGGGTTGGCGGTGAACTGCACCCGGTGGGTCTCCTCGTGCATGCAGACCCAGGCGCGGAAGTCCGCGCGGTCGACCCCGAGGGTCGAGGCGACGTCGATGATGTTCGGGGCGACGAGCATGAGGGCCGGTTTGCCGCCGGGCGCGAGGTCGTACTGCCCCAGCACCTTGCTCGCCATGAACGCGAGCAGGGCACCGGCCTCCGCACCGGTGACCTTGGCCCCGACCGCCGCGACGGTCGCATTGGGTGTGGCCGACTCGCCGCCGCCACGCTTGGCGATGATCTCCTCGAAGGTCGGGTCGAGCATGGCGCTCATCGAGTCGGCGTTGACGGCGATCCACGTGGCCCGGTCGACGACGAGGGCATCCGGCGCGTCATCGGGGGTGCGCAGCCGGGCGGTCTCGGCGACCGGCTCCCGCGCCGCAGCAGCGGCAGCGCGGATGGCCTCGACCTCGGCGACGGCTTCCTCGTGGGTGACGGCAGGCCCGGCGGCCACCAGCTTTCGCCCGGTTGTCTTCGCGAACTCCCAGTCGACGTATCCCACGTGGGCCCAGCCTCTCCGTTGTGCCGCGTCAGCGGCAGCCGCACCTGGTCAGGGCGGCCACGATCCGGTCCAACGCGGCCCGAGCACGCAGCGTTCCCCCGAAGTCCTCGGGGAACTCGTCGACGAGCACGACGAACGTCAGCGGGCGGCCGTCGGCGGTGACCGTCGTTCCCGCGAGCGCCGACCCCGCCTTCAGGGTGCCCGTCTTGGCACGAGGCACCCCCACGACGTCCTCGGTGGCGTCGGAGGAGAAGCGCCCGCGCATCGTGCCGGACACGCCGCTGACCGGGAGCCCCGCGATGACGTCGCGCAAGCCGGGCACCTGGTCCGGGCTGTCGGTCGCGGCCAGGTGCAGCACGCCCGACAGGGTGGCCGCACTCGCCGCCTGACCGGGGCTGAGCCCGCTGGCGTCCTTGAGCACGAGCCCCTTGGTCGGGATGCCGTGCGCCGTCAGCCGCTCGACGACGAACGCGGCGTTGTCGCCGCCCTTGGTCGTGCTCCGACCCGCCGTCGCGGCGGCCTGGCGCACGAGGTTCTCGGTCAGGGCGTTCTCGCTGCGGTCCAGCGCGAGGTCGAGCACCTCGCCGTAGGTGGCCGAGCGCACGCTGCCCAGCTCGACGGCATCCTCGGATGCCGGGTCGCCCCAGGTCTTGTCGGGCGCCAGGGTGGCGCTCACCCCCTTGGCCTTGAGCGCTGCGACGAAGGCCTTCGCCACCTCCGTCTCGGGGCGGATCGGTGACGGGCGCCCCGCAGCGGGCAGCTGTGTCGCGAGCCCGGTCATGACGACGGCCTGGGTGAAGCCGTCGCGCACGTCATCGGGGTTCCACGCCGGCGGGTAGCGCGGCCCGGGCGCCCAGCTGAGGTCGAGGCGCAGGGTGACCTTCGTCGTACCGGTGGGCTTGAGCGCCGCGGCGACCTGGGACGCGAGGTCAGCCAGGCCGGCGCGCCCGGCCACGGCATCCGGCGTGCCCTTGCCCGGCGCGAGGAGGGTGTCGCCGCCGGCGACGAGCACGAGGTCGCTCGACCCCGGGGTCGCGACCACGCGCGTCGTCATCGCCTCGCGCAGGTCGAGCGTGTCGGCGACGGCCAGCGCCGCGAGCAGCTTGGCCGTCGAGGCGGGCACCCGCGGCTGGTCGGCGTCGAGCGCGTAGAGCTCGGCCCCGGTGATGGCGTCGCGCACGCTGATGCCGACACCGCCGTCGAGGGCCGGGTCGTCCGAGGCACCACCGAAAGCGTCGGCCAGGCCCTTCGCCGTGGGCAGCGGCGCCGTGGCGCCCTCGTCGGTGAGCATCGGGTCAACCGTGGCTGCCGGGACCGGGAGCAGCACCGGCGCCGGGGTGCCGGACACCGTCGGCGTGGGGATCGCCACCGGACGATCGAGGGTGAGGATGCCGGGTGCGACGTCCATGACGTCGGCCGCGACGTAGCCCGTGGTCGCGACGAGGACGGCGAGGGAGGCGAGCATGACTCGTCTCACGGCCACTCCCTTCGCCCTCGACCCCGCCTATGGGCCACACTGTGCAAAGAGCCTAGGTCAACCGCCTGTCACCCCCAGCACCCTCACGCAAGGAGAGCCCGTCGTGGAGTTCGACGTCACCATCGAGATCCCCAAGGGGCAGCGCAACAAGTACGAGGTCGACCACGAGTCCGGGCGCATCCGCCTGGACCGCATGCTGTTCACCGCGATGGCCTACCCCTCGGACTACGGCTACATCGAGGACTCCCTCGGTGAGGACGGCGACCCGCTCGATGCCCTGGTGCTGCTCGACGAGCCGACCTTCCCCGGCTGCCTCGTGCGCGCCCGCCCGATCGGCATGTTCCACATGCGTGACGAGGCCGGTGGTGACGACAAGATCCTGTGCATCCCGGCGGGCGACCCGCGCAAGTACCACATCCGGGAGATCGAGGACGTCAGCGAGTTCGACCGCCTCGAGATCCAGCACTTCTTCGAGACCTACAAGGACCTCGAGCCCGGCAAGTCGGTCGAGGGCGCCCACTGGGCGGGCCGCGAGGAGGCCGAGAACTGCATTCGTGAGGCCATCGCCCGCGCCAAGGATGCCGGCATCTCCACGGCCCGCTGGCGCATGCCGGAGCACGACGACCTCGTCTGGGACGGCGGCTCCTCGCAGCGCACCCCCGAGGAGATCTCGGCAGCGTCCGAGCGCGCTCGCAGCGGCCTGGCCACCAAGGAGAACCCGCTCAGCGACAACGACTGAGCACAGGCCCCGGTGGACGGGGCCGGCCGTGGACCACCCGCGCGGCTCGGGCTACCACCCTCGGGTGCCGGGCTCTCCCTTGAAGGGGCCGACCACCCGCGAGGTGATCCAGCCTCCGTAGAACCCACCAGCCTGGGCGGTCACGACCTCGCCGTCGACGAGGCAGCGATCCATGGCGCCCGGCATGAGTGCCACGTGACCGACGAGCGCCTCGAAGCCGGGGCTGGGGCGGGGGTACGCCCACGCGGCGCGCAGTGCCACGGCACCCCCACCGACGACGTCGAAGTACGCGGCGACGCCCTTGAACTCACACCAGGTCGAGCCGGCCGTGGGACGCAACGCCCCCGCCACGAACGCTCCCTCGGGCAGGTAGTAGGTCGGCGGGTGGCTGGTCTCGAGCACGCGCAGCGACGCCGTGGTGTCGGCGATGAGTACTCCGCCGAACCAGACCTGCACGTGCTCGGCGCTGGCCTCGACCCGGGGTGGGCGCGGGTAGTCCCACACGGACTCCTGCCCCGGCCCGACCGGGTACGGCCTCGGGTGGCTCATGACGTCTCCACCCGGGCCAGCGCGGCCCGCATGGCGGTCCCGAACGCGTCGACCGAGCCGTCGAGGGCCTTGAGCTCACGGGGTCCGAGCAGGGTCGTGTGGCTGCCGTCGGCCCGCACCCCGAGCACCACGGGTAGGCCGCTGACCGCGCACGCAGCGGCCTCGTCGGGCGTCGTCTCGTTGCGGTGGACCAGGCGAACGTGCACGGGCAGGACCGCGGCCATCTCGTCCCAGGCCCGCTTGCGCCGCACGGGGCCGTGCGTGACGTCGCACAGCGAGCACTCGGTGCGGCCGAGCAGGTGCCCGACGACGTAGGTGAGCTCACCGACGACCCCGCCGTCGGCGGCGTACACCCCGACGGCCTCGACCACGTGCGCTGACATGGCCCAACGCTAATCCGCAGCGCCCTGCGGCCCGTTCAGGCTTCGACAAACCCCGCTCAGCAGGGCGGATGCCGTGGGTGCGGTCAGCGTCGCAAGCGGTAGCCCGCGCCCCGCACCGTCTCGATCCGGTCGCGGCCGACCTTGGAGCGCAGCTGGGCGACGTAGACGTCGACGACGTTCGACCCCGGGGCGAAGTCGAAGCCCCACACGAGGTCCAGCAGCTGCTCGCGCGAGAGCACCTGGCCGGCGTGGCGCATCAGGGTCTCGAGCAGCTGGAACTCGCGCTCGGTCAGGTCGTGATCCGCGCCCCCCACCGTCAGCCGCCGCTCGAGCAGGTCGAGCTCGACGTCACCGGCCGTCAGCCGCGTGTCGTCGGCCCGCGGGGAGCCAGCGCCCACCCGCCGCGACTCGGCCAGGCGCAGCGCCACCCTGGCCTCGAGCTCGGCGAAGTGGAACGGCTTCACGACGTAGTCCGTGGCGCCGGTGGTGAGGCCCGCGACGGTGTCGCGCACCCCTCCCCGGGCCGTCAGCACGATGACGGGGACGTCACTGCCGCTCCCCCGCAGGTCGGCCAGGACCTCGAGCCCGTCGCGGTCCGGAAGGCCGAGGTCCAGCACGACCAGGTCGATGTCGCCGGCCAGGGCCAGGTGCAGGCCCGTGGTGCCGTCCGCAGCGACCGAGGTCGTGTGCCCGGCCGCGCGCAGGCCGCGGTCGAGGAAGTCGGAGATGCGCGTCTCGTCCTCGACGATCAGGATGCGTGCCACCGGATCACCCTCTCACCGGGAGGTGCAGGCGAACCCGCGCCCCGGCAACCGTGTCGTCGATGACGACCTCACCGTGGTGGGCCCGGGCGATACCCGCGACGATCGCGAGACCGAGGCCCGCTCCGTCGGCGCGTGACGTGCCGGCCCGCACGAAGCGCTCGAGCACCCGGGCCCGCTGCTCGGGGGCGATGCCCGGGCCGCTGTCGTGCACCCACAGGTCGACCGAGTCGCCGCTGATCGCGCTGCCGATCCGGATGAGGTCGCCGGGCTCGGTGTGGGCCACGGCGTTCTCGGCGAGCTGGAGCATGGCCTGGAGCACGCGCTGCTCGTCGGCACTGAAGAACCCGGCACCGACCTCGTCGAGCTGCCAGTCGCGGTCGGCGAGCGATCGCGCGCGGGTGAGCACGCCGAGGGTGAGCTCGCTCAGCTCGACCGACCCGAGGACGACGAAGTCCGGGCCGTCCGAACGGGCGAGGGTGAGCAGGTCCTCGACGAGGCGCCCCATGCGGTCGAGCTCGTCGAGGACCACGGCCATGGATGCCGCGCGCTCGGCTGGCACCTCGCTCAGGGTCTCGAGGTTGCCCCGCACGATGGTGATGGGCGTGCGCAGCTCGTGGCTGGCGTCGTCGAGGAACTGCCGCTGGTCGGCGAAGGCGTGCTCGAGCCGGTCGAGCATGCCGTTGAACGTGCCCGCGAGCTGGGCGACCTCGTCGGTCCCGCGAACCTCCAGGCGCCGCGACAGGTCGGAGGCACCGATCTCCTCGGCCGCGCGGCGCACGTCATCCACCGGTCGCAGCACCCGGCCCGCGGCCACCCAGGCCAGTGCGCTGGCGATGAGGAGTCCGACGGCACCCGCACCGAGGAGCACGTACGTGACGACGTCGACCTCGCGCCGCTCCAGGTCGCGGAACACGCCCACCACCAGCGCCCCACGCGTCGTCGAGCCCTCGACGAGCACCGGGACGACGCGGTAGGTGACCACGCCGCGCTCGGTCCGGACCTGACCGGTGCGGGTGTCCTGGGCGGCGGCGAAGGCGGCCACGGCATCCGGATCGAGGTCCAGACGGGCCGGCGGCTCCTGCGCGACGCGGCTGACCGGCACCCCGTCCACCAGCCCGATGAGGGTCTCGTTCGTCTGGGGGATGCTGCGCTGGAGGTGCAGCTGGAGGAGCCGTCGGGGGTCGTCGAACGGTGCCCGGGTCACGGGGTCGATGCCGGTCTGGGCCAGCGCGCGGAACTCGTCGACCTCCTGCGTCAGGGTGGCGTCGATGCGGTCGTCGACGCGCGCCATGAGGTACTGGCGGGTGATGACGAGGCTGACGAGCAGGGCCAGCGCGACCAGGGCCAGCTGGACGAGCAACAGCCGGGCCCTGGCCGAGTCGCGAGGGCGCCAGGACCGCGCGGCTGACTCAGCCAACGGTGAACTCGAAGTCGTCGTCGACCGCGTCGCCGTCGTCATCGACGACCCCGGCGTCGGTGGTCGGGTCGAACCGGCCGTCACCGTCATCGGCGTACAGGAGGGCGACCAGCTCACCGCTCACCTGCACGGGGGTGGTCAGGTCGATCGTGACGGGGCGCGTGGTGCCGGCCCTCACCAGGGCGCTGCCGAGCACCGCTCGACTCCGGGGGTCGATGACGACGACGTGCCCGTCGGTGGTGGGCAGGCGTACCTCCCGGACGAGAACCGTGGTGCCGTCGCCGCGCTGGTCGTCGACGCCCACCTCGGCGTCGTCGTCTCGCACGACAGCCACGACCGGGGCAGCGCCTCCGGACTGCGCGGAGGCCGTCGGCGTGGGCGACGGGGTGCCGGATGCCGTTGCGTCGTCGTTCGCTGGCGAGCCGGACAACACGATGGGGGCACCGATGACCTCGGGCTCGGGGTCGTTGCCGCAGGCGCTGACCGCGAGCGCCACGACGGCCACGAGGGCCACCGATGCGGCGCGTCGAGGGGCTCGCGCAGCAGGCTGCCCGGCGGGAGTGCTCGCTCCACGGGCGGTGGCAGCTCGGGTCGTGCGCATGGGGACCATCGTGCCTCGTCCGGGTGAGCGCAGCGTGAGTGCTTCATGAAGGATCCTTCATGCGCGGGCGGTTTCGCCGGTTCACCCCGAGCAGCAGAAATGCCCCCGACCGGAGTCGAGGGCATCATCTGAGCCGCCTATCGGAATCGAACCGATGACCTATTCATTACGAGTGAATCGCTCTGGCCGACTGAGCTAAGGCGGCGTGCGCCCGAGCAGGCTCAGGCACGCCGCACGAGTATACGAGTCGACCGCGGTCGGCGCGAATCCCGCCCCTGCTCAGGGCGCGAGGGAGGACCAACCAGCCCGGACGCATCCCACCTCGTCAGCAGGACAAGCCGTCCTCGGGCACGGTGCCCTTGAGGTAGTAGGCATCGACCGCCTTGTCGACACAGTCGTTCGAGCGCGTGTAGGCCGTGTGCCCGTCACCGTCGAAGGTGATGAGCGAGGCGTCGGCGAGCTGGTCGCGCAGCCGCACCGACCACTCGTAGGGGGTGGCGGGGTCACGGGTCGTGCCGATGACGACGATCGGCGCCGCACCCTGCGCCGCGACGGTCTTCGGCTCACCGGTGGGCTCGATCGGCCAGAACCCGCACGGCAGCGAGCTCCACATGAGGAACGGCCCCCACGTGGGCGCGTCCGCCACCGACTCCTGAGCCAGGCGGGCCCGCTCGGCCACGTCGTTCGTCTCCGGCTTGTCGAGGCAGTTGACCGCGTAGATGACCTCCATGATGTTGCCGGCGTACTGGCCCCCGGGGTTGCGGTCCGCGTACTGGTTCGCGAGCTGCATGAGCGAGGTGCCGTCGCCCTTGAGCGCCTCGAACATCGAGTCCACGAGGGTTCGCCACTGCCCCTGGTCGTACATGGCGGCAGCGATGCCCAGCGAGGCCCAGCCCTCGGTGAGCTGGGGAACGGCGTTGTCGCCGGTGCGCGGCAGCGGGTTGCTGTCCACCGCGAGCAGGAAGGCGCGCAACCCCTCCATGACCTCGTCGACGGAGGTCCCGAGCGGGCAGTCCCCCTCCTCGACGCAGTACGCAGCCCACTCGCGGGTGGCTCGTTCGAAGCCCTTGGCCTGACCGAGGTTGATCTCCTCAGCCGTGAGGTCCGGGGCGACGACACCGTCGAGCACCATCCGGCCGACCTGCTCCGGGAAGAGGTCGGCGTAGATGGTGCCGAGGTAGGTGCCGTAGGACTTGCCGAGGTAGGTGAGCTTCTCCTCGCCGAGCGTCGCTCGCAGGATGTCCATGTCGCGTGCGGCGTCCTGCGTGGACACGTGCCCCAGCAGCGGCCCCGCAGTGTTGGCGCAGCTCTGGCCCAGGCCCTCGGCGGTCTTGGCGAACGCCTGCTCCTCTGCCGGGTCGTCCGGGGTGGGGTCCGACCCGAGGAAGGTGTCGAGCTCGGCGTCGGTGAGGCAGTCGATCGGAGCCGACCGGCCGACCCCGCGCGGGTCGAAGCCGACGACGTCGTAGGCGTCGCGCACTCCCTTGCCGACGATGAAGTCAGCCGCCCGCGCGTAGTCCACCCCGGATCCGCCGGGGCCACCCGGGTTCACGACGAGCGAGCCGATCCGCCTCGACTCACGCGCTGCCGGGACCTTGATGACCGAGACCTCGATGGTGTCGCCCTGCGGCTGCGCGTAGTCGAGCGGAACCGTGAGCGTGGCGCACTGCGCCCCTTCGCATTCGCTCCACGCGAGCTGCTGGCTGTAGAAGGAGGAGAGTCCTTCGGCACCGGGCGGTGGGGTCTGCGGCGCCACCGAGGTGCGCTCGTCGCCGGAGCCGCCGATCCCGGGGATCGTGCAGCCGGACGCCATCAGGGCGGCGGCCGTGACACCGGCAAGGGCAGCGAACCGACGGCGTCTCATGGCTCGCACGATAAGCGAGCAAGCTGCCCAGGGCGGAATCGAGCAGGTCACGATCCGGTCGCGGCGGCACGTCGGGTGACCGCCATCGAGTCCTGCTGGCAGGGGGTCGGATGCCGGCGGGTCGCCTCAGCGGGGCAGCCGCAGCTGCAGGGACATCGCCTCGAGGGCCAGGAGCGGGTTGACGTTGGCGCCGATGCGCTCGCGGGCCGTGCCGATCGCGTCCATGGCCCGCAGCAGGGCCTCGGCCTCGAAGACCTCGCTGACTCGCTGCACCACCTGACGACTGTCCTCGTTGATGAGCGGCGTCCCGGCACCGGTGCGCAGCACGAGCGCGTCGCGGTACACCGACAGCAGGTCGACCAGGGAGCGGTCGATGACGTCGCGGGTGAAGCGCGTGGCCCGGGTCTTCTGCTCCTTCTCCAGCGACGACAGCTGCGAGCGGATGTGCGGCGGCTGGGTGCGTGCCGACGGGTCGGCCCCGAGCACCTCCATCAGCCGGACCCGCTCTGCGGCGTCCCGCTCGCTGGAGGCCGCGGCCGACTCCTCCGTCGCGATGGTGACGAGGTCGCCGGCCGCCCCCACGGCATCCCCGACGCTCGAGATCTTCGCTGCAAGAGCCACGACGTCGTGGCGACGGATGCGCGCGTGCTCGTCACGGGCGAGCCTGCGGGCCAGACCGACGTGCGACTGGGCGGCCCGCGCGGCGTACAGCGCCATCGGCGGGTCGACCCCGTCGCGCCGGGTGAGCAGGTCGGCGACGGCCTCGACCGACGGGGTGCGCAGGCGAACGTGCCGCGAGCGCGAACGGATCGTGATGATGACGTCCTCGACGGAGGGAGCGCACAGCATCCACACCGTCCGGGGAGTGGGCTCCTCGAGAGCCTTGAGCAGTGCGTCGGCCGCGCGCTCGGTGAGGCGGTCGGCATCCTCGACGATGATGATCCGGTAGCGGCCGACGGACGGGCTCCTGGCGGCGAGCTGCACGAGGTCGCGCGCCTGCTCGACCTTGATCGTCAACCCTTCGGTCGCGATGACGTCGACGTCGGCGTGGGTGGCCTCCAGCGCCGTGCGGCACTCGCGGCAGGTGCCGCAGCCACCGTCCGGGCAGAGCAGGGCGGCAGCGAAGGCGCGGGCCGCCACCGAGCGACCCGACCCGGGCGGGCCGGTGAACAGCCAGGCGTGGGTCATCGCCGCGGGGGTTGTCACCGCGTGCTCCAGCGTCGCGACGGCCACCTCCTGACCGATGACGTCTCGCCAGACGCTCACGGCGCAGCACCCGGGTCTGCGCCCACGAGGCCCATCCCCTCGAGTCGGGCGAGCACCTGCTCGTGCAGGCGCTCCGGGGGCTGCGTGCCGTCGAGGACGAGGTAGCGGTCCGGGTGCTCGGCCGCCATCGTGAGGAAGTGGTGGCGAATGGCCTCGTGGAAGGGGTCGGCCTCGGACTCGAGCCGGTCGTGGGTGCCGCCCCGGCGGCGGCGGCCCTCGGCAGCGGTGATGTCGACGATGACCGTGAGGTCGGGCACGAGCCCGCGCACCGCCCACATCTGCAGGTCGTGCACCTCTGCCGCGCCGAGGTCGCGCCCCGCCCCCTGATAGGCGACGGAGGAATCGGTGTAGCGGTCGGTCAGCACCACCTCGCCCCGCTCGAGCGCCGGGCGGACCAGCTGGTCGACGTGGTGGGCCTTGTCCGCGGCGAAGAGCAGGGCCTCGGCCCGCGGTGAGACGTGGTCACCGTGCAGGACGAGGTCGCGGATCGCCGCACCGAGTTCGGTGCCGCCGGGCTGGCGGGTGACCGTGACCGTGCGCCCGCGGGCACGCAGCGCCTGCGCGAGCAGCCGCACCTGGGTCGACTTGCCCGCGCCGTCGCCACCCTCGAAGGCGATGAACAACCCGTCGTGTCCTGTCACGCAGGCGAGCCTAGGCCAGTGCGGCGACAGGCTCAGCCCACGTCGTGCCGGTCGGCGTTGGCGTGGATCGCGTCGTGAACGTACTGCGCGAGCCGCGGCGCGAGGTCCTCGTAGGTCTTGGTGAACCGCGGGTCGGCGACGTACATGTCGGCCAGGCCGCGGTGGAACGTGTGGTCCAGGTCGTAGAACCGCTGCGCGATGTGCTCGCGGTGCGCCTCGGCCACAGCCATCGCCTCGTCCGAGTTGGGGGCGGCACCCGAGGTGAGGGCGGCCACGAACGCCGCGTTGACGGCATCCATCTCGGCCTTGACCTGCTCCCAGTCGGCCGGGGTGTAGCGCTTGGTGCGTGACGCCGACTGCTTCCAGGCGGTGGTCTCACCCCAGCGCTGCTCGGCCTCGGCCTGGTGGTCCTCGGAGAAGCCGTCGCCGAACAGGCCCTTGAGCTCCTCGGTCGTCGCGGGTCGGTCGTTCATTTCTGCCTCCAGTGCTGCGTCGATGGCCGAGACGAGGTCGGTGAGCTCGCCCAGCCGGGTCAGGACCACCTCGCGCTGGCGTCGCAGGTGCTCGGATGCCGTCCCCTGCCCGTCGAGCAGGTCGCGCACCTCGGTGAGCGGCAGGCCGAGCCGACGGTAGGTGACGACGGTCGCGAGCCGGGCCAGGTCGGCGTCCGTGTAGAGGCGGTACCCGGCGTGGGTGCGCGCGCTCGGCACGACGAGACCCTGCGCGTCGTAGTGGTGCAGGGTGCGCACCGTGACGCCGAAGGTCTGTGACACCTGGCCCACCGTGAGGTCCACGGATGCAGTGTGCTGGCTCGTTGCGGTCATGTCACCACCATGACGCCTCACGTCGCGTGAGGGTCAAGCCGGATGCCGCAGGTCAGCCCTTCGGGGTGTTGTCGAACCAGTTCGCCAGGGCGGTGGCCAGACCGATGTCCCCACGGGCCTTGATCTTGCCCATCATGAACATCATTGCCGGGTTCCCGGACCCGGTGATGAGCTTGAAGAACTCCACGGGGCCGAGCATGAGCGACAGGTCGGGTGCGTCGCTCGCGCCCGGTTCGATGCGGCAGGTGCCGTTCTCGACGACGACCGCATAGGTGTCGCTGCTGTCGCCCGGGCCCCCGGTGATGCGGAAGTCGATCCGCGCGTTGCGGTCGCCGGCCTTGTCGGGGAGGAACTGCGCGGGGAAGTGCGCGAAGACCTTCTCGAGGATCTCCTGACGGTGCTCACCGGCGAGGTCGGAGCGGATGTCGGCGTCGGACATGCCCTTGATGAGGGCGAACATGCCATCGGGCGACAGCGATGCGAGGGTCTCGGGGTTCAGCGGCATGACAACTCCGGGGTCGTGCCCCGGTCATGGACGGCCCGGGCTGTCCCCAGAACCTACTGTCGAGTAACCGTCGGGGCAAGGGCGCCACGCGCCGCCCCCGGGGCGCAGAGTCGCTCCACGAGGTCGGCACCCTCGCGCCCCGCGTCATGGCTGCGCATCTCCACCCCGATGCGCTGCGCGGCGGCACGGTACCCCGGGTCGTGCAGCACCCGACGCACAGCGGCACGCAGCCGGCGCGGTGACGGGCTCGTCGTGCGCATCCGCACCCCGACACCGCTCCACCGGATCCGGGCACCGATCTCGGCCTTCTCCTCGGTCGACCCGACCTGGGCCAGGGGCACCCCGTGGTGAAGGGCGGTCGTGACCCCCGTGAATCCGCCGTTGGCGACGCACACGTCGACGTGTGGCAGGAGCAGGTCGTAGGGGACGAACTCGCACACCCGGGCGTTCGCGGGCAACGGCGCCCCCAGAGCGGCGACGAGGTCGGGTTCGGCCACACGCCCCGTGGTGACGACGACGAGGACGTCCTCGTCGGCCAGGGCGCGCAGGGCCGGCACGACCAGCTCGCGCATGTCCGGCCGGATGCTGCCCTGTGTCACGTGGACCACCGGGCGCCTCGAGGTCAGCACCTCATCCCACCACGGCGGGGGCATCCAGTTCGCCGGCGGGTCCGGTCGCAGCGCACCGATCCACCGCACGGATGCCGGCATGTTCGGGGTCGGGTACTCGAACGAGGGGGTGCACCCCTGGAGGTGCAGCAGCGGCGACATCGACACCTCGAGCACGCTGCGGCCATCAGGCGCCAGCCCCAGGTCAGCACGCAGCGCGTCGTGAGTGGCCTGCGCCTGCGCGAGGATCCATCGTCGGGTGGCCGTGCGCACGGCGTGGTTGCGCAGCCGGGACAACGGACCGGACATGGGCTGGAACCCCGGCCCGAACGCCGGGGTCGGCCCGTGGGCGTGCGCGATCGGCCCGTCCCCGATGGTCGCGTAGGGCACCCCGTGCACCTCGGCCAGCAGGCTCACTCCGTAGGAGAGCCCGTCACAGAGGATGACGTCGACCGGCTGCTCGGCCAGCAGGGCGGACAGGTCGGCGATGCGGTTGCGGGCCCCACCGACGAACACGTCCGCGTAGGCCCGGCCGATCGCCCGGGGCCCGCGCAGCCCGGCCAGCTGGGGGAACTCCTCGAGCAGCCGTTCCCCATCGAAGTCACGGGTGCGCCCGTACGGCACGGGCGTCGCGCCGACGGCCTCGACGTCGTCGTGGAAGTGGCGGCTGGCGAACCACGCCACCTCGTGCCCGCGCTCGACGAGCCGCGCCACGATCGGCAGGGCATTGCGGGTGTGGGCCGGTACGGGGACCGTCACGACGAGGACACGAGACACCGCGGGTCACTCCTTGGTCGCGGTCGACTTTCGCGTCGCCGTCTTCGCCGTGGTCTTTGCCGTGGTCTTCGCTGCCGTCTTGGTCGCGGACTTCGTGGCCGTCTTCTTCACCGCGGTCTTCTTCACCGCGGTCTTCTTCACCGCGGTCTTGCGGGTCGTGGCCTTCTTCGCCGGTGCCTTCTTCGCGGTGCGCTTGACCGGCCCGCGGGCCCGCTTGTCGGCGAGCAGCTCGTACCCGCGCTCGGGCGAGATCTGCTCGGGGTCGTCGTCCTTGCGCAGGGTCGCGTTCGTCTCGCCGTCGGTGACGTACGGGCCGAACCGGCCGTCCTTGACGACGACCGGCCGCCCCGACACGGGGTCGTTGCCGAGCTCGGCCAGCGGCGGCTTGGCCGCGGCCCGCCCGCGCTGCTTGGGCTGCGCGTAGATCGCGAGCGCCTGCTCGAGGGTGATGTCGAACAGCTGCTGCTCGGTCTCGAGTGAGCGCGAGTCGGTGCCCTTCTTCAGGTACGGCCCGTAGCGCCCGTTCTGCGCGGTGATCTCCTCGCCCGACTCGGGGTCGGCACCGACGACGCGCGGCAGCGACAGCAGCTTCAGGGCGGTGTCGAGGTCGATGGTCGCGAGGTCCATGTCCTTGAACAGGGATGCCGTGCGCGGCTTCGCCTTGACGGCCTTGCCTCGCGTCTTGGTCGCCCCCGCGGCCGGAGCCTCGTCGGGCAGCACCTCGGTGACGTAGGGGCCGTAGCGCCCTGCCTTGGCGAGGATGTCGCGCCCGGTGTCCGGGTCCTGGCCCAGTACCCGGCCGTCGTCGGCCGCGGTCGCGAGCAGCTCGCGAGCCATCGCGGGCGTGAGCTCGTCCGGGGCGACGTCGTCGTTGATGGTGGCGCGGCGCGGCGCGGCGGGTGCGCCGTCCTCACCCAGCGCGGCGGCATCCGTAACCTCGCCGGTCTTGGGGTCGATCCCCGCCGGGACGATCTCCTCGATGTACGGCCCGTACCGGCCGACCCGCACGACGATGCCGTCGCCGATGTCGATGGTGGAGATGGCTCGGGCGTCGATGTCGCCGAGGTCCTCGACGAGGTCACGCAGGCCCTGCGAGGACTTCGCCTCGTCGCCGAAGTAGAACCGGCGCAGCCACTCGGCGCGGCGGGCGTCGCCGCGGGCGATGGCGTCGAGGTCCTCCTCCATGGAGGCGGTGAAGCCGTAGTCGACCAGGCGCGGGAAGTGCTCTTCCATGAGCCGGGTCACCGCGAACGCGAGCCAGCTCGGGATGAGCGCCGACCCGCGGTTCGACACGTACCCGCGGTCCTGGATGGTTCCGATCGTCGAGGCGTAGGTCGAGGGGCGGCCGATCCCGCGCTCCTCCATCGCCTTGACGAGGGTGGCCTCGGTGTAGCGCGGCGGGGGCGAGGTCTCGTGACCCAGCGCCTCGGCCCGCACGGTGCGCAGCGTGGCGCCCTTGCCGAGCCGGGGCAGGCGGCGCTCCTCCTGCGCCTCGTCCTTGCGCTTGGTCGTCTGCTTCTCGTCGCGACCCTCCTCGTACGCGGCGAGGAAGCCGCGGAAGGTGATGACCGTGCCGGATGCCGACAGCTCGACGGACGCTGCCGGCGCACCGTCGGGCAGGGTCGCCCCCAAGCGGACCGACGCGGTCGAGCCGCGCGCGTCGGCCATCTGGGACGCGACCGTGCGCTTCCAGATCAGTTCGTAGAGGGCGAACTCCTCGCCGCGCAGCTCACCCTTGACCTGGGCGGGCGTGCGGAACCTGTCACCCGCCGGGCGGATGGCCTCGTGCGCCTCCTGGGCGTTCTTGACCTTCTTCTCGTAGCGGCGCGGCGAGTCCGGCACGTACTCGGCGCCGTAGAGCTCACGAGCCTGCTGACGCGCAGCCGACAACGCGGCATCCGAGAGCGAGGTGCTGTCGGTTCGCATGTACGTGATGTAGCCGTTCTCGTACAGCCGCTGGGCAACGCGCATGGCGTTGCGGCTGTTCAGGCGCAGCTTGCGCGAGGCCTCCTGCTGGAGGGTGCTCGTCGTGAACGGTGCGCTCGGGCGGCGCGTGTACGGCTTCTCGGAGACCTCGGTGACGACGACGTCGGATGCCGTGAGCGCGTCGGCGATGCCGCGCGCCGTGGACTCGTCGACCTGGACCGCCTTGGCGTTGGTCAGGGTGCCGTCGTCGGCGAAGTCGCGACCGGTGGCGACCCGGTTGCCGTCGACGCCGGTGAGGCGCGCGGTGAACAGGTTGGCCTCGGTGTCGGGGGTGACGTCGGCCTCGACGTCCCAGTAGCTGGCGGAGCGGAAGGCCATCCGCTCACGCTCGCGCTCGACGACGAGGCGGGTCGCGACCGACTGCACGCGGCCGGCGGACAGTCCGGCCTTCACCTTGCGCCAGAGCACGGGGCTGACCTCGTAGCCGTAGAGGCGGTCGAGGATGCGGCGGGTCTCCTGGGCGTCGACGAGGTGGGTGTCGACGTCGCGGGTGGTGTTGGCGGCGCGCTGGATGGCTTCCTTGGTGATCTCGTGGAAGACCATGCGCTTGACCGGAACGGTGGGCTGGAGCGTCTCGAGCAGGTGCCACGCGATGGCCTCGCCCTCGCGGTCCTCATCAGTGGCCAGGTAGAGCTCGTCGGCGCCCTTGAGCAGCGCCTTCAGTTCGCGGACCTTCTTCTTCTTGTCGGCGTCGACGACGTAGAAGGGCTCGAAGTCGGCGTCGATGTTGACTCCGAAGCGGCCGAACGGGCCCTTCTTCATCTCGGCGGGCATCTCGCTGGGGGTCGGGATGTCGCGGATGTGGCCGACCGAGGCCTCGACGTCCCAGTCGGGGCCGAGGTACCCCGCGATCGTGCGGGCCTTTGCCGGGGACTCGACGATGACGAGCTTGCGTCCTGCCAAGGGGTTCACCTGTTCCGTTTCCGTTTACCCACGTGCAGCGGATTCGTCGCTGCTCCGACGTGGGAACGCCCTGACCGTAGCGCCCCGCCCCGGGAGAAGCACAAACGGCCCCTCCTGCGCGGGGTCAGGCGATCTCCTTGGTGAGCACCCGCCACGTGCCGACCGCGAACGGCAGCCCCAGCCACAGCAGGGATGCCGTGCCCAGGTGCGCCCACTCGGTGCCGCCCATCGAGCCCGCCATCAGCGGTTCGCTGGCGACGAGCAGGTCGACCCAGGGGGTGAACCGCTCGAGGGCGACGACGATCGTCGTCGCCACGGTGAACACCACCGGCAGCAGCAACGAGGTGACGATCGCTGCCGGGGTGTTGAGGAAGAGCAGACCGAACGCAAGCCCTTGGACGAGGTAGATCGTCAGCAGGAGCAAGAGCTTGGCGACGACCGCGGGCTCGTACGACCAGTCGGCAGGGCCGTCGCGCAAGGTGGTCGACGCGACGTAGAACAGCGCACTCGCGACGATCGTCAGGACGAGGACCGTCAGGGAGAGGAGCACGACGGCCAGCAGCTTGGCCACGACGACCCGCCCGCGTCGCGGCTCCAGGGTGAAGGTCACGAGCGCCGTCCGCTGGCTCCACTCGGTCGTGGCCGTGAGGATGCCGAGAATCGGCAGGAGCAGGCTGAGCGGCATGGTCGCCACGCTGAGCAGCCCCATGAACCCGAGGCCGTCGGACTCCCCCCAGATGAGCATGACCGCCAGGGTGAGCGCCGTCAGCAGGGCGGTGATCCCCAGCAGCCACGCCCCCGACCTGGTGTCGACGATCTTGCGTCGCTCCACCTCGAGGAGCCGACGGAAGGGGATGCCGGGGCTCCCCTCGAGAGGTGCGTGAACAGCATCCGGTGTGGTGGGTGCGGAAGCGGGGGTCGTCGTGGTGGTCATGCCGCCACCTCCCGGGCGTCGTCGGCGGTGAGTCTGAGGAAGAGGTCCTCAAGGCCCTGGGCCCCGTGCGGGCGGAGGTCGGTGACGACGATCCCCGCGGCGAGGGCGATGCGGGCGACGTCGACCGGTTCGGCCTCGACGACGACGCCGGATGCCGTGGCCGCCGCGGCGTGACCGGCGGCTTCCAGCGCGGCGACGAGTGCGGCATCGTCCAGCGAGCGGGCGATGGCGCCGAGGCCGTCGACCAGCTCGGCCACCGGTCCCTGCGCGACGATCCGGCCGCGCCCGATGACGACGATGTCGTCGGCGACGGCCTGCACCTCGGCGAGCAGGTGCGAGGAGAGCAGCACCGCTCCCCCACGGTCGGCGAAGTCGCGCAGGAGGCCGCGCATCCAGTGGATGCCCTGCGGGTCCAGGCCGTTGGCCGGCTCGTCGAGCACGAGCACCCGGGGGTCCCCGAGGAAGGCCCCGGCCAACCCGAGTCGCTGGCGCATGCCGAGGGAGTAGGTGCGCACGCGGCGCCCCGCCTCGTCGTCGGTGAGCCCGACGAGGCGCAGCACCTCGTCGACGCGGGTGCGCGGGACGCCGATGGCGATCGAGGCCAGGGTCAGCGCCTCGCGACCGGTGCGGCCGGGGTGCTGCGCCGAGGCGTCGAGCATGACGCCGACGTGGGAGCCGGCGTTGGGCAGGTCGCGGTAGGCGCGGCCCAGCACGGTGGCGTGTCCGCTGGTGGGTGGGGTCAGCCCGGTCAGCATCCGCATGACCGTTGACTTGCCGGCGCCGTTGGGGCCGAGGAAGCCGGTGACCGTCCCGGGCCGCACGGTGAAGGTGGCGCCGTCGACGGCGGTGACGCTGCCGTAGCGCTTGGTGAGATTCTCGACTCTGATCATGGGAACCAGCCTGCAAGCGAGGGTGCGGGGCGCACATCGGCCAGCGGACGGCATCCACCCCCGACCTTGGTCTATGTCTCGGCGCTGCCGGGGCGACCTTCAGCCGACGCGCACGAGGTCGGCGCGCTCGTAGCGTCGGTGCATGGATACTGACGGCATGACGACACCCCCACCGCTGCGCTGGTGGGAGCACGCCTGGCGCCTGGGACTCGCCGCGCTCGTGAGCCTGGCCGCGTTCGTCGTCACCGTCGGAAGGTTCGCGGAGGCCGACTACGAACCGAGCGGGGCCGAGGCGTTCTGGATCCTGCTGGCAGATCCCGTGCTGGGGCTCGCGGCCTTCGTCATCGTCCTCGTCCGTCGCCGCTGGCCCTTCGTGGTGGCCGCGCTCACCGCTGCCTTCTCGGCGGTCTCCTTGTTGGCGCTCGGCCCGGCGACCCTGGCCCTGGCGTCCTTGGCGACGCGGCGACGCCCCCGTGAGCTGGCCCCCGTGGTTGCCCTGACCATCGCGGCGACCGTGTCGATGGAGACGCTGTACCCCAGCATCGAGCGAGAGTCGTGGTGGGTTGGCGTCCTGTCCGGCGTCCTGGGCGGCGCCGTCGTCATCGCCGTCGTCGTCGCGATCGGCTACGCGGTCGGCGCCGACCGCGAGGGCCGGCACACCCTGCGCGAGCGCGCCGAGACCAACGAGCGCGAGCAGCAGGCCCGCGTCGCCGCAGCCCGCGCCGAGGAGCGCACCCGCATCGCCCGCGAGATGCACGACGTCCTGGCCCACCGCATCTCACTGGTGTCGATGCACGCCGGCGCGCTGACCTACCGCGATGACCTGCCGCGGGAGCAGCAGGTCGCCGTCGCCCGCACGATCGAGGACAACGCGCAGCTCGCGATGTCCGACCTGCGCACGGTGCTCGGGGTGCTGCGCAGCGACGCCGCTGCCGACGGCATGCCCGAACCACCCCAGCCGGGGACGGAGGACCTGCCGGCGCTGGTCGCCGAGGCGGAAGTCGCAGGCATGCGGGTGCTGCTCGACAACCAGCTGACGCAGGCTCCGCCGGCGACGACGGGGCGCACCCTCTACCGGATCGTCCAGGAGTGCCTGACCAACGCCCGCAAGCACGCCCCTGCGTGCTCGGTGACGGTGAGCATCGAGGGCGGCCCGGGCGAAGGCGTCGAGGTCGTCGTGAGCAACCCGCTGCCGGTCGGCGCCGCGAGCCCCGAGCGGCTGCGCGGGCTGGGGCTGCTCGGGCTCGATGAGCGCGTTGCGCTGCTCGGCGGGTCGCTGGACCATGGCGAGACCGGTGGCCGCTTCGTCGTGCGCGCGTCGCTACCGTGGGCGGCATGAACGGGGCATCCGCGGCCCCGGTGCGGGTCGCCATCATCGACGACGACCCGCTGGTGCGGGCCGGGCTGGCGATGATCCTCGGGGGCGATCCGACGCTGTCGGTCGTCGGCGAGGCTGGTGACGGGGCGGATGCCGTGGCGCTCGTTCGCGAGGTCGCCCCCGACGTCGTGCTCATGGACATCCGGATGCCACGCCGCGACGGCCTGGCCGCCACCGGCGACCTGCTGGCACTGCGTGAGCCACCGAAGGTGCTCGTGCTGACGACCTTCGATGCCGACGAGATGGTGCTGGCGGCGCTGCGGGTGGGGGCCCACGGGTTCCTGCTCAAGGACACCCCGCCGGCCCGGCTCGTCGAGGCCGTGCACGCGGTGGCTGCCGGGCTGCCGATCCTGTCGCCGCACGCGACGTCAGCCCTCATCGCCGAGGTGGCCACGCGGGATGCCGCTGGGCCGAGTTCCGCTGACCGCCGCCGGGTCGCTGCCCGTGCTGCTCTCGAGGCGCTGACCGAGCGTGAACTCGAGGTGGCCGCCGCGCTCGGCCGAGGGCTGAGCAACCGGGAGATCGGGAGCGCGCTGTACCTCAGCGTGGCGACGGTCAAGGCCCACGTCGGACGCATCCTGACCAAGCTCGGGCTCGAGAACCGCACCCAGGTGGCGATCCTGGTTCACGACGCCGACCTGGGCGACGACGAGAACTGAAGCGGACGGCATCCGCCCGGCTGAGGGTCGAGGGGCGCGCGCCGGTGAGCGGACGGCATCCGTCTCGTTCGTGACATGCGGGGCGCGCGACATGTCGCGCGCTCCGCATGTCACCAGTCGGACGCGGAATACCGCACCGGGGCAATGTAGTTGTAGGTTGAACTATCTGCCCCGAGGAGCCCCACCATGTCAGCAGCAACCACGCAGACGTCCGAGCGCCAGCCGGTGCTCTACCTCAGCCACGGCGCGCCGCCGCTGGCCGACGACACGACGTGGACCGGCGAGCTCGCCGCGTGGTCGAGCGACCTGCCGCGGCCGAGCTCGGTGCTCATCGTGTCGGCGCACTGGGAGCTGGCCCCCATCGCCGTCTCGGCGACCTCGGGTGACGTGCCGCTGCTCTACGACTTCTGGGGCTTCCCCCAGCGCTACTACGAGGTCACCTACGACGCCCCGGGCGCACCCGAGCTGGCGCAGTCGGTGGCCGGGCTGCTGTCCGGCGTCGGCGAGAGCCTGCACCAGGACCCCTCGCGTGGCCTCGACCACGGCGCCTACGTGCCGCTGAAGGAGATGTTCCCGCAGGCCGACATCCCCGTGCTACAGCTCTCGATGCCGACCCTGGACCCGCAGCGGCTCTTCGCCCTCGGGGAGCGACTGGCCCCGCTGCGCGACGAAGGGGTGCTCATCGTCGGGTCGGGCTTCACCACGCACAACCTCGCGTGGTTCAACCCCTCGGCGCCCTCGGACGCCGCACCGCCGACGCCGTCGGCCGAGTTCGACCACTGGGCTGCCGAGGCCGTCGGGCGGGGCGATGTGGATGCCGTGCTCGACTTCCTCGCCAAGGCACCCGCCGCTCGGGAGGCGCACCCGCGCACCGAGCACTGGGCTCCGCTGTACGTCGCCCTGGGTGCGGCGTCTGCGTCGGGTGGGGTGGATGCCGCGAGCGTCATCGACGGCTTCTGGTACGGCCTGAGCAAGCGCTCCTGGCAGTTCGCCTGACCCTTACGCGAGGTGGCGGTTCAGGAAGTCGCCGATGCGCCGCCACGCATCGTCGGCGGATGCCGCGTCGGGCCCGACCCGCATCACCCACCGTGAGATGGGGGTCGCGAACCACGGAACGTCGGCCTGCTCGTTGAGGAAGGCATGTCCCGCCGACGGGTACTCGCGAACGTCGTGCGGCACCGCTCGTGCGGCCAGCGCCGCCTCGAGGGTCGACGCCGCTCCGCGCAGGTACAGGTCGCGCCCGCCGTAGCTCGCCACCACGGGGCAGGCCCCGTCGAGGGTCGACAGGTCCGCCGGCAGCGCCCCGTAGTTGACGACGGCGGCATCCCAGCCCGGTCGCCCGGCCAGCACCAAAGCGAAGCCGCCGCCGAGACAGAACCCGATGACCCCGACCGCGCCGCTGCAGCGTGGGTCGGCCAGCGCGGCATCCCTCACCGCCTCGATGTCATCGAAGGTGCGGCCGCTGCCGCGACGCAGCGCCCGGAAGGTCTGGGCCAGACAGGCCATCCGTCGGCCGCGAGCCAGCAGGTCCGGCGCGAGGACGAGATAGCCCATGGCCGCGAGGCGATCAGCGTGCCGACGCATCTCGTCGTCGAGACCGAACACCTCGTGCACGAGGACCAACGCAGGCCACGGGCCCTCCCCCGACGGAACCGCCCGGTACAGCGGGAGGTCACCGACCGTCGTCATGCCTGCCGTCAGCGCGCTCATGGCCCCGATCCTGCCGGACGACAGCGGGCCCCGGCCCAGAAACGGCGTGTCCGGCGGTTGCACGCAGGAACTGTCTGAGAAGTCTCACGCGGGGCTAAGGGGCTCTGCACGGGAGGAGAATTGAGGTGGCAGCCGCCTGTGTCGGCGGTTGTGTGGAGGTGTCGGAAATGACTGAGACCCTGCAACGGCCCGTGGTCACGGGTCGCGAACGTCTGAACCCCGCTGCAGATGCATTCCTGTACGCAGCGATGGTCTTCCTCGCCGCGGTGGGAGTCCAGGAGGGCCTTGCGCTCCTGTTCTCCGGCGGCGACCTGGCCGGCTGGACGCCACCCGTCTGGCTCGAGGTGGTCGGCGCGCTCGGGATGCCGCTCGCGCTCATCGGCGGACCGCTCCTCGCGTGGCGGGTCCACGGTTGGCATCTTCGGTGGCGAGACCTCGTCGCTGCCGTTGTCGGAGCCCTGCTCGGCAGCACGGTGTTCGGGGTCGTGATGCTCCTCATCGTCTCGATGACCCGTCTGGTCCAGGGCCCCGCCATGGACGAGCAAGGTCCCTGGCTCGCCGGTGCCGTCGCCGCGCTGGCGGTCGTGGCGGCCCTCGCCAAGCCCGTCGCCGCGGCGGTGCGAGACCTCACCGGCGCCAAGGAGCACCCACGGCGTCACGGGCTACGGCTCGCGATCGTCGGTGTCGGCCTGGTTGCCGTCATCGCCAGCGTGTTCGTCGGCGGTGAGACGGCCGAGCTCGGCGTGTTCCTGCTGCTGCCCGCGGTACCGGCTGTGGGCGCCGTGGTCGCCATGGACTGGTGGCGCGAGAACCACCCGGCCTGACCCTCCTCAGACAACGGCGGGGATGCCGCTCTCCTCGTCGAGATCGGTCGCCGCACCAGCGAACTGGGCTGCGTACAAGGCGGCGAACGCGCCACCAGCGGCGAGCAGTTCGGCGTGTGAACCCCGCTCGACGATCCGCCCGGACTCCATGACGAGGATGAGGTCGGCATCCCTGATCGTCGAGAGGCGGTGGGCGATGACGAAGCTCGTGCGGTCCGACCGCAGCGCAGACATCGCGTGCTGCACGAGCAGCTCGGTGCGGGTGTCCACCGACGACGTCGCCTCGTCGAGGATGAGCAGCGACGGCGCCGCGAGGAAGGCCCGGGCGATGGTGATGAGCTGTCGTTCACCGGCGCTGATGTTGTCGGCCTCGGCGTTGAGCACCGTGTCGTAGCCGTCGGGCAGCATGTGCACGAACCGGTCGACGTAGGTGGCCCGGGCAGCCTCGAGCACCTCGGCGTCGGTCGCCCCCGGCCGCCCGTAGGCGATGTTCTCGCGGATCGTGCCGGAGAACAGCCAGGTGTCCTGAAGCACCATGCCGATGCGTGAACGCAGGTCGTGTCGGGTCAGCTCGGTGATGTCGACCCCGTCGAGGGTGATCCGACCCCCGTTCAGCTCGTAGAAGCGCAGCACGAGGTTGACCAGCGTCGTCTTGCCCGCCCCGGTCGGGCCGACGATCGCCACCGTCTGGCCCGGCTCGACGACGAGGTCGAGGTTCTCGATGAGCGGGGTGTCCTCCCGGTACGAGAACGACACGTCCTCGAACGCGACCCGCCCGCGAGGGTCGGTGATGCGTGCCGGGGTGACGGCATCCGGCTCCTGCTCCTCGGCATCCAGCACCGCGAACACCCGCTCGGCGGAGGCGACGCCGCTCTGCATGAGGTTGGCCATCGACGCCACCTGCGTCAGCGGCTGGGTGAACTGGCGCGAGTACTGGATGAACGCCTGCACGTCACCCAGGCTCATCGAGCCCGACGCGACCCGCAGCCCACCGACGACCGCGATGGCCACGTAGTTGAGGTTCCCGATGAACATCATCGTCGGCATGATGATGCCGCTGATGAATTGCGCCCGGAAGCTCGCGTGGTGCAGGGCGTCGTTGCGCACGGCGAAGTCGCGGTCGGCCTCGGCCTGGCGGCCGAAGACCTTGACGAGCTCGTGCCCGGTGAAGGACTCCTCCACGATGGCGTTGACCTCGCCGGTGCTCTTCCACTGCTGCACGAAGTGCTTCTGGCTGCGCTTGCCGATCATCGCCGTGACGACCATCGTCACCGGGATCGTCACGAGCGCGATGAGGGCGAGCAGCGGCGAGATCCAGATCATCATGCCGACCATGGCGACGACGGTCAGCAGTGAGGTGAGCAGCTGGCTCAGGGTCTGCTGCAGGCTCTGCGCGACGTTGTCGATGTCGTTGGTGACCCGGCTGAGCAGCTCACCGCGCGGCTGCCCGTCGACGTAGGGCAGGGGCAGCCGGTTCAGCTTGTCCTCGACGTCGCGACGCAGCGTGAAGATCGTGCGGTTGACCGCTCCGGTGAGCAGCCGCCCCTGGAGCCACTGGAGCAGCGCGGCGACCACGTAGATCGCGAGCACGATGAGCAGGATGCGCCCGAGGGCGCCGAAGTCGATGCCCGTGCCCGGCACGATGTCCTGCATCGCCGCGAGCATGTCGGCGATCTGCGTCTCGCCGCGGGCCCGCAGCGCCTGCACCGCCTGCTCCTGGGTGACCCCGGCCGGGATCTGGCGGCTGAACACGCCCGCGAAGATCAGGTCGGTGGCCGAACCGAGGATCTTCGGGCCGATCGCGTTGAGGGCGACGCTGCCGAGCGCCAGCAGCACGACGGCCCACACGATGAGCCGCTCGGGCGCCATGAGCGCGAGGACCCGCTTGGCCGACGGGAGGAAGTTCTGCGACTTCTCGGTCGGCATCCCGATCGCCGCGTGCGGCGGCCCACCACGGTGGGCGGATGCCGGGCCGCGCCGCTGTGCAGCCGCCTTCTCCTCCTCGTTGCGCACCTCACTCATGCCGCCTCCTCGATCGCTTGCTGGGATTGGACGATCTCGAGGTAGGTCGGGCAGGTCTCGAGCAGTTCCTCGTGGGTGCCGCTGCCGACGACCCGCCCCTCGTCGAGGACGACGATGCGGTCGGCGTGCAGGATCGTGGACACCCGCTGCGCCACGACGATCACCGCGGCGTCGCGGGTGACCGGGCGCAGCGCGGCGCGCAACCGGGCGTCGGTCGCGACGTCCAGAGCCGAGAAGGCGTCGTCGAAGAGGTAGATGTCGGCCTTGCTCACCAGGGCACGGGCGATCGCGAGCCGCTGCCGCTGACCGCCGCTGACGTTGGTGCCGCCCTGCGAGATCGGGGACTCGAGCCCGTCGGGCATCTCCCGCACGAAGTCCTCGGCCTGGGCGACGCGCAGGGCCTCCCACAGCTCGTCGTCGGTCGCGTCCGGGTCGCCGTAGCGCAGGTTGGAGGCGACGGTGCCGGTGAACAGGTAGGGCCGCTGCGGGACGAGCCCGATGTGCGACCACAGGTGTTCGGGGTCGGCGTCGCGCACGTCGACCCCACCGACGAGCACCTGCCCCGAGGTCACGTCGTGCAGGCGCGGCACGACCCCGAGCAGCGTCGTCTTGCCCGAACCCGTGGACCCGACGACCGCGGTCGTCGTGCCCGGCTCGGCGACGAGCGAGACCTCGTGCAGCACGGGGGCCTCGGCGCCCGGGTAGGCGAAGGTGACGTCGCGCAGCTCGACCCGTACCGGCCCCGCGGGGATCGCCACCGGGTCGGCCGGCGCGTGCACCGAGGTCTGGGTGTCGAGCACCTCCTGGATGCGCCCCGCCGACACCGTGGCCCGCGGGATCATCATCGCCATGAAGGTCGCCATCATCACCGACATGAGGATCTGGATGAGGTAAGCCATGAACGCGGTCAACGCGCCGATCTGCATGGCCCCGGTGTCGATGCGCTGCGCCCCGAACCACAGCACCGCGACGGTGGAGGCGTTGAAGATGACCATGACGATCGGGAAGGCCAGGGCCATCAGCTTGCCGACGGCCAGCGCCGTGCCGGTGTACGTGGTGTTCGCCTCGGCGAACCGCTCGCGCTCGACGTCCTCACGCACGAACGCCCGCACGACCCGGATGCCGGTGATCTGCTCGCGCAGGATCCGGTTCACCGAGTCCACGGCCGTCTGCATGGCCCGGAAGTGCGGGATCATCTGCCGGATGACGAGCCCGATGGCGATGGCCAACGCTGGGACGGCGACGGCGACGAGCCAGGACAACCCGGCATCCTCACGAATGGCCATGACGACGCCGCCGACCATCATGATCGGCGCGGACACCATCATCGCCAGCATCATGTAGACGACGGTTTGCACCTGGGTCACGTCGTTGGTGCTGCGGCTGATGAGGGTGGGCGCGCCGAAGCGGGAGAGCTCCTGCGCGGAGAAGGCGCCGACGGTGCGGAAGACTCGGGCGCGGACGTCACGGCCCAGGGATGCCGCGGACTGGGCACCGATGCGGGTCGCCGCGATCGTGGCCGCGATCTGCACGAGGGAGACCACGAGCATGATCGCGCCCGCGCGCATGATGAAGCCGGTGTCGCCGACCGCGACGCCCTCGTCGATGATCCGGCCGTTGAGGCTGGGCAGGTACAACGACGCGATCGTCGCAACGAACTGGAGGGCGAGCAGCACCAGCAGGGAGGCCGCGTACGGGGTGAGGTGCGTGCGCACGAGTCGGTAGAGCATCAGGCCTTCTTCCGGGTGCCGTCGAGGACGACGTCGACGATGTCGGCCGCGTCGAGGCGGCCGGTCGACATGAGCGGGTGCACGCTCGAGAGCGTGAGGAGCTGGAGCAGGGCGACGACGTCGGATGCCGGTTTGCGCAGGGCCGCGGCATCGTCACCGATGAGGTCGAGGAAGGCGGCGTCGACCTCAGGGTCCGACGGTCGCTGGTGTCGCTTCGCGTCATGGGCGACCGGGCCACCGGCCGGCGAACCGGCGTGGTGGAGCACCGAGATGAGGCCCACGATGCTTTCGACGTGCCGCAGCAGGATGGCGACCCCCGAGGTGAGCCGCTCGTCGAGGGTCAGCGAGGGGTCGATGGCGCGCAGTTCGGCGACGGCCGGCGCGGAGTCGAACACCGCGGCGACGCAGGCCTGGACGAGTTCGTCCTTGCTGCCGAACGCGCGGAAGACGGTGCCCTCGGCGATGCCGGCGGCCTCGGCGACCTGGCGGGTCGTCACGGACGGGCCGTGCTCGCGCAGGAGCGGAAGGGTCACGTCGACGAGGGCGGCGCGGCGGTCTTCGGGGCTGAGGGCTGGGGCACGGGGTGGCACCCGGACACTATAAGTGAGTGAGCACTCACTCACCAACAGGTTTGACGCTCGGGTGTTCGTGGGGGTCAGCAGACCTAGAGGCGCGCCTCGGCGGCATCGAGCAGGTCAGCCGTCGACATCGCCAGGTGCGCCTCGTGCACCGCACCCGCTGCGAGCGACAGGAGCGCGCCCGCCGTGCGCACGGCCAGCGCCTCGCGGTCGACGACGACCTGAGCCGCCTGCTCCCAGCGACGCGCCACCGCCTCTCCAGCAGGGCCCAGCGCGATCGCGTGCGCCACGAGGCAGGCCAGGTCGTCGACCCGGTGGCCGGGCCCGACGGTGTCGACGTCGAGCAGGCCGCTCGGGCGCCAGCCCTCCCCCACCCGGGTGACCGTCAGCTGCCCCTCGTGGAAGTCACCGTGGGTCGCGACGACCGGCCCGAGGTCCACCGTCCGGGACCGGGCCACGACCTCGCGACCGACGGCGAGCGCACGGTGGGCGTGGACTCCGGCGGCGGCCACGGCATCCGCATAGTCGGCAGCCCGGTCCGACCACGCCGGGCGCCGAGGAAGGTCGAGAACCGACGCCGGCAGGGCGTCGAGCAGCGCGACGAGCTGGTCGAGCTCGAGGCCGCTCGCGTCGTCCTGGCCGATGGCCTGGGCGAGCGGGGTGCCGACGACCTCCTCCAGGACGACGACCCCGTCGCTCTGGGCCGCGAGCACCGCGGGCACGGGCAGCCCGGCCTCGGCGAGGACCGCCAACCGGTGAAGGACGTCCGGGGCGCCACCACGCCCCGCTGCGGGGCGCAGCACCTTGACGTACGCCGTCCGCCCGTCACGCACCGCACGGACCACGGCCCGACGCAGGGGCCGGTACCCCAGCAGCTCGATGCTCGTCACGACCCCGCTCCCCGGCACGACGTGCTCCAGGGCCACGGGGTCGCACGCGACCTCGAGCCCCGGCAGTGCGGGGTCGTGCGGATGCCGCCACCCGAGCAGCCGCCCAGACGGCCCCTGCATGCTCACCACGTGGGCGGCGTCATCGGGCACGTCACGCCCGGCGGTGGAGCTGAGGAGCACGTAGTCCTCGACGAGATCGCCCGAGGCGGTGCGCAGCCACACCCGGTAGCCGACGGTGACACCATCGCCCGGACGGTGCTGGACGGAGTGCACCTCGTGGTCCGCCAGCTCGGCCTGCACCGTCGCGACGGCGAGCGAGAGCGGTTCCCTCGCGCCGGGGCCGGTGAGCAGCTCGAGCACGTCGGCCTCCCGGGACTCCCGCGGCGACGTGGTCGCCGGGAGTCCCGGGAGGCCGGATGCCGTGCCGGTCATCAACTGAGGGTCACGCGCTGGGGGCGGAGACCGGGGATGCCGGGCTGTTGGGGGTGTTGGGCGTGTTCGCCGACACCGGGCTGGCCGGGGAGACCGGGGACACCGGCGAGTTGGGGGTGTTCGCCGTGTTGGCCGACACCGGCGAGTTGGGGGTGTTGGGCGTGTTCGCCGACGTCGGGCTGGCCGGGGTCACGGGCGAGTTGGGGGTGTTGGGCGTGTTCGCCGAGACCACGAGGTCGCTCGTCGCCGCGCTCGATGCCTCGCGCTCCACCACGATGGTCGTGTCGGTGGGCACGGGCACCGACTCGATGAGGCTGGAGGCGCTCGGGGAGGGGCTGCGGGTGTCCGCCGATGCGCCGCCGGCCGCAACGGCACCGGTGAGGGCGATGGCGCCGAGCGCGCCACTGATCATCCACGTCTTGCGGGGCAGGTTCTTCATCTCAGGTCCTCCTGGAAAGGGGGCGACGGGGTGCCGCCTGCTGTTGCACCAGCCTCGAGGACGTTGATGAGGTGGTCGTGATGCAGACATGAGGGCGTCCTCATGTTCGCCCCTCAACCGACCAAGACCTCGAACTCGGAGACTCGCGGCCTGATGCGGCGCCGCTCGATGGCGGGGCCCAACTCCACTCGCAGATCCATACTCCCGATGTGCGCTGTTGCAGCAGCGCCCAACGAGAGTTGGAGCGCACATCGGGAGTTCGGCCCAGCCATCGACGCACCCTCAGGCCCGGATGCTGGTCAGCGCAGGATGCCGTCCTTGGCCGCGTCCCGGACGAAGGCCACGATCTCGTCACGCACGGCATCCGCGTCGAGGTCCAGCAGCCCCGAGATCGCCCCCGCCGCAGCCCGCGCGGTCAGGTCGCCGTCACACACCGAGGCGAAGGCAGCGGTCACGGTCGTCAGCGTCAGGTGGCGCCGCAACCCCCCGCCCTGTCGCAGCACGATGACGCTCGGGTGCTCGGCGCCCGGCAGGCTGTGCCGTTCCTCGTGCACGTCGGGAGCACACGACCACGAGGTGTCGAGCACGGCGTCGTCGTCGTGCTCAGCGAGCCAGCAGCGCGCTCGGAGCCCGGCCAGCACCGTCGGACCCATGGGCGACTCGACGGGCCACGACACGTCCATGAGGTCGACGAAGGGAGCCCGCTCGACCTCAGGCCGGTGCAGCGTCACGACGCCGAACCCGATCGCCTCGACGTCGCGGGACTCGAAGTCGTCGAGCCACGCGGCATACATCCTGTTGAAGTCGGCGGTGCCCGGGTGGTGACCCCCGTCGCGGGCCCACGTCTCGGCGTACTCCGCCGGGTCCTGCACCTCCCGTTGCACGACCCAGGCGTCCAGGCCGGTGCCCTCGATCCAGCCGCCGACCCGCTCGGTCCACGTCGTGCCGCGCGGCACCTCCCAGTTGCCCAGGAAGTGGGCGATGCCCCCGGGTTCGAGGTGCGCACCGACCCCCATGACGAGGTCGCGCACCACGGCATCCCCGGAAGCGCCGCCGTCGCGGTACTCGTACAACGGCACCTCACCCGAGCGCGGGGTGATGACGAACGGGGGGTTGCTGACGACGAGGCCGAACCGCTCCCCCTCGACCGGCTCGAGCATCGACCCGGAGCGCACCTGCCAGCCAGCCCCGTCGAGGGCGGCGTTGAACCGCGCGAAGGCCAGGGCCCGCTCCGAGAGGTCGGTGACGACGACCTCGTCGGCGTGCTGGGCGAGGTGCAGCGCCTGCACCCCACAGCCAGTCCCGAGGTCGAGGGCTCGCGCCACCTGAGGCCGCGGCGTCCAGGAGGCGAGCGTCGTCGACGCCCCACCGATGCCGAGGACGTGGTCCTGGCGCACGGGTCGCCGCGTCGCCAGCTCGTCGAGGTCGGACGCGACCCACCAGTCGACGTCGTCGCCGGCGTAGGGGCGCAGGTCGCACAACGCGACGACCCCGTCACCCTCCGGAGCGAGCAGGCCGAGCGCGACCGCCCCCTCGACTCCGAGGGTGGGCAGCGCACGTTCGGCCTCGGCGGCATCCACCGGGTCACCGAGGGTGAACAGTCGGATGAGCGTGCCGCACGGCGCGTCGGTCGCAGCGGTCACCCGCTGCACCGGGAGAGCCTGCTCACGGTCGAGGGCGGCCGCGGCCATCGGGCCGAGCAGGTCGAGCACGCCGGCGACGGTGAACTGGGAGGTGTGCAGGTCGGCACGGAGCGCGCTGATGAGCGCGGGGTCGACGCGGGGCGGGTTGCTGGTCATCGTGGACGAGCGTATGCGGTGCGGCACCGTGACGTCATCGGATGCCGAAGGGCCGGGTTCCAGCGGAACCCGGCCCCTCGGCATCCGTCACGACATCCGGGGTGGTCACACCGACGTCGCGCGCAGGCCCACGATCAGTGGATCTGCTCGGGGTGGTGCGCCGTGGCTATCGCGGCGTCGGGGTCGGCGTCCCCGCCGATGGCGAGGTCCTTGCTTTTGGAATAGGCGACGGCGGCGACGACGATCGTCAGGGCCACCGCCGCGATGCCGTAGCGCAACGGCGAGGAGGCGTCGTTGCCGATGGACAGGGTGACGATCGCGGGTGCGATGAGCACGGAGACGAGGTTCATCACCTTGAGCAGCGGGTTGATGGCCGGTCCGGCGGTGTCCTTGAACGGGTCGCCGACGGTGTCGCCGATGACCGCGGCCGCGTGGGCCTCGGAGCCCTTGCCGCCGTGCGCGCCGTCCTCGACGATCTTCTTGGCGTTGTCCCACGAGCCACCGGAGTTGGCGAGGAAGACGGCCATGAGCGCACCGGCGCCGATGGCACCGGCGAGGAACCCGGCCAACGCACCGACGCCCAGGCCGAAGCCCACGGCTACCGGCATGAGGGCTGCGAGCAGACCCGGCGTCGCGAGCTCGCGCAGCGAGTCACGGGTGCAGATGTCGACGACGCGACCGTACTCGGGCTTCTCGGTGTAGTTCATGATGCCCGGGTGCTCGCGGAACTGGCGGCGCACCTCGAACACGATGGCGCCGGCTGCCCGGGTCACGGCGTTGATGGCCAGGCCGGAGAAGAGGAAGACGACGGCCGCACCGAGGATGACTCCGACGAGGGTGTTGGGGTCGGTGACCAGGCCGTAGGCGCTGTTGAGGAAGTCCTGGCCCTCGGCCTCGGTGACCCCCGAGACGTCGAGCGAACGAACCGTGCTCTGCCAGGCGTCGGTGTAGGAGCCGAACAGTGCCGTGGCGGCGAGGACGGCCGTGGCGATCGCGATGCCCTTGGTGATGGCCTTCGTGGTGTTGCCGACGGCGTCGAGCTCGGTGAGGATCTGCGCGCCCTCCTCGTCGACGTCGCCGGACATCTCGGCGATGCCCTGGGCGTTGTCGGAGACGGGGCCGAAGGTGTCCATCGCCACGATGACGCCGACGGTGGTCAGCAGGCCACAGCCGGCGAGGGCGATGAGGAACAGCGCCAGCGCCGTCGAGCCGGCACCGAGCAGGAACGCCAGGTAGACCGCACCGGCGATGATGCCGGCGGTGAACACGGCCGACTCGAGGCCGACGCCGATGCCGGAGAGGACCACCGTGGCGGGGCCGGTCAGCGTGGTGCGAGCGACGTCGATGGTCGGGCGCTTGTCGGTGCCGGTGTAGTGGCCGGTCAGCCAGAGGATGACGGCCGCGAGCACGATGCCGATGAGCACCGCGAGGACCGCGGTGAGGCGCGGGTCGCCCTCGAGCGCGTTGATCTCCTCGTTGGAGGAGCCGAGCTCGCCGAAGGTCGCGGGCAGGTAGACGTAGGCCGCGATGGCGGACAGCACGGCCGAGATGGCGGCGGAGATGTAGAAGCCGCGGTTGATGGCGCTGAGGGCGTTCTCACCGGGACGGGCCTTGGTGATGAACACGCCGAGGAGCGCGGTGACCGCGCCGATGGCCGGGACGATCAGCGGGAACACCAGGCCGTACTCGCCGAACGCGACCGAGCCGAGGATGAGCGCGGCGACGAGCATGACCGCGTAGGACTCGAAGAGGTCAGCTGCCATGCCGGCGCAGTCACCGACGTTGTCACCGACGTTGTCGGCGATCGTGGCGGCGTTGCGCGGGTCGTCCTCGGGGATGCCGGCCTCGATCTTGCCGACGAGGTCGGCGCCGACGTCCGCGGCCTTGGTGAAGATGCCGCCGCCGACGCGCATGAACATCGCGAGCAGCGCGGCACCGAAGCCGAAGCCCTCGAGGACCTTGGGTGCGTCACCTTCGTAGAGGATGACGACGATGGCTGCGCCGAGCAGGCCCAGCCCGACCGTCGCCATGCCGACGACGCCACCGGTGCGGAAGGCGATCTTCATGCCGGCGTCGCGGCCGTTCTCGCCACGGGCGGCTGAGGCCACGCGGACGTTGGCCTTGACGGCGAGGCTCATGCCGAGGTACCCGATCGCCGCGGAGAACAGCGCGCCGAGGATGAAGAAGCCCGAGCGCCCCCACCGCACACCGGCCGTGTCGGCCGGAAGCAGGAGCAGCAGGCCGAAGACCAGGACGACGAAGACGCTGAGGGTCTTGAACTGCCGCGCGAGGAAGGCCTGTGCGCCCTCTTCGACGGCAGCGCCGATCTCCTGCATCTTCTCGGTGCCGGGGTCGGCGCTCAGAACCTGGTTCCTGAAGACGAACCCCATGACGAGCGCCACGACCGCGATGGCCGCGACGGTGACGACGAGCGTGAGGTTCGTCCCAGCGAGTTCCAGGGCCGAGCCTGACTCAGCCGAAGCGAGCGCAAGCGGTGCCATTCCATCCTCCTTGACGGGTTTGTGCGTCCCGGGGCGAGTCACGCCGACGGCAGGACGCTCGGGCGCACCTTACCGGCCGACACGCCGTCGGCAGACTCCGACGCCGGAGTGACTCAGGTCACCCTCAGGAGGAGAGCGCGTCCTCGAGCGTGTCGTGGATGCCGATCACGGTGTCCAACCCGGTGATCCGGAAGACCCGCAGCACCCGGTCCTGGGTGCAGACGAGCCGAAGCCAGCCCGAGTGGTTGCGCACGACCTTCAGGCGCCCGACGAGCACGCCGAGGCCGGTGGAGTCCAGGAAGGTGACGGCATCGAGGTCGACGACGAGCCGGTTCCGGCCGGCGGCGATCTCCTCGTCGAGGGCTGCACGCAGCTTGGCCGCGGTGTAGACGTCGACCTCGCCACTCACGGTGACGACAGCGACACCGTCCTGCTGGGAGGTGCTCACGGAGAGGTCCACGGGGAGGCACCACTTTCGGTCGTTGCCGCTGTCCACGGACTCGTCACGCGGCAGGGCTGCTGATGGGGGTCGGAGGCACCGCCTACCGTAACCGGCATGTCCGCCGCTGAGAACCACCTCGCAGCACTTGCAGCGGGGGCACGCAGCGAGCGACTGCTGCACGTCGAGCGGGTGCCGGCAAGGGCGGCCCAGGTGTCGACGTGGCCTGAGACGGTTGTGCCCGCGGTGCTCTCGGCCCTGCTCGGCGCCGGGATCGAGGCGCCGTGGACCCATCAACGGGCCGCCATCGACCTCGCGACCGCGGGTGAGCACGTCGTGCTGGCGACGGGTACGGCATCCGGAAAGAGCCTGGGCTACCTCGTCCCGGTGCTCGGGGCTGCGAGCGAGGGCGCCACGGCCGCAGGAGGTCGCGGCGCGACCGCCATCTACCTCGCCCCCACGAAGGCGCTCGCGGCCGACCAGCTAGCGCGCATCGACGCCCTCGCGGTGCCCGGGGTGCGGGCCGCGACCTATGACGGCGACACCCCGCCCGACGAGCGGCGGTGGATCCGGGACCACGCGAACGTCGTGCTCACCAACCCCGACCTGCTCCACCACTCCCTCCTGCCGGGCCACGAGCGCTGGTCGCGGTTCCTGCGGTCGCTGCGTTACGTCGTCATCGACGAGTGCCACGTCTACCGCGGGGTGTTCGGCTCCCACGTGGCGTCGGTGATCCGCCGGCTGCGGCGGGTCGCGGCCCGGTACGGCGCGTCCCCGACGTTCGTCCTCGCGTCCGCGACCGTGAGCGACCCCGCGACCCACGCGTCGCGCCTCGTGGGGATGCCGGTCACGGCCGTCACGCAGGACGGCTCGCCTCGCGGTGCCCTCACCTTCGCGTTGTGGGAACCGTCGACCGAGGACGAGCAGCGCCGGTCGGCGACGACCGAGGCCGCGCAGATCATGGCCGAGCTCGTCCTGCGCGGCGTGCAGGTGGTCGCGTTCGCCCGCAGCCGGGCCGGGGCGGAGTCGCTCGCGAGCAGCGCGCGACGCCGCATCGAGCAGGACGACCCGGCCCTGGCCGCCGGGGTGTCGGCGTACCGCGGCGGCTACCTCCCCGTGGAGCGTCGAGCCATCGAGGCAAAGCTGCGCGACGGGTCGGTGCGTGGCCTGGCTGCCACGAACGCGCTCGAGCTCGGCATCGACATCAGCGGGTTGGATGCCGTCGTGCTGGCGGGGTGGCCGGGTCGCCGGGCGAGCCTGTGGCAGCAGGCGGGGCGTGCCGGCCGCTCGGGCGAGGAGTCACTGGCCGTGTTCGTCGCGGCTGACGACCCACTCGACACCTTCCTCGTCCGGCATCCCGAGGCCGTGTTCGGCGCCCCGGTCGAGGCGACCGTGCTCGATCCCGACAACCCGCACGTGCTGGGGCCTCACCTGGCGGCCGCCGCGGCCGAGCTCCCCCTCACCGAGGGCGACCTGGCGATGTTCGGGCCCGACGCCCGCCGCCTCGTCGAGGCCCTGGTGGCCCGCGGCATCCTTCGTCGCCGCCCGACCGGCTGGTTCTGGGCACGCGAGGACCGCCCCGCCGACCACATCTCGCTGCGGGGGGTCACCGACGTCGTCGCGATCGTGGAGGCGCGCACCGGCAGGGTCCTCGGCACCGTCGACGAGGCGTCGGCCCACGGGCAGGTGCACACGGGGGCCGTGCACGTGCACCAGGGCGAGGCGTGGGTGGTGACCGAGCTCGACCTGGAGGCCCGGGCCGCCCAGGTGGTGCGCGGTGACCCCGGGTGGTCCACGCACGCGCAGTCGGCGAGCCGCTTCGACATCCTCTCCACCGACCGAGCGGTGGAGCGCGCTCACGTGCAGGTCTGTTTCGGCAGCGTGCGGGTGACGACCCAGGTCACCGGGTTCATGAGGCGCCTGCCGTCGGGTGAGGTGCTCGGCACCCACCCGCTCGACCTGCCGGAACGATCACTGATCACCAAGGCCGTGTGGTGGACAGTGACGGATGAGGCGCTCGCGGCGGCAGGTGTCGACGAGGCGACCGTCCCCGGGGCGCTGCACGCGGCCGAGCACGCCGCCATCGGGATGCTGCCGCTGGTCGCCACCTCGGACCGGTGGGACGTCGGCGGTGTCTCGACGGCTCTGCACCCGGACACGGGGATGCCGACGATCATGGTGTTCGACGGCTACCCGGGCGGGGCGGGATTCGCCGAACGCGGGTTCTCGGACTTCGAGGAGTGGGTGGCCGCGACCCGCGATGCGGTGCTCGCCTGCGCGTGCGCCACGGGGTGCCCGGCGTGCGTGCAGTCGCCGAAGTGCGGCAACGGCAACGAACCCCTCGACAAGGCCGGTGCCGTCGCTGTTCTGGACCTCGCGCTTGCGCCTGCTGCTCCGGGCGTCTCCGCGCCCTGAGGTGGATACAGTCGCCGCCATGGTGCTTCTCGGGGTTGTTCTCGTCCTGCTTGCCGTCCTCGCTGGCGTGCTTCTCGTCACCGGAACGGCGTCGATCGATGCCCCGGTCGCGGTGGACCTTCCCTTCGGCACCCTCAGCCTCCCCCCGCTGGCCTTCCTCATCACCGGCATGGTCGTGATCTCGACCTTCTGGCTCGGCTGGGCGGTGCTGCGCGCAGGTCTGCGGCGCCAGAAGCGGCTGCGTGCCCAGGCCACCGAGGACGCCAAGGCCGCCCAGGCAGCACGCGAAGCCGACGCCGAGCGGATGAAGGCCGAGGTCGAGGCGCGCGACAAGCAGCTCGCCGAGGAGCGGCGCCAGCACGAGGCCGAGACCGCGGCGTTGCGTCAGCAGGCCGTGGCACCTCGCGACCAGAGCAGCCCGCCCGCGCCGGGGGCCTGAACACCCCGGGCTCCCCACAGGGGAGCCCACTCACGGCAACGGTTCGACACCTGCCCGCGACCGTGCGGAGACGACGCCGGGGCCGGTGATCCAACCTTGGGTCACTGACCTCGTGACCGTCACGGACACCACGACCGCGCCTGCACCATCGGCGAGGCACGTCGACACCCTCGCCGAGTTGGCGGCGGCCACCCGCCGGGCCGCGCCGCAGTCGGGGTCGGCGCCGACGGCGAGCGGGCCGGCGGCAGCGAGGGCTGACAGGTCGGCGGCACCTCGAGCCGCATGGACGTCACGCACGGTGGCCGTCACGACCAGGGCTGCTGCGGCCATGGACAGCACCACGGCGATGGCCGCGACGGCGAGGACCGTGGCACTTCCCCGCTCTCGCCGCAGTACCTGGTGGATTGGCTTCACGAGGTCACCTCCAGCGACGCGACGGCGGTCGCACGAGGTGGACCGACCACGCCGATCGCCATCAACACGGCGGGCCCGGGCGCGGTGACCGTCACGGTGCCGAACCCACCGCTGCGGCTCACCGCAACGTTCGCCCCGTCAGGAGCCGCACGCAGAGCCTCTCTGACCACCACTGGCTCGGGCTCGGCCCTGGCCACCAGACGCGCCCCGAGCCGGGCGGCGTCGACGCAGCGCACCTGCGACAGGCCCAGGTCGACGGCAGACAACGCCACCACCAGGACGACGAGCAGGCTCGGGATCGCCACCGCCAACTCGGCGGTCGCCATCCCGCGCTCACGCCGACGCCGCACGGTCAGGCCCCGCTGCCGAGCGCCCCGACGATGATGTCGGACAGGGCGCTCTTGACCGGCCCTGACCGCACCACAGCCAGGAGCAACCCGGCGAAGGCCACAGCGGCCACCGTGCCGACGGCATACTCGGCCGTCGTCATGCCCGCCTCGCCCAGGTCACGGACCCGTCGCGCCAGTCGGCTGATCCTGCGTACCAGTTGTGTCGCCATCGCGACCTCCTCTGCATCCACGAGCGCGTGTCTCGCGCCCCCTGGTGAGCACTCTTCGCGACCCGGCCCGTACGCGCTGATCGCCCCGACGACCCTGTGGACGACCGCCCCGTCCGTGCCCGCCTGTGGACAGCCGCCCCCGGCCCCGTCGGCGATGGCGGCACCACTCAGCCACGGGCGCCGCTGAGCCCGCCGAGCAGCAGCAGCACGACGGGCGCCACCGTCGTCGCGACGAATCCGGGGAGGAAACAGGCCCCGAGTGGCAGGACGAGCAACACCCCCGCTCTCTGCACGGCTGCCTCGACCCGGCGGGCCTCGTCGTCGTGCATCCGCCGAGCCGCGGCGGCAAGCAGCCCGGCCGGGGCCGCACCGGCGCTCTGGGCGGCGTGCCACGAGACCGCCGCCGTCTGCCACCCCGGGCCCACCCGCGCCCACGCGACGTCACTGGCCTCCCCCCAACGGTGCGCCGCCGCGACGATCGCCAGCTCGCGACCAGCAGCATCGGGGCAGAGCCGGGCGACGGCCTCGAGCGCCTCCAGCGAGCCCATGCCGCTGCGCAGGGCTGCTGCGACGAGGGTCAGTGCTGCCGCAGCCTCCTCCACGGTGGCCGGCTGCTCGCGAGCCACGCCGTCCCCGCTCGGCGACTGTTCGCCCGGCCTGCCTCCTGCGCGCGGGGCCCACCTGGCTCCCGACGGCCAGACGAGAACCGACACCGCCGCGAGCGACATCGCCATGGCCACCATGACGCCCCCACCCGCATCCGGCCCCACGCAGAGCCAGCCCGTCACCCCACGCTCCCGTCCGTGCGGCCTGCCCGCAGTGCCCGCCGAAGCAGGCCTCGCGACCAGGACCAGCCGAGCGCGGTGAGCAGCAGACCGACGGCCGCTGCCGCCTGCGCCGGTCCGGTTCCGTAGAGCTGGCCGGGGGTGAGCCCGACGAGCAGGGCGGCGAGTGGCCCTGCGACCGGCAGGGCCGAGAGCAGCAACATGGAGGCCCGCGGACCCGCGGCGACGACGCCTGCCCGATCCGTTGCCGCCCGTCGCGCCCGAATCGACTCAGCGGCGGCCGCAGTGACCACCGATGACGCGGCTCCCGCCTCCTCGGTGAGGTGCCAGGCAGCCTCGAGGACACGAAGGTCGCGACGATCCTGCGATGACAGGGCGGCCGGCTCGGGTTCGAGAACGAGGACGGCCCCACCGGAGGCGACGGACTCGGCGATGCGCGGCCCCAGCCACGGAGCCGCCGCCTCGATGCCGGGCGACCGGGCTGCGACCGACGCCGCGGAGGCCAGGTCGAGCCCGGCCGCGAGTCCAACCGCCGTCACCTCGGCGAGGTCGGCAACCCACGGTGGCTGACGCCCCCGCCGCACCCCACCGGCCACCCGGGCGCGCCACCGCCCCCACGTTCCGCCCCCGACAGACTCACCCCGCGCCGCGGCATCCGCTGTGGCTCGGCTCCATCGCCCCGGCCAGCAACACACCGCAAGGGCTGCCAGCAGCGCAGCGATCAGCACGGCCGGGCCCAGGCGCACTGTGTCGCGAGTGAGGGCAGCAGGCTCAGCAGTCGGTCACGGCCAGGCCCCGCTCGCAGCCCCCCGGCTCGGTCGACGACCGCGTCGACCACCCGGACACAGCCAGGGTCCGACGGGTCGGGCACCAGCACGCCGATGACACCGACGCGGCGCACACCGTCCCGGCGCTCCACGTGCACCACCGCCTGGAGTGCCTGGCGAAGTTGGGCGTGCACGGCATGGCGTGGCAGCCCCGCCAGCGAACCGAGCGCCTCGAACCTGGCGGGGACCTCCTGCGGGCCGTTCGCGTGCAGCGTGCTCATCCCCCCGTCGTGCCCGGTGTTGAGGGCGGCGAGCAGCTCGCGCACCTCGGCACCGCGCACCTCGCCGACGACGAGGCGGTCGGGGCGCATCCGCAGGGCCTGTCGCACCAGGTCGACGAGCGTCACCTCCCCGACCCCTTCGACGTTCCCCACTCGCCCTTGCAGCCGGACGACGTGGGGATGGCTGGGGTCGAGCTCGCGGACGTCCTCGACCACGACGATCCGCTGGGACGGGTCAACCTCGGCGAGCAGCCCGGCGAGGACGGTGGTCTTGCCGGCCCCGGTGCCGCCGGTCACGACCAGGGAGACCCTGCGGGTCACGAGCTGGCGCAGGACCACCGCGAGGTCGTGGCTCACCGCGCCCAACCGCACGAGCGCGTCGACACCCTCGGGGTGGTGCCTGGCCAGCCGCAGGCTGAGGTGTGGGCCCGCCTCCGCGAGCGGCGGGAGGACCGCGTGGAGACGCACACCCCCAGGCAGCACACCGTCGACCCACGGTTGGGCGTCATCGAGCCGCCGACCGGCCAGGCCGGCGAGCCGCACGGCGAGGGGGCGCAGGTCCTCGGGTTCCACCATCCGCGCTGTGCGCTCCACGCCCGACCCCCGATCGACCCAGACCGCCCCGTCCCCGTTGACGAGGACATCGGTCACCATGGGATCGGCCACGACCGCTGCGAGCGGCCCCAGTCCGACGAGTCGATCGAGCAGCTCCTGACGGGCGGATGCCGCGCCGTCGGTGCCGAGGGTTCCCTCGTGGGTCGCAGCGATCTGGGCGACCCGCACGGTGGTCGGCGGGAGACCCGCCCGGATGGAGTGCTCGACAGCGTCGTCGAAGGGCCCCGGGATGCCGGTCATGACGCCTTCGCGGCGTCGTCGACGACCGCGACCACGGCGTCGGCACACCGTCGCACCTCGTCGCGGGCGATCCCCGGGAACAGTCCTCGCTCCGCGTCGCGGGGAACGTGGGGGTCGTCGCGCAGGTGGTGCAGGTGGGCGATGCCGAGGTGCGCGACGACCTCGTCGACGATGCGAGCGGCGCTGCGGGGGCCTCGGGTGACCAGGCGCAGGTCCACGGGTCGGTGGGCCTGGTCGGCCCGATCCAGCAGGTGGGCGACGGCGGCATCCGCATCGGCCAGGGCGCGGGTGCGCAGGCCGGCCAGCACGAGCACCAGTGGCCGGTGACCAAGCACCGCGGGGAGTGCTGGGCTCCCCAGCGGCAGGTCGACGACCAGCCGGGCGGGGCCCTCGGCCAGAGAGCCGAGGACGTCCTGGACGGCCCGCTGCGAGAGGTCGGGGCCGGCCCCACCGCGGGCCGACAACACGTGCACGCCATCCTCGGTCGGCAACCGGGACGCAAGGGCACCCGGCGGCAGGCGCCCACGCACGTCACCCAGGTCGTTCCACCGCTGCCCGGGCAGGTGCTCGACGCCCGCAGTCACCTCCAGCCCTCCCCTCGTCAGGTCGAGGTCGACGACGACGGCATCGGGGCCTGTCGCGGCAAGACGGCGGGCGATGGCGAGGGTCAGGGTGCTCGCGCCCAGGCCCCCGGACGCCCCGACGACGGCGATGACGGCGTGTGGTGACATGCACCGACCCTCGCCGGGATCACGTGGTCACGCGAGGCGCGGCGGACACCCTGTGGACAACCATCGCGCCGTCGGCTGGCTGTGGACAACGACCCCTGGTGCGCCCATCGTCTGACCGCTGGTGCGCCACTTGTTTCCGGACATGGGACGGCCCCGGTCGGGGGGACAACCGGGGCCGTCGGCGAGCCGAGCTCCGGGGGGGAGAAGCCGGTTCGCCGTTCGCTCGACCCCGAAGGGGAGCGAGTAGTCATATCGTGCTCTACGACCGGACTCCGACGCAAGCCCTTGGTCAGAACTATCGAGAACATTTTCAGCACATCCTCAGGTCCACTGAATCCGAAGGTTTTGCCCAAACTGTTTAACGCTCTACGACCTGCGTGGCGCTGATCGATGACGAGGTCCGTGTCAAGGGAGCGCACGGGCCACCGAGATCCCTCGGCCCCAGCCCGATTCGGCGCGATCGCGACGCTCAGGTGGGCGGGCCCAGGCGCCCCGCCAGCACCGCATCGGCGACCGCCTCGCCCTGGGTGGCCGCCGCGCGCACCGCCTCACAACAGTGCGAGATCCACAGCCCCACACCGACGGCATCCCCTCGGCCGTAGGCGGCGAGCGCCCCGAGGTAGGCCGCTCCCCCACCTGCCGCATGACCGCCTTCGATGACGGCCACCCCGGTCGGATCGAGCCCGCCGGCCCGCACCACGGCCCGGTCCAACGCCCTCGCCACCACGGCGTTGCCACGCACGAACGGCCGCACGGTCGCGAGTTCGGCGTGCACCACCGCCGCGGCCACGACCACGGGCAGCGACGGCACGGCCACCAGCACGTCCGCGACGTCACGAAGCCGTACCGCCACGTCCTGGGCTGGCGGGGCGGCACCGAGATCGGTCAGCTCGGGGGACTCCTCGCCGGGCCGTCGTGGCCGCCCGAGGGCACCGTCGGCCACCAGCCCCGCTGCTGCGGCCGTGTGCAGCCGGGCCAACGCCTGGAGCGGCGCCGTGAGCACGATGCCCGCCAGGTGTTCGGTCTCCGCGGTTGCCGCCAGCACCCCCCGCATCGTCAGCTCGACCGGGTCAGGATCGGGTGACCAGGTGGCCGCACCCCGCACCACGTCGCGCAGGACGTCGACCGGCACGCTGGCGCCCTCCAACTCGCCACTGGCGTGGGCACCTCGCACGCGGGACTCGGCCGCGGCCTCGGGGATCCGCTTGCGCAGGGCCTGGTGCCACCGCAGGCGGGTACAGGCCTCACGGGCGGCCTCGACCTGCTCGGGGATGCCGGGCAGCTCGGCCAGTCGGGAGACTGCGGCGACGATCGGGCTCTCGGAAGGCACCCGTGCAGACTAGTTCGCGGGCACCCGCACGCCAGCGAGCTGGCGAGAACGCGCCACGAGACGACCCGCGGAGTCCCACACCGCGGCATCCTCGATGAGCAGGTCACCCACCACGGTGTCGGTCGTGAGCTCGGCGAGCAACCACCCCGGCGCCGGTTGGCCGAGCACGTGTCCCGTGAGCTCCATCGTCGGCGCCCAGCCGGGCACCCCGAGGTCGAAGGACACCGGCATGAAGGCGTCGACGACGTAGGGCAGCAGCGCGGCATCCGGCTCGCGACCGTCGGCCATCCGCAACCAGGCGCGGATGACCCCACGCTGGCTGGGCCGGCCGACCGCGAAGCCGATGGTGGCGGGGTCCACCCGCACGTCGAGGCGGTCGAGCATGACGATGGCCGTCGCGACCGGTGACGAGTCGCGGAGCGCGGGAACGCAGGAGTCCGGGTCAGGCATCGACGGCGGGGCCGGAGCACGGTGGACCGGCTCGGCCCGGTCGAGGGTGCCGAAGGTGCCGGTGACGTGCACCCGCTCGACGAGCCCGTCGTCCTCCGGTTGGCGCAGGCGCACCGTCGCCGTCGACGCGCCGCGGCCCACCCGCAGCACCTCGAGGTCCACCTGGAGCGGACCCGGCCTGGCCGCCGAGAGGAAGTGCGCGCCCCAGGTGAGCACGTCCGGGTGCCCCACGGACGACAGGACCTCGGATGCCGCGGACGTCGCGGTCGCCATGAGCACCCCACCGTTGATGGCGTGCCCGATGGCCCACCCCTCGTCGAGGTGCCCGTGGGCCACTCCGGTCGCGCCCGCGACCGCGGGCACCACGGCATCCCACCTGACGGCTGTCGCCTCGTCGAACTCCGGCATCACTGCGCCTCCCTGGTCCCTGGGCCGTCGCGACCACCTGTCCCGTCGGCTGGGCTCGACCCTATGGTGAGCGCATGACAGGGAGCATCCACTGGCCGACGGCGGTGCTCGTCGCGGGCACCCTGACCCTGTTGTGGATCTCCTGGTTGCTGCTGCGACGCAGCCGGCGACGCGGGTTCCTCTCCGAGGTCGACCGCGCCACGTACGCCACCCTCCACACGGCATCCCTGGCGTCCCAGCACCTCGCGGACGGACTCACCCCGGATGCCGCTGAGCGCGCCGGTCGGCACCTGCTCTCCATCCTCGGCGCGCACGCCGTCTCCCTGTCCGACACCGGAGGGGTGCTCTCCTGGACGGGCGTCGGCGAGCACCACCGCGGGGTCGCCTTCGACCTCGGCGACGAGACCCGGGCCACCGGCCGCACGGTCGTGCACGGCTCGACCCGGATCACCTGCGACGACGACGCCTGCCCGATCCGGGCTGCGGTCACCGCACCCCTCGTCATGGACGACCTCGTCGTCGGGACCCTGAGCGCCTGGACGGAGCAGCCGTCACCGGGGCTCGCCAAGGCCACGGAGGAGGTCGCCGCCTGGGTCTCCAGCCAGCTCGCGCTCGCGGAGCTCGCGCGCACGCGCACCCGGGTCATGGAGGCCGAACTGCGGGCCCTGCGCGCACAGATCAGCCCGCACTTCATCTACAACAGCCTCGCGGCGATCGCGTCGTTCGTGCGCACCGACCCCGACCGCGCCCGCGAACTGCTCATCGACTTCGCCGACTTCACCCGCTACTCGCTGCGCTCAGGGGGCGCGTTCACGACGCTGGCCGAAGAGCTGCGCAACGTCGAGCGCTACCTCATCCTCGAACAGGCCCGCTTCGGCGACCGGCTCCAGACCTCGTTGCTCATCGCGCCCGAAGTGCTACCGGTGACCGTTCCCTACCTCGCCGTGCAGCCCCTGGTCGAGAACGCCGTGCGGCACGGGCTCGCCGGCAAGGAAGGGATCGGCCGGCTGACCATCACCGCGGCAGATCGCGGCCCCGACGCCGAGATCTCCATCGAGGACGACGGCATCGGCGCCGATCCCCAGCGGATCCGCACCATCCTCGACGGGGCCCACGCCACCGACTCGGTCGGCCTCGGCAACGTCGATGCCCGTCTGCGACAGGTCTACGGTGACGAGTTCGGGCTCGTCGTCGAGACCGCCCCGGGAGCGGGCACGAAGGTGAGCTTTCGTGTGCCGAAGTTCGCACCCGGCATCCACGCAGATGGCTAGACGAGGGCAATAGGCTGCCGCCATGTCCACCAACGAGGCCGGGCTCATCGCACTCGTCGTCGACGACGAGCTCCCCGCGCTGTCCGACCTCGAGTACCTCCTCGAGCGCGACGAGCGCATCGCGGAGGTCATCACGGCATCCAGTGGCACCGAGGCGTTGCAGGTCCTCGACGGGCGAGACGTCGACGTCGTGTTCAGCGACATCTCGATGCCGGGGCTCGACGGGATGGCCCTGGCCCGGGTGATCTCGCGGTTCGCCGTGCGCCCGCAGATCGTCTTCGTCACCGCCCACGACCAGCACGCCGTCGACGCGTTCGCCCTCGCAGCCACCGACTACGTCATGAAGCCGGTGCGCACCGAACGGCTCTCCGAGGCGGTCCGCAGGGTCGTGCGAACCCGCAACGAACTGGCGTCCCCGGCCACCTCGCCGCCGGGCACGACGCCCGGTCCCGGCGGGCGCCCCGGCCAGAACCAGCCCCCGGCACCCCCGTCCCCACCGGAGGACGAGACGATCCCGGTCGAGCTGGGTGGGGTCACCCGGTTCATCACCCGCAACCAGATCCGCTACGCCCAGGCCCACGGCGACTACGCCCGGCTGCACACCGAGACCGGGTCGCACCTCGTGCGCGTGCCGCTCAGCGTGCTCGAGGAGCGCTGGGCCGAGCACGGGTTCGTGCGCATCCACCGCAGCACCCTCGTCGCCCTCCCCCACGTGAGCGAGGTGCGCATGGACCACGGCCGGTGCTCGGTCGTCGTGGGCGCCATCGAGCTGCAGGTGAGCCGCCGCCACACCAAGGAACTGCGCGACACGCTGCTGCGGCGGCCGATCGGCGACCGGCGCCCGTCCGGGGGCTGAGCGTGAGCGTGACCGGCGGGGAGCCACCGCAACGCGTGCGGGTGACGAGCTCGCGCCGCAGCGCCGCACCGATGCACGCCCGCCCCGTCACCCGTGACCTCGACGAGCAGACCGGCCTCGGCGACGTCTACCTCGCGGGGTTGATGCGGGCCCAGCTGAGGCTGTCGCTCGCCGTCCTCGGCCTGACCATCGGCGGGCTCGCCGCCCTGCCCGTCGTCCTCACCCTGGTCCCGGCGACCCGGACCCTCACCGTGCTCTGGGTGCCCTTCCCCTGGCTGGCCCTCGGAGTATTGGTCTACCCGTGCGCGTGGTTCCTCGCCCGCTGGTACACCCGTCAGGCCGAGCGGATCGAGGCCGACTTCGCCGAGGTCGTCGAGTCGTCGTGAACAATCCCCTCTCCGTCGCCGCGGTGGCGCTCGTGTGCCTCACCACGCTCATCGTCGGTGGCCTCGGGCTGCGGATGTCGCGCCGCACGAGCGACTTCTACGTCGCCGGCCGCACGGTCTCGCCACGGATGAACGCCTCGGCCATCGGCGGGGAGTACCTGTCAGCCGCCAGCTTCCTCGGCGTCGCCGGCCTGGTCTACGACCGCGGTGTCGACATGCTGTGGCTGCCCGTGGGCTACACGCTGGGATACCTCGTCCTGCTCGTCGTCGTCGCCGCCCCGATGCGCCGGTCGGGTGCCTACACACTGCCCGACTTCGCCGAGGCCCGGCTGGGGTCGCGCGCGATCCGGCTCGTGTCGTCGACGCTGGTCATCGCCATCGGCTGGCTCTACCTCGTGCCGCAGTTCCAGGGAGCGAGCCTGACCCTCACCCTCGTCACGGGGGCCCCCACGTGGGTCGGCGGGTTCATCGTCATGGTCGTGATCGCCCTCGCCGTCGGCGCTGGTGGGATGCGGTCGATCACCTTCGTGCAGGCGGTCCAGTACTGGATCAAGCTCACGGCGCTCGCGGTGCCGGCGTTCGTCCTGCTGGCGCTGTGGTTCCGGTCGGGGTCGCCTGCGCCCCAGGTCGACCCGTCGTGGCACCTGCCGCTGCGCCCCACCGGGCCCGACGACCACCCGTGGTACCGCACGGCATCCACCGTTCTCGCCCTGTGCCTCGGGACCATGGGCCTGCCCCACGTCCTCGTCCGCTACTACACGAACCCCGACGGCAACGGTGCCCGCCGCACCACCGTCACCGTGCTGGCGCTGCTCGGGGCGTTCTACGTCATCCCGCCCGTCTACGGGGCACTGGGCCGGATCGCCTACCCGACCCTGCCCGACGGCATGGGCTCGGACACGATCGTGCTCCAACTGCCCGAGACCATGGTCGACGGGCTGGCCGGGCAGCTGCTCACCGCGATGCTCGCGGGGGGCGCGTTCGCCGCGTTCCTGTCCACGGCATCCGGCCTGGCGATGTCGGTGACCGGCGTCCTCGACCAGGAACTGCTGCGCCCACGACTCGCCCGCTTCGCCGGTGGTGACGTACCCGGTGTCCGTGGTTTCCGGATCGCGGCGGTGCTGGCCGTGGTGCTGCCCTACCTCGTGAGCCGGGTGTCGGAGCCGCTCGGGCTCGCGACCACGGTGGGGCTGGCCTTCGCCGTCGCCGCGGCGACGTTCGCCCCGCTGCTCATGCTCGGCGTGTGGTGGCGCCGGCTGTCGACGTGGGGCGCGATGGCCGGGCTCCTCGTCGGAGGAGTCAGCGCCGGGGGCGCGATCCTCATCACCGTGTTCGCGCCACCGCTCGGCGGCTGGCCCGAGGCGCTGCTCGCGAACCCCGCGATGTGGGCGACCCCGCTGGCCCTCGCGACCTCGATCGCCGTCTCGCTCGCCACCCCGGACCGCATCCCGCCCGGGACGACCCGAACCATGGTGCGGCTGCACACCCCCGAGCGCGTCGCCGTGAGGATGCGCACCCGCGACTGAGAACTCCGACCGCCCCGCCCCCCCAGCAGTCGAGAGGAGGCGAATCGCCGCAAGGGCGGACGCTCAGACGGCGATTCGTCTACCTTCGACGGGCGGATGCCGTCAGCCGACGGCCGCTCGCGCGGCCACGAACGCGTCGACGCACTCACGGACGTCGGCCTCCGAGTGGGCCGCTGACAACTGCACCCGGATGCGCGCCCTGCCGCGCGGCACCACGGGGAAGCTGAAGGCGACGACGTAGACCCCGGCCGCGAGCATGTGGTCGGCCACCTCGGCAGCCTGCCGAGCACCGTCCTCACCCGGGAACATGACCGGGGTGATCGGGTGCGATCCGGGCAACAGCTCGAACCCGGCATCCGTCATGAGCTCACGGAAGAGGGCCGAGTTCGCACGCAGGGTCTCGCGGGCTTCGCTCGAGCCCGACACGAGGTCAAGCGCTGCCAGCGAGCCGGCCACCACCGCGGGAGCCACCGAGTTCGAGAACAGGTACGGCCGGGCTCGCTGGCGCAGCAGGTCGACGACCTCCTGGTGGCTCGTCACGTACCCGCCCGAGGCGCCCCCGAGGGCCTTGCCGAGGGTGCCGGTGATGATGTCGACGCGGTCCATGACCCCGAACAGCTCGGGCGTGCCCCGGCCCCCCTCACCGACGAAGCCCACCGCGTGCGAGTCGTCGACCAGCACCATCGCCTGGAACTCGTCGGCCAGGTCGCAGATCTGGTCGAGCGGGGCGTACGACCCGTCCATCGAGAAGACCCCGTCGGTGACGACGCACACGCGCCGCGCCCCGCCCGCCCGGGCCGCCTCGAGCTGGGCCCGCAGGTCACCCATGTCGGCGTTCTTGTACCGGAAGCGGGCAGCCTTGCTGAGCCGGATGCCGTCGATGATCGACGCGTGGTTCAGCTCGTCGGACACGATCGCGTCCTCGGCACCGAAGAGCACCTCGAACACCCCGCCGTTGGCGTCGAAGCACGAGCCGAACAGGATGGTGGCCTCCATGCCGAGGAACTGCGACAACCGCTGTTCGAGCAGCGTGTGCTGGGTCTGGGTGCCGCAGATGAAGCGCACCGAGGCCATGCCGAAACCCCACTCGTCCAGGGCGTTTCGGCTGGCAGCCACGACGTCGGGGTGGTCGGCGAACCCCAGGTAGTTGTTGGCGCAGAAGTTCAGCGACGACCCGCCCGCGGTGGCGACGTGAGCGGCCTGCGGCGTCGTGAGCTCACGCTCGCGCTTGTACAGGCCGGCGTCCTCGATCTCCTTGAGGGTGGCCGCGAGCTCGTCCTTGACGGTGCCGTACACGTCGCCTCCAGCGTGGTGTCGTCAGCGGCAGCGCGGGGCTGCGCCGCCTCTGTCGTGCAGCGTATGCCGTGTGCGGTCACGGGTGCCGCCCCCCGGCATCCGTGGTCACCCTCAGCTCCAGTCGAGCACGACCTTGCCGCCGGTGCCCGACCGGGTCTCGTCGAACGCGGCCTGCCACTCGGCCGCCGCGTACCGCCCCGTCACCACCGACGACACCGCCGTGCGCAGCTCGGGCGACGTCGCGAGCATCGAGCCCATGAGGTACCAGGTCTCGAACATCTCGCGCCCGTAGATGCCGCGCAGGGTGATCATGTGCGTGATGACCCGGCCCCAGTCGATGGCGTAGCGGTCCTTGGGCAGGCCGAGCATCGCGACGCGGCCGCCGTGGTTCATGTTCGCGAGCAGGTCCTCGACGGCCGCGGGTGACCCGGACATCTCGAGGGCGATGTCGAACCCCTCCGCCATGCCGAGCTGGCCCTGGGCGTCGCGCAACGTCTGGCCTGCGGACACGTCGACGACGAGGTCCGCCCCCGCCGCGGCTGCCAGCGCCAGGCGCCCGGCCGACATGTCGGTCACGACGATCCGGCGCGCCCCCGCGTGGCGCACGACCGCCGTCGCCATGACCCCGATCGGCCCGGCCCCGGTGATGACGACGTCCTCGCCGACGACCGGCCACTGCAGCGCCGTGTGCGTGGCGTTGCCGAGCGGGTCGAACAGCGCCCCGAGGTCGGGGTCGAGGTCGGGCGGCTGCACCCACGCGTTCGTCGCCGGGATGACGACGTAGTCGGCAAAGGCGCCGTCGCGGTTGACCCCGACGCCGACGGTGTTGATGCACAGGTGCCGGCGCCCGGCCCGGCAGTTGCGGCAGGTGCCGCAGACCAGGTGCCCCTCCCCCGATACCCGGTCGCCGACGGCCACGTGGTCGACGTCGGCCCCCACCTCCACGACCTCGCCGAAGAACTCGTGACCGAGCGTCATGGGGGCGCGCACCGTGGCCGCCGCCCATTCGTCCCACTGCTCGAGGTGCAGGTCGGTGCCGCACAGGCCCGCCCGGAGCACCCTGATCTTGACGTCCTTGTCGCCACACTCTGGCTCGGGGATCTCGACGAGGTCGAGACCGGGGCCGGTAGTGACCTTCCGCAGTGCGCGCATGGCGCCATCATGCCGCTCCACTCCGTGCACCGACAGGGATGCCGTGGGGTCGCCGTTCGTCGCGCGACGCGCGCCGTTCGCCGCGCAGTGCCACGCCGCACACCGAAGCCAGCCACCCGCCCGCCGCGCGGGTCGCAACGGGGGGTGCACAACGGCATCCGGGCGCGCCCACTCTGGGACTCGATCCCGAGCAACGATGCCCGGGCAGACCCCAGGAGGTGGCCGTGAGCGTCGAAGCTCGCCCAGGCGCCGACGACCCCTACGTCGCGCTGCAAGAGACCGATGAGTTCCAGGACCTTCGCAGGAAGTTCCGCGGCTTCGTCTTCCCGATGACCGCGTTCTTCCTCACCTGGTACTTCCTGTACGTGCTGCTGTCGATCTTCGCCCCCGGCTTCATGAACAAGCCGATCAGCGGCCTGGTCACCGTGGGCCTGGTGTTCGGCCTGCTGCAGTTCGTCACGACGTTCGCCATCACGTTCATCTACGCGCGCTGGGCCAGCCGGACCTTCGACCCCGCCGCTGAAGCCCTCGGCGCCCAGATGGATGCCATGTCCGCCCCGAAGGGAGACAAGTCGTGAGCGCGCTCCTCCTCCCTGCAGTCGAGGCCACCACCGCCGGCAACCCGACGCTCAACATCGGGATCTTCCTCGCCTTCGTCGTCTTCACCCTCGGCATCGTCATCAAGGTCGCCGGCGGCAAGAAGACGGCCGAGCAGTACTACACCTCGGCCGGTGCCTTCTCCGGTCGCCAGAACGGCATCGCCATCGCCGGTGACTACCTCTCGGCGGCATCCTTCCTCGGCATCGCCGGCGCCATCGCCCTGTCCGGCCTCGACGGGTTCCTCTACTCCATCGGCTTCCTCGTCGCCTGGCTCGTCGCCCTGCTGCTCGTCGCCGAGCTCATGCGCAACATCGGCCGCTTCACCATGGCCGACGTGCTGTCCTACCGCCTCAAGCAGCGCCCCGTGCGCATCGCCACCTCGGTGTCGGTCATGTGCGTGTCGCTGTTCTACCTGCTCGCCCAGATGGCCGGCGCCGGTGGCCTCGTGTCCCTGCTGCTCGGTGTCACGGGTGAGGCCGCGCAGAACATCGTCATCGCCATCGTGGGTGTCGTCATGCTCGCCTACGTCCTCATCGGCGGCATGAAGGGCACCACCTGGGTGCAGATCATCAAGGCGGTGCTCCTGATCGCCGGTGCGGCCGTCATCACCGTGTGGACGCTGGCGAAGTTCGGCTTCTCGATCACCGCACTGTTCCAGGGCGCCATCGACACCACGGCAACCTCCGCGGTGGAGAAGACGGCGTCCAACGCCGACAAGCTGACGACCTACGGCCTGAAGTACGGCAAGGACACCGTCACCAAGATCGACTTCATCTCGCTCTCGATGGCCCTGGTCCTCGGCACCGCCGGTCTGCCGCACGTGCTCCAGCGCTTCTACACCGTCCCCACCGCCAAGGAGGCCCGTCGCTCGGTCGAGTGGGCGATCTGGCTCATCGGTGGGTTCTACCTGCTCACCCTGGTCATCGGCTTCGGCGCCGCCGCCCTCGTCGGCCCCGACGCGATCAACGCCGCTCCCGGCAAGGCCAATGCCGCCGCTCCGCTGCTGGCCTACGAGCTCGGTGGCAGCTGGCTGCTCGGCATCATCTCCGGTATCGCGTTCGCGACGATCCTGGCGGTGGTCGCGGGGTTGACCATCGCGGCATCCGCCTCGTTTGCCCACGACCTCTACAAGGAGGGCTTCAAGAAGGGCCAGACGAGCGGCGACACCGAGTTCAAGGTCGCCCGCATCGCGGCCGTCGTCATCGGCCTGGTCGCCATCGGCGGTGGGATGCTCGCCAAGAGCCAGAACATCGCGTTCCTCGTGGCCCTGGCCTTCGCGGTCGCGGCCTCGGCGAACCTGCCGACGATCCTGTACTCGCTGTTCTGGAAGGGCTTCACGACCAAGGGCGCCCTGTGGTCGATCTACGGCGGGCTCATCGCCTCGATCGGTCTGATCATCTTCAGCCCCGTGGTGTCGGGCAAGCCGGCCGACCCCAATACCGGGCTGTCACCGTCGATGATCACCAACCCGAACATCGACTTCCACTGGTTCCCGCTCGACAACCCGGGCCTGGTCTCGATCCCGCTGGCCTTCTTCCTCGGCTGGCTCGGGTCGGTGCTCTCCAAGGAGCACGACGCCCAGAAGTACGCCGAGATGGAGGTCCGCAGCCTCACCGGTCACGGTGTCGCGGAGGCGATCGACCACTGATCGACGCCTGAACGCAACAGTTGAGCGGATGCCGTGCCACGGCATCCGCTCAACTGTTGCGCCACGCTCCGGCAGGGCGTCAGGCGTGGGCGTGCGCCTCGGCTCGCATCCGGGCGGCCAGGTCGTCGTCCACGGTCTCGAAGAACGTGCCGACGACACCCTCGAGCTGGTCCATGCTCTGCGCCTCGAACAGCACGGGCTGGTAGGCCGTGATGTCGTAGTTGAGGGTGCCCATGGTCGGGATGTCGAGGGGGCGGATGTCCATGTGCGAGAACTCGTCGAGCTCGCCGTAGCTGGAGAGGATGCCGGCTCCGTAGGCCTTGGTGACCCCGCCGTCGTTCATCACCCCGAACTCGATGGTGAACCAGAAGACGTCGGCGACGAACTGCAGGGCGTCCTCGGTCTCCAGGCGCTCACTGGCCTCACCCGCGGCCTGCGCGATCGCCGCGAAGCGCGGGCTCGCCAGCTGGTTCGCGTGTCCGATGACCTCGTGGATGATGTCGGGCTCCGGCGTGTACAGCGGCTCACTCGGGTGGCGCAGGTACTGAGTGGAGTTGAAGGTGCGGCGACCGAGGTCGGCGTAGAACTCGCGCAGGGGAACCAGTCCAGGTGCCGCGGTGTAGCACCAGCCGGTGAGCGGCATGAGCGCCTGGGTCACCTCGTGCAGCTGGGGCACGTGGTCGGTCGGCAGGGCGAGGGCGGCCTTGGCCTCGAGGTACTCGGGGTGGGCGTACCGCTCGTGCTTGGCCGCGAGCTCGGCGGACACCAGTGCCCAGACGCCGTGCTCCTCGTCGGTGTAGTCGATCGTCGGCACGGGCTGCCCGGGCCGGTGCGCCAGCGAGGCCGAGGCGATGTCGGCACGCCTGGCGCGGTACACCGGGTCGGTGAAGCCGGGGTGGTCCTCGCCCAGGTGCACCTGCACCTGGCCGTCGGCGTCGGTCGTGACGGCTGAGTAGAGCTGGCCCTCTTCGAACACGGTCATCGCCTCCTTGCGCATCGTGGACGGCCGATCGGGCCGTTCTCGCCACGGTTCCACGGATGCCGTGCGGATGGAACCGTTGCCCGACGCGGTGGTCAATGCGCGCACCATCGCGCCACCCGGCATCCGAAAACACTGGTCAACCTGCCCACCAAACCCGCACTTCTTGCACTCCAGCCACTTCACGGCAGGGTGGCTGGAGTGCACGAAGTCGCGCTGCCCGGGGCGCGACGGGCGGTCGGGGGCGCCCCGCTCGGCGCAGCCGCGGCCCGCCCGACGGCATCCTGCGGTGGGCCGGTTGCTCACGGCCCACCGCTGGGGTTGGCTAGGGCCAGTCACTCAACGAGGAGGATCACCGCCGTGACCGACGACAGCCTGTCCAGCCACGCCCACGAGCTCGACCTTGCCCCTGCCCCGGCGTTCGCCGCGCAGGCCAACGGCACCGCCGAGATGTACGAGGCCGCCGCCGCCGATCACGAGGGCTTCTGGGCCCAGCAGGCCCGCGAGCGCATCACCTGGGCGACCGACTTCGAGCGCACCCTGGACTGGGACGACGCACCCTTCGCGAAGTGGTTCGTCGGCGGCCAGCTCAACGTCGCGTACAACTGCGTCGACCGGCACGTCGAGGCCGGCAACGGTGACCGGGTCGCGATCCACTTCGAGGGCGAGGGCGGCGACACCCGCACCATCACCTACGCCGACCTCCAGCGCGAGGTCAGCAAGACCGCCAACGCCCTGACCGAGCTCGGCGTCGGGACCGGTGACACGGTGGCGGTCTACATGCCGATGATCCCCGAGACCGTCTTCACCATGCTGGCCTGCGCCCGACTCGGCGCCCCGCACTCGGTCATCTTCGGCGGGTTCTCGGCCGAGGCGCTGCACACCCGCATCGACGACGCCCAGTGCAAGGTCGTCGTGACCACCGACGGGCAGTTCCGGCGCGGTAAGCCCTCCCCCCTCAAGCCCGCCGTCGACGAGGCGCTTCAGTACCCCAACCCGGTGCAGAAGGTCCTCGTCGTGCGCCGCACCGAGACCGAGGTCGACTGGCACGAGGGCCGCGACGTCTGGTGGCACGACGTCGTCGACCGCCAGGCCGACACCCACGAGGCCCAGCCGCACGACAGCGAGCACCCGCTGTTCATCCTCTACACGAGTGGCACGACCGGAAAGCCCAAGGGCATCTTCCACACCAGCGGCGGCTACCTGACCCAGGCCGCCTACACCAACGCCGTCGTCCACGACGTCCACCCCGAGACCGACGTCTACTGGTGCACGGCCGACGTCGGCTGGGTCACCGGGCACTCCTACATCGTCTACGGGCCGCTCGCCAACGGCGCCACCCAGGTCATGTACGAGGGCACCCCGGACACCCCGCACCAGGGCCGCTGGTGGGAGCTCATCGAGAAGTACAAGGTCTCGATCCTCTACACCGCCCCCACGGCGATCCGCACGTTCATGAAGTGGGGCGACGACATCCCCGCGAAGTTCGACCTGTCCTCGGTGCGCGTGCTCGGCAGCGTCGGCGAGCCGATCAACCCCGAGGCCTGGCTCTGGTACCGCAAGCACATCGGCGGCAACACCGCCCCGATCGTCGACACGTGGTGGCAGACCGAGACCGGCGGCATCATGATCAGCCCGCTGCCCGGTGTCACGACGCTCGAGCCCGGTTCGGCGCAGCGCCCGATCCCCGGCATCTCGGCCGAGATCCTCGACGACGAGGGGATGCCGTTCACCGAGGCCGAGAAGGTCGGGTACCTCGTGCTGACCAAGCCGTGGCCGGCGATGCTGCGCGGCATCTGGGGCGACCCGGAGCGGTACAAGGACACGTACTGGACCCGCTTCGGCCCGAAGTACTACTTCGCCGGCGACGGCGCCAAGTACGACGAGAAGGGCAACATCTGGCTGCTCGGCCGGGTCGACGACGTCATGAACGTCTCCGGCCACCGCCTGTCCACGGCCGAGATCGAGTCGGCGCTGGTGTCGCACCCGGCGGTGGCCGAGGCCGCGGTCGTCGGGGCGTCGGACGAGACCACCGGCCAGGCCGTGTGCGCCTTCGTCATCCTGCGCGGCGACTCCACCGACGAGGGCGACGCCACGGTGCAGGCGCTGCGCAACCACGTGGCCCACGAGATCGGCCCGATCGCCAAGCCGCGCTCGATCATGATCGTGCCCGAGCTGCCCAAGACCCGCTCCGGCAAGATCATGCGCCGCCTGCTCAAGGACGTCGCCGAGGGTCGCGACATCGGCGACGCGACGACGCTGGCCGACTCCTCGGTGATGAGCCTCATCGCCAAGGGGATGCCGGGCGGCGGCTCGTCGAGCTGACCTCGCGCCCCCCGTACCCCGCTGACGTCCGGCAGGTTGGTTGCCGCAGGCACCAACCTGCCGGACGTTGCGCATGGGCCCTTGACAGCTCGCGAGGTGTGAGGATGCCGGGATGACCCGCATCGGCATCGTCACCTCCAGCACCCGCCCGACCCGGATCGGCCACCACGTCGCACAGTGGGTGGCCACCCAGGCGCCAGAGGGCGTCGAGGTCGAACCCATCGACCTGCGTGATCTCGCCCTGCCCCTGCTCGACGAGCCCGAGATGCCGTCGAGCGGCAAGTACGCGCACGAGCACACCAAGCGCTGGGCTGCCCTCGTCGACGGTGTCGACGCCGTCGTGTTCGTCATGCCCGAGTACAACCGGGGCTACAACGCAGCGCTGAAGAACGCGATCGACTACCTGTACGCGCAGTGGCAGGGCAAGCCGGTCGCGTGTGTCGGCTACGGCTGGGGCGGGGCGCAGTACGCTCGGGCAGCGTTGCGCCAGACGTTGGATCGGGTGGGGATGGTCGTCGTCGACGGGGCCGCCCTGGTGTTCGAGAAGACGCTCTCGACACAGGGTGCCGTGACTGCCGACGACAGCCTGGTGGCGGACGTCGCGGCCCTCTACGGCGGCCTCGTGGCCGCGGTGCCCACCGGGCAGGACACCGACGCGGCTGGATAGACTGCCCGCGGAGCGCCGGGAAGTCTGGTCGGCACCGTTGAAGCGACCCCGAGGACGACCGACCACGAGGACGGCAATGACCAACTCGACTCCACCCCGCAAGAGCGGCACGATCCTTCGTCGACCGGCCTGGGCGGAAAGCCAGTACGTCGCCGAGGCGCTGCGGACCGAGACCATCGGTGGGGCCCTGCTGCTCGCCGCTGCCGTCGCGGCTCTCGTCTTCGCCAACAGTCCGTGGCGTGAGGCCTACGAGACGCTGCGTGACACCTACGTCGGCCCCGAGTGGGGCGACCTGCGGCTGAGCCTGGGCCACTGGGCGGCAGACGGCCTCCTCGCCATCTTCTTCTTCGTCGCCGGGCTCGAGCTCAAGCGCGAGTTCCTCGTCGGTGAGCTGCGCACGGTGGCCAAGGCCGCGGTGCCGGTCACGGCGGCCATCGGGGGCGTCATCATGCCGGCCCTGGTCTTCGTCGGCATCGTGCTGGCACTCGGCGGTGACAGCCAGGCCCTGCGTGGCTGGGCCATCCCGACCGCGACCGACATCGCCTTCGCCCTGGCCGTCCTCGCCGTCATCGGGTCCTACCTGCCCTCAGCCCTGCGCTCGTTCCTGCTCACCCTCGCGGTCGTCGACGACCTCATCGCCATCACGATCATCGCGATCTTCTACACCGCCGACCTCGAGGTCACGGCCCTGCTCTGGGCTGTGCTGCCGCTGGCTGCATTCGCGATGCTCGTGCAGCGGCGGATCACCTACTGGTGGCTGCTCATTCCGTTGGCCTTCGCCACGTGGACGCTGGTCCACGCCTCGGGGGTGCACGCCACCGTCGCCGGTGTCCTGCTCGGGCTGGTCGTGCCGGTCAAGGCACGGGCCTCCGTGCCCAAGATCAGCACCCTCGAGCGCGACACCGACGTCGCCCACCGGTTCGAGCACCGCATCCGCCCGCTCTCGGCCGGCTTCGCCGTGCCCGTGTTCGCCTTCTTCGCCTCCGGAGTGACCGTGATCGGGGGCGGGTTCGCCGCGGCAGCCGCCGACGAGGTGGCCATCGCCATCGTGTGCGCCCTCGTGCTCGGCAAGCTCTTCGGGGTCTTCGGCACGACGTGGCTGCTGGCCCGCTTCACCCGGGCTGAGCTCGACGACGGGCTGGGGTGGCGCGACGTCTTCGGCCTCGCACTGCTCACCGGGGTCGGCTTCACCGTCTCCCTGCTCGTCGGCGAACTCGCCTTCGGGGAGGGCTCCGAGCGCAATGACCACGTCAAGCTGGCCGTGCTGACGGGGTCCCTGCTCGCCGCGATCCTCGCCTCCATCGTGCTGCGGCTGCGCAACACGCACTACAAGCAGATCGCCGAGCTCGAGAGCCACGACGGCGACGCCGACGGCATCCCCGACGTCTACCAGCGCGACGACACCTGACCCCAGCCGCGTCCCGAACGGGGTGCTCACGCGGTGGCCCGCGCGACCGTCCCAGCACCCGACGGCGAGGTCCCGAGTAGGGTCGGGGAGACGGCTTTCGACACAGCGGGACCACGGCGGAGGATTCATGGCAGGCACACCGGGCAGCGAGCGCACCATCGGTCAACTCGTGGCCGATGCCACGCATGACCTCCAGGGCTTGGTCCGCAGCGAGATCGCGCTGGCCAAGGCCGAGGTGACCAGTGGCGCCAAGGATGTCGGCAAGGGTGCCGGCCTGCTCGCCGCGGCAGCGTTCTTCGGCCTCATGGGCCTGGTGTTCCTGCTGCACGGGGCGGCCTGGGGCCTGGCCGAGGCGCTGCCGATCTGGGCCGGCTACCTCATCGTCGCCGTGGTCGTGCTCGTGCTCGCCGCGATCCTCGGCCTGCTCGGCAAGAAGTCGCTCGAGACGGCCAAGCCCGCACCCGACCGGGCCATCGACCAGGCACAGCAGACGATCGCCGCCCTGAAGAAGACCACCGACGCCGCCTGAGCGTCGGCGTCGCTCAGCCGGCAGCACACCGCCCGGTGGAGACCGGCACGGCATTCGGCCCGCCTTGCGCCAGCACGCCGCTGATCTCGTCGAGGGTCAGGGCATACCCGGTGTCGGGGTCGTCGAGCGACGTCGCGAAGATCATGCCGACGACCGCCCCCGTCGGGTCGAGGAGCGGCCCACCGGACGCACCCCGGCGCACCTGGGCGCGCAGCGAGTAGACCTCGCGAACCACGCTCGACGTCGAGTAGATGTCGGCACCACGGGCCGTAATGACGTCGCGGACCCGGGCACCGTCGACCCACAACCCGTCGTCCCCGGGGAAGCCGGCGACGACAGCGGCCGCGCCCGCCTCGAGGGGCGCCCCCACCTGCAGGGCCGGCGCCCTGAGACCCTCGACGGCAAGGACCGCCACGTCGCGCCGCGGGTCGAATGCCACGACGCGTGCTGAGCGCTCACGGCCCCGGTCGCCGACCCTGACACGAACCCGCTCGGCTCCGGCCACGACGTGCGCGTTGGTGGCGACCCGACCCGGGGACACCACCCAGCCGCTGCCCACCTGCCCCCGGTCACAGGTCTGCGACTCCGCCCGCACGTGGATCACCGAGCGGAGCGCGCGCCGGACGTTCGGGTCGTCCGCGACGGTCGGGTCGGGCGCCTCCACAGAGGAGATGGGCTCGGGCCCGGCCCCGTCGAAGACCCGGGGGAAGCCCTGCCGGTCCAGCGCTTCGGTCACGTCCTCGACGAGGCCGTCGGCCGAGGACGGAACCAGCGTGTCCAGCGCCCGGGCCACCGTGGATCCTTCGACGAGGTCGCGCGCGATGCTGGGGCCGCCGGCCCGCACCGCGCTGGCCACCACCCACATGACGAGGGCCGCTGCCACGAGCACGGCGATCGAGCCGAGGGCGGAGTCGAGCGCCCGGGCCACCGGCACGTCGATCGACTCACGCAGCCGCCGGCCGATCTGGAGCATGAGGACCTGGCCCAGGGCAGCGCAGACGAGCACCGACAGCACGAGGAACGCCAGCCCCGACGAGGTGCCCACGGAGTGCCCGAGGTGATCCTCGATCACCCCCGGAGCCACCCGTACGGCGACGAAAGCGCCGCCGACCAGACCGGTGAGGCCGAGCAGTGCCGAGACGAAGCCTTGACGCCATCCGCTCCAGGCATGGGCGAGAAGCAGCATCACGAGCAGGAGGTCGAGCCCGGCAGAACCACTCACCGGGTCGGGCCCTCGTCGAGCTGTTTCATCCACGGCGACATGACCCGGTCGGGAAGCGGGCGCTCGACCGTGTCGTCCCAGGGCACGGCGATGCCGGCGAGGTCGAACAGGCTGCTCAGCAGCATCGCGGTGAACCCCCACACGAACAGGTCGTCGACCTCGAACGCGGGGCCTCGATACGGGCCGAACACCGCGGTGAACCGGTTCGTGGGGTCGAGCAGCCTCGGCACCGGCACCCGCAGCACCCGCTCGACCTCCCCTCGATCGACCACCCCGACGGGGACCGGCCTGGGCCACCAGCCCAGCACCGGGGTCACCGCGTGCTGGCTCGGCGAGAGGTACACCTCGGGAAAGGTTGCGAGCACGTGGACCCCCGACGGGTCGAGCCCGACCTCTTCCTCGGCCTCGCGCAGGGCCGCCCCGACGGACCCGTCGTCGTCGGGGTCGATGCCGCCCCCGGGGAAGGACACCTGGCCGGGGTGGGCCCGCAGCGTGTGGGCCCGCTCGGTGAGCACGACGTCCTCACCGCCGCTGGGGTCGGGCCCGAAGAGCATGAGCACCGCGGAGCGACGCGAAACGCCCTCCGGCGGCACGTAGGACGCGAACCAGTCGTGCTCGGCGACATCCGGCCGGGAGGCCAGGGCCGCGAGCCAGCCGGGCGTGGGAGCGCTCACGGCAGAGCCGGGATGCCGTCGGTGACGTCACCGGGCAGCGGGCCGGGCGGTGGGTCGGGCAGCACCGCACCCGGTGCGAGCTCGTAGGAGAGCAGCGCCCGCGCCTTCACGGGATCGGTCTCCCCTTCGCCGTACGACGGGCACCACTGGGCGACCGGGCACGCTCCGCACGCGGGCTTGCGGGCGTGGCAGGTGCGGCGCCCGTGGAAGATGAGGACGTGGCTGAGCATCGTCCAGTCCTTGCGCGCAAAGAGCTCGGCGATTGCTGCCTCGACCTTGACCGGGTCGGTGTGCTCGGTCCACCGGAAGCGTCGCACCAGGCGACCGAAGTGGGTGTCGACGGTCAGCCCGGGCACGCCGAAGGCATTGCCCAGCACGACGTTGGCCGTCTTGCGCCCCACACCGGGCAGGGTCACCAGGTCCTCGAGGCGAGTCGGCACCTCACCGTCGAACCGCTCGACGATCGCGGCACTCAGCGTGATGACCGAGTTGGTCTTCGCCCGGAAGAACCCCGTCGGCCGCAACACCGCCTCCATCTCCTCGCGGTCGGCACCCGCGAGCGCCTCCGCTGTCGGCCACCGGGAGAACAGGGTCGGGGTCACCGAGTTCACCATGACGTCGGTGGTCTGGGCGGAGAGCACGGTGGCGACGAGGAGCTGTAGCGGGGTCTCGAAGTCGAGCTCGCAGTGGGCATACGGGTAGCGCTCGAGCAGCGCCCGGTAGGTGCGCCGCGCCCGCCGGGTCAGCGCCACCGGCGACTCCTCACCGACGCGCAGGCGCCGCACGGCGGCGGAGGGGGTCACGGACACCCGCGCAGCCTACGACGTGACCCTGTCAGCGCAGAGGTGCGCGAACGGCATCCGAGCCCCCTCTCCCCCGACCCTTCCCGCGAACGTGGGTGAAGATCGTCGCCTGGACGACGATTTTCACCCACGTTGTTGATGAGGGCGAGGGCCTCGGGGTGACTCTGGCACACTGTGGCCCGTGGATCACGACGTCGTGCGCAGAGCCCCGCTGTTCGCCGCCCTTGATGAGGCGGCGGCTGAGTCACTGATCGCCAACATGAGCCCAGCGCTGCTGGAACGTGGCGACGTGCTCTTCCACGAAGGCGACCAGGGCGACCGGCTCTACGTCATCGGTGAGGGCAAGATCAAGCTCGGGCGCTCCAGCAGCGACGGCCGCGAGAACCTGCTGGCCATCCTCGGCCCCGGCGAGATGTTCGGCGAGCTGTCGCTGTTCGATCCCGGGCCGCGCACCGCCACGGCCACCGCGGTCGCCGAGACGCAGGTCGTGTCGATGGGCCACGACCAGCTCAAGGACTTCCTGCGCACGCACCCCGGGGTGGCCCCGACCCTGCTCTCCGCCCTCGCCCGCCGCCTGCGCCGTACCAACGACGTGCTCGCCGACCTCGTGTTCACCGACGTGCCCGGCCGCGTCGCCAAGGCGCTGCTCGACCTGGCCGACCGCTTCGGCCGCCCGGTCGACGATGGCCTGCTCGTCGCGCACGACCTCACCCAGGAAGAGCTCGCGCAGCTCGTCGGCGCCTCCCGCGAGACGGTGAACAAGGCACTGGCCGACTTCGCGTCGCGGGGCTGGTTGCGCCTCGAGGCGCGCGCCGTGCTGCTGACCGACGTCGAGCGACTGAAGCGCCGCGCCCGCTGATCCCTGCGTCGCGGCCCGCTGGCGCTGGCACCGGCGGCACCGCCGGCACCGCAGACCGCTGACGGCCGCCCCTCAACGCTCCCGGTCGAGGTACTCCAGCTGCGCCCTAATCGACATCCGCGCAGCTGGCCACACCGCGCTCGGCACGTCGGCGTAGACCCGCTGCAGCACGCCCTCGACGACGTCGATCTCGGATGCCGCGCCGTCGGCGAGCGCTTGGCGCACCTGGTCCAGCCGCTCGGCACGGTGGGTGCGGTAGTACGCGACCATCACCCCGGCATCCGGGACGAGCGGGCCGTGTCCGGGCAGGATCGCGGTCACCGATCCGTCACCGGTGAGGGCGTGGAGCCGGTCAAGGGAGTCGAGGTAGGCGTCGAGCTCACCGTCGGGGTGGGCCACCACGGTGGTGCCTCGACCGAGCACGGTGTCGCCGGTGAGCAGGGCGTGGTCGGCGGGTAGGGCGAGCGAGATCGAGTCCGAGGTGTGCCCCGGGGTTGCCACGATCCTCAGTTCAAGGCCTCCGGTGCGCACGACGTCGCCGTCGGCGAGGTCGTCGTGGCCACGACCGACCGCGCGCACGGGGGCCCCGGTGAGCTCGGCAAACCGCGGCACGGCCTCGGCGTGATCGGCGTGCCCGTGGGTGAGGACGGTGAGCGCGACGCGCGCCCCGGCATCCGCGACCACCGCGAGCACGGCGGCGAGGTGCGCCTCGTCGAGTGGCCCGGGGTCGACGACCACGGCCTCGGTGGCTCCGGGCTCGAGGAGCACCCACGTGTTCGTGCCGTCCAGGGTCATCGGGCCGGGGTTGGGGGCGAGCACGCAGTGGGCGCGAGGCGTCACGGGGCCGCCTGCCCAGGGTGCGGTGACCGACGGCGGCGGGGACGCGCTCATGCCACCGCAGTATGCCCCGCCGGCCCCACACCCTGCGCTGCCGTACCCCCTGCGCTGCCCCCGCACCCGGTCCTGACCACCCTGCGACGGCGCGACTCGAGGGCGGGCCCACTCACAGGCAAAGCGACCTGCCGCTCGCGCCTGAGCACAGGAATCCCGGGTCAGAGCGCTTCTGCGCCGGCCCTTTGCCTGTCGGCAGGCCCACCCCGCTTCGCGTCAGCCCGCGATCAGGCCTGTGGACAACCCGCTGAGCGCCCCTCCTGGCGGCACGATGGGCCGATGGGGGCAGACAGCGGAGGGACAACCATCCGGCAGACCCTGCGGCGCCTCGGCGGGGTCACGACGTGGAAGGAGCTGCGCTCGTCCCACCCCAAGCGCCGCATCCTGCGAGCCGTGAGGGATGGGGAGCTCGTGAGGGCGTCCCGCGGCCACTACGTCCTGCCCACGGCGTCGGCCCATGTGACCGCCGCACAGTCCTGCGCTGGTGTGTTGTCGCACCTGAGCGCGGCCATTCACCATGGGTGGAAGGTCAAGTCACCACCTGGCCACGCGTGGGTCACGGTGCCGCGCAAACGACACGTGCGCAAGAAGCAGCGCCACGGCATCCGGCCCCACCATGCGGACCTGACGGCAAAGGACGTGGAGCACGGGGTCACCACGCCCCTTCGCACGGTGATCGACTGCGCCCGGGTGCTGCCCTTCGACGAGGCGCTCGTGGTGGCCGACTCCGCCCTTCGCGCCCGAGCCGTCACGCGCGGGGAACTGGCGGATGCCGTGCGGCACCTTCGCGGACCGGGTGCGGTTGCGGCACGGCGGGTCGTCAAGCATGCCGACGGGCGCGCGGCCAACCCGTTCGAGTCGGTGCTGCGCGCGCTGTGCATAGAGGAGGGGTTCGAGCTCACCCCGCAGGTGACGATCGCCGAGTCGGGGCTCTACGCCGTGGTCGATCTCGGCAGCGAGGCCCTGCGGCTGGCCGTCGAGGCCGACGGCTTCGAGACCCACGGCACCCGGGGCGGCCTGCGCAAGGACTGCGAGCGCCACACCCTGTTCGCCATCTACGCGTACTCGTCGCTGCGGTTCGCCTACGAGCACGTGATGTTCGAGCCCGACTGGGTGCGCTGGGCGCTCCGCACCTGGCGAGCGGTGCGGGCCGGCCAAGCGCTGACCGACCCGCCGCTGCGATCCCACCGACAGGCAAAGGGGTCGTGAAGGGACGCATGGTCGCGGCATGGCTGGGGCTCGACGGGGTCCCAGGCCCCTTTGCCTGTCGTCAGGGCCGCCCGGCCGGGTGCAGACCCGGGCTAGGACAGGAGGGGCGGAGGTTGGGTTTGGGGCAGGAGGTACGCGGGTGCGGCTAGGGCAGGACGGTGCGCAACATGGGGATGCCGTCCGCCCCCGCCACGAGTTCGGGCACCACCCGCGCGACGCGAGGTCGGTGCGCGAGGAACGCCGCGGCATCCGCGAAGTCCGCGAGCTCCTCGAGCGAGATCACGGTGGGCGGCAGCATCCGCACCTTCCCAGCGCGGTGTCGGACCAGCAGGTCACCGGGCCGAACCCAGGCGCTGTGGTCGGACTCGGTCGTGGTGCCCCGCGCCTCCTGGTCGGCGGGCATGCCGGCAGCGAGGATCCACGTGTCGTACCGGCGCGGCTCGAACTCGGGAGTCACCCAGTGGGCCCGACCCCGCAGGTCGGCCACGGTGATCACGACCCCACACTCCTCCTGGACCTCGCGCACCGCGGCAGCAGCGAACGGGGCCGCGACGTCGGCCGCGACACCCATGACCGCGGCCAGGTCGGCCAGTCCGGGCGTCGCCGGGTCCAACGCGTGGTCCACCGGGTCGACCCCGCCGCCGGGGAAGACGACCGTCGAGGGGGCGAATGCCATCGACGCCACCCGGCGCTGCACGTAGACCTGCGGGCCAGCCGCACCGTCGCGCACGAGCATCACGGTGGCCGCCAACCGCGGAACCGCAACCGAGCGCTCCGCAGCCGCCAGCCACGCCTGCGCCCGCGCAGCCAGCCCGGGGTCGCGTGACACCGGGTGCTCGACCACCCGACCGGACGTCACCGACCCACCCCCCAGAACCAGGGTCAGTCGCGGACGTGGACGATGACCTCGACCTCGACGGGCGCCCCGAGCGGCAGGGCGACGACGCCGACGGCCGAGCGGGCGTGCCGACCGGCATCCCCGAAGACGTCGCCGAACAGCTCGCTGGCACCGTTGATGACGCCGGGCTGCCCGGTGAACGACGGGTCGGACGCCACGAAGCCGACGACCTTGACCACTCGCTCGACCCGGTCGAGGTCTCCCACGACCGACTTGACCGCCGCAAGCGCGTTCAGCGCACACACGGCCGCGAGCTCCTTGGCGCGCTCCGGCGACACGAACCCCTCACCCTCGCCGACGGCGCCGGTCGCGGCCATGACGCCGCCGACCATGGGAACCTGCCCCGAGACGTACACCCGCGAGCCGTCGAGCACGGCGGGTACGTAGGCCGCCAGGGGCGGCACGATCTCGGGCAGCACGAGGCCGAGCTCGGCCAGACGGCTCTCGACGGCACCCATGTCAGGCCTTCGGGCGCTTGAGGTAGGCCACGAGGTTGCCCTCGGGCATGACGAGCACCTGGACGAGGTCCCAGCCGTCGGCGCCCCACTGGTCGAGGATCTGCTTGGTGGCGTGCACGATGAGCGGCACGGTCGCGTACTCGTAGGTCGTCATGTCCGCAACCCTAGCGCCGGGCCACCCCTCGGCTAGCGTGACGCAGATGAGCGAGCGCCCAGCTGACCGCCCCGCCGACCGCACCGAGATCACCGGGCCCCACCAGAGCGACGTCTACGACGTCTGGGAGCCCGCCCCCCACCGGGCCCGCGGGGTGAGCGTCGCGCTGATCCACGGGGGGTTCTGGCGCGAGCGCTACGACCGGCACCACCTCGCTCCGCTGGCCCGGGCCCTCGCCGACGACGGGTTCCACGTGGCGAACCTCGAGTACGCCCGAGCGGGGATGCCGGGGGGCGGCTGGCCGGGGACCGGCGCCTCGGTCCTCGCGCAGCTCACCGCGGTTCACGCCGACCCGGCGCTGCCCGAGCGAGTCGTCGCCGTGGGGCACTCCGCGGGCGGGCACCTTGCCCTGTGGGTGGCCTCGGCAGACCGCGCGCCGTGGCTGACCGGGGCCGTGGCCCTGGCCCCGGCCGCCGATCTCGGCGAGGTCGACCGGCTCGGCCTGAGCGACCACGCTGCCCGCAACCTCATCGGCGCCGCCCCCGATGACGCCCCCGACACCTGGGCCGACGCCGACCCGGCGCGTCAGCGCCTCACCACACCCGCGGTGATCGTGAGCGGCGAGCACGACGACGACGTCCCGGCATCCGTCATCGAGTCCTACCTGGCCACGCGCACACCGGACGATCCGATCCACAGCGCCGTCGCCCTCGGCGCAGACCACTTCGCCGTCATCGACCCGCAGGCGCCGGCGTACCTGCTGGTCCTCGCCGAGATCGAGGAGCTCACGCTCGCCACCCACTGACGGCCCTGACCAAGGATTCGAGGATGCCGTGAGTGCCCGCCTAGGCTGGTGGGCGTGTCCACTCCCTCTCTCGCACGTGCCTTCGACGGGGTGCGCCTGCACATCGTGACCGGCAAGGGAGGCGTCGGCAAGACCACCGTCGCCGCCAGCCTGGCCCTGTCGCTGGCCAGCCAGGGCAAGCGGGTGCTGCTCGTCGAGGTCGAGGGGCGTCAGGGCATCAGCCAGACCTTCGACGTGCCCCCGCTCGGCAATGACGAGGTGCGTCTGGTCACCCATGCCGGTGGCGGTGAGCTGTGGGGGTTGTCGGTCGACGCCAAGGCCGCGCTGATGGAGTACCTACAGATGTTCTACAAGCTCGGCCGCGCCGGCGGAGCCCTCGAGAAGATGGGCGTCGTCGACTTCGCGACGACGATCGCCCCCGGGGTGCGCGACGTCCTGCTCACGGGCAAGGTCTACGAGGCGGTCGGGCGCACGACGGGCAACCGCCGCGGCCAGGGCACGAAGGTGTGGGATGCCGTCGTCCTCGACGCCCCGCCCACCGGCCGCATCACCCGCTTCCTGGACGTCACCGCGCAGGTGGCCGACCTCGCCCGGATCGGCCCGATCCACTCGCAGGCCGAGTCGATCACCCGCATGCTGCGCCACCGCGAGAGCGTCGTGCACATCGTGACCCTGCTCGAGGAGATGCCGGTGCAGGAGAGCGTGGATGCCGTGACTGAACTGTCCGCAGCAGGCTTCGGGGTGGGCACGGTCATCGTGAACCTCGTGCGCGAGCCCATCGTCGACGAGGCCCTGCTCGAGGTCGCCGCCGCCGAGCCGGACCGGGTCGCCGACCAGGTGCGGGCCGACCTCGTCTCCGTCGGGGTCAAGACGTCGAAGGCCACCGTCACGGGGCTGCTCAGCCAGGCGCACGACCACGCCGAGCGGGTGGCGCTCGAGCGCGACCTGGCTGCCGAGGTCGCGGCCCAGGGCCTGCCGACGCTCCGCCTGCCGGCGCTGCCGACCGGGGTCGAGGACGGCGGCATCACCGTGCTCGCCGACGCCCTGACCGCGCAGGGGGTGCGCTGATGGCCCGCCGCCCCGCACCCGTCCGGCTCGACGTCGACGCGCTGCTGGCCGACCTCGGCACGGGGATCATCGTGTGTTGCGGCTCGGGCGGGGTCGGCAAGACGACCACCGCCGCGGCGCTGGGGGTGCGCGCGGCCGAGTCCGGGCGCCGCGTCGTCGTGCTGACCATCGACCCAGCTCGACGGCTCGCCCAGTCCCTCGGCCTGACCGAGCTCGACAACGTCCCACGTCCGGTGAAGGGCGTCGGCGAGGAGGCCGGCGGCAGCCTCGACGCGATGATGCTCGACATGAAGCGCACCTTCGACGACGTCGTCGAGGCGCACTCCACCCCCGACAAGGCCGCGCAGATCCTGGCCAACCCCTTCTACCAGGCCGTCTCCAGCTCGTTCGCGGGCACCCAGGAGTACATGGCGATGGAGAAGCTCAGCCAGCTGCGAGCCCAGGCCGACCGCGAGGGCACCTGGGACCTCGTGATCGTCGACACCCCGCCGTCGCGCTCGGCCCTGGACTTCCTCGACGCCCCCAAGCGGCTCGGCTCCTTCCTCGACGGCCGGTTCATCCGGCTGCTCACCGCGCCGGCCCGCGCTGGCGGGCGGGCCTACCTCAAGGTCTTCAGCGTCAGCGCGACCATCGCCGCGGCGACGATCTCCAAGGTGCTCGGAGGAGCGTTCCTGTCCGACGTGCAGACCTTCGTCGCGGCCCTCGACACGATGTTCGGGGGGTTCCGCGAGCGTGCGGACCTCACGTACGCGCTGCTCAAGGAGCCCACGACGGCGTTCGTCGTCGTCGCCGCTCCCGAACGTGACGCCCTGCGGGAGGCCGCCTACTTCGTCGAGCGGCTCGAGAGCGAGGGGATGCCGCTCGCAGGCGTCGTCGTCAACCGCATGCAGGCGCTGGCCGCACCGTCACTGAGCGGGGGTCGGGCGACCGCGGCTGCCGAGCAGCTCGAGGAGGCCGGGGGCAGCGAGCTCACTCCGGCGCTGCTGCGCCTGCACGCCGACCTGTCCTCGATCGCCGAGCGTCACGAGGGGCACGTGCGCCGGTTCGTCGCCGGCCACCCCGGGGTGCCGGTCTCGACCGTTCCGGCGAGCGCGACCGACGTCCACGACCTCGACGGGTTGCGCACCGTGGGCGCCGCGCTGGCTGCCACCTGAGGCGCAGGCCACCTTCCCGTAGGGCGGGGTCAGGCACTCTCGCCGTGGAGCGCTGCTCCCTTGACCTGGGCCAGCAGGCCGCTCCACGACTGGACCTCAGGTCGACGGCGCAGCAGGGCCCGACGCTCGCGCTCGGTCATCCCGCCCCAGACACCGAACTCCGTGCGGTTGTCGAGAGCGTCTGCGAGGCACTCAGCCATCACCGGGCAGCCCTTGCACATGACCTTCGCGGCGCGCTGAGCCTTTCCCTGGACGAACAAGGCGTCAGGGTCCTCGTCCGCGCAGTGGCCCAGGCCGGCCCAGTCGGCAAGCCAGTCCCCCAGCGCTGGTGCAACCTCGGGTGCGGCGCTCATGTCTACCCCTGTTCAGCAAGAACCTGGAACGGCTCGAACAGCGCGGTCATGAGTACCGACCGCGCATCGTCAGGCTAGGGCGGTCGATGACACCACGGCATCGTCCGAATCGTCGCGAGCAATGGCCGAACGGTTGATTCCTGAGGCATCGGTGTCCACGCTCAGGTTTGATCGATGGACAGACGTCGACGCCGCCCGACCGGCGCGACACGCGCGAGCGAGGGCCGACGGCATCCACGGGTTACCCTGATGGTATGGACGGTCGCGCCCACAATGTATCCGCTGTGCTCAGATTGCTTCTCGGTTTCGTCGTGCTCAGCACGATTGCCGGGTTGTTGATGGCTGGGCTGGCGATCCCTGCGGTCGGGGCCACCGGTCAGATGGCCAAGGGTGGCGTCGGGGTCTTCAACGACCTGCCGAGCGAGTTCACGGTCTCGCCGCTGGCGCAGCAGTCGCGCATCCTCAACGCCGACGGCAAGGTGATCGCCAACCCGTACGACGAGAACCGCATCATCGTGCCGCTGGCGAAGATCGCGAAGAACATGCAGAACGCGCAGCTGGCCATCGAGGACTCGCGCTTCTACGAGCACAACGGCCTCGACGTGCGCGGCTTCAGCCGGGCCATGGTCTCCAACCTCCAGGGCGGCGACACCCAGGGAGCGTCGACCCTCACGCAGCAGTACGTCAAGATCTCGCTGCAGTACCGCGCGCTGAGCAACGGGGACAAGGATGCCGCCGCCGCCGCGGTCGAGAAGTCCTACTCCCGCAAGCTCCAGGAACTCAAGTACGCCCTGAACGTCGAGGAGAACTTCACCAAGGAGCAGATTCTCGAGGGCTACCTCAACCTCGTGTACTACGGCGACCAGGCCTACGGCGTCGAGGCCGCGGCCCAGAACTACTTCGGCGTCTCCGCCGCCAAGCTCAACCTCGGCCAGGCGGCCCTGCTCGCCGGCATCGTCCAGCAGCCCACGGCGTTCAACCCGGTGCTGCACCCCAAGGCCGCTCAGTCCCGCCGGAACCAGGTCCTCGACCGCATGCAGGCCCTCGGGCTGGCGTCGGCCAAGGACGTCGCCGCTGCGAAGAAGCAGGAGGTCGCAAAGGTCGTCAAGCGCAAGCCGGCCAAGGGCGTCTGCTTCCGGTCCCCCGAGCCCTACTTCTGCGCCTACGTCATGGAGCGGTTGCAGAAGTCGCCCCAGATGGCCGTGCTGGGCAAGACCCCCGCCGAGCGCCTGAAGACGATCAACCAGGGCGGGCTGGTCATTCGCACCACCCTGAACCCGGCGATGCAGGCGAGCGCCAAGAAGGAACTCGCCAAGGCCGTCAAGCCGAACAACAAGCAGAACCTCGCCGGCGCCGTGACCATGATCGAGCCGGGCACGGGCAAGGTGCTCGCGATGGTTCAGGCCACGGACTTCGCGAAGTACCAGACCAACATCAACGTCGACCAGGAGTACGGCGGCGGCCCCAATGGCTATCAGATCGGCTCCACGGCCAAGACCTTCGCACTCGTGGAGGCTCTCGAGCGGGGGATGCCGCTCAACGCGACCATCAACGTCCCCGCGTCCAGCCCGACCAAGCCCGCGGTGTTCGAGCCAAGGAACATGGTTGACGAGTGCTCGACCAACGAGCCGTGGCCGGTCAAGAACGACTTCTCGATGGGCGCAGGGCCAATGACGCTGCGGGAGGGGACGGTCAAGTCGGTCAACCCGTTCTTCGCGGCTCTCAACGTGCGCCTGGGCGCCTGCTCGGTGCGCGACACGATGGTGAAGATGGGGCTGCACCGCGCTGACGGCAAGCCCATCTCGGACACCATCTCGGGCATCGCTCTCGGCGCCGGTGAGTCGACCCCGATGAGCGTGGCCAGTGCCTACGCGACCCTGGCCGCGAACGGCAACTACTGCGAGCCCCAGCCCGTCACCGCCATCAGCACCCCCGATCGCAAGAGCCTGAAGATCCCCGCAGCCAAGTGTTCGCAGGTCATCTCCGCCGATGTCGCCGCTGGCGTGACTGACCTGCTGCAGAGCGTGGTCAAGGTCAACCTCGGGTCAATGTGGAGCAGCAGCGCCCGGCCGGCAGCCGGGAAGACCGGAACGACCGAGCGGTTCAACCAGGTCTGGTTCGCCGGGTACACCCCGCAGATCTCGACGGTGGTGTTGGTCGGCAACCTCAAACCAGCGAACAAGAACGGCAAGCTCTACACCCTGCGCGGCAAGTGCTTCGGCGACTACGGGTGCCCCAGCCGGGTGTACGGCTCAACCGTGTCCGCACCCATCTGGTCCAAGATCATGAAGACCGCCCACAAGGGAATGCCGGTCAAGGACTTCAAGAGTCCGTCGGCGGACATCCGCAAGGGCAACTACGTGCGCCTGCCGAACGTCATCGGCCGCGGCCCCGACAGCGCGCTCGCACGTCTGAAGGAGGCCGGCTTCAGCGGCTTCGTGGCTGGCCGCACCAACAGCAGCCTGCCCGCCGGGACTGTCGCCTTCACCGACCCCTCGGGCTCGGCCCTGCCGGGAGGGCGGGTCGGCCTGTGGCTGTCCAACGGCTACACGCCGCCACCGACCGCCCCCAAGAAGGCGGCTGCCCCGGAGAAACCCCAGCAGACTCCGGAGCCGGCGAAGAAGCCCGGCAAGCCAGCGCCGAAACCGAAGAAGAGCTAGCGGACGAGATGGGGCCCGAGCCGCCTACTGGCGGCTCGGGCCCCGTCTCATGTCCCGGCCCCCTGTGGGCTATGCCCCGGACAACACCTGCTTCACCACGGCAGCCACCCGGCCGCCGTCTGCCCGGCCAGCGACCTCGCCCTGGGCTGCCTTCATCACCATGCCGAGCTGCGGCATCCCGGTGGCGCCGGTGGCGGCGACCGCCCGGTCGACGATCTCGCGAAGGGCCTCGTCGTCGAGCTGGGCGGGCAGGTAGCCCTCGAGCACGAGCAGCTCGGCCTCCTCGGTGGCTGCGAGCTCAGGTCGGCCGGCGCCGGTGAAGGCGGCGGCGGCCTCCTTGCGCTTCTTGGCCTCCTTGGCGACCACCTTGAGGACCTCGTCGTCGCTGAGCTCGCGCGCCTCGTCACCAGCCACCTCGGCGTTGGTGATGGCGGTCAACGTCATCCGCAGCGTGCCCGAGCGCACGGTGTCGCGTGCGCGCATGGCGTCGTGCAGGTCGTGCTGGAGGCGAGCCTTGAGCGTGTCGTCGGTCATGGCCCCAGTCTCCCACCGGCGATTGGGTGGGGCGCCACCGGTTTGCGAGGATGGAGAGATGGACGACCTGGCTCGCACCGCGCTGCGCACCGCTGGTGGCCTCGCCGGCGCCGGTCTCGTCGGGATCGCGTACGCCGCGTTCGTGGAACGCACCTGGTTCACCCTGCGCCGCTTCGCCGTTCCCGCACTGCCACCCGGGGCGGCTCCGGTGCGCATCCTCCAGGTCTCCGACCTGCACCTGACGCCCGGCCAGACCAAGAAGATCGACTGGGTTCGCTCCCTGGCCGAGCTCGAGCCCGACTTCGTCGTGAACTCGGGAGACAACCTCGCCCACCTGGATGCCGTGCCACCGCTCCTGCGAGCGATGGAGCCGCTTCTCGAGCGGCCGGGTGCGTTCGTCCTGGGCTCGAACGACTACTTCGCCCCGACGCCGAAGAACCCGGCCCGCTACCTCACCAGCCGCCACGCCGACGCCCCGGCCCGACGCTCGACGCTGCCCGTCAAGGCGCTGCGCGACGGCTTGGGCAGCAAGGGCTGGGCAGACCTGAACAACGCTCGCAGGATCGTGCGGATGGGGGACCACGATGTCGAGCTCGTGGGGGTGAACGACCCACACATCGGCTACGACCGGTACGCGAAGGTGGCCGGTCCGGCATCCACCGACGTGGCCCTGACGATGGGCCTGGTGCACGCTCCCTACCAGCGGGTGCTCGACGCCATGGTCGGCGACGGGGCATCCGTCGTGCTCGCTGGCCACACCCACGGTGGGCAGCTGGCCGTTCCGCTCTGGGGTGCCCTGGTGACGAACTGTGACCTCGACACCAGGCGCGCCAAGGGCGTCTCGAGGTGGTGGCCGGGCGCCGGCACCGCCGGTGCTCGAGGGGGCGCGGCACCCTCCTCGGATGCTCCCGAGGATGCCGCGTGGCTGCACGTCTCAGCGGGGCTGGGAACCTCCCCCTACGCTCCCGTGCGCTTCGCCTGCCGGCCCGAGGCAACCCTGCTGACCCTGCTGGCCCGCGACAGCTGAGGCCGATTTCTGTACGCCGCACCGGGTCGGCTATCCTCGGGTGTCGCCGCACCCCCGGGTACGGCTAACAGCCACGGGGTGTGGCGCAGCTTGGTAGCGCGCGTCGTTCGGGACGACGAGGCCGCAGGTTCAAATCCTGTCACCCCGACCAGACGATGGCGGTTGCTCGACAGTCTCGGGTGGCCGCCATCACGCGTCTCGGGCCCGGCCCCCGGAACGCCTTCCACGAGCTCCTGCAGGCAGGTGTGCGGACGCACTGCTCCAACCCGTGTACGTCACGAACACGAACGTCAGATGCCGCTCAGACCCTTGCTCAGCAGGAGCGCACCGATGACGAGGACGACGACGGCCATGATCGTCGCGTTGTGCGTCGTGAGCCAGGCCTCGGCCCGCCGCAACGGGGCCTGCGCGCGGTCCCCGAGCACGAGGTGCACGCCGATCGGCAGGGCCACCGACAGCGACCCGACGAGCGCGAAGGCGATGACGGTCGCCACTGTTGCCGCGGTGCCCTGCTCCTCGGCAGCGATGGTCAGACCGGCCGCTGCGCTGAGCAGGAGGATCTTCGGATTGGCTCCCGAGAGCAGCGCACCGAGCCTCAGCGCCGACGGCGGGGTGGACTCACCGAGCGCCCGCATCCACCCCGGGGGCTCTGCGTTCGCGTGGCGGGTCAGGAAGGCGCGCACGCCCACGACGACGAGCACCCCGCCGAGCAGCACGCGCGCCCACGACACCCAGGTTGGCGTCTCCTCGAACCCGTCGATGACGGTCGCCAGGCCCACGAAGAGCGCGGTGCCGGCGGCAACCCCCGCCGCCCAGCCACCGAGGAACGACACGGCGTTGGCGGTCGCCCGCGGGGTCAGCAGGAGCAGGATCACCGGGATGACGGGGAAGGGCGAGGCGAGGATGCCGATCACCAGCGGAACGAGGTCGGCCACCATCAGCGTCGGCCCCTCCCGTCCGGGACGATCGCCACGGACCCGAAGAGATCCAGGCCGAGGGTTCGCGAGAGCCGCTCGGCGGCGAGGATGCCCCGAACACTGTTGCCAGCGGCATCCAGTGGTGGGGAGAACGTCCCGAGGCCACCCTTGCCGGGCGCGGCCGTGACGATCCCGCCGCCGATGCCGCTCTTGCCGGGTAGCCCGACCCGCACGAGCCACTCACCTGAGGTCTCGTACATCCCGGCCGTCGTCATCACCGCCAGCGTGCGCGCCGCGACCTGAGGGCTCACCACGGCGATGCCCGTGACGGGGTTGACTCCCCCGTCGGCGAGCGTGGCCCCCATGACGGCGAGGTCTCGGGCGGTGACGGCCAGCGAACTCTGCCTGGTGTACAGGTCGACGGCGCCATCCGGGTCGTCGAGGCGGCCGAGAGAGTGCAGCAACTGCCCCAGGGCCCGGTTGCGCTGGTTGGTCGCGCGGGCGCTGTCGTGGATGCCGTCGTCGAGCGACAGGGCGCGGCCCGCGAAGGCGGAGAGTCCGGCGCGCAGCTCGTCCCACGCGGCATCGACCGTGAAGTCGCGGTTTCGCTCCAGGAACAGGCCGGTGCAGGCGATGGCACCCGAGTTGACCATCGGGTTGGTGCGCCCGTCGGGACTGTGCTCGACGGCGGCCAGCGAGTTGAACGGTCGCCCGGTGGCGTCGACGCCGATGTGGTCGACGACCCCATCGACCCCGAGGCGAGCACAGGCGAGGGCGAAGACGAACGGCTTGGCCACGCTCATGAGCGCGAACGGGACGTCGACGTCGCCGGCGACGAACTCGTGCCCGTCGACGCCGATGACCGCGATGCCGAACAACGACGGATCCGCCTGTGCCAGCGCGGGATACACCGTGCTGACACGACCCGCGTCGACAGTTGCCACCTCGGCGTGACAGGCCGCCACCGCCTCACGGACCCACTCGTCACGGGGGAGGTGCCCGGTCGAGACGTAGGTCGCACCCAGATCAGCGGTGGCGCCGCGCCCCGGCAGGGACGAGCCGGGATCGGTCATGGCGCGATGGTATGCCGCCCGGCGCCTCAGATGGCGTCGTCGCGAAGGATCGTGCCGTCGGGGTCGAACGCGTCGTAGAGCCGGGGCGCCCACAGCATCTGGGCCCTCCTCAGCTCCGGCGGGGAGAGCCGGCGCAGACGGCCCGGTGGTCGTTCGACGCCGTCAGCGCCGGACCACGCCCCCGAACGCCGACGCCACCGCACCGATGTGCCCTTCATCGGCCCCTTGGGCCGGGGCAGGTGCCGACGCCCACGGGGGCCCGCGCCGGATGCGTACCACTCGTCAAGGGCATCGGCCCGCTGCGCCATGAGGTCCCACAGCTCGTCGGCGTCATCGGGCACGTCCTGCGGGTCAAGGCCGGTGTGCTCAGCGACGAGCTCGCGCCGCAACCGCCGGGCGAAGCTGTCGCGCGGTGCCGGCTCGTCGAGCCCCCGCACCCGCGTGTCCTGCACGGTGCACGCGATCTCGGAGTCGCTCGACCACGACCTGCGGTTGAAGTTGTCGGAGCCGACGCTGGACCACACGTCGTCGATGACACACACCTTGGCGTGCACGTAGATCGGGTAGCCGGCGTCGCTCGTCAGCCCGTACACCGCGACGCGGTCACCCCCGGCCTCCAGCAGGAGGTCCATGGCGAGCTTGCGCCCGTACAGCTGTGGCGGCAGCGACACGGCACCGTCGACGTCCGGCACCATGGGGATCACCGCGATCAGCCGCAACTGCGGGTTGGCGCGCAGGGCCTCACCGAAGTGCCGGCCGACCTCCTCCGACCACAGGTACTGGTCCTCCAGGTAGATCAGGTGCCGTGCGTGCGCCACCGCCTTGGTGTTCGCATGGGCGATGCTGCGCTCGCCACGGGGGGCGAAGTCGTAGCCCTTGGGCAGGATCGACGGGTAGGTGCGCACGATCTGAACCGCCTCGGATGCCGTCGCGCCCGCCTCGGATGCCGTCGCCCCCCCACCGGATGTCATCTCGCCCACCTTGGGTGGTGGCGGGCCCTGCGGGGACAGGGGTTGGGGCTGGAGGTCCTCACCCTGCAGCAGGCTGGACGCGAGCCGCCCGGGGTTGAGCGTCAGCGGGGTCGAGTCCTCCCAGCGCTCACGGAACGTGGTCTCGACGTCGGCGACGGCCGGGCCCTGGATGGCCACCTGCACGTCGTGCCACGGCGGCCGCGCACCGAACACCTGAGGCATGGCGATCCGCTGGGGGTCACCCTCGTGGGCGATGGAGTCACGCCGACCGTGGCAGAGGTCGATCCCGCCGAGGTAGGCGATGTCGCGGCTGGGCTCGTCACGGTGTCGCAGCAGGACGAACTTCTGGTGGTGCGAGCCTCCGGTGCGCACGCGCATGTCGCGCAGGCACTGCCCGCCGGCCTCGTCGATCTCGATGCCGAGCAGGCGTGACTTCTGGGAGTGGAAGCCGAACCGGTGCCAGTGCGAGCGCCACAGCAACCCTCTCACCTCGACCCCGCGCCGGGCGGCCGCGGCGAACGTCGCGGAGACGCCGGACCCGGGGTCATCCGTGAGCAGCTGGTCGGGGTCGCCGCGCCAGTCCACGAAGTAGAGCAGGTCGCCGTCGCCGAGCGCTTCGATGCGTTCGTGCAGCTCCGCCAGGTAGGGGGCCCCGTGCACGATCGGCCGCACGTGGTTGCCCTCGGTCCAGGCCACGCCCGGAGGCTTTCCCTCGTCGATGCGGGTGTCGGGATTCTCCCGCTCGTCGGGGGTGAGGAAGAGATCGGGGATCACGGCCTCATCCTGCCCCGCGAACCCTCCCTCAGATGGCGAAGTAGGCGATGACGATGGCGAAGATCAACGGCACGCCGAACACGACGTCCAACACGTGGAAGGGCACCCAGAACAGGTGGGTGACCTTCCACCCGTAGTCGGCCTCCGGCCACTCGGGCGGCACCCAGGAACGGGCGCGCCAGAGGCGCTGACCGACCAGGAGTACGGCGTAGATGACGACCGCGACCCACCAGGCGTCAACCCCGACGTACTGGCTCACGATCAGCTGCCTCGTCAGGCCTGACCGAGCGATTCCTTCAGCTCACGGAACCACGGCACGGTGACGTCGAACTTCTTGTGGCCCTGGATCCGGGGGAACTCGATCGCCCGCAGCGTGTCGCCCTGCTCCTCGTCGTGCCCGACGACACCCGACACCCCGGCCAGCGCCGAGTCGACGGCGAGCGAGGTGCACTGCGCGATGAGGGCGAGGTCTTCGTCGTTGGCCGCGGCCGAGCGGCTGAAGTAGCCGGACTTCTGGACCATGGTCTTCTCGGCCTGGAGCTTCGCGCCGAACTGCTTGGCGAACCAGGCACCGGGGTTGACCTTGTCGAGCTGCACGTGACCGAACGGGTCGACCGGCACCTCCTGGCCGGCGGCCTTGAGCTCCTCGACGACCTCGGCCACGCCGGCGCCCTCGGAGAGGAAGATGTTGACGCAGCCGATCTCGTCCATGATCGCCTTGAGGCGCTCGGCCTCGGCCGCGATGTCGATGTGCTCCTCGGGCACGAACACGGCGTGCACGTCCCAGCAGCGCGGGTCGTTGCCGAAGCCCTCGACGAACTGCTGCTCGGCGACCCATGCGTGGTAGCGGCGAGCGGTCTCGGCCGTGAGCCAGCCACAGTTGCGGCCCATGACCTCGTGGACGATGAGCATGCGGGGGTTCGAGGAGTGCTCGGCGATGATGTTCTGCGCGTAGATCGAGCCCTGCTCGGCGGCCGTCCACGCCCCCAGCGACTGGCGGATCGGCACGACGTCGTTGTCGATCGTCTTGGGCAACCCGACGACGGTCAGCTCGTAGTCGTTCTCATGCAGGTAGGCCGCGAGGTCGGCCGCCGTGGTGTTCGTGTCGTCGCCACCGATGGTGTGCAGCACGTCGACACCGTCCTTGGTGAGCTGCTCGGCCGCCACGTGCAGCGGGTCCTGGCCCTCCTGCACCAGACCGCGCTTGACGCAGTCGGCGACGTTGGTCAGCTTGACGCGGGAGTTGCCGATCGGCGAACCCCCGCGCAGGTGGAGCAGGTGCGCGTTCTCGCGGACCTCCGGCGTCACCTCGACCCACTCACCGCGCAGCAACCCGGCATACCCGCCGAGGTAGGCGATGATCCGCACGTCGGGAGCGACCTCGCCGTAGCGCTCGATGAGTCCGCCGACGGCGGAGGACAGGCACGGTGCAAGCCCTCCGGCGGTGAGCATGGCGACGGTACGAACGGTCATGGGGTGCTCCTGATGTCCGGTGCTGGTGGTCTGGGGTGCTCGATGGTGCGCGACGACGACGCCGGCGCCACGGCATCCATTGTGGTGGTTTCGACGAGATCGCGTGCGACGAGCTCAGCGGTCTGGACCATGTTCAGGGCCGCCCCCTTGCGCAGGTTGTCGCCGCTGATGAACAGGTCGAGGGTCATCGGCGCATCCGGTGCCTGGCGGATGCGCCCGGCGAAGCGCGGGTCGGCCCCGACGACGTCGTTCGGTGTGGGGAACTCGGGCTCGTCGGGGTCGTCGAGGACGACGATGGTCGGTGCCTCGACGAGGGCTTGCCGAGCTTCGTTGACCCGGACCTTGCGCGCGAACGTGGCGTGGACGATGACGGAGTGCGAGGACACCACCGGCACCCGGATGCACGTGGTCGTGATGGGCAGGTCGGGCATGCCGAGGATCTTGCGGGTCTCGTCGCGCACCTTGACCTCCTCGCTCGTCCAGCCGTCGCCGACGTGGTGGCCGACGAAGGGGATGACGTTGAGCACGAGCGGCGCGGGAAAGACCGACTCGCCCAGCTCGTGCTCGACGAGGCGGCGCACGTCGCCGGGGCGCGTCCCGAGCTCACGCTGGCCGTGGACGACGTCGAGCTCGTCGTGCAGCCGGCTGATCCCTGCCCGACCCAGACCGGATGCTGCCTGGAGGGTCGTGATGACCAGTTCGGTGAGCTCCCAGGCGGCGTGGAGCACGGCGAGGGCGTCGATCATCGTCATGACCGTCGCGCCCGGGTTGGCGATGATGCCGCGGGGCCGGTCGGCGACCCGTTGCGGGTTGACCTCGGGGACGACGAGCGGCACGTCGTGCTCGGTGCGGAAGACGGTGCTGTTGTCGATGGCCACGACCCCGCGGGCCGCGGCGAGCTCGACCCACTCGCGGGCAATCCCCGGCGGGATGTCGAAGATCGCGACGTCGACGCCGTCGAAGAACTGCGGGGTCAGCGCCTCGACGACGGCATCCTTGCCGGCCACCCGGAGCACCGTGCCGACGTCCTCGCTACCTGCCGCGAGGCGCACCTGCGCCCAGTGGGAGTGCCTCGTGGGCAGCACGTCGAGGACGACACGACCGACCGCACCCGTGGCACCGACCACCGCAAGGGTCGGCTGCCAACCCTGGGGCCGTGCCTGGTTGGTGCCCACGTCAGCGGCCGGTGCCCCCGTAGACGACGGCCTCGCCCTGGCTGGAGTCCAGCCCGAAGGCCGTGTGCACAGCGCGAACGGCGTCGTCGAGGAGGTCACCGCGGGTGATGACCGAGATGCGGATCTCTGAGGTGGAGATCATCTCGATGTTGACCCCGGCCTCGGCGAGGGCCTTGAAGAACGTTGCGGACACCCCGGGGTTCGATCGCATGCCGGCACCGACGAGCGAGAGCTTGCCGATCTGGTCGTCGAACTGCACGCCGCTGAACCCGACGTCGGCCTGCACCCGCTGCAGGGCCTCGACCGCGGCGGTGCCGTCGGTCTTGGGCAGCGTGAAGGAGATGTCGGTGAGGCCGGTGGCGGTGGCGGAGACGTTCTGGACGATCATGTCGATGTTGATCTGGGCCAGCGTCACCGCCTCGAAGATCTTGGCCGCCATGCCGGTGCGGTCGGGAACGCCGACGACGGTCACCTTCGCCTCGCTGCGGTCGTGGGCCACACCGGCGATGATCGGGGCTTCCACGGCGTCTCCTTCAGGTCCTTCGGGTGCGGGGTGGTCGGTCACGATCGTGCCCTCCTTGTGGGAGAACGACGACCGCACGTGGATGGGGATGTCGAAGCGGCGGGCGTACTCGACGCTGCGCAGGTGCAGCACCTTGGACCCCGAGGCGGCGAGTTCGAGCATCTCCTCGTTGGAGATGCGATCGAGCTTGCGGGCGCTGGGCACGATGCGCGGGTCAGCGGTGAAGACACCGTCGACGTCGGTGTAGATCTCGCACACGTCGGCGCGCAGCGCGGCGGCCAGCGCCACGGCGGTGGTGTCGGTGCCGCCCCGGCCCAGGGTGGTGATCTCCTTGGTGCCCTGGCTGACGCCCTGGAAGCCGGCGACGATGACGATGTGACCCTTGGCCAGGGCCTCGGTGATGCGCCCCGGGGTGACGTCGATGATCTTGGCCTTGCCGTGCACGCCGTCGGTGATGACGCCGGCCTGGCTGCCGGTGAAGGAACGGGCGCTGTAGCCGAGGTCGGAGATCGCCATCGCGACCAGGGCCATGGAGATCCGCTCACCTGCCGTCATCAGCATGTCGAGCTCGCGCGGCGGCGGGACGGGGCTGACCTCCTGCGCGAGGTCGAGCAGGTCGTCGGTGCTGTCGCCCATGGCCGAGACGGCCACGACGACGTCGTTGCCGGCCTTCCTCGTCTCGGCGATCCGCCTCGCGACCCGCTTGATGCTCTCGGCGTCGGCGAGCGACGATCCGCCGTACTTCTGGACGACGATGGGCAACGTGCTACTCCCGTGACGGTGGTTCGGTGGGCTCTGACACTCTAACCGGCCGTCCACGGAGCGGACATGATGCCCAGATGCCGGGCGAACAGCATCCGGGTGCCCCGAACCACCCCGTGGGGCGTCCCGCGGCGTAGCGTCGGCAGGGACCACTCGAGGAGGACCACATGTCGATCGTCATCATCGGAGCAGGCCTGGCGGGGGGAACCGCCGCGACCGAGCTCCGCGAGCAGGGGTACGAGGGCACCGTGGTCCTCGTCGGGGCCGAGACGCACCCGCCGTACGAGCGCCCGCCGCTGTCCAAGGGGTACCTGCTCGGCAACGACTCCCTCGAGGACGCGTTCGTGCACCCTCGCGACTGGTACGCCGAGCACGAGGTCGACCTGCGGCTCGGGGTGGAGGCGACCGGGCTCGACACCGACGCGCACGTCGTGTCCACAACCGGCGGCGACCTGACCTACGAACGGCTGCTGCTGGCGACCGGCGCCGAGCCGCGCCGGCTCGCCGTCGCCGAGGACAGCGGCGTGCCCACCGCGTACCTGCGCACCATCGAGGACAGCGACCGGCTCCGGGACGCCTTCGCCGCCGGCGGGCGGATCGCGGTCGTGGGGGCCGGCTGGATCGGGCTCGAGGTGGCCGCGGCCGCGCGCGAGAAGGGCTGCGAGGTGACGGTGTTCGAGACCGCCGAGCTACCGCTGCTGCGCGTGCTCGGGCCGACCGTCGCCCAGGTCTTCGCCGATCTGCACCGCGAGCACGGCGTCGACCTGCGCCTGGGCACGTCGGTCGCGGCGGACGACCTGGCGGGCGCCGACCTCGTCGTCGCCGGCGTCGGCGTGAGCCCGCGCCTGGACCTGGCCCGCTCGGGTGGGCTGGCCGTGGACGACGGCGTGCTCGTGGATGCCGGGCTGCGCACCTCGGTCGCGTCGGTGTACGCGGTCGGAGACATCGCGAGCCACGCGCACCCCGTGCTCGGGCACCGGATCCGCGTCGAGCACTGGGACACCGCGATCAACCAGGCCAAGGTCGCGGCGCACAACCTCGCCGGGGCGGACGAGACGTACGACGCGATGCCCTACTTCTTCACCGACCAGTACGACCTGGGCATGGAGTACGTCGGGCACGCGAGCGGCGACGACGAGGTCGTGGTGCACGGTGACCTGTCGGCGCGGCAGTTCCGGGCCTTCTGGACGCGCGAGGGCCGGGTCGTCGCGGCGATGCACGCCAACGACTGGGACTCGACCGACGACCTGCGCGCCGCGGTCGAGTCCGGCGAGCTCCCGGCATCCCCCTGACCCCGGCGACGGCCGGGCGGGGGTCAGGGGTGGAGGGCGTCGAACTGCGCCTCGGACACGGCATCCGGATCGGCGTCCAGGCGCACGTGCGCGAGCAGGGTCTGGACCACTCGTAGGGCGGCCGCGGCCCGCTCTCCCCAGTGCGAGAGGTAGCTGAACTGCCACCACCACAGGGCCTCGAGCGTGCGGCCCTCCTCGTAGTGGCTGAGGCCGTGGCTGAGCGCTGAGGCGATGTCGACGAGGTCGTTGCTGAGGTAACCGACGACGGGCTCGGGGTCGAGCACCGGGTCGACGACGTCGCCGTACTCGTCGAGGCCCTCGAACACGTTGGCCAGGCCGGCGCGCAACGGGTCGAACTCGGCATCCGGCCCGGCATCGGGTTCGAAGCGCTCGGCCGGGACGACGTCCTCCACGGCACCCAGCCTGGCCCCCATGACGAGCACCTGCGACAGCGCGAGCAGCGCCATCGGCAAGGTGGCGTCCGGGGAGTTTCCGGCAGCGATCTCGCGCACGGTCACGAGGTACATCTGCGCGTCGGCGGCCGACTCCGCAGCGATCTGGCCCCAGTCGTCGGAGGCGGAGGCGGAGGCGACCGAGAACTCAGACATCGATGAGCCTGCGTCCTTCGAAGGCACGCCCGAGGGTGACCTCGTCGGCATACTCGAGGTCACCGCCGACGGGCAGGCCGGAGGCCAGTCGCGTCACCCGCAACCCGAAGTCCTTGAGCATGCGCGACAGGTAGCTGGCCGTCGCCTCACCCTCGAGGTTGGGGTCCGTCGCGATGATGACCTCGGTGACCGTGCCGTCGCCGAGCCGAGTCATCAGCTCACGAACCCGCAAGTCGCCCGGGCCGATGCCGTCGATGGGGCTGATCGCGCCACCGAGCACGTGGTAGCGGCCGCGGAACTCACGGGTGCGCTCGACCGCGACGACGTCCTTGGGCTCCTCGACCACGCAGATCGAGTGCACGTCACGGCGCGGATCCAGACAGATCCGGCACTGCTGCGCCTCGGCGATGTTGAAGCACGTCTGGCAGAAGCGCACCTTGGCCTTGACCTCGGTCAGGGCGTGGGCCAGCCGCTCGACGTCGGCCGAGTCGGACTGCAAGAGGTGGAACGCGATTCGCTGCGCGCTCTTGGGGCCGACACCCGGCAGCCTGCCGAGTTCGTCGATGAGGTCCTGGACCGCGCCTTCGTACACGTGATGAGCCTACGACCTCGCGGCAACCCTGTCTCCCGACGCCGCGCAGCAGATCCGGGTGATTCGGTCAGGCGCCGACGAGGGTGTAGTCGCCTGCCTCGGCCAGAGCCGCCACGACCTCATCGGTGGTCAGTGGGCGCTGGGCCGCGACCCGCACGACGGACTCCCCGCCGCTCACGACCTCGATCTCGACGCCGTCGACGCCGTCGAGGGCGCTCAGCTCGTCGGTGACCGCGTGGGCGCAGTGGCCACAGGTCAGGCCCGTGGCCCGGAACGTCTGCGTGCTGGCAGCGGTGTTGCTGGTGTCATCGGTGGTCACGGTGTCTCCTTCTCAGATGGGGTGTGGTTCAGATGCCGACCGCGGCACCGGTAGCGCCCGGCGGCAGCTCGTTGTAGGCGTCGACCCGCTCCTGGCCGGACAGCGCTGCGATGGCGTCCATGACCTCGTCGGTGAGCATCCGACGGGCCTTGCCCGACGGCATTCCCGCATAGGCCTGCGGGCTGATCGGGCACCCGAACGACACGTGCACCTTGGCCAACCGGGGGAAGTGCCCGCCGATCGGTTGCACCTTGTCGGTACCGATGAGGCCGACCGGCACGATGGGCACCCCCGCGGTCAGTGCCAGCCACGCGACCCCTGTGCGCCCCTTGTAGAGCCGGCCGTCGCGCGAGCGGGTGCCTTCGGGGTAGATGCCGAACGCGCGGCCTTCGCGCAGCACGACCAGCGCTGCGTCGAGGGACTCCTGGGCGGCGCGCGAGGAGTGCCGGTTGACGGGAATCGCGTTGGTGCCCTCGAAGAACGCCCGCCTGATCGACCCGCTGACCCCGGTGCCGGTGAAGTAGTCGGACTTCGCGAGGAAGCTCACCGGCCGCGGCGCCGCGATCGGGATGGCGAAGGAGTCGATGAAGGACAGGTGGTTGCTCGCGAGCAACACCCCTCCATGGGGCGGGACGTTCTCGGTGCCGGTGATGATCGGGCGCCAGAGCAGCTTGCTGAGCGGCGCGACGACGCCGTGGCTGATGGCGTACGAGCGCGAGCTCATCGGGGCTCCTCGGAGATGACCGTGCCACCGAGGATGCGCTCGACGACGGGCACCCCGACGTCTGCGAGGTCGTCGATCGACTCGTCGTCGTCGCTGATCGCGGTGTCGTCGACGACATGCTCGACGGCGGGTTGCTCCACCTCTTCGGCGACCACTGCCTTGGCCCGCTCGAACGGGCTGGCCCACGACGGCGCCGACTCCACCGGCGGCGGCGCGTCCGACCAGCTGGCCGGCTCTCGGGTGGGCGGCACGGGTGAGCGGGGGGTGCTGGCTGGCGCTGGCGCGCTGGGCGGCGGGCCGGATGCCGGGGAGCGGGGCGCGTCGTCGGCCGGAGCTGCGGGTGTGGGCACCGGCGCAGGTCGGGACTCCGGCTGAGGTGGACCGCCGGCGCTGCCGTCAGCACGTGCCGGGGCAGGTTCCACCGGCTCGCCCTGGGACGGCTTGACCGCGTCGGAAGCCTGACCGTCGATCCGCGCATCGACGCCGAGGACGTCGATGAGGGCCTGACGCACGTAGTCGGCGTGGGCGCCGCGGCGGAAGGTCTCGACGAGGCCGACCGTGGAGATGCCGAGCAGCACCCGTTGGCCGTCGTAGTCGAGGACCTGCGCGTTCTGCGCCACGAACGTCCAGGTCACCCGCTTGTGGCGGCTGAGCCACTCGAGGACGTCGGGCCAGGACCGCCGGATCGCGTCGGTGTCGATGCCGCCCGGGCCAGCCGGTCGCGCGGGGGCTGCCTGCTGCGCGGGGGCTGCCTGCTGCGCGGGGGCTGCCTGCTGCGCGGGAGTCGAGGTGCTACCGCCCGCGGAACCGTGCGTCATCACCTCGACCCCGGCAGAGGGTGGGGCGGATGCCGGTGCAGGATCGGGGGGAGGTGCAGCCGCGGGGGCAGGGGCTGGTGCAGCCGCAGGCGCGGGCGCGGGCGCTGGCGCGGGCTCGGCCACGGGGGCAGGGGCAGCGGCTGGTGCAGGCGCGGAGTACGGGACCGCTCCCGTCGGCACACCACCCACGTCAAGGCGACGCTCGAGCCGGTCGAGGCGGGCGGCATACCCCGCCTCCCCCGCCGCACCCGGAAGCAGCACGCGGGCAGCGATGAGCTCGAGCTGCAACCGCGGCGCCGTCGCCCCGGTCATCTCGGTGAGCCCGGCATTGACGACATCGGCCGCGCGGGACAGCGCCCCCGATCCGAAGGCCGCCGCCTGCACCATCATCCGCTCGAGCTGGTCCTGCGGGACGTGCCGGAGCACCTGCCCCGCCCCCTCGCCGACCGCGGCCACGACGATGAGGTCGCGCAACCGCTCCAGGACGTCCTCGACGAACCGTCGCGGGTCCAACCCGGTCTCCACGACCCGGTCGATCGTGCGAAAGACCGACCCGGCATCCCCCGCCGCGAACGCGTCGATCGCCCCGTCGAGCAGTTCACCGTCGGTGAAGCCGAGCAGCGCTGCCGCCGACTCGTACGTCAGCCCCGCTTCGCCCGACCCGGCCATCAACTGGTCGAGCACGGAGAGCGAGTCACGCACCGACCCACCACCGGCCCGCACGACGAACGACAGCACCCCCGGCGCAACCGCCACGCCCTCGCGCGCGCACAGCTCCTCCATGTAGCTGTGCAGGCGGGCTGGCGGCACGAGCCGGAACGGGTAGTGGTGCGTGCGCGAGCGGATCGTGCCGATGACCTTCTCGGGCTCGGTCGTCGCGAAGACGAACTTCACGTGCTCGGGCGGCTCCTCGACGATCTTGAGCAGCGCGTTGAAGCCCTGCGGCGTCACCATGTGCGCCTCGTCGATGATGTAGATCTTGTAGCGGCTCTGGGCCGGGCCGTAGGACGCACGCTCGCGCAGGTCGCGGGCGTCGTCGACACCACCGTGCGAGGCCGCGTCGATCTCGATGACGTCGACCGTGCCCGACCCACCCCGGGCCAGCGCCACGCAGGAGTCACAGGTGCCGCACGGAGTCGCGGTCGGCCCCTGCTCGCAGTTCAGGCAGCGGGCGAGGATGCGGGCACTCGTCGTCTTGCCGCACCCACGAGGCCCGCTGAACAGGTAGGCGTGGTTGACCCGGCCGGTGCGCAGCGCCTGCATGAGCGGTTCGGTCACGTGCTCCTGCCCGATGACGTCGGCGAACGTCTCGGGGCGGTAGCGGCGGTACAGCGCGGTGCTCACCTGTCGAACCCTAGCCGCGATGCCAGACATCCCGTAGGCCGTGCCGTCCCCTGTGGACGCCGCCCACTGCGGGTGCTGGTTGGGTTCTCGGCCTCCACCCGACGTACCCTGACAAACGTGCGCATCGACGTGTGGTCCGACATCCTCTGCCCCTTCTGCCACCTCGGCAGGCGGCACCTCGAACGTGCCCTCGAGCAGTTCGAGCACCGCGACGAGGTGGGGGTGGTCTGGCACAGCTTCCAGCTCGACCGCACCGCCGATCCGGTCGACGACGCTCCGGTGATCGACCGGGTCGCCGCGAAGTACGGCGTCCCGCGCGAGCAGATGGTGGCCCAGCACGAGCAGATGGCGCGCGACGCGGCATCCGTCGGTCTCGACTTCCAGTGGGAGAAGCTGCGCGGCGGCAACTCCTACGACGCCCACCGCCTCATCCACTTCGCCCGCACGCTCGGCCTCGAGGAGCCGCTCACGCAGCGCCTCATGACGGCCTGGTACTCCGAGGGCGCGGCCATCGGCGACCAGGACACCCTCGTGCGCCTGGCCGTCGAGGCCGGTCTCGAGGCGGATGCCGTCCGCGCCCTCCTCGCGAGCGATGATCACGGCATCGACGTGCGCACCGACCTCGCCCTGGCCTCGCAGATCGGCATCACCTCGGTGCCGACGTTCGTCCTCGACCAGAAGTACGGCGTCACCGGCGCCCAGCCCGTCGAGGTGCTGCTCAGCTCCATCCGGCAGGTCTGGGACCTGCAGGGCACCGAGCCCGAGCCGGTGGCCGACGCGGGTGGCTGCGGGGGCGGGTGTTGCGGTGGTGTGTGCGGCAGCGACTCCGCTGACGCGGGCGCGACCGCCGACGACACCGAGGCCGCCGAGTCACCGGTGGCCGACCCCGCCCGGGCATAAGGACACCCCGCGTACCTGGAAGAGCCCACCTGCCCTTGCTGCATTCCTGCCCTGGGGGAGTTCGGCGGGGTACCACCACGCGGGGTGCCGTTGGCAATCTTAGGTGCCCTGACGGCATCCGACTAAATCGCCCGATGAGAAGGACGACATGAACCCCCGAACGTTGTTCACCTGGCTCGCTCGCGCCGAGGTGGTGACCTGGACGCTGCTGCTCATCGGCATGGCGCTGAAGTACGTGACCCGCACGACCGAACTCGGTGTCAGCGTGTTCGGGTTGGTGCACGGCGTGGTGTTCCTCGCGTTCGTTCTCGTGACGGTCGTGCTGTGGGTCGACCAGCGCTGGCCGCTTCGCGAGGTCGTGCTCGTGCTCGCCTGCGCCATCCCCCCGTTCGCGACGCTGTACGCCGAGCGGCGGGTCGAGCGCCTCCAGCTCGCGCCGAGCCGCTGGCGGCTGCGGGCCGGCGGTGACGAGGCGGCATCGGTGCCCGAGCGTGCGGTCGCGGCCGCCCTCGCCCGGCCGGTTGCCGCGGCTCTCGTCGGGGCGCTCGCCGTGGGGACCGCGACGCTCGTGCTCCTGCTCATCGGCCCGCCGCCGGTGCCGGGCAACGGCGCCTGAGCGCACGCGGGCTCAGTACCGCACGAAGACCAGCGGCAGCGTCTGCGCCAGTTGGTCGGCGATCGTGCCGATGAGGATCCCCCCGAGGATCGAGAGCCCGAGCCCTGCCCAACCGCTGTACCTGCGTGGCGAGACGGGGTGCGCGGATGCCGGGTCGTCATCGGATGCCGTCGGGTCGCCTTCGTCGCTCAGTGCACCGCTCCCGGCCGATTCGGGGACGAGCACCAGCCGCGGTGGCCTGAGGACCTCGAACACGGCAAAGGCGAGCAGGCCCAGGCCGAACGGGAGCCAGATGAGCCAGAACCAGAACCACCGGGTGCCGCGGCCGGGCCTCGGGCCCATGACGACGACGAGCAGGGCGACGAGGCTGATGGCCACGTCTGCCTTGCTGACCCCGTCGGAGAACGTGGAGTAGGTCAGCGACCGGGTGCGGTCCTCGACGGCGGCGGTGCCGAGGCGGTCGGCGATGGCCTCGAGCTCCGGTGGCGCGGCCCGATCCGGATCGATCACCCGCAGGTCCGCGACCGGGGAGTCCACCCAGTAGGCGACCGTGAGCCGGCCGTCACTCGACGGCCACTCGTCCACCGTCTCGCCCAGCGCGTCGCGGCCGTCACCGGCCGGTTCGACCGAGGTCCTGCCGCCGGAGATGAAGAAACCCCCGTCGGTCTCGACGAGGCGGACCACCCCGAAGCTCGTGACCTGGCCCTGCGCCAGGTCGGCCTCGAGCTGACTGGGCGGCACGATGCGCGGTTGGGTGACCCACATCGCGATCAGCCAGACGGCCCAGACCAGCACGGCTGCCGCACCGAGCACCTGCCTGACGGGCACCTGCGCGAGGGTCAGTCGGATGCCGGCGAGCCACGGCGCGCTCTGCGTCACCGACGGCGGATCACCCCCCTTGACGATGGCGTTCCAGTCGCTTCCCGACATTCCCCCAGTGCTCACGGTGCCATCATCGCACCGCCGCGATTTCGGGGCGAGCGTTCCCTCTAGTAGCCTCGCCCGCGGAGGATTCGCATAGTGGCCTAGTGCGCACGATTGGAAATCGTGTTGGGATAACACCCTCGGGGGTTCAAATCCCCCATCCTCCGCCACACGGAACGGCCCCGGGCGCTTGCGTCCGGGGCCGTTCCGTGTGCGGTGGAATCTCCGTCCGGGCAGTCTGGCATCCGCTCGTCGCGCCAACCGCCCGTCCACGGACGGTTCCTACCGCACCGGTGGCGCCGAGCGAGCGACCCCAGCACGATGAGGTTCCATGAGCAACGGCGCCTACGCAGCGGCATACGAGCAGTCGATCTCCGACCCGACGACGTTCTGGGGCAACGCCTCCAGCGCCATCGAGTGGATCACCGAGCCCACGACGGTGCTCGACGACACCAACCCGCCGTTCTACCGGTGGTTCCGTGGCGGCACCCTCAACACCTGCTTCAACGCCCTGGACCGGCACGTGCGCGACGGCCGCGGCGAGCAGGCCGCGCTGATCTACGACAGCCCGGTCACCTCGACGGTCGAGACGATCACCTACGCCGAGCTGCTCACCAGGGTGGCGACGTTCGCCGGCGCGCTGGACTCCCTCGGGGTGGCCAAGGGCGACCGGGTCGTCATCTACATGCCGATGGTGCCCGAGGCCGTCGTCGCGATGCTCGCGTGCGCCCGGCTCGGAGCGATCCACTCGGTGGTCTTCGGCGGGTTCGCCCCGGCCGAGCTCGCCGCCCGGATCGAGGACGCCAAGCCCAAGGTGATCGTCGCGGCATCCTGCGGCATCGAGCCCAGCCGGGTCGTGGAGTACAAGCCGATGCTGGATGCCGCGCTCGACCGCAGCAGCCACACCCCCGAGGCCGTCATCGTCCTGCAGCGTGAGCAGGCCGCGGCCTCGGTCGGCGAGCGCGACACCGACTGGGAGGAGCTGGACTGGGACGAGCTCGTCACCGACGCCGAACCGGTCGGCTGTGTCGAGGTCGAGGCGACCGACCCGCTCTACGTGCTCTACACCTCGGGCACGACCGGGCGCCCCAAGGGCATCGTGCGCGACAACGGCGGCCACGCCGTGGCGCTGCGGTGGTCGATGGCCAACGTCTACGGCATCGAGCCGGGGGACGTGTGGTTCACGGCATCCGACGTCGGGTGGGTCGTCGGCCACTCCTACATCGTCTACGCACCGCTGCTGACGGGCGCGACGACGGTGCTCTACGAGGGCAAGCCCGTGGGCACCCCCGACGCGAGCGCCTTCTGGCGGGTCATCGCCCAGCACGGGGTGAAGGCGATGTTCACCGCCCCGACGGCGTACCGGGCCATCAAGCGCGAGGACCCGACCGGGTCCCTCATGGCCGGTCACGACCTGTCGGGCCTGCAGACCGTCTTCCTCGCGGGCGAGCGGCTCGACCCCGACACCTACGAGTGGGCCAGCCAGGTGCTCGGCGTGCCGATCGTCGACAACTGGTGGCAGACCGAGACCGGCTGGCCGATCGCGGCGAACCTGCGCGGTCTGGAGCCGATGCCGATCAAGGCGGGCTCGCCCTCGGTGCGGGTGCCCGGCTACGACGTGCAGGTGCTCGACGACGCCGGCCAGCCGATGCCGCCCGGCCACGAGGGCGCCATCGCCATCAAGCTGCCGCTTCCGCCCGGCACCCTGCCCACCCTGTGGGAGGACGACGAGCGCTACGTCGCCGGCTACCTCTCGGTGTACGAGGGGTACTACCTCACCGGTGACGGCGGGATGATCGACGCCGACGGCTACCTCTACGTCATGGGACGTACCGACGACGTGCTCAACGTCGCCGGCCACCGGCTGTCGACCGGCTCGATCGAGGCCGCGCTGGCCGGTCACCCAGCCGTCGCCGAGTGCGCGGTCATCGGAGTGGCCGACGACTTCAAGGGCCAGGTCCCGCGTGGGCTCGTCGTGCTCAAGGGTGGCATCGACGGCACTGGCGACGAGGGTGTGCGCATCTGCAAGGAGCTCGTGCAGCGGGTGCGTGACGAGGTCGGCGCGGTCGCGAGCCTGAGGCAGGTCGACATCGTCGCCGGGCTGCCGAAGACGCGCTCGGGCAAGATCCTGCGCAAGACGATGCGGGAGCTGGCCGACGGCAAGGTGCCCACGGTGCCCGGCACGATCGAGGACGCGTCGGTGCTCGACGCCCTCGGCCCGGTGCTGCGCCCCGGCGCCTGATCGGCGGCGGGCTGGCCCACCCCCCGAGGTAGGTCGACGCAGAAGTTCGGTGCGCGGACCCTCGGGCGGGCAGATCGGCATCGGGGCGACGATGGCCCCGTGGAGACCGTCATCCTGGGGTTCGCGACGATCGTCGCGGTCATCGGTGTCGGCGCGCTGGTCGCCCACCTCGGGGTCGTCGACCTCGGGGCGCAGCAGGTGCTCAGTCGGATCGCGTTCTTCGTGGCGTCCCCCGCGCTGCTCGTCACGACCGTCGCCCAGGCGGATGTCAGCGACGTGTTGTCGCGCGGGCTGGCCGCGACGGTGGTCGCGGTCGTCGTGCCGGCGGGGACGTACATGCTGATCGCCCGGTGGCGGTGGCGCCGATCGGCGGGCGAGCAGGTCATCGGGGCCCTCTCGAGCTCCTACGTCAACGCCGGCAACCTCGGCCTGCCCGTGGCCGCCTACGTGCTCGGAGACGCCGCACTGGTCGCGCCGACCCTGCTGCTGCAACTGCTCGTGCTCCAGCCCCTGGCCCTGGCCGTCCTCGACGCCGACGTGCGCGGCACCCGACCGTCAGTCTCCGAGGTGTTGCTGCGGCCGTTCACGAACCCCCTGACGATCGGCACCCTCGTGGGGCTCCTCCTGTCGATCACGGGCTGGCGCCTGCCGCCGCTCGTGGCCGATCCGGTCGAGCTGATCGGGGCCATGGCAGTGCCCGGCATGCTGCTCGCCTACGGCATCTCGCTGCGCCTGGGACCGGGGTTCGGGGGCGACGTCCCCCCGGGTGAGCTTGCCCTGACGAGCGCGCTCAAGCTCGTCGTCCAGCCCCTCGTGGCGTATGCCGTGGCGCACCATGCGCTCGGGCTGTCGGGTCACGCCCTGCTCGCCGTCGTCGTGTGCGCGAGCCTGCCGACGGCGCAGAACATCTTCGTGCACGCCACGCGCTACGACCGGTCGAGCACCTTGGCGCGCGACACCATCCTCGTGACGACGACCGGGGCGGTGCCCGTGATCATGCTCGTGGTCTGGGCGCTCGGCGGGTGAGGTGCGAGCGGATGCCGGGTGGCCGGCATCCGGTCATGGGTCACGATCGCTCGTGGGCCGGCATCCGGTCGTGGTCCACAATGGCGCCATGATCACCGTCGAGCTCGCGCGTGACCTCATCGGCACCGGCGTCCTGTGGGAGCCCGCCGCCGGCGACCGGTTCGTCATCGATGCCGAGCTGCTGGCCGGTGAGGTGTTCTGGATCAGCGACCTCACCGTCGAGGTGCAGACCTACCGCGACCAGTCACTGCTCGGCTTCAACGGCACCACCGAGTGGGCGCTGGACTCGGTGACGCTCGACCAGGCGCTGTGGCTACCCCGCGAGGACCAGCTGCGCGAGCTGCTCGGTGACCGCCTCGAGGTGGTGCGGCGGCTCGAGGACGAGTGGGAACTGACGTATGCCGTCGCCCCGGGGTACGTGCGCACCGTCACCGACGCCGACCTCGAGTGCGCGTACGCCAAGGCCATCCTGACCCTCTGACCCGAGACCGGCCCTGACGGGGTCAGCGGCGGCGGCTGGTCCCGAACACCGACCGGGTGATCTCTCGGCCGATGACCGTGCCCGCCGAGCGCAGCATCGACTTGAACGCACTCGACTTCACGACCTTGTCGACCACGTTCGGCTCAGCAGCCTTGCGGCGCTCCTCGGCGGCGCGGGCCTTCTCCTGTTCAGCAGCCCCCTTGGCGGCCTCGCGCGCGGCGACCTTCTCGGCCGCCAGCCGCTCCTTCTCGGCTGCAGCAGCGGCTGCGGCGCGCACCTTGGCGTTCTCGGCCTCCTGCGCAGCGAGCTTCTCGGCCTCGGTACGGGCGATCTCAGCCTTGCCGAGCATCTCCGAGGCCGACTCGCGCTCGAGGTAGGTCGAGTACTTGGCGGCCAGCGGCGACACGGTGACGGCCTCGGTGAGCAGCGCCGGCGGCGACGGGGCCATGAGCGACTCCGGGGCGCGCATCCGGGTCCAGGCGACCGGCGTCGGCACTCCCTTGTCCGAGAGGACGGTCACCACGGCCTCACCGGTGCCGAGCGAGGTCAGGAGCTCCTCGAGGTCGTAGTCGGTGTTCGGGTACGTGCGCACCGCCGCCTTCAAGGCCTTCGCGTCGTCCGGGGTGAACGCGCGCAGGGCGTGCTGGACGCGGCTGCCGAGCTGGGCCAGCACGTCGCCCGGCACGTCCTTGGGTGACTGGGTCACGAAGAACACACCGACCCCCTTGGACCGGATGAGCCGCACGGTCTGCTGGATCGCGTCGAGGAACTGCTTGCTCGCCCCGTTGAAGAGCAGGTGCGCCTCGTCGAAGAAGAAGACGAGCTTCGGCTTGTCGAGGTCCCCGACCTCGGGCAGGTCGTGGAACAGGTCGGCGAGCAGCCACATGAGGAAGGTCGAGAAGAGCTGCGGGCGGTCCTGCACCCCCGGCAGCTCGAGCATGGAGATCAGGCCGCGGCCGTCAGGTGCGGTGCGCAGCAGGTCTGCGGTGTCGAACTCGGGCAGGCCGAAGAACACGTCGGCGCCCTGGGCGGAGAAGTTCACCAGTTCGCGCAGGATCACCCCGGCCGTGACCGACGACAGGCCACCGAGCTCCTTGAGGTCGGCCTTGCCCTCGGGGCTGGTGAGGAACTGGACGACGGCCCGCAGGTCGGGGATGGTGTCGAGCCACAACCCCTTGGTGTCGGCGTAGTGGAAGACCAGACCCAGGCTGGACTCCTGGGTGGCGTTCAGGCCCATGACCTTCGAGAGCAGGGTCGGCCCGAACGTCGAGACGCTGGCCCGCACGGGGATACCGGTGCCCTGCCCACCGAGGGCGTAGAACTCCACCGGGTAGGCCGTCGCCTGCCAGTCCATGCCGATGTCGGCCGACCGTGAGGTGATCCGCTCCCCCGGTTCACCCGCGCTCGCCATCCCCGACAGGTCCCCCTTGATGTCGGCGAGGAAGACGGGCACGCCCTGCTCGACGAGCTGCTCAGCCATGAGCTGGAGGGTCTTGGTCTTGCCGGTTCCGGTGGCGCCGGCGACGAGACCGTGGCGGTTCATCGCCGACAGCGGGATGCGGACCTTCGCGTCGGGGTGCGCGGCCCCGTCGATGACGGCGGCACCGAACTCGAGGGTCGGGCCGTCGAAGGCGTACCCCGCGCGGATCTCGTCGAGCTGGCTGGTCTTCACGTTCTCGGTCACCGCGCCAATCTAGTGCGCGTCCGGCACTTACACCGGGCGGTGCGGCACGACGCGGCATACAGTGACCCCGTGATCTTCAAGGCAGTCGGCGACAATCGCCCCTACCCAGACCACGGGTACACGACGCGCCAGTGGTCCGGGGTGCCTCCGCGTCTCGTGCGCCTCGACGAGCTCGTCACGACCAAGCGCGAACTCGACCTCCAGATGCTGCTCTCGGAGGACTCCACCTTCTACGGCGACCTCTTCGCCCACGTCGTGGAGTGGCAGGGCACGCTCTACCTCGAGGACGGCCTCCACCGCGCGCTGCGCGCCGCGCTGCACCAGCGACCGACCCTGCACGCCCGGGTCCTCTCGTTGTGATGGAGGTGTGATGAGCGAGACGTCGGATGCCGTGGACCCCCACCAGCGCCAGCGGCGCCGCTCCCTGATCACCATCGGTGTCGTGCTGCTCGGCCTGTTCTTCGCGTTCTGGTACGCGTGGTCGTACTACCAGGCCGAGACCGAGGCGGTCGCGGCCCGGCCGCCTGCTGCCACGTGTGCCCCGTTCGACCCCAAGGCGGTCCGGGCCGAGGACACCACGGTCAACGTCTACAACGCGTCCTCGCGTCAGGGACTTGCGGCATCCGTGTCCAAGTCGCTCACCGAGCGGGGGTTCGTCATCGGCAAGGTCGCCAACGACCCGACCGAGCGCAAGGCACCCGCCGTCGCCGAGGTCCGCCACGGCCCCGCCGGCGTGGCCCAGGCGAAGCTCCTCCAGTCGACGTTGCCCAAGGGCACGGTGCTGTTCGCCGACAAGCGAAAGGGCGCCACCGTCGACGTCGCGCTCGGGGCGAAGTACACGGGGCTCGCCCCCGCCGCCACGGCATCCGGCCTGCCCACCTGCCCCGCACCGTCGGCGTCGTGACCCCGTGCACCCCCACGCCCTGCAATGACGAGGGCGATGACCCCGCGACGATGAGCGCCCTCGTCGACCTCGGCACCGACGCGCTCCCCCGCAAGGCGCGGCCGATCTCGCTCTCGGCGCAGATGAGCGCGCGGACGGCCTTCGCGGTCGTGGCCACCGAGTGCACGGAGCACTGGCGCACCAACGAGGCCCGACTGGTGCACTCGCGGGCGATGCCGCACCTGCACCAGACCCGGGTGGGCATCCGCCGGCTGAGGTGCGCGGTGTCGCTGTTCCGGCCCGTCCTGGGGAAGCAGTCGCCCGTGGTGGAGGCTGCGCACGCCATCCGGGAACTCGCCCTGCCGTTCGGCCACGCCCGTGACCTCGACGTGCTGCTCGCCGGGGAGGTCCTCGACGGCCGCCACGAGCGCGCGGTGGCGGCGCTCTTTCAGGCCCGCGAGTCGGCGTACGACGAGGTGCTGCACGTCCTCGGACGGCGGAGGTGGCACAGGGCCAGCGCCGCGTTCGACCGTGCCCTGCTCGGGGTGCCGTGGCAGCTGGGTGACGACCCGCCCGTGGGTGAGCTGGCCGCGAACGCCCTCGAGAAGCGCTGGCGCCGCGTCGCCGGGCAGCACGACCACATCGCCGAGATGTCCCCGGCCGATCGCCACAGGGTGCGCATCGAGGCCAAGAAGCTGAGGTACGGGTGCGAGTTCTTCGCCTCCCTCTTTCCGCACGCGTCGGATGCCGGGAGCGGGCTTCGCGTCGTGACGAGCAGCGGCGAGGTGCTCACCGGCCCACAGGCCTACGCCTGGTACGTCGAGGACGTGCAGTCAGCGCTGGGGGCCGTCAACGACCACCACATCGCCGACTCCCTGCTGCGGTCGGTGGGCGCCGGCGCTCCTGAGGTCGACGAGGCAGCCCTGGTGGAGGCCGGTGTCGCGGCCTGCGAACGGCTGGCCGCGATCGAGCCCTTCTGGCGCTGACACCCCCGACCGCAGAAGTGGGGTCAGTCGCCGGAACTGAAGGCGGCGTCGAACGCAGCCTCGGGCTGGTCGAAGGCCAACCGGCGAACGAAGCCCACGGCCTCGGCGGCGCCGATCAACCGGTCCATCCCGGCGTCCTCCCACTCCACGGAGATCGGCCCGTCGTAGCCGATCGAGTTCAGCGCCCGGAAGCAGTCCTCCCACGGCACGTCGCCGTGGCCGGTGGACACGAAGTCCCAGCCGCGCCGGGCGTCGGCCCAGGGCAGGTGGGAGGACAGGCGGCCGTTGCGGCCGTTGCCGACGCGCATCCGCACGTCCTTGCAGTCCACGTGGTAGATCCGGTCCTGGAAGTCCCAGATGAAGCCCACCGGGTCGAGCTGCTGCCAGACCATGTGGCTCGGGTCCCAGTTCAGCCGGAACGCCGGTCGGTGACCGATGGCCTCGAGGGTGCGCACGGTGGTCCAGTAGTCGTAGGCGATCTCACTGGGGTGCACCTCGTGGGCGAAGCGCACACCGACCTCGTCGTACACGTCGAGGATGGGGTTCCAGCGGTCGGCGAAGTCCTGGTAGCCGGCCTCGATCGTCTCCGCCGAGACCGGCGGGAACATCGCGACGTACTTCCAGATCGCGGACCCGGTGAAGCCGATGACGACGTCGACGCCCAGCAGGGCGGCAGCGCGCGCGGTGTCGGCCATCCGCTGCGCAGCGCGCTGGCGCACCCCCTCGGGGTCGCCGTCGCCCCAGACGCCCGCCGGCTGGACGATGCAGTCGATCCAGTGCTTGAGCTTGTGGGGCAGGCGGAAGTTCCACATCGGGGTGGTGATCAGGCAGAGGTCGGCCGAGACGAAGTCGTCGATCAGTGCCTCGACCCGCGGCCACGTCTTCGCGGCATCGAGGTCGACGGGGAGCCCCTGCATGAGCCGGTACTTCGTGCTCGCGATCGTGTCGTCGATCGTCGGGAGCGTCGTGGTGGACAGGTCGAGCTCCTGGACGGTCAGGTCCGGCCGGGCCTTGGCCAGGTGGCCAGGGAAGGCACGCGAGAAGGGCAGGGTCTGGGAGTGGTCGCCGCGCGGAGTGGCGATCACGTGCAGGATCTTCATGGATTGTCGCTCCGGGGTGACGAGGACCCGCAGGCCCGATTGTTGACGGTTCACCCACGCTAGGGCTCGGCGCCGCGCGACCACCATGGCTCGATCGGGGGGTCTCTGCCGGGCGGTGGCGGTGGCCGGTAGCCGGTGGGACACCGTCGTCACCCGCCAACGCAAGAACCCCGGTCGCAAGCTCCCGGGGTTCTGCGTTTGGCGGTGGCGGTGGGATTTGAACCCACGGTGGGCTTGCACCCACACACGCTTTCGAGGCGTGCTCCTTAGGCCGCTCGGACACGCCACCGCCGGGAAGGTTACCCGAGGCGAGTGCCCGCCTCTAAATCGCGTCCTGTCGTCAGGCTCGCTTGGCGACGGCCTTGACGACGAAGAGCAGGATGACGGCACCGAGCAGGGCGGTGAGGAAGCTCGCGATGATGCCCGCGCCGGCCATGTCCATGCCGAGCACGCCGAGCAGCCAACCGCCGAGCAGGCCGCCGACGATGCCGACGACGATGTTGAGGATGATGCCCTGCTGTTCGTCGGTGTTCATGATCTTGCTCGCGACCCAGCCGGCGAGACCGCCGATGATGATCCAGCCGATGATGCCCATGAGGGTGTTGCCTTTCGTGGTGGTACCAGGGCCCAGATCGGGACCTGCGGCGGGGAACGCTACCCGCGCACCTCGGCCGAATCGCTGGGACGAACACACTGATTTCAGATTCATCCACCCGCGACGGCTGGTCTGCGCGGAGACTCAGCGCGCAGGGTCAGCGCGGTGGCCGGTGCCCGTCGAAGAAGCGCCGCACGACGTCGCCACACTCCTGTTCGAGCACACCGCCGACCACCTCGGCACGGTGCGTGGCCCGGCGGTCGCGCAGCACGTCCCACACCGACCCGCAGGCCCCGAGCTTGGGATCCCACGCGCCGAGCACCACCCGATCGACGCGGGCCAGCATGGCGGCCCCCGCACACATCGGGCACGGCTCCATGGTCACCACGAGGGCGCAGCCAGCCAGGCGCCAGGAGCCCAACCGCGCGGCCGCGGCCCGGATCGCGACGACCTCGGCATGGGCGCTCGGGTCGCCGTCGCGTTCGCGCTGGTTCCAGCCCTCCCCGAGCAGCTCACCCGAACCCGACACGACGACGGCACCGACGGGCACGTCACCCGCCTGCGCCGCACGCTCGGCGAGGGTCAGCGCATGACGCATCCACCCGGCATCCGAGGGGTGGGGTGGTGGGGTCACGCGCTAAGTTTCACCCATGCGCGTCATCAACCCGGACCACCGGCTCATCGCCCACAAGCTGACCTACCTCCGGGACAAGCGGACCGACTCCCCCACCTTCCGCCGCCTGGCTGAGGAACTGATGACGCTCCTCGCCTACGAGGCGACGCGTGAGGTGCGCATCGAACCCTTCGAGATCGAGACGCCGGTGGGCCCGACGACCGGCATCAAGCTGAGCAACCCCAAGCCGCTCATCGTGCCGATCCTGCGCGCGGGCCTCGGGATGCTCGAGGGTATGGTGCGCCTGCTGCCCAGCGCGGAGGTCGGCTTCCTCGGCATGCAGCGGGACGAGGAGACCCTCGAGGCGATCACCTACGCCAACCGCCTCCCGGACGACCTGTCGGGCCGTCAGGTCTACGTGCTCGACCCGATGCTCGCGACCGGTGGCTCGATGGCCGACGCCATCAAGTTTCTTGTCGACCGCGGCGCGAACGACATCACCGCGGTCACGCTGCTGAGCGCACCCGAGGGCATCGCGCACCTCCAGGCCGCCCTGGCCGACGTCGCCCCTCCGATCACCCTGGTCACCGGGGCGATCGACGAGCGCCTCAACGAGAACGGCTACATCGTGCCGGGGCTCGGCGACGCGGGTGACCGCCTGTACGGCCTGGCCCAGTAGCCCTCGGCCCACGACACGCCCGACGACGCGCCTCAGTCGTCACATCCGTCACATCTGACACGATGGCGTCTGCGGCGTGCGCTCGGCACGCCCCCCTGTGGAGAGAAGGACGTGACATGCCCCCGGTCAAGAAGATCGTGATGTGGCTCCTTGTCATCTTCCTGCTCTACGCCATCCTCACCTCGCCCAACAGCGCCGCCGACATCTTCAACTCGGTGTGGGACATCATCACCAACGGCGTGAAGAACATCGCGAGGTTCTTCGACTCACTGCTGCGGGGCTGACATGGCGCGGCGGCCGCGGCTCGACCGTGACCTCGACCGCTCCCTCGTACCCGGCGAGCGCGCGATCGTCGCGGTCCGCCACCACTGGTTGTCGCTGTCCCGCGAGATCGGCGCAGCCGTTGCGGCCACCGTGCTCGCGTTCGTCGTCGACGTCAAGGTGCCGACCAGCGAGGGCGGGCCGATGCTGCTGCACAACCTCAGCCTGCTCCTGTGGTGGGGTGCGATGGCGTGGCTGGCCTGGACGTGGCTGAACTGGCGCCGCGAGTGGTTCGTCGCCACCGACAAGCGCTTCCTGCTCTTCTACGGCTTCATCCGGCGCAAGGTCGCGATGATGCCGCTCACGAAGGTCACGGACATGACCTTCGACCAGTCTCTGCTCGGCCGCATCGTCGGCTACGGCACGTTCGTCATGGAGTCGGCCGGCCAGGGCCAGGCCCTGTCGGTCGTCGCCTACGTGCCGAACGCACAGGTCCACTACCAGGCGATCTGCTCGGAGCTGTTCGGCACCACGGTCGCTGAGGCCGAGGCGCAGGCGGAGGGTGGTGCAGGGCCAGGCGGCGGCGATGGCTCGGGAGGACCCGGTGGCGGCGGCTGGGACGGTCCGGGCGGAGGGCACGGCCCCGATGGCAGCCCCCTGACCGGCGGGCGCGGACCTGCGGTGGCCCACGCCCCGTCGGGCTGGCGCTCCGACCCGACCGCCGACCCGATCCAGCGAAACCCGCAGGAGTCCTGGTACCGCAGCTCGAACCTGGGCGCCCCCTCGCGGCGGCTCGGCGACACCGGTGAGATCCCGGTCGTCGGAGCGGCCGGATCGCAGGGCTCGGCAGGCGGAGCAGCCAGGCCATCGAGCAGTGGGGCCATCTGGGCGCCCTGGGCGCTCGAGGCCGACGACGGGCAGCCTGACGCGTCACAGGGCGACGACGACCGGGGTAGCCAGGCGCGAGAGATCCCGCTCTACCCACCCGCGCACTGGTCCGAGAACTGAGGTTCGGTACCAACTCTGGATGGGCTCGGCCCGGCGCTGCTCGGCTCGGCGCTGCTCGACTCAGGTCAGCTCGGCTCGGCTCGGCTCGGCTCGGCTCGGAGAGGGCCGACCGGTAGGTACCCTCCAGCAATCGTTGCTCCGGTCAAGGGACTCCTTGCGTCGCGCAAGGGTCCCCACAGAGACCCCCATGCCCCCGCTCACAGGAAGAGCCGCGCCCGAAACGTGCCGGTCAGGGGCGGAGCACGGCACCCAGGTCAGGGGCGGAGCACGGCATCCGCGGCGCCACCGGCGGCCGAGGTCGACACGCCCTCGACGTCCAGCACGGGCACGTGGCGGTGGGGATGCCGTTCGCCCGTCACCCGCCTACCGTTCGCCCCGGTCGACACCGCCAGATCGAGCTCGAGCACCCCCTTGCCGAGACCCTCCTCGGGCAGGGGCACCGGGTACGACCCGGTGAAGCACGCCGTGCAGAGCCGATCGGGCGCCTGGTTGGTGGCCTGGATCATCCCCTCCTCGGAGATGTAGCCCAGCGAGTCGGCGCCGATCGAGTTGCACACCTCGGCCACCCCGAGACCGGTGGCGATCAGCTCGGCCCGGGTCGCGAAGTCGATGCCGTAGAAGCAGGGCCAGCGAACCGGGGGCGAGGAGATGCGCACGTGCACCTCGGCCGCCCCGGCCTCACGCAGCATCCGCACGAGGGCGCGCTGGGTGTTGCCGCGCACGATCGAGTCGTCGACGACGACGAGCCGCTTGCCCTTGATGACGTCCTTCAACGGGTTGAGCTTGAGCCGGATGCCCAGTTGGCGGATGGTCTGCGACGGCGCGATGAAGGTGCGCCCGACGTAGGAGTTCTTCACCAGCCCCTGCCCGTAGGGGATGCCGGACTCCTGCGCGTACCCGATCGCGGCCGGCGTCCCCGACTCCGGGGTCGGCATGACCAGGTCGGCCTCGACCGGGTGCTCCCGGGCCAGCGCGCGGCCCATCTCGACCCTGGCCTCGTGCACGACGCGGCCGTTGATCGTCGTGTCGGGGCGTGCCAGGTAGACGTACTCGAAGACGCAGCCCTTGGGGGTCGGCTCGGCGAAGCGCTGCGAGCGCAGCCCGTCCTCGTCGACGATGATCATCTCGCCGGGCTCGACCTCGCGCACGTAGGAGGCACCCACGATGTCGAGGGCGGCCGTCTCCGAGGCGACGACCCAGCCGCGTTCGAGCCTGCCGATGACGAGGGGGCGGATGCCGTGGGGATCACGAGCGGCATACAACGTGTGTTCGTCCATGAAGACGAAGCAGAACGCGCCGCGCAGTCGGGGTAGCACGTCGAGGGCCGAGGCCTCGAGGGTGCGGTCGGGGTGGTCGGCCAGGAGCGCCGTGACGAGCGCGGTGTCGGTGGTGTTGCCCCGCGCGAGCTCGCCGCGGTGGGCGTCGCCCTCGAGGCGGCCCTCGACGAGGTCGCGCAGCTCGGCGGAGTTCGTGAGGTTGCCGTTGTGGGCCAGCGCCACGGTGCCACCGGCGTGGCCGCCGAGGGTGGGCTGGGCGTTCTCCCACGTCGAGCCGCCGGTGGTGGAGTAGCGGCAGTGGCCCACTGCGAGGTGGCCGCGCAGCGACGCCAGCGAGCGCTCGTCGAAGACCTGGGAGACCAGGCCCATGTCCTTGTAGACCAGCAGCCGCTGCCCGTCGGACGTCGCGATGCCGGCCGACTCCTGCCCGCGGTGCTGGAGGGCATAGAGGCCGTAGTAGGTCAGCTTGGCGACGTCCTCACCGGGGGCCCAGACCCCGAAGACCCCGCAGGCATCCTGCGGGCCCTTCTCACCGGGAATCAGGTCGTGGCTGAGGCGTCCGTCTCCGCGTGGCACGTGCCCGATCCTCCCACACCCTGCTGGTGGCACCCCACCGACGAACGGTCAGGAGCGTTCGCTGCGCCGATCGAGCAGCACGGCGAGCACGGCCGCGAGCAGACCGAACACCAGGGCGCCCATGAAGCCCAGGTAGCCGATGCCGGCCGACGGGGCGTAGTTCGACTCCAGCATCGTGTCGCGGTCCTCGAACCAGCCGAAGACGGCCAGCGAGGCCCCCACGAGGAACCCGATGACGGCCCCGGTGATGATGATGGGCAGGAAGCGCGGGCGGCGTGCAGGTGTCACGGTCCCTAAGGTACGTGAGGCCGAGCATCCCTCGACGAACCACCCTCGCGCACACTTGGGTCGTGCGCGCATCCGAGAACCCCTCCGGTTCCGAACCACTGGACATGACGAACCCTCGGATGTCGCAGCCAGAGACCAAGCCTGACGGGCGCCCGGGGCGCCTCTGGTACGCCGTGGGCGCCGCACTGGCCGCGGCCGCCGCCGCCGGGGTGGGTCACCTCGTCGCCGGGCTGGTCTCCCCCGAGGCCTCACCCGTGCTCGCCGTGGGGTCCGCCGTCATCGACGCCACTCCCACCCCGGTCAAGGAATGGGCGGTGGCGCAGTTCGGCACCGCTGACAAGCCCATCCTCATCGGATCGGTGGCGATCGGTGCGCTGCTGCTGGCCGGCGGCATCGGGCTGATCGCCCGCGCCCGGCGCACCCTGGGCCTGGCCCTGCTCGGGGCCCTGGCCTTCACGTCCGTCGGCGCCGCCCTGCTGCGCCCCACGAGCACCGCGGTGGACCTGCTGCCCGGGTTCGCCACGGCGCTGTTCGGAGTGCTGGCCGCCGGCTGGTTCCTCGGGCTCCTCGACCAGTGGGGGGCGCGTGATCGCGACCCGGCGGCGGGGGCGGATGCCGGCGCCACGGCATCCGGCGACGGCCGTAGCGATCGTCGGCGGGTCCTGTTCGCCGCGGCCGGGCTGGGAGCGGTCGCCGCCACCGGCAGCACCCTGGGCAAGGTGCTGTCACGCGGCGCATCGCCGTCGTCCGTTGCCCTGCCGGTGGCCGCCGAGGCCCTGCCGACGCTGCCGGGTGGCCTGGAGTCGACCGTTCGCGGCATCTCGGCCTTTCGCACCCCGAACGCGCAGTTCTACCGGATCGACACGGCCCTGGTCATCCCCCGGGTCTCCACCGACGGCTGGTCCCTGACCATCGACGGCGACGTGGAGCGTCCCTACACGATCACCTACGACGAGCTCCTCGCGATGCCGATGGTCGAGCGCGACATCACCTTGACCTGCGTGTCCAACGAGGTCGGCGGCCCGTACATCGGCGCCGCCCGGTGGCTCGGCGTGCGCACCAAGGACCTGCTCGAGCGGGCTGGTGTGCGGCCGGGAGCCGACCAGATCCTCAGCCACTCCACCGAGGGCATGACGATCTCGACCCCCGTGCAGGCCCTGACCGACGACCGCGAGGCCCTCGTGGCCGTCGGGATGAACGGTGAGCCGCTGCCCAACCGCCACGGCTTCCCGGCGCGGCTGGTCACCCCAGGGCTGTACGGCTTCGTCGGTGCCACCAAGTGGCTGACCCGCATGGAGGCGACGACCTACGCCGCGCAGAGCGCCTACTGGACCGACCGCGGGTGGGCCACCGACGCACCGATCCTCACCCAGTCACGCATCGACACCCCTCGCGGGCTGGACCGGCGTGATGCGGGGCAGGTCATGATCGGTGGGGTGGCGTGGGCGCAGCAGCGCGGGATCGCCCAGGTCGAGGTGCGCGTCGACGACGGGCCGTGGCAGGTCTCCACCCTCGGGCCGGATGCCGGCATCGACTACTGGCGCCAGTGGTACCTGGTGTGGGATGCCGCCCCGGGTCGCCACTCGCTGAGCGTGCGCGCGACCGACATGACCGGCGAGCTGCAGCCCGAGGGCCGCACGACGCCGTTCCCCGAGGGTGCCCGGGGCTGGCACACCATCGTCGTCACCATCGACTGACACCCTCTGCCCCTCCCACAACGTCCGGCACCTTGGTGGCTCCAGCCGCCAAGGTGCCGGACGTTGTTCTGGTCCGGCCAATCCGGGTCACGAGCTGCTCCGAACCACTGGTGTACGCACCACGAAACACACCTGCGAGAAGGAGCACCTCCCATGCGTTCCACCCGACTGACCGTTGCAGCCCTGGCCCTGGCCCTCCCCCTGTCGATCGCCGCCTGCGGCTCGGACAGCGAGATGGATGCCGGCTCCACCGACACCATGAGCTCGTCGTCCGCTCCGGCCCCCTCGGCCTCCGCCTCGGAGTCGATGGGCACCGACATGGCTGGCGCCCCGTTCGGCCCCGGCTGCGCGGCCGTCCCCGCCGACGGTGCGGGCTCGTTCGGCGGCATGGCCAAGGACCCGGTCGCCACGGCGGCGAGCAACAACCCCGTCCTGTCGACGCTGGTCACCGCGGTGACCGAGGCCGGCCTCGGTGACACCCTCAACACCACGCCGGACATCACCGTCTTCGCGCCGACCAACGACGCCTTCGCGGCCATGGACAAGGCCACCCTCGACAAGGCCATGGCCGACCCGAAGGGCCTGCTCACCACGGTGCTCACCAACCACGTCGTCGCGGGCCGCCTCGCGCCCGACCAGGTCGCCGGTGAGCACGAGACCCTGGCCGGCACCAAGATCACGGTCGAGGGCTCCGGAGAGGACTTCAGCGTCGGCGAGGCCAAGGTCGTCTGCGGTGACGTGCAGACCGCCAACGCCACCGTCTACATCATCGACGGCGTGCTGCTCCCCGCAGCCAACTGACGTCTGACCGACCTCCACAGTCCATGATGGGTGACATGACAGCCTCCTCCTCGGGTACCTCCGTGCCCGGGGAGGGGGCTCTCCCGCACCCGGCCGCCACGGCATCCGGCGCCACGGCATCCGGCCAGGAGCTCGCCGACCTGCTGCGCCGCTGCGCCCGCGGTGACGAGGCAGCCTTCGCCGAGCTCTACGACGCGACGTCGCGCCGGCTGTTCGGCCTCGTGCTGCGGATCGTGCGCGACCACGCGATGTCGGAGGAGGTCACCCAGGAGGTCTACCTCGACATCTGGCGCACCAGCGCCCGCTTCGACCCCAGCCGCGGCAGCGCCCTGTCGTGGATGATGACCATCGCGCACCGCACCGCCGTCGACCGGGTGCGCTCGTCCGAGGCCGCCCGCCGACGCGACGACACCCACGCGGCCACGAATCAGGACATCGACTTCGACGCCACCGCCGAGGCCGCCCAGGCGTCACTGGAGGCCCAACGCGTGCGGCGCGCCCTGGCCACGTTGACCGACGCGCAGCGCTCGGCGGTCGAGCTCGCCTACCTCGGCGGCTACACGCACACCGAGGTCGCGGCCCTGCTCGACCTGCCGCTCGGCACGGCGAAGACCCGAATACGCGATGGCCTGATCCGCCTGCGAGACACGATGGGAGTCCCGGCATGAACGCCGATCTGCACCACCTTTCCGGCGCCTACGCCGTCGACGCCCTCGATGACGCCGAGCGCGCAGCCTTCGAGTCGCACCTGCTCGGGTGCGCCGACTGCCGCGCCGAGGTCGCCGAGCTGACCGCCGCCGGGCACTCCCTGGCCGCGCTCACCGAGGCCACCCCGCCCCCGTCGCTGCGTGCGTCCGTGCTGTCCGGCATCTCCCAGGTCCGCCCGCTGCCGCCACTTCCCGAGGATGCCGCTGCTCCCGTTCCCGACGTCGCCGCGCCGAGTGCTTCGGGCCCCGTCACCCCCGAGGCGGATGCCGGGGCACCGGATGGAGGGGGGCCGGATGCCGTCGTCGTCCCGCTTCGTCGTCGCTCACGGGCCGCGACGTGGCTAGCCGGAGCAGCCGCGGCTGCCGTGATCGCCGTCGGCGGCCTCGTGTGGAGCCCGTGGTCGAACGACTCCGGCACCCTGTCGCCGGTGGACCAGGTGGTTGCCGCAGCCGACGCCGTGCGGGTGACCAGCAGCAAGGGCGAGCTGAACGCCGAGGTCGCCTACAGCCGCCAGCTCGGGCGGGCGGCGATCACCGTGGCCGGGTTGCCGCCGGCTCCGGAGGGCAAGACCTACCAGCTGTGGTTCGTCGGGTCCGACGGAGTGGCTCGTTCGGCCGGGCTGCTGACGCCCGATGCGGACCGTCGCGGGTCGATGGTCCTGGAGGGCGACCCCAGCGCGGCTGCCGCCGTGGGCATGACCGTGGAGCCCGCGGGTGGTTCGACGGCGCCGACGACCGACCCGCTGGTCGTTCTCGCCCTCGCGTGACGCCCCGCTCAGACCGGCAGTGCTCCGCTGGTGGGGGCGTCATCGCTGGCGCTGTCTGGTCCCCACCAAGGCTCGACGTCGAGGGCGTCGGGCCATGGGTCGTCGGGGTATGACTCGTGCAGTTCGTAGCGGGCCCAGCGTTGTTCGTCGGGGTCGTCGTCGTGGATCGCGGCGATGAGTGTTCGGAGCCGCTCGGGTGTGAGTGGTGGTGGGTCGTTGATGGCCCGTTCGGCGCGTCTGTGGTCGAGGTGTCGGTCGTAGCTGCCGTGGGTGAGGTCCCAGATGACGTACCGGCCGTGCTCGTCGGGGGTGGGGTTCACCTGCGCGATGAACCGGCGCTGGTGGACCACCGTGTGGTGGCGTTGGCACAGCAGGGCAGCGTTGTCGATGTCGCTGAGCCCACCATCAGCCCAGTGCACGACGTGGTGCGCTTTGGCCCATGCGGCGGGGGCGGTGCACCCGGGGTAGGTGCACCCGCGGTCGCGGCGCAGCAACCGGCGTCGTTGCGCCCGGGTGAACAGGCGAACCACCCGGCCAAGGTCGAGGTCTTCGCCCGCGCTGCCCAGCACGTGGGGGATCAGGTCAGCGTCGCAGGTCAGGCGGCGCAGCACCTGCGGCGACAGGATGGTTCCGGTCGCGGTGGACCCCACGACCTCGCCACACCCGGTGCGTGCCTGCAGGTCCGCAAGCGACATGATGACGTGGACCGCGTGCGCGGACCCGGCGGCACCGTCCGCGCCGCCGTGCTGGTCACCATCGAGGGCGCTGGAGCGCTGACACACCTGCGTCAGGGCCTCGACCCGCCGCTGCCCCAACGGGCGCAGGTCACGTTCCCCGGTCACGTCGTTGGGGGCGGGGGCGCTGAGCGGGCCGATCGCCGCCTCCAACGCTGCCGCCTGCTCCGGCGTCATCCACAGCTGGTACTCGGTGAGGTCCCCGGACTCCACGAACGGTGCGGACAGCCGCGCCGCCGACGCCAAGCGTTCCTGCAGGTCATCGAACACCCCTGGCGCGCCGTACTGCGCGAGCAGCCTGGGCCGCAGCCGGCGCAGCATCCCAGGACCCCACGCCGCGCCCAGCTCGAGCATGGAGCGCACCACCGTCGGCTTGACCTCATCGAGCAGGAACGGGCCCAGTCGGGTCATCTCCCGCACCGCCGCACACCCCAAACCCGGCGACACCACCGCGCTCACCACGGCATCCGCGACAATGCCCTCGGGTGAGTCCGCATCCGGGCCCCCGCTCTCACCGCCCCACCGCGCGTCCGCCGGGGCCAGCAGCCCCGCGATCGTCGCGACATCCGCCGCGCCGCCCTGCCGCAGCGACGGCGCGTGATCACGCACCCACGCCGTCGCGTTCACCCCGGCCGCCTCGACCTCACCACGACCCAACGCCTCCGCGGTGATCGCGACCCGCGCCGCAACCCCTTGGGCCACCACGGCATCGACCACACCCAGCACCTCAGCCAGCTCGGGCCCCGAGCACTGGTACAGCACCTGCGTGATCCCCGTCAGTGCCTCACGGGCAGCCTCGACCCGGGAGCGACGCTCCACCAGGCTCAACGGCTGCATGTCCATGACTCATCATACTCGAACACCAGTTCGTTTCGCAACTCGAACCGGGCACGAAACACCACCCTGAAGGGCGTTGCTGGGGCTCTGGACACGCCGCCATCCCTCACCGCACCAGCCCCCGTTCAGGACCATCGCCGCGCGCTTGGAGGCGCAATCACCGCGCCAACCCACAACGAATACTTGTGGGTTCACATCAGGGGTTTGCGATGAGGCGGAGCAGGTTGGCATCGGGGTCGAGCAGGGCCCCGATGCGCAGCCCCGACGCCTCGAGCTGGGGCAGATGCACCCGCGGCCAGCCGCGATCGCCCACCGGCACCCCGGCATCCACACACACCTGGACGAACGACTCGACGTCGTCGAGGCGCAGGCAGCACCCGAACGAGCTCGTCGCGCGGTCGAGGTCGGGGAACGGGAAGAACTCGAGCACCACCGGTCCGCGGGCGAGGATCATCCACCCCTCGTCGCGGAACTGCTCGACGAAGCCCAGCCGCGTGTAGAACGCCGAGGTCGCTGCGAGGTCGCGCGATGCCAGGTTCGGCGTCGCCCGGTCACCCATTCCCGGCTCGCTCTCTGGCCAGGACCAGCACGGCACCAGCCCCCGCGGCTCGTTTGGGGACCAGGAGCGCTGCCATCGGGGCGACGAAGATGAAGCCGTGTTCGGCCGTCTCCTCGACACGAACGATCGCGGACCACGGCACGCTGTGCGTCACTGCGCCACAGTCCTCGCGCATGCCGACCTCGTCAACGAGCAACGTCGCGGGTCCGACGACGCCGAGCCCCGATGTGCGACCGATGCGCTCGACACTGCGGCGGATGCTGCGGCGCAGCGACCACGGCGAGAACAGCCACCACCCGCCGGCGCCGAGCACGGCGAGCACGCCGGTGGCCACGACGCCGGCATCGAACAGGACCAACCCGAAAACCACCGCGAGACCAGCCATGAGCACCGCGCCCCACAGCCGAGCCTGCGCGATCTGCCTCTCGTACTCCGGCATGGTGCGCGCCGCGTGGAGATTGAACGCGACGTAGTCCTCGGCGCTCAGGTGGTAGTCGATCCGCTGCGGCAGCGGCCCGAGGCTGTCAGGCATGCTCATCGAAGTCCTCCCGCGCGATGAGCGCCCCCACCGGCCTGCAGCCGCCGCCGGAGCGCTGCGGGGTCCTTCACCGTCAGGCCGTGACCCTTCATCACCCTGACGTAGGCGTCCACCTTGCGGTCGATCGACTCCTCCTGCGCCGCAGCCGCGTCGGCAGCCTCCTCCGCGGCAGCCACCCTCGCCCGCAGCTCAGGGTCGGGTGCTGCCGGGCCGAACCCGGGAAGCCTCACCCGGCGCACGGGCGCTCTCCTTCGTCGCCGACCACCTGCGCCGCGACGGCTTCGAGCACGCTGACGTCCCCGGCATACGGCCCCTCCGCCCGCGGCCAGTGGGTGACGACGTCGGTGAACCCGAGCTCCGCCGCCCGCCCGGCCATCTCGGCGTACAGCTCGACCGACTCCAGCGAGAACCGGGGTGAGGAGTCGAGCGAGAGGAGGCGAGCCAGCGGGCCGCGCCCCGCGGCATCCACCGCGTCGTCGAACCGCCGCACGAGCTCGCCGACGTGGGCGAACCACTCATCGAGGGTGTCGCCGCGACCGCCGTAGGTGATCCAGCCGTCGCCGAGCGTGGCCGCGAGCCGGATCGAGCGCGGACCGTTCGCCGCGACGAGCAACGGCACCCGGTGGCGCACCGGGCCGGGCAGGGTGCGGGCCCCGCGCGCCGAGTACCAGGCCCCCTCGTGATCGACGCGGTCCTCGCGCAGCAGCCGGTCGAGCAGCGGCACGAACTCGTGGAACCGGTCGACCCGCTGCTTGAGCGTGCGCTCCTCACCGAGGATGCGCGCGTCGAGGTCTCCCCCGGTGCCGAGCCCACACAGGAACCGCCCGCCGGACAGGTCGTCGAGGGTCAGCACGTCACGCGCGAAGGTGTACGGATGCCGGTAGTTCGGCGACGACACGAAGGTGCCGAGGCCGATCGTTGTGGTCACCCCGGCCGCCGCGGCCAGCGTCGGCACCGCCGCGAACCACGATGCGTCGGGCAGCCCACCCCACACGAGGTGGTCGTAGGTCCAGGCGTGGTCGAACCCCATCTCCTCGGCCGCCCGCCACATCGGGGCCGACTCGCGCCAGGGCAGCTCGGGCAGGATCGCGATGCCGTGCCGCATGCCACTCGCGCCACGACCGCGGATGCCGGTGCTCGCCGCCGCGGTCATCGCGCCACCCGCGTCTGGTCGCCAATGCCGGTGAGCGGCACCAGATCACCGAGGTCTGCGCGGATGCCGCTGACCCGCAGGTCACCGGCCGCTTCGGCCTCGGCCCACTCCCGACGGCCGGTCGCGAGCGCAAGCCAGGTGACGGCATCCGTCTCGACGACGTTCGGTGGGGTGCCGCGGGTGTGGGTCGGGCCCTCGATGCACTGGACCGCGCCGAACGGGGGCACGCGCACCTCGACGCTGCGGCCCGGGGCGCGCGCGCCGAGCTCTTCGAGGGTGAAGCGCACGGCGGTGGCGAGCGTGGTGCGGTCGACGGCATCCGGATCGGAGAGCCACGCGGTGAGTGCCGACTCACCCGCGGCGGGGTCGGTGCGGCGGCGGGGAGGCATGGTGTCGACGCTACCCGCGGGTGCTGACGTGCAGAGCGAGGAAGGCGTCGACGGCCCGTTTGGCCTCGTCGCGGATCGCGTCGGCCGGGGGTGGCGGATCGCCGAGGAGGACGCGGATCTGCGTGTCACGCACGACGAGCCCGAAGAGGGTTCGATAGGCCTCTTCGGGGTCGGGGACACGCAGGATGCGGTGTTTGTCGAGGTGCGCCAGGTATCGCTCGACGACCGGGCCGATACGTTGCCGGCCCGACTGGAGCAGCCGATCGGACGACGCGGCTGACGTCATGGCCGCCCGGTTGAGCGACACCGACGGTTCGCTGGTCAGCAGCCGCAGAAGCGACTCGGCGTAGGCGGCAAGAGTGTCGCGCGCGTCGTCCACGGTTGTGGCGTCGGCCGCGAGAGCTGCCTCGACGCGCTGCGCGGAGTCGTCGGCGGTCGCCTCGATCACGGCGCCGATGAGGTCATCGCGGGTGCCGAACCAGGCGTACAGAGTCTCCTTCGAGGCGCCCGCGCGGCGAGCCACACCCTCCATCGTCAGTCCGGCGGCGCCACGCTCGACGAGTTCGTCTCGGGCCGCCACGATCACCTCCGCACGACGACGCTCGCGAAGCTCTCGCGGCAGACGGCCACGGCGGGGGGCGGATGACGTGCTCACTTGACAAATGTACCCGAACGTACGGATAGTCTTTTCCGTACCCAACCGTTCGCTTAAGGAGTGTCCCGTGCGTCGACCCCCTCTCCTCGTCCTGACCTCGCTCGTCGCCGTCGTGCTGACCGGCGCGATCTTCGGCTTCTTCTACGCCTGGGTCTGCTCGACCATGTGGGGCCTGGACGACGCCGACCCGCGCGTGGCAATAGCGGCCATGCAGGCGATGAACGCCTCCGTGCGCAACGCCGTCTTCTTCCCCGCGTTCTTCCTCACCCCGGTCGCCCTGGGCGTCGCTGCGGGTGTCGCGCACCGATTCCGCCATCGGGCATCGGCCAGGTTGTTCCTCGCGGCGGCAGGCGTCTACACACTCGGCGGGCTGCTCCTGACGATGACGGTCAACGTGCCGATGAACGAAGCCCTGGGCGCCGTGGCCGTTCCTGAGTCCCGGGAGGCCGCTGCACTCATCTGGGCCGACTACTCGGGCCGCTGGCAGCGGTGGAACATCACGCGAACGGTGGCCAGCGGCACCAGCCTCGTGCTCGCGACGCTAGCCCTGCTCGCGTTGCGGACGCCCTCCCCGTGGATGCACCCCGACGGGACCGGTGCTGCCAAGGGCGCGGCCCCCGAACCTGCGGCACACGACATCGCCGCCCCAGCCTCGTGATGCTCGAGTTCCTTGTGGCGGCACTCGTCGTCGTCGCTTCACCCGGACCCGGGGCGACGTACACCATCGCGACCACGGCGTCACAGGGGTGGCGGCTCGGGTGGTTCGCAGCCCTCGGCTGCACGCTCGGCGTCGCCCCGCACCTGATCGTCGCGAGCACCGGCCTGGCCACCGTCCTTCGCCCCGGGACCGCCGCGTTCGAGGTGCTGCGCTGGGCCGGGGTCACCTATCTGGCATTCCTCGCGATCCAGGCACTGCGGTGCTGCCGCCAACGGCCGGAGGGCGCGGCGAAACCGGTGGCCACCGCGCAACCGGCGCGCACGGCATCCGGTGTTCTGCGACGAGCGATCACCATGAACCTGCTCAATCCCAAGCTCACCGTGTTCTTCCTGGCTTTCCTTCCCCAGTTCGCGGGGCACTCGCCGGCTTCGCCCGGGACGAGCCCCACGCTGCTGGGCGTGATCTTCATGGGCATCACGCTCGTGGTGTTTCTCGGCTACTCGCAGCTCACCCATGCTGCGCGCAGTGTGGTGGCCGCTCGGCCCGGCGGCGGGCGGTGGTTCGGCGGCGTGGTCGGCACGACGTACGCCGTGCTCGCAGTACGGCTCGCCATGCCGTGACATCGGCTGCGGGCGACGACCAGGCACCGCGCTGCCGAGCCGTAGCCTTCGGGCATGGGTGAGGCACTGTTCGAACGGGACGGGTCACTGGTCACCGTCGTGCTCGACGGGCAGCCGCAGTCGGCGGTCGACGTCGACGACCCCACACGTCTGGACTTCGAGTACGTGCAGCACTTCGCCCTCGCCATCGAGGCGCTGGCGGCGGACGGCCCGCTGCGCGTCACGCACGTCGGCGGGGCGGGGCTCACGCTGGCTCGCTGGCTGAACCATTCCCGGGATGGTTCACCCCAGATCGTCCTCGAGCCGGATGCCGCGCTCACCGAGGCCGTGCGGCGTGAGCTTCCGCTCCCGCGCGGGCACCGGATCAGGGTGCGGCCGGTCGACGGGCTGACCGGGGTCGCTGCCCTGCGCGACGACAGCGCCGACGTCGTCGTGCTGGACGCCTACGCCGGTGGCCAGGTGCCGGCCGAGCTGGGCACGGTCGAGTGGTTCGCTGAGCTGCGCCGGGTGCTGGCCCCCGGGGGGCTCGTGCTCGCCAACGTCGCGGACGAGCCGGGCATGGCGTACGCGGCTCGGGTGGCTGCCGGCGCTCGTGAAGCTCTCGGGCACGTCGCGTTCCTCGGGCTGCACGAGGTGCTGAAGGGCAAGCGCTTCGGCAACCTCGTCCTCGTCGCCACCGCGCACCCGCTCGACCTCTACACGCTGCGGCGAGCCACGGCATCCGCCTCGTTGCCGACCGGCGTGATGGGCTGGGACGAGATCCTCCGCCGGCGCCCCGGGGCGACCCCGTTCAGCGAGGCCACCGGCGACACGGCACCGTCACCCCCTCCGCCCGCCCGAGGAGCCTGGCGCCGCCGCTGAGGCACCTCGTGCTGCGCAGCCGTCGCACCCGAGCCCGTGTGTGGTTCTTGTGAACGCAGAACTTCAGATTGCACGCAGTAGTTGCTGCGAGCGATCCGAAGTGCGGCATGCCAGAGCCCGCCGAAGGGCCACGCGAGCGCGTCAGCCCTCGACGCCACCGGACTCGTGCTGTTGCAGCGACCACATCAGGTTCTCGAGGAAGGCGTCGACCTCCGTCTGGTCGTATCCGCGACGCCACTTCGTCTGGCTGAACCGACCCGCGGCGACCTCGGATGACGCGAGCGGGGCGTCCGCGACAGGCCGGCCGGCCTCGTGGTGACGCAGCGCGGACACCGCCCGGTCAAGCAGGTCGTCGACCTCACGCTCGTCGTAGCCAACCCGAAACTGGGTCTGGCTGAACAGGGCATTGAGCACCTGCTCGCCAGTGAGCAGTGACGGCATCAGTCCACCCACACTCGCGCGTTGCGGAACATCCGCAGCCACGGGCTCTCGGCCTCGACCGGCTCCGAGGTCCACGACAGCTGCGCGTTGCGGGCAACCCGCTCCGGGTGCGGCATCATCGCGGTGAACCGGCCGTCGGGCGTCGTCACCGCGGTCAAGCCGTCGGGCGACCCGTTGGGGTTGGCCGGGTACCGCGAAGCCACCGCACCGTGCGAGTCGACGAACCGCGCGACGCGTGCCACGGCATCCGCATCACCGCGCGAGGAGAAGTCGGCGAAACCCTCACCGTGGGCGACGGCGATCGGCAGCCGGCTGCCCGCCATGCCAGCGGTGAAGATCGACGGCGACTCCACGACCTCGACCATCGACAGCCGCGCCTCGTACTGCTCGGAGGCGTTGCGGGTGAACCGCGGCCACGCGTCGGCGCCCGGGATCAGGTCCGCCAGCGCCGCGAACATCTGGCAGCCGTTGCAGATGCCGAGCCCGAAGGTGTCACTCCGGTGGAAGAAGTCGTGGAAGCCCTGGGTCAACGCCTCGTTGAACAGCACCGAGCGCGCCCACCCCTCACCGGCCCCGAGCGTGTCGCCGTAGGAGAACCCGCCGCACGCCACCAACCCGACGACGTCGGCGAGGTCGAACCGCCCCGCCTGGAGGTCGGTCATGTGCACGTCGTAGGTGTCGAACCCCGCCCGGTCGAACGCGAACGCCGTCTCCACGTGGCTGTTGACGCCCTGCTCGCGCAGGATCGCCACCTTCGGCCGCACCCCGAGGTTCACGTAGGGCGCCGCCACGTCGTCGGTGGGGTCGAACGCCGGCGAGACGACGAGACCGGGGTCGCCGTCGGCCCCGAACGCCTCGTGCTCCTGCGCGGCGCACTCCGGGTTGTCGCGCAGGGTCGCGATGCGCCACGACACCTCGTCCCAGGCCTGCGCGAGGTCGCGCACCGGCTCCTGGATTGCCGCCTCACCGGCCACCGACACCCGAACGACCCGATCGGATGCCGTCCCGCCCACCACCGTGACCACGTCACCGAGACCGTGGCTGGCGAACACCTGGAGCACCTCGGCGGTGCGGGTGGCGGGCACCCCGAGCACGGCACCGAGCTCTTCGGCGAACAGCGCGGCCACCGACGGCACGTCGATCTCGACCCCGACGGCACCGGCAAAAGCCATCTCGCACACCGCAGCCCACAGGCCACCGTCGGACCGGTCGTGGTACGCCACGTCGACCGAGCGGGACCGCAGGTCGGCCAGCGCCGCCACGAGAGAGAGCAGCCGCTGCGGGTCGTCGAGGTCCGGAACCGGGCCACCGAACTCACCCTGCACCTGCCCCAGGATCGACCCGCCCAGCCGGTCGCGACCAGCGCCGAGGTCGACGAGCACGAGCACGTCGCCCGGGCGCAGCTGCGGGGTCCACGTGCCACGCACGTCGGGCAGCGAGGCGAACGCCGTCACGACGAGCGACACCGGCGAGGTGACCTGGCGCGCCTCCCCGGTCGCGGCATCCGTCCAGCGGGTGCGCATCGACAGCGAGTCCTTGCCGACAGGCACCGACACCCCGAGCTCGGGGAGCAGCTGCATCGCGACGGCCTCGACGGTGTCGAACAGCGCAGCGTCCTCGCCGTCCTCACCGCAGGCGGCCATCCAGTTGCACGACAACTTGACCCCGGTCAACGACGACAGCGGCGCTGCGAGCAGGTTGGTCAGCGCTTCCCCGACCGCCATCCGACCCGACGCGGGAGCGTCGACCGAGGCCACCGGCATCCGCTCGCCCGTGGCCATCGCCTCACCCGCGAAGCCGACGTGGTCGGCCAGGGTCACAGCGACGTCGGCGACGGGCACCTGCCACGGCCCGACCATCTGGTCGCGGTGGGTCAGCCCGCCGACCGTGCGGTCGGCGATCGTCACGAGGAACCGCTTGGACGCGACCGTCGGATGCCGCAGCACGGCATACGCGGCGTCCACCAGATCCAGCCCGGTGAGGTCCAAGGTGCCCGGGTCGCGCTCCACGCGGGTCACGTCGCGCAGCATCTTCGGTGGCTTGCCGAGCAGCACCTCCATCGGCATGTCGATGGCGCGGTCCTCGTCGTCGAGGTCGTCCGGGCCGTCGGCGAGCACGAGGCGGCCGTCGTCGCGAGCGACCCCGACGACGGCGTAGGGGCAGCGCTCACGCTCGCACAGCGACGCGAACAGCGGCAGCGAATCGGGCGCGAGCGCCAGCACGTAGCGCTCTTGCGACTCGTTGCACCAGGCCTCCTTGGGGGCGAGCCCCGACTCCTCGAGCGGCACGGCCGACAGGTCGAAGCGGGCCCCCAGCCCGGCCCCGTCGACGAGCTCGGGGAAGGCGTTCGACAGGCCGCCGGCGCCGACGTCGTGGATGGCGAGCACGGGGTTGTCGTCCCCGAGGCCCCAGCAGTGGTTGATGACCTCCTGGGCACGGCGCTCGATCTCGGGGTTGCCACGCTGCACCGAGTCGAAGTCGAGCTCGGCCGCGTTGGCCCCGGCCGCCATCGACGACGCGGCCCCACCGCCCATGCCGATGCGCATGCCGGGCCCGCCGATCTGCACGAGCAACGTGCCCGCGGGGAAGACGATCTTCTCGGTCATGTCGGCGCTGATCGTGCCGAGGCCGCCGGCGCTCATGATCGGCTTGTGGAAGCCGCGGCGCACCCCGTCGACGGTCTGCTCGTAGACCCGGAAGAACCCGCCCAGCCCGGGCCGGCCGAACTCGTTGTTGAAGGCTGCCGCCCCGATCGGGCCGTCGAGCATGATCTCCAGCGGGCTCGCGATGTGCGCCGGGGCACCGTACTGCTCGCTCTCCCAGGGCTCCTCGAGACCGGGCAGGTGCAGGTTGGACACGGCGAACCCGGTGAGCCCGGCCTTCGGCGCCGATCCCCGGCCGGTGGCGCCCTCGTCGCGGATCTCACCGCCGGCACCCGTCGCCGCCCCGGGGAAGGGGCTGATCGCGGTCGGGTGGTTGTGCGTCTCGACCTTCATGAGCACGTGCACGTCGCCCTCGCGCCCGGCGTAGCGGCTCGGCCCGTCGGCGGCCTCCGGCATCCAGCGCACGCGACGTCCGCCGACCATGACCGAGGCGTTGTCCTTGTAGGCGACGACCGTGCCCTCACCGGCGACGGCCTCGGTGTGCCGGATCATCCCGAACAGCGAGCGCGGCATCACCTCGCCGTCGACGACGAAGTCGGCGTTGAAGATCTTGTGGCGGCAGTGCTCGGAGTTGGCCTGCGCGAACATCATCAGCTCGACGTCGCTGGGGTTGCGCCCGAGCCCGGTGAACGCGTCGACGAGGTAGTCGACCTCGTCGTCGGACAGGGCCAGGCCGTAGGTCGTGTCGGCCTCGACGATCGCCTCGCGGCCGCGTCCGAGCACGTCGACGCGCTCCATCGGCTCGGCCTCGCGCTCGTCGAACAGGGCAGCGGCGTCGGCCCGGGTGGGCAGGGCAGCTTCGGTCATCCGGTCGTGGAGGAGGTCTGCGAGGGCGCCCCACTGCTCCTCGGTGAGCGGCTCGTCGGTGGCGACGAGGTACTCGGTGACGCGCTCCACCCGGCGGATGTCGACGCCGCAGTTGTGCGCGATGTCGGTGGCCTTGCTCGCCCACGGCGACAGCGTCCCCAGGCGCGGGGCGACGACCACGGTGGCGAGGTGCGCACCCGAGGCGGCACCGGCATCCGGCGGCCCGTAGGTCAGCAGCTTCGTGACCGTGGCCGCGGTCGCCTCGTCGAGGGGCTGCTCACTGGCGACCCAGTGCACGTGCCGCGCGCTGACACCGGTGACCGTCGGGACGGCGCGGTGCAGGCGTTCGAGAAGCGCTGCCGCACGGAACGGCGAGAGGGCGTTGCCGCCCGGGACGGTGGTCAGCACGAGGTCGTGCGACGAAGCCATGAGCAGGTCTCTCCCGGAGCTGGGCGCGAGGGCGGATGCCGTGGCCAAGGTTACCGGGGCGGCTCACCTGCCGCGTTTCCACCCGCTGTGCCTCGACCGCTCTGCCGTGGAAGGCTGGCCCAGCCGTGACCGGGGCTGAAGGAGTGCGCATGAGTCGAGTGGTGGTGCTGGGCGGAACCGGAGCGATGGGGGCCCAGGTGAGCAGCCTGTTGCGCGAGTGCGGGCACGACGTGGTCGCCGCCTCGAGGGCCACCGGGGTCGATGTGGCCACCGGCGCCGGGCTCGATGCCGCCCTGGCTGGCGCTGACACGGTGGTCGACTGCCTCAACGTCGTGACGATGTCTCGCCGCACCGCGGTGTCGTTCTTCGCCGGGGCCGCCAGCCGGGTCGCCGATGCAGCCGCCACGGCGGGGGTCGGCCACGTCGTCTGCCTGTCGATCGTCAACGTCACCGACCCTGCCGTGCGCCGCCTCACCGGGTACTACGCCGGCAAGGCCGCTCAGGAGGAGGCGTACGCGGCGGGCCCAGTGCCCCTCACCCTGGCGCGCACGACGGCGTGGTTCAGCCTCGCCGAGACGTTCCTGTCGCAGATCCGCATCGGGCCGGTCGCCGTGGTGCCCGGCCTGCGCCTGCAGCCCGTGCACCCCTGCGCTGCAGCGGAGTTCGTCGCGGATGCCGTCGAGTCCGGTCCCGCATCCGGCTCACCTCCCCGCGTCGAGGTCCGTCAGCTCGCCGGCCCCGAGGTGATGGACGCCGCGGCGATGGCGCGCGCGGTGGCGAGCGCCCGGCATCCGGGGGTTCGGGTCGTGCGCCTGCCGCTGCCCATGGCCGGGCCCCGCGTAGGCCTGCTCCCCGAGGCCCACGTCCCGACCGACCCTCGCACGTTCGACGGCTGGCTCACCAGCTGAGCTCGAAAGCGTGGAACACAGCCGCGGCGAGCGCGGCCTCCTTCGGCGGGGACAAGGCACCGATCTGCGGGCCGAGGTCGTCGACGGGGATGGTGAGGACGTCGTCGAGGTTGGCCACCGAGTGCCGCTCCAGGCCGTCCTCGGGGCCCAGTGCGAGCTCGACGCTCAGCCCGCGCACGGTTGAGGTGATCGGGGCCACCGTCACCCGTGACCGGTGAGGCCGGACTCCGGCCCGGGTCAGCACGAGCACCGGTCGGACCTTGTCGAGGCGGGCGGTGTGGATGGGCCGCATCAATCGCCCAGCGAGGGGATCGACCGGCGGCGCATCCACTCACCCAGCCCGTCGAGCTCGGGGTCCTCGCCCTGTTCCCGGTAGATCTCGGCGTCGCGGGCGTAGAGCCGCCTTCGCAACTCGGCTTCAAGGGCCGACTCGACGACCTCGGCGCGACTCGTCGCGGCCCCCGAGGCCACGAGGGCGTCGAGCTGCGACACGACGTGGTCGGCGAGGCGAACGGAGATCTGCGTGCTCATGCCTCGATGGTAGACGCAGTGGGTGACACCGTGAATCCCACGTCAGAGTTCCCGCTTGTCAGAAGGTCTCGCCGGTGAGCCGCTCGTAGGCCTCGACGTACTTCGCGCGCGTCTGGGCGACGACGTCCTCGGGCAGCGCCGGGGGGGCCTCGCCCGAGCTCTTCGACCACCCGGATGCCGGCGACGTCAGCCACTCGCGCACGAACTGCTTGTCGAAACTGGGCTGCGGGTGGCCGGGCTCCCACTGGTCGGCCGGCCAGAACCGCGACGAGTCGGGCGTCAGCACCTCGTCGGCGAGCACGATCTCGTCACCGCGCAGGCCGAACTCGACCTTGGTGTCGGCGAGCAGGATGCCGCGCGCCGCAGCGATCTCGTTGCCACGCTTGAGGATTGCCACGGTGAGGTCGCGCACCCGCGCCGCGAGGTCGGACCCGATCTCGGCCTCGACGACAGCGAACGGGATCGGCTCGTCGTGCTCACCCATGGGCGCCTTGGTCGACGGGGTGAAGATCGGCTCGGGCAGCCGGTCGCCGTCGACGAGCCCGCCGGGCAGCGCGATGCCGCTGACGGCACCGGTCGCGGCGTACTCCCCCAGCCCACCGCCGGTGAGGTACGCGCGGGCGACGCACTCGACGGGGAGCATCTCGAGACGCTCGACGAGCACGGCGCGGCCGCGCACGGCATCCGGGACGTCGGTGGAGATGACGTGGTTGGGCACGAGGTCCTCGAGCTGGGCGAACCACCACAGCGACAGGCGGGTCAGCACCTCGCCCTTGTCGGGGATGGGGCTGTCGAGGATGAAGTCGAACGCCGAGATGCGGTCGGACGCGACGAGCAGCAGCTGGTCGGGGCGCGGCTCACCGGATGCCGGGTCGACCGGCGCGTAGAGGTCGCGCACCTTGCCGGAGTACACGTGGGCGTAGCCGGGCAGGGTCAGGGGCGCGGGCGCATCGGGCATGGCGCTGATTCTTCCAGCCGCCCCGCGGAAGGTTCTCGCCCGGTGCCACAACGTCCGGCACCTTGGCTGCTCAAGCGACCACATCGCCGGACGCAACACCGAGGCCACGCACGACGTCCGGCATCTTGGCTGCTCGAGCGACCCCATCGCCGGACGCTGCACCACGATCCGCCTAGCGTGGGGGTATGGACCTTCGCATCTTCACCGAGCCCCAGCAGGGCGCGACGTACGACGACCTCCTCGCCGTGGCCAAGGCCGCCGAGGAGCTCGGCTTCGACGCCTTCTTCCGCTCCGACCACTACCTGCACATGTCGGGAGACGGTCTGCCCGGCCCCACCGACGCATGGACCACCCTGGCCGGCCTGGCCCGCGACACCGACCGCATCCGGCTCGGCACGCTCGTCACGTCCGCGACGTTCCGGCTGCCGGGTCCGCTGGCGGTGATGGTCGCCGACGTCGACCGGATGAGCGGCGGCCGGGTCGAGCTGGGCCTCGGCGCCGGGTGGTTCGAGGCCGAGCACGCCGCGTACGGCATCCCCTTCCCACCCCTGGGTGAGCGCTTCGACCGGCTCGAGGAGCAGCTCGCCGTCATCACCGGCCTGTGGTCGACACCACCCGGGTCCACCTTCGAGCACGACGGGCCGCACTACCCGGTGCGCGCCAACCCCGGCCTCGTGGCACCCGAGCAGCGCGGAGGGGTGCCGATCATCGTCGGCGGTGGCGGCCGACGCCGCACGCCTGCGCTCGCCGCACGCTTCGCCGCCGAGTTCAACGCGCCGTTCGCCCCGGTGGCGCAGACCGGTCGGCTCTTCGAGCGCGTCGACGCGGCATGCCGCGACGTGGGGCGCGACCCTGCCACGCTCACGCACTCCGCCGCCCAGGTCGTGTGCGTCGGTCGTGACGACGCCACGGTTCGCCGCCGGGCGCAGGCCATCGGTCGCGACGTCGACGAGCTCGTGGAGAACGGCGTCGCCGGCAGCTTCGAGCAGGCACGTGACCGCCTCGGCCGGCTCGCCGAGCTCGGCACGACGCGGGTGTACCTGCAGGTGCTCGACCTCGCCGACCTCGACCACCTCGCCGACGTGCACGCAGCGCTGGCCGCACCCCCGGTCCCCGCGTAGCCGCCGTCGACCTGCCGGTGACCGCCAACATCGAGGACCAGCTCAAACCCCTTCCGGATGCCGTTCGCGCCGTTGCGCGGGCCCTCGCGGCGGGCGAGCGGCCCGACCCACACCGTGCGTACCCACAGCGACCTATTGGTCACTCCACGTACGGCCCGGATCAGATGGTGATCTCGCCGCGCTCGGCGAGCAGGGCGATGTCGGTGCGGTAGTGCGAGCCCGGCAGGTCGATCCCGGCGACCGCCGCGTAGGCCCGCTCGCGCGCCGAGGCCAGCGTGTCACCGGTGGCGACGACCGAGAGCACCCGCCCACCGACGGAGACCAGCTGCCCCGAGGCGTCCAGCGCCGTGCCGGCGTGCAGGACGTACGCCCCGTCACCCGCGGGCAACCCGGTGATCGGGTCACCGGTGCGCGGCGTCGCCGGGTAGCTCTGCGCAGCCACGACCACGGTGACGGCGTGCTCGGCCGACCACCGCAGCGGCGGCACCTCCTCGAGCCGGCCCGTCGCCGCAGCCAGCAGCAGGCCACCGAGCGGGGTCAGCAGCCTGGTCAGCACGACCTGGGTCTCGGGGTCGCCGAACCGCGCGTTGAACTCGATGACCCGCGGCCCGCGCGGGGTCAGGGCCAACCCGATGAAGAGCACCCCGACGAAGGGCGTGCCTCGGCGCACCATCTCGTCGATGACCGGCTGGGCCACGCGGCGCACGACGTCGTCGACGAGCCCGTCCGGGGCCCACCCGAGTGGGCTGTAGGCGCCCATCCCGCCGGTGTTGGGCCCGGCATCCCCGTCGCCGACGCGCTTGAAGTCCTGCGCGGGGGTGAGCGGAACCACGCTCACCCCGTCGCACAGGCAGAACAGCGAGACCTCGGGCCCGGAGAGGTACTCCTCGATGACCACCGCACCGTCGGGCTTGGCCAGGCACTCACGGGCGTGGTCCAGCGCCTGCGCCCGGTCCTCGGTGACGACGACCCCCTTGCCAGCGGCCAGCCCGTCGTCCTTGACGACGTGCGGGGCCCCGAGGGCGTCGAGGGCGTCAGCGACCTCCTCCATGGTCGTGCACACGTGAGCCAGGCCGGTCGGCACCTCCGCCGACGACATGACCGACTTGGCGAAGGCCTTGCTCCCCTCGAGCATGGCAGCATCCGCCGACGGCCCGAAGCACGCGATGCCGGCGGCGCGAACGGCATCCGCCACGCCCGCGACCAGGGGCGCCTCCGGCCCGATGACGACGAGATCGACCCCGGTCTCGACAGCCAGGGACACCACGGCGTCGGCGTCGGTGACCCCACCCGGCAGGGCGACACAGCGCGCGAGGTCGGCGATGCCGGGGTTGCCCGGGGCTGCGACGACCTCGTCGACCGACGGGTCGAGGCAGAGGGAGCGGACGATGGCGTGTTCGCGGGCCCCGGACCCGACGACGAGAACCTTCACGCGCCCAATCTAGAGGTAGGACCGCTCGCAGGCCCTGCCCGGTCCGCGCGGCTAGACTGGTGAGTTCCGTGGCTCGCGCCACGTGCACCAGCAGCACCAGCAGCCCAGCCAGGAGAGCTCACCTCGTGACCGCCCGACCCACGGCGCCCGACAGCACGTCCGAGACCACGTCCGACGTCCCCGACGCGGCCGCAGCCGCCGACGTGGCCACGACCAACGACGCCGCGGCCGCCGCGGCCGTTCCCGACGTCGCCGCCGAGCTCGCCCTCGAGCAGGCCCACGTCGACCGGGTCTACGCCGAGCTCGAGAAGGCCAGCCGACGCGCGGCCGACGTCGAGGCCGACGGCCTGGCCCGCGGTCGCACCTCGCGCACCGGTGACGTGCGCGACGAGGAGATGACCGGGCTGTTCGAGCGCGACGCGCTGGTCTACGCCGCCGCCCGCCGGCGCTCGATGATCGACAAGCAGTACGAGGGCCTGGTGTTCGGCCGGCTCGACCTCGGCACCGAGCAGTCCACCGCCGCCGAGCGCGAGGTGCGCTACATCGGCCGCCTCGGGGTTCGCGACGACGACTACGAACCGCTCGTCGTCGACTGGCGCGCCCCCGCGGCATCCGCCTTCTACCGCGCCACCCCCGTCGACCCGATGGGCGTCGTGCGCCGGCGCGTGCTGCGCTGCTCCGGCGCCACGGTGGTCGGCGCCGAGGACGACCTCATGGTGCCCGCCGCCCCCGACGACCTCGTCGTCCTCGGTGACGGTGCCCTCATGGCGGCCCTGACGCGCACCCGCGGCCGCCAGATGCGCGACATCGTCGCGACCATCCAGCGTCACCAGGACGAGGCCATCCGGGCCCCTTCGCGCGGCGTCACCGAGATCACCGGCGGCCCCGGCACCGGCAAGACCGTCGTGGCGCTGCACCGTGCCGCGTACCTGCTGTACTCCGAGCGGCGCCGGTTCGAGAGCGGCGGCATCCTCGTCGTCGGCCCGTCCGCCGCCTACACCGCCTACATCGAGCGCGTCCTGCCGAGCCTGGGTGAGGAGTCGGTGGCGCTGCGGGCCCTCGGCGACGTCGTCGACGGCATGACCGCCACCCGCCTCGACAGCCCCGAGGTCGCCGCCATCAAGGGCTCGCTGCGCATCCGCCGCCTGCTCGCACGCCTCGCCTCCCGAGCGCCCGCCGGGTCGCCCACGACCTTCCGAGCCTTCATCGCCGGCCATGCCGTCCGCCTCGACGAGCCCGTCCTGCGCCGGGTCCGCTCCGACGTGCTTCGCGGCCACCAGCACAACCTCGCGGCGGATGCCGCGCGCACGGCTCTCGCGGAGGCCGCCTGGCGCTCGGTGCGGGTCGGTGAGCGTGATGCCTTCCTCGAGGCGTTCGAGGGCTCGCGCGACGTCGACGACTTCGTCGCCGCGTGGTGGCGCCCGCTCGACCCGCGCGAGCTGCTGCTCGGCCTCGCCGACACCGAGTACGCCTACGAGGTCAGCCGTGGGGTGCTCGAGCAGGAGGAGGCGGCCGCCCTCGCCGCGTCGTACCGTGACGCCCTGGCGCACGGCTCGTGGTCGGTGGCCGACGCGGCCCTCGTCGACGACCTCGTGGCCCGCCTGGCCGCGGTGCAGGTCGTCGAGCGCGAGGACGTCGGCTTCTACGACATCGAGGAGCTCGACAACCTCACGGCCTACGGCGTGCAGGACGTGCGTGCCGGGATCGACCGCCGGGTGACGACGAACTCGCAGGTCGGCATCGTCACGCCGGCCGACGCCCGGGAGCGCCTCATGATGGGCCGCATCGAGCGGTCGTCCTGGTACGCGCACGTGCTCGTCGACGAGGCGCAGGACCTCTCCCCCATGCAGTGGCGGATGCTCGCGCGTCGTGGTCGCTCGGCATCGTGGACCGTGGTCGGCGATGCTGCCCAGGCCTCGTGGGGCGACCTCGCCGAGGCCGGCCGGGCCCGCGACGAGGCCTTCTCCGGGCAGGCGCGCCAGGCCTTCCACATGGACACCAACTACCGCAACGCCCGCGAGATCTTCGACTACGCCCGCGACGTCATCCTCCCCCTCGTGCCCGACGCCGACATCCCGGATGCCGTGCGCGAGACCGACGTCGACCCCGTCGACCGGCTTGTCGACGGCTCGATGGCGCAGGCGACGTCGGATGCCGTGGAGCAGCTTCTCGCGGAGGTCGACGGCTCGATCGCGGTCATCGCGGCGGGGCGCTGGATGGAGCAGGTCGCCGCGCTCGACGGCAGCGGCGGCGGCCGGGTGCAGGTCATCGACCCGCTGTCGACCAAGGGCCTGGAGTGGGACGCCACCGTCGTGGTCGATCCCGACGGCATCACCGCCGAGTCACCCGGAGGGGTGCGGGTGCTCTATGTCGTGCTGACCCGCGCCGCGCACCGGATGCACGTCCTGCGCCCCACCTGAACTGGGGCTCAGTCCAGGAGGGCGTGGCGCTGGATGATCTCGTGCCGGCCCGGGCCGACGCCGATCGCCGAGACGCGAGCCCCGATGAGCTCCTCGACCCGCAGCACGTAGGCCTGCGCGTTCGCGGGAAGCTCCTCGAAGGTGCGGCACCCCGAGATGTCCTCCGACCAGCCGTCGAGCACCTCGTAGACCGGCTTGGCGTGGTGGAAGTCGCTCTGGTTGACCGGCATCTCGTCGTGCCGGACGCCGTCGACCTCGTAGGCGACACAGATCGGCAGCTTGTCGAACCCGGTGAGCACGTCGAGCTTGGTGATGACGAAGTCGGTGACGCCGTTGATCCGGTTGGCATAGCGGCCGATGACGACGTCGAGCCAGCCGCAGCGTCGCGGGCGGCCGGTGGTCGTGCCGTACTCGGCGCCGACCGTGCGCAGCGTCTCGCCGTCGTCGTCGAAGAGCTCGGTCGGGAACGGCCCCTCACCGACGCGGGTCGTGTACGCCTTGAGGATCGCGATGACCCGCGACACCCGGGTCGGCGGGATGCCGGACCCGGTGCACGCCCCACCCGAGGTGGCTGACGACGACGTGACGAACGGGTACGTGCCGTGGTCGACGTCGAGCAGGGTCGCCTGGCCGGCCTCCAGCAACACGTTCGCACCGGCATCCAGCGCCTTCTCCAGCACCAGGGAGGTGTCGCAGACCATGGGGTACAGCCGCTCGCGGTAGCCGAGCAGCTCCTGGACGACGCGGTCGGCCTCGACCGAGCGGGTGTTGTAGATCTTCGCGAGCACCTGGTTCTTGAACGCCAGCGCCGCCTCGACCTTCTGGCGCAGGATCCCCTCGTCGAAGATGTCCTGGACGCGGATGCCGATGCGGTTCATCTTGTCGGCGTAGGTCGGGCCGATCCCCCGGCCGGTCGTGCCGATCCGGCGGGCGCCGAGGAAGCGTTCGGTCACCTTGTCGAGCGTGCGGTTGTACGGCGCGATGACGTGCGCGTTGGCCGAGACGACCAGGCGTGAGGTGTCGACGCCGCGGGCCTCGAGCCCGTCGAGCTCCTGGAAGAGCACCTCGAGGTCGACGACGACGCCGTTGCCGATGACCGGCGTCACCGTCGGCGTGAGGATGCCGCTGGGCAGCAGGTGCAGCGCGTACTTCTCACGCGTGCCGTCCGGCCCCTCGATGACGACGGTGTGACCGGCGTTGTTGCCACCGTTGAACTTCACGACGTAGTCGACGTCACCGCCCATCAGGTCGGTGGCCTTGCCCTTGCCCTCATCGCCCCACTGGGCTCCGACCAGCACGATCGCCGGCATGCCGACTCCTTCCGGACGTGCGCCGGAGCCAGGTGCCCTCGACGCGCGGAAGGCCCCTCGCGCCTACGCTTCGGGGCCTCGTACACCGCAGCCTACCGCGACACTCCCCGCTGCTGCCGAGCCAGGGCCGCTCCGAGCTGGAAGCGCGTGTCCACCCCGTTGACCTCCATGAGCGCGGCGATGTGCCGGCGCACGGTGCGCAGGCTCACCCCCAGGTGGCGCGCGATCGCCTCGTCCTTCAGGCCGAGCTCGAGCAGCTCGACGAGCGGTGCGTCCCCGGCGCCCCCCCACGCCCCCCACACCCGCCTCCCCCGACAGCGTGGCGACCGGCACCGCCGAGGCCCACGCGAGGTCGAAGTAGGCGCTGTAGAGCCGGATGACGAGCGGGTCACGGATGATCGCGTACCCCCGCGACGGGTCGTCCCAGGCTGCGAGCGCCACGACCGCGGTCGAGCCGAACACGGCGAACTCGGTCTCGGTCGTGGGCAGCACCCGCTGCTCCTCCCCGACCTCGGCCCACTGGGCCATCCAGCGCCCCCCGTCCGCGGCATCCAGCACCGTCGCCGGGTACAGCGCCCGCTGCGGCGACCCCCGCCGGATGCGGTCGACGTTGGCCTGCATCGTCGCCGCGTCCAGCGCCGGCCCCTCCGCGACGGTCAGCACGTAGTTGCGCAGCAGGCCCGTTGTGTCGGCCAGCAGGGCGCTGACGACCGAGGGCGCGTGGGCGTCCTCGATGACCTCGACGGCTCGTGCGCGGGCACCGAGCGCCCGGCTCGTGACCCGCGAGAGCAGGTCGCGGGTCGTCGCGAGGTCGGCCCGGCGCGCCTCGATCCGCTCGTGCTCGCGCCGCAGCTGCTCCTCCAGGACGAGGAGCAGCCCCCCGTCGCTCGCCGCCGGGTCGGGGGTCAAGGCGTCAGAGCCCCAGCTCTCGGGCGCCGGTGGCACTCGAGGCGCGCAGGAACTCGGCGCACCGGTGGCGCTCCTCCTCCTCACCGATGGCCTCGGCCGCCCGCGACAGGGCCGCGAGGGCGCGCAGGAACCCGCGGTTCGGCTCGTGCTCCCACGGCACCGGGCCCTGGCCGCGCCAGCCCGAGCGGCGCAGCGCGTCGAGGCCGCGGTGGTAGCCGGTGCGGGCGTAGGCGTACGACTCGATGACCTGCCCGTCGGCGAACGCGTCCTCGGCGAGCACCGCCCACGCCAGGGACGACGTCGGGTTGGCCGCAGCCACCTGGTCGGGCGCCACCCCCATCTCCAGGGCGGCGGATGCCGGGTCGTCAGGCAGGTGCGTCGGCGGGATTCCCAGCAGGTCGGTCATGGGCCCCAGCGTAAAGGGGGGAAAGCGGATGCCGTGCGCCCACCACGACGGTGGGCGCACGGCATCCGTCATACCCACTGATTGCGCCCCAGCCACCCGGCGCGGCTGGCGCGAGGTGGGTGGGGCGCAATCAGTGCCGGAGGGGTCAGCCCTGGTGGGTACCCGCCGACCGCAGGTTCTGGCAGGCCTCGACGACGCGAGCAGCCATGCCGGCCTCGGCCTCCTTGCCCCAGGCGCGGGGGTCGTACTGCTTCTTGTTGCCGACCTCGCCGTCGATCTTCAGGACGCCGGTGTAGTTCTTCAGCATCCAGTCGGCGACCGGGCGGGTGAAGGCGTACTGGGTGTCGGTGTCGACGTTCATCTTCACGACGCCGTAGTCGACCGCGGCCGAGATCTCCTCGGGCAGCGAGCCGGACCCGCCGTGGAAGACGAGGTCGAGCGGCTTGGAGCCGGCCGCGCTGCCGTGGGCGGCGATGATGGCGTCCTGGCACTCCTTGAGGATCTCGGGGCGCAGCTTGACGTTGCCCGGCTTGTAGACGCCGTGCACGTTGCCGAAGGTCAGCGCCGCCATGTAGCGACCCTTCTCACCGAGCCCGAGGGCCTCGACGGTCTTCAGGGCGTCCTCGGTGGTCGTGTAGAGCTGGTCGTTGATCTCGTTGGCGACACCGTCCTCCTCGCCACCGACGACGCCGATCTCGACCTCGAGGATGATGTTGGCGGCCGCCGTGAGGGCGAGCAGCTCCTGGGCGATCTGGAGGTTCTCCTCGAGCGGCACGGCCGAGCCGTCCCACATGTGGCTCTGGAAGATCGGCAGACCGCCGGCCTTGACGCGCTCGGTGGAGGCCGCGATGAGCGGGCGCACGAAGCCGTCGAGCTTGTCCTTGGGGCAGTGGTCGGTGTGCAGGGCGATGTTCACCGGGTAGTGCTTGGCGACCTCCTCGGCGTACGCCGCGAGGGCGAGCGAACCGGCCACCATGTTCTTGATCGTCGACCCGGAGGCGTACTCGGCGCCGCCCGTGGAGACCTGGATGATGCCGTCGGAGCCGGCCTCGGCGAAGCCACGGATCGCCGCGGTCACCGTCTGGCTCGACGTGATGTTGATGGCCGGGTACGCGAACGAGCCAGCCTTGGCGCGGTCGAGCATGTCGGCGTAGATCTCGGGCGTTGCGATGGGCACGGCGATCTCCTCAGGGGGTTGTGACGGGGCCGGTACGAGACCGATCCTTCCACGGATGCCGTCGCCCCACACAGGGACGTCCGTACCCGGCGGTAGGGCGGCGTCCGGCACACCGGCCGGGCCCCTACGAGTCCGAGAGCACGTAGGGGCGGGTGTCGGCGACCGGGTGCAGACCGAGCCTGAGCAGGATCGGGCGCGAGTCGGGTGAGGTGTCGACCCGGGCCAGGGTGTAGCCACGCTCGAGGGCCATCGACGCGCGGTGGCTGACCAGGGCGCGGTACAGCCCGCGACGTCGCCACGCCGGCAGGGTCGACCCACCCCAGAGGCCACAGAACTCGGTGCCCTCGGTCATCCGCAGGATGGCGTACGACACCGCCTCGCCGGTCTCGAGGTCCTCGACGACACTCGTCGACATGAGGTCGGGGCGAGCCTCCTGCTCAGCGCGCAACGCCCTCGAGATGGCGACGCCCTCACGCCCCCAGACGGCCTCGACGAGTCGTCCGACCCGGGCCCAGCCGTCCTCGGTGGTCGGCTCGACGAGTCGCACCCCGTCGGGCAGCGCGACGTCGTGCACGAGATCGGTGCACCGGCCGAGCAGCACGACCTCGGGGGCCTGCGCGACGAACCCGGCAGCCACGAGCCGCGCCTGCAGGTCGGCGGGCTCGTCGTAGCCGTAGGTCTTCCACTCGACCTCCTGGCCCCTGCTCGTGAAGAACTCCACCTGCCGGGCGATCCAGTGCCCCGGGTCCTCGCCCAGACCCTGCGGGCACTCGACCATCGCCCCCGGCGCACCGGCATCCAAGGGGTAGGTGCGGTGGACCGGCCCGTCGTGCTCGACCACGAAACCCGGTGCCGCGTCCTTGTCCGCGAGGCGGATCTGGGCGTGGAATCGGGTGAGGAGGTCGTCAGGCGTCATGGACCCATTGCACGCCATCGGATGCCGTTCGCGCATCCGCGTTTTCCCCTCGCCTCCTCCCTTGCGTCCGGCATCTTGGCTGCCCCGACGACCACCCTGCCGGACGCAACGCTGGGTCGCCGTACTCACGCGCGGCCCCCACCGAACCCGTCAGGCTGTGAGGCATGGACCTGTCCACCGTGCGTGACCTCGCCGCCGCGACCCCCGCCACCCGCAACCGGGTCGTCGACCTGCTGCGCGCCGCGGCCATCGTCGTGGTCGTGCTCGGCCACTGGCTGATGGCCGCCGTCGTGGTCCGCGACGGTGAGCTCGAGATCGGTCACCTCCTCGAGCTCGCCCCGTGGACCCACCCGCTCACCTGGGTGTTCCAGGTGATGCCGGTGTTCTTCCTCGTCGGGGGCTACGCCAACGCCTTGTCATGGCGCTCGGCGCGGGCGAAGAACCTGCCGTATGCCGGGTGGCTGCGGGCGCGGCTGCGGCGGCTCCTCACGCCGGTGGTCCCGCTCCTGCTGGTCTGGCTGCTCGCGGTGGTCGTGGCCCACGCGGCAGGGGTGCCGACCGCGACGCTGCGCACGGCATCCCAGGTGGCCCTGGTGCCGACGTGGTTCCTCGCCGCCTACGTCGTCGTCTGCTCGGTCGCCCCCGCCACGCTCTGGGTGTGGGAGCGCTGGGGCTGGTCCAGCATCGTCGGCGGGTTGGCACTCGGGTGCCTGATCGACCTCGTGAGCCTCGGCACCGACACGCTGACCGTGGGCTTCGCGAACTACCTCGTCGTGTGGGCGACGGTGCACCAGCTCGGGTACGCCTGGCTCGACGGTCGCCTGGCCGGCACCGGTCGACGGCTGGCCCTGGCCGCCGTCGGGCTCCTCGGTGTCGTGGGGCTGGTGTGGGCCGGCCCCTACCCCGTGTCGATGATCGGGCTGGACGGGGCCGCCGTGAACAACTCCTACCCGACGCGGGTGACCTTGGGGTTCCTCGGCCTGCTGCAGGCCGGGCTCGTGCTGAGCCTCGAACCGGTGCTGGCCCGCTGGTTGCAGCGGCCGCGCGCCTGGTCGGCGACGGTGCTGCTCAACACCCGGATCATGACGCTCTACCTGTGGCACCTGACGGCCATGGTGCTCGTCATCGGGCTCTCGCTGCTGCTCGGCGGTCCGGGCCTGGGCGTCACCCCGATGACCGGGGCCTGGTGGGCGACCCGGCCGCTGTGGTGGGCCGTGCTCGGCCTCGTGACCCTCGGGTTCATCACCGTGCTCGGCCGGTTCGAGACCCCGCGGCGCGACGACTCACCCGCTCCGCCGGTGTGGCTGCCGGTGCTCGTCACCGTGCTCGCCTGCGGGGGGCTCGGTTTCATGGCCGCCAAGGGCATCGTCGGCGCCGACGGCGTGCACTGGTGGTGGCCCGTGCTCACCGTCGGGGCGGTGGCCCTGCTGCGCCTGCCGGTCACATCGCGTCGGCGAGCAACCGCAGGGTCTCCTCACGGGCGGGAGACCGGCGGACAGGCGTCCCCGCGAAGGAACCGGCGACCGGGCTGACCATGACCTCGTCCACGTCGAACGTGGCGGCCAGCTCACGCACGCGCGCAGCCGCCTGCTGCGGGTCCCCGACGACCCATCGGCTGGCCATCTCGTCGGCCAACGGCTGGTGCGCCGCCACGACCCCCCGCGCCTCCGCCTCCTCGACGCTCTCCTGCGGCATCAGTGGCTGCCCGGTGCGCAGCGCCACCATGGTGCGCACCATCGGCTGCACGAGCCGCTGCGCCTGTGCCTGCGTGGGGGCGACGACGACGTTGACGGTGAGGAAGGTCCGCGGCTCCGGGTGCTCGGGCGAGGGCTGGTAGCCCTCGCGGTACAGGGCGAGCGCCTCGGCGGTCCCGCGGCCCGAGAAGTGGTGCGCGAAGACGTACGGCAACCCGCGGGACGCAGCGAGCCGGGCCGAGAAGTCCGAGGACCCGAGCAGCCAGATCATCGGCACCGAGGTGGCGTGCGGGGTGGCGCGAAGCACGTGCTCACCACTGCCCAGGCGCAGGGCGGCCCCGGCGGGCGACATCATCGCGAGCACGTGGTCGACGTGGTCGGGGAAGCGGTCGACGGCATCGGCCTCGACGCCACCGGCGCCGCTGCGCAGGGCCCACGCCGTGACCTGGTCGGTGCCGGGCGCGCGGCCGATGCCGAGGTCGACGCGCCCCGGGAAGGCGGCCTCGAGCAGGGCGAACTGCTCGGCGACGACGAGGGGCGCATGATTCGGCAGCATCACCCCGCCGGAGCCGACCCTGATCCGCTCGGTTGCCGCGGCCACGATGGCGGCGAGGACCGGAGGGTTGGTCGATGCGATGCTCGGCATGTTGTGGTGCTCGGCCAACCAGTAGCGGCGGTAGCCGTTCTCGTCGGCGACCTTGGCCAACGACCGCATCGCGGCGACGGCATCACCACTGCTCTGGTCTGCTCGCACGGGCACGAGGTCGAGCACGGACAGGGCGGGCGCGGGACGCATGGAGGGGCTCACCCCGTGTCCAGCGGTCACCGGACCACTGCTATTCCGACGGGGGACCTGCGGGCAGCGGCCGCTGGTCGAACACGTGCCGACGCACCCAGGCATGCATGGCGATCGCGGCGGCCGCGCCGGCGTTGATCGACCGGGTCGAGCCGAACTGCTCGATGTGCAGCACGGCGGTACAGGCCGCCCGCATCGGCTCGCTCAGCCCCGGGCCCTCCTGCCCGAAGACGAGCACGCACTCGCGGGGCAGGTCGTGGGTCTCCAGCGGGACCGAGCCGGGGAGGTTGTCGATGCCGATGATCGGGATGCCGTCGGCCTGGGTCCCCGCAGCACTCGCCCACCGCACGAGGTCGTCGACGTCGGGGTGGTGGTGCTCGTGCTGGTAGCGGTCGGTCACCATCGCCCCGCGCCGGTTCCAGCGGCGCTTGCCGACGATGTGGAAGGCCGCAGCGTTGAACGCGTTCGCCGTGCGCACGACCGAGCCGATGTTGAAGTCGTGGCCCCAGTTCTCGATGGCGACGTGGAACGGGTGGCGACGGGTGTCGAGGTCGGCCACGACGGCATCCATCGTCCAGTAGCGGTATCGGTCGGCGACGTTGCGCCGGTCGCCCCCGCGCAACAAGTCGGGGTCGAAGTGGTCCCCGTCGGGCCAGGGACCCTGCCACGGCCCCACCCCCACGTCGGCGGGCTCGTCGTGGCCGCTCATGCCGGCACGTACCCGGTCATGCGTGGACGCGCGACAGGAACTGGCGCGTACGCTCCTCGCGCGGGTCACCGAGAACCTGCTCGGGCGGCCCCTGCTCGTGGATGACCCCGCCGTCGAGGAAGCACACGGTGTCAGCGACCTGCCGGGCAAAGCCCATCTCGTGGGTGTTGAGGATCATCGTCATGCCCTCCTGCGTGAGGGATCGCAGCAGGTCGAGCACCTCCCCGACGAGTTCCGGGTCCAGCGCCGACGTCACCTCGTCGAGCAGCATGAGGGTCGGGTCGTTGACGAGCGCGCGGGCGATGGCCACCCGCTGCTGCTGCCCACCCGACAGGTCGTCAGGGCGCGCCCCCGCCCGGTCTCGCAGACCCACCCGGTCGAGCATCGCCATGGCCTTGTCCCGGGCCTCACCCCGCGGCACACCGTGCACCCGGATGGGGGCCAGGGTGATGTTGTCCACCACCGACAGGTGGGGGAAGAGGTTGTAGGCCTGGAAGACCACGCCCATCCGGGCGCGCACGGCATCCGCATCGATGCGCGGGTCGGTGATGTCGTCGCCGTCGAGCGTGATGCGACCGTCGTCGACGACCTCGAGGAGGTTGACGCACCGCAGCAGGGTCGACTTGCCCGAGCCGCTGGCGCCGATCAGGACGACGCACTGGCCGCGCTCGACGGTCAGGTCGATGTCCTGGAGCACCACGTTCTTCCCGAACGACTTCCGGACCCCCTCGAGGGCGAGCAGGCTCATGACGGCATCCTCACGTGGGTGCTCACAGGTGGCCCCCGGCGCCGTGGAAGCCCTGCCGCCGGGCCACCCAGTCGGTGAAGCGCGCCATGGGGATCGTCAGGCAGACGAAGAGCGCACCGGCGACGACGTACGGGGTGTAGTTGAAGTCGCTGGCCGTCTCGATCTGCGCCGCCCGGATGGCGTCGATGACCCCGAGCACGGCGATGAGGCCGGAGTCCTTCTGCAACGAGACGAGGTCGTTCATCAGGGCGGGCACCACCCGGCGCACCGCCTGCGGGAGCACGACGTGCCGCAGGGTCTGCCCGTAGCTCAGCCCGAGCGAGCGCGCCGCCGCCCGCTGCGAGGGGTGCACGGACTCGATGCCGGCGCGGAACACCTCGGCCACGTAGGCCGAGTACGACAGCACGAGCGCGCACCCGCCCCAGAACAGCGCCGAGTTCGGCACCCCCGACAGCTGCAGCGCGGGGGCGCCGAAGCCGAGGAGGAAGAGCACGAGCAGCAGCGGCAGACCCCGGAACAGGTCGACGTAGGCCGTCGCGAACAGGCGGAGCGGGAAGGCCACCGGACCCCGCACGGTGCGCATGACGGCCAGGGTGAGGCCGAGGATCGCGATGAGCACCGCACACACGAGCATGACGCGGATGTTCAGCCAGAGCCCGTCGAGCACCGCCGGGAGGGAGTCGACCGCCTTGTCCCAGGAGAAGAAGGTCTCCTTGACGCGGGGCCACCCGGGCGAGCTCACGACGAGGGCGACGATGGCGCCCAGCATCGCGAGCGTCGAGGCCGTCGCGACGACGGCGGAGCGGCGGGTGCGGGCCGAGCGGTAGGCCGCGCGCTCCTGCTCCAGCGCAGACGGGACCCACCGGTCCTCGACGGGTTCCCCCGTCGACTCCGTGGGCCCCAGCTGCTGCGAAGGGTCCTGCACGATCGGCTGCTACTTCAGCTCGGGCGCGCCCTGGGTGGACAGCCAGGTGTTGACGAGGGTGTCCAGCGTGCCGTTCTCGCGCAGGGTGTCGACGGCCTGGGTGACGCATCCCGTGAGCGGGCTGCCCTTGTCGAGCACCGCACCGAACTGCTCGGGCTCACCCTGCAGGGGCAGCTGACCGACGATGACGCCGTCGTCGAGCTGGGCGGCCGTCATGTAGAACGCGGTCGGCAGGTCGGCGACGATCCCGTCGATCTGCTTGTTCTTCAGGGCCTGCACGGCGAGGTCGTTGGTGTCGAAGACCGCGACCGCAGCCGAGGGCTGCACCTGGTCCTTCGCGGCGTTGTACGAGGTGGTGCCGACCTGGGCACCGAGCTTGGCGCCCTTGAGGTCCGCCACGGTCGTCTTGCCGTCGATCGGGCTGCCCTTGTAGGTGATGACTGCCTGGCGCACGTCGTAGTACCCGCTCGAGAAGTCGACGGCCTGCTTGCGCTCGTCGCTGATCGACACCTGGTTCACGTCGAAGTCGAACGCCTTCTTGCCCGGCGCGACGACCGTGTTGAACGGCGCGACGACCCAGGTCACCTTGTCCTTGGCGAACCCGAGCTCGTCGGCGATCGCGTAGGCCACGGCTGACTCGTAGCCCTTGCCGTTGCTCGGGTCGTCGTCGACGAACCACGGCTGGTAGGCCGGCTTGTCGGTGCCGATCGTCAGGGTGCCGGCCGTCAGCGTCTTCATCGTCTCGGGGGTGCAGGTGGCGGCGGATGCCGTGGCGTCACCAGAGGCCGAGGCGGCGGGTTCGTCGGTGGGGCTGCCACAGGCGGCCAGCGCGAGGAGGGCGGACCCGGTGAGGGCGACCCCGAACAGGCGGGTGGCGCGGGTGGCGCGGGTGGCGCGGGTGGTCGGCATGGGTGTTCCTTCACTGTCGGTGCGAGCCGTCCCGATCGGCCCGGATCGGTGCTCAATGTAGCCGCGGCCCCGACGTGCGGGTGCGCCCGCCCTGCGTGCGGGCGGGGCCGGGCGGCCGGACGACCTACTCTTGAGGGCGTGATGCCTTCCCTCGGACCTGACTGGATGGACCCCCAGTGGCTCCTCGACCGCTTCGGAGAGCAGTTCTTCTGGGTGAGCGTGGCCATCGTCTTCATCGAGTGCGGCCTGCTCTTCCCCATCCTCCCCGGCGACTCGCTGCTGTTCGCGGTCGGCCTGTTCATCGCCCGCGGTGACATCGACCTCAACATCGTCGTGGCCTGCGCCATCCTCAGCGCCGCCGCGTTCGCGGGCAACGTCACCGGCTACGAGATCGGTCGGGCCATCGGGGCGCCGCTGTACGAGCGCGACGGCCGGTTCATCAAGAAGAAGTACTTCGACCAGACCCACGACTTCTTCGAGAAGTACGGCGCCAAGGCGCTGGTCATCGGCCGGTTCGTGCCCATCGTGCGCACGTTCATCACCGTGGTCGCCGGCGTCAGCCGGATGAACCGTCGGCACTTCTTCGTCTGGAGCGCTGTCGGCGCGGTTCTCTGGGCGACCGGCATCACCCTGCTCGGGTACTTCCTCGGCGGCATCGACTTCGTGCACGACAACCTCGAGGCGGCGGTGCTGCTCATCGTGGCCATCTCGGTGCTGCCCATGGTGTTCGAGTTCCTCAGGCACCGCTCGGCGACCAAGACCGTCATCGACGAGATCGACGAGGTCGTCGACGACGTGCGCGACGGCACCCTGTAGGGGTCACGGGCGGGGCAGGTCGATCAGGCCCTGCGCGTAGGCGGCCGTGACGGCAGCCGTCCGGTCGGTCACCTCCAGCTTGGCGAACACCCGGATGAGGTGGGTCTTCACGGTCGCCTCACCGATGAACAGCTCCCGGCCGATGTCGCCGTTCGACAGCCCGATGGCCACCAGGCGCAGCACGTCGAGCTCTCGCGCGGTGAGCTCGGGCCGGGAGGGCGCCCGCAGCCGATCGGCCAGGCGGGCCGCCACCGGCGGGGCGAGCACGGTCTCCCCCCGCGCAGCCCGGCGGATCGCGTCGGCGAGCACCGCGGTGGGCGCGTCCTTGAGCAGGTAGCCACGAGCGCCTGCCTCGACCGCGCGCACGATGTCGGCGTCGGTGTCGTAGGTCGTGAGCACGAGCACCTGGGGTGCGTCAGACTGCGCGACGATCCGTGAGGTGGCGTCGGCACCGTCCATGACCGGCATCCGCAGGTCCATGAGGACGACGTCGGGCATCAGTCGGGGTACCAGTGCCAGCGCCTCGGCGCCGTTCGCGGCCTCGCCCACCACCTCGAAGTCGGCCTCCTCGCTGAGCACGGCGACCATGCCGGCCCGCACGACGGGGTGGTCGTCGACGACCAGCAGGCGGATCACCGCGGTACCTCGAGCCGCAGGGTGGTGCCCGCGCCCGGTTCGCTGCGCAGCCGCACCGACCCACCGACCTCGGCCGCCCGGGCCTGCACCCCGTCGAGTCCGAAGCCGGATCGCGCAGCGGCCGGGTCGAAGCCCCGGCCGTCGTCGCGCACCTCGAGCACGACCTGCTCGGGGTGCTCGTAGGTCAGGATCAGCTCAGCGTGCCCGGCGCCCGCATGACGCCGCACGTTGGACAGTGCCTCCTGGGCGGTGCGCAGGATGACCACCTCGGCGGTGCCCCCGAGCGGCACGGGCTCCCCCGTCACTCTCACATCGGCCCGCAGCCCGTTCTCGCTGCTCACGGCCGCCCCGAGACGATGCAGCGCCTCTCCCAGGGTGCGCGACTGGAGGTGGCCGGGCGTGAGCTCCGCGACGATCAGCCGGGCCTCGTCGAGGTTGTCGGATGCCGTGCGCTCGATGAGCGCCAACCGGTCGCGCGCCGCATCGACGTCGCCTCGGGCCAGTGCCGCGTCAGCCGCGCGGGAGAGCGCCACGACCGAGGTGAAGCCCTGCGCGAGGGTGTCGTGGATCTCGCGGGAGAGCCGCTCGCGCTCCTCGTGCACGCCGCGGTCGCGTTCGGACGCAGCGAGCTCTGCCTGCGCGGCGCGCAGCTCGTCGATGGTCTCGGCACGGGTCTCGGCCTCGGTGACGATGCGGTTGATGAACAGGCCCAACGACAGGGACAGCGCGGCGGAGATCACCGCCGAGATGACGATGAGGCTCAGGTCGCCCGTCGCGAAGTCGGCCTGGGCCCATCGCACGAACCCGAACGTGGTGACGACGACGAAGGTCGTGATGACGGCCCACCGGGCCGGCAGCATGGCCCAGAGCTGGGAGTACAGCACGAAGAACATCAGCCAGGACTGGGTGTCGGGGTCGGTGACCTGGATCGCGAGCACCGAGCCCCACGCGATGAGGTGGTAGGCGAAGGCGAAGCGGACGTCGTCATGGGCCATCGCGCGTCGGCCGAGCACGACGTAGGCGACCGCCATGAGCCCGAGCAGCGCCAGCGACGGGCCACGGCCCCGCGGGCCCGGCTCGTCGAGCAGCGTGACGACGACCGCGGCACCCCAGACCACTGCCATGGCGGCGTGCCAGAAGGGCTGCTGGCGGCGCCACATCGCGCCGAACTCCTCGCGTGACGTCCGCTCGGTCGTGCTCACGGCCACCATCATCCCCTGCCCGCGCTCACGTCGTTCCGCGCTTGAACCAGCGGAACGTCGTGATGCACAGGACGAGACCCGCGATGCCCCACGCCAGCAGCACGAGCGCGGTCTTGCCGGTCTCCCACGACCCCGCCATCTCGCCGGCGGCCATCTCGGCGGGGAAGAAGACCGAGCGCATGCCCTGGGCGATCCACTTGAGCGGGAAGATGGCGGCGACTTGCTGGAGCCACGTGGGCACGTCGTCGAAGGCGATGTAGACGCCCGAGATGAACTGGAGCACGAGCATCGGCCCGATGACCACGGCCCCGATCGAGCGGGACGTCGCGAGCGAGGAGTACGCGATGCCGAGCACCGTGCCGCTGAAGACGCCGAGCCCGAAGACGAGCACGAAGACGGCCCAGCGCTCGGGGTCCGTGGGCAGTACGACGTCGAAGAACAGCGTGGCCACGACCAGGAGCAGCACCGTCTGCAGCACGGACGTCACGCCGACGAGACCGACCTTGCCCAGGAAGTACGCCACCGACGGCATGGGGGTGGCGCGCAGCCGCTTGAGCGTGCCGTCGTCACGTTCGGTGGCGATCGACAGGGCCATCGTCTGGAAGCTCGTGAGGAGCACACCGGCCGAGAGCATGCCCGGCATGAAGAACAGGCCCGCGGTCATCCCGCCCTGGCCCGCCCCTTCCTGGAACTGGGCCGAGAAGATGACCGAGAACAGGCTCAGCAGCAGGATCGGGAACAGGAAGGAGAAGAACACCGACTCCTTCTCGCGCGAGTACATCTTCAGCTCGAGGATGGTGCGGTCCAGCCCGAGGGCGAGCGCGTTCACGACGCCACCTCCGTGGTGTCGTCGGTGATGTGGGGGGCGATGAGGGTGAGGTAGGTGTCCTCGAGCGATGGTCTGGTGACGGTGAGGCCGGGGACCTCACCACCCGGCATCCGGGCTGCGAGCCGGCTCACCTGCGCGGTCGGCGTCGCGGTTCGCAGGCTTCGTCGGATGCCGTCCTCCTCCCAGGTGACCGTGGCCTCCGACGTGCCCCGCCCCCCCAGCGCCGCGGGGGTGTCGAGGGCGAGGAGGCGGCCGGCGGCGATGACGCCGACGCGGTCGGCGAGCTCTTCGGCCTCGTCGAGGTAGTGGGTCGTGAGCAGGATCGTCGTGCCCTGGTCGGCCAACGCGCGGATGAGGGTCCAGAAGTCGCGCCGGGCCTGCGGGTCGAACCCGGTGGTGGGCTCGTCGAGGAAGATCAGCTCGGGCCCACCGACGATCCCCAAACCGACGTCGAGCCGGCGTCGCTGGCCACCGCTCAGCCCCACGATGCGGGTGTCGGCCTTGTCGGCGAGCCCGACGGCGGCGATCACCTCGTCGACGTCGCGGGGGTCGGAGTAGACCTTCGCCGTGCTCGCGAGTGCCTCGCGGGGGGTCAACAGATCCAGGCCCGCCGAGGTCTGCGTGACGATGCCGATCTGGTTGCGCCAGGAACGCCCCGCTCCCTCGGGGTCCGTGCCGAGCACGCGGACCTCGCCGGCGTCACGGCTGCGAAATCCTTCGGCGATCTCGACGGTGGTCGTCTTCCCGGCCCCGTTGGGTCCGAGGAGCGCGAAGACCTCCCCCGTGCGGATGTCGAGGTCGAGCCCGTCGACGGCAGCCCGCCCGCCGTAGGCCTTGCGCAGGCCCCTGATCGTGATTGCGTCGTCCATGGGTCCAGACTGCCCGCCCGGGAGCGTGGGCTGGAACACCCACGCAGTGGATGCCGGGTCCACCACCCGGTGGACCTTCGACCCGCGGAGTCAGGCCCGGGGTACGGGGGGCGTGTCCTGGGGGCCGGTGCCGGAGCCACCGGCATACCCGCTCGGCGGCGGGATGACGGCCTCACGCTGCCCGAAGTCGACCTTGGGGGCCTCGCGCTGCTCCCCGACGGCCTCGAAGTACTCGGCCCGGGAGATGGTGAACACGCCGGCGATGATGTTGCTCGGCACCGTCTCGACCTTGGTGTTGAGGTCGCGGACCGTGGCGTTGTAGTAGCGGCGGGCCGAGGCGATCCGGTCCTCGGTCGAGGTGAGCTCGGCCTGCAGCGCCATGAAGTTCTGGTTGGCCTTCAGGTCGGGGTAAGCCTCGGCGATGGCGAGCAGCCGTCCGAGGGCTTGGCTCAGCATGTTCTCGCTCTCGGCCTGCTGCGCCGGGGACTGGCCGGGCGCCATGGCACCAGCTCGGGCCTTGATGACATCCTCGAGCGTGCCGCGCTCGTGGGCTGCGTAGCCCTTGACCGTCTCGACGAGGTTGCCGATGAGGTCGTGCCGGCGGGTGAGCTCGACGTCGATCTGGCGCCAGGCCTCCTGCACCAGGTTGCGCAGCTTGATGAGGCCGTTGTAGGTCGCGATGGCCCAGCCGACGACGGCGATGAGCAGCACCACGATGGCGATGACGATGACAAGGGCGGCTGTCATGGGACTCCTCGAGGAGACGGGTAACTGCCTCAAGCGTAGTTCCCAGCAGGTGTGTCCGCGGTCACACTGCGTTAGCCTGCCTTGGACCTGACCAGTCCGCACCGACAGATCGGCCCTCCCATGGACACCATCGTCGTCGGCGTCGACAACAGTGAGGCCTCCACCCGCGCGGTGGAGTTCGCCGTTGATCGCGCCCAGAAGAACCATTGGAAGATCGTCCTCGTCCACGTGATCCCCTGGACGCCGTTCTCGTTCCAGACCGCCAGCGAGAACGAGCACCGGCACCGTGAACGGCAGCGTGAACTCGAGGCGGCGACCGAACAGGTCATCGCGCCCATGGTCGAGATCTGCGAGCGGGGCGGGGTGCCCCACGAGGAGGTCGTCCGTCACGGCAAGGCGTCCGAGACGTTGCTCGACATCAGCGCGGAGTCCGGCGCCGTGCACATCATCGTCGGCCGCACCGGCGACTCGGGGCTGCGCGACGCCGTCTTCGGCAGCGTGGCCAACCGCCTGGCCCAGCACGCCAGCGTTCCCGTGACGGTGGTGCCGTGATGGGAGAGAACAGCATGCGCGACAGCAAGACCCCGCAGATGGGGTCGGCCACCAAGACCCTCGGCATCATCGGCGCGGTCGTGGCCGTGTTCTACGCCATCATCATCGCGCTGTCACCGAAGCCGATCACCTTCCCGAGCCCGGTGCCCGAGTTCGCACCGGACGCCACCCTGTTCGACAAGGTGTCGGGGTGGATCACCGGTCTGGTCTTCTACGGCCCGTCCGCCAATGGCGAGTACACGATCCGCATCGTCGTCATCTGGCTGATCACGGCCGCGATCTTCTTCACGATCTGGCTCGGCTTCATCAACGTTCGCGGCTTCAAGCACGCGATCGACCTCGTGCGCGGCAAGTACTCCGACCCCAACGACGCCGGTGAGGTGTCGCACTTCCAGGCCCTCGCCACCGCGGTGTCCGGCACCGTCGGCCTCGGCAACATCGCCGGTGTCGCCATCGCCATCGCCATCGGCGGTCCCGGCGCGACGTTCTGGATGATCGTTGCGGGCTTCCTCGGCATGAGCCTGAAGGCCGCCGAGTGCATGCTCGGGGTCAAGTACCGCCAGGAGCACGCCGACGGAACCGTCTCCGGTGGCCCGATGTACTACCTGAGGGATGCCGTGAAGGACCTCGGCAAGCCGGGCCTGGGCAAGGGGTTGGCCGCGTTCTTCGCGGTGTGCATGATCGGTGGCTCGGTCGGTGGCGGCAACATGTTCCAGTCCAACCAGGCCACCGCCCAGATCGTCAGCCAGGTCGGCGGCGAGGAGAGCTTCCTCGGCCGCAACACGTGGATCATGGGCCTGCTGTTCGCCGCCGCCGTCGGCGCGGTGATCATCGGCGGCATCAAGAGCATCGCGAAGGTCACCGAGAAGATCGTGCCGTTCATGGCAGTGCTCTACCTCGGTGCGTGCCTCATCGTGCTCCTGGGCAACGTCGGGGAGATCCCGGCGGCGTTCGGCTCGATCCTCGACGGCGCCTTCACCGGCGAGGGCGCAGCGGGCGGCGTCATCGGCGCCCTGATCGTCGGCTTCCAGCGGGCGGCGTTCTCCAACGAGGCCGGTCTGGGCTCGGCCTCGGTCGCCCACTCCGCGGTGCGCACCAAGGAGCCCGCCACCGAGGGCTTCGTGGCGTTGCTCGAGCCGTTCATCGACACCATCGTCATCTGCACGATGACGGCGTTGACGATCATCATCACCAAGGCCTACCTCGACCCCGCAGCGTCCGAACTCGGCGGTGTGGCCCTGACCTCGAGCGCCTTCGCCTCGGTCCTGCCGTGGTTCCCGAAGGTCCTCGCGGTCGCCGTGGTCCTCTTCGCCTTCTCGACCATGATCAGCTGGTCGTACTACGGCATGAAGGCCACCGGGTACCTGTTCGGTGACAACCCCCTGGCGGAGAACGTCTTCAAGGTCATCTTCCTCGGCTTCACCGTCCTGGGTTCGGTCGCCAGCCTCGGCTCGGTCATCGACTTCTCGGACTCGATGATCTTCATGATGAGCATCCCCAACCTCATCGGGCTCTACCTGCTGCGCAACGTCATCCGACGTGAGTTCGCCAGCTACCGGGCACGCCTGGCCTCCGGAGAGATCAAGGAGTTCGCCGACCGGCACTGAGCTCCCGCACGGCGCAGGGCCCGACGGTTCGCCGTCGGGCCCTGCTGCTGTTTCAGGCGAGGCCGAGGTCAGCGAGGCCGAAGACGTGCCGGTACTCCAGCCCGGCATCCGCGAACTTCTCCGCCGCGCCGGTCGCCCGGTCGGCGATGGTGGCGACCGCGACGACGGTGGCGCCGGCATCGCGAGCCGCCTGCGCGGCATCCAGGGGCGACGACCCGGTGGTCGAGGTGTCCTCGACGATGAGCACCCGGCGGCCCTCGATCGACGGGCCCTCGATGCGCTGCTGGAGCCCGTGGGCCTTGCCGGCCTTGCGCACGACGAAGGCGTCGAGGCGGCCACCCTGCGCGGCCCGGGCGTGTAGCATCGCGGTGGCGACCGGGTCGGCGCCCAGGGTCAGGCCGCCGACGGCGTCGAAGTCCAGGTCAGCCGTGAGGTCGAGCATGACGCGGCCGACGAGCGGGCTGGCCTCCCCGTCGAGGGTGATGCGGCGCAGGTCGACGTAGTAGTCGGCCTCACGGCCCGAGGACAGGGTCACCCGGCCGTGGACGATCGCCTTGTCGCGGACAATCTGCAGGAGGCGGGCGCGGTCAGCAGCGATATCGGTCACGGGTCAACCGTAGGGCACCGGACCGGTCGCCTCAGTCCCGGCGGAAGCGGTGCAGGGCGCGCACCCCGACCCCGCGGACCAGCGGGCGGGGAAGGGCCCGCACGGTGGCCGCGAGGACCTTCCACTGCGCCCCCGGCACGGAGATCACCTTGCCGGCGGCGACGTCGGTCAGCGCCTGCTGGACGAGGTCGTCGGCGTCGAGCCACAGGAACTCGGGCAGCGCCGAGAACTTCATCCGCGCCCGCTGGTGGAACTCGGTGCGGGTGAACCCGGGGCACAGCGCGGTCACCGTCACCCCGGTGCCGGCCAGTTCGCTCGCGAGCCCCTCCGAGAAGACCGTGACGAAGGACTTCTCGGCCGAGTAGGTGCCGTGCGCGATGAACGACGCCACCGACGACACGTTGACGATGGCGCCGTGGCCGCGCGCCCGCATCGCCCGACCCGCCGCGTGGCAGGTCAGCATGACGGCCCGGACCATGACGTCGAGCCCGGCCTCCTCGCGGGCCACCTCGTTGTCGAGGAAGGATCCGGCCAGGCCGAAGCCCGCGTTGTTGACGAGGAGGTCGACGGGACGCTCGGCGTCCGCGAGACGCGCGCAGACGGCATCCGTCGCGTGGCGGTCGGACAGGTCGGCGACGAGCACCTCCACGTCGACGCCGTGCGCTGCCCGCAGATCCGCGGCGAGACGCTCGAGCCGCGCGCGGTCGCGCGCGACGACGACGAGGTCGTGGCCCTCGCGGGCGAGTCGCTGGGCGAAGGCGTGGCCGATCCCGGCCGACGCACCGGTGACGAGTGCCGTGGTCATGGTCGCGACTGTATGCCGTGGTCACGAGCAGGGCGCCACCATCCGAACACGGTGCAGACAGCTGCTGCCTTCGGTGCGATAGTGCTCACGTGAGCTCCCACGACGCCAGCCCTCTCGACATCACGGACCACCTCGGACCCGTGTCCTACGTCGCCGTCGAGTTCCCCGACGGTCGGGCGGATGCCGCTGGCTTCGCCGCCCTGCGTGACCTCGTCGACCGCGGACTCGTCATCGTCCTCGACCTCGAGTTCATCCGCCGCGGCGAGGATGGAGCGCTCGTCACCGTGCCCGCTGCGTCCCTCGACCTCGGCGCCGACCTCTCCGCCTTCGCCGGTACCGACGCCGGCCTGCTCGACCGCGACGACCTCGAGCTCGTGGCCGGCTCCCTCGGGGTAGACGCCGTCATGGCCGTCCTCGTCTACGAAGACCTCACCCTGCAGCCCGTTCTCGGGGCGTGGGCGGCATCCGGCGCCAGGCTCGTGGCCGAGGGCGCGGTCGACCCCGTCGAGCTGGACCTCGCCCTCGGCGACGACACCCTCACCCCCTGAGCCACCCACCCGTCACGCCAAGGAGTTCCCCATGGGCTTGTTGAAGACCGCTGCCAAGGTCGCCGTGGCCAGCCGCGTGCACGGCAACGTGCAACGCCGCCAGAGCCAGCGATGGGCAGCACAGGATGCCGCTGCCGCAGCCTCTGCTCCCGCGCACGCGCCGGTCCACGCCGCTGCCCCGTCCCCGGTGGCCGCCCCACCAGCCCCACCGGCCCTGTCGCAGGCCTCGGGCACGGAGGAGATGCTCCAGCAGCTGGAGCGGCTCGGGCAGCTGCGCGTCGCGGGTGTGCTGACGGACGCCGAGTTCGAGACGCAGAAGGCACGCATCCTCGCGTAGCCGCCCGGGCGGGCGTGCCCCCCGACGTTGCGTAGGGTGACGACGTGCGCATCGCCACCTGGAACGTCAACTCGATCCGCTCCCGCATCGACCGCGTCGAGGCCTGGTTGGCCCGCTCGCAGGTCGACGTCCTGGCCATCCAGGAGAGCAAGGCCAAGGACGAGCAGTTCCCGTACGACCGGTTCCGGGCGCTCGGGTACGAGGTCGCCCACCACGGCGTGAGCCAGTGGAACGGGGTGGCCATCGCGTCACGCGTCGGCCTCGACGACGTGCAGGTCGGCTTCGACGGTGCACCCGGCTGGGGAGAGCCGGCCACCGCGGAAGCGCGCGCGATCGGGGCGACGTGTGGCGGCATCCGGATGTGGTCGCTCTACGTGCCCAACGGTCGCGCCCTGGACGACCCCCACATGGCCTACAAGCTGTCGTGGCTCGACCGGTTGCGTGAGCAGGCCACGGGCTGGGCGGCCGACGGCACCCCGGTGGCGCTGTGCGGCGACTGGAACATCGCCCCGACCGACGACGACGTGTGGTCGATGGAGTACTACGCCGACAAGAGCCACGTCTCGCCGGGCGAGCGGGCGGCGTTCCACGCCTTCCTGGATGCCGGGTTCGTCGACGTCGTGCGCCCGCACGCCCCCGGGCCGGGGGTCTACACGTACTGGGACTACCAGCGCCTGGCCTTCCAGAAGCGCCGCGGGATGCGCATCGACTTCGTGCTCGGCTCGCCGTCACTCGCTGCGCGCGTGGCCGGTGCCGTCATCGACCGTGAGGAGCGCAAGGGCACCGGCGCCAGCGATCATGCCCCGGTCGTCGTGCAGCTCGACGCCTGAGCCGGCTCGGCCCCTCGCGGGGGCGCACTCTCGAGCAGTTCAGCCCAGTCCAGCGATCACCGTCCGTTCCTCGCCGGCACGGCGGCGCACCCCCAGCGCCAGGGAGGCGAGGGCCCCGAGACCGGCGGCCACGGCAGCTCCGCGGAACGCCCACGCCACCTGGAGCACCGCGGCATCCTTGAGGGCGTCGGTGTCGGTCGGGTCGGGTAGTGCGGCCACCGCGATGTAGTACTGGTGCAGGCCGACGGCTGTCAGCAGCGCGATCCCGACGACCATGCCGACCATCCGGGCCACGACGACGAGCGCGGATGCCGTGCCGTGGGCGTCGTGGGTGGCTCCCGCGAGTGCCGCGTCGTTCACCGGGGCCAGGGCCAACCCGATCCCGAGGCCCACGGCAGCGAGCACCACGGTCGACGAGCCCTGCTCGAGAGACCCTCGACCCCACGTCGTCATGACGGCGAGGCCGACGGCAGCGAGGGCGAGGCCGGCTGCGGCCACCACACCGTTGCCCAGCAGGCGCAGCGCCCAGCCTCCGGCCAGCGCCCCGACCGGGACCGCGATGAGGAAGCGGACGAGCACCAGCGCCGCCTCGGTCTGGTCGGTGGTGTGCACGAGGCGGGCGAGCAGCGGGACGTCGACGATGACGGCCACCAAGGCAACCCCGACGAGCACCGACACGACCAGTGCCCACACGAGGCGACCACGCACCAACCCACGGGGCACCAGGGGTGAGGATGAACGGCGGTGGTGCACGGCATACGCGATCGACAACAGGACCGCCACGGGGAGCAGCGCGTAGCCGAGTGGACCGACGACCTCGGTCTCCGGTTCGGCCGCGGCGAAGGTCAGCACGATGCAGCCGAGTGCCCCACCGATGAGGAGCGCCCCGAGCAGGTCAGCGCGGCGCAGCAGGGCCCACGCGCCACGCGATCCGACCAGGAAGGCCGCCAGGAGCAGCACCCCCGCGATGAGCCCGATGGGGGTCGCGAGCCGCGACGTCGAGTCGCCGAAGGGGACGAACGGCACACCCCAACGCACGCTCGTCGCGAGGGACTCGGGGGCCGCGAGGGCGAGGATGCCGACGGTCGCGGCCAGCCCCGCGAGCAGCACGACGTGTGGGCGCGGCCTCGGCAGCGCTGCGCCCCCGACCCACAGCACCGCACCGGCGAGCAGCAGACCCAGCACCGCGTTCAGCCAGAAGATGGCCCGCCAGTCAGCGATGACGAGGACGAGGGCGCCGAGCACCGGGCCGAGCACGGACCCGAGTTCCTGCACCGCCCCGACGACACCCAGGGGTACCCCGCGCCGGTCCGGCGGCCAGAGCTGGGCGACGATGGCCAGGGTGGCCGGCACCAGGCCTCCTCCGCCGATGCCCTGGATCACCCGGCCGGCCACGAGCACGGGCAGCTCGACGGCCAGGGCGGTGACCACCGACCCGATGACGAAGACCCCCAGGCAGGCGAGCAGCACCCGCTGGCGGTCGACGAGGTCGGCCAGCCGACCGACGAGGGGCAGCACCGCGACGTAGCCGAGCAGGAAGCCCGAGACGATCGGCGTCGCCCGCTGGAGGGAGTCGATGCCCACCCCGACACCGCGCATCATGTCGGTCAGGGCGAGGACGACGACATAGGTGTCGGCGGCGGCGAGGGCGACGGCGATGGCAGCCGTCGTGAGCAGTGCCCTAGGGGCGGGTGATCGTCGCTGGGGCGCCATAGTCCGTCATGGTCAGCAGGTAGGTGGCCTCGACCCCGGGGAAGAACGGCCCCTTGAGCGTGGCGGTGCGCAGCTCGTTGCTCTCGGTGAGGCCGTAGCTGACGGTGAAGGTGCCGGTGCCGTCGCCGAGGTGGAGCAGGTCCTCGACGAGCGCGCCGTCCAGGGTGCCGTCGATGCGGTCGAGCACGTCCTGGCCCGAGCGGGTCTGGCCGGCGGCCTTGGCGTCGGTGGTCTTCGGCAGCAGGCTGGAGATGCCGGTGGCCGGGTTGAAGAACTGCGCCGGGTTGGGGGCGTTCAACGTCGTGAGGTCGGTCTCCTCGTACTGCGGGGTGAACAGCTTGAGGTAGGCCGTGTCGCCGATGGCGATCGCGTCGATGGTCGCCGCGATGCCCTCCACCGTGCCGGTGATGGTGCCCTGGAACTTCGGCTCGGTGGCATCGATGACTCCCACCCCCTTGGCGGCGGTGACGCCGTTCTCGCGGGGCGGGACGTCCCGGCTGGTCAGGGTGAGGCTCACGGTCTTCGCCGCGTCGAAGGCGGTCTTGGCTGCTGCCAGCTGCTCGGTGGGCGGCACCTGCGGGGCTTCGGCCTCTCCCGAGCACCCGGCCAGCACGGCGACGAGACCGGCAGCGGCGATCAGGGCGAAGAGTCGGCGCATGGCCGCAACAGTATCCCGCGACCACGCCCGACCTCTTGCGAACCACCCACCCGGTCAGGCTCCTTCAGGAGCCCCTCAGGTGGGTGGTCCGCACGGTGTCGCGCTCAGCGCAGGGTCAGGCCGTCCTCGCCGCGGTCGACGGTCACGGTGTCGCCGTCGCGCACGCTCCCGGCGAGCAGCGCCGTCGCGAGCCGGTCGCCGATCTCGCGCTGAACCAGCCGGCGCAGCGGGCGAGCACCGTAGGCCGGGTCGAAGCCCTGCTCGGCGAGCCAGGCCGTGGCCGCGTCGGTGACCTCGAGGGTGATCCGGCGGTCACGCAGCCGGGTCCCGAGGGCCCGCACCTGAAGGTGCACGATGTCGGCGAGCTCGTCCCGGGAGAGTGGGTCGAAGAGCACGACCTCGTCGAGCCGGTTGAGGAACTCGGGCTTGAAGGCCTGCCGAACCGCCGCCATCACGGCATCCCGCTTGGCCTCGGGCTCGAGCAGCGGGTCGACGAGGAACTGCGAGCCGAGGTTCGAGGTCATGACGAGGATGACGTTGCGGAAGTCGACCGTGCGCCCCTGACCGTCGGTGAGCCGGCCGTCGTCGAGCACCTGGAGCAGGATGTCGAAGGTCTCGGGGTGAGCTTTCTCGACCTCGTCGAGCAGCACGACGGAGTAGGGCCGACGTCGCACGGCCTCGGTGAGCTGGCCACCCTCCTCGTACCCGACGTAGCCGGGAGGGGCACCGATGAGTCGCGCCACCGCGTGCCGTTCGCTGTACTCCGACATGTCGATGCGCACCATCGCGCGCTCGTCGTCGAACAGGAAGTCGGCGAGCGACTTGGCCAGCTCGGTCTTGCCGACACCGGTCGGCCCGAGGAACAGGAAGCTGCCCGTCGGCCGATCCGGGTCGGCGACGCCGGCCCGCGAGCGCCGCACGGCATCCGAGACGGCGCGCACCGCCTCGGCCTGCCCGATCAGCCGGGACCCGATGATCGACTCCATGGCCAGCAGCTTCTCGGTCTCGCCCTGGAGCAGGCGCCCCGCGGGGATGCCGGTCCATGCCGAGATGACCTCGGCGATGTCGTCGGCCCCCACCCGTTCCTTGACCATCAGGTCAGCGGATGCCGTGGCCGACTCGGCCTGTTGGGCCGCCTCGAGCTCACGCTCGAGCGCGGGGATCTCCCCGTAGAGAACCCGCGAGGCTCCCTCGTAGTCACCGTCACGCTGGAGCCGCTCGGCCTGCGTGCGCAGGTCGTCGAGGCGGGCCTTGACGTCACCCACCCGGTTGAGGCCGGACTTCTCGGACTCCCAACGGGCCGTCAGCGAGGCGAGCTCCTCGGTCTTGTCGGCGAGGTCGGCGCGCAGGCGGTCGAGCCGCTCGCGCGACGCGTCGTCGGTCTCCTTGGCCAGGTGGAGCTCCTCCATGCGCAGCCGGTCCACGGCGCGTCGCAGCACGTCGATCTCGACGGGGCTGGAGTCGATCTCCATCCGCAGGCGCGAGGCTGCCTCGTCGACGAGGTCGATGGCCTTGTCGGGCAGCTGGCGGCCGGTGATGTACCGGTCGCTGAGCGAGGCCGCGGCAACCAGGGCACTGTCCTCGATCTCGACCTTGTGGTGCGCCTCGTAGCGCTCCTTGAGGCCGCGCAGGATGGCGATGGTGTCCTCGACGCTCGGCTCGCCGACGAAGACCTGCTGGAAGCGGCGCTCCAGCGCAGGGTCCTTCTCGACGTGCTCGCGGAACTCGTCCAGGGTCGTCGCCCCGACGAGGCGCAGCTCCCCACGGGCGAGCATCGGCTTGAGCATGTTGCTCGCGTCCATCGCGGACTCCCCGGTCGCCCCGGCGCCGACGACGGTGTGCAGCTCGTCGATGAAGGTCACGACCTGCCCGGCGGAGTCCTTGATCTCCTCGAGCACGGCCTTGAGCCGCTCCTCGAACTCGCCGCGGTACTTGGCCCCGGCGACCATGGCCCCGAGGTCGAGGGCGATGAGGCGCTTGCCCCGCAGTGATTCGGGCACGTCGCCATCGACGATCCGCTGGGCCAGGCCCTCGACGACGGCGGTCTTGCCGACACCCGGTTCGCCGATGAGGACGGGGTTGTTCTTCGTGCGACGGCTGAGCACCTGGACGACGCGACGGATCTCGTCGTCTCGACCGATGACCGGGTCGAGCCGTCCCTCACGGGCGGCCTCGGTGAGGTCGGTGCCGTACTTCGCCAACGCCTCGCCGGTCTCCTCCGGGTTCTCGGTGGCCACCCGGGAGCCCCCGCGCAGCTCGTCGATCCGGGCCTCGAGGGCCTTGGCGTCGCCGCGCAGCGCGCCCTTCTCGACCAGGGCCAGCACGAGCAGGTCGGTGGAGAGGTAGGTGTCCCCCCGCGCGGTCATCAGCGTCGACGCCTGCTGGAGCACACCGAGCGCTGCCTGACCCAACGCCGGCGAGGCGACGGTCGCTCCGGTGCTGCGCGGCATCCCCGACAACGTCGAGCGGGCGGACGCCGCAGCGGCGTCGACCGAACCTCCGGCCGCCTCGAGCAGCGCCGGGGTGGTCGTGCCCTCCTGCTCGACGAGGGCGAGCACGAGGTGTGCCGGGGTGATCTCGGCGTGACCCGCGGTCTGGGCCGCGCGCTGCGCGATGGCCAGCGCCTCGGCCACCTTCGCGGTGGGTTTCAGTTCCATGGGGTCTCCTTGCAGCAACCAGGGCAGATCTACATCAGGGACAACCGTGCCAAAGTTGAGTCTATTCCACTCAAGTCTGGTCGCTCACGTGGGCCAGCAGCCGCTCGAGGAGCGCGCCCGGAGGGTCCCGCAGGTCCAGGGCGAGACCGTTCTCGTCCGGCGCGAGCGGCTCGAGGGCCGCCAACTGGGAGGCGAGGAGCGATGCGGGCATGAAGTGGCCCCTGCGTTCGGCCAGCCGCGACCTGATCACCTCGGGCGGGCCGTCGAGGTGCACGAACAGCACCCGGCCGCCCCCCGAACGCAGCACGTCACGGTAGGGCCGGCGCAGGGCCGAGCACGCCAGGACGCTCGACCGGCCGGCCGCGTCGTGCCCGGCGATCCACGCCGCCAGGTCGTTCAGCCACGGCCAGCGATCGTCGTCGGTGAGGGCGCGCCCCGACCGCATGGCGGCCACGTTCACCGGCGGGTGCGCGTCGTCCCCCTCGGCGAACGACCACCCGAGGGCGGCGGCAGCCCTCGCAGCGACGGTGCTCTTGCCGCAGCCCGACACCCCCATGACCACGACGTGGAGAGGTCGGCCGTCGTCGCTCACGGGAGGTGGATGCCGTTCAGCAGGTCGCCGCGAGCTCGTTGGCTTCCGAGTCGTCGGGGGACTCGGTCGGCGACGGGGACGGTGACGGCTCGGTGCCCGTGGTCGAGGTGGAGCTCGACGTGGCCGACGGCTTGGGGGATGCCGTGGACTTCGCGGGCGGGTCGAGCGACTTCTCCACGAGCCGGCGGATCTCGGCGTAGTCAGGGTTGCCGGGACTGACGACCTTGTTGGTGAACGGCAGCGAGCGGATGGACCCGCCATCCTGCACGCGCAGGATGAGGTCGACCCACGCCGGCAGGTCCTGCTGCGGGATGTCGAAGTCGATGTTGTTCTTCACGACCGCGGCCAGCTGGGGGTAGTTGCGCAGGAGTGAGACCGGGTCCGCCTGGTCGATGAGGGCGCCGGCCATGCAGCGCTGACGGCGCATCCGGCTGAAGTCGTCCTTGCCGGCGCGCGAGCGCGAGTACCACAGGGCGTCGTGGCCGTCGAGGCGCTGGACGCCGGGCTCGATCCACCGCTCCACCCCGTCGGTCCACTTGATGCCGCCACCGGGTCGGCTGGAGCAGTCGGTGCACACCCGCTCCTGGACGTTGATCTCGACACCACCCATGGCGTCCACCAAGGCGGTGAACCCCCGCAGGTTGACGACGACGGAGTGGTCGATCTCCAGGCCGGTGATGGCTCCTACGACGTCGATCGTCGACTGCCGGCCGGGGCTCTCGACCCCGGGGAAGAGGTCCCGACGGTCCTCGGCCAGGGTCCAGATGCCGTTCATCAGGCACTCGTCGCCACAGTTATAGCCGTCCGGCCAGACCGTCGACAGCGGGTTGTCGTCGGGGATGGGAACGAACTCGAGGTTGCGCGGGATGCCGATGAGCAGCGTGTCACCGGTCTTGGTGTTCGTGCTGACCACCATGAGCGAGTCGGTGCGCACCCCGACGCGGTCCTTACCGGCATCCGACCCGATGAGCAGCGTGTTGACGCGCTCGGTCCCCGCCCAGGGATCCTGCTTGGTGCCACCGGTGAGGCCGTTGTTGTTGTCGTCGGTCACGCCGCCGAAGGACTCGTTGATGACGGAGGTCTGGATCTCGAGGAACTGCACGGCGAGCGAGGCCGGTGCCGCGATGATGAGGCACGCCACCGCCGCGAAGGCCACTCGCGCCCAACGACCGGCCGTCTGCCGGCGCGGCCAGGTCTGTTCCGCCGTGAGGACGATCGACCCGACCCAGAGCACCGCGCCGACGAGCACGCCGAGGCCGACCCACTGGAGCACCTCGGGGCGGACACTGGCGTCGAGCACCGAACGCAGGACCCCTCCGCGCCAGAGGCGCACGAGGGCGAAGCCGAGCACGGCGATCGTCACGGCGATAAGGCCGGCTCCGAGAGCGCGCCACCGGGTGCGCAGCAGGCCCAGGCCGGGAAACACCGTGCCGAGGGCGACGCTGCGGTAGTAGGTCTGCGGCGGGTAGCGCAATTCGGCACGACTCACCGGCGGCCGGGAGCCTCCCGGCCGCCCTGGAGAGCTCAACGGCTCTTCGTCGGACATGCCCTATCGACCTTCTCGTCTCGTGAAGACGCACAACAGCCGAGGCACGACGTGCGCAACGCATCTACGATATCGCCCCAACCTGAAACTGCCCTGAATGCCGCTGCTCGTGGGACCCGTGTCCCTCCGGGCCCATGGTGCAATGACGGCATGGCCACCTCGACCCCGACTGCCTCCCCCCGGACCGCCCCCACCCGCTCGGACCGAACTCGGCAGGTCGCCGTCACCCTCGCCGAGATCTTCTGCGTCATCGGGACGCTCGTCGGCGTCGGTGTCATCGGCACCCGGGTCGAGGAGTCGTCCGGGGGCGCACTGGCCGCGGACGCCACGCTCATCGCCCCCGCCGGCCCCGCCTTCTCGATCTGGACCCCCATCTACCTCGGCCTGGCCGCCTACACCGTGTGGCAGTGGCTGCCCGACCAGGCGACCGACCGCCGGCACCGTGCGATCGGATGGCTCGCAGCGGCATCCATGGTGCTCAACGCCCTCTGGCTGCTCGTCACCCAGCAGGGCTGGATCTGGGTGAGCGTGCTCGTCATGGCCGGGCTCGTCGTGACCCTCGGCCTGCTCGTGGCCCGGCTGCAGGCGAACCCGTCGTACGGCCATGCCGAGACGGTCATCGTGGACGGCACCTTCGGGCTCTACCTCGGCTGGGTTGCCGTGGCGGCCTGCGCCAACGTCACGGCCGCGTTCGTGGCGAGCGGGGTCGACCCCGGTGGCCTGGTCGCCGAGGTGCTTGCTGCCGCAGTGCTCGCGGTGGCCGCCCTCGTCGCGGTGATCCTCGCGCGCCGGCTCGGGGGCCGGTGGGCGGTCGCGGCCGCCATCGTCTGGGGCCTGGGGTGGATCGCCGTCGGGCGCCTCACCGACGAGCCCCGGTCCGCGCTGGTCGCCGTCGCCGCGATCGCCGCAGCGGCCGTCACCGTGGCCGCAACGGCCCGGCAGCGCACCACCGCTGCCTGAGCCTCGGCCCTTCACAAGGGAAGACGGAGGTTCACAAGGGATGCCTTCCCTTGCGAACCTCGCGTAACCCTCATGGGGAGGAAAAGTCAGGAAGCCCGGGTCAGGAGGATCGGGTCGGGTTCCACACGACGAGAGCCTGCGAGCGCCCGTGCCGTGGCCGCTCGCCGAGGCGCGCGGCGTAGACGTCACCGCTCGGGGCGACCGAGAAGACCCGGGTGACGCGACCGGATGCGGCCCGAACGGCATCCAGCTCGGCGGTCAGCTCGGCCACCCGCGAGCGCAGGGCGGCCACCTGGTTCTCGAGCTCGAGGATGCGGGCGATGCCCGACAGGGACACACCTTCGTCCTGGGAGAGCCGCTGCACCTCGCGCAGCAGGGCGACATCACGTTGGGAGTACCGGCGACCGCCCCCGCGGGTGCGCGACGGGGTGACCAGGCCCAGTCGGTCGTACTGACGCAGGGTCTGGGCGTGCATGCCGGCGAGCTCGGCCGCGACGGAGATGACGAAGACCGGGGTCTCGTCGTCGGGGCTGAAGGCCGCGTACTGGAACGACGTCGTGGCGTCCTCCTTCAGCTGCTCGCCTGCTCGAACAGGCCGGCGCGTGGGTCGACGTCGGCCTCCTGCTCCCGCAGGACCTCGACCGCCTCGCGGGCGGCGTCGGTGAGTCGCTGGGGCACGATGACGGTCACCTTGGCGAGCAGGTCACCGGTGCCGCCTCGCCCGGAGACCCCACGTCCCTTGACGCGCAGCACCCGGCCGCTCGGGGTCCCCGGTGCCACCTTGACCCGCACCGGGGTGCCGTCGAGGGTGGGCACGGCGACGGTGGCCCCGAGTGCGGCCTCGGAGAAGGTCACCGGCAGGTCGACGGTGAGGTTGTCACCGTCGCGCCCGAAGACCGGATGCGGTTCGACGGTCACCGTGAGGATGAGGTCGCCCTTGGGTGCCCCGGGGTCACCGTCGGCTCCCTTGCCCCGCAGCCGGATCTTCTGCCCGTCCTTGACCCCCGCAGGAATCTTGGTCGTGATCCGGCGACCCTCGGGGGTCGACAGGGTCACCGTGGCGCCCTGAACGGCATCGCGGAAGCTCAGGGTCGTGCGGGCCTGGACGTCAGCGCCCGGGCGAGGTCCACGGGGGGCTCCGAACCCGGAGAACGGGTCGCCGCCGCGGGCTCCACGCGCACCGGCGCCCGCCCCGGCGCCACTGCCGAACATCTGCGCGAGGAGGTCGTCGAGGTCGGGCTGGGCCCCCGCACCACCGGCGCCGCCCGGGCCGCCCGTGGAGAAGCGCACCCGCTGGCCACCCCCTCCGCCACCGAAGGCAGAGACGACGTCCTCGAAGCCGCCGGCGCCACCGGGGCCACCGGCGCGGAAGCGGGCACCGCCCTGCGCCATCTGGCGCACCGCGTCGTACTCCTCGCGCTGCTTCTTGTCGGAGAGCACGGAGTGGGCCTCACCGATGTCCTTGAACCGCCGCTCGGCGGCAGCGTCCCCGGCATTGCGGTCCGGGTGGTGCTGCCGCGCGAGCTTGCGGTACGCCTTCTTGATCGCGTCCTGGTCGGCATCCTTGGGGACGCCGAGGATCGCGTAGAAGTCCTTCTCGAACCAGTCCTGGCTGGCCATGGGCGCCTCCTCTCGGTGCCTCGTCAGTGGATCAGGCGGGGTCTGCGACCGCGACCCGGGCGGGGCGCAGGACCTGCTCCCCCGCACGGTAGCCCGGCTGCAGCACGGTGACGACCGTCGTGGACTGCGCGTCGGTCGGCAGGTCGTCGTCGCCCTCGGGCCACGGCGCGTGCATCAGGGCCTCGTGCTGCATCGGGTCGAAGGCCTCGCCCTTGGCCCCGTAGCGCTCGAGACCGTACTTGCCGAGCGTCGCCTCGAGCTTGTCGGCGATGGCCGCGAACGGTCCGTCGACGAGGTCGCCGTGGTCCCGCGCGGCCTGGATGTCGTCGAGCACCGGCAGCACCGACTCGAGGACGTCACGCACCGCGCGCTCCTGCATCAGCGCCCGGTCGCGGTCGACCCTGCGCTTGTAGTTGACGTACTCGGCCTGGAGCCGCTGCAGGTCGCCGAGCCGCTCGGCGGCGAGGATCGAATCCGGGTGGGTGCCCACGGCATCCACCCCGTCGGCGGATGCCGTGGCAGCCGCCTCACCCTCGCCGGCCGCGGCGGGGGCGGCCCCGGCTGCTGCCGGGGCCACCTCCTCGCCGTCGTTGACCCACTCGGTGTTGACGCTGTCGTCAGCGACCTCACCGCTCAGCGGGCTGCTGTCGGTCTGCTCCGGGCCGTGGGGCTCGGTCACTTCTTGTCCTCGGGCGCGTCGTCCTCGACGACCTCGGCGTCGACGACGTCGTCGTCACCCGCGTCGGATGCCGGCTGGCCACCGTCGGTGGACTCGGCACCCGGCACGTCGCCGGACTCGCCCTGCTCGGCCGCGGCCGCGTACATCGCCGCGCCCATGGCCTGGGACTTGGTGTTCAGGTCGTCGATCTTGGCCTGGATGTCGTCCTTGGACGCCGCCGTCTCCGGCTTGATGGCCTCCTTGAGGGCGGCCAGGGCCTCGTCGACCGGGGCACGCAGCTCGGCGGAGACCTTGTCGCCGGACTCGGCGAGGAACTTCTCGGTCGAGAACACGAGCGACTCGCCCATGTTGCGGGTCTCAGTCTCCTCGCGGCGCTGCTTGTCCTCCTCGGCGTGGGCCTCGGCGTCCTTGACCATGCGCTCGATCTCCTCCTTGGACAGCGCGCTGCCGCCCGAGATGGTGATCTTCTGCTCCTTGCCGGTGCCGCGGTCCTTGGCGGTCACGTGGACGATGCCGTTGGCGTCGATGTCGAAGGTGACCTCGATCTGCGGGACGCCACGGGGAGCCGGGGCGATGCCGGAGAGCTCGAAGGTGCCGAGCGGCTTGTTCTGCTGCGCGATCTCACGCTCACCCTGGAAGACCTGGATGAGCACCGAGGGCTGGTTGTCCTCGGCCGTGGAGAAGACCTCGCTGCGCTTGGTCGGGATGGCGGTGTTGCGCTCGATGAGCTTGGTGAACAGGCCACCCTTGGTCTCGATGCCGAGCGAGAGCGGCGTGACGTCGATGAGCAGGACGTCCTTGCGCTCACCCTTGAGGACACCGGCCTGCAGGGACGCGCCCAGGGCCACGACCTCGTCGGGGTTGACGCCCTTGTTGGGCTCCTTGCCGCCGGTCAGCTCCTTGACGAGGGTGCTGACGGCCGGCATGCGGGTGGACCCACCGACGAGCACGACGTGGTCGATGTCGGACAGGGAGATCCCGGCGTCCTTGATGACGTTCTGGAACGGCTGCTTGGTGCGGTCGAGCAGGTCCTTGGTCATCTGCTCGAACTGCGCCCGGGTGAGGGTCTCGTCGAGGTGGATCGGGCCGTTCTCGGACATGGAGAGGTACTGCAGCGAGATGTTCGTGCTCGAGGCCGAGGACAGTTCCTTCTTGGCCTGCTCGGCGGCGTCGCGCAGACGCTGCATGGCGATCTTGTCCTTGGCGAGGTCGACGCCGGAGGAGTTCTTGACCGTGGTGAGCAGGTGGCTCACGACGCGCTCGTCCCAGTCGTCACCACCGAGCTTGTTGTCACCCGAGGTCGCCTTGACCTGGATGGTCGCGAAGCCGTCGTCGGGGTCCTTGCCGACCTCGAGGAGGGAGACGTCGAAGGTGCCACCACCGAGGTCGAAGACGAGGATGAGCTCGTCCTCCTTGCCCTTGTCCAGGCCGTAGGCGAGCGCGGCCGCGGTGGGCTCGTTGACGATGCGCAGGACGTTCAGGCCCGCGATCTCGCCGGCCTCCTTCGTGGCCTGGCGCTCGTGGTCGTCGAAGTACGCGGGGACGGTGATGACGGCATCCGTCACGGCCTCACCGAGGTAGGCCTCGGCGTCGCGCTTGAGCTTCTGGAGGATGCGGGCGCTGATCTCCTGGGCGTTGTACTTCTTGCCGTCGATGTCGTCGGAGCGCCAGTCGGTGCCCATGTGGCGCTTGACCGAGCGCAGGGTGCGGTCGGCGTTGGTGACGGCCTGGCGCTTGGCGATCTCGCCGACGAGCACCTCACCGCCCTTGGAGAAGGCGACGACCGACGGGGTGGTGCGACCGCCCTCGGCGTTCGCGATGATGGTGGGCTCGCCACCCTCGAGGACGGCGACGGCGCTGTTCGTGGTGCCGAGGTCGATTCCGACTGCACGTGCCATGGGTGCTCCTTGTGTGATGCTGGGGTTGAGTGCTTGGGACTTAAGGTAGACCGCTCGGATGCCGTGAGCAAACTGAGCGCTCCAAACTTGCGTTCACTTGACTCAACCTTGGTCAGGGCTGGATTGTTCCCGGCCTCGACTCCGGGCCCCGCAGCCGGAGTCGAGGGGGCGACAAACGCCCGGGATCACGCTGCCGCGTCGGCGTGTCTCGACTCCTCGACTGGCTTCTGCCGGCCGCTGCCGAGGAGAAACAGGGCGACGAGCTACCCGCCGCGCACGATGCTTGACGCGGTGAGCAGGCCCAGCGCCCAGGGGCGAACCTGCGGGCCGCCGACGCATCGGACTCGGCCCGCATCACGCGGCCGATCACGTCCAGGGCTGACCTTGAGCGAGTCGGTCGCCGCGAAGGCCGGCCCGCGAGCGTTCCGCGCCAGCTGTCGCGCACGGCATCCAGCGTCGTGGCGGCACCGAGCAGGCAGGTGACGTGCACGTCGTCACCGCAGGCGCGCATGACGCCGGCGACCGTGCTCGCGTACGGCAGGCCGGTCTCCTCGGCGACCGGCAGGGCGTCCATGTCGGCGCGCATCCAGGCCGCCACGATGTCCGCGGTCCGGTGCTCCTGCGACGACAGCTCGGGGTGGCGGTGCAGGTCGCGGTACAGCGAGGTCAGGCGGTCGGCGAGGCCCCGGAGGCGGCAGTCGCGGCCACGTCGACCATGACGAGGCTGAGGTGGCTCGGTGCGTCGGCAACCAGGGCGTGCCGCTCACCGGGGGCGAGGTAGATGACGTCGCCGGGCACCATGTGGTGCTCGGCGTCACCGACGGTGAACCGGATCGCGCCGTCGAGCAGCTGCACGACGACCGCCCGCGGCGAGGAGTGCTCGGTGAGCAGCTCCCCCTCGTCGAACGCGAAGACCACGACCCGCAGGGCCGAGTTGTTCACGACCACCCGGGACGTCGTCGATGACGGCGTGACCGGGATGCTCCCGAGCAGATCGCTGTAGGCCAAGGAGGTCGCGAGGTCGGTGGTCGCCATGACTGCCACTGTAGCCAGCGCCGGTCGGGCCCGGTCAGCCCCTGACCAGCACCGGTCAGCACCGGTCAGCGGGTGATGACCGTCGGCAGCGGCGCGAACCCGTTGAACCCGACGGTGGAGTAGCAGGTCGAGTAGGCCCCGGCGGCGTAGATGCGCAGCTCGTCACCCTCGGCGAGGGTCAGCGGCAGCGACACCGGTGTCGTCTCGTAGAGCACGTCGGCGCTGTCACAGGTCGGGCCCGCGAGCACGCACGGCCCGCTCGTCCCACCCACCCCCGGCACCTCGAGCCGGTAGCGGATCGCCTCGTCCAACGTCTCGACGAGTCCGGTGAACACCCCGGCGTCGACGAACACCCAGCGCACCCCGCCGCGGTCGACGACTCCGACGACGCTGGTCACGACGGTGCCGGCATCCCCGACGATGCCCCGCCCGGGCTCCACGAGCGTGCGCGGCCGGTCGTCACCGAAGGCGTCGGCCAGGTGGGCCTCGATGGCCGCCCCGAACTCACTCACCGACGGCACCTCCCCACCCTCCAACGCAGCGGGGAAACCGCCCCCGAGGTCGAGCAGCCACGGCCGGATGCCGTGCGCCCGCACCGCCTCGAACACCCGAGCCGCCGAGCGGATCGGCGGCCCCCACGCCTGCGGGTCCCGTTGCTGGGACCCGACGTGGAACGAGACCCCGGCCGGGTCGAGCCCGAGGCGAGCGGCGTCCCGGAGCAACGCCACGGCATCCTCGACGGAGCAGCCGTACTTGCGCGACAACGGCCAGTCCGACCCGGACCCGGAGGTCACGATCCGCACGAGCATCGACGCGCCGGGCGCGGCATCCGCCAGCTTGGCGACCTCGCCCGGGGAGTCGAGCACGAACAGCCGCACCCCGAGGTCGTGCGCCTCGCGCAGGTGGTCGCGGCGGGCGACGGGGTTGGAGTGCACGAGGTGGGATGCCGGGGCTCCCGCCGCGAGCGCGGCCCGCACCTCCGCGGGACTCGCGACGTCGAAGTGGCACCCGGCCTGCGCGAGCGCGCGCAGCAGCACGGGGTGCGGGTTGGCCTTCACGGCGTAGTGGATGGACGTGCCGGGCAGCGCCGACGCGAGGTCGAGGTAGCGCGACACGGCAGCGCCGACGCTGAGCTCGAGGCGCGGGGTGGCGGCGAACGGAAGGGGCGGTGCGGTCGCCGTGGTGCGGACATCGCAGCGGGCGGGCGCCTCGTCGGTGACGGACATGGGCTTCTCCTCACGGGTTCCTTGGGGACGAGGAGGAGCAGAGGGCAGTTTCGATACCTGTCGAGGGCGCTCGGAGTACCGTCGAATCAGGAGGTCGCCATGACCAGGTCCGCCCGACGTGCCACTGTTGCTCTCGTCGTCATGACGGTCGGGGGTGGCGTGGCCGCGTGCAGCGATGACCCGGACCCGGGGCCCAGCCCGTCACCGTCCGTGGCCACCTCGAGCGCCGCGCCGACGGCATCACCGACGGCGAGCGCGACCCCCGGGCCGAGCACGTCGTCACCGGCAGCCACGGCCATCCCCACCCCGGCAGTGCCAGCCGGGTTCGCCCTCACCGACGTCATGTCGCCACGCTTCCCCGACCTCGGCGGTGACCTCGGCGGGGTCGGCATCGTGCGCGTCGGGCGCCACTCGGGCTACGACCGGGTCGTGTGGGAGTTCCCGGGCACCGGGACACCCACCTACCGGGTGCGCTACGTCGACACGCCGATCGCCGACGGCAGCGGGGACGTCGTCGCCGTGACGGGTGACGCGTTCCTCGAGGTGCTCATCACGAGTGTCGGCATCCCCGACGATGGCGTGGCCCGCCCGGCCGACCCGACGGCATCCGCCCTCACCGGCACGGTGATCGCCGAGGCCAACGCCATCTTCGGCGGCTTCGAGGGCTACGGCCAGAGCTTCATCGGGGTCCGCGACCGCGAACGCCCCTTCAAGGTCAGCGCGCTGGCAGGCCCCACGCGACTGGTCGTCGACATCGCAACCGGCTGACCGGGTGGCTGCACGAACGTGGGGCGATGGCACCACTTCTGTGCAGGCTGTGCGTGGCCGCCGTCAGCGCAGCACGCGGTGGTGGGTGTGCACGACGTCCCCGATGCGCTCGGTCGAGACGAGCTCGAGACGCATGAGGATGCCGTCGGGCAGGGCGCGCGTTCCGCCCCCCACGATCACGGGGTGGGCGAACAGGTGGATGTCGTCGACCAGGCCGGCCGCGAACGCCTCGGCAGCCAGGGTCGGGCCCCCGATCCCGAGGTCACGCACGCTCGACGCCTTGAGCGCGCCGACGGCGGCCGGGTCGAACTCGGTCTCGAGGGTGGTGCGAGCGCCGAAGAAGCCGTCCATGGTGCGCGAGTAGACGACCTTGTCGCTGTCGCGCCAGATGCGCGCGAACTCGCCGCCGGGGCCCGGGACGTCGCCGGGGGCGGTCTCCCAGTAGCGCATCACCTCGTACATGCGGCGGCCGAGCAACAGGGTGCCGATCTCGCGCTGCTGGGCGTTGACGACAGCGTGCAGGTCGTCGGAGGGCACGGCCCAGTCGAAGGACCCGTTCTCGTCGTTGACGTACCCGTCGGCGGAGGTGATCGCGGAGTAGCGGAGGCGGGCCATCTCGGCATTGTGCCGATTCATGGCCGTTCGGACCACCCCGAGGGCCTTGTCGTCGTTCGCCGAGGGCCACCACACTGAGGGGATGGGCCTGCTGCAGGGTCGGACCCGATGACCCGCGTGCGCACCACGCTGGTGCGTGTGCTGACCGCGCCGCTGCGAGGGGTCCAGGAGTTGCCCGCCGTTCGCCGGGTGTCCTTCCACGCCAACCGGATTCGGGCAGGGCTGGACTTCCACTTCTTCCGCACGCTGGCCATCGCGCTCGTGGTGATCGTCGTCGTCGCCGGCTTCCTGGTGACCGTTCTGGAGCCCGAGAAGCGTTCGTTCCAAGGTCTGGTCGACTCGTCGTACTGGGCGGTGACGACGGTCATCGGGTCGGGTGACTCGTCGTACGTCCACAGCCCCGGCGGCTACGTCATCGGCTGGCTCCTGGCCTTCTTCGGCGTCGCGATCGTGGCGACCCTCACCGCCGCGATCGTCGGCTTCGTCATCGACTACCTGCTGAAGGAGGGCCAGGGCATGGGCGCCGCCGGCTACTCGGACCACATCGTCGTCTGCGGGTGGAACGCCACCGCGCGAGACCTCATCGACGAGCTGCGCGGCGATGAGTTCGACGCGCGCATCGTCGTGCTGCACGAGAGCGAGCGCAGCCCCGCGCCAGCGGACATCTACTTCGTGCGCGGCGACACGACGTCCACCGAGGACCTCGAGCGCGCCGGCATCCCCGACGCCGCGTGCGCGATCATCTGCCCGTCCGACGGGTCCAACGAGGCCGACATGCGCTCGATCCTCACCGTGTTGGCGATCGAGTCGATCGCGCCCGGGGTGCGCACCGTCGTCGAGGTGAACAACCCGAAGCACGTCGAGCACGTGCAGCGGGCCAACGCCGACGAGATCCTGGTGACGTCGCGGCTGGCGTCACGGCTGCTGGCCCGCACTGCCCTGTACCCGGGGCTGGCCGCACTGGTGACGGACATCGTGTCGGGGGGCGAGGGGTCGGAGCTGTACCGGGTGGAACTGCCTGAGGAGTACGTCGACCTCGACATCGACAGGCTGTCGGCGCGAATGCGGCGTGACCACGGGGCGACCCTGCTCGCGGTGACGCGCGACGGCCACACGCTGGCCAACCCGCCGTCGGACTTTCGGCTGCGGCGCGGCGACACCGCCGTCGTCGTGGCCGAGCACCTCGGAGACCTGCACCCTCTCGAGCCCGACCACGTGCTGGACGCCCCCGGCTGAGACCCGGTCGGCTCAGTGGGCGCCGAGGCGTCGGGCTGCCACCAGCGCCAAGGCCCTGGCCACCTCGATGACCTCGGCCACCGGCACGCTCTCGCGCGGGGCGTGCGCGAGCCGCACGTCACCCGGCCCGTAGTGCAGCGTCGGGATGCCGCCGATGCCGGTGTACAGGCGCAGGTCCGAGCCGTAGGGGGCCGCCGCCTCGGCAGGCCGGATGCCGGTCACCACCTCGACCGCGCCGGCCACCTCGTCGATGAGCGGGTGGTCCTGCTCGAGCTGACCGGAGGCGAACTGGCCGCCCGGCCAGGTGACCCGGGGCTCGTGGTGACGTAGCCACGCGTCGGCCGCCGCGGCATCCGCGATGGCCTCGTCGAGCGCGAGGCGTGCGAGTGCCGGGTCCTCGCCGAGGCGCACCCCCATGCGCCCCTCGGCGACGAGCAGGTCGGGCACCGAGCTGGCCCAGTCGCCGGCCCGGATCGTGCCGATCGAGATGCCGTACGGCAGCGGGTTGTCGCCGAACAGCGCGTGGCGGTCGGCGTTGCGGCGCTCCTCGAGGGCGACCAGCGCCTGGTGCAGCGGCCAGAACACCTCGAACGCCGAGACCCCCTCGCGGCGGGTGCTGCCGTGGGCTGCGCGCCCGGTGACCTCGATGCGGAAGGTCAGCGCCCCGGCGTTGGCGGTGACGAGCCGCCCACTCGTCGGTTCGGTGATGACGGCGACCTCCCCGCGGTGGCCCCGGCGCAGGGTGGCGAACGCACCCAGGCCGCCGTCCTCCTCGCTGACGACGCTGTGCAGGGCCAGCCGCCGCTCGGTGCGAACCCCCGAACGGTGCAGGGCACGGGCGACGGCGAGGTTCACGGCCATCCCGGCCTTCATGTCGCAGGCGCCACGACCGTGCAGCACCCCGCCCTCGATGCGCGCCGAGAACGGATCACCCCCGTGCCAGTTCGCGACGTCGCCGACGGGGACGACGTCGACGTGCCCCTGGAGCACCAGCCCCGGTGGGCCCTCCCCGGGCGCCGTGCCGACGAGGCCGTGCCCGTCGAGCCGAGGGGCCTCGGTGCCGGGGAACTCGGGGTCGGCGCGCAGGTCGTCGAGGTCGAGGGCCCACAGGTCGACCTCCAGCTCGGCTTCCTCGAACCAGCGGGCGACGGTGTGCTGGAGGTCGGCCTCGGCGTCGCTGCCGGTCACGCTCGGGGTGCGCACCAGCTCGACGAGAGTGGCGATCAGCTCGGTCTCGTCGAGGGCTTCGAGCACGCGCTGCTCAGCCGCGGTGAGGTCACCCGCGGCGGCGGCGTCAGGGGTGGCGGGCATGATGCGCACCCTATGCCCGGGCCCAGACCTGCGCGGTTAGCCTTCCGCGGTGACGACAAGCCCCCCGACGACGGCGCAGCCGCACCCACGCCCTCGCCGGCGCCGCCTGTTCGCGGTGCTGGCGGCTCTGGTCATCGTGGCGCTCGCGATCGTGCTGGGCCCCTGGGTGTGGGTCAGCGCCGCCTCCCGCGGGCACGTCCACACCGTCGGCAGCGCCCCCGAGGCCCCGGTGGCGCTGGTGCTCGGGGCCGGGCTGAACCCCGACGGCACGCCGTCCCCGTTCCTCGCGGGCCGGCTCGAGGTCGCCCGCCAACTGCACGCGTCCGAACAGGTCAGGGTGCTGCTCGTTTCTGGTGACAACCGGGTGGTGAACTACGACGAACCCACAGCGATGCGTGACTGGCTTGTGGAACGCGGCGTCCCGGCATCCGACGTCGTGCTCGACTTCGCGGGACGTGACACCTACGACTCCTGCGTGCGGGCCAAGCGCATCTTCGGGGTCGACCGGCTGCTGGTCGTGTCCCAGGGCTACCACCTGCCTCGGGCGGTGACGACGTGTCGGGCGGTAGGGCTGGATGCCGACGGGGTCGGCGACTGGACCGCGAAGCGGTATGCCGGGGTGTGGGAGTCCGGGGAACGCCGCGAGAAGCTGGCCGCGGTCAAGGCCGTGATCGACGTCATGACCGGGCGCGACCCCGTGCTCGGCGAGCCCGAGACCTCGGTGCAGGACGCCCTCGCCGGGGGCTAGGAGCGGGGAGCGTCCTGCGGGGCACGTGCGACCACATGGGTCTCGCGGGCGCGCAGCCAGGGGATGACGGCGAGCAGCGTGATGAGCCCGGTCGTCCCGAAGGCCAACGGGTAGCTGCCGAAGTCGATGAGCGCCCCGGCGAGGATCGGGCCGATGATCGCCCCGGTGTCGGCCGACATCTGGAACGCCGCGAGCGCCGGGCCACCGTTGCGCTCGCGCCCGACGATGTCGGCCAGGCCCGCCTGCTGCGCAGGGTTGAGCGCTCCCGCCCCGACGCCCGCGACGACCGAGAGAACGACCAGCATCGGCAGATCAGTGGCGAACCCGGTCGCGGCCGTCGCGACCCCGCTGATGAGGAGCCCGCCGATGATGAACGGGCGGCGGCCGAGCCGGTCCGACATCCGCCCAGCCACGGTCAGACCCACGGCGTTGCCCGCGGCGAAGACCGCCAGCGCCGTGCCCGCCACCCACGGCTCCTTGCCGATGACCACGGCGGCGAACAGCGGCAGGATCGCGTTGCGCACCCCGAAGTTGGCCCAGCCGTTGGCGAATGCCGAACCGATCGAGGCCCGGTAGGCCGAGTCACGCCAGGCGTCACGCACCGTCATGACCGGCAGCGCCGGAGCGCCGTCGGCCGGGCGCAGCGACGCCTCCCGCAGGAAGACCCCGACGACGGTGGCGGCGAGGAGCAGCGCCACGGCGTAGACGATGAACGGCACCCGCAGCCCGAGGTTGCCGAGCAGGCCACCGACCACGGGCCCGAGGATGCCGCCGAAGAGGAACGCCGAGGCGTAGGCCGAGGAGACCCGGGCGCGGATCGTCGGCGGCGCCAGGCGCACCATGAGCGCCACCGCCGACACCGTGAACATCACCGACCCGATGCCGCCGACGCCGCGGAACACCAGCAACTGCCAGTAGTTCTGGGCAAACGCGGTGGCGCCGGTGGAGATGGCGACGATGACCAGGCCGAGCAGGTAGATCGGCCGCTCTCCCAGCCGGGCGATGAGCCGCCCACCGGCCGGGGCGAACACGAGCCGGAAGAACGCGAAGGCGCTGACGACGATCGAGCTCGCCGTCGCCCCCACCCCGAAGCTCTGCGCGAACTGCGGCAGCACCGGCAGGATCAGCCCGAACCCCAGCGCGATGACGAACGCCGACGCGATGAGCACCCAGATCTCCCGCGGGATCCGGACCTTCTCGGTCGGGGTGGTCACGGGGGTGGCAGACACGATCGACCAGTATGCCTGCCACCTCCGTCAGCCCGGGCATCCGCACGTTCTTGCACCCCAGCCACCGGTCAGTAGGTGGCTGGGTCGCAATCAGTGCGACTTCTTGCGCTGCAGCCACCTCTCGGAAGGCGTCAGAACGGATAGGTGAGGATCCAGGGCAGGAATCGCTCGCCTCGGCGCCGACTGCGTCGAAGAGCCATCGCGCTCCACAGCAGGGCGATGACGACCAGGACACACCCAGCAGGTAGCACCACCGACCACACCTGCTCGCGCACCACACTCGCCGGGCGGAGGTCCACCACGCCGGTCAGGTCGTTCCCGGCCAGCGACACGCAGCCGAACTCCAGACGGTCAGAGAACTCCACGACACTCGTCGCGTTGAGCGGGCTGGCCACCTCGTCGGATGCCGTCAGCGGCTCGTTGCGCTGCCACACCGGCGTGCATCCGTCCCACCCCAGAGGTCCATCAATCTCTCCCCGATCCTCGCGGGTCACCCAAGAAGACGGGAGCCGACCCTCCCACGGGTGGATGCCAGCGAGCACGTCTTGCGCAGCAGCCACCTCACGGGAGCATCCGGAGGTGGCTGGGGCGCAATCAGTCGGATGCCGTGAGGCACCTTGCGGAGCAGTCGCCCCTACCGGCGGAGGCGCCTGGCCAAGAGCGCACAGCCCGCGATGAGCCCGACGATCAGCGCCGGGACACCCCAGCCGTAGAGCCTTTCCTTCCAGACCGCCGACATGTCCGCGACCGGCGAGCCGCGCAGCTCATCGCCCGCGAACGCCACGCAGGGTTCGTCATAGCGCCCCGAGATCGCGACGAGCTCGGTGTCGACCGAGCCATCGATGACCCCGCTGGGGTCCGTATCGACGAAACCCCTCACGCTGCCGTCGGTGATCACCGGCAGGTTGTTGCGCCAGGCGGGCTGGCATCCCCAGCCCTCCCACCGCACGAACGAGCCTGCGCTCCCCGGCCTGAGTTCCCCCTCATCCCCCACGGGCATGCCCAGCTGAGCCCCCGTGACCGGGTCGAACATCATCGCGGCTGTGGTCTCGACGTCGTCACCACGCGAGCCTTCCGTGAGGCGTGACCCGCTGACGAGCAGCCGGTTCCCTTCCGTACTCAGAGAAGCGCGCACGTTGTCGGACTCGTCAACCTCCCATTCAACGGCACCTCCTCGGGCAACCCACCCAGACTGACCGGGAGTCCACGTGACGAGCGGCAACGATGTCCGTTCCGCATTCACGAGCACCCCGAGCAGCGTGTCGCCATTGAGCCATCCGGCGACGATCGGAGGGCGCATTCCCCCGAGCAGGGGTAGGTCCGTGACAGACCCGTCCGTTCCGATCACGACCCCGTTGGACCCCACTTCCCCTTCGTCGATCGCATCGACATAGACGCGACGTGAGTCCGGTGACCAGCGGGCCAATGCTCCACCCAATGATCGGGTCGAGGACGTCTCAGTACCCGCAGGCGGCGACGGCAGCGCAACACCTCTGACGAGGTCGTGAAGCTGCGCACCACGGGCCAACCAGCGCCCATCGGGTGAAAGCGCCGGTGGGCCCAGCGCCGAGCCTGCATCCGGCAGCACGAGGTGTGTCACCGACCCCGTCGGTGACACGGCAAAGGTGCGACCACTGTCGAAACCCTCGGTGAGCACAGCGGCGGTCACCCCTGGAGCAGTCGTAGTCGTCATGAACGGGGGCTTCGGAATCGCCGACGGGTAGCTGGTCAGTCGCTGCGTGCCGTCTGGTTGCACGGCGGGCACGGACGCCCGAGGCAATCCCGACGGCCAGACCAGGAGTGCCACGAGGGCCGCGATGCAGGCGGCCGCCAGCAGGGGCACGACCTGTGCAGAGCGACGGCGTCGTCGGCCGACCGCCCAGAGGTCCGCGGCCCCGGGCGGAGCCAGACCGTCCTCGACGTCGACGACGAGATCCCGCAGGGCCGTACCCAGCCGGTCAGGGCTCATCGCAGTGACTCCTCTCGACCGAAGGTGGCGGCGAGTTCGGGCGCCAACAGCCGAAGCCGCTCGAGCGCATGACGGGTCTGCGACTTCACCGTGCTGACCGAGCACCCCAGGACGCGCGCGGCATCCACCTCGGTGCGGTCCTCGTAGAACCTGGCCACGAGCACCGCCCGCTGCCGCGGGGTGAGCCGGGCGAGCGCCGCGGCGAGCGTGAGGCGCGCGTCCACGGCATCCGACTCGTGTCCTCGATCGACCGTGTCGTGATCGGCATGGTCCACCGGGTCCGGCTGGTGGCGGCGCCACCGCCAGCTGTCGACCGAGCGGGTGTAGAGGATGCGGCGGACGTAGGCATCAGCAGTGGCTGGGTCGACCCGGTTCCAGTGCTGGGCCGCGCGGACGAGCGTCTCCTGCACGAGGTCCTCGGCACCGTGCCGGTCGCCGGTGAGCAGGGTCGCGGTGCGCAGCAACGGCACCCAGCGTTCGCGCACGTAGGCGTCGAAGGCCTGACGGTCAGCCATCACCCCTCCTGCCTGCGTCGCGTGCCACCCCTGTCACTGAGGAGTACGGATGCAGACCCTCCCACGGGTGGATGCCACGCGGCACTGATTGCACTTCAGCCACCCGCGATGAGGTGGCTGGAGTGCAATCAGTGCGAGGCGGGGACGAGGAGGGGCAGGATGACAGCGAGGGTGAGCGGGATGGCGCTGAGCGTGACGAGCACGGTGTCGCGCCACTGCCACGGCGCTGGCAGCCACCACGAGCGGGCCTGTGCGGTGGCGAAGCCCCGGGCATCCATGGCGACGGCGAGCTCGGCCGCGGCGCGAAGGGTGCGCACGAGCAGTCCCATCGTCAGTGCCCCGAGGTGGGCCGCCACCGTTCGCGGTGCCCGCCACGACACTGCGAGCCCGCGCACCCGCCGCGCCCGCGAGAGCTCCCGCCAGATGTCCCCGAACGAGTGCACCCGCTGCAGGGCTGCGGCGGTGGCGACGACGGGGCGGTCCGGCAGGCGCAGCCGCTGGGCCAGGTGGTCACCGAGTCGGTCCGGGTCGATCCAGGGGATGAGCACCGCCGACGGCAGCACGATGATCAACACCCTCATCGCGACGGTCAGCGCCGGGTCGAGGTCGCGCCCGGCGAGGAACCAGGTCGACCAGCCGACGGACAGGGCTGCCACGAGCCCGGGCAGCATCCGCAGCGCGGTGCCCCGTATCCGCGTCAGCGCGCCGGGGCCGGGGGCCCACAGACCGACCACCGCCAGCACGAGCTGAGCAGCGAGCACGACGAGGCTGACCGACCAGTGCGGCGACAACACCCCCGCGGGGACGGCGAGCAGCGCCCCACCGAGCAGGGCCAGCGGCCCACAGCGCGCCACGAGGGGGATGCCGTTCGCGGGCACCTCGGGTGCCGGGTCGGGCGCCCGCAGGTGCCTGACCTGGGTGGCACGGGCGATCACGTGGGAGTCGTGGGTGGCGGTGATGACCGCCCCGCCTGCTGCGCGGTAGGCCACGACCAGGCCCACGAGAGCAGCCCAGGTGCGGCGGTCCTGGCCGACCGTCGGCTCGTCTGCCAGCAGGACGGGGGGGCCGTGGTGCAGGGCCGCCGCGACGGCGAGCCGGCGTTGTTCCCCGCCGGAGAGGTGTCGGGGGTCGACCCGCTCGAGGTGCCCCAGGCCGAGCGCGGCCAGTAGCGCACGGGCCCGGTCGACGTCAGCCTGCCGCCCCTCGGCGCCCTTCGAGTCGTCCGGGTTCAGGGCCAGCGAGGTCACGAGTACCTCGTCGAGCACCGTGCTGGCAACGATCGTCGAGCTCGACCACTGCGGGACCCAGGCGAGAGCCCGCGCCAGACCGGCGGCATCCAGATCAGCCGGGCTGGCGGCATCTGAAGACGCCGGCGTGAGCGGATCCGACGAGGTGAGGCGGACGGCATCCGACGGGGTGGGGGTGAGGAAGCCGGCGAGGGTGTACAGCACGGTGGACTTGCCCGAGCCGCTCGGCCCGACGAGGGCGGTGAGGGTGCCGGGGACGGCGCGGACCTGCTCGGTCAGCTCGGCGGCCCGGCGCGTTCGGCCACTGCCGTCGACGAGCCTCGTGGTGCGGTCGACGGCGAGTGGCGAGGCCGTCAGCGGTGGCAGACCCCCTCGCCGGGGCTGCGCAGCGACCAGCGCCGGGTCGACCGCGACCGGCTCCGGAGGCCCTTCACCGGGCACCCAGACACCCATGGACAGCAGGTGGTCGCGCTGAGTCGCCAGGGTGTCGCGTACCGGTCCGTCCGCGACGACCCGACCGTCATCAGAGAGCACCACGAGCCGCTCGACGAGGTCGACCCACGGCCCGAGGACGTGCTCGACGACGACCAAGGTCGGGGCTCCCGGGCGGGACGTCAGAGCCGCCACGGCATCGCGCACCTCCTGGGCCGATTCCGGATCGAGCATGGCCGTGGGCTCGTCGAGCAGGATCACCGACGGGTCGAGCGCGAGCGTCCCGGCCAGGGCGAGCCGCTGGGTCTGCCCCCCGGACAGCGCCGATGTCGGGGTGTCGAGCGCGAGGTCGCCCAGCCCGACGGCGGCGAGCGCGTCGGTGACCACCGAGCGGATTCCGTCGCGCGGCATCCCCACGTTCTCCGGCCCGAAGGCCACGTCGCGCCCCACCGACGCGGCGACGACACCCGCACCCGGCTCCTGGAGCACCAACCCGACGGCGCCGGGCCGTGACCCGGGCGCCGCACCGTCGACGGCCACGGAGCCGGCGAGGTCACCGGCATCCGCGGTCTCGAGAAGGCCTGCGATCGCTCGCAACAGCGTCGACTTCCCCGATCCGGACGGCCCGACGAGCAGCACCCGCTCGCCGGGCTCGAGCGTCAGCGTGATGTCGCGCAGCACGGGGTCGCGACGGCCGAACGGTCGCCAGCTGAGGTCGGTGACCTCCACCCGGCCGCGGGCCGCCTGCACGGGGTCGGCGCGGCCCGCCGCCGAGTCAGACAGCGTGGGACTCCCGGTGCTCCTGCCCCGGCGGGAAGGCCGAGAGCGCTCCGGCACGGGCGAGGGCTCGCACGAGCAGCGAGCCGAGGACGCCGGCGATGACCGCGCCCGACAGCATCATCGCGCCGAGGTACACGACCTTGTCCCGCAGCACCCACTCGGCGTACCAGCCGCCACCGCCCGCAGGCAGGCTCATGACCTCGAAACCCCACTGCAGCGGAGCCGACAGCGCACCGGCCAAGGCAGCGACTGCGACGCTGAACGCCTTGTAGCCGAAGATCGCGAAGACCAGTTCGGCCCCGAGCCCCTGCAGGACGCCGGAGATGAGCACCGTGGCGCCCCACTCGGTGCCCGGCAGCATGGAGACCAGGGCGGCCACCACCTCGCAGAACAGGGCGGCACCGGGGCGGCGGACGACGAGGCCGCCCACGACGCCGGCGAGGAACCACGGGCCCACGAACAGACCCATGAGTGGTGCGTAGCCGATCTTCAGGGCGGTGACCGGCCCGTTGTAGAACACGCCCCAGCCCCAGAACGCGACGCCCAGGGCCGCGCCGAGGAAGGCGATCGTGAGGATGTCGACGGTGCGCCAGCCCATGAGCGGGCGGGTCGCGGTGAGGGAGCGACCGGTCGTGGACCGCGGCTCCTGCGTGGTGGGTTCGATCTGTGTGGCCATGTGAAACATCTCCCGAGGTGTGGTGTGTGTACCTCGGGGAAGTGGCCACCAGCGCCCCGCGAGCCTGCTGCGGTGTGCTGGAGGACCACCTGAGATTTCCCGACTCCCTACACCGGTGCTAACCGGATCAGGTTCGAGGGTCTGCGGCTAACCGCACTCTCAGCGCTGGCGCGCTCCCCTGTCGTTGAACCCGATCACTGTAACCCCTGCCGGTTAGAGTGACGGCGAGTTCGCGCAACGGCGACGACCGGCACCCGGGCTGACCCCCGGATCGACACACGAGGGAAGGACCGACCACCATGGGGCCACTCGCCTGGAAGATCATGGGCACCGGCGGAGCCGTGCTCGCAGGGCTGCTCGCGACCAAGGTCGTCGACCTCATCTGGTCGCGCGCCACGCACGATGACATCAACCCCACGAGCCCTGACGCACCGATCGCCAGGGCCGTCGCGTATGCCGCGCTCACCGGGCTCGCCGTCGGCGCGGCGAAGACCCTCACCACCCGCAAGGCGGCCCAGTTCTACGCGAACTCGGCCGGTCACCTGCCCCAGGCCATCCGCGACGAGTCCGTCTGAGACCTGCCGTCCGAGGGCTGTTGCCCACGGCAGCCTCGACGACGTCCGGGGCGAAGAACTGCTCGCGGTCTCCACAGAGAAGGATTACCGGCACTCGGATGCCGGGCAGCGCGGCTCTCGCGTCGTTGCTCACTCCGATTCGCACTCAACGAGGACGTCCGACGGCGGGTCGCCGCGCCTGGTGATGGCCAGCCGGACTCACCTGTCGCCCGCAGTACCTTCATGCCCGGCTTGCGCCGCGCGGAATGGCCGGCTTCGCGCTACGTTGGTCGCACGCTCTCCACCGGGGGGGGGGCTTGGTCGGCGGCCAAGTACCGTCGAGATTTGAGAGATCCATGTCTGCCCCCACTCACATTGGCCGCTCCGCCCTGGCTATTGCGGCCATCGCTGGACTGACCCTGACGCTTGCTCCGGCAGTGGCGCTCGGCGCCACTGCCGGAACGAAAGGCCGGCCCACACCGGTCACGGTGAACGCTGCCGCCCTAGCGTCGTTGCCAGATAGCGTAAGAATTCCCGCCCCAAAGATTCTCGACGGTTCCGCTACGGGCTTCGCAGACCATGGCTACGGCGTACAGGTGTATGCATCCGCACTCCCATCGGAGGAGACACTGGACGCGATGCAGCCTGGCGACACCACCCACAACCTGCCACTTGCGCGCGGCACAGTCGACGCCCGCGGCAGGTTCCATCTGCGCGCCGAACTTGGAGCGCTGCCCAGAGACTACGTGGGCAAGGCAGGGCAGGTGGATGTCGTGATAGTTGCCTGGGATGGGAAGAAGCAAGGAGAAGTTACGGCGAGCACGTTCGGAAGCCTCAGCGACGAGCGACCGCTGCCCGCCGTCAGACTTGTTGCGGACGAGACACAGGTGAGCCAAGCCAGCGATTCCTTCGACAAGGCGTCGCTTGACTGCAAGGAAACGCTGCTTTCGCGCAATCATCTTCGGAACGCATCTATCGGAGAGAGCCTAACTCCTGACTATTCGCAAACAGCCTCGATGACCTACAAAGGCTCCCAAAGCGTCTCGCTTGGGGTTGCTATCAACGTCTCGAACGACACCGTCGGATTCAAGTCATCCGGATCCGTGAGCAGAACTAGTGGCTTCTCGGCGACCTGGAGCGCATCCGCGAACAACCGGTCCTATCTACTTCAATCGGAACTCGGCTACTACAAGCAGACCTGCTACAACGCCGTTTCGGGGACATACGCGTACACGAAGTACTCCTACCGAGCGATCAAGTTGACCGGGGGATATTCCACAGGCTCGGCCAGCACATTCTCAGTTGTCTCCTGTACCAGCCCCCTTGCAAAGGGTACGTGGACGCGTAGCGCCAGCAACGCAAAGGCGTACTCCAACGGAGTTGGGTTCGACATCAGTGGACTTGCAGGGATCGATGTGACAAGCACGTCGAATTACGACACCTCGAACGCACTGACGTACACGCAGCCAACGGCAAACAAGTACAAGCTCTGCGGGAACAACGACTACCCTTCCTCCGCCGGAAGGATTCGCGGATACCTTGCCTAGGCCGACAGCCTTCTGGGCCAGTGCTCTCTCGATGGCAGTTTTGGGCACCCTGACGGGGTGCACTGGCCCAGAGGTCGGAGACGCCACCACATTGGTTTCTTCAGACGCACCCGTCCAACCCCCGCCGGAGGACTACTGGTCTCAGTACGTTGCGGTTCCGGGCGCCTCTGCAAGCACCACATTTGGCGTCACCGTGTGCACCCAGGGGCCGGGGGTAGTTGAGATAACCGACGTGCGCCCCAAAGGCACCAAGGGAACAGATTTTGCACTAGTGGGAATACGATTGGTCACATTCCGCAAAGATAAGGGGAGCACGCTGGCGAGCGACGACTTCCCTCCCCAAGCGCGAGCAGGCGACGTAGCCCACTCTGTGCCTGGTTCGACACCATCTTCTTGTGACGACCTCCAGGTCTCCAGCGAAGTACAGATCGGACTGCGAAAGACTGGGCCCGGGGGTGGAGGTTGGGCCGGGGCAATTGTGCAATACACCGTCGATGGATCAGAATCTCGTTCGATCGTGATCCCGTTTCGGATGCTGATGTGCGGAAGTGAGACCGAGCGATGCTAGTTCGGCTGCTGGCAATGGCCGGCATACTGTCATCTGGGTTCGGACTGGCAACATGTGCCTCTCAGCCAGGAATGGAGGGCCTCTACCCAAGCGCGACAGCGGCACTCTTCTATGCTAACGCTGGAGCCCCCGGGATTTCCTCGTTCGTGTGCTCAGGGACGATTGTCGGAAATGCTGTGATTACCGCAGCACATTGCACCGATGATGATCAGCCCTTGGAGGTCGCAGTTGGGCCCGTGGATCTGTGCACAAGGACGCCCATCGAAACAGCAGGAGTCGCGCTCCTGCGGCATCCAGATCGGCGGATCGACGTGGCCGTCTTGGTTCCAGAGGAGACGCTTCCCCCGGGCGAACCGCCGCCAGTCGGCCGGTCAGGTGGTTGGTCCGCGACGGGCTGGGGGTCTGCGCCTGGGTCCTACAGGTGTGGTTCACGTACGGTTGACCTCGTCTCCACGGACGGCTGCACGGGCCGCTCCACAGACGACCTGTGTTTGACGGGGTTAGCGGACAACACGTGCATAGGCGATTCAGGGGCGGGCGTTATCGACCCCTCTGGGCGGCTCGTCGCCGTCACTTCTCATGGCTCTGGATGCGCTCCGGGCGACCCCGGCGTGTATGCCTCCCTCGAGCCGATCAGCGCATGGCTCTCGGATGCAATGGTTGCGCAACCAGGCACAGTTGCGGGCACGAGCTAAGCCTCGATCCGTAAGTTGGTGTGAGGCCCGGGAGGGTATGGCCCCTGCTAACCCTCAGTTGGTCTGCCAACGGCGGTTCCGTCCGCGCGCCCGACGGTCAGGACAGGTCGAGGGCTCGGGCGAGCGGCATCCCCGGCCGGTAGGCCAGGTGTTCATACGACGGCGCCTCGAGCACCGCCAGATCGGCGCGACCGCCCACGGCGATCCGCCCGATGTCACCGCGCCGCAGCGCCCGGGCCCCGCCGACCGTCGCCGCGACGAGCGCCTCGGCTGAGGTCATCCGCATCTCGCGGACCGCGAGCGCGATGACGAACGGTATGGATGCCGTGTTGCAGGTTCCCGGGTTGCAGTCCGTCGCCAGCGCCACGTCGACCCCGGCGTCGAGCAGCCCGCGAGCGTCGGGGTAGGGCGACCGGGTCGAGAACTCCACCCCGGGCAATAGGGTCGCCACGGTCGTGCCGGCGGCCCCGACCAGAGCCTCGACGTCCGCGGGCGAGAGGAAGGTGCAGTGGTCCACGCTCGCGGCACCGAACTCGACGGCCAACTGCACTCCGGGCCCGGCCGCGAGCTGGTTGCCGTGCACGCGAAGCTCCAACCCGGCATCCCGCCCGGCGACGAGGACGCGGCGGGCCTCCGCCTCGGTGAAGGCGTGCGGTGAGGCCGGCTCGCAGAAGACGTCGATCCAGCGGGCGTGAGGGGCGCAGACCCGGAGCATCGGCCCGCAGACGAGGTCGACGTAGGCGGCCCGGTCAGCACGGGCCTCGGGTGGCACGACGTGGGCGCCGAGGAAGGTCACCTCGTCGGTGACCTCGGCGGCCAGGCGCAGCGAGCGCTCCTCGTCGGCGACGCTGAGGCCGTAGCCGCTCTTGACCTCGACGGTCGTCGTGCCGAGTGCCCGCATCTCAGCGAGGCGGGCCCGCAGCAGGGTGCGCAACTCGTCGTCGCTCGCGGCTCGGGTGGCGCTGACGGACACCCCGATGCCGCCGCCGTCGTAGGGCGTGCCCGCCATGCGCGCGGAGAACTCGCCCGCCCGGTCCCCCGCGTAGACGAGGTGACTGTGGCTGTCGACGAACCCGGGGACGACCGCTCGGCCCCCGACGTCGAGCCGACGGTCGGCCGCGGGGGCGTCGACCGCGCGCCCCACCCACTCGACGACTCCGTCGACGACGACCACCGCGGCATCCCGAAGGAGACCGAGTCGCTGCGCCACCGACGCGGCGGCATCCACGGCGATCGTGCCGTCGGCTCCGGCGCAGGTGACGAGCTCACCGATGCCGGTGACGAGCACGGCGTCGGATGCCGCGCCACTCCCCGAACCCGCCGGTCGAGAGTAGGCGAATCGCCGTGTGCTGGTCTGCCCAGACGGCGTGGTGCCTACTCTCGACTGGTCGGGGGTGGCTTGGGTGGTCATCGCCGCACCGCCGCGATCGCTTCGTGCAGCAACGAGCCGACGTCTCCGAGGCGGTGCTGACCGCCGGCGACGACGTGCTCCCCACCGACGACGACGTCGGTCACATCGGCCGAGGTCGCGGCGTACACCACCTGCGCCGCGCTGCACCCTGCGGTGCGCGGGCTGTCGAGCCGCACACCCACGAGGTCGGCCAGCGCCCCCGCAGCCAGCACCCCGCCGTCGTCCCACCCGAGCGAGCGGTAGCCGTTGACCGTGGCGATGCCGAGGAGCTCGAGTGGACTGAAGCGACCACGCTCGAGGCTGTCGAGGCGCTCGTGCATCTCGACCCCGCGCATCTCCTCGAAGGGGTCGATCACCGCGTGCTGGTCCGACCCGATCGACAGCGGCGCCCCGGCATCGTGGAGGCGCCGGGCCGGGCCGATGCCGTCGGCGAGGTCGCGCTCGGTGGTCGGGCAGAAGCACGCGGTCGTGCGGGTGTCGGCGAGCAGCTCGATGTCGCGGTCGCTGAGGTGCGTGGCGTGCACGGCCGTCGTCGCCGGGGTCAGCAGCCCCTCGCGGGCGAGCAGCTCGGTCGGAGAGCACCCGTGGAAACCCTGGCAGGCCGCGTTCTCGCCCGGCTGCTCCGACAGGTGCACGTGCAGCGGCCGCCCCCCGCGCGCGGCGAACTCGCCGACCGCCGCCAGGTCGTGGGCGGGGACCGCACGCACCGAGTGCACGGCGGTGCCGATCCGGCTGGTCGCGTCGTCGGCGAGCAGGTCGACACGGTGCGCCCAGTCAGCGACGCTGCCGTCGCTGAAGCGCTGCTGCACCTCGTCCAGGGGCAGGTGTCCGTCAGCGGTGAGTCCACCCTCGAGGTAGACCGTGTCGAGCAGCGTGATCCGGATGCCGGCCGCGCGCGCCGCGTCGAGGAGCGCCACGCCCATGGCGTTCGGGTCCTCGAACCGGCGACCACCGGCGGCGTGGTGGAGGTAGTGGAACTCCCCGACGACGGTGAACCCGGCCAGGACCATCTCGGCGAAGACCGCCGTCGCCAGCGCCTGGTAGGTCTGCGGGTCGAGGCGGTGGGTCACGGCGTACATCGCCGTGCGCCACGTCCAGAAGTTGCCGCCGTCGTCGTGGGTGCGTCCGCGCAGGGCCCGGTGGAAGGCGTGGCTGTGGCCGTTCGCGAGGCCGGGCAGGGTGACGCCGTGCACGACGACGTCGCCCGGGCGGGCGGGCTCACCGGGTGTGACGGCGGCGATCCTGCCCTCGGCCACCTCGATGCGCACCGAGCGCCGGATGCCGTCGGGCAGGGCGGCGTGTTCGCACCAGTACGTGTTCACGCGGCGGGCCCTTCAGCCTGCTCATCACGCTCGCCACCGCGCGCGGCATCCGCCCCCGCGAGGTCGCTGACGACGTCGGCGAGTGCCAGCACCCCGGCGACGCAGTCGTCGGCCGAGGCCCACTCGTCGGGCGAGTGCGACACCCCGGTCGGGTTGCGCACGAACAACATCGCCGTGCGGATGCCGTCGTTCGCGAGGATTCCGGCGTCGTGGCCCGCACCCGTCCCGATCACCGGGACGCCACCCAGCCTTGCCGCCATCTGCTGCGCGAGAGCCGGGTCGAACATCGTCGTCGGGGTCCAGGACTCCTGGGTCACGAGCCCGTCGAAGTCGGCGACGACGGCCCCGACGTCCGCGACGACCCGCCGCACGGCATCCGCATCGGCGCCGCGCGCATCGAGCCAGCCCGTGGCGCCGCTGGCGATCGCGTTGACGCCACCCGGAACGACGTTGACCTTCCCGACGGTGGCGACGCAGCCGTGGTCGGTGGCGGCTCGGCGGGCGGCGATGATCATGGCGGCGAGGCCGAGCATCGCGTCCTCGCGGTCCTCGAGGCGGGTGGTGCCGGCGTGGTTGGCCTCGCCGGGGAGGTCGACGCGCCATCGGCCGTGGGGCCAGATGTCGCTGCCCACACCGACGGCGTGGCCGAGGTCGACGAGGCGGCGACCCTGCTCGACGTGCAGCTCGACGAAGGTGCCGATCCGGGCGAGCGTCTCGTCGTCGCGCCCGAGCGTGCCGGGGTCGCGCCCGGCAGCTCGCATCGCCTCGGCCATCGAGGTGCCGTCACGGTCGGTCAGGCCACGGGCTCTGTCCGCACCGAGGACGCCGGTGATGACGCGCGAGCCCGCGCAGGCGACCCCGAAGCGGGCGCCCTCCTCGTCGACGAAGTTGACCGCGCCGATGGGACGGGTCGGGGTGAAGCCGATCGCGCGCAGGTGGTCGATCGCCGCGAGGGCACCGACGACGCCGAGCGGGCCGTCGAACGCTCCGCCGTCGGGCACCGAGTCCAGGTGCGACCCGATGACCACCCCGGGATCACCCGCGGCGACGGCTGCGTCGGGGTCACCCCACCAGGCCCACTGGTTGCCCATCCGGTCGGTGGTCACGTCGAGACCGCGCTGCTCGCACTGGCCGGTGAACCACTCGCGCAGGTCGTGGTCCTCTCGCGTCCAGGCGAACCGGTTGTAGCCACCGGTGTCGGCCGAGCGACCGATGTCGTGCAGGTCCTGCCAGAGGCGTCGGAAGCCGCTCACGGCCGGGCTCGGGGGGCCGACCGCACCCCCGGGGCTCGCCATCGTGACCATGGGTCCATTGGACCAACTCCGGCGCCGTCGCGGGGGCGCAAGAGCGGTGGACTTGTCTCGGGTGCCAGACGAGTGGCCCGTCCCCCGTCGCCGGGTCGGGCCGTACTCTGGGCCGATGACGACGACAGGCGAGGGCCGAGCGCAAGATGCGCTGACGGCATCCGGGATCGTTTTCTCCATCACGCGACACGGGCGCGTGGGATCGCTGGCCGAGGCGGCCGCCGCTCGCGGGGTCGAACCGCGCGACATCGTCAAGACGCTCGTGGTGCGGCGCGGCGAGGGCGACTTCCTGTTCGTGCTCGTGCCGGGCGACCGGGAGATCTCGTGGCCCAAGCTGCGGGCGCACCTCGGAGTGAACCGCGTGTCGATGCCGGATGCCGCGACGGCCCTCGAGGTCACGGGGTACGAGCGCGGCACGATCACTCCGTTCGGCTCGACGACGGCCTGGCCGGTCATCGCCGACGTGAGCATGACCGGGCGCAGGGTGTCGCTCGGGGCGGGGGCACACGGTGTCGCGGCGACGGTTGAGGCGGATGCCGCGCTGGTCGCCCTGGGTGCCGACGTCGCCGACATCACCGACCCCCTCTAGGACCCGACTTCGTGCGACTTGCGTGCGGAAATGAGCCACTTCTCGGGCTCGGACCGCACCGAAGTCGCACGAAGTCGGGGTGTGGTCGGCGGGTGTGAGGGGTGGGGCCCGCCTGAACCCGACGGGTCAGGACTCGCGCATCGGGATGCGGACACCCTGCTCGGCGGCGGTGCGCTCGGCGATGTCGTACCCGGCGTCGACGTGCCGGATGACGCCCATGGCCGGGTCGTTGGTCAGCACGCGCTCGAGCTTCTGCGCGGCGAGGTCGGTGCCGTCGGCGAGGGAGACCTGGCCGGCGTGCAGCGAACGGCCGATGCCGACCCCACCACCGTGGTGGATCGACACCCACGACGCGCCGGATGCCGTGTTGACGAGCGCGTTGAGCAGCGGCCAGTCGGCGATCGCGTCGGACCCGTCGAGCATCGACTCGGTCTCGCGGTAGGGGCTGGCCACCGAGCCGGTGTCGAGGTGGTCGCGGCCGATGACGATCGGGGCCTGGACCGCACCGGTGCGCACGAGGTCGTTGAACGCCAACCCGGCCTTGTCGCGCTCACCCTGGCCGAGCCAGCAGATTCGCGCCGGCAGGCCCTGGAAGGCGATGCGCTCCTGCGCGCCGCGGATCCACTTGTGCAGGCGGTCGTTGTCGGGGAACAGGTCGAGCACGGCCTTGTCGGTGACGGCGATGTCCTTGGGGTCACCCGAGAGGGCGGCCCAGCGGAACGGGCCCTTGCCCTGGCAGAACAGCGGCCGGATGTAGGCCGGCACGAAGCCGGGGAACTCGAACGCCCGCTCGTAGCCGCCCTGACGGGCCTCGTCACGGATCGAGTTGCCGTAGTCGAAGACCTCGGCGCCGGCGTCCTGGAACTCGACCATCGCCTTGACCTGCTTGGCCATCGAGGCCCGGGCGCGATCGGTGAACTCCTCGGGCTTCTTCTCGGCGAGCTCGGCCCACTCCTCCAGCGCCACACCCTCGGGCAGGTAGGACAGCGGGTCGTGGGCGCTGGTCTGGTCGGTGACGATGTCGATCGGCACGCCGCGGCGCAGCAGCTCGGGGAAGATCTCGGCAGCGTTGCCGACGACCCCGACCGACCAGGCCCGACGCTCGGCCTTGGCGCGCAGCACCTTCTCGACGGCGTCGTCGAGGTCGTGGGCGACCTCATCGAGGTAGCGGTGGTCGACGCGGCGGTGCAGGCGGGCGGGGTCGACGTCGACGACGAGGCAGACGCCCTCGTTCATCGTGACCGCGAGCGGCTGGGCGCCACCCATGCCGCCGCAGCCGCCGGTGAGGGTCAGGGTGCCGGCCAGGGTGCCGTTGAACCGCTTCTCGGCCACCGCGGCGAAGGTCTCGTAGGTGCCCTGGACGATGCCCTGGGTGCCGATGTAGATCCACGACCCGGCGGTCATCTGGCCGTACATCGTGAGGCCAAGGTGCTCGAGGCGGCGGAACTCTGGCCAGGTCGCCCAGTCGCCGACGAGGTTGGAGTTGGCGATGAGCACGCGCGGCGCCCACTCGTGGGTCTGCATGACGCCGACCGGGCGGCCCGACTGCACGAGCATCGTCTCGTCGGCCTTGAGCGTGGTCAGGGTGCGGACCATCGCGTCGAAGGACCTCCAGTCGCGCGCGGCCCGGCCGGTGCCGCCGTAGACGACGAGGTCGTCGGGGCGCTCGGCGTTCTCGGGGTCGAGGTTGTTCATGAGCATCCGCAGGGGGGCCTCGGTCGACCACTGGCGGGCCGTGAGGGTGGTGCCGCGGGGGCTGCGCACGGGGCGGGCGCCGTCCATGGGGGTCTCCTTCGAGTGGTGGTCGTTGGCTTCTGCTCACCACTGTCCCGCCGGCGACCCCGCGCCAGAAGGGGGTGAGCGCCGGTGTCGTCTGGGATCTGAGACGAGGGAGTTGCGCCTACCTCAGGGTGGCGACCAGGTCGCGTCGCAGCATGGCGACCGCGTGAGCCCGGGCCCCGACGAGGGCAGGCTCGAGGGTGCAGGAGGGCGCCCGCAGCGTCACGGTTCTCGGCGCCGCCGCGAGGGCGGATCTGGCGGCCTCGAGCACCACCGGGTCGCTGCCCCACTCGCCGCCGACGACCACCTCACCGGGGTCTGCAAGGGCGATGACCGCTGTCAGCGCGCCGGCGACGGCCTCTCCGAGGGCGGCGCGAAATGCGGCTCCTGCCCGGCCGCCCGCGTTGGCTCGCCGCAGCAGGGCCTCGACGTCGACCGCGGCGCTGTCGGCCCGGCGCAGCCCCGCCGCGGCGAAGAACTCCGTGAACGTCACTGCCCGGCCCCTGCGGTCACGGGTGATCACGTGCGCGACCTCGCCGGCCAGGCCCCCGTGCCCGCGCAGCACCACGCCGTCGGCGACGACCGCGCAGCCCAGACCCGCTCCGAGGTGCAGGTACGCGAAGTCGCCGCCCCCCACCTCCGCGCGGGCCGCCCAGTTCACGTCGTTGTCGACGACGACCTCGCCCGACACGAACCCCCTCAGCTCGCCGACCGGGTCGAACTCCCCGATCAGGAACGGCGAGTCGGGCAGGTGGACCAGGCGCCCGGTCGCTCGGTCGACAGGGTCCGCGGCACTGACGACGGCCAGGGACGGTGTGCGTTCATCACGGGCAACGGTGTCTGCCACGGCCTCGGATGCCGCCGCCTTCAGGGCGCGTCGGACCCTCGCCGGCCGCGTCGGCGCGGTCAGCAACCGCTGGGTTCGTGTGTGGACGCGACCCCGAACATCCACGCTTTCGACCGTCACGGCATCCGGGGCGATGTCGACGACGAGGGCGCCGGGAAGCGCCGGGGAGAGTGCGAAGTAGGAGCCCGAGCGGCCCCGACCGGTGGTGCGCTCACCGGTGTCGATCACGAGCCCCGCCGCCAGGAGACGCCGCACGCTCTCCGAGACCGTGGGCTTGGAGATGCCGGTGACGTCGGCGAGTTCCGTTCTCGTGAGGCGCTGGTGGTCGATGAGGGCACCGAGCACGTGTTCGTCCGACAGCGAGCGGAGCAGGTCGAGGGACGGCATCACCGTGGTCACGTCCACAGTCTAGTAAGGAGTCTTGCCAAAATGCAGGACCGTCGTTAGTCTCTTTTGTAAGGAGTCCTATCAATAGGAGTTGACGCGGATGTCCGTCCAGACCCAGAGCACCGACCCCGGCCTCGCCGGGGCGACCCCAGCGGCCTCGACCGCGACCCCGCTGCCTCCCCTGCCCCACTGGGAGAGCACGCCCGAGAACCTGGGTGCGGCCATCCGTGAGGTCAAGGCCGCGCTGCGCGCGCGCATCGAGGCCTCCGGCCGCACGGTCGAGGAGGTCTTCGCCGTCGTCGAGGCGCGCGTCACCGCGCAGGTCGAAGCCGTCGAGGCCGCCCTGGCAGCAGGCGAGAACGTGTGGCCGGTCATCGACTACGCCGACATCGAGTCGGGCGCGGTGACCGCTGAGCAGCTCGAGGCGCTGCACCGCCGTGGCTGCCTCGTCGTGCGCGGCCACTTCCCCCGCGAGCAGGCCCTGGACTGGGATGCCGGGATCGTCGACTACGTCGAGACCAACCGGTTCTTCGAGGACTACCGCGGCCCCGGTGACGACTTCTTCGGCACGGTCGGCTCCAAGCCCGAGATCTACCCCGTCTACTGGTCACCCGCGCAGATGCAGGCCCGCCAGAGCGAGCGGATGGCCCGCGTGCAGGCGTTCCTCAACGCCCAGTGGGTCAGCGAGTCCGACGGAGTCCAGTGGTTCGACCCCGCCCGCGACTCCCTCTACCCTGACCGCATCCGCCGCCGCCCGCCAGGGGTCGACTCGGCCGGCCTGGGCTCCCACCTCGACCCCGGCACCCTCGACCTGTGGATGACCACGGCCTACCAGAAGGCCTTCCGTCACCTGTTCGACGGCACGGTCGAGCAGTACGACCCCTGGGATGCCGCCCACCGCACCGCTGGGCCGCAGTACCCCGGCTCCACCATGTGCTCAGCCTTTCGGACCTTCCAGGGCTGGACCGCCCTGTCCGACATGGACCACGACCAGGGGGTGCTGCACACCGTGCCGATCCCCGAGGCGATGGGCTACCTCATGCTGCGCCCGCTGCTCGATGACGTCGCCGACGACGACATGTGCGGGGTCACGACCGGGCAGGTGTTCCCCGCGAACGAGAAGTGGCACTCCCTCCTGCTTCGCGCCATGGCCGGCATCCCCGACGTGCGCGCCGGCGACTCCGTCTGGTGGCACGCCGACATGATCCACAGCGTCGCGCCCGTTGCGGACCAGCAGGGGTGGGGCAACGTCATGTACGTCCCGGCCGCGCCCTGGTGCCCTCGCAACGAGGTCTACAGCGAGCAGGTGCGCGAGGCGTTCCTCACCGGGTCCAGCCCGAGCGACTTCCCCGAGGAGCACTACGAGCGCGAGTGGCCCAACCGGTTCATGGCGGCAGACCTCAACGAGACCGGCCGCGCCGGACTCGGCATGACCTGAGCGGGCCTCCCCCAGCGCACGAGCCGATCACGCCTGGGGGGTCAAGCGCGCGGCGGGTCGCGCCTTTGGCCTCCCTACGCCAAGGGGCCGGCGACAGCCTCGGCCGCGCGGCGGATGCTCCCGTCGACGACCAGACCCACAGCGGACTCGATCTCGGGAGCCAGCCAGCGATCGGGACCGGGGCGGCCGGCATCCGACGCCGTGAGCGTGGCGACGACGGACGCCGTTGCGGGCGCCGGTTCCAGCGGCGCCCGCAGCTGGATGCCGCGCGCGGCCGTGAGCACCTCGACCGCCAGCACGCGCGACAAGCCGTCGACCGAGCGCCGCAGCTTGCGGGCGGCCGACCAGCCCATCGAGACATGGTCCTCCTGCATGGCCGAGCTCGGGATGGAGTCGACGGAGGCGGGCGCGGCCAGGCGCTTCATCTCGGAGACGATCGCGGCCTGGGTGTACTGCGCGATCATGTGGCCGCTGTCGACGCCGGGGTCGTCGGCGAGGAACGGCGGCAGGCCGTGGTTGCGCGCCGTGTCGAGGAAACGGTCGGTGCGGCGCTCGGACATCGAGGCGACGTCGGCCGCGACGATGGCGAGGAAGTCGAGCACGTAGGCCACCGGGGCGCCGTGGAAGTTGCCGTTGCTCTCGACGCGGCCGTCGGGGGTGACGACGGGGTTGTCGACCGCCGAGGCGAGCTCCCAGCCGGCGACGCGCGCGGCGTGGTCGACGGTGTCGCGGGCTGAGCCGGCGACGATCGGGGCGCAGCGCAGCGAGTAGGCGTCCTGGACGCGGGTGCAGGCCTGCGTGCGGTGGCTCTCACGGATACCGCTGCGTGCCATCAGGGTTCGGATGTTCGCCGCCGCCACGGCCTGGCCGGGCTGGGGCCGCAGGGCGTGCAGGTCGGCGGCGAAGACGTCGTCGCTGCCGAGCAGGCCCTCGACCGACATGGCCGTCGCCACGTCCGCGACGACGAGCAGGTCGCGCAGGTCGTGGATGGCCAGGCACAGCATGCCGAGCATGCCGTCGGTGCCGTTGATGAGGGCCAGACCCTCCTTCTCCTCGAGCTCGACCGGCTCGATGCCGGCGGCGGCGAGCGCGTCAGCGGCCGGCATCCGATCGCCGTTCGCGTCGCGAACCACACCCTCGCCCATGAGCGCGAGCGCGCAGTGCGACAGCGGTGCGAGGTCGCCGGAGCAGCCGAGTGAGCCGTACTCGTGAACGACCGGCGCGATGCCGGCGTTGAGCATGCCGACGTAGGTCGTCAGGGTCTGCTCGCGGATCCCGGTGCGCCCGGTCGCGAGGGTGGAGATGCGCAGCAGCATCAGGGCCCGCACGACCTCGCGCTCGACCTCGGGGCCGGAGCCGGCCGCGTGCGAGCGGACGAGGGAGCGCTGCAGCTGGCGGCGCATCTCGGTGGGGATGTGACGGGTGGCCAGCGCCCCGAAGCCGGTGGAGACGCCGTAGTGCGGCTCGGTGTCGTCGGCCAGGCCGCGAATGACCTCGCGGGTGCGGCGCACCTCGGCGAGCGACTCCGGGGCCAGGGCGATGGGGGCGCCGTGGCGGGCGACCTGCACGACCTCGTCGATGGTGAGGGGGCCGAGACCGACGGTGACGGGCTCGAGCCCGGGGGTGGCGGATGCGCTGCTCATGACGTCCATTGGAGCGCGACGGATGCCGTCCGCGACAGGCGCGCGGACGGCATACCGTCTCAGGGGCGAGACTCCCGACGGCTCCCGACCAGCTCCCGTCCCGAAATAGACCCATAGGTCGATCCAGGTACAGGACAGGCGGGGCGGGCCGTACCCCGAGTGACCAATAGGTCGATGTGGGTACGGGCTGCCCGTACCCCGAGTGACCTATTGGTCGATCTCGGTACGCTCAGCGGCGGCGACGAGGGCCGCGTACTGCCCTCCGGAAGCGGCGAGCTCGTCGTGGGTGCCCGACTCCACGAGGCGGCCGGCGTCGAGCACGGCGATCCGATCGGCGTCGCGCACGGTCGACAGGCGGTGGGCGATCGTGATGGTGGTGCGTCCACGGGCCAGCTCGTCGAGCGCCCGCTGGAGGGCCCGCTCGGTGCTGGTGTCGAGCGCCGAGGTGGCCTCGTCGAGCACGAGCACCGGGGGGTCGCGCAGGATCGTGCGGGCAACAGCGAGTCGCTGCTGCTCACCCCCGGAGAAGCGGTGCCCACGCGCCCCCACGACGGTGTCGAGTGCGTCTGGCAGGGACGCCACGAGGTCGGCGACCTGGGCGGCGGCCAGCGCCGCCCACAGCTCCCCCTCGCTCGCCTCGGGGCGGGCAAGCAGCAGGTTGTCACGCACCGGGGCGTGCACGAGGTAGCTCTCCTGCGAGACCACACCGACGATCGATGCAAGCACGTCCGGGTCGAGGTCGCGCACGTCGACCCCGTCAACCGTGACCCGCCCGGCATCCGGGTCGTGCAACCTCGCCAGCAGCCCGGCGACGGTCGACTTGCCCGAGCCGGTGGCCCCGACGAGGGCCAGCGTCGACCCGGCCGGAACCGAGAGCGTGAGCCCGGCGACGGCATCCCGGTCGGCGCCGGGGTAGCGCAGGGTGACGCCCTCGAGGGCGACCGATCCCCGCACGGATGCCGGGTCGAGCGGCACCGGGTGCGCCGGTGCCGGGACGTCGGGCACGAGGTCGAGGTACTCGAAGACGCGGGAGAACAGCGCCATCGACGCGACCCACTGGGCGCCGACGTTGAGCAGCCCCATGAGCGGACGGAAGATGCCGGCCTGGAGCGTCGTGAAGGCAACGAGCGTGCCGATCGTCATGCCGCTCGACGTCGCCGGCAGACCGGCCGCGAGGTAGACCAGCGCCGGGATGACGGCGAAGACGATCTGCATCGTGGCCATCCGCCAGCGCCCGGCCAGCTGCGAGCGCAGCTCGAGGTCGACGAGCTCGTGCGAGGTCGTCGCGAAGCGCTGCGCGTTGCGGGTCGAGGTGCCGAGCGTCTTGGCCAGGCGCACGCCGCTCACCGAGAGCCCCTCGTCGATCTGGTGGTTGAGGTCGGCGAGGTGGCGTTGCTGCTGCGCGGTCACGGCGCGCCGGATCAGGGCGACCTTGCGCGTCAGCCAGAGGGCCGGCGGGATGACGAGAAGCGAGAGCAGCGCCAGGCGCCACGAGAGCGCGACCATCGCAATCGCCGTGGCGACGGCTGTCGTGAGGTTCGCGGCGATGGACGTGGCGGTCGAGGTGACGACGCCCTGCATGCCGTTGACGTCGTTGGTCAGGCGCGACTGCACCTCCCCGCCGCGGGTGCGGGTGAAGAAGCCGAGCGACTGGCGCTGCAGGTGGGTGAACACGCGGGTTCGCAGCTCGTGCATGACGCGCTGACCGACCTGGGTCGACAGCCACGTCTGGAGCACGCCGAGCAGCTGGGTGATCGCCGCGACGGCGACCATGCCGCCGACGGCGAGCAGCAGCAGGCGGACGTCCTGCTGGGGCAGCGCGACGTCGACGATCTCGCGCACGAGGAACGGCTGGGCCAGGGACACGATGCTCGTCACGACGATGATCGCGACGACGACGGCCACCCGGCCGCGGTGCGGGCGGAAGAGCGCGAGCACTCGGGACAACTGCACGGGGGCGTCGGCGAGCTGGGCCTTGTCGCGGGGGTCGATGGTCATCGGGCCGCCACGATCACCACCGCCGCCGCCTCGGCCGCCGCGTTCTGCGCGACCGAAGATGGGGGTGGATGCCGTGACGCCGGGGCCGTGGGCCGCGCCGGCGTGAGGTGATCGGGTTTCAGTGAGGGTCGCCGTCACGGGCGTCCTCCTCTCGGACGAAGTAGTCGTGAGGTTACCTCACAATGAGTCAAACACACGACCTTGCGCTACCATTCCCCGCATGACCCGGCCCGCCTCGTCCGAGACCCCCGACCTCGGCGACCTGGTGATGCGGGTGGCGCGCACCCTGCGCCGACGCGGCGCCGAGGCCATGTCCCCGTGGGACATCGCCCCGCACCACGCGCGGGCCCTGAAGGTCATCAGCCGCCACGAGGGAATCCGGCCCGGGGAGCTGGCCACACACCTGCGGGTCGCACCCCGGTCGGTGACCGATGTCGTCGACGCCCTCGAGTCTCGCGGTCTGCTCGCCCGAGAACCCGACCCCGGCGACCGGCGGGCGACGGTGTTGGTGCTCACGGCATCCGGACGGCAGTTGATGCAGGAGATCGGGCAGGCCCGACGCGCGGACGCCGACACGTACTTCGCCCGCCTCAGCGCCACCGACCGCGCGGACCTCGAGCGCATCCTGCGCACCCTGGATACCGCGGGCTGACGCGATGGCGAATGCTCCCGCGGCCGGTCAGGCCCTCGACGTGCTCGGCCTCATCGCCCGACGGGGTGAGCCGGTGCCCGCAGCAGCCATCGCCCGCGACCTCGGCCTGCCCCGCTCGACGGTCTACCACCTGCTCACCGTGCTCGTGGAGCGCGGCTACGTGCGCCACCTGCCCGAGGCCCGTCGCTACGGGCTGGGGCTCGCGGCGTACGAGCTGGGCTCGGCCTACCAACGCCAGGCCCCGCTGGAGCGACTGGCCCGTGGGGTCATGGACCACCTCGTCGACGCCACGGGGCACAATGCCCACCTCGCCGTGCTGCACGGGCGCGACGTGCTCTACGTCATCGAGCAGCGCGCCACCGGGAGACCGTTGTTGGTCACCGACGTGGGGGTGCGACTACCAGCCGTGCTCACGGCATCCGGCCTCGCGATGCTCGCGGCCCTTCCCCCGGCACAGGTACGTGCCCTGTTCCCCGACCGCACCGCGCTGGTCCAGCGCGACGGGCGCGGCCCGGCATCCACGACGCGGCTTCGGGCCGAGCTGCAGGCGGTGCGGCAGCGGGGGCACGCCGTCGAAGACGGCCTCGTGACACCCGGTATCGGCTCGGTCGCCGTCGCCGTGCTCGACCACAACGACTACCCGGTGGCGGGGGTGGCGGTCAGCTATCCGCAGGTCGACGTGGATGCCGTGGCCGCCGCCGCGCTCGTGCGCGCGGTCACGCAGGCGGCGGGGGCACTGGGGCGGCGGCTCGGCCGGTCCGCCCGCTGACCGTGGGACAGATGTGACCAATAAGTCAGATATGTCCCACGCTGGTCGCGCCCTACGGTGGGTGGCATGAAGGCGATCACGATCCCCGAGTTCGGCGGCCCCGAGGCCATGGTGCTCAGCGAGGTGCCCGACCCCGAGCCGCGCGCCGGTGAGGTGCTCGTGCGGGTGGCCGCCGCCGGGGTCAACCGCGCCGACGTGCTTCAGCGGCAGGGCCACTACGCACCGCCGCCCGGGGAGTCCGACGTGCCCGGGCTCGAGGTCAGCGGCACGATCGAGGCCCTGGGCGACGGGGTCGAGGGCTGGTCGGTCGGCGACGAGGTGTGTGCGCTGCTCTCCGGCGGGGGGTATGCCGAGCTGGTGCGCGTGCCCGCTGGTCAGCTGCTGCCGGTGCCGGCCGGGGTCTCACTCATCAACGCCGCCGCGCTTCCCGAGGTCACGTGCACCGTGTGGTCCAACGTGTTCCTCACCGCGAACCTCCAGCCCGGCGAGACCCTGCTCGTGCACGGAGGGTCATCCGGGATCGGGACGATGGCCATCCAGCTCGGTCGGGCGATCGGCGCCGTTGTGGCCGTGACGGCCGGGTCGCCGGAGAAGCTGGCGGCCTGCGCCGACCTCGGCGCCGAGGTGCTCGTCAACTACCGCGAGGAGGACTTCGTCGAGCGGGTGATGGCCGCCACCGACGGAGCGGGCGCGGACGTCGTGCTCGACAACATGGGGGCCAAGTACCTGGCGCGCAACGTCGCGGTGCTCGCCACGGGTGGCCGGCTCGTGGTCATCGGGATGCAGGGCGGCACCCGCGCCGAGCTCGACCTCGGCGTGCTGCTGCGCAAGCGGGCCGCGGTCATCGCGACCTCGCTGCGGGCCAGGCCCCTCGGCGAGAAGGCCACGATCGTCGCGGCCGTGCGCGAGCACGTGTGGCCGCTCATCGAGGCAGGTGAGGTGCGCCCGGTGGTGATGTCGCGGCATCCACTCGCTGATGCCGCGGCCGCGCACCGCGAGCTCGAGGCGAGCGCCCACATCGGCAAGATCCTGCTCACCCCCTGACGGGATGCGGTAGACATCAGGGCATGAGCACCGTCGCCCTGGTCCTGACGGGCCTCGTGGCCCTGATCCACGTCTACATCGTGCTGCTCGAGATGCTCTGGTGGGACACCCCCCGCGGCCGTGCTGCCTTCGGCACGAGCCGCGAGCTCGCCTCTCAGACGAAGGTGCTCGCCGCCAACCAGGGCCTGTACAACGGGTTCCTCGTCGCGGGCCTGCTGCTGGCGATGGTGGGGCCGAGCGAGCACCGGTTCGCGTTCGCGGTGTTCAGCCTGGGCTGTGTGATCGTCGCCGGCCTGTACGGGGCCGCGACGGCCAGCCGCAAGATCCTGTTCGTGCAGACGGTGCCCGCAGCCCTGGCCCTTGCGGCGCAGTTCCTCGCCCGCTGACCACCACACCCCCGCACTGATTGCACTCCAGCCACCTCCCCCACTGCTCGACTTCGGGATGGGGCCGGCGTGTTGACGGGGGCGTGAATACTCGGTATACGTGTCCCACGGCGGGGTGCATACCGAGTATTCCGCGGCAGGGAGGGGGCGGCGATGTCCGTCAGATCTGGGCTCATGGCCTTGTTGTCCGAGGGGGAGAAGTACGGCGCTCAACTGCGCACCGAGTTCGAGGCACGCACCGGCGGCACCTGGCCGCTCAACGTCGGACAGGTCTACACCACGCTCGACCGACTCGTGCGCGATGGCCTCGTGGCACAGGCGAGTGAGCCGGATGCCGAGGGGCGCATCGCGTACCGACTCACCTCCACAGGCCGGCAGGTTCTCGACGCCTGGTGGACCACCCCGGTCGACCGCACCAACACTCCTCGCGACGAGCTGACGATCAAGCTCGCCCTCGCCGTGACCGCCCCCGGGGTCGACGTGCCCCGGGTTGTCCAGGCCCAGCGCACGGCCACGCTGCAGCACCTGCGAGACCTCACCCGCCTCAAGCGAGAGGCCCTCGGCAGTACGGAGGGGGCTGCCGAGGGCCCGAGGGCCGTGGAGGACCCCATCGCTTGGCTCCTCGTGCTGGAGAACCTGATCTTCGCGGCCGAGGGCGAGGCCCGATGGCTCGACCACGTCGAGACGGTCATCGCCCGACGGCGCCCTCGGCCTGAGTACGCCGATCCGCACAGGACGCCGGACCACCAGCACCCGGCCCCCCACCCGCGCGGTGCCGACCCGGCATCCGACACCACGGCATCCGGCCCCACCCATCACCACGCCAGCGCGACTCACCACACGCACACCGGGGGAAACCAGTCATGAGCACACCACACGTCGTCCTCACGGACGTCACGCGCATCCACGGCGACCGGAACATGGCGGTCGTCGCGCTCGCCGGGGTCAGCCTCGACATCCACCTCGGCGAACTCGTCGCCGTCATGGGGCCGAGCGGTTCGGGCAAGTCGACCTTGCTCAACGTCGCGGGCGGCCTCGACCGACCGACGAGCGGGACCGTCACCATCGCCGGCGACCGGCTGACCGACCTCGCGCCGCGCGACCTCGCCAAGCTGCGGCGTCGGCGCATGGGCTTCATCTTCCAGGACTACAACCTCATCCCGAGCCTGACCGCGGCGGAGAACGTCGCCCTGCCGCTCGAGCTCGACGGCACCCGCGCCGGCCAAGCCAGGCGGCAGGCCCGCCGGACCCTCGACCTGATGAACCTGATGGAGCTCTCCGACCGCTTCCCCGACCAGATGTCCGGTGGGCAGCAACAGCGCGTCGCAATCGCACGGGCACTGGTCGGCAGCCGCCGCTTCGTGCTCGCCGACGAACCGACCGGAGCCCTCGACAGCCACACCGGCGAGGAGGTGCTGCGGGTGCTGCGCGAGCGGTGCGACGAGGGCGTGGCCGGCCTGCTCGTCACCCACGAGGCGCGGCACGCCGCCTGGGCCGATCGGGTCGTGTTCCTGCGGGACGGGGTCATCGTCGACAGCACCGGCCATCGCGAGACCCCGGAGGACCTGCTCGTCGCGGGCGAGGCAGCGCGATGACCACGCTGGCCCGCCCGGGGGGCGCTCCGAGCAGCGGCGCGGACGAGCACCCCGATGCGCCTCGCCACGCCGCCGAGGCACCTGCCGAGATCAGCCGGTTCGCCGCCTGGCGGGCAAGCTGGGCGGTTGCCCTGCGTATGGCCCGGCGCGACGTGCGCCGCCACAAGGGCCGTAGCGCCCTGATCATCGTCATGGTCACCGTGCCGACGGCCCTGCTGAGCCTGGTGCTGACTCTCGCCCTGACGTCCGACATCCGCGGCGCCGAGACCATCCCGATGCTCATGGGCAACGGGCAGGCGCTCATCGAAGGCCCGGACTCCAGCCGTGTCCTCCAGGGCCCAGATCCCGCCAGGGGGTTCGGAGGGTCAGAGGGTGCGGCGCGACCCATCCCCGGGTACGACCCGGAGAGATCCGGCGAGGAGAACTCCGAGGCCATCGCGGCACTCATCGGGGGAGCACCAGTCTCTGCCGTGCGGCACTTCGACGCCCGGCTGACCGTCGACGAGCGCCGTGTCCGCGTGAGCGCACTCGCGCTGGACGGTCGTGTCGGGCTCGGCGACAAGCTCGAGCTGGTCTCCGGGCGCTGGCCGGCGGGAGCCGACGAGGCACTCGTCACGGCATCCGGAGTCGACAGCGGCCTGCCCTCCACCGGGCAGCAGACGCTCTCCATCGCGGGGTCTGACCGCACGCTCGCGATCGTCGGCGTGGCCCGGGCAGCGAGCCTGTACGACACCGTGGGGCTCGTGACGGCTGTCGAGCCACCTGATCTGGAACAGTCCTACGGCGGGTGGATCGTGCGCGGCACGGACCCGGTGACCTGGGCGGATGTGCGCACCCTCAACGAATACGGCCTGCGCGTCTCGTCCGCATCCGTCCTTCGCGATCCGCCGGCGATCAGTGAGTTGCCAGCAGAGGTGCAGGAGTCGGCCTCCGGCGAGGACAGCCAGATGCGACTCATCGCCGGGATGGGTGGCGCGATGCTGCTCATCATCACCACCCTGCTCGTCGGGCCGGCATTCGCCGTCAGTGCCGCGCGCCAGCGCCGCACGTTGGCGCTCGCGGCGAGCAACGGCGCGACCACCGCAGTGCTGCGCCGAACCGTGCTGGCCTCTGCGCTCGTGCTCGGGGCCACGTCCGCCCTCGCCGGAACGGCTCTCGGGGTGGCCCTGACCCCGCTGCTCATCCGCGGCCTGAACCGCTGGGCCGACTACGGCGTCGACGCGCCGCTGGACATTCGATGGGTGCTGCTCGGTGGCATCGCCCTCTGCGCGGTTGTTAGCACCCTCATCGCGGCCCTCTTGCCCGCACGGCGACTCGGGCGCCTCGACATCGTCGGCGTCATGCGAGGTCAGGCGGTCTCGCCTCCCCCGAGCAAGGTGGTGCTCGCCGTCGGTGCCGTCCTGAGCGCCCTGGGCGCCCTGGTCATCCTCGGGTCCACGGGCGTCGCGGGCCTGCCGAGCGTGACCCGACTCCTCGGCATCCAGACCGGAGGCGACTACGCCGTCACCGTTGGCGCCGTCGTTCTCATCGTCGGGTCACTCTTCCTCGTACCGGTCGCGTTGGCAGGGATCGGTCGGCTCGGCTCGCACCTCCCGACCACGCTGCGGATAGCGGCCCGGGACCTCGCGCGCCATCGTTCGCGCAGCGCACCCTCGGTCGCGGCGGTCCTGGCGGCGGTCGCCGGACTGAGCTTTGGGCTTACTGGGCTCGCGAGCGACACCGAGGAAAGTCGGCGCACGTACATCCCGGTCACCCTTCCCGGCGAAGTGGTGGTGCGAGCATGGGCCGAACCGATCACCGCCGACGCCATTCGCGCCGCGGCACCGGGCCTGATCGTCACCGAGAACGTCGCAGCCGGCGCTGTGGACCCGATGAACGGTTTAGACGCCGTCCCGACCGAGCCCTACCGGCTCGAGTTCGTCTCCATCGTCCCGCCCGGGTGCACCGCAGCCCGCACCATCTCGGACCCCGAGTGGGACGCTGCCGAGAATGCGCGATACCTGGCTGCTGAGGAGGCTGGCACCACCGATTCCTTCGTGTTCGGCACTGCGCCCTGCTCGACTGGCGGAACAACATACGGCGGCACGGGCTCCACCTTGCTGCTCCCTGCCGAGGAGATCGTGCGACGCCTCGGCCTCGACGCCGCTCAGGCGGACGCCGTGCGCGCCGGAGCCGTCATCACCCGCGCCCTGTCACCCGCCACCGCGTCCGGCGACCAGGTGAGGGTGGCGCGGGGCACCTTCGTCATCGACCCCAACGCCACCGGGCCCACCGACCCACAGGTCGAGGTGCTCCAGGAGGCCAGCCTTCCCGCAATCCAACTGGCCGAGTCAGCGCAGACCGAGGGCAAGATGCTCGGTGCCAGCCTCATGCTGGCATCGGACTCCGTCGTGACCACCGGGTGGCCCTCTCGGCCCGAGAGCTTCACGGTGCGGGACGCGGCAGGTGCGCCCGTCACCCAGGAAGCGGTGGAGCGGTTGAGGGCGGCACTCGGCGACGGGTTCGAGGTCTCCGTGGAACGGGGGTTCACCCGCGACGACCGCATCGTGGTCGCTGCCCTGCTGGGGGTCTTCGCCCTGCTCATTCTCGTCATCACGCTCACCTCGACAGCTCTCACCGTCGCCGAGCAGCAAAGTGACCAGGCGACCTTGGCAGCGCTCGGGGCCACTCGGGGCACCCGGCGACTCATGGCCGGGGCCGCCGCTTTCCTGCTCGCCGCGGTCGGGTGCGTGCTCGGGGTCGCGGTCGGCCTCGTCCCGGGCATTGCGATCTCACGAGCGCTCACCAGCGCCGGGTGGGATCCCGTCAACGGTGTGCCCGAAGGACAGGAGACGATCCTCGTCATCCCGTGGCTCTCTCTGCTCATCGTGGGCGTGCTGGTACCGATGGTGGCGGGCGCGATCGCGTGGGCCGGCATCCGCAAGGCCCCGCAGATCACCCGCCGTTCCACCTGACCCCCTCCTCCGCGACTTGTTGCGCTCCAGCCACCTGCGAAGCGGCCAACCGCGCGCGGCAGACCCGAACCCCCGTCGGAACTTTCTCGCCCGATGCCACCAGCTTCACCATGACACCACTTCATTAGTGGTGCGAACCTGAAGTTTCTGGCACCGGGCGAGAAAGTTCAGGCGGGGTGGCTGCGGACGCGAGCCGGTAGGATGGGCGGAGCACAGGGTCCTGGTGCGTCCTTGGAGGCGGGTTCGGCGCACACTCGTTTCGCCCTCCCCGGGCGCAGACCAGGAAGCCGCGCATGTCCCCCCTCGCCTCCTACCGGCGGCTGTTCAGCCTCGCCGGCCCGCTCTACGTCGCCATTGCCTTCATCGGCCGACTGCCCCTGGCCATGGCCCAGATGGGCACCCTGCTGCTCGTCGCCGGCACCACCGGCTCCTACGGCACCGGTGGCGCCGCCGCCGGTGCCCTGGCCGTGACCAACGCCATCGGTGCCCCGATCGCCGGGGCCCTGGCCGACCGCGTCGGGCAACGGCCCGTCGTGTTCGTCCAGTCGGTGCTCGGCGGGCTCGGGCTGATCGCCCTCGTCGTGCTCGCCCACGCGCAGGTCACCCCGTGGATCGTCATCCTCACCGCCGCCCTCGCCGGCGCCGCGATGCCGCAGATCGGCCCGCTCGCACGGGTTCGCTGGCGCCCCATCACCCGCAACCAGAAGCACCACCAGCCGCGCCTGATGGAGGCCGCCTTCTCCTACGAGGGCGCCGCCGACGAGGCCTCCTTCGTGCTCGGCCCGGCACTGCTCGGCCTCGTCGTCGTGCTGGCCAGCCCCGAGCTCGCCCTGCTCATCGCCGCCGCGATCCTGCTCGTGTTCGGGTGCGCGTTCGCGCTGCACCCCACTGCCCGCCTCACCCACGCCCACCGCCCGGATGCCGCCGCCACCGGCCGTCTCGTCACCGGCACCTTCGCGATCCTGCTCGTCGCGCAGCTGCTCATCGGAGTGGTGTTCGGGTCGATCCAGACCGGCACGACGGTGCTCACCACGGATGCCGGGCAGAGCGGCCTCGCGGGGCTGGTCCACGCCTGCCTCGGTGTCGGATCGGTCATCGCCGGGCTCGCCGTCGCGGCCCTGCCCCCCCGCTTCGGATACGGCTCCCGCGTGCTCGTCGCCGCCCTGGGCCTGGCCCTGCTGTCCTTGCCGCTGCTCGTCACCGACACGGTGCCGCAGCTGTTCGCCGTCGTCCTCGTGCTGGGCTTCGTCGTCGCCCCCTACATGATCAGCGTCTTCATGCTGGGCGAGCGCGCTGCCCCCGTCGAGCGGGTCGGTGCGGCGATGACCCTGCTCGCCGGGGCCACCGGGCTCGGGTACGCCCTCGGCTCGGCCACCGCCGGACGCCTCGCCGACATGCACGGCCACCCCGGCGCGTTCGCCGTGACCGTGGGAGCGGCGCTGACGGCGGCAGCCCTCGCGACGGCATCCCAGCCCGCCCTTCGCCGCGTCTGACCCTTCGCGCCCGGTGATCGGATGCCGTCAGCGCACCTCGCGCTCGACGCTCAGCACGTCCCCCACCTGGCACTCGAGCACGTCGCAGATCGCCGTGATGGTGCTGAACCGGACGGCCTTGGCCCGGTTGTTCTTGAGCACCGAGAGGTTGACGACGGTGACGCCCACAGCGTCGGCGAGGGCCGCCAGGGTCATCCCCCGCTCCTCGAGCAGTCGGTCGAGGTGGCAGACGACCCGGTGCGGCTCGTCGACCGGCATCAGACCAGCCCGTCGACGTCGTCGCGCAGGCGGCTGCCGGTCTTGAAGGCCTCGGCGAGCAGCGCGACGACCAGGCCGGCGATGAACCAAGCCCACGGGATGTCGAGGTGGGCCGAGAGGGGGAGGCCTCCGAGGTCGACGTCCCCGAGCAGCGCCCCGTGCGCCGACATGGACAGGAAGAACGTGAAGAACGGCCCGACGAGCAGCAGCGCCGCCAGCTGGCGCAGACGGCGGACGTTGCGTGCGACGAACGGGTCCCCGGCGGCGATCGTGCGCATCACCGCCACGATCAGCAGGCTTCCGGTGGCCAGGAGGGCGACGGTCAACAGCCCGGGCGCGAGGTCGAGCAGACGTTGCGCCACCGTGGGGTCGGCCAGAGTGACGTCGTAGGCCGCGGCGCCGTAGGAGGTTCCGACGGCATCGAGCTCGGGCACGGTGACGTCGCTGAGGAACGGGAGCGGGATGCCGTCCCCAGCACCCCAGCGCTGGATGGGGACGACGACGCCGGCGAAGCTGGTGAGCACGACGACCAGCCCGAGCAGGATGCCCAGCCCCCAGCGGTCACTGCGGTCGAAGGCGAACCAGTCGCGACGGGGATTGCGTGGTGGTGCCGTGGGTGTCGAGTTCTGGTCCATGAGGGGCTCCCTTGTTCGGTGCATATCGACTTTCGATAACACTGATTGACGATATGCATATCGTTTGTCGATGTCAACCCGGTGGTGCCGAATGCCGTGGGGCAGGATGGGCGCATGAGCGAGCACGACACCACCACCGGCGACCAGGACTCCTCGACCGAGGACCGGGCCGTCCCCGCAACCGTCACGAGCGACGGTGAGCGAGTCGTCGTCGTCACCCCCGACGGCATGGGCGTCGCCCACCACGACGAGCAGCCCCAGGGCGAGCGTGAGGGGCGCCGCGAGCGCCCCAGCAACCCGGCAGACCTCGTGGAGCAGCCGGCCAAAGTGATGCGCATCGGCTCGATGATCAAGCAGCTCCTGGAGGAGGTGCGCAGCGCCCCGCTCGACGAACGCGGCCGGGCCCGACTCGCCGAGATCCACAGCCGCTCGATCGCCGAGCTCAAGGACGGCCTGGCCCCCGAACTCGTCGAGGAGCTCGAGCGCATCGCCCTGCCGTTCCGCGAGGAAGCCCCGAGCGACGCCGAGCTGCGGATCGCCCAGGCCCAGCTGGTGGGGTGGCTGGAAGGGTTGTTCCACGGCATCCAGACGGCGCTCGTCGCCCAGCAGATGGCCGCGCAGGCCCAGCTGCAGCAGATGCGGGCCCTGCCGCCGGGCACCTCCCACCCCGCGGGGCCGCCGTCCGGCGCCATGCCGCACGGCCAGCCGGCGCCGGGAGGCCCCGCCTCACCGGGTCACGCCGAGGGCACCGGCCAGTACCTCTGACGCCAGACCGGCATCCGCCGCCGTCCCCAGATCGACCAATAGGTCGATGGAGGGACACGCCCGCCGGAACAGGCTGTACCCGGACCGACCTATTGGTCGATCTGGGAACGGGTCAGGAGGTGGCCTCGGCGGCCGCGCGGCCGGCAGCCCGACCGCTGAACAGGCAGCCGCCGACGAAGGTCCCCTCGAGCGCGCGGTACCCGTGCACGCCGCCACCCCCGAACCCGGAGACCTCACCCGCGGCGTAGAGGCCGGGCACCGGCTCACCCGAGGGGTCGAGCACCCGCCCGCTGAGGTCGGTGTGCAGCCCCCCGAGGGTCTTGCGTGAGAGCACCCGCAGGCGCACGGCCACGAGCGGGCCGCGCTTCGGGTCGAGGATGCGATGGAGTGGGAAGGCCCGCTTCGTCAGCCTGTCGCCGCGGTACCCCCGCGCCACCCGGATCGCGGCGACCTGCGCGTCCTTGGTGTACGCGTTGTCGACCTGCCGGTCGCGCTCGACGACCTGCCGCTCGACGTGCGCCGGGTCGAGCGGTGCGTGCGGGGTCAGCTCGTTCATCTTCGCGACGAGCTCACCGATGGTGTCGGCGGTCAACCAGTCCTCACCGTGGTCGAGGAACGCCTGCACCGACGGCTGGACCGCGGTGATCGGCCGCTTCAGCACGTCGCGGTAGCGGCGCTCGGTCAGGTCGAGGTTCTGCTCCGACCCCGACAGCGCGAACTCCTTGCCGGCGAGTGCCCGGTTGAGGATGAACCACGAGTGCTCGACACCGGTGTGCTGGAGGTGATCCAGCGTGCCCAGGGTGTCGAACCCCGGGAAGTACGGCGCAGGCAGCCGATTCCCGCGCCCGTCGAACCACATCGCACTCGGCCCCGCGAGGATGCGGATGGCATGGCCCGGCCACACCGGGTCCCAGTTGCGCACGCCCTCGACGTAGTGCCACATCCGGTCCCGGTTGACCACGGCGCCGCCGGCCGCCTCGGTGATGGCGAGCATCCGCCCGTCGACGTAGGCCGGCACACCGGTCAGCATGTCGGCCGGGGCCTCTCCCAGCCGCTGCGGCCAGTTGGCGCGGACCAGGTCGTGGTTGCCGCCGATGCCGCCGGAGGTCACGACGACGGCCAGGCCGCCGTACTCGAACTCACCCTCGACGATGCGGTTGCTCGCGACGCCGCGGGGAGACGCGTCAGGTGCCAGCACCGACCCCCGAACCCCCGTCACCACACCACTGGCGCGCACCAGCTGGTCGACCCGGTGCCGCGGCCGGTAGATCACCCGGCCGGCCGCGATGTGGTCGCGCACGCGCTGCTCGAACGGCGCGACCACCCCGGTGCCGGTGCCCCACGGGATGTGGAAGCGCGGCACCGAGTTGCCGTGCCCGCCACTCGTGCCGTCCCCCCGCTCGGCCCAGCCGACGACCGGGAAGAAGGAGATGCCGCGCTCGCGCAACCACGACCGCTTCTCACCGGCAGCCCACTCGACGTAGGCCCGCCCCCACTGCCGCCCCCAGTGGTCGGGCCCGGGGCTGCCGTCGGGGTTGGTCAGGCGGTCCCAGCCCGCGGTGCCCTGCCAGTCCTGCCACGCGAGCTCGAGCGAGTCCGAGATGCCCATGCGGCGCTGTTCCGGGCTGTCGACGAGGAACAACCCGCCGAAGCTCCACCACGCCTGACCCCCGAGGTTGGCCTCGCTCTCCTGGTCGAGCAGCACCACCGAGCGGCCCGCATCGGCGAGCTCACACGTGGCGACGAGGCCGGCGAGGCCGGCACCCACGACGACGGCGTCGGCATCCATTGGTGCACCCTAGCGGCGACCTCTCGCGTCGGCCCCGGACAGGCCCTCAGACAGGCACCTCGTCCAAGGTGTCAGACGTGCACGCGCAGCCGCCCCTGCTCGACCTGGGTCGACAGGTGGGCGACATCGGGGACGACGATCCCGGCCAGTTCACGAAGCTCCTCGGGCGCGGTGGTGCTCGTCACCGCGACCAGGCCACGGCATCCGGCCTCGCGTGCCGCCCGCAGCCCCGCCATCGAGTCCTCGATGACCAGGCACTCACCCGGGTCCACCTCGAGAAGGCGCGCGCCGAGGAGCCACGGGTCGGGCCACGGCTTCCCGCGCTCGACGTCGGATGCCGTGACGACGACCGGCGGGTGGACCAGCCCGGTCGCCGCGATGCGCGCCTCGGCGAGGTCACGCGTTCCCGACGTGACGATGGCCGTGGGAACTGAGGCGTCGGCGAGTGCCCGGAGCAGTTCGGCGGCTCCGGGCAGCACGACGATGTCGTCGACGTCGGCCACCTCGATCTCGCGGATGCGCTGGTGGGCCTGCTCGCGCACCTCGGGCTGCAGGAGCCCTTCGATGACGTTGGCGGCGGTCACCCCGTGCATCCCGCGCAACCGCATGGGGTCGACGCCGAACTCACCACACCACCGCAGCCACGACCGTTCGACCGCGGCGATCGAGTCGACGAGCGTGCCGTCGAGGTCGAGGAGGACACCCTCGAAGGGGGCGTCGAACGGGGCTGAGGCATCGGGCATGAGGGCAACCCTAGGTGCCCGACCTAGGGTTGAGGCATGCCCGCACGCAGGGGGCGGCCCAGGACCGCCGTGCTCAGTGCGACGGTCGCCGTCGTGGCGCTCGTCGGCGGATGGACGTGGGCCGCCGCTCTGCAACCCGGGGGTTTCGACGCCCGGTCCGAGACGATCAGTGCCCTCGCCGCCTCGGCCACCCCGCACCGCTGGGTCATGACCGCCGCGCTCGTCGTGACCGGGCTGGCCCACGTCGTCACGGCCTGGGCCCTCGGATCAGCCCAGCGCACCGGGCGCGCGATCCTCGCCGCTGGTGGTGTCGCGACCCTGCTCGTCGCCGCCGTGCCGTTGCCGTCGCGCGCCGAGTCCTCGGCCGCGCACACGGCGGTCGCCACGGCATCCTTCGTCCTGCTCGGCATCTGGCCGTGGTTCGCCGCCAGGGAGGGCGGTGCGCGGGTGCTCACCCACCGCGTCGCGCGCACGGCGGCCGTGGTGCTCACGGCATCCGTCGCGAGCCTCGGGCTGGGGCTGAGCAGCGCGTCCTTCGGGCTCCACGAACGGGTGGTCGCCGCCCTGACGGTGATCTGGCCGCTCGTCACGGCGATCGGGGTGTGGTGGTGGGCAGGCCACCGGATCGGCTCACGTCGGGTCCTTCAGGGCCTCGGGGTGCTCGCCGTGACCGTGGCGTGCATCGCCGCGGGTGTCATCGCGACGACGGTTGCCCCCGCGACGGCCCACACCCGCAACTACCAGGCCACCGTGTCGCTCGACCCCGACCCGACCCACCTCGGCCAGATCCTCGCGACCACGGCGTTCGGTGACCTCGAACTCGGCTTCTCCGGGGTCGCCCCCGGCATCCGCTCCGTGCCACAGGTGAACGCGAGCATCGCCGACGAGCTGTCCCGCCCCAACGTCAGCCTCGCGTCACTGCGACCCGGTCCGGCCGAGCTGAGCGAGGCCATCCGCGAGGTGGCCGTCGACGTCCTCCTGCGCTTCGCCATCGGCGGGCTCGTGCTGATCGGTGCGGTGGTGGGGGCGGATGCCGTGCTGCGCCGCCGTCGCCCCCGGCTCACCCTCGTCGTCGCCTGCGGCACGGGGTGGGTGCTGGCCACCGCGCTGACGGCGGCCTCGTTGTACGCGACCTACCAGCCGCAGCGCCAGGAGACCTTCACGTCGACCGGCATCCTCGGCACCCTGCAGCGCAACCAGGGCATCCTGTCCGACGTCGAGGCCCGGGCCACCCAGGTCGCGCCGTACCTGCGCAACGTCATCGCCCTGTCGACGGCGTTGCAGCAGAAGTACTCGGCGGCACCCCTCGAGGCCGACACCGCGCTGCGCGCCCTGCTCGTCAGCGACATCCACGGCGGCAACCAGTACTCGTTGATGCGCACGATCGTGCAGGAGGAGTCGGTGAACGTCGTCATCGACGCCGGCGACCTGCTCAACTTCGGGACGGTTGCCGAGGGTGAGGCGGCCGGCATCTTCAGCGGCATCGAGTCCCTCGAGGTGCCCTACCTGTTCGTCCGGGGAAACCACGACGCGACGAGCGCGACCGACACCGCCGTCCTGGCCCGGCTCGCGCAGGTGCCGAACGTCGTGCTGCTCGAGCCGACGCCCGGCGAGTACACCGAGGCCAGCATCGGGGGCGTCACGATCTCGGGGTTCAACGACCCGCGCTGGTTCGGCGACTCGGGCACCGGCTCGCCGGCGAAGCAGGTGCCCGCCCGCGAAGCCTTCGTCGCCGCGTTCGGTGGGCGGACGGCATCCGACGTGGTCGTGAGCCACGAACCGTGGGCGCTCAAGGGAGTCGAGGGCGGGGTGCTCGTCAACGGGCACATGCACTCCACCGACCTCGAGGGCAACCGGGTGCAGATCGGCACCTTCACCGGCGGTGGGCCGGTCAACCACTTCGTCGAGCAGGCCCCCGGGGAGGAGCTCGTCGGGCAGCCGTCGGCCTTCGACGTGCTGACCTTCGGCACGAACTGCCGACTCGCGACGCTCACGCGCTACCGGTACAGCAACGTCATCGAGGGGCGGCCGAGCTACGACGGGGTGCAGCTCGTCAACGGGTCGCGGATCGACCGGCGCGAGGTGGACCCCGAGCGGGTGTGCTCTCGCGACGAGCCGCTCACGACGGCCACGGTGCTGCCGGCCTCCGCCCCCTCACCCTGAGTCAGGGGCGCAGGACCGCGCGGTGGGCCACGTGGGCCTTGGGCACGTCCCCGCAGCTGAGCGGGGCGTCGGGCAGGGCCTCGCGCACGACGTCGACGACCGCGCGAGCCGGCAGCGATCCGCGGCCGTAGACCTCGACCGTCGTGTGGTCCCCGTCGGTGTCCGCGGCCCCGGGGGCGAGGTCGTCGAGGTCTGCCGGGCCGTGCTCGGCGAGCACCGCGGCCAGGGCTGCCTGAACGGGCGGGTCCCATCGGGTGGTGCCGCGCAGGAAGCGAGCATCGGTGCGCCCGGCGCGATGTCCCATGACGGCGGCCAGCGCGTTGTCAGGGTCGAGCTGGCCGAAGCAGGCCCCGTCGGGCAGTGACAGCAGCGTGCCGGCGAACCGGTGCCCACCGAGGTGGGTGCACTCCCAGACCTCCTCGGGCAGGGCCTTGGCCAAGGTCGCCGCGATCGGCCGACCACGCACCGCGCAGCAGGCGTCACGGGTGGCGTGGGTGCACACGAGCACCATCGGGTCGGCGTCCTCGTCGCTGTCGGACAACGGCATCCCCAGGGCATGTGCCGCCTCGCGCAGGTCGTCGGCGGTCCGCCAGGAGCCCCTGACGCGGGTGCGCCTGATGGTGTCGATCGCGAACCACGAGTGCGGGTCCTCACCGGGCAGCCGGCGGCCGGGGCGGCGCACGAGCAGGACCTTGCCCCCGAACGACGCGCAGATCCGGTCGATCTCGGCACCGAGGGATGCCGTGAGCGGAGGCGTGGCGAGCGGCTTCTTCGCCCACGGGCCCTGGTGCTCGATGAGCAGCCAGCGCGACGCGACGGGGGCACTGCCCGCCAGCGGGTCGCCACGGTGACGCGAGGCGACGGAACAGCGCGAGAGATCAGTCAGGGCCACCGTTCGATGCTACGCGGCGGATGCCGTCCCGCTCATCCCCGCGGGGTGCACCTGACTCCGCGGATGTTGGGTCTCGACGCAGGGGGCTGCGAGGGAGGACGCTGGGTGCGCGGCAGGATCCTGCTGATTCGAGGAGAACCCCATGGCCCGACGACGTGCCCTGTCCACCGCAGCCCTCGCCGCCACCGCGGCCCTCGTGGTCTCGGCCGCACCGGCCCACGCTGCGAACCCGTCCTACGTCGCGCTCGGCGACAGCTACTCCTCGGGCACCGGCACCCGCAGCTACATCTCGGACGGCACGAGCTGCCTGCGCTCGGTGTACGCCTACCCGTCGCTCATCGCCTCCGCCAAGGGGTACGACCTGAACTTCCGGGCCTGCTCGGGCGCGAAGATCGCCGACGTCTCGAACACCCAGCTCTCCGCCCTGAGCTCCAGCACGGCCTACGTGAGCATCTCGATCGGCGGCAACGACGCCGGCTTCGCGAGCGTGCTGACCACGTGCGCCCAGCCGGCGTGGCTGAGCAACTGCAACGGAGCCATCGACAAGGCCCAGGCCTACGTGAACCAGACCCTCCCCGGCGCCCTGAACACCCTCTACGCCAACATCAAGGCGCGGGCTCCCCAGGCCAAGGTCACCGTCGTCGGGTACCCGCGCATCTTCAACGGGGTCGACTGCAACCTGCTCACGTGGTTCTCCTCGAGCGAGATGACCCGCCTGAACGCCATGGCCGACCTGGTCAACTCCACGACCCGCGCTCGTGCCACCGCGGCGGGCTTCTCGTTCGCCGACCCCACGACCCCGTTCGTCGGGCACGCGGTGTGCTCCAGCTCGGAGTGGATCAACGGTCTGTCCAACCCGATCCAGGAGTCCTACCACCCCAACCGCACCGGCCAGGCGAGCGGCTACACCCCCACGGTCAGCCCGTACCTCACCGGCTCGACCGTCACCGCCACCGCGGCGCTGCTCACCACGGCCAAGGGCTCCACGAAGAAGTTGGCCGACCAGCAGAAGCGCTACGCGGCATCCGATCGCGCCATCAAGCCCGCGCTCGTGCTCGCACCCGACCTGAGCACCCCCGCAGCGAAGGCGGCCGCGCAGAAGGCCGGGGTCGACCTGTCGAGCCGGGCCAGCATCGACGCGGTTGACCGCGTCTACTCGGCGCGTCAGGCAGCGGAGTTCGCGGCCCGCTGACGCGCTACCGTCGCGGGGTGCCCACGGACAACCAGCCCGACCGACCGCTCGTCGCCGGAGTCGACTCCTCCACCCAGTCGTGCAAGGTGGTGGTGTGCGACGCGGTAACCGGGGAGGTCGTGCGCACCGGTCGCGCCGGCCACCCCGACGGCACCGAGGTCGACCCGCGCCACTGGTGGTCGGCGTGGCAGGAGGCCAGCGGTGGCGGCCTGCTCGACGGCGTCAGCGCGATCGCCGTCGGCGGGCAGCAGCACGGGATGGTGCTGTTGGACGAGTCGGATGCCGTGGTGCGGCCGGCGCTGTTGTGGAACGACACCCGCTCGGCGGGGTCGGCGGACGACCTCGTGGCCGAGCTCGGCGCGCAGGCCTGGGCCGACGCCACCGGGGTCGTGCCGGTGGCGGCCACGACGGTCAGCAAGCTGCGCTGGATGGCCGACCACGAACCCGAGAACCTGGCCCGGGCCTCCACGTGCGTGCTCCCCCACGACTGGCTGACCGGGTGCATCCTCGGCGAGGGGTCGTCGGGGCCACGGGCGTGGACCACGGATGCCGGGGACGCCTCCGGCACCGGCTACTGGTCGGCGGGCACCCGGTCGTACCGCGAGGACCTGCTCGCCCTCGCCACGCGCGGCGCCGACCTCGCCGTGCCGCGGGTGGCGGGGCCGTCCGAGGTCGTCGGCCACACGGCATCCGGCCTCGCCGTGGCGGCGGGGACGGGCGACAACATGGGCGCAGCGCTGGGGCTCGGGTTGGTACCCGGCGACGTCGTCGTCTCGCTCGGCACGAGTGGCACGGCGTTCGCCCGCACCGACGTCGCGAGCGCCGACCCGAGCGGCTCGGTGCAGTCGTTCGCCGACGCCGAGGGCGGGTTCCTGCCCCTGGTGTGCACGCTCAACGCCGCCCGTGTGCTCGGGGCGGGTGCCGCCATGCTGAACACCGACCACGCCGGGCTCGACCGGTTGGCGCTGGCTGCGGCGCCCGGTGCTGGCGGGCTGACGCTGCTTCCCTACCTCGACGGAGAGCGCACGCCGAACCTGCCGACGGCCACGGGGTCGCTGCACGGCCTGACCCGCTCGAACGCGACGCCCGAGAACCTCGCGCGGGCCGTCGTCGAGGGCATGCTCCTCGGGCTCGCGGCGGCGGTGGATGCCGTGCGCGCAGCCGGGTGCCCCGTGCACCGGGTGCTGCTCATCGGCGGTGCGGCCGCGTCGGTCGCCGTGCAGGAGGTGGCCGCCAACGTGTTCGGCGTGCCCGTGGCTGTGCCGGGTGCGGGTGAGTACGTCGCGGTCGGTGCGGCGCGGCAGGCCGCGTGGGCTCTGGCCGGGGGCGAGGCGCCTCCGGTCTGGGACGTCGCCGTCGACGTCACGGTCGAGCCCGACGAGGCCGTGCGCGATCGGGCCGCCGAGGTGCGTGGCCGCTACGCCGCGACGGTGGCGGCAACGTACCCGTGAGGGTGGCGAGCCCTCCCAGGGTGGTGCGCCCCACCCGAAAGGTGGCGGTTTCGGGATCGCTTGCTGCGGGGTCTTCCTGTGAGCCAGGGGTCGCACACCACCTCCAGCACTCATTGCGCCGCGCAAGCAATCCCTTCACGGCTGCAACGACTTCTCACAGCACCCCAACCACCCCGCTCACAGGTTCGGCCTACCGACCCCTGTCACGCGGTCGTTCCCGGCTCGAGCCGGGCACCCGCAGGCACCGTGACGCCTCGGCCGATGACCGAGTCGCGCCCCACCACGGCGATGTGGTGGTCGTGGGCCCGCGTGGCCCGGGTCGCCTGACCCACGCGTGCCCCGACCTCGACCCGCACGCCCTCGTCGAGGATCGCGGTCACGACCCGAGCGTCACGCGAGACGCGAACGCCGGCCAGCAGCACGGCATCCTCGATCACCGCGCCGGGCTCGACCACGACGCCGGGCCCGAGGACGCTGCGCCGCACCGTCCCCTTGACGCGGCACCCGGCGCTCAGCACGACGTCCTCGAGCACGGCACCCGTGTCGACCCGTGACGCGGGCAGTTCGGGCCACCGGGTGAGCAGCGGCCAGTCCGGGCGGTCAAGCACGTCGACGCGCCCGGCCAGCAGGTCGCGGTGGGCCGACAGGTACGCGGCAGGGGTGCCCAGGTCTGCCCAGTACCCCTCGTGCGGCCAGGCGTGCACGACACCGTCGCGGATCATGCGCGGCAGCAGGTGCTCGCCGAAGTCGCCGATACCGGTGTTGCCGTCATCGGTGTGCGACAACTCGCGGCGCAGGTCCTCAAGGGTGGCGAGCAGCACGGTCGGGTCGTAGACGAAGACCTCCGCCGCGATCGTCGTGCCGCTCGGGCGCTCCGGCTTGTAGTCCAGCCGCGCGACGCGCGAGCCCCGACCGATGGTGATGACGGCCTTGTCGGCCGCCTGGGTCAGCGACACCTCGGTCGTGACGACCGTGCAGTGCGAGCCGCGCTCCAGGTGAGCGGCCACGACCGGGCGCAGGTCGAGTGCCAGCACCTGGTCGGTGCTCATCACGACGACGGCGTCCGGGGCGAACTCGCGGATCGCGTCGGAGAACCGGTGCAGGTCGTCGCCGTTGCCGTTGGAGAAGCCGTCCTGGGCCGCCGATCCCCCGCCCTGCTGCGGCATCAGCCAGCGCAGGCCCCCGCGGGTGCGGTCGAGGTCCCACGGCCGACCGGACGCGAGGTGGTGGTGCAGCGACCCGGCCTGGTACTGCACCGACAGCCAGACGTCGGAGATGCCACTGTGGGCGCAGTTGGTCAGCGCGACGTCGATCAGCTGGAACGACCCGGCGAACGACAGGGCCGGCTTGGCCCGCTCACGCGTCAGGACGTCGAGCCGAGACCCCTGACCACCCGCCTGGACGACGGCCAGGACCCGCGGGTTCGTGCGCATGGGTGACACTGTGCCGGATGCCGCGGCCCACGGGCGCTTTAGGGTGGGGGGATGAGCGCGAGTGCACGAGAGTTCGACATCGTCCTGTTCGGCGCGACCGGATTCGTGGGGCGCCTGACCGCTCGCCACCTCGCCGCCGAGGCCCCCGAGGGGGTGCGGATCGCCCTGGCCGGTCGCTCGCAGTCACGCCTCGAGGACCTGGCGCGCGGGCTCGGGTCGCAGGCCGCCGGGTGGCCGCTGCTCGTCGTCGACGCCACGAACCCCGATGCCGTGACCGATCTCGCGCGCCGCGCTCACGTCGTCGTCACGACCGTCGGGCCGTACGTGAAGTACGGCGTGCCCCTGGCAGCCGCGTGCGCCGAGGCCGGCACCCACTACTGCGACCTCACCGGTGAGGTGCTCTTCGTGCACCGCAGCATCGCCGCCAACCACGAGACCGCGAAGCGCACCGGGGCGCGCATCGTGCACGCGTGCGGCTTCGACTCGATCCCGAGCGACCTCGGGGTGATGCTCACGGCGCAGGCCGCCAAGGCCGACGCTGCTGACCTCGGCCGCACCCACCTGGCCGTCCGGAGCATGAAGGGCGGGTTCAGTGGCGGCACCATCGACTCGGCCCGGGTGCAGGTCGACGAGCTCAAGGCAGACCCCACCACGCGCCGCATCGTCGGCGACCCGTGGGCCCTCGCCGAGGGTCCCCGGCCCGGCCGAGACCGCAAGGTCGCGAGCGAATCCGGTGCCACGGCATCCGGTTCGTCGGGTTCTTCCGGTGCGTCGGGGCCGGCCGCGGTGCTCGCGAAGCTGGCGAAGGCGTCGCCGGTCAAGCGCGATGCCGACAACGGCCACTTCACCGGCCCGTTCGTCATGGCGGCCTTCAACACCCGGATCGTCGCCCGGTCGGCGTCGCTGCTCGGGTACGGCGAGGGGTTCCGGTACGTCGAGTACTCCGACTACGGCAGCGGCCCGACCGGCGCCTTCGCCGCGGGGATGACGTCGGTGGCCCTTGGGGCAGGGCTCGCGGGGATGTCGTTCGGGCCGACTCGGTCGCTGCTGGACCGGGTGCTGCCCAAGCCCGGCGAGGGCCCGAGCGAGCAGGCCCAGGCGGCCGGACGGTTCCGCATGGAGGTCACCGGCGAGGCCACCAACGGGGCACGGTACCGAACGACGGTGGCGGCCCCCTACGACCCGGGCTACAGCGGCACCGCGGTGATGCTGGGCCAGGCCGCGCTCGCCCTGCTGCAGGACGGTGACGCGCTGCCCGATGCTGCCGGGGTGCTCACCCCCGCGACGGCGATCGGGATGCCGCTGGTCGAGCGGCTGTGTGAGCACAAGTTCACGCTCGACACGGTTCGCCTGCCCGGCTGAAGCCGGCCGGCGGGGCCCGGCGGGGCTCGGCGGGGCCCGGTGTGGCCCGGCCCAAGGGGGGCGTCCACGAGCCATTGCGCGCGTGAAGCAATTCATTGCGGCGGGCAACGACCCCTGCAGACACCCCCCATCCTCCGCCCCCTCAGCCCCTTGCCTCCGCAGCGCCGGGCCTGCCAACCGGCAAAGCCGACATTCGGCCGAGCCTGCGAACGGGGTCCGTGCTCGCGCACTCGGCTGATCGAGGCATTGCCGGTTGATGGGTCCGCCGCACGGCGGGCGAGCACGGTGTCAGCGTGCGATGGCGGCGGCGATCCGCTCGGCGTCGATGCGCAGCTCGCGCAGCATCCCCGAGATCGGGTTCGTGAAGCCGGTGAACCACAGCCCGACAGCGCCCGGCGGCTCGTGGGCACCGTGCACCACGGGCAGGCCTCGCCCGTCGAGCACGCCTCGACGGCAGCCACGGGTTCGACGCGTCGCGTGCGGATCGCGTCGACGATCCCGACGTCCTGCACCGGCACCCGCCCCACGAGCACGCGCGAGTACATACCCGGGTCGGCGCGCGGCATCCCGTAGGCGCTGAGGTCGGGTTCCTGGACGGCGGCCAACCCATGAGCCACCCGGTCGACGAGCCGGGGCGGCAGGCGACGCACGATGATGCCGGTGCCCTGCGCGGGCCAGCCCAACATGTCACGACGGATGATGTGCGGCGGCGTGCGCACGGCCAGCCACACCCGGGTGGCCCCGTGCTCGGCGAGGTCGGTCGCGATCTCGGTGCCCGTGTTGCCGGTGCCGACGACGAGGACGTCGCGGCCGGCGTACGGGCGACCGTTGCGGTAGTCGCGGGCCAGCACGAGGTCGCCGGTGAAGCCGTCGAGGCCCGGCCAGTCGGGGGTGACCGGGGTGTGGTTGTAGCCGGTGGCGACGATCACGTGCTCGGCGGCGAGCGGGGGGCCGTCGTCAAGGTGGACCAGCCACCGGGCGCTGTTCGCTGCGGTGTCGCCGGCCGCGGCGTCCCCGAGCCACCCACCGGCCGAACCGGCGTGGGATCCGGTAGCCCGGCAGGCCCGACCACCGCCTCGGCGTGTGCAGGTGCAACCGTTCGTAGTGCCTGCGCCACGAGCTGCCGACCTGGCTGTCGCGGTCGACGACCAGGGCCTGAACCCCACGCGCACCGAGCGCGGCAGCCGCGGCCAGCCCGCCGGGTCCGGCACCGATGACGACGACCTGCGCTGGGCTCATGCAGGCACCGTACCGACGGGTCACGAAGGTTCGGGTGAGAACGGTCTCCCCCGACGAGCCGCCTTCGCCACGGCCCGATAGATTTGACCCACGAAACCCAGCGCAGGAGGCTCGATGTCCGAACCGTCGCCCGTCACCACCCTCACCGATGACGCCTGCTGGGAGATGCTGCACGGGCAGGAGTTCGGTCGGCTGGCCTTCCACCTGGCCGACGAGGTCCACCTCGTCCCGATCAACTACGCCGTCGACGCCGACCGGCGAATCGTGTTCCGCACCGCCGAGGGCAGCAAGCTGCTCGGGCTGACGATGAACGCTGATGTCGCCTTCGAGATCGACGAGTTCACCGAGGACGAGGCAACGAGCGTCGTCATCCGGGGTCGCGCCCGCCAGCTCGAGCACCACGAAGAGGCCGAGACCGAGCTGCTGCCGCTGCGCCCGTGGGTCAACACGGCGAAGTTCAACACGATCGTCATCGAGGTCGACGAGATCACCGGGCGCAGGTTCGGACTGACCCGCCCGTGGCTGCACATGAGGCCCCAGGAGGACTGAGCTATCGCGGTGGTCATCCGATCGATCGAGCCAGGTGACTGGCCGGCGTTCTTCCCCGTCTTCCACGACATCGTCGAGGCTGGTGAGACCTACGCCTACCCGCTCGGCCTGACGCCCGAGCAGGCGTGGGATCTGTGGGTCGAGGAGCCACCCGGGGTGTGCGTCGTCGCCGTCGACGAGTCGGGGGCCGTCCTCGGATCGGCGAAGTCAGGGCCCAACCGGCCAGCCCGCGGGAGCCACGTGGCCACGGCATCCTTCATGGTGTCGCCCACGGCCCGCGGGCGTGGCGTAGGTCGCCGGCTCGGTGAGTGGGTGCTCGAATGGGCCCGCGAGCAGGGCTATGCCGCAATGCAGTTCAACGCCGTGGTCGAGACGAACGAGGCTGCTGGCGCCCTCTGGAAGGACCTCGGGTTCCGGATCATCGGCACGGTCCCCGAGGCCTTCGAGTCGCGCACCCACGGCCGTGTCGGTCTCCACGTGATGCACCGGTACCTCTGACGTGGGCCGACCGGCGCGCGCCCCTCGAGTGGTCGTCGCCAGCGACTCGTTCAAGGGTTCTCTGACGTCGTTGCAGGTGGGGGATGCCGTCCGCCTCGGGTTGCTGGACGTCGCGCCTCACGCTGAGGTCGTCGTCGTGCCGATCGCCGACGGTGGAGAGGGCACCGTCGCTGCTGCGGTGGCGGCTGGGTGGCGCGCCGTGCCCGTGGCAGTGCACGGCCCGACGGGCTTGTGGGTGACCGCGACGGTAGCCGTGAGAGGCGGGATGGAGGATCTGGCGCCGATCCCGGTCGCCGAACAGGGTCTGATTCCACGTATCGGCACTGCTGCGCCACAGCGCAGCACTGCCGATACGCGCCACCGCACCCCTGATCCCCCTCCCCTTCAGCCCGAAGAGACCCCCACCGTCGCTCTCGTGGAGATGGCTGATGTCTGCGGGCTCGGGCGGTTGCCGGACGCAGTTCCGGCACCCCTCACCGCGTCGAGCCGCGGTCTCGGCGAGGCGATTCGCGCCGCTCTGGACCTCGGGGCGGCAGAGGTCATCGTCGGCGTCGGTGGCTCGGCCAGCACAGACGGCGGCGCCGGAATGCTCGCTGCCCTGGGTGCCCGACTGCTCGATGCCGGCGGGGTTGATCTCCCTGACGGCGGGGCCGCGTTGGCTCGGCTGGCCCACCTCGACCTCAGTGGGCTCGACCCGCGCCTGGCCCACACCTACATCGCCCTGGCCGCCGACGTCGACAGCCCACTGCTCGGCCCGACAGGTGCGGCTGCGGTGTTCGCGCCGCAGAAGGGCGCCACCCCTGCCGAGGTCGACCTCCTCGAAGCAGCGCTCACCCACTGGGCTGACGTCGTCGAGTCACACCCCGACGTACCGATATCGACCAATAGGTCGCTTCAGGGACAGGAAGGCGGCGTACCCCGAGTGACCGATTGGTCGATGGGGGGCCGGATGCCGGGGGCCGGCGCCGCGGGCGGCATCGGCTTCGCGCTCATGGCCGTCCTCGGGGCGCACCGCCGCTCCGGCATCGACGTCGTCCTCGACCTCGTCGGGCTCGACGCAGCCCTCAGCCGGGCCGACCTCGTCATCACCGGCGAAGGGTCCCTCGACGCCCAGACCCTGACGGGCAAGGCAGTGCGAGGCGTCGCCACACGGGCGACCGCGCACGGCATCCCCGTCGTCGCGGTGTGCGGCCGACGCATCCTCGACGACGCCGGCCTGACGGCCCTCGGCCTGCGCGCCGCATACCCGCTGACCGAGCTCGAGCCCGACGTGAGGCGCTCGATGGAGGCTGCCGCGGCTCTGCTGCGTCGCACAGGTCAGCGCATCGCGCACGAGGAAACGCAGCCGCCCGCGGAGTGAGTGGCGCGAACGCCGTCCGCGACGATGGACTCGGCCCCTGCCGGCACGTCCTACAGGTGCCGAGTCCATCAGGCCCGTGGCTGACCCTAGGCCAGATTCAGGCGCTTCTTCCCGATCATGACCGTGCCGGCAGAAAGCCCCACCATCACGACGACAAACGTCATCGTGAACGATTCGACATCGACGATCCGACCAATAAGCGCAAAAGCAAGACAGGCGAGGACCACACCCAACAGGGTGAAAGTCAGCAACCTTTGCCTCGATCCTCCGCGTCGCCATCCGAGCGTGCTTGCGCCGAGGAAAACGATGGGGATCGCAATGGTGAGGATGAATCCGCCGATAGATGAGCCATTCACGCGTAACAGCCTCTGCGTCCGCTGAGGTACACGCGGAGATTGGGCTTCGAGGTGGAGCAGCGACCGTACTCATTGACGTAGTACGCGGCGATCGTGACGATACCCACAAGGGCAGCGCAAGAGGCCCAACCCACGCCCGGTATGGCGCACACGGCCACGGACAAGGCAGCTACTCCGCCCGCGAGCAGGGCGCTCTGGTCGACTCGGTTGAACGAGATGTATGGTCCCCTCCAGCCGTCCCACCCCGCACCAAGGTCCTGCGGGGACCCGCCCTTGGTCTTTGTGGGCGGAGCCGCCATGACGAGTTCGCTGCCATTCTGCAGGGCGTAGGCGATCGTGCCATCTCCCCGGGCAACCGCGCCGTCTGCCACTGCAGCGTTGAAGATCTCCATGTACTGCTCGACTGTCATGTCAGGCGACGAAGGCCGAGCCTGAATGCTCGACTGCGCAGCGACTGCTGCGCTGGGGCTACCGGTCGGCGCGGCGGTAGCAGCCTGGGGCGCAATCACGGTGGCTGCCAACGCCACCCCTGCACAAATTCGTCGAATCTTCATTCTCGTCCCCCCAGTTTTGCCCCCTATTTGTGGCGAGTGCCCTCAGCGTGGGGGCATCCAAGGTCTTCTGCAACTGGAAGAGCGAAGATGGCGAATGCTGCTTCGCCATTGCATCTGGATCCTTCACATCGTCGTCCTCCAAACCGGATGAGGGCTCCCTGCTGCGGCACACCGGTCAGCGCATCGCCCGCGACTGGCTCAGCCACCCACCGGGCTGACCGCGTCCCGGCCGGCCAGCACGGCGAGCACGTTTGCCACGGCGAGGTCAGCCATCGCGGTGCGCGTCTCCACCGTCGCCGAGCCCACGTGCGGCAGCAGCACGACGTCCTCACGCCCGAGCAGGCCGGGATGCACTCGCGGCTCGTCCTCGAAGACGTCGAGCCCCGCCCCCGCGATCTCACCGGCATCGAGCGCCGCCACCAGGGCAGCCTCGGCGACGACCGGCCCTCTCGACGTGTTGACCAAATGCGCGCCCGGCCGCATCAGCCGTAGCTCGCGCGCCCCGATGAGATGGCGCGTGGCCGGGGTGAGCGGGCAGTGCAGCGACACGACGTCGGATGCCGTGAGCAGCTCGTCGAGGTCGAGCACCGCCGCGTCGAGCTCACCCACCACGGCAGGATCCGGCGACGACCGCCCTGACAGCAGCACCCGCATGTCGAACGCCTTCGCCCGTCGAGCCGTCGCCAGCCCGATCGCCCCGGGCCCCACGATGCCCAGGGTCTTCCCGCGCAGGCCCACCCCCAGGTGAGCGGTGAGGCTCCATCGCCACGGCGTCCCGGTACGGACCCGCCGCTCGGCAGCGCCCAGCCCCCGTGTCGACATGAGGATCAGCGACATGGCGATGTCAGCCGTGGCATCCGTCAGCACCCCCGGCGTGTTCGTCACGAGCACCCCCCGCTCGCGACAGGCGGCGACGTCGACGTTGTCGTACCCGACGGCCACGTTCGCGACGACGCGAAGCCCCGGCCCCGCGGCATCCAACACCTCAGCGTCCACCCGGTCGACGAGCATCGCGACCAGAGCGTCGACCCCGGGCAGGGCGGCCAGGAACTCGTCCCGGGGCATCGGGGCGTCGATGTCGCGGAAGACGACGTCGTGGCCGGCCTCGCGAAGGCGCGCCACGGCATCCCCCACGACCTGAGCAGTGACGAGAACGCGCCCCATGGTCACATGATCTTCCGGACCAGCGGCAGGGGCAGGTGACGCATCGCCTTGCCGAGCGGCACCCACGGCCAGACCGGCACCAGCGCGTTGGCCTTCTCCTTCTCCATGGCGTCGACCATCGCGGCCACCCCGGTGCGGGTGTCGACGATGAACGGGGTCTTTGTGACCCGCTCGTTCATCTCCGAGCGGATGTAGCCCGGGTAGATCGTCGAGACGCGGATGTCGAGGTCGGGCTCACCGAGCATCTCGTTGCGCAGGCCCTCGGCCAACGCGGCCACTCCGGCCTTGGTCGCGGCGTAGGTCGTGACGGTCTTGCGCATGCCGCGCATGGCCGACACCGACGAGATCATGACGAGGTGACCACGCTTCTGGTCACGAAAGATCTCCATCGCGGCCTCGCACTGGGCCAGGGCGGCGACGAAGTTCGTCATCGCCGTCTGCCGGTTCGCGTCGTAACGGCCGGTGCCGATCGGGGCACCCTTGCCCAGGCCCGCGTTGACGACGACGCGGTCGATGACCCCGAGGTCGTCGCGGAAGGCCCGGAACACCTCGAACACCTGGTCGTCGTCGGTGACGTCGAGCGCCCGCAGCTCGACGCGCCGCCCCGGGTGCTTGGCGACGATCTCGTCGCGCAGCTCCTCGAGGCGCTCGGTGCGGCGGGCCGCGAGCGCGAGGTCCCAGCCGCGGTCGGCGAGCTGGCGGGCCATCTCGGCGCCCAGGCCCGAACTGGCGCCGGTGATGAGGGTGGTGGGCATGTCGTGATCCTTCGGGTCAGGGCTGGCGATCAGGGTTGGCGACCAGGGCGGAGGGACGTGGCGTGGGTCAGTAAGGGGTCAGGGCTGCCCGGCGAGCAGGGCGCTGCACCGCGCGTCGAGGATGCGCACGAACTCCCCGAAGCGGGCGTACGCCGGGTTGCTCGTCTGGCCGTGGTGGTAGCGGTAGTAGATCTGCTGGGCGATGCCGGCGAGCCGGAACGCGCCGAAGACGTCGTAGAACAGCCACTCCTGCGGCGTCACGTCGAGCCCACGCGCAGCGCAGTACCGCTGCACGACCTCGGCGCGGGTCAGCATGCCGGGCGTGTGCGTCGGCTGCAGCCGCACGGCCAGGAACGCCGGGTCGTCGTCGGCCTGCACCCAGTAGGCCAGCGCCGAGCCGAGGTCCATCAGCGGGTCACCGACGGTCGCGAGCTCCCAGTCGAGCACCCCGACGATGCGGGTCGGGTCCCCCGCGTCGAGCACGAGGTTGTCGAACCGGAAGTCGTTGTGGATCACCACGTGCGGCCGATCCGCCGGCTGGTTGGCCTCGAGCCACGCGATGGTGGCCTCGAAGTCGCCGACGTCGGGGGTGTGGGCGCGGCGGAACCGCCCGCTCCACCCCTGCACCTGGCGCGCCACGTAGCCGTCACCGCGGTCCAACCCCGCGAGTCCGGATGCCGTGACGTCGACGTCGTGCAACCTCACCAACGTGTCGATCGCGTTCTCACACAGGGCCCGCACCCCCTCGACATCGAGCCCCAGCTCGGGCGGGATGTCGCGACGCAGGATGGTGCCCTCGATGCGCTCCATGACGTAGAACGGTGAGCCGATGACGCTCTCGTCGTCGCAGAAGGCCACCATCGCGGGCACGAGCGGGAACGCCTCGGCCAGCGCCGCCTGGAGGTCGTGCTCGCGGCCCATGTCGTGCGCGCCCTTGGCCTTGGTGCCGAACGGTGGGCGACGCAGGATGAGGTCGGGGCCACCCTCGAAACGCAGCAGGTACGTGAGGTTGGACGCCCCACCGACGAACTGGCGCACCTCCGGCACGCCGGCGAGCTCAGCCCGGTCGACGGCATCAGACGCGTTCTCGCGCAACCAGACTGTGACGCGCTCGACGTCGAACGCGTCCTCGTCGCGCACCCCGGCGAGTGCCTCAGTCACGGGTGAACTCCGCGGGGTCGGCGCCAGCACGCCGGGCCAGCCGCTTCGCCTGCGCGGTGAGCATGCGGTCGTAGAGCGGGCGGACGAACCGCTTGGCGTAGTACGCCTGCCGGCCGAGCTTGTCGGTGAGGATGACCCGCTTGCGCGCGTCGACGCCCTTGAGCACGATCGCGGCGATGTGCGCGGCATCCACCGACGCCTGGGTGATGAGGCGCACCCCGGCCTCCTGCATCGCGGCGTCCTTGCCGGAGAACGACTCGTGCAGGTTGGTGCGGAAGAACGCCGGGCAGACGACCGAGACGTCGATCGACCACGGCGCGAGCTCGAAGGACAGCGTCTCGCTCAGGGCGACGACCCCGGCCTTGGTCGCGTTGTAGCTCGACATCCCCGGCCCGTGCACGAGCCCGGCGAGCGAGGCGACGTTGACGATGTGGCCCGACTTCTGGGCCTTGAACATCGGCGTGAAGGTGTGGCACCCGCGGGCCACCCCCAGCAGGTTGATGTCGACGACGCGCTCCCAGTCCGACATCGACTCGACGTCGATGCGCCCGCCGGTCGCGACTCCCGCGTTGTTGACGAGCAGGTCGAGGCCACCCCAGGTGTCACGCACCCACGCCATCGCGGCATCCCAGTCCTGCTGCGAGCGCACGTCGAGGCGACGGTAGGCGGCGCCCTCGGGCACGGCATCCGGCCGGTCCTCGGCGAGGTCGACGACGAGCACGGTGTCCCCCCGGTCAAGCATGAGCTCGGTGAGGGCCAGGCCCAGCCCCGAGGCCCCGCCGGTGACGAGGACGCGCCGGCTCATCGGCTGCCGCCGGTCGTGGCGCCGGTCGTCGAACCGGATGCCGTTGCGGTTGATGCCGTTTCCGTCGCCGCGCGCTCGGCGTAGGGCCGCAGCAGGTGACGGGCGACGACGCCGAGGTGCACCTCGTCGGGGCCGTCGGCCAGGCGCAGGCTGCGGGCACCGGCGTAGGCCGCGGCGAGCGGGAAGTCATCGCTCATGCCGCCACCACCGTGCAGCTGGATGGCCAGGTCGATGACGTCGCAGGCCATCTGGGGCACGGCCGCCTTGATCTCGGACACCTCCGACTGGGCGCCCTCGATGCCCACGGTGTCGAGCTTCCAGGCGGCGTGCAGCACGTGCAGCCGGGCCTGGTTGATGGCGATCCGGGCCCGGGCGAGCCGCTCCCGGTTGCCACCGAGGTTGGCGATCGGCTTGCCGAAGGCGACGCGCTGGGTCGAGCGCTCGCAGGCCAGCTCGAGCGACTTCTCGGCGAGGCCGATGAGGCGCATGCAGTGGTGCACGCGCCCCGGCCCGAGCCGGCCCTGGGCGATCTCGAAGGCGCGCCCCGGGCCGACGAGGATGGCGCTGGAGGGCAACCGGACGGCATCCAGATTGACCTGTCCGTGACCGAGGGGCTCGTCGTAGTGGCCGAGCGCGGTGAGCATGCGCTCGACCGTGACGCCGGGCGCATCCATGGGCACGAGCACCATGGAGTGCTGGCGGTGGCGGTGGGCGCTCGGGTCGGTGAGCCCCATGAAGACGCCGATGCGGCAGTCGGGGTGACCGGCGCCGGTGGACCACCACTTGCGGCCGTCGAGCACGACCTCGTCGCCGTCGAGGGTGGCGGTGGCCTGCATGTTCGTGGCGTCCGAGCTCGCCACGCCCGGCTCGGTCATGAGGAAGGTGCTGCGGATGCGCCCGTCGAGCAGCGGCTCGAGCCACTGCTCCTGCTGCTCGGGCGTGCCGTACTTGAGCAGCACCTCCATGTTGCCGGTGTCGGGGGCGTTGCAGTTGAACACGAGCGGCGCCAGCGGGGAGCGGCCCATCTGCTCGGCGACGCTCGCGTAGTCGGTGTTGCTCAGGCCCGCACCGCCGTCGGTGCCGAAGCGCTGCGCGTAGGTGTCGCCGTGGCCGGCGGGGAGGAAGAGGTTCCACAGGCCCTGGGCGCGGGCCCTGGCAGCGAGGTCGGCGAGCGCCGCAGGGGGTGGCCAGGAGTCCTCGCCGCGCGCGCGGCGGGCGGCGATGTCGGCGAGCATCGCGGGCTCGGCCGGCTCGATCTCGGTGTCGACGAACGTGCGGACGCGCTCGGCGAGGTCAGCGGCGCGAGGGGACGGGGCGAAGTCCATGCCCTTGACCATAGAGGGTTGTTGAGCAATGCTCAATAGTGTGAGAGAGGCATCACGGGTGCGCATGACCCCGGAGGACCGGCGCCGCCAGCTCGTCGGCATCGGGCTGCGCAAGTTCGTCGAGCGCCCGGTGCAGGACCTCTCGCTCGACGAGGTCGCGGCCGAGGCCGGCGTCTCGCGCGGGCTGCTCTTCCACTATTTCCCGAGCAAGACCGACTTCCATCGGGCCGTGGTCGAGGCGGCCTGGCGGCGGGTCGGGCGCAACGTCACCCCTGATGAGGATGCCGTCGGGCCGGTCGCGGTGCGCCAGGTCGTGGAACGCTTCCTCCTCCAGGTGGAGCGGCGCAGGGACACCTACGTCGCGCTCGTTCTCGGCCAGGCCCCGATCGCCCGCGCAGCCGGCGTGGTGGGCCCTGCCGAGGTCGGCGCGGCGACGGTGGCGGGTGGCAGCGGCGCTGACGCGACCCCGCAGGCACGTGGCAGCGGAGTCGACGGGCTGCGCGGACAGCTCGCCACCCTCGTGACCCAGGTCGCTGACCTGCCGGATGCTGCGCTACCCGCGGCTCACGGGTGGGTCGCCTACCTCGAGGACCGAGCGCTGCAGTGGTCGGCCCTGCCGGAGGACCAGCGCGAGGCCGAACGCCAGGGCCTCGTCGAGCACTGCACCCAGGCCCTGGCCCTCCTCACCCGGTAGACGCCACGGGCCGACATAGTCGAGGGGTCGAGACACGCCGAGCCCCGTCGCGGATCCCGGGCGTGTCTTGACTCCTCGACTACCCGGCGCAGTTGCCAACCGCGATAGATACCCGGTGGGGTATTGTCTGGGCATGCTCGACGCCCTTCGCCTGTGGACCCGGCGACGCTGGGTGGCGGCTGCGACGGCATCTGTCGTGACCGCCCTGGTCATCGCCCTGCCGACGGCGATGATCCCGTCACCGGTCTTCGGCCGCGAGATCGCCACGACGTGGTGGGCCTGGCCCGTGCTCGCCGTGACCTCGGTGCTGAGCGGCCTGCTCTTCGCCACCTACGTGCGCGAGCCCGGCGGGCAGGAAACCGGCGAGGCGTCGATCAACCGCGAAGGGGCCGCAGGGGGCCTCCTCGCGTTCTTCGCCGTCGGCTGCCCGGTGTGCAACAAGCTCGCGCTCATCGCCCTGGGGTACACCGGGGCGCTGCAGTGGTTCGCGCCGGTCCAGCCGTTCCTCGGGGTGGCAGCGGTCGGGCTGCTCGCGTGGGCGCTGCGAGCCCGGCTGCAGGGCCAGCTCGCCTGCCCGAGTCCGGCAGCCCCGCGGAGCGGCACAGCGGCGGACCTGCCAACCGGCAAAGAGCCGGCCCGGTCTTGATTCCAGCGGTCGACCCCGCTCAGCAACCGCCGACCGGCGCTCCTTTGCCGGTTGGCAGGCCCGGCCTGTGCCGCCTCGGTCAGGTGCGCGCCGCCGGCTCGACCGTCACCGGCACGCCGTTGAGCACCGCGTTGCCCGACACCGACTCGACGACGGACGGGTCGGTGAGGTCGTTCATCGACACCCCCGGCACGTCGACGGCGTTGCGCAGCCGCACCCCTTCCCGCGCCTGCCCGTAGCCGTGCGGCAGCGACACGACCCCGGGCATGAGGTCGGCTGACGCCTCGACCTCGACGCGCACCTCACCGACCGCTGACCGAACGACGACGACGTCACCGCTGTGGATGCCGCGCGCGGCCAGGTCGTCCGGGTTCGCCAGGAGCGCGTGGCGGGGTTTCCCACGGATGAGCCGGGTCGAGTTGTGCAGCCAGGAGTTGTTGTCACGCTGGTGACGGCGGCCGATGAGCAGCAGCTCACCCTCTGCCAGCACCGGGCCGGACACCAGCGTGGTGAGCAGGCCCGGCAGCGCCTGCGCCACGAGGTCCGGCAACAGGTCGATGCGCCGGTCGGCTGTGGCGAGCCGACCCGGCAGTCGCGGCTTGAGCGGGCCGTGGTCGGCCCCGGCCACCGTCTTCTCGAGCTTGGCGATCGACAACCGCGCCCCGGAGGAGCGCAGCAGCGCGTCGAGCTGGCGCCGGGGAGTCAGGCGCAGACGCGCCTCGGTCTCGAGGGTGGCCCGCGACCACCGCTGCTTCAAGCCACCGCCGCGTTCCCGCAGCAGGGCGGTGCCGAGGTCGCGCGCGATCTCCCAGTCGTGCTTGGCACCGACGGGTGGGGTGAACAGCGCAGGCGACCAGCGGGCCGTGTCCCGTACCGCGAGCAGGTGGAAGACGATGTCGTAGTGGTCGCGTTGGAGCGGGCTCGTCGGCGGCAGGATGACGTCGGCGTGGCGAGTGGTCTCGTTGACGTAGAAGTCGATCGCCACCATGGCGTCGAGGCCTGCCAGTGCCTCGTCGAGCCGGTGCCCGGCCGGCGTCGAGGACACCGGGTTGCCAGCAATCGTCAACAGGGCCCTCACCTGGCCCTCACCGGGGGTGGTGATCTCCTCGGCCATGGCCGACACCGGGAACTCGCCGCCGAACCCGGGCAAGCCGCGCACGCGGGTGCGCTTCGTGCCGAAGCCCCCGGGCGAGAGCACCCCCCGCCCGATGAGGTCGACGGCCGGGGTCGTGAACATCGTGCCGCCGGGCCGGTCGAGGTTGCCCGTGAGGATGTTGATCGCCTGCACCGCCCACTGGCACACCACCCCGTGGGCCTGCGTCGACACCCCCATCCGCCCGTGGACCGCAGCCGACGGCGCGGCCGCGAGGTCCCGCGCGAGGCGGTGCACGGCATCCGCCGACATGCCGGACACCCGTTCGGCCAGTTCCGGCGTGAAACCGGCCACCGCGTCGCGCACCCGGTCCATGCCGTGCACGTACTCGGCCGGGGCGGCGAGGTCGCCCTCCAGCAGTTCACGCACGATGGCGAGCAGCACCGCGGCATCGGAGCCCGGGCGGACGAAGTGGTGCTCGTCGGCGATCTTGGCGGTCTCGGTGCGGCGCGGGTCGAGCACGACGAGTCGCCCTGAGCGAGCGGCGAGTTCGCGACGGCGCTGAGGGAAGTCGGGGACGGTCCACAGCGACCCGTTCGAGGCCATGGGGTTGTGGCCGACGAGCACGAGCAGCGCGGTGCGGTCGATGTCGGGCACGGGCAACAGGTACTGGTGGCCGTACAGCGCCCACGACGCGACGTGGTGCGGCAGCTGGTCGACGGAGGTGGCGGAGAACCGGTTTCGCGTGCGCAACAGCCGCACGAGCGTGGGGTGGTGGGTCAGGGCGCCGAGGCTGTGGACGTTCGGGTTGCCGAGGTACACCGCCAGCGCGTCGTCCCCGTGCTCGGCCTGCACCGCGCTGAGCCGCTGGGCGGCGTAGGTGATCGCCTCGTCCCACGACACCTCCTTCCAGGTCCCCTGGGCGGTGCGCACCACCGGGGCACGCAGGCGGTCGGGGTCGTCGTGGAGGTCCTGGAGCGCAAAGGCCTTGGGGCAGATGTGCCCCCGCGAGAGCGGATCCTCCTCGTGCCCGCGCATCGAGACGATGGCGTCGGAGTCGTCGAGCTGCACCTCGAGCCCGCACATCGCCTCGCAGAGGGTGCAGGTGATGTGCCGGACGTCGCGGTCAGCCGGTGACGTCTTCGGCTGCGACGTCATCGGCGACGAGGGTCGAACACCGGGACGGTCCGCTTCATGGCGGCCTCGCGGGCGATGGTCGTGTTCTTCGTCGCGAGGAGCTTGGCCTGTTCGATCCGCTCGCGCGCGAACGTGCGGCGGTCGGAGGAGGACCACGTGCGGCCGAAGAGGCGCTTGGTGGCGGCCACGGCATCCGGGCTGCGGGTCGCGACCTGCTCGACGAAGGCGGTCGCCGCGGCGACCGGGTCGGCGTGCAGCTCGCTGGCCAGCCCGAGGTCGACGGCGCGCTCACCGCTCACGACCTCGCCGGTCATGGTGAGGCGCTTGGCGACATCCATGCGCACCTGCTGGGACAACGCCTGGATGCCGCTCATGTCCGGGACCAACCCCCACTTGGCCTCGAGCACGGACCACTGCGCGTCGGCGGTGGTCATCCGCAGGTCTGCGGCGAGGGCGATCTGGAGGCCGCCGCCGTAGCAGTGACCGTGCACGGCCGCCACGACCGGGACCGGCACCCGCCGCCACGCCCAGCAAGCCTCCTGGAACAGGTTGGTCCCTCGCCAGGGGTTCGGCACGAAGGATCGGGCGACCCGCGGCGGGTTCTTGAGCACCGTCGCGAAGTCGAGCCCGGCGCAGAACGAGTCGCCCTCGCCGGCGATGACCACCCCCCGCAGGGTGCGGTTCGAGGTGAGCTCACGGGCGGTGGCGACGAGGTCCTCGAGGGTGTCCAGCGTCAGCGCGTTGAGCTTGTCGGGGCGGTTCAGCCGGACCTGGGCGACGCCGCCCTCGACCCGGCACGTGAGGGTGCTCGGCATACCGCCACCCTACGGACCACCACCGGATGCCGTCGCGGTTGCGTGTGTCGCATCACCCTGCGTCGTCGTGACGATCCACGCTGGCGCGGACTTCCGTTCGCGGCTGAGAGAGGTCGTGGGGGTGCTGTCAGGATTCCTTGCCGCCCGCAAGGAATCCCTTGCCCTGCGCAAGGGGCTCTAACGGCACCCTTACGCCCTCTCTCTCAGGATCTCGTCGAGCACGGACACCTCTCACATGATCTCGTCGGGCACCGGCACGAGGTGGGTGTCCGACCGGGCGCCGTAGTCCCGAGTGCGTCAGGAGACCTGCGCCGCTGAGGAGGACGCATCCCGACCGGCCGGGCCACCGGGTCGGATCGACACCCGCCCGGGGTGGTCGCGCCGGTGGTTGAGCAGCGAGATGCCGAGGATGACCAGACCCAGCACCGCCAGGCCCACTCCGACGACCGAAGGCGCCCGGTAGCCGTAGTCGGCCGCGATGACGAGCCCGCCGAGCCAGGCGCCGAGGGCGTTCGCAAGGTTGAGCGCGGCGTGGTTGCTGGCCGCGGCCAGGGTCTGCGCCGACCCCGCGACCTGCATGAGGCGCAGTTGCAGGTTGATGACGAGGACAGACGCGAGCACCGAGGTGAGGGCGAGGACGATCAGGGCCGGCACGGCATACGAAGCCACCGCCGCGAACACCCCGAGGGCGAGGCCCATCCCGACCAGGCCGATGACGATCGAGCGGATGACCGACCAGTCCCCCATGCGTCCGGCGACGATGTTGCCGATGAACCCCGAGACGCCGAAGACGAGCAGGAAGAGCGGTACGGCGGATGCCGGCAGACCCGTCACCTCGGTGACCGTCGGGGCGATGTAGGAATACATCGCGAACATGCCGCCGAAGCCGACAGCGCCGACGCCGAGGGTGAGCCACACCTGGAGGCTGGTCAGGGCGCTCAGCTCGCTGCGGACGGTGCGGGTGGGGTCTGCGGGCAGGTGCGGCACGGCGTACGCGATGAGGGCGACGGTCGCGACCCCGATGACGGCGACGAGGACGTAGGCGGTGCGCCAGCCGTAGGCCTGGCCGAGCCAGGTGGCTCCCGGCACGCCGAGGACGTTCGCGATGGGGATGCCGAGCATGACCCGCCCGACGGCGCGACCGGCCTGGCCGCGCTGGGCGAGGTCGACGGCGACGAGGGCGGCAACCCCGAAGAACGCGCCGTGCGGCAGGCCCGCAAGCAGCCGGGCCCCGACGAGCAGGCCGTAGTCAGGAGCGATGGCTGACAGGATGTTGCCGATGGTGAAGGCCACCATGAGCCCCACGAGCAGGGCCTTGCGCGGCCAGGTGGCCCCGAGCACCGCAAGCAGCGGCGCACCGATGACCACCCCCGCGGCATAGGCGGAGATGGTGTGCCCGGCGGTGGGGATGTCGACCCCTACGCCCGCGGCGATCTCGGGCAGCAGTCCCATCGTCACGAACTCGGTGGTGCCGATGGCGACGCCACCGAGGATCAGCGCGATGGTGGCCAGGGTGGCGTGACGAGGTTGGGGCACTGGACGTGCAGCGCCCGCGAACGCTGCGGCATTCCCGATCTCGCGCAACGTCCGGCAGGTTGGTTGCCCAAGGCACCACCGTGCCGGACGTTGCGCGGGGGGGCGTGCCTACGATGGCGTCATGCGCGCAGCCATGGTGACCAGCCTCGACGGACCGGCCGCGGTGGAGGTGTTCGACCTGCCGGACCCCACCGACAGCTCGAAGGTCGTCGTCGAGGTCGCGGCCGCGGGGGTCTGCTTCCCCGACGTGCTGCTGACCCGCGGCCAGTACCAGATCACACCCGACCTGCCGTTCGTGCCGGGCTCCGAGGTGGCCGGGCGGGTGCGGTCGGCACCGGTCGGCAGCGAGTTCACCGAGGGCGACCGGGTGGCCGCCTTCCCGTTCCTCGGCGGCTTCGCCTCGGTCGTGGCCGCTGACCCCGCCATGGTCTTCCCGCTGCCCGACTCGGTGACCTTCGAGGCCGGTGCGGCGCTGCCGATGAACTACCTCACCTGCCACTTCGCGCTGCGCGAGCGGGGGCAGCTCGCCGCCGGGGAGACGGTGCTCGTGCACGGCGCCGCCGGCGGAATCGGCACGGCGGCCGTGCAGCTCGCCGCGGCGTGGGGCGCCCGCGTCATCGCGGTGGTCTCCTCGGACGACAAGGCCGATGTGGCTCGGGCCGCTGGCGCGCACGAGGTCGTCCTCGCTGACGGTTTCAGGGATGCCGTCGCTGACCTCACCAGCCGGCGCGGCGTCGACCTCGTGGTCGACCCGGTGGGCGGCGACCGCTTCACCGACTCGTTGCGCTCGCTGTCCCCGGGCGGGCGGCTGCTCGTCATCGGCTTCACGGCAGGGTCGATCCCCGAGGTCAAGGTCAACCGACTGCTGCTCGGCAACCTCTCCGTCGTCGGTGTCGGGTGGGGTGCATGGTGGACCGGCCGCGGTGGGCCCGGACCCGCCTACCTGCGCCGCCAGTGGGACGACCTGCTGCCGCTGCTGGAATCCGGCGCCATCGACCCCGTGATCGGCGAGGTCCGCGAGCTCGATGACGTCGTCGCGGCCCTCACCGCCGTCGACGAGCGCCGCGCGACCGGGAAGATCCTGCTGGCCCCCTGACCCCCTGACCCCCTGACCCACCGCGCTCCGCCTAGCGTCCGGCAGGTTGGTTGCCCCGGGCACCAGGGTGCCGGACGTTACGCGGATGGAGCGCAGCGGCGTGGGCGGGCCGAAACATCACGCTCCCTTAGGACTGACTTGAGGCAGGAGGTGCCTCGTCAGGACACAGTGGGGACCAGCCGCGACGTGCGCGGTCCGTCGCGGCTGTCATCTTGTGCAGCCCGTGCGACGTCCCTGACCGGAGGTACACGTGTTCGACACCATCGGCGGCATCCCGCTGCACCCGCTCATCGTCCACGGCGTCGTGGTCCTCGTACCACTGGCCTCGCTGCTCGTGCTGCTCGCAGCCCTCTCGCCTCGCATTCGCCACTGGGCGGGCATCCTCACCCCGATCACGGCGACCGTGGCCCTGGCGATGGTGCCGCTCGCCACGCAGAGCGGTGAGGCCCTCGAGCAACGCGTCCCCGAGTCGGCCCTGGTCGAGGAGCATGCCGAACTGGGGGACAGCCTGGTCTTCTTCGTCCTGGTCCTCGCCGTTGCGGCGGAGCAATGATCAGAACCTGTGGATGGCCCTCGGCCCGGTGACGTGAACGGACGCACCTTCCCGAGGAAGATCTGAAGTCCAGTTGCTCTGATCAGGACCG